>Ga0302319_10000049_pt1 | contig 207398 bp, 149 predicted proteins | sample Bog_T0_2_FD_203319 | JGI IMG/M metagenome (GOLD analysis project Ga0302319, IMG submission 203319) | Peat permafrost microbial communities from Stordalen Mire near Abisko, Sweden - Bog_T0_2 | ecosystem: Environmental > Terrestrial > Soil > Wetlands > Peat | place: Sweden: Abisko, Stordalen... | reverse complement strand
TGAGTATTCTTGTGACCTTCGGCACAGGCCAGAATGATGCGGGATCGCAACGCTAGCGCCTGCCCCGATTTCTGACGCCGGGTCCACATGATCAGTCTTTCGCGGTCAGCTTCCGTGATATCTACCTGACGCGTATCTCCTGCCCGCCTGCCTCGCTCCTGGGGAAGCGCGACCGCGTCAGCCGCTGGTCGCCGCCGCCGGCGCCTGCTCTGCCCGCGCGACCGCAGCGATCACCCGCTCCGCCGCCAGCGCCAGCGGGACGTTCTCCGCCGCCTGACCGCGTTCCTTGTACTCGATCAGGCCCTCCGCCACCCCTCGCCCCGCCACCAGGCGCAGCGGGATGCCGATCAGGTCCCAGTCCTTGAACTTGACCCCGGGCTTGAGGTCGCGGTCATCGAGGATGACCTCGATGCCGGCCTCGTCGAGCTGCTCGTAGAGCTTCTGCGCCGCCTGCTCCACCGCTGCATCCCCGGGCTTGCCCACCGGCACCACCACCGCGTGGTAGGGCGCGATCGACAGCGGCCAGCGGATGCCGTCGGCGTCGTGGTGCTGCTCGACCGCGGCTGCCACCACGCGCGAGGTGCCGATGCCGTAGCAGCCCATGATGAAGGGATGCAGCTTCTGGTCCTGGCCGGTGAATTCGGCCTTCATCGACAGCGAATACTTGGTGCCGAGCTTGAACACGTGCCCGACTTCGATGCCGCGCTTCTGCTGCAGCTGCGCGCTGCACGTCGGGCAGCCATCCCCGGCCTCAGCGGTGATGATGTCGTCGGCGGTGATCGCCAGGCCGGCGGAGTCGCGCGCCAGGATGTGGCCGACGATATGATGATCGGTGCGGTTGGCGCCCACCACCACGGGCAGGTCGCGCGGGATGGCGCGATCCACGATCAGCGCATCGACCGAGAGTCCCGTCAGCGGACCTGCGAAGCCGGGTGCGGCGCCGGTCGCGGCGACCACCTCTTCCGGATGCATCGGCCGCAGCGCCAGGACGGGCCCGCGCGCACCGGCGATGCGGGTGAGGGCATTGGAGAACTTGACGTCGTTGACCTGGCGGTCGCCGGGCACCGCCGCGGCGACCTTGGCCGTGCTCTTGTCGGCGTAGGAGGCGATGAACAGCACCATCTTGACCAGATGCGTGCCTTTGACGTCCGGGTAGCCATGGGCGTGCAGGTAGGGCAGGACATCGGTGATCGAACCGACCTGGGGCGTGTGGACGGCGGTCGCCGCGCCCGGCGCGCTCCAGGTCGGAGCGGGAGCCAGGCGTGCGATCGCCCGCTCGACATTCGCAGCGTAGCCGCAGGCGGTGCAGTAGAGGATGGCGTCCTCGCCGACCGCGGCCGCGACCATGAATTCATGGCTGCCGCTGCCGCCGATGGCGCCGGAGTCGGCCTCGACCGAGAAGGCCTCAAGGCCCAGGCGCCGGAACGCCCGCTGATAGGCCTGGCGCATCGCTTCGTAGGTGGCATCGAGGGAGGCATCGCTATCATGGAAGCTATAGGCATCCATCATGATGAATTCCTTGACACGCATCAGGCCGAAGCGCGGCCGGATCTCATCGCGGAACTTGGTGTGCTGCTGGAAGAAGGTGACCGGCAGCTGCTTGTAGCTCTTGACGATGCTCGCCGCATAGTCGGTCACCACCTCCTCGGCGGTGGGCGCCAGGCCGAAGATCTGACCGCCGCGGTCGGTGACGGTGAGCATGGTGCGGCTGGCCTGGTAGATGTCCCAGCGGCCGCTCTTCTGCCACAGCCCCTGCTCCTGCATGATGGGCATGGTCACTTCCAGAGCGCCGGTCGAACTGATCTCCTCGGCGATGATCGCGCTCGCCTTGTCGAGCACGCGCTTGAGCAGGGGTGCGTAGAGGTAGAGGCCGGCGCCGCTCTTGTGCAGGAAGCCGCCGCGCATCAGCAGCCGGTGGCTGGCGACCTCGGCATCGCTGGGATCCTCGCGCAAGGTGACGAGATTCATTCGGCTGGCGCGCATGGACATCCATCTCCAGAGTGTGGCCACCGCAGGGGCGCTGCAGCGGCGGTGCATCGCCACCGGTGCTGGCCGGTGGCTGAGGTGCGGAGGTTGCCGTCAGGGCTTGGTCATGCAACCGGCGTGCACGCAGCAGCGGGGGTTCCTGCCCTTGTGCATCAGCGCACGTGCTGGAGCATGCCGGGACGAAGCGGACACCATGAGCGACGACGACGGCTTCCCCACGCCAGCCGACGAGACCAGCCTGTGGCTCATCCGCCACGGCGAGAGCACCGGCAATCGCGATGGCCTGCTGCAAGGGCAGGCCGACCTGCCGCTCACCGATCTCGGCCATGAGCAGGCGCGCCGGCTCGCCCTGCGGCTCGGCCGCATCGACTTCAGCGCGATCTACAGCAGCGATCTCGCACGCACGCTCCAGACCGCCGTCTATCTCAGCGAGGCGCTGCACATCAGCATCCAGCTGGATTCCCGCCTGCGCGAGATCGATGTGGGACGCTGGTCGGGATTGAGCACGGCCGAGATCGCGATGCGCTTCCCCGAGGAGTGGGCGCAGTGGCAGGAGCGCGACCCCGCGCTGGTGCGTGGCGGCGGCGAATCGTATGTCGCGGCGCAGACGCGCATCGTCGGCATCCTCGACGATGTGGCGCGCCGCCATCCCGGGGAGCGCATCGCGGTGGTCAGCCATGGCGGCGTCATGCGCGCCTACCTATCCCACCTCCTGGGCATCGACCTGCGCAGCATGTGGCATATGAGCATCGGCAACGCCTGCATCTGCCGCATCCGGCCGTTCGCGCTGGGCACGGGTGGACGAGTACCACGCCCAGGCCGGGTCGATGCGATCAATGACGCCGCCCACCTCGAGCTGCCGGTCGAGCAGTTGACCCGGACGCCGTCCGGCGGCACCACTCGGCTGCTGCGCCAGGATGCGCCCTGAGGATCACTCCCCACGCGCCGGCGAGGCCGAGCGCACCAGGACCGCCGCATAGGCCCCCCCCTGCCACTGGTCGGGCCAGCTCAGCTCCTCGCTGAGGATGCGCCAGCCATCCAGCCGATGGGTGATGGCCTGGTTCTCGCGCGGACTGAGGCTGCAGGTGGCATAGATGAGCTTGCCATCCGGCACCACCAGCGTGCTGGCGGCGCGGATGAGCTCGACCTGGAGGCGTTCCAGCTGGGCCAGGTAGGGCTGGCGGTAGCGCCAGCGGGCCTCGGGACGGCGCGACAGCACCCCCGCATTCGAGCATGGCGCATCGACCACCACCACATCGAAGACCGGCTGGAGCGCGGGGCGGCGGGCGTCCTGGATCGCCAGGGCCACCGACGGGCCGAGGTTCTCGCGCAGGCGCGCGATCTTGCGCGGCTCGATGTCGCAGGCGATGACCTGGCAGCCACGTTCGAGGAAGCCCACCGCCTTGCCCCCCGGGGCGGCGCACAGGTCGAGGATCAGTTCGCCTGGGCGTGCGCCGCTGATGTCGGCGACCCGGCCCTGGGAGCGGTCCTGGACCACCCCCTCGCCGCGTGCGACCTGCCCAGAGAGCGCCTCGCGCGGATCGCTCCACCAGCTCCATGGCCCCTCCTGGCGCAGGATGCCGGCGCCGTTGGGTCGCGGTGCGCCCGGGCGGCTGCGCGTGCACAGGTGTGGGACGAGGTTGAGCTGGGCCAGGGTGCGCTCGCTGGATAGCAGTGGTCGCAGGTCGTTGACCAGGGCATCGGGCAGGCTGTGCAGGATGGCGGGCTGGGCCGGCCAGTGCTGCGGGTCGATGCGGCCCAGGGGACCCTCGCCGGTGCGTTCGGCCAGGCGCAGGCGGCTGAGCTTGCGCAGCACCGCATTCGCCACCCCGGTCAGGCGCTGATGCCCATGGGTGCGCAGGAGCTCGACGCTGGCATCCACTGCCGCGTGCACCGGAATGCGGTCGAGGGCGAAGAACTGGTGGGCGGCGAGACGCAGCGCCAGCAGGAGCGGCTGCGGCTGGTCGCCCGGACGCAGGAAGGTGGCGGCCAGGTGGTCGTAGAGGCGCTGGTGGCGGATGACGCCCAGGGCGAGCTCGCGTGCCAGCGCCCCTTCGCGCTCATCCAAGGTGCGGGAGCTCAGCGCATCGCCGACGCGATCGACCTCGCCGGCATTGATCGCCTCGAGCACCCACCAGGCGGCGGCGCGGCCATCGGGGAAGCTCTGCTGCTGGGGGGCGAGGGCGGGCATCGCCTGGAGGATGGCGGGCGCCCGAGATTTGCCACTGGCGGCTAGCGCGACGAGCCGTTCGGGCTCAGTGGCTCTGCAGCTTCATCCGCTCGTCGTTGAGGTTCTTGATCAGGCTAAAGACATCCTGCCAGTGCGCGGCTTCGAGCGCTCGCTCGATGTCCTCCTCGCTCATGCCGGCCTTCTCCGCCTCATGGACATAGTTGTTGATGTCGGTGGTCACCGCCTGGATCTTGTCCTTGGCGGCGGCGAGCTGCTCGGCCTTCATCGGCGAGGCATGCAGCGCCAAGGTGGCCTCCAGGTGGGCATCGGAGATGCTCTTCTTGACCACGTCGCTGATGTTGATCGTCACCACCTTGCGCGGCCCATGGCTGGCTGGGGTGCGGATGAATTGCAGGTAGATCATCACCAGCAGCAGCGGCAGGGTGATGCAGCTGATGAGGATCACCGAGCGGTTGCTGGTCTTCTTTGCTCGCGTCCGGCCGGAAAGCTTGCCCGTCTTGGCCTTCGGGGTCTTGGTCGAGGAGCGCTTGGTCGGGGTGGTCGGGCTGATGGTGCTCTTGGAGTCGGCCCTGACCGGTGGACGCTCGGAGGGAAGCGTCTCGTCCTTGGCGCTGACCCGGCGGTCGGCGTCGTCGCTGGCGACCTGCTCGCTCGGCTGCTCATCGTCGTCTTTGGCGGTCTCGTCGGGGTTCTGCGCGTAGGAGAAGGGCGAGTCGGTGCCCTGATCGTCGGGCAGGATCGGCGAGCGTTCGGTGTCGTCGCGTTCAATGCTGGCGGGCACCTTGATCTTGTCGTCGAGATCATCGCTGTGGTGGTGGGGCGCGGACGCTGGCTGGGACGGCGCGCTCAGCGCCGAGAAGCTGCTGGCTGCCGCGGAGAGGCTGGTGCTCGAGCTCTCATCCGGCTTCACCTGGGCATGCGGCCCAGAATCGCCTTCGAGCTCGGAATGGCCGGCATGCGCCAGCGCCTCCTCGCCATTGTGGTCGGCGGTGAGCACTTGCATGGCGATGGCTGGGGTATTGTCCTCCTCGGCCGTGCGTGCCCGGTCGCGGGCACGGTCGAGCAGCGCCGCGGCCGCAGGACGCGATTCGCCGCCGCGCGCCGCCTTGGCCGGGGCGGATGCGGCAGAGCCTGATGCGGCGATCGAAGCGCTGGCCGGGGTGGGCTTCAGCTGGGCCTGCCTGCGCGCCAGCCAGTCCTTGCCGTGGCCTAACTCCAGGCAGTTGGCGCAGATGACGTCATGGCTGCTGCGCAGCCCATGCCCTCCCTTGAGGTCGATATCAGTCACCCGAACACCGCACAGATCGCAGAAATAGATGTCCATGGCGCCTCGTCCTCACGCTGGCGCGCAACGTAACGCCGTGGCCAGTCCGCTCTAGCGCAAACTACCGTCCGGCGGGACGGATGATCCGCTGTGCGTGAAGCACCAGGGTCTCCAACGCGAGTTCGAGATTGCCCCCCCCCTGGCGCAGCTGCCGCTGGGTCAACTGGCAGCCACGCAGGAGCCGTTGCAGGCATGCTTTGCCGAGTTGGCGCGCCCGCTGGCGGGCATAGTAGAGGTTGGGTCGTCCACGCGCCCCGCTCAAGCGGGCGGCCAGGGCATCATCGCTGGTGGCGCAGCAGGCGATCAGCTTGCGCAGCTCGCTGACCAGGGCGGACAGCGCCCGCTGGGCTTCGAGGCCTTCGCCCGCATGCATCAATGCGATGGCGCGCGCGGCATTGCCCTCGAGCACCGCCCCGGTGAACTCCCAGATCGGTCGCTCCGCGGTACCGACCACCAGGGCCTCCACCGCCTCAGGGGTGATCGGCCCCTCGCCGGCGTAGATCGCCAAGGTGGCCAGCGCCCCGGCCAGGGCATCGATGTCCTCGCCCAGGTGGCCGAGCAGCGCCTCGGCAACCTGCTTGGGCCGCTCGACCCCCTGCGGCAGGCTGGTCAGGCGGGCGATCAGCCAGCCCGGCATCTCCTTGGCGTCCGGCTGCGCCACCTCATGCAGCGCCTCCTGGGCGCGCAGGGCCTTGGTCAGGCCGGTCAGCGGGTCGGCGACCTTGCCCGAGCCGGCCTTCTCCAGGCCGGGAGCCAGCAGGATCAGGCGGCCTGCTCCGCTGCCGCCGATGGCGCGCAGCAGGAGCTCGGCATGCTTGCGCACATACCGCGCATCGCAGCGCACCACCCAGCAGGAGGGCTCCTCGAACAGCGACGGGGTATCGAGATCGAGGGCGATGCGCTCGAGGTTAGGTGGTTCGCTGACGCGCTTGAGCGGACCGCTCCACGGCCGCAACAGCTCGGCCAGGCAGTCATCGCGCAGGAGCAGGCTGGCGCTGATGATCAGGTGCAGGCGCGCACTGGCCAGGGTGGCAGGCATGGTGGCGATGGTGCCTGCCCCCCTCTGCCCTACAAGGGCGGGCACGTGCCGGGGCGCGGCCAACCGGACTGGTGCTTAGAGGCGGAACTCATCGCCCAGATAGACCGCGCGCACGTCGGCGTTGTCGACGATCTGCTGCGGCGTGCCCTCGGCCATGATGGTGCCTGAATCCATCACGTAGAGCCGGTCGACCATGCCCAGGATCGCCTCGGCATGATGATCGGTGATCAGCACCGCGACCCCGCGGCGCTTGAGCTCCTTGGTGATCGAGACGATGTCCGAGCGGCTGCGCGGATCGACCCCGGCGAATGGCTCATCGAAGAACAGCAGCTTGGGTTCGACCACCAGGGCGCGGGTGATCTCCAGGCGACGGCGCTCGCCGCCGGAGAGGCTGCGCGCGAGGCTCTTGGAGAGATGGCGCAGGTTCAGCTCGCCAAGCAGGGTCTCCAGCCGGTGGTCGTGCTCGCTCTTGGGATAGTGCTGCTCGATGACGATGCGCACATTGTCGGCGACGGTGAGCTGGGCGAAGACGGTCGGCTCCTGAGCGAGATAGCCCATGCCCAGCCGGGCACGCAGGTGCATCGGCATGCGGGTGATGTCGCGCCCGCGGAAATGGATGGTGCCGGATTCCGGTTTGAGCAGACCCAGGACCATGCGGAAGGTGGTGGACTTGCCGGCGCCATTGGCGCCCAGCAAGCCGACGATTTCACCCGGTTCGACCGACAAGTCGACGCTCGAGACCACCAACCGGCGTCCGAAGCGCTTCGACAATCCGGTGACCGAGAACATGCTCATTGTGGAAAACCCCCATGCCCGGGGCGTCCTTTCGACATAATTCCCACAGTATTCATCATCTGGTCTCCCCAGGCGGGGGAATATAAGGCATTGCAAAGTATATAGTTGAGACGAAATTCATAGAATCTACACGATATATTCCATAAACCCATGAATTGCTCACGCTGCGCTTGCAACCAAAAATCTACGTGGAAAACCGGCGTAAAACCCCGACTTGGAGCTTCCCGCCAGGGTTGCTAGCGGGAGACGGTTCGCCGTGCCGGCAGCGGCATGCAGAGGGCCTGGCATATCAGCGTACCAGCCGCCAGCGGTTGGGTGGCAGGATCACCGCCAGCACCCGCCCACGCAGGTTCTCCGCCGGCACCCAGCCCCAGCAGCGGCTGTCCAGGCTCTGCGGGCTGTTGTCCCCGAGCATCAGGTAGGCACCCTGCGGGGCGGTGATGGCGGTCTCTGGGCTATAGCCCAGGCGCTGGGTGCGCTGCTTCTCGCTCAGGTCCTGCACGTCGATATGGAGCATCTGCGCGTGCACGGATTCGATCATGCGCAGCATGGCGGCCTCGCGGTCGAGCTGGCTCGAGCTCGCGTTGAGAGGATCGCGCATCCGCGAGTCGAGCTGCGCCACCTGCTGCGTGTCATCGCAGAGGAAGCTGCCGCGCATGGTCGAGGTGTAATGCACATCGCGGCACAGCGAGATGCTGCTGAGCGTCAGGCTGCCGGCGCCGTGCCAACGCAGGGCGAGACGCTGGATGTTCGGATCCACCGCCGCCACGTCGGTGCGCAGGAGCTCGACCCCGGCGATGGCGAAGATGATCTGGTTGTCGAGATGGGTGAAGGTGATCTCCTGTCCAATGAGCGGATCATTGCCGCTCTTGAGCGTCTTTCCGTCGCCGATCACCGACCAGCCGCTGGCGGCGAGGATCAGCTGGTACGAATGCGCGCCACCTTGGGCGATCTCGAGCGTCGCGCTGCCCTCGAGCTTGGTGATGGTGGCGCGGAAGCGCACATCGCCGATGTATTCGCGCATCGTGCGGTTGAGCAGCACCCCGTTGCTACCGCTGTCGAGCTCGGCGCTGTTCAGCCTGCGGATGGCCCATTGGTCCATGTTCCAGGCATTGCCGGTGCGGCCGTTGGGCCGATAGACGAACTGCGGCCTGGTCATCGAGAGGTCGACGTTCTCGTAGAGGTTGTCGCTGACCGGATATTCCGGGGCATTCGGATTGTCATCGTCGGGCAGCGCCGGGCGCACCTTGAAGATCCCCGGCTTGAGGTAGAGGTTGCGCAGCGGCTGGATGAAGCTCATCGTCCCGCCGTTGTGGAAGGTGTAGGTCAGGTGGTCGCCATCGCTGGCGACGCTCGCGGCATCGTCGCCCTGCCAGGGCAGGTAATTGCTCTGGGCGCCATGGCGGTAGACCTCCTGCCACAGGGCCTCCTGCACGGCTGGCGGCTTGCGCGCCACGGCGAACGAGCCATCTGCCTGCTTGAGGTAGATGTCCCCGCCGCTGATGTAGAAGGTCTCGCCGGGGAGGATGACGGTGCGCTTGACGAAATTGCGGTACATCAACGGGCGCAGCAGCACCATGTCGACCCGCTTGCCGGTGAAGTCGATGGCTGGATAGGCATCGCCTTCGCCTTCAATCTCAGGTACCGGATACTGAAAGACGGTGACATCCCAGCGCTTGGGCCCGGTGATCTTGAAGAACAGCTTGTCGACCAGGACGTTGTCGCCCTTGAGGAAGGCCGGGTCGCCATAGAGCATCGGCTCCATCGAAGCGGTGGGGATGCGGAACGCCTCCAGGGCGAAGTGGCGGATCGCCATGGCGACCAGGAAGGCGAAGATCCAGTTCTCGCAAGTGAGGTTCAGCCGCTGCTGCCAGCCCGGCAGCTGGGCATCATAGCCGGCCGCAGTCGGCTGGCCGGTCGGCGGGGCGGGTGCGGGAGGAGTGGGGTCGGGCATGAGTGGCGGGATTATTGGCATGCAGGCTGCTCCACAACAGGCAGTCGCACCTGCCTGGCGGTGAGGCTGCTGGCTTGGAGATGGGAGGATAGCGACTCGGTGGCAAGCGCGTGGAAAGCGCGGCCCATCCCATCCCCTGCCCGGCAGCGCAACAGTTCCCTCCACCAGGCTCAGCCAGGGGTGCCCCGATGACCTGGGTGTGACAGTCCGCCCCTGCCGGGGGCCGGCACGCCCGAGAGACTGGCATGCTCATGTGTCCGGGTATGGATGCGCGACCCTCGGCTGTGTCCAATACGATCCAAAAGTGCTCCGAAGCGATCCGATCACCCTGCTGCAGAGGTCCGTCGTCCCCCGCTTCGGGATAGACAGGGCAAACGGCGCTGCTCATAACCGCCGCCAACCAGAGCAGGCCCGGGTGCGGCCGCAGGCGCTGCGCGCCGTCGGTGCTGCGGACAGCACCGCAGCGTGATCGCGCGCGCCGCCCGGTCGAGTCGCTTGCATCGGGATATCGGGACGCGCGTGACGGGCACGGTGGTGAGGTTCCAGGCAGCAGGACGAGGAAGGCGGCGATGAGCGCGACGTGGCCAATCGACGAGCATGAGCCGTACACTGCGCAGCTGCGCAGCGTCCGGGTGGCGTCGGGCCGTTGCGGCTTCACCCTCTTCGAGATCGCCATCTCCCTGGTGCTGGTCTCCTTCGGCGTCATCAGCATCCTCATCCTCTTCCCGATGGGTATCAAGGCGCAGGAGAATGCGCGCTTCCGCATCTATGCGGCGGCCAAGGCGCTGGAGATCGTCGAGTCCTACAACGCCTCGCATAACGCCAATCCGGCCTTCGAGGCCGAGGCGCCCAACGCCTGGGATGTCCATGTCACCGGACGCAACCTGGCACCTGACCTCGAGGCGCGCGACTCGTCCTACCGCTTCGGCATGTTCCCCCTGCCGCTGACCATCGCCCAGCGCCTGGATTCGGATGGCGATGAGATCCAGACCATTCTCTCCCAGGGCGGCTACCTCTACTACTCGCAGCCGCTGGCGACCACCGGACTGAGCGAATCGGGCTTCACCGGGGCGAACACCCAGCCGCCCAACGATGCCCAGAGGCTGGTGATGGGCATCGTCGGCTATGCCCAGAACAATGCCCTCTATGCCTTCCCCTGGAAGGCCTGGCCCTACTACGCCGCCTATCCCTCGCCGCCCGCCTTCGGCAACCACCAGCAGAGCGGCTGGCTGCCTATAAGCGCCTTCAAACTGCCGGTCTCCCTGCCCAACATGGAGCATCCGTCCTACCTGTGGGAGGACACCACCGATCCGGATATCCGCATGGTGTGGAGCAACATCTGGCCGGTCCCTGCCTTCCCCACCGGCGCCATCCCGGCCACCTATGGGGGGTATTATTGGCACTGGTTGGCCCAGCCGTATGTGCCCCCCACCGTGCAGGCGCCGGCGCCCAGCCCCTCGCCCACGGTCAACCCGCCGAATCAGCCGATGGCCTCGCTGCAGACCGCCACCAACTACCTCGCCTGCGCCCTGTGGTATGCGACCCGCAAGGGCCTGCCGCTGGCGTTCATCAACGGCACTGCCGGGCTGGCCGACGTCCAAGGCCTGTTCGCCCAGCCGCCCGCCAACCTCGCCCAGCAGGTCTGCGCCCTGCGCTTCCTGGCCCATGCAGCGACCACCGTCTCCGGCTATTCGTCCAATCCCAACGGCGAGCCGATCAATCCCCTGGCGATGACCGCCGGCGGGATCTCGCCGGCGATGCGCCTCACCAGCGCCATGATCACCGACTACCATGAGATGTGCTTGGCGGTCGGCATGCGCTTCGCCGCCTCGTACCCCTATGACTGGGGTGCGCCGCGTCCGCTGCAGCGCGCCATCATGACGGACAATCCGCTGATCGAATTCGATCTGCTCCAGCCCGGCAACCTGCTGAGCGGTCAGACCTATGCCGGCGGCTACCAGGCGCAGGCCTGGCGTCCGATCGCAGCCCAGCCGATCCGCAACCTCGGGGTGAGCTTCACCTATCCGGCCTGGAATCTTGGTGCCCAGGGCGGCAACACCCTGGTGAGCGAGAATCCGCTCGATGCCGGCTACGTGTCCTTTCCCCAGAACCCGCTGTGGGGCGACGGCGAGCATGACTTCACCCTCACCCAGCACTTCGCCCCGGCGGAACGCTGCCGGCAGATCGTCTTCTGGACCGTCGACTGGCAATCCTACGAGGACTGCGAGACCGCCCCCAGCGCGCCGGTCGATGCCGGAAAGTACCTGCTCGGCGCTCCGGTGGAGGGCGGCAACCTCAACTGGGCGATGACCAATCCTCCCTTCATGGACTGGCAGCAGTTCGGCTACTTCAATCCCGAGAAGGTCATGGTCTTCACCAGCAGCTGCCTGGACCTCCCCACCGGTTCGCACGTCGCCACCGAAGGCACCCATGACCAGGCGAACCAGGGGCTCGGCAACGCCGCGATCTTCAATGGCCTGTACGGTGCCGACCGCAATGCCAACGGCCTGCTCGATCGCGGGCCGGTCCCCACCTCGGTCCGCCTGCGCGCGGTCCAGGTCGGCCGCTTCAATTACTATGACCTGCGCGTCCCGGCAACCATCCGTTAGGAGGGCATGATGACCATGCTGCGAGCACATCCGCGCAGGCGGTCCGCCTTCACGCTCATCGAGATGATGATCGCCCTCGTCCTCGGTTCGGCGATACTCTATACCACCCTCGCCGGCATGCGGGTCGCTTCGCAGTGCTATACCATCGCCACCCGGCTGTCGCTGGAGAACGCGCTGATCCGCGCCGGCTTCATGAAGGCGCTCGATGAGGTCGATTTCTGGACCGCCTATGACGACCCCACTGATCCCAGCCTCGCCTTCGGCGGCGTCAATGGCGGCGAGGTGAACCGCAACCCCGGCCTGCCCTTCTGCCCCTTCGCCAACGCCCCGGCCAACTTCAAGCCCGGCGGCCTGCCGCCGATGCCCAATCCCGACGGCACCTATCCGCCGATCGACGGCTCGCTGCCGCCGACCAACGAGGCCGGCCTGACCGGCTGGAATCCGACCTACAATTGGTCGATGAGCGATCCGGCGGTCTGGACCAGGGCCAACATGGGTGCGCGCGGCAACAACGGCAATGATGTGCGCTTCGGCTACTACGGGATGTTCTCGGGCACCTATGGGCAGTTCCCCAGCGGCACCAGCGGGCTGTACTACCACTACGGCGCGGTGACGGTGCCGCACCAATGGCTGGCGAACCAGATGGACGGCCTGAAGAACACCCTCGGCTACTACGGCATGATCGACTACCTGCCTGCCAACACCATCTTCAGCTACAACTGCTACAAGACCGCAAACGGGCAGAATGCCGACGCCGTGCCCTACGAGTTCTCGTATCCTGCCGGACCCTACACGGTCAACGTCTTCGGCGATGCCGATGGGGGCACCCAGGTCCCGCGCGGCCTCTACCGCGACACCAAGGACGTGAGCATCGCGCTGCTCCCGCTCCGGCCGCAGGGCGCGAGCGGCGCCGGCAACCAGGCCACCCCCGTCTCCTCGGTCAGCCAGGCCGCCGCCTTCCTGCGCCAGGACTACTATACCGGCCAGGAGGCCACCCCGGCGAATCTGAGCTACTTCCAGGACCTCACCACCTCCAAGTCCAACCTCATGGGGGCGCAACCGGCGAACTGGCCCTTGGTCGGCACCTCGGTCGCCCGCTACATCACCGCCGACCGCTATGCGACGGTCTGCCGCATCGGCTGGATCAGCCCGACCACCGGCGAGCACGTCGACCTCAGCTTCACCGCCTTCGGCACCAGCCTGCGCGGTGCCCGGCAGCAGCGCGCCCAGGCCCCCGGGGGCGGCTGGGCGCAGTGGGACAACGGGGGAGCCGCCAATGCATCCAACCTCGACACCCAGTAGGCCCCGGACGGCCCCGCCCGCCAGCAGCGGGCGGGCTATCCACCCGTTGGCGCGGGGCCGCCGCGGCACCGTGCTGATCCTGGTGGCCGGCATGTGCGCGCTGCTGGCGAGCCTGGCGCTGGCCTTCCTGATGCGCATGCGCAGCGATGCCGCGGAGACCGATAGCGCGGTCAACGAGGCGCAGGCCCACATCATGCTGATGGCCGCCTGCAACTACATCCAGGAGACCTCGCGCATCGGCTGGGATGCCACCCCCCTGCCGACCAGCCCGTCGATCTCCCAGGATACCGGCTGGCAGCATGCCGAGGGCTTCGGCTGGGTCGATGTGCGTGACGGCAGCCTCGGGCCGAAGAACCAGTGGGGTGCCCTGGTATGGGCCGGCATCAGCAACTATTGGGCGGATACCACCATCCCGGTGGCCGCGCGCACCGCGCTACGCGCTCCGATGTACGTGATGAACCGCCCGCCATTCGCCATCCAGCAGACGGTCGCGCGCAATCCGATCAGCACCACCCCCGGCGATGCGAATTTCGGCCTGCCGCTGATGCTCAAGCCCGACCCCTGGCCGGTCGCCGATCCGACCTCGCCGACATACCGCGCCGACTTCATCGGCGGCGACACCTCGATCAACCAGCGCGCCTTCATTCCGACCTGGTTCCGCATCTTCCGCGACAGCGCCTCGACCTTCATCGTCACCTGCGGCGCCGGCGGCACGCGCGGCTGGCAGAGCTGGACCGAGCTGGCCGATCCGGTCAAGGGCGATGCCAATGAGCGGCAGATCTTCAACAACGACCCCATGCTGTTCGATGACTTGGCGTCGACCGAGACGCGGCTGTGGTACCGGGTCGAATGGAGCGCGGCGGTGCACAGCGCCGACTACCAGAACATGCAGAACGAGACCAGCTCGATCGACCACTACATCTGGCGCGGCATGAACGCCACCCAGGAGTCCCGCTCGCAGCCCCATGATGCCAACATGGTGGGGACCATCCGTTGGGTGCAGCGGCTGCAGAATGCGCCCACCTACTGGTGAGGCTGGCGGTGGTGCGGCTGGCGGCCCTGGTCAGGGGCGTCCATCCCGACCGGCGCCGGCGCCGGTGCCGGCCGGCGCGGTCCGAGCAGGCGGCGCTCCTGGAAGAGCATCCACAGGTACAGCCGCCGTGAGATCCAGGCATCCTTGGCGCGCGGGTCCAGATCTGCGGGTGCGATGATCGGGCTGCCGATGCGCACCTCCAGCCGGCTGGCGAAAGGTCGCGGCATGGAGCTGGAGCGCGGCAAGGCGCGCTCGGTGCGGTGCATGTACACCGGCACGATCGGCACGTTGGCACGCCTGGCGAAGAGCGCGGGCCCATCGCGGAACTCCTGCAGGCGGCCGTCCTTGGTGCGCGTGCCCTCGGGGAACACCAGCACCGAGATGCCCTGGCGCAGCTTGTCGATGGCGCCCTTCATGCTGGTGAGCCCCGGGGCATCGCGGTCGATCGGGATGCCGTACATGATCTGGAGGAAGAACGCCACGAAGTGGTTCTTCCACAGGCTGGCGCGGGCGAAGTAGGAGATCGGCCGCAACTGGCACATGCCGACCATCGGCGGATCGAGGAAGCTGCGATGGTTGCACGCGAGCACGAACGGGGACGTCACCGGGGCATGCGAGCGGCGCACGCGCACGCGGTAGAAGAAGGTGGTCAGCGGGCGCAGCAGGATATGCCCGATGAGCAGCTGGGTGAACATCGGGATTGCGTTCTGCGGATGCGGGATGGTCTCGCGAGCGATGGGGGCGGTCATGTCCCGGCGTCCGGCTTGCGTTCCTTGCTGTAGCGCTCCAGGAATTTCACGTTGAATTCCTGGCTGCGGTAGCGGCTCGGACCGGTGATCAGGGAGGCGAAGCTGAACTGGCGGTCCTCGCTGCGCGGGACGCGGATGAATTGCACCTCGTAGTGCTTCGCCGCTTCGGCGTCGAGGGGACTGTCGCCGATGAAGACCGCCTGCTCGGGCCGCAGGTGGAAGTCGGCGACCGGCTTGTCCAGGCGTTTGCGCCAGCGCCCCCCACCGAGGTCCTCTGCGGCATTGCCGGCATGGTAGACGGCCACCAGGTAGGTGCCCAGGCCCGCCTCGGCGATGGCGCGCTCGACCTCAGTCTGTTCGGCGTCGCTGACCACCGCCACAGGCACCCCGGTGCGCGAGGCGAAATGGACGAGGAATTCACGCATGCCCTGCCGTGGACGGTAGATGCCATCCGTCAGCTCGACCAGAGTCTCGAAGCAATCGAGCAGGATCAGGCGGATACCCATGGTGATGATGGTGCTGCCGCCGAACTGCTGCATGCGTGCATGATCGAGGTTCGGCTCATCAGGCAAGGACGTCTCGCGACCCCCCTGCCGTTGTCTAAGCGGACCGGCATTCACCCCTAGCCCTGCCGGCCGAGAGGCCGTATAAGCGCTCTGTGCCAAAGCGCATCGTCCTGCCGATTGTCGCGTCCCTGGGCCTGATGGTTCCCTGGCTTCACGGCGTCGAGCCCGTGGTTGCCACCCCCTTCGACATCCGCCACGATGCCGATGAGCTGCTCGACGATCTCTCGAACCACCGTGGCGAGAACGAAGTATTGCTCGAGCGCGTCCAGGCGCTGCTCGCGGCGCACGGCGACAGCATGATCGCCAAGGGCGATCTGTGCGCCCCCCTGGCGGAGTTCTTCTCCGCCACCTTGACCCGGCTCGGGCTCAGCGAGGAGTTCGCCAAGGCCTTCGAGGCCGCTGCCGGGCGCAAGCTCCATGAGCTCGAGTCCAGCAACGCCTCCGAGGCCGACCTGCGTCGCTTCGCCCAGTCCTATCCTGGCACGACGGCGGCCAAGCAGGCGTGGAGCCGCCTCGCCAACCGCGCCTGGGACACCGGGCGCCTGGGGCTCTATCTCGAATGCGCCGCGCGGGCGGGCGAGGGCGCGGTCAAGCAGCTGCAGGACCGCCAGCAGGCCGCCAGCCGCCTGCTCGCGCCCGAGCGCTCGCCGGAGCTGCCGCTCAGCCTCGATGGCCTCGAGGAGATGTGGCACATCGAGGTCTCGGAGCAGTCGACCAAGTCCAACGGCGAGGGCCATGCGATCCGCCGCGCGCGCCGCCCGGCGGGGGCGGCCGACCGCTTCGTGCTCACCACTGGCACCGGCGATCTGACCGCCGCCAGCGATGGCATGAAGTTCTTCGTCTTCGACCATCTGGTCGGGCGCATCCAGGGCGAGGTGCGCGCGCTTGGCAACTCCCATATCGGCATCGCCCAATGCCGTCCGGTGGCGAGCCGCGACGGCTTCATCGCCCTTGGCTGGCTGCAGGATCACGCCACCCTGCTGTGCCTCGACCACCTCGGCGAGGTGCGTTGGCACCTGAACACCAACATCATCGGCAATGTCCCGTCGCTTTCCGCCCCGATCGTCCTCGATGATGTGGTGGTGGTCGCGGCGATGGCGAGCAACAACCAGGATGGCGCCGAGCTGCGCCTGATGGGGTTCCGCACCGATAACGGCAAGCCGGTTTTCTCGACCATCGTCGCCCGCATCCCCACGCCCCGGCAGTTCGGCCTCGCCGGCTACGAGGCGGTCTCCATCGCCCCCTCGGTCGCGGTGCAAGGCGGCTACCTGCTGGTGCTGTCGAACAATGGCGTGCTGGCGCGCGTGGGCATCGACGGCAATGTCCAACGCATCTGGTCCTATCCGACCTCGAACGAGGAGGTCGATGACGGCCTGTCCAACTCGCGCGCCTCGGCCCGCCTCGGTGCGCTTATCAGCGATGGCACCTATGCGGTGGCCAGCCCGGCGGACAGCCCGGGGCTGATGCTGGTGCTCGGGCCGATGGACCAGGAGCCCCACCGATTCGTCGGCGATGGCGCCAATGGCGAGGTGCTCGACGTCGCCGATGGCGCTGCCCTGCTCGGCAGCTCCAGCACCGTCGCGTTGCTCGATCTCGCCACGCGCACCACCCGCTGGGCGCAGCCGTTCAACGGCAAGGGCGGCGTGCACGGCAGCATCGGCCAGGGCCGCACCCTGGCCCTCAGCCGCGAGCAGATGGGGCTGTTCGACAGCGCCAAGGGCGAGCCGCTCTCGAGCCGGGGCCTGGCCGAGAGCATGTCGCTGTCGGTCACCAGCGACCTGCTCATGCTGGCGACGGCCGACCGCATCTCAGGCCGGGGCAAGAGCGCAGCCTTCCTCGAGCGGCTGACCGCCAATGCCGCGGCCCACCCCGACGACTACCGTCCGTGGGCGACGCTGGCCTCGCTGGAGGAGTCGCGGGGTGACCGCGATGGCGCATTCGCCAGCCTCGGCAAGGCGCTCGCGCGCGGCGCACCCCCGGACTGCGCCGAACGCGCCGCGCGTCTGGTGCGCAGCCAGCTTGAGCTCTCGGTCGGCGATGCCAAGTCGTTCCCCGCCCAGCTCGCCAGGCTCGAGACGCTGGTCGCCTTCGCCGACCACATCAAGGGCGAGATCGCCTTCTGGCGGGGCCGGCACTCCGAGTTGACGGGCGATCTCGCGCATGCCGGGCAGCAATACCAGCTGGCGCTCGATTCGCCGTCGCACCTGATCCATCTCAAGGACAACATCGACGCGGATGTGCATGCGCTGGCGCTCGCAGGCCTGAGCCGGCTGTCCACCCCGCCGGAGAAGGCGGTGACGCCGATGGCCGCGCTGGCCAAGCCGCTGGCGGGCTGGTCGCTGGCCAACCACCGCTGCGACCCCACGGTGGTGGCGGGCGACCTGGTGCTGGGCTACGGCGATGGCTTCCTGCTCGCCAACCGCATCGCCGATGGCAAGGAGGTCTGGCGCAGAACGCCCGAGCGCCCCCTGCTCGGTGTGATCGCGCAGCAGGCCCAGGTGAACAACGGCGCGGATATGCCCGAAGGCATCCCCCTCCAGGTGGTGCCGGGAAGCTGCGCCGCCGGGGCGGGGATGATGGACGGCGACCTGCTGACCTCGTTCCTCGGGCACAAGACGGTGAACTTCCAGCGCGATCTGCGCACCTCGGTGCTGGCCATGCAGCCGTCCACCCCGTTCACCGCGACGGTGATGCGCAACGGCAGGACGGTCGAGCTGCACGGCATGCTCGGCGGCGAGCCGGTCGAGCCCATCGGTGCGAACCTCACCAGCGTGCTGGTGTGGCCGATGAAGGACGTGCGGCTGCATAACGGCAATTTCAGCCGCCCCGAAGGCGTCTGGTTCGCCGTCCACGACCTCGCCACCGGAGCCCGCCTGCTGCGCTACAGCCTGCCGCCGAGCAACGACAATGGAGCGCCGCCACGTCCGCTGCTGACCGACAACGACCTGGTGCTCACCATCGAGGCCAACGACCTGATCTGCCTGCCGGTGCGCGGGATCACCGATCAGGAGAACATCCAGCCGCTGTGGCGCCTGCCGATGGGCGAGAACACCATGGATCAGGTCCATCTGCTCGGCAATGGCTTGCTGTGGCTGCCCGAGGATGGCCGCAACCGCATCACCCTGGTCGACGTGAGCACCGGCAAGACGCACTTCGTGCTGCCGGAGGACGTCGGCGCGACACCGCTGGTGGACGGTATCGACTGCTTGAGCTTGGGCGATGACAACCGCCTCACCTGCTGGGACATCGGCCTGGCACGCCTGCGCTGGCGTACCGAACAGGCCTATGGGCGCCTGCTCGCGGTACGTGGCGATTCGGTGTTCGTCTTCAACGAGAACAACCAGCTGGTGATGCTGGACCGCACCAACGGCCGTCTGCGCCGGCTGTTCGGCGACTGGGTGACCGTCGAGGGCACCATGGTCGATCCTGATCGGCTGTGCCTGCACGTGCGGCTCGAGGATCGCAGCCAATCGCTGGTGTGGATCTCCCTGCCCAGCGGCACCGTGCAGTGGCAGCGGCGCCTGCCGCACGGACTCGAGGTGCACCAGCTGGTGCTTTCGGCGGACAGCTTCGGCTGCATCCTGGGCGACGGCCAGGCCGATGACGCGCTGATGTTCGGCAGCACCGGCGAGATCCGTCAGGCCTGCTCGCTCAAGCCGCGGGAGAGCGTGGTCGCAACCGCCGGCAATGTGCTGGCAAGCGGTCCCGACGGCCTGCGCGTGCTGCCGACGCTCCAACCCGCCCCCGGCGCCCCCCTGCCGTGCGTCGAGGCGGTGGATGGCGCCAGCCTGGCCGATATCGCCGCGGCGACCCTGCCGAAGCTCCGCTGGCAGGGCATCGGCAAGGGCGCCTACGCCCTCGCCCGCCTGCACGGGGCGATCCTGGTGTTCGCCCGCGTCGAAATGCAGAGCGACCCGGTCGAGGTGCGCATCGGCGACGACGAACCGACCATGGAACTGCTCGGGCAGTCCATCCTGTTCCAGATGCGCGGCACGCAGCTGCCGGCGCCCAATGGCTGGCAGGCGGTCGGCTCGCCCCTGCGGCTGAACCACCTCGAGGAAACCTCGTGGCTGGGCGTGGTGCGTCTCGAGGCTCCACCGACCAGGGTGCCGACCGCCGGCCTGCTGATCCGGGCCTCGAGCGGGCCCGAGAGCGATGGCGGCAAGGGCCCATGGTGGCTGCACCAGGGCTGGCGTCCGGTCATCTTCGGGCCCTGACCCAGCATGATCATCGGCATCGGCACCGATCTGGTGGGCGTCGCCCGCATCGCAGGGGTGCATGAGCGCCACGGCGAGCACTTCCTCAGCCGCGTCTACACCCAGGCCGAGCGCCACTATTGCCTCGCGGTACGCCAACCGGCGGAGCGCCTGGCGGCACGCTGGGCGGCAAAGGAAGCCTGCATGAAGGCGCTCGGGACCGGCTGGGCCAAGGGCGTGTCCTTCGGCGATATCGCCCTGCTACCGGATGCTCAGGGCGTGCCGCGCCTGGTGCTCGAGGGCGAGGCCCGACAAGTGGCGGATCGGCTCGGGGCGGTGCGCTGGCACTGCTCGGTGAGCCATAGCGACGGCTTCGCCATCGCCATGGTGATCCTCGAGGGCTCGGGCGCACCCGCAGCCGCGGGCCTTGGCAGGTCCGGCGATGCCACCAGCATGGGACGGCCATGAACCCCGCCCTGCGCGCACTCAAACCCTACCCGATGGCCGAGCTCCAGGCGCGCAAGGCGGGTCTGGCCAAGGCCGGCCGGACGATCTTCGATTTCGGCACCGGCGATCCCATCGAGCCGACGCCGCCCTTCATCCCCGAGGCGCTGCGCCAGGCGTTGCCGGAGATCAGCCAGTACCCCTCGGTCAGCGGCACCCCCGCCCTGCGGCGAGCGGCCAGCGACTACCTCAAGCGGCGCTTCGGTGTCGCCATCGACCCCGACCGCCAGGTGCTGCCGGCTGCCGGGAGCAAGGAGGCGATCTTCCATCTGCCGCTGGCCTTCCTCGATGCCTCGAGCGCCCGGGATACGGTGATCTATGGCGTCCCCGGCTACCCGGTCTACCAGGCCGGGACGCTGTTCGCCAACGGCCGCGAGCACGTGGTGGTGCTGTCGCGCGACCAGGGCTACCGCCTCGATCTCGAACGCGTCGCCCCAGCGGTGCTCGCGCGCACCGCCATCGCCTGGCTCAACTACCCCCACAATCCCACCGGCGCGTGCGTCGACCGCTCCTACCTGCGCGCCCAGGCGGCGGTCGCCCGCCAGCACGGCATCCTGCTCGCCAGCGACGAGTGCTACCAGGACCTGTGGTTCGATGAGGCGGCCACCCCGCCGCCTTCCCTGCTCGAGGCCGCACAGGATGGCGTACTGGTCTTCCACAGCTGCTCCAAGCGCAGCGGCATGACCGGCTACCGCTCCGGATTCATCGCCGGCGATGCGGGCCTGATCGCCTCCTACCGTGCCTCCCGCGCAGCCATGGGGGTGGGCAGCCCGGCCTTCATCGAGACCGCGGCGGCGATGGCCTGGCATGACGATGCGCATGTGGTGGCGCGCCGCCGCGTGTTCGCGCAGAAGTACCGGCTGCTGGCCGACGGCTTGACCGCGCTGGGCATCCAGTGCCTGCCGAGCGCGGCGGGTCTCTACGTCTGGGCGCAGGTGCCTGGGGACGGCGATGCGGATCGCTATGCCGCCGCCTGCCTCGACCGCGGCATCGTCATCAGCCCGGGCGGCTTCTTCGGCGACGGCGGCACGGGCTGGTTCCGCCTTGCCCTGGTGCCGAGCCTCGACGAGTGCACGCGCGCCCTGGCGCTCTGGCCGCGCTAGCGCTGGCTGTCGCGCCCCTCGCGGCGCCTGCCAGCATGCAGATGGCGGCATAGGCAATGACCCAGATGGGATTGCGACGAGATGGCCGCACGTGTCGTCCTCAAACGCCATCTGGAGAGCGCGGTACCTGCGGCCCGCATGTTCAAATGCGACATTCTACGCCTGCTCCAGAAGCGGGCTCAGCGGATGACGCAGGACCGCCGGGAGGATGCGCCGGCCGCCAACGCGAGTCCGACCGGCGAAAACCGAGTCTGCTCGCCCTGGTCCCAGCTCGGGTGCGTTTCCGCTCGCGGTGAACGTGCATCAGGCCGTGAGCGCGCTCACCCGCAGCAAGGCCATCCCATGCCGGTACCGGGTCGTTGCAGCGTTGGTGGCCAGGCGATCATCTGCTCAGCGCTGCTTTGCTTGGTCTGGAGTGGATCTGCGCCTCCATGGGGGAGCTGAGCCAGGGGATGTCGCAGCAGGACCTTGCTATTTATATCGATATCGATACATATCAGATATGAACACCCGTATCCCCCTCACCTATGATGACATCGCAAGCGCCTGCCTGCGCCTGACGGCACGCGGCCGGCATCCCACCCTGCGCCAGGTGCGCTCTGAGCTGGGCCGCGGCTCACTGACCACCATCCATGACCACGTGACGCGGTGGCTGGCCGAGAGCCGCGCCGACCAGGGTCCGCCGCATGAGGCCATCCGGGCCCTGGAGGCGCTTGCTCCCTCTGCCGTACCAGCGCTGCGAGAGGCCTTTCGGGCGGAACAGGCGGCAGCAGTGCAGCAGGCGCAGGAGGAGGCGCGCACCTACCAGGCCATGACCGACGATCTCACCGAGGCGCTCGCCAGCAGCGAGCAGGAGCGCAGCGAGCTCAGCGAGCGGCTGACGACGATGGAGCAGCGGGTGCGCCTGGTCGAGAGCCTCGCCGACCGCCTGGCGGCGCTGGGGAGCGAACTGGCGGGCCGGCTGGAAGCCCATACCGACCACCAGCTGCGGGCGATGGAGGCCCATGCGGACCAAGCCGAGCAGGGCAACCGCCAGGTGCGGGAAGCACTCCAGCAGCTGGCCCAGCAGCTGGCCCAGAGCGAGCGCACCAGCCGCAGCGGGATCGAGGCGGTCGCGCGGCTGGCCGAGACGGTGCAGCGCCAGGACGACAGCGCCCGCGTCCAGCGTGCGGCCCTGCACCAGGAACTCGGTGATGCCAGGCAGCAGGAGGAGGTCCATGCCGGCCGCCAGGCTGCCAGCCTGGAGCGGATGCAGCTGCGCGCTCACCGGGTGGAGGCGCTGCTGGAGCGGGTGGTGGCCGCCCGGGCCCGTGAGCGGGCGAGCGGACTGCCGCGTGCTCGCCGCGAGCGCAGAGCGGTGGGGGCGATCAGGCGGTTTCCGGGGTGAAGCCGTGGCGCAGGGTGTTCTCAGTGACACAGCGCGGCAGGAGGAATTGCAGCAGGTAGTCCGGACCACCGGCCTTCGAGCCGATGCCGGAGAGCTTGAAACCGCCGAATGGCTGGCGGTCGACCAAGGCGCCGGTGATGCGGCGGTTGATGTAGAGGTTGCCGACCCGCAGAGCGCGCTTGGCCAGGGCGATGCGCGCGGGGCTGCGCGAGTAGAGCCCGCCGGTGAGGGCGTAGGCGGTGCCGTTGGCGATGGCCAGGGCATCATCGATGTCGGCGGCCCTGATGATCGCCAGCACCGGTCCGAATATCTCCTCCTGGGCGAGCCGCGACTGGGACGCGACATCGACGAAGATGTGCGGCGGGATGTACCAGCCGTCCGGGCAGCCGACGGGCAGCTGGCCCTGATAGGCCAGGCGGTGCTCGCGGGTCGCTTCCGCGATGCGCTCGTTGATGCGCTGCATCGCCTCCTCGTCGATCACCGGGCCGAGCACCGAAGACGGCTCATCGGCCGGTCCGATGGCGAGGCTGCGGGTTGCGGCGATGAGGCGCGCGCAGAAGGCGTCATAGATGGGCGAGAGCACGATCGCGCGTGAGCAGGCGGAGCACTTCTGCCCCTGGTAGTCGAAGGCGCTATGCATCACCCCCAGGACCGCCTCGTCGAGATCGGCATCGTCATCGACGATGATGGCGTTCTTGCCGCCCATCTCGCAGATCACCCGCTTCACTTCGCAGGCGCCCGCTGGCACCTCCGCGGCGAGGCGATTGATCGCCAGGCCGACCGCTTGCGAGCCGGTGAAGGCGATCATCGAGACCTGCGGATGGCCGACCAGCACCGGGCCGATCTCCTCGCCGATCCCGGGCAGGTAATTGATCACGCCCGCCGGCGCGCCGGCGGCGCTGAAGACGTCCATCAGCTCGGCGGCGATGCCGGGGGTCTGCTCGGCGGGCTTCATGATCACCGTGTTGCCCGCCACCAGTGCCGCCGAGCACATGCCGCAGAGGATGGCCAGGGGGAAGTTCCACGGCGAGATCACCACGCACACCCCGCGGCCCTCGTAGAAGTAGCTGTTCTCCTCGCCCGGGACGTCGCGCCGGCGGGCCGAGCCGAGGCGGCGCATCTCGAGGGCGTAGTAGCGGCAGAAGTCGATCGCCTCGCAGACATCGGCATCGGCCTCAGTGATGCCCTTGCCCGCCTCCAGCACGATCATCGCGCTGAGCCGGAGGCGCTGGCGGGACAGCCCGGCGGCGACGCGCTCGAGCAGCTGGGCGCGCACCTCGATCGGGGTGTCGCGCCAGGCGGGAAAGGCCTGGCTCGCGCCCGCGACCGCCGCCTGGGCATGCTCCCTGGTGGCGCAGGCGGCGCGTGCGACCACCTCTGCGTTGCGCGATGGATTGCGCGAGACCAGTTCGCGCTGCGTCGAGAGCATCTGCCCGGCGATCACCAGCGGGCAGCGTCGCGCCTGCCCCGCCAATTCGCCTCGCAGGCGGGTGAGCGCATCGGCCATCGCCGCGCGCGATTCGGCGCGGCTGAAGTCGGCGGGCGGTGCGTTGGCCAGGCCGAGCTGGGGTGCAGCAAGGCCTCGATCGGCCAGCGGTGATGGTTTCATGAGCAGCTCCCGTTCATCCCGATGTTCGAGGAAGCCGGCGCGCACGAAGGACTGGTTCGAGGTATTCTCGAGCAGGCGACGGACCAGGTAGGCCATGCCCGGCAGCAGGCGGCCGAAAGGCGAATAGACGCGCACCCGCTGTCCCAGGTCGACCAGGGTCGATTTGAGCTGGTCGGCCATGCCATGGAGCATCTGGAACTCGATGCAGCGGGGCGGGATGGCGAGCTCCTGGCACAGCGCCAGGGCATGGCTGATGGAGCGCACATTGTGGCTGGCGATGGCGGGGCGCAGGAGATCGCGCCGCAGGAGCAGGAAGTGCGTCAGCGCCTCGAAGCTGGCATCGCTGGCGCGCTTGTCGGTATGCACCGGGATGGGCCAGCCGTTCTGCCGCGCCTGGACGCGCTCGAAATCGTGGTAGGCGCCTTTGACCAGGCGTATCCACACTGGGGTGCCGCGTCGCCGCGCCCACGAGGCGAGGTCCTGGAGATCGCGTAGGCTGTCCCTGAGGTAGGCCTGGATGGCGATGCCGACATGGCGCCAGCGGCGGAATTCTTCCTCCTCGAGCACGGTCTTGAAGATCGCCAGGGTGGCGTCCTTGTAGGCGTACTGCTCCATATCGATGTTGACGAATGCGCCCTGGCGCTGCGCCCGCCGCAGCAGGGGACGCAGCCGGGAACGCACCGCCCGGCTGGTGAGCACCGGATCGCAGGGGTCGAAGCGCGCGACCAGTGCCGAGAGCTTGATCGAGAGGTTGACGCGCGGCAGATCGCCCTGGTGGTCGCGGTCGATCGCCGCGACGGCGGGCCATGAGCCTGCCTGGCTGCCGAGCCGGTCGATGAGCTCGAGGTAGGTGGCCTGGTAGGCGCGCGACTCATCATCGCTCACCACCGCCTCGCCGAGGACGTCGACGGTGAAGGCCAGGGATTGCCGGCGCAGCTGCACGATGCTCTCGAGCATCCCCTCCATGGTGCCGCCGGCGACGAATTTGCGCGCCAGCAGCCGCGCTCCCAGCCGCGCGGCGGCGGCTACCGGCCACGCCCAGGGCATCGGCAGGCCGACCCAGGGCAGCACCGCTGCCAGCGGCCTGGGCAGCAGCGGCGCGACCGGTGCGAGATACTCGCGCAGATGGCGCGTGACATCGGCGTCGCTCCTGAGCGCGGGCAGGACGTCGATGAAGCGGAACAGCTGGGCCTTGGCACGCTCGTTCGTCAGCACCGACATCATCGCCTGGTCATCGCACCATGCTTTGCTCAACGGCAGTGGCCGGCGTTCACGCACCCCGGTGAAGAGGCGCCGTCCGATCTCGCCGATCAACGCCTCGGTGTGCTGGCTCATCGCCGTCAGCCTACCGTCCAGGTAGCCACAGGGCAACGCCGCCCCGGTGATCATTGCCCATCAGGCTCAGGCTTCGCCCCGCAGCCGGTAGCATCCCGCACGATCGATCAGCATGCGTTCGAAGTGGTCATCAAGGTGCATGGTGCTCTCGGCACCGCCGAGGAAAAGGTAGCCATCGGGACGCAGCAGCTGGCGGATGCGGCTGAGGATGCGCCGCTTGTCGTCGTCCGAGAAGTAGATCAGGACATTGCGCAGGAAGATGATGTCCATGGTCGGCAGATCATCCCAGGCCGAGAGCAGATTGATCTGGCGGAATTCCACCATCCCACGCACGTCATCGCGGATGGTCCAGGAATCGCTGCTCGGCTGGAGGTGCTTGAGCAGATGGGGCGGCAGGCCGCGGCTGATCTCGTACTGGCTGTAGCGGCCCAGGCGCGCGCGCGCGAGGACGCTGGTGGAGATGTCGCTCGCCAGGATGCGCACCTTCCATGAGCTCAGGCGCTGGAACTCCTCGCGCAGCAGCAGCGCGATGCTGTAGGGCTCCTGGCCGGTCGAGCAGGCGGCGCTCCAGATGGCCAGTTCGCCACTGGCGGCGCGGCTGGCTGCCAGGGTCGGGATGGCCACCTGGTGCAGGACATCGAAGGGCACCACATCGCGGAAGAAGTAGGTCTCGTTGGTCATCATCAGCTCGACCACCTGGCGCTGGAGCTGATCCTCCTGCTGGCGCAGGGCGCTCACCAGCTCGGCGATGCTGCGCAGGCTGCTGGACTGCAGCAGAGGGCTCAGGCGCGTTTCGACCAGGTAGTGCTTGTCGTCGCTGAGCACCAGTCCGCAGCGCGCCCGCACCAGATCGCGGATGTAGGAGAAGTCCTTGTCGGTGATCATTGCCGCATGGCGCCTGTTCAGGACAGCCCGTTGGCGATACCGGTGCGGTGCGATTCCCGCACCCGCCGCACGATTTCGTCAGCCATGCCGGAGAGCGGCACGATCTCGTCCGCCAGGCCGGCCTTGGCCACCGCTCCGGGCATGCCCCAGACCACCGAGCTGGCCTCGTCCTGGATGATGACCTGTCCGCCACTGGCATAGATGCGCTGGCAGCCGCGCAGCCCGTCCTGGCCCATGCCGGTCATCACCACCGCCAGCAGATGCTCGCCATAGACGTCCGCGGCGGAGCGGAACAGGCAGTCCGCGGACGGTCGGCAGGAGTTCTCGTGCGGCTTCTGGTCCATCGCCAGGCGCACCCCCCCGGCGCTGCGCTCGACGGTCATGTGGTGGTCGCCCGGTGCCAGCCACACGCTGCCGGGCTCGACGTGCGCTTGCTCCATGCCCTCCTCGACGCGCAGTTTGGATTTGCTCGCCAGGCGCTCGGCCAGGATGCGGGTGAACACCGGCGGCATGTGCTGGACCACCAGGATCGGCGCCGGCAGGTCCTTGGGCAGGCGGGGGATCAGTTCCGAGAGCGCATTCGGTCCGCCGGTGGAGATCGCGATGACCACCGCATCGATGCGCTGGACGGTGATCGGCCGCCGGGGCTTGAGCGCCGGAGACATCTTGCGCAGGATGCGCGAGGCATCGCTGTCGCTGTCGATGACCCGCCGGCAGAACGCCTTGATGCGCGACAGCAGCGCCTCGCGCGTCTCCCCCAGGGCGGCATTGGAGGGCTTGCCGACGACATCGGTGGCGCCGCGGTGCAGGGCCTCGATGGCGACGCTCGCTCCGGCCTGGGTATGCGAGCTGAACATGATCACCGGCAGTGAGGCGTTGCGCTGCCGCAGGAGGGTCAGCGTCTGCAGCCCATCGAGCTCCGGCATCTCGACATCGAGGATGAGGATGTCGGGAGCGACCGCATCAAGCTTCTCGAGGGCGATCTTCCCGTTCGGGGCGGTGGCCACCACCTCTACCTGCGGATCACTGCCCAGCATCTCGGTGAGCAGCAGGCGCACCACCGCCGTGTCGTCGACCACCATGACGCGAATCTTGTTCATGGCCCGCTTTGCGCTCGACGGGTCCGCCAACCCGACGCTGGAGCGAAGGGCGGACGCCGGCTCATGCGCTGACTGAGCGGGTGGTGAGGTCGATGATCTTGCCGGTGTCCAGCACCAGCAGCAGCTGGTCCTTGAGCTGGAAGACGCCGCACATCAGGTCGCGCACCGTGCCGCGCAGGGTCTCAGGCGGAGCCTCGTTCGCCTGGAAGGGAAAGCTCATCATGTCGCCGACCTCGTCCACCAGGAGGCTTATGGCGCCGCGTGCAGTGCGCGCCACGACATGGATCGGCGGCCGCTTGGAGGTCCGAGGCGGCAGACCGAGCCGCACCCGCAGGTCGATGATCGCGACGATCTGGCCGCGCAGGTTGATGAGTCCATGGATGACCGGCGGCGCCAGCGGAACGCGGGTGACGCTGTGCTGGCGGAGGATCTCCTGGACGTCGAGCACATCGATGCCGAACAGGTGCTGATCGAGGCGGAAGGTGCAGAATTGCCGTTGTTCGTTCATGGCATTCTATGGGGTGTTGGATTGCAGCTGATCGTAGAGGTGCGGTAGCGTCTCGCGCACCATGCCCTCGACATCGAGCAGCTCAGTCACCCAATCCTCGATCACCAGGCAGCCGAGCACGCCACGCCGTCCGGCGGCGCGCTGCAGGGCGATCGGCGCATCGACGGCATCGAGGATGCGTCCGACGACCAGGCCCACCTGGTGGCCGTTGGCGGAATGGATCACCAGCTGGATGATGTCCGGCGGGACGCCGCAGTCGGGGTTGCGCGGCTCCTTGCGCCGTTCAGGCAGATGCTGGAAGACGTAGACCAGCGGGATGATCTCGCCGCGCAGCTGGACGACATCATTCCCGCCCACGCGTTCCACGCTTGCGCTCGCCAGCTCCTCGAGGCGGGTCACCTTGCTCAGGGGTATGGCCATGCGCCCGTCATCGGGGCTGGTGAACAGCAGCAGCGCCTGCCTTTCGACGTGCAGAGCTGCGGCGGCGTTCTCGAGCATGCGTTCGGTCGATTTGTCGACGGCATGCGAACGCATCCCCAGCCCGAGGACATCGAGGATGAGGGCCACCTGCCCGTCGCCGAGGATGGTCGCCCCGGCGTAGACCAGCAGGCCCTTGAGCATCTGGTCGAGCGGCTTGACCACGATCTCCTCGGCATCGTAAATGGCATCGACCACCAAGCCGAAGCGCCGTTCGTCCGCCTGCAGCACGATGAGGTTCTGCACCGCATCGGCTGGCGCCGGAGTCAGGCCGAGCTCCTGGTTGAGGAAGACGATCGGCAGCAGGTGACCGCGCAGGCGGTAGACCGGCGCGCCGTAGACCTGCTCCAGGCTATTGCTGCTGTCGAGACGGACGAGCTCGATCAGGCTCACCTGGGGGATCGCGAAGCGCTCGCCGCCGCTGCTGATGAGCAGGGCAGGGATGATCGCCAGGGTCAGCGGGATCTTGATCTTGATGGTGGTCCCCAGGCCGACGCGATTCTGCACCTCGACATGGCCGCCGATGCGCTCGATGTTGGTCTTGACCACATCCATGCCCACGCCGCGGCCCGAGATGTTGGTGACCTTCTCGGCGGTGGAGAAGCCGGGGAGGAAGATCAGGGCGACCATGCCGCGCTCGTCGAGCTGATTGGCCTGCTGGGCGGTGATCAGGCCCTTCTCGATCGCCTTGGCCTTGACCTTCTGCGGGTTGATGCCGCCGCCATCATCGCTGATTTCGATGATGACCTGGCCGCCCTCATGGTAGGCACGCAGCGACAGCAGGCCCTCGGCGGGCTTGCCGATGCTGGCCCGGATCTCAGGCATCTCGATGCCATGATCGATGGAATTGCGGACGATGTGCGTGAGCGGATCCTTGATCGCCTCGATCAGGGTCTTGTCGAGCTCGGTCTGCTTGCCCTCCATCTCGATGCGCACCTGCTTGCCGATCGAAAGCGAGAGGTCGCGCACCACGCGCGGGAACTTCGACCAGATATTGCCGATCGGCTGCATGCGCGTCTTCATCACCCCTTCCTGCAGCTCGCTGGTGAGGAGGTTGAGGCGCTGCGAGGTGGCGACGAAGGCCTTGTCGGAGACGGAGGTGGTGAACTGCATGATGCGGTTGCGCGCCAGCACCAGTTCACCGACCAGGTTCATCAGGCGATCGAGCAGGACGACATCGACGCGGATGGTGGTGTCGGCCAGTCCATGCGCATCGCTCTTGGGTTCCTCATGGCGCTGGCTGTCGCTGCCCTTGTGGTGGGATTCGCTGTGGATCTCCCGCGTCGTGCCCATCTGCGCGCCGGCGCTGTGCTCGATGCTGGTGGTCTTGGCGGTATCGCTGCGATCGGAGGGCTGGGTGGCGGACGCTCCGGCCGGTGAAGCGGTCTGGTCCTTGCCTGACTTCGACACCGGGCTGACGCCCGGGACTCCAGGCACCTGGATCGCCTTGGCCGTGCTGGAGTAGGAGGTGGTGGGTGCGGGATTGGCGGACTCGAACAGCGACGTCAGCGTGCCGGGGCTGCCCAAGCCGGTGGGCGGCAGCTGGTTGTCGTCGATCAGCGTGGAATTGGCGGCATTGAAATCGTCGTTGGGGGTCTCGAGCAGGGCGGTGAGCTTGAGGATGAGCTCGAGATAGCCGTTCTCCCCCTCGCCGCCGGAGGCCTCGATCTGCTTGAGCATGGTGCGGACGGCATCGACCAGGGCGAGCAGGCTATCGGTTATCTCGGGGGTGAGCGAAATCTCGGCATCGCGCATCTTGCTCAGCAGGCTCTCACCGGCATGGGTGAGCGACTGGAGCCGTTCGAAGCCGAAGAAGCCGCAGGTGCCCTTGATGGTGTGGATGGTCCTGAAGATCCCGCCGATATTCTCGAGGTTGCGCGGGTCCTTCTCCAGATCGATGAAGAGGCCGTCAAGCCGATCGAGGTTCTCGTAGCTTTCGACGAGGAATTCCTTGACCAGTTCGCTATTGTCCGACACGCATTGACCCTCAGGGCAGGGCGGAACCGTTCCCGCCTCCGACCCAGTAGAGGGAACACTCGGATTGGCGGGATGTCAAGACGCAGGCTGCAGACGGGATGGACCGTTGGCCGGCTCTAAGGAGGCGAGAAGAACAGCACCGTGCCATCGGAGCTGGCGACGACGAGGCTGTCGCCCAGCAGCGCGCTCGACAGGAAGGTCCCGCTGGAGGCGACTCTAAAGCCGTGCGCCCCCTCAACTACCAGCGTGGAGCCCAGTGGCAAGACCGCCATCTCGCCCCAGCGGCGCGGCTGGCCCGAAAGCTTGCCTTCGAACCGCCCGAGGTCCTTCCAGGCATCTCCGCTGTGAACGAAGACGTGGTTGTCGGAGGTCAGGAACACGTCCTCCCCTCCGAGGGCGGCCTGCTGCGGCAGGGGCGCCTTGGTCGTGCCCGTCAGGGCGCAGGTCCACAGCGAGCTGGCGGTCAGCCCGGCCATGCCAGCGGCGGTCGGCCAGGCGGCGATGGTGGGCTCGCCAAGGTCGTACTGGCCGCTCGGCGAACCATCGTCGGCCTGGTAGATCTCGATATGGCCATTGCGCCGAACCGTCAGCACCTGGTCGCCGATCAGCTGCGGGCTGGCCGAGAAGGGCTCGCCGCTGATGCCGCTCCAGGCGACCGCCGCACTGCGCTCCTCGCCGGCGTGCAGCACGCCGTCCATGCCGGCGACGATCAGCAGGCGGCGCCCCTGCACCAGCTGGCTGTTGAACACGGCGATGGCGAAATCCGTGCGTCCGCTCAATGGCAGGCGTTCGATGCCATGGGCGGTGCACTTGATCGCGATGCCTTCACGGGTGCCATAGTAGACCGCATCGCCGCTCGCCATCGGGGCGGCATAGAGGGGCTGGCCGCTGGAATCGATCAGCCCGTTGGGATCGATGGCGACGCGCTCGGGCTTGCCCTGGGTGGACAGCACGACCGCGGTCTGCCGGTTCGCCACCCAGATCTTGCCATCCAGCGCGGTCGGCGGGGAGGTGATGGTCATGGCGAGGTCGTAGCGTGCTGCCGCTTCGCGCTCGAGGTCGACATGCAGCAGCCAGCCGGCATCCGCCAGGTTGGCGGGCACGGTCTTGGTCACGAATCCCTGCTTGCGCATCTCAAGGCTCAGCGACGTGCGTTCTCCGGCCGGGATGTCGAGCTTGAACGGGGTGGTCCCGACCTGGGTGCCATCGCGGAACACCGAGGCGCCGCTGGGTATGCTCATCACCAGCAGCGGCAGGTACTTGAGCCCCATCTTCTGCTGTATCTTGTAGCATTCCGTGACATCGCCGCTGATCATCGCACGATTCAGGTCCTCCTGCCAGGCCAGCTGCTTGGCGTGTGCGACCTTGAGGTCCTCGATCTCGCGCTCGGCTTGAGGCCGCGCCGAGGTATGCAGCCATTCCTTGCGTTCGATGATCGAATCGAAGGTGCGCTGGGCCTGATCCCAGTCGTTCTCCTGCACGAAGGCGCGGCCATTGGTCAGCGCATCGTCGGCCGCCGTCTCGATGGCACGCAGCCGGGCCGCACGCACCTTGATGACGGCCGCGAGATCGGCGCGCGGCTGGTGCTCCTGCAGCCAGCCATCCAGGGAGGCGGCCTCGTCGTTGGCGGTCCGCTCGGTGATCAGCCCAGCGGCATCGCTGAGCAGCTGGCTGGCGAGCTGGAGCTGGCTGGCATTGGAGGCCAGTGGATATTTGACCAGGGTCTCCTGGACCGTGGCGCTGGCGGCGAGCATGGCCTTGCCATCGTCGCTGTTCTTCACCAGGTCCATCGCCTGGTCATAGAGCGAGGTGAGCAGGTTGCGTATGCGCTCGCTGTTGGCGCTGAGCGCCTCGGTCAGGGCGGCGGCCGAGGTTCCGCGCGTCTGATCGATGAGGTGCAGGCGTTCGATCTCGCTGGCGACATCGTCGTAGGCCCCCTTGTCGACCGCGATTTGCAACCGCGCGATCTGCTCGCGCGAGCGCTTCTCGAGCACGGAGAAGTCGGCGGAGATGCGATCGATCTTCTCCAGCTGGCGCGGGGTCGGATGCGAGGCCTTGAGCTGGTTGATGAGCGCCACGCGCTGGCTCAGCGGCGCAGTGGCGGAGGAGGCCCGCTCCAGGGTCGCCAGGCGCCAGCGATCGAGGTAATCATTGCCGCTCGAGCCGATCTTGCCGGCCGAACCGGAGATCAATGCCATCGCCTCGGTGACATTGCCATTGTCGAGCAGCTTCATGACGCGCTCACGCACATCGTCCGAGGAGATCTTGAAGGACGCTTCACCAGCCTGCACGCGCCGCTTGAGCTCGCTCAGGCGATCGTCCGCTGGCAGCGCTGCGATGCGCCGCTGCGCCTGGGCGAAATCCTGCTCGGTGATGAGCTTGTCGATGGCGTCATACTCGGCCTGCAGCGCCTGGGTCAGACGCGCCTTCAGCTCATCGACCCGGCGGATGGCCTCGAGATCGTTGAGGGCGATACGCCGAGATTCGTCGATCTGGGCGAGGGCATCGGCCCAATTCTTGGTCAGGATGTGGGTATTGAGCGCCTGCGAAGCCGACTCGAGCGCGGCATTGCGGCCGTGCCACTGCAGCATCAGCAACCAGACGATCAGCACCAGGATGGCCACCCCGGCGAGCGACCAGATCAGGCCCATGCTGGGCTGGGGGTGGGCGACCGGCCGCCGCACAGCGGGTGCTGGCGCGGGTTCCGCCTCCGGCGCATGGTCGGGGGCCAGGGGCACGGCCGGGGCTTGCACGGCCTCCTGCAGCCGCGTGCTGGCGCCAGGAGAGCGCCGCACCACCCCCTTCGACATCAGGGTGCCGATCAGCCGCGACATGTTCAGGGTATTCTCGCGGAAAGCGATGGCGATATCTTCGACGGTGCGTTGCCCGTCGATGAAGTTGAGCACATGCTTCTCGTATTCGGTAAGCGGCGCAGTGCCCCCCTCGCTCTCGGCGAGGGTGAACACCGAGTGCCCGCCGCCGACCTCCTTGACCACCTTGTCGATCTCCGCGACGCGTGCCTGCACGGTGCTCAGCAGCACGGTCGCGCTGATGCGCAGGCGCACTGCGGTGGTATCGAAATCGAAGCTGTCGATGCCTTCCTGCTCGTCGAACGACATCTCGTAGTGTATCGAGCCGAAGGCCCTGACCAGGGTGTCCTCGACCATTGCACGGGTGACCAGTCCGATCTCGTCCTCATTGGCCGCCTGGTGCCGCCGCACCATCCCGGTAACGGTGTCCTTGCCGGTCTCGCGCGCCGTGACCACCAGCTGGTAGAGCTCCTGGCCGATCTTGTGGAATTCGAGCAGCGCCCGCGCCAGCAAGAGCTCCTTGTCGGCGCAGAAGTCGAGCGCGACCGGATCGCCATCCTGGATGCAGAAGCGCAGGCGAAAGCCATTGCCGACGACCGTCAGGACACCGGATTTCCGGTTGCGATTGATCGATCCGAGCTGTTCGACGAGTGCTGCGTTCAGCATCTGGGGTCCCCGGTGATCAGTCTGTGCCGGCAATCACGGTGCGTAGGCTGCGAGAATACCGTTGGTGAGTCCAACCACAACCTTGTCGTGTGTGCATACCACCGACTCAGGCATGCTAGCGCAAGTCGTAACCCATGCGAGTGCACCATGGTGGAACACGGCGAGCATGCCGTTGCGGCATCCCACCGCCATCAGATCGCCTGCGATGCTGACCGCGGTGACGGCGGGCGCCGGCAGGGTCAGGGGCGGCTGGAGCTCGCCGGCGAGCGTTACCCGCACGATCGCCGCCCCGGCGGCCTGGTAGACCGTGCCGGCGCTGATGACCGGATCGCCAACCGCTGGCGCATTGAGGCTTTGCGACCATTGCACGGCCGCGCCGTCGGCGGAGAGGGTGTCGCAGGAGATGCGGCTGCCATCCAGCACCATCACCGCGGTGTTGGCTCCGGCCAGGATCAGCTGCCCCACCTCGGTGGCCTTGAGATCGAAGTCCCAGAGATGCCTGCGGCTGCTCTCCTCGAAGGCGACGAGCTGGCCTTGGATGGTCGCCACCACCAGCATGCGGTCGAGCTCCTTGGCCAGGACCAGGGGTCCGCTGAGGGCTGCCGCAGGCAACGGGATGCGCTGGCGCTCCCCTCCCAGATCGCCGACGGACAGGACCTCGCCGGCGAAGGCCAGGCGCTGATGGTTGCCGAGGATCTCGTTGGCGTAGCTGCTCGGGGTGCCGCGCACCGCCACCATGGTCGGCAGGCGCGCGGCGATCTTGCCCTGGTTGTCGATCACCACCACGCCTGAGGTCGGCAATCCGAGCACCAGCGAACCATCGCCAAGCGGCAGCGGTGCATGGGCGAGGCGGTAATGGGCGACATCTGCGAGATCGTCGCCGAGGGCGAGATCGACATGCCACTGCACCTTGCCCGCGGCATCGATGCGGCCCAGGTTCTCGCCCGCCAGGGCGAGGATGCTGCCGTCCGCCAGCGGCTCGAGCAGGGTCACCGGCTTGCCCAGCTCGAGGTGCCAGAGAGCTTCGCGCACCAGCACGGTCTGCCAGTGCCAGTCGCCCTGCACGGCGGCGGCGGAGGAGGTGACATTCTGCCAGCCGGCCAGGGAGACGGTGATGATGCGGGGATCGCCGGGTGCCAGCGCCAGCACGCATGGTGTGACGCCATGGTCCTCGGAACCGAGATGGACGGCGGCGCCGGACGGCTGGCTGTCGATGACCAGCGGCAGCAGCAGGTCGGGCGGCCGGCTCGTGCCAGCCAGGAGGTTGCGGGCGATCCCCCAGGCCTGCTCGTAGTGCTTGGCTGCCATCTCCGCCTGGTAGCTGGCGACCTGGTCGGCGCGGCTGCGTTCCGCCTGCAGCAGCTGATCGAGGTGGACGCGCGCCTGCGCAGCCTGGGGAGCGCCCTTGAACTCGGCGAGGAAGCGCTCGAGCGCGGCCTGCTCGGGCTTGGGCCCCAGCTTGGCGAATGCCGCCGCCGCCTCGCGCAGGCGCGTGGTGATGGCATCGCGGCGGGTGGCGTATTCGGCGATCTGCCAGAGCCGTGCCCCCTCGGCGGCGGCCGCCATCGCCGCCTCGGCGCGGGCGAGGTCGGTGGCGGCGAGCTGGCTCGCCTGGTCGATCTGGGCCACCACCGCGTCGTGCTTGGGCTCGAGCAGCGCGAGCGCATCATGGACGGGAGCGGCGATCCCCGCGGTGGCGCTGCCGGCGAGCTCGCGGTAGAGCGCCAGCGCGGCGCCCAGCTCATTCGCCTTCTCGGCCGCACGCGCCTTCTCGAGCACTGCCGGCTCCTCCTTGAGGTGCTGGGCGAGGACTTCGCTGGCCTTCCTGGCGGCGCTCAGCTTGTCGTTGACGGCCTTCACCTTGTCGGCCATGAAGGTGGGGCCGAAGGTGGCGGTGTAGGCAGTCAGCTGCGACTGCGCCAGCGGCTGATCGTTGCGCTCCAGGGCCTGGCCGATGGCGGTCAGGGTGCGCTCAGCGACGTGGGTGCGTACGAGGTTGTACTGGCCGTGCAGGTCGCCGAGGTCGGCGATCGCATTCTTCGCTCCCAGGCTGGTGCCGAGCGAGGTGCTGGCGCTGTCGAGATGCGCCAGCTGCGCGTCCAACGCCGGCATGAGGGCGAGCGGATTGGCCCCGGCGGCGGCTTCCTCGAGCTGCTTGACCTCCATCGCGGTGGCCGTCGTCTCCACGCGGAAGCGGTGCACCAGGATGTAGGGCCGGGTGACCAGCCCGCCGAACAGCCCGATCAGGAGGAAGGCGGCGACATAGATGATGGCGATGCGCCGGTGGAGGCGCTCGGTCGAATGGACGATCTCCTGCAGCCTCGGAGCGCGCGGATCATTGGCAGGCATCGCCCGCAGCGCCGCGCGGTAGGCCTTGAGTGCGCCCCAGAAGCGCCGGTCGCGCCGCAGGTGGTGCCCGCGATCGATGGTCTGCTCGGTGAACAGGTCGTTGGCGCGTGTCTCCAGGCCGCGGATGTGCGCGTGCAGCTCGGCATTGTCGTGATTGATGGTGGCGACTGCGCGCCATTCGGCGAGCGCGGCTGCCAGGTTGCCGCGCTCCTCCAGCTCACGCGCCTTGGCGACCCCGTCCTCGATGCGCTGCTTCCAGTAGGCCGAGCCCTTCTCGCTCGCGACCTCGACGGTCTTCTTCACCGCAGTATTGACCAGGCGGGCGGTCGACGGGGTGCCGGCGAGGCGGCCGCGCCGTTCGGTGCCGGCATGGGGATTGGCGCCGCAGAAGATGCAGATCTTGTCAGACACCGCCACCGTCCGGCCGCAGCGGGTGCACGACAGGCGCAAGGGCGCCTTGCACTGCGCGCAATTGACCGCCTCGCGATGGTTGACGTGGCTGCATTGCACGCAGACCACCACGTCCTCGCTGTCGGGATTGCGTTCTGCGGAGGCGAAGATGCGCGCCATCTCGCGCCGCGCCGGCTCGTTCTTCGGATCCAGTTCCAGGATCTTGAGGCAGGTGCCGCGTGCGTCCTCGAGCTGGCCGAGCTCGAGGTAGCGCTTGACCACCTTGTGCAGCTCGCTGATCGCCTCTTCCATCTCGTTCTGCTCGAGCAGGCAGCGCACCAGGATCAGCCGTTGCCGGGGATCGTCGTCTGCCAGGGACACCGCGCGCAGCGCCGCCGAGATCGCCCCCTCGCCATTTCCCGCTTCCAGGTAGCCGAGCGCCAGCTGGCTGAAGCAGCCAGCAGCCTCCGGGGTCGAGCCGAGCTGCTCCAGGCATTCCGCCAAGCGCTCCTTGGCGGAGGCATCGCTGGGCAGCGAGGCGAGCGCGCGCCGGTAGAGCTGCGCGGCGCGGATGAAGTCCTTCTGGCTGCTCAGGTATTCGGCATGCGCGATGATGTCGTCCCGGCTCAGCCAGGTGGCGAGATTGCCCTTCACCGCCTCCACGATCACAGCGTAGACGTCAAGGCGGGTGGCGACGCTGTCGTGGACGATGTCCTCGATCGTGCGCACTGCATCGATGAGCGGGATGACGGCCGAGCCGGGATATTCCCTGCTCGCCGCCAGCAGATCCTGGTCCTTGCCGCTGGCCGACCCCGGGACCGCATCCTCGCTGGGGATCTGGTTGCGCAGACGACCCCATTCGTCCATCCGCCGGGCCGCTTCCATGAGCAGCGAGTTGACCCCGATCTTGAGCGGTCGGCTAGCGAACAGCTCCACCTGCTGGGTGGCCGCCGCATCCTCCGGAGTGGCATCATGGAAGATGAAGTCGGCGTAATCCCAGGTGCAGAGGTTGTAAAGCTCGTCCTCGGATTGGCGGATCACCGCATCCTGCACGTCCTCCGGCTTGACCAGCTGGCGGTTGACCATGGCCTCGATGATGGTCGAGCTGTCCTTGCCCGATGAGCTGATGGTCGCGGCGGTGGCGGCATCGATCTTGCCGAGCAGGATGAGCCGGCGCAGCAGCGCCTGCCGCTCCTCGCCGGAGCGGAAGGCCACGCCGATGATTTCCCCTTCTTTGAACACCACATCCCGGCCGGCCTCGGCCGAGGCCAGGCGCAGGACACCGGTGGCACGGATGCGATTGATGGTCTGCAGGACCTCGACGAGCGACAGGGTGCTGAGGTTGCCGGCGAATCCCATGGAGGCACCGTAGGTTGCGCCGCATTGGCGTCAACGCGACCGCCATCTTCCTGCTTATCGCGGTTCACATCCTGCCTGTCCCTGGCAGCTGGGCATGGGGGACTGGCAAGTGCGCATCACTGACACACGTAATTGATTTGCGCGCAATCGCTTATATTCCGCTCGCTGGGCGGGAGTGGTCACAGCCCGAGTCGGTACTTGGGCTGATCCGCTGGTGTGGTTATCCTGCGCAGCATGCGAGCTGCCTATCTCTGGTGCCCGGCCTACCCGTTGGAGGACGCTGGCCATTGCCAGCGCACCGTGCGCGCCGCCCGGCAATTGACCGATGCTGCCGGCTACAGCCTGATCGTCTCGCCTGAACTGGCCCATGTCGCGGGGCGGGGCTGCTGGCATCCGGCCGAGATGCGCATCCACGATCTCATCGCCGGCCTTGAGTGCGAGCTGCTGATCGCCGCCCGCGGCGGCTATGGCTGTCTCGACCTGGTCGAGACGATCCTCGCCTGGCCGCGCGCCAGCGCCCCCCGGCTGGTGGGCTACTCGGATCTCACCGTGCTGCATGCCCTGTGGTGGCGCCGGCGCTGGGGCGAGACGCTGTACGGCTACATGCCGGGGGTGGATGCCGGGGAGCGCTCGCGGCACAGCACCGTGGAGCTGCTGCGCGGTGCGGGCATGGTGCGCAACGCGGTCAGCGATCCGGAGGTGGTGGTGCTGCACCGGGGCGCTGCGAAGGGCATGCTCTTCGCTGCCTGCCTGCGGGTGCTTGCCGGCCTGGTCGGCACCCCGGCGATGCCCGACCTGGAGGGCTGCATCCTCGCCATCGAGGATATCGACGAGCGGCCCTACCGCATCGACCGCGATCTCCAGCAGCTGGCGCGCAGCGGCGGCCTGCGTGGCGTGGCGGGGCTGGTGTGCGGTGCCTTCCCGAGCGAGGCGCCGCCCGGCTATGCCGGGACGACGGCGCACGCCATCATCCAGGAATGGGCCGCTCGGCTCAAGATCCCGGCGGTCTTCGGCCTGCCTTTCGGCCATGCCGCCGACCCGCTGACCCTGCCCTGCGGGCGTTCGGCCGCACTCGCCTGCCAGGCGGATGGCTGGTCGCTGACGGTGAATCCGGCGAGCGATGAGGGCTCCGGCCGGAGCTGAAGCCCGGGCTGGGCAGCAAGCCTGCCGGACAAAACCCTTTGCTCGGCAGCAACAGCACTACTGTCGCGGGCCATGAGCGAATTGCCGTGCATTGAAGTCCGTGGCGCCGAGGAGCACAACCTCAAGAAGGTCGACCTCGACATCCCCAAGCGCTCGCTGGTGGTCTTCACCGGACCGTCCGGCAGCGGCAAATCATCGATGGCCTTCGATACCATCTATGCCGAGGGCCAGCGCCGCTATGTCGAGAGCCTGTCCTCCTACGCCAGGCAGTTCCTCGGACAGCTGGAGAAGCCGCGCTACGAATCGATCCGCGGGCTCTCGCCGACCATCGCCATCGAGCAGAAGTCGGCATCGAAGAACCCGCGCTCGACCGTCGGCACCATCACCGAGGTGCTGGACTACCTGCGCGTGCTGTGGGCCCGCATCGGCATCCAGCATTGCCACCAGTGCGGTCGCGAGGTCGGCAAGCGCAGCCAGGACGAGATCGTCGATGCCATCTGTCGGCTGCCCGATGGCAGCCGCATCCTGCTGCTGGCGCCCAAGATCGGCGAGCGCAAGGGCGAGCACCAGGACCTGCTCGATCGCGCACGCAAGGCGGGCTTCACCCGGGTGCGCATCGACGGCAAGGATGTCGCCCTCGACCAGCCCATCGCGCTGAACAAGAAGGTCAAGCACCGCATCGATCTGGTGGTCGACCGCCTGGTGATCAAGCCCGGCCTGCGCAGCCGCCTGGCGGACAGCATCGAAACCGCGCTGCGCGAAGGCGAAGGCAAGATGATGGTGGCGCTGGTCGATGCGAACCCTCCGCCAGCCGCTGCGGCGGTGGCGGTGGCGGCACGCAAGGGCAAGGCTGCCGCGCCGGCCGCTGCCGCCGCCGCCGAGCCTGGCGATGGCGAGGGGCTGTCGTCGTCGGCGGCCCTGCCCGGAGATCTGTTCTTCAGCGAGCATCTCTACTGCCCGACCTGCGATCTGAGCTTCCCGGGCCTCGAGCCCAACAGCTTCTCCTTCAACTCCCCGGTGGGCGCCTGCCCGGCCTGCAATGGCCTCGGCGCGACCACCAGCGTCGACCTCGCCAAGCTGATCGTGCCGACCCTGAGCATCAACCAGGGCGCGGTGGCGGCCTGGGGGGCGCTGGGCGACGAGGAGCGGCAGGCCTGGCATGTCGGCTACCGGCGGGATCTGCTCGACAAGCTCGACATCGATCTCGACAAGCCGTGGAGCAAGCTGCCCGAGCACAGCCGCGAGCTGGTGCTGCGCGGCACCAGCGAACGGGTGGCGGTCAACTGGGCCACCACCAACAGCTCGGGCACCTTCAATACCAAGTTCGATGGCGTGGTGCCCTGGCTGGAGCGCACGCTCAGGGAGTCGGACAGCGATTGGCGCCGCGACCGGCTCAGCCAGTACTTCACCTCCACCGTCTGCGCCGCCTGTGCGGGTTCGCGCCTCAAGCCGACCTCGCGCGCGGTCCATCTCGGTGCCGGAAAGTCGGGGAAAACGCTGCCCGAGGTCTGCCATCTGACCATCAGCGATGCCAACGCCCACTTCACTGCCCTGAAGCTCGTCGGCGGTGCCGCCCAGGTGGCGGGTGGCGTGCTCAAGGAGGTCCAGGCGCGCCTGCGCTTCCTCATCAATGTCGGCCTCGACTACCTGACCCTGGATCGTGCCGGTCCCACGCTCTCCGGCGGCGAGGCGCAGCGCATCCGCCTCGCCAGCCAGATCGGCTCGGAGCTCACCGGCGTGCTCTACGTCCTCGATGAGCCCTCCATCGGGCTGCATCAGCGCGACAATGCCCGCCTGATCGAGACCCTGCGCCACCTGCGCGACATCGGCAACACCGTGGTGGTGGTCGAGCACGACGAGGAGACCATCCGCGCCGCCGATCATGTGGTCGACTTCGGACCCGGGGCCGGGGAGCTCGGCGGACGGGTGGTCTACAGCGGGCCGGTGGCGGGCATCGAGGATGCCGCCGATTCGATCACCGGGGACTACCTGAGCGGGCGCTCGGCCATCCCACTGCCCGCGACGCGGCGCGCAGGCACGGGCAAGCGCCTGACGGTGCGGGGCGCCAGGGTCAACAATCTCAAGAATCTCGATGTCGCGGTGCCGCTGGGCACCCTGACCTGCATCACCGGCGTCAGCGGCGCCGGCAAGTCGAGCCTGCTCAACCACATCCTCTACCCGGCGCTGCACAACCATTTCAACCATGCGAGCGAGGAGGTCGGCGCCCATACGGCGATCACCGGCCTGGAGCATCTCGACAAGGTGATCGCCATCGATCAGCAGCCCATCGGCCGCACCCCGCGTTCCAATCCCGCCACCTACACCAAGGTCTGGGACCACATCCGCGCGATCTTCGCCGAGACGCGCGAGGCCAAGCTCTACGGCTACAGCAATTCGCGCTTCAGCTTCAACGTCAAGGGCGGGCGCTGCGAGGCATGCGAGGGCGACGGGGTCAAGAAGGTCGAGATGCACTTCCTCGCCGATGTCTATGTCCCCTGCGAGGTCTGCCACGGCCGGCGCTTCAATGAGCAGACCCTGCGGGTGGCGTACAAGCAGCGCACCATCAGCGACGTCCTGGCGATGTCGGTGCGCGAGGCGATCAACCATTTCGCCGTGCACCAGCCGGTGGTGCGGGTGCTCCAGACCATGGTCGATGTCGGTCTCGACTACCTGCGCCTCGGTCAGCCGGCGACCACCCTGTCGGGCGGCGAGGCGCAGCGCATCAAGCTCAGCCGCGAGCTGGCCAAGCGCGGCACCGGCAGCACGCTGTACATCCTCGACGAACCGTCGACCGGACTGCACTTCGATGATGTGCGCAAGCTGCTGGAGGTGCTCAGCCGCCTGGTCGACGCCGGCAACAGCGTCGTGGTCATCGAACATAATCTCGACATCATCAAGACCGCCGACTGGATCGTCGACCTCGGTCCCGAGGGTGGTCAGCGGGGTGGCGAGCTGGTGGCCAGCGGCACGCCCGAACAGGTGGCCAAGGTCGCGGCGAGCCATACCGGGCGCTTCCTCAAGATGCTGCTGAAGGCGGCGCGGGCAGGCTGAGGGAACAGCGGCTCGGAGGGGCACAGGCCGCTCGACCAGCGCGTCCTCGGCACCCGTTCCTGCTCGTGGGGTCGATGCATCAGCTCGCTTCGCCTGCTGAGGGCCCTATCGTCCGTTTCAGCGGCTGGAAGGCCGGCGATCTTGCTTATTGCTATTTATTCTCATTACCGAATACTCGACCAGTGCCATCGTCCATGAACGCTCCGCTCCCCCCCTCCTTGATTCCACCGGCCACCCTGGCTGACATTGCCGCCGGCGAGCGGGTCACCGTGGTCGCAGTAGTCGGACCTGATCAGATACGTAGGCGTCTGATGGAAATGGGGTTGTGTCGGGGAGTGGAGATCGACGTCCTGCGCCGGGCGCCGCTCGGAGATCCGATCGAGCTGCGCGTCCGCGGCTACCTGCTGAGCCTTCGTGGCGTGCAGGCGGCCCTGGTAATGGTCCAACGCGCCGTCAGGGGACCATCGCAGCCGGCGTCGGTCTGACCGGCCATGAGCGCCACGGCCATCGCCTCTGCCCCGCCCACCCTGCGCAGCATCGCGCTCGCCGGCAATCCGAACAGCGGCAAGACCACGCTCTTCAATGCCCTCACCGGGCTCAGGCAGAAGGTCGCCAACTACCCCGGGGTGACGGTCGAGAAGAAGGTGGGTCGCTGCCAGCTGGCGGACGGCTCGCTGTGCACGATCACCGATCTGCCCGGCACCTACAGTCTGATCCCGCAATCCCCGGATGAGACCGTGGCGATGGAGGTGCTGCGCGGGCTGCGCGACGACACCCCCTCGCCGAGCGCCATCATCGCCGTGGTCGACGCCAGCAACCTCGCGCGCAGCCTGTACCTGGTCAGCCAGCTGCTCGAACTGGGCGTGCCCCTGGTCATCGCGCTCAACATGACCGACATCGCCGATCGGCGGGGCGTCGGGGTTGATGCCGCGCGGCTGTCGCAGGAGCTCGGGGTGGCGGTGGTGCCGCTGGTCGGCAACCGCCGACGCGGCATCCCTGAGCTGCTGCGCGCGCTCGCTGACGCGAGCCCGCCGCAGCCGCGCAGCTGGAGCGCGGCGGAGGCGCTGGTGCGCGCCGGCGATCAGCTGGTGCCCGGCATCATCGCCGCCGGCATGGCGCCGCCCGCGCTCGCGGCCCAGCTCGCCCGCCGCCTGCTCATCGGCGATGCCGTCGCCCAGGGCGCGGCGCTCCACCAGCGTGAGCTCTCCACCGCCTGCGCCGCTGCCCGCGCAGAGCTCCAGCAGGCGGGGTGCGACCCGCTGGTGGAGGACATCGAGGCGCGCTACCGCTGGATCGACCAGGTGGTCGCGGCATCTGTGCGGAGCAGCGCCGCGGGAGCCCCGACCGCCCTCACCGAGCGCGTCGATGCCATCCTGGTGCACCGCGTCTGGGGCCTGCTGATCTTCACCGTGATCATGGCCAGCCTGTTCATCAGCATCTTCATCATCGCCAAGCCGATCATGGACGCCCTTGGCGACGGCATCTCCTGGCTGGGCGACCGCTGCACCTCCGGCATGCCCGAGGGTGCGCTCGCCTCGCTGATCAACGACGGGGTGTTCAAGGGCGTGGGCGGGGTGGTGGTGTTCGTGCCGCAGATCGCCCTGCTCTTCCTCTTCCTCGCCGCGCTCGAGGACAGCGGCTACCTGGCGCGTGCCGCCTTCCTGATGGATCGCCTGCTGGCCAAGGTCGGCCTGCATGGCAAGAGCTTCATCCCCCTGCTGTCCTCCTTCGCCTGCGCCATACCCGGGGTGATGGCCGCCCGCACCATCGACCGCCCGCGCGAGCGCCTCGCCACCATCCTGGTGGCCCCCTTCATGAGCTGCAGCGCCCGCCTGCCGGTCTATACCCTGCTGATCGGCGCCTTCTTCAGCGGCTACGGCCCCTACCGCGATGGCATCATCAAGGGGCTGATCATGCTGGGCTGCTACGTCCTTGGCATCGTCGCGGCCGCAGTCACCTCGCTGGGATGCCGCTGGCTGCTCGGCCGCAAGGAGGTCTCGCCCTTCATCCTCGAGATGCCCAGCTACAAGCTCCCGCAGGTCTCCGAGATCCTGCGCCAGATGTGGAGCAATACGCGCCAATTCCTCACCAAGGCCGGGACCACCATCTTCTGCCTGAGCGTGCTGCTCTGGGCGCTGGCCTATTTCCCGCGCCTGCCCGTTGAACGCGAGGCGGCGGTGCGCGCACTCGCAGGCCCGGTGCACGCCGCCGTCCCCAGCCCGCCCGTCAGCGCGCCGCCGGCAGCGGTCGCGGCAGGGCAGGTGTCCTCCGCCGTCCCGGACGCGCCAGCGGCGTCGGCGGCATCAGCCGCGAGCGGCGACCCCGCCGCCACCGCAGCGACTGCCGAGGCTGACAATGCCGTGGCCGCCGAGCAGCTGGCCTACAGCTGGGCCGGGCGCCTGGGCCACGCCATCGAGCCGGCCATCGCCCCGCTGGGATTCGACTGGAAGATGGGCGTCGGACTGGTGGCGGCCTTCGCCGCGCGCGAGGTCTTCGTCAGCACCATGGGCATCGTCTACAGCGTCGGCGAGGGCGGCGAGGACAAGCAGCAGATCCAGGACGCCATGCTCAAGGACCGCACCCCGGATGGCCGTCCGGTGTGGTCGCCCCTGGTCGCCGCCAGCCTGCTGGTGTGGTTCGTGCTGGCGATGCAATGCATCAGCACCTTCGCGGTGGTGCGCCGCGAGACCGGCGGCTGGCGCTGGCCGGTCTTCCAGCTGGCCTACATGAATGCCCTCGCCTACCTCGGTTCGCTGGTAACCTATCAGGTCGGAATACGTCTCCTCGGCTGAGCCCCCCCATGAATCCCCTGCTGCAGAACCTCATCGTCATCGCCCTGGTCGCCGCCTGCGCCCTGGTGATGGGCCGACGCGCCTGGCGCCTGCTGCGCGGCACCGGCAAGCGCTGCGGCTGCGAGCACTGCCCAGCGACCAGGGCGAAGGCGCCCACTCCAGCGCAGCCCGCTCCAGCGCAGCCCACTCCAGCGCAGCCCACTCCAGCGCAGCCCACTCCGGCGCAGCAGCACCCCGCCACGGCGGGGCTGCACGCCGGGCAGGCGCCCTCCGCACCTCAGCGCGGCGCATAGGCGGCCTCGGCCGCCAGACCCAGGCCACGCACCTCCTGGCACAGCCGGTCAAGCAGCGCATCGGCCACCGGGGTGACGGTGGATTCCGCCGGTGGGCGGGCGACGGTATAGATCTGCACCAGCTTGATGCGACAGCCACCGGCGATCAGTGCGCGCAGGCGTTCCACATATGCGTGCAGCTCCGCCGCCGAGGGCGGCTCGCCATCGAGGCAGAGGAAGAGCGACTGGATCACGATGGCGCGACGGCGCCCGGTCATGGCCAGATTGGCCAGCACCGTCGCCAGCAGCACCTTGGTGCGGTCGACCTGCTGGTAGTAGCCCTCGGTGCCGGCATCGAGCTTGGCCCAGATCTCCCCGTCCGTGCCATCGAGGAAGGCGAGGGCGTCGACCACCTGCGGCCGATCGAGCAGGGTGGCATTGGTGATCAGCACGATCTTGGTGCCCTGCAGTCCATGCCAGCGGATCAGCTCGGCGACCAGATGGCAGGCAGGCAGCAGCGCGCGGCTGGCGGTCGGTTCGCCATCGCCGCTGAAGGCGACATCATTGAGCCGGCGCAGCGGTACCGGCGTCCGGTCGAAGGGCGGCACGCTCCAGATCGCACCGCTGGCGGCCAGGCCGAGCAGCTGGTCGAGCTCGGCGCGCAGGATGCCCAGATCGACCTCGGCCCCATCCCGGGGCTCGCCTGGGGTGCGGTCGACGCTGCAATAGACGCAATCGAAATTGCAGGCCTTGTCGGGGTTGAGGTTGACCCCGATCGACAGCCCGTGCGATCTCCTGCTGACCACCGGATAGACGTAGCGGTTGTCCTGCCAGCGGCGGGCATGGCTGGCGAAGAGCGGGGTCGAGATGGCCATGGGCATGCATGGATGCTAGAGCCCTGGCCGGCCGGCGGGAGGGCAAAAGGCGGCTGCGTTCCACCGCCGCCGTCCCGGCTTGACCCGGGGCGAAGGCATGCTCAAACAGCGGCGGAGGATCGCAGATGGACATGGGATTGACCGGCAAGGTGGCGGTGGTGATGGCCTCGAGCCGCGGACTGGGCCGCGCCTCCGCTCTGCAGCTCGCGCGCGAGGGCGCGCACCTCGCCATCGCCAGCCGTTCGGCCGAGCGCATCGCCGCGACCGCCAAGGCGATCAGTGCCGAGACCGGTGCGCGGGTGCTGCACCGGGCGGTGGATGTGACCCGGGCCGAGGACATCGCGGCCTTCGCCGCCGAGGTCGCCAGCGTCTACGGTCGCGTCGATGTGCTGGTCAACAATGGCGGCGGCCCGCCGCCGGGGACCTTCGATGCCCTCGATGAGCAGGCCTTCGTCGCCGCCACCAACCTGGTGCTGCTCAATGTGGTGCGCACGACCAAGGCAATCCTGCCGCTGATCCGCAGCCACAAGGGCGGCGGGCGCATCATCACCGTGACCTCGGCGGGCGCACGTGAGCCGCTCTACAACATGATGCTCTCCAACAGCCTGCGCCCGGCCATCCATGGCTGGACCAAGACCCTGTCCAAAGAGCTCGGGCCCGAGGGCATCACGGTCAACTGCATTGCGCCCGGCATCGTCGGCACCGAGCGCATCGATGAGCTGATCGCAGCCAACAGCCAGCGCATGGTGAAGCCGCCGGAGCAGGTGCGCGCCGAGATGATCGCCCGCATCCCGCTCGGGCGCTTCGGCCGGCCGGAGGAATTCGGCGCGGTGGTGGCATTTCTCGGCAGCGCCTGGGCCAGCTACATCAGCGGCACCACCATCTACGTCGACGGGGCGGCGATGGCCTCGGTGGTGTGAGCAGGAGGCCGCCCGATGGCTGCGCGCAGCGCGCATTGTAGGGCCTGCCCCCGCGCTGGACTTGCCGCTCCGTGCTTTCGCCCATGATCCCGGCCATGCCGCGCGCTCTGGTCCTGCAACATGTGCCCGCTGAAGGTCCTGGCCGCATCGCCGATGCCCTGGCTATCGCCGGCTACGCGGTCGAGGTCCGCCACCTGCATGCCAGCATGGCGGTGCCGGAGGAGCTCGGCGAGGATGAGATCCTGGTGGTGATGGGTGGACCGATGGGCGTCAACGAGGCGGACATGATCCGCCATCCCTTCCTCGCGGGGGAGATCGTCCTGTTGCGGCGGGCGATCGCCGCCAACCAGCCGGTGCTCGGCATCTGCCTGGGAGCCCAGCTGCTCGCCCATGCCGCAGGTGGACGCGTGCATCGCAACATGCAGGGCGGGACCTGGGTGCGCGAGGTCGGCTGGGACAGCGTCGCCTTCCATGGCGTCGCCCGCCATCCCGAGCTCGCCGGCATGCCCAGGAGCGAGGTCATGCTGCATTGGCATGGCGACACCTTCGACCTGCCGGAAGGCGCGACGCTCCTTGCCTCGAGCGAGCGCTGCCGCAACCAGGCCTTCCGCCTCAACCACCGCGGCCGCCCGGGCAGGCAGATCGGCCTGCAGTTCCATTGCGAGGTCGACGTGCCGACCATCCGCGACTGGCTGCGCCAGGATGCCGAGTATGTCGCCGATGCCCTGGGAGCGGGCGGGCATGAACGTGTGCTGAGCGACTCAGCGCGCTATGAGGGGCGCCATCGCCAGGTTGCCGGGCGCCTGCTGGGGAACATGGTGGGAATACTGGCGCGCAGCTGACGCGCTCTCCAGGGCCGCACCTGCGCGTGGGCGGCTGGCGCGCCTCAGCGCTTGCCCATCGATGGCATCAGCGAGGTCGATGACCCGCGCTGGATGCCGCGGAAGAGCATCTCCATCTCATCGGGATTGTCCGAGGTGGCGAGGGCGTCCTCGCGCGTGATGTCGCCCTTTTCGTAGAGCTTGAACAGGCTCTGGTTGAAGGTCACGCAGCCGAAATGCTCTGAATCGCGGATGGCGGCGTAGAGCTCCGGGGTGCGGCCCTCCTCGATCAGCGATTTGATCGTCGGGGTGGCGATCATGATCTCCAGGCCGGGCACGCGGCCGCCCTTCTCCTTGCGCGGCACCAGGCGCTGGCTGATGACGCCCTGGAACACCATCGACAGCTGCATGCGCACCAGGTTGTGCTGGTACGGCGGGAAGAAGTTGATGATGCGCTCCATGGTCTGCTGCGCATTGATGGTATGCAGGGTGGAGAGCACCATGTGGCCGGTCTCGGCGGCATCGATGGCCGCCTGGACGGTCTCGATATCGCGCATCTCGCCGATCAGGATGACGTCGGGCGCCTCGCGCATGGCATTGCGCAGCGCGGTCTTGAAATCGCGGGTGTCGATGCCGACCTCGCGCTGGTTGATCACGCAGCGGTCATCGACGTAGCTGTACTCGATCGGATCCTCGATGGTGATGATATGCCGGCTGGTGGTGCGGTTCATGTACTCGATCATCGACGCCAGCGTGGTGCTCTTGCCGGAACCGGTGACGCCGGTCACCAGCACCAGGCCGCGCCGCAGCATCGATAGGCGCTCGAAGACCTCGACCGGCAGGCCGAGGTCCTTGAATTCGGGGATGTCGCTGCGCACATGGCGCAGCACGAAGCCGATGTTGCCGCGCTGCATGAAGGCATTGACGCGGAAGCGGCCAAGTCCCTCCTCCTCGAAGGCGGTATCGCATTCGTGGGACTTCTTGAACGCTTCACGGCTGTGCTCGTCGACCAGCAGGAGGAAGGCGTCCTTCATGTCCTCCTTGGTCAACGCAGTGTTGCCGAGCTGGCGCACGGTGCCATCGACGCGCACCCGCGGCGGGCCGCCGACCTTGAGGAAGAGGTCGCTGGATCGCAGCTGGACCATCGCGCGCAGCACTTCCCTGATGTTCATGCCCGGCTCCCGGAGGGCGATACTAGGTGGAGCAGGCGGTTTTCCAGTTCCGGCAGGCCTTGGCCGGATACCCCCGAGATGACCAGTACCTCCTGGCCGAGGTCGGCGGCCAGGGCGGAGGCGATGTCGCCGAGCTCGGGACGGGCATCGACCTTGTTGAGCACGATCAGCTGCGGCTTGCCGCTCAGCAGCGTGCTGAAGCGCTCGAGTTCACGGTTGAGCACCGCGATGCGGGTCTTGAGCTCCTCGGCATCGCCCTCGGAGCCGTCGACCAGGTGCACCAGCATCGGGCAGCGCTCGACATGACGCAGGAACTGATGCCCCAGGCCCTTGCCGGCGGATGCCCCTTCGATCAGGCCGGGGATGTCGGCCAGGACCAGGGTGCGGTCGACGCGCTCGATGACCCCCAGCTGGGGTTCGAGGGTGGTGAACGGGTAGGCGGCGATCTTCGGCCGCGCCATCGACAGCCGCGACAGCAGTGTCGATTTGCCGGCATTGGGGAAGCCGATGATGCCGACGTCGGCGATCAGCTTGAGTTCGAGCTTGAGCGCCATTTCGACGCCCCGCTCGCCGGGTCCGAACTGCCTTGGCGTCTGGTTGGTCGAACTCTTGAAGCGCACATTGCCCTTGCCGCCCCTGCCGCCGGCCGCGACCACCACGCGCTGGTCTGGCTCGGTGAGGTCGGCGATGATCTCGGAGGTCTCGCGCAGGCGGATGATGGTCCCGCACGGCACGGTGATCACCAGGTCCTCCCCGTCCTTGCCGAAGCATTGCTTGCCGCTGCCGGGCTGGCCATGCGGTGCATACCAATGGCGGCGCCGGGCGAAGGCGGACAGGGTGTTGAGGTGCGGGCTGGCGATGAAGATGACATCCCCGCCAGTACCCCCGTCGCCGCCGTCGGGCCCGCCCTCGGCGATGAACTTCTCACGGTAGAAGGTGGCTGCCCCCCGTCCGCCATTCCCAGAACGGATCATGATGTCAGCCTCGTCTCGCAGCATCCCGGCATTGCAGCGCCGGGGGCGAGATACGCAAGCCCGGCCTGGGCCGAGGCGCATGCCACCGAGCGGGCTGCCGCCGGACGGCCAGCGCGTCAGGCCCGCCGCGCTCGGCGATTGTCGCCCAACCCAGGGTTGTCATCATGGGCGCCGTCAGCCGCCCCCCTTTCCGCACGAGAGCGCATGCCCATCGTCCCCATCAGCCCCGATCGCCAGCGACTGCCGGCGTGGTTCAAGCGCAGCCTGCCAGCCAGCGGCGAGAGCGCGGCAACCAATGCCATCGTGCGCAAGCACGGGCTGGTAACGGTGTGCGAGGAGGCGACCTGCCCCAACCGCCAGGAATGCTGGTCGAAGCGCGCCGCGACGTTCATGCTGATGGGCGACGCCTGCACCAGGACCTGCACCTTCTGCGATGTCGCCTGGAGCAAGACCCCGGCCAAGCTGGATGCGAGCGAACCGGGCCGGCTGGCCGCGGCGGTCAAGGAGCTGGGCCTGCGCTTCGTCGTCATCACCTCGGTCAATCGCGACGACCTGCCCGATGGCGGCGCCGCCCACTTCGTCGCCACCATCAGCGCCGTGCGCGCGGCCAATCCGGGCATCCTGGTCGAGGTCCTCACCCCCGACTTCTGCGGCAAGGCCGACGCCATCGCCGCGGTGGCCGGGGCCCGTCCCGATGTCTACAATCACAACCTCGAGACCATCCCGCGCCTCTACCCGACGGTGCGTCCGCAGGCGCGCTATGCGCGGTCGCTCGCGCTGCTGGCCTCGGTGAAGCAGTCCCAGCCGGAGGTGCTGACCAAATCGGGCATCATGGTCGGGCTGGGCGAGACCGATACCGAGGTGCGGCAGGTGATGGCCGACCTGGTCGCCCATCAGGTCGACATCATGACCATCGGCCAATACCTGCGTCCGAGCGTCGAGCACCATGATATCATCCGCTTCGTCACCCCCGAGCAGTTCGCGCTCTATGAGCGCTGGGGCCAGGAAGCCGGCCTCAAGTACGTGGCCAGCGGTCCCTACGTGCGCTCGAGCTACTTCGCCGAGGCGGTGATGGCCGGTGCCGTGCGCATGCCCGGCGGCTCGCCTGCGGAGCCGGCCTGACGGCCCGGGGGCAGCGATGCCGTCTCCGCGCAGCCCCGCACGCACCGTGCGTCCGGCATGAGGGCCGGGCGATGACCGGGATGCGCAGCTGCAGCCTCCGACGACCCTGAGCGGCATCCCCATGCGTGGAATCGTCTACCATTGCGGCCCCTGCCCCTACCTGCCCGATCGCGAATTCCACGCCTTCCATCCGCTCGACCACATGCAGCAGGCGATCCGCTACCGCGCCCTGATGGATAGCCGCTTCCGCCGCTCCGGCGGCCATCTCTACCGGCCGATGTGTCCGGGGTGCGAGGCCTGCCAGCCCATCCGCGTGGACGTCCAGGCCTTCCGCCCGCGCGACGACCAGCGCCGCTCGGCCAAGCGCAACCGCGATCTCGTCGTCCAGTGGCAGCCGCGCGGCCTGGACGACGAACGGCTGACGCTGTTCACGCGCTACCAGCTGGGCATCCATCAGCGCAGCATCGACGAGGATCCGGCCGCCTTCCTGGTCGAGGATGGCGGCATCCCCGGCGGCGAACTGCACGCCCGCGACCGCCAAGGCCGGCTGCTGGCGGTCAGCGTCTGCGACCAGGTCGGCGATGCCCTGTCCTCGGTCTACTGCTATTACGACCCCGACTGCCCCCGCCGTTCGCTGGGAACATTCATGGTGCTCAGCGAGCTCGCCCACTGCCGCGCAACGGCGGCTCGCTGGCTCTACCTCGGCTTCCTCGTGCGGGGGTGCGCGAAGATGGACTACAAGGCGCGCTACCGCCCCCACGAGGTGCTCGAGGCGGGCGCCTGGGTGCGCTACGGCTGAGGCCCCGCGCTAGCCGATATCGGTGATCGACCCTGAGGAGCGGCTCTTGGTCTCGGCATCGGTGTCGAGATCGATCGGCTCGACATTCTCCATGGTCTCGGCATTGACATCGACCGGCATGGGTCCGCGGAACAGGCGGGTGATGGCGTACCACAGCCCGACGATGAGCGCGGTGCACACGCTCAGCACGATGAGCAGGCCGCCGGACGGTATGGCGTGGTAGCGCAGGGCGATGGTGCAGGCGGCATCGATGACCGGCTCGAAATGGTAGTGCGGCGCGCATTCGGCGAGCACCAGGCGTGCCTGGCGTAGGCTCTCCTGCCGCCGCGGCTGGGTGCGGTTGATATCGACCGACTGGCGTTCGAGCACCGCCAGCATGGCTTCGTCCGGCAGGGTCTCGCCATAGCCGCCGGGGGCCTTGCCCAGATAGGGCTCGAGCAGGGCGCGCACCTGCGCGACCATCGCCTCGGTCGCCTCGCGCTCGGCGGCGGCGATCACCGGCAGCTGGCGGGCGAGCCAGTTCATCGTCCGTCCCTGGTGCACTGCCAGGAGGTCGCGCCAGGCCAGTCCCAGGCGCGCCACCGCCTGATCGTCCCCCGGCATGCCCAGCAGGGACTGGAGCTTGGAGGCTGCCTCGGCGAGGGCGGCGGCGGCGGCATTGCGGTCCCCAGCCAGCGAGGCGATGCGCCCACGGTAGGTATCCACCTCATCAGATTCGGCGAACTCGAGCATGTCGAAGGCGGTATGCAGGGCATCGCCATTGACCTCGCCGTGGGCGATGCGCAGCTCGATCCCCTCCCTGAGCATCTGCGCAAGCCTGGGCGCCTTCATGTACCAGCTCAGGCTGCGGCGCATCACCGATAGGGCAGCCTCGACCAGCTCGGGATCCTGCTCGGGATGTGGGAGCTGCCGGGCGAGGGTGACGGCGGCGAGCTGCTCGACCGGGGTGCGCCACGACTCCTCCCAGTCCGGGCGGTAGTGGCGGAAGGAGGTCAGGGCGTTGCTGCGCGCCTGGTCGCGCGCTGCCGAGAGCATCGTCAGCCCTAGCGCCACCACGATGGCAGCCTGGCCGAGCAGCGCCGCGCTCCTGGGCTTCATGCGCCCCTCCCGGGCAGGCGAGAGATCACCCAGGCGACCACGATCAGCCCGACCAGGATGGTGCAGGCGCCCAGGACATGCAATCCGCCGAGCGGCGTGGACGGCGCCGGGGTAGAGGCGGCCAGCCGCCCGACCGCCTGGTCGACCATCACCGCCACCGCACCGATGGGCACCAGCGCGCCGACGAAGATTCGCCAGCCCAGCCCGACGCGGAAGGCCGAGTAGGCGTTGAGGTGGCGCTGCAGCGCATCGACATCGACGCGCCACCAGGTCGATAGGCCGAGGATCGCGGTCAGGACCGCGGCGCAGGCCAGCAGCGCGGCGTCGCCGCCGACCTGCCAGGCATGGCCGTGCTGCACCGCGACCAGGGCGGCGCAGAAGTAGGCCGCCAGGCACACCCATGCCACCACGCGCTCGCGCGGGACGCGGAACTTGTCCACCATCGGAGCCACCACCGCCTCGGCCAGCGCCAGCAGCGCCGGCATGGCGAAGGCGAGCAGGGCGGCGAACCACACGCTGGCCAGCACCCCGCGCAGCCAGGGGGGAGCGGCGACCGCGGCGATGGCGGTCGGCACCACCGCGATGGTTATCCCTGGGCTGGGCGCGACATTGGCGGCGCCGGGCAGGCCGCTGGCGATGAATATCGCGAGCATCAGCAGCAGCTGGCAGAGCCCCGAGGCCATCACCGCCACCCCGGTGATGCCGGTCACATCGCTGCTGCGGTTGAGGTAGCTGCCGAAGGCGGTGTAGACGCCCAGGCCGAGCATCCAGGTCGACAGAGCATAGGCATAGGCATGCCCCCAGGTGTGCAGGCTGACGAGCGATCCCCAACCCTCCGGGCCGGGGGCGAGCCAGCGCGCCATGCCATCGAGCGCGCCCGAGCGGGTGGACAGCGCCAGGATCAGGGTGATCAAGGCGATCACCCCGGCCGGCACCGCGATGCGCGCGGTCCGGGAGATGCTCGGCGCCCCGCGCCAGAGGCGCAGATTGATGAAGGCCATCACCGCCGAGACTGCGACCAGGATCGAGCCGACGGTATGATGCGCGGGCGTCTGGACGCCGGGCTGGACGCCCCAAGGCAGCGGCTGGTCGGACAGCGTCGCCAGCAGGCTCTCATAGCCCGACACGCCGAGATCGCCGACCACCGCACCGGCCGCCACCAGCGCCAGGAATGCCACACCGGCGCTGACCCAGCCGATCACCTCCAGGCGCTTGTTGCTCTTGCGCAGGCTCTCGTTCAGCGCGCCCTGGAAGATCACCCCGATGGCCAACTCAAGCACCAGCGCAGGGATCACCAGGGAGACCAGCGCGATCAGCCAGACCAGCAGCTCCACGCCATTGATGGCATAGGGCTGCTGGTGCACCACGCCCATGCCCATGCTGACACCGACGATCGAGAGGATGAAACCGGCACGGTCGGGCCAACGGGCGCGGAAGGGATTCATCGGCTCCAGACTAGCGCTGTCGCGGCTCCGACCAACTGCTGGCTCTCGCGCCCGTCAGTCGAGCAGCTTGTACTCATCAATGACCGCCTTCCAGGCCACCAGGGCCTGCTCGGGCACGCGGATCTGCTCGCCCTGTACGCCGTCATTGGTGCGGTGGTACGGGATGGTGCGGTTCTCCAGGCGCTTGGCCAGGAAGGTGGTGCTGCGGCCGACCACCGCGGCGGCCTGAGTGGTGTCGAGCAGCACCCCGGGCTGGCGCACCACCACCCGCCAGATGGGCTCCCGTGCCAGGTCCTGGCGCGCCGATTTGCGGTTGGCGGCGAACAGCGCCGCCGCGCCCGCCAACAGCGCGGGAGCCGGGCTGCCGGCACCGGCCAGCAGGCGCAGGCAGGCCAGGCGCAACTCGTAGATGCTGCCGTGCAGCGCCTCCAGGCGCTCGCAGAGCCTGCCCAGGACCTCCAGCGCCGGCAGCGGATCCTGCCGCTCGAGCGCGGCGTCGGCGAGCTGGACCGCCAGCTCGACCAGCAGATCGGCATCGGCATCGGGTGCGACCAGGCCCTCCAGGCGCTTGGCGGCGGCCACCTCCTCACCGGCGATGAGCTGCAGCCGCACCACCTGCGTCGCGCTCGCCTGCGGCAGCGCCCCGGGCAGGGCGGTGCGCGCTGACGCCGCCCACCAAGCCAGGTCGCGCAGCCGGTCCTTGGAGCTGCCCGGCATCAGCCCGCCGTCGAGGCCGTGGATGAGCAGGCGTCCGATCTCGTCCCAGTAGCCGGCGATGCCGCGCTCGCTGGCCGGACCGGCGACCAGGGCCGGCCAGGCCGCGCCGCCTGCCGCCCGGGTACGCAGCTGGGTCAGGCCCCCCGCCACCGCCGCGGCGGCAGGGAAGCCCTCGCCGCAGGCTGAAACGGCTTGGGCGCAGAAAGACTCGTCGAGCTGGCCGAAGAACAGCTGCGGGATGGTCGAGAGGCCATGGTCGCCGGCCATCACCACCACCAGCATGGCCTGGGCGGCGGCAAACATCTGGCGGGCCTGCTGCAGTGCGTCGGCGGGCGAGGCGCCCTTGGCCTGGAACACCCGCACCACCTCCTCCAACGGTCCGGTTCCGTCGGCACGGAAGCGGGCGATGGCCTGGGCCAGCGCGGGCGAGAACGGGGCGAGGAAGAGCGAGTGGAAGCGGTTCTCGCCGGCGAGCAGGGAGAAGGGATTGAAGCTGCCGCTCTGGGCGAGCTTGGCGATGTCGCCGCTCATGGCCATGAGCTCATCCCGGTCATTCATGGCGTCACGCTCTCCTGCGCATCGCGCATCGCGCATTGCATGGCTGCGGCTGCCAGCTCACTTGGCGAACAGGAAGTGCATGACATCGCCATCCTGGACCAGGTAGTCCTTGCCCTCGGCGCGCAGCTTGCCGACCTCCTTGCAGCCCTTCTCGCCCTTGAAGGCGACGTAGTCGTCATAGGACGCCACCTCGGCGCGGATGAAGCCCTTCTCGAAATCGGTATGGATGACGGCCGCGGCCCGCGGCGCCTTCCAGCCCTTCTCGATCTGCCAGGCGCGCACCTCCTTGACCCCGGCGGTGAAGTAGGTCGCCAGGCCGAGCAGCTCGTAGCCGGCGCGCACCAGGCTGTCGACCCCGGGCTGGGCCATGCCCAGGTCGTCCATGAACGAGCGCTTCTCATCGGCAGGCAGCTGGCAGAGCTCCTCCTCGATCTTGCCCGAGATCAGGATGGCGCGCGAGCCGACCGTCGCCGCGTGCGCGGCGACGGCACGGCTGTGGTGGTTGCCGCCGGCGCGGATGTCGCCCTCGAGGATATTGCAGACGAAGAGCATCGGCTTGGCGGTGATCAGCTGGCAGTCGGCGATGTGGTGCTTCTCCTCGTCGCTGAGATCGAGCGCCCTGGCCGGCTGCAGCCTGGTGAAGCCCGCGAGCACCTTCTCGAGGGTCGGGATGCAGGCGGCCAGCTCCTTGTCGAGGGTCTTCTTCTTGGCCGCGCGATCGAGCTTGGCCTTGACCGTCTCTTCGTCCTTGAGGATGAGCTCGAGGTCGATGACCTCGATGTCGCGCACCGGGTCGACCGAGCCGTCGACATGGATCACCTCGGGATCGTCGAAGCAGCGCACCACGTGCAGGATGGCATCCACGCCCTTGATCGCTGAGAGGAAGGCGTTGCCCTTGCCTTCACCGGCGGCGGCACCCTTGACCAGCCCGGCGATGTCCACCAGCTCGATGCGCGTCGGGATGACCACCGAGGTCTTGGCGATGTCCTTGAGCACCCACAACCGCGCGTCAGGGACGGTGACCATGCCGGTGTTCGGCTCGATGGTGCAGAAGGGGTAGTTCGCCGCCTGGGCGGCCTGCGTCTGGGTCAGGGCGTTGAAGATGGTGCTCTTACCGACGTTGGGAAGGCCGACGATTCCGCAATTGAATCCCATGAGTGCTCCGCAGGGGCGGGAGCATATGCCGTCCGGGGCGGTGGCCAGGGGCATCCGCGTCCTGGGCTGACGATCAGGGGGCGCGCTCCTCCCCGTGGCGGGCGATGAAGCGCTCGACCGGCCCCCGGCCCAGGGGGTCGAGGCGCGGCCGCAGCGCCTTGGCCAGCGGGCGCAGGGGTGTCGGGCTGATGGTGGTGGAGTCGAACAGTGCGCAGAGCAGACGGTGCTCGGTGTAGGCGTCCTGCTCCAGCGGCAGGGCGCCCGAGGCCTGCAAGGCGACGCGCCGCATCAGCAGGCGCGAGAGGTCCTGGCTGGGGCTTCGCTCATAGGCGCGCAGCAGCGCGCGCAGCAGGTTGGCATCGCTGCTCGCCGCGGCCGCCGGTCTCAGCTCGGTGTCGACATCCTGCTCCAGTCCCAGCCTGCGCAGCACCAGGTCGCGCAGCAGCAGCGGCGGCAGGCTGTCAGCGCGGCTCTGCAGGCTGCCGAGGGCGATCGCCGGGATGCCGGTGAGGCGCTGCAGCAGGCGCATCGATGACGGATCCTGGGCGGCGGCCGCCAGCAGGGTGGCGGTCTCCTGATCGCCGAAATGGATGCCGGAGAGCAGCGGTCCCGCCAGCCAGCCGAGGTCGTCGAGCGCCTGGGCCGACTGCGCATCGGCGGCCAGCCAGGCCTTCTTCAAGGCCTCGGCATCACCCCCGCCCCAGCCGGCGCCCAGGTGAACCGCCGGATCGTCGCTGTGCAGATAGGTCAGGCGCATGGGGGGCAGGCCATCCTGGGCGCTGACCACCAGCGTGAGGCAGGCGGCATCGGCGACCATGCCGATGAGCGCCGGGCGCTCGACCGCCACGGCGATCGGCTCGGGGATGCGCGCCAGGCCGTCGCCCGATGGCGTGGCCCCCAGGTAGCGCGTGCCGCCAGGGCCGATCACCAGCTTGCCATGGTCGATCGACAGGGGTTCCGAGACGAAGCCCGCGCCATCGGCACCGGCGATGATGGCCGGCACATGCATGTGCTGGCAGAGGGTGAGGATGGGCAGGGCATCGAGGGGCTGGGAGTCTGCGCGCGCGCGCAGCGAGGGGTTCCAGCTGGCATGCGGCTCGACGAACACCTGCCAGATGGAGAGGTCCTCGGCGATCGCATGCCCGGCCTGGGCGGCATCGGCGCAGGGCAGCCCGAGCGCACCGACATGGGCGCCGTGCGGCCAGCACGAGCGCGCATCCCCGATCATGCCACCCAGCTGGGCCGCCTCCGGGTCATCGCCATCCGGCCCGCCGGTACCCAGGAACAGGATCGGGATCGCGTCTTCCCAGCCGCCGGTGCCGATCAGACCGGCCAGATGCGGACCCAGGCCGATGGCGACCTGGATCGGTCCATGCAAGGCCTCGGCGAGCCGGGCCATGTCCAGGCGGCTGGGGTAGTTCATCGCCCCCACCACCGCGACGCGGGCAGGCTGGCCTGCGCCCGGGCCGGCGGGGATCACCAGGTCGAAGCTGCTCGCGCCGACCTGCAGCTGGTACTGCCCGGGCGGGCAGGCGTCCTCGGCGATGCGCAGGTCGAGGATGTTCCACCCGTGAAGGCTGCGCCGCGTCTGGACATGCCAGGTGGCGGTCACCGCCAGCAGCTCGCCGGTCGCAGCGCGCAGCCGCACCTGCGGATTTCCTGGGGCACCGGGCGCATAGGCGATGGCGATCTGCCGCATGCCATCGTCGCGCTGCACCATCCAGGGACCTGTCCACGAACCAGGGACCACCGGCTCGGCAGCGCGAGCGATGCACGTTGAGAAAATCCACAGCAGCAGGAGGGTACGCACCGTAACTGGACTCCTATGCATGAAGCGTGCCAAGGGCGGTCTCGCACACCCTCCCCGATCGCATTTGCCGTGCTGATGAAATTCAGGTAGACTCCCCCATAGGTATCACACCTCCCTGCCCTGCCTGCGCGCTGGGTGCCCGCAACCGACTGGATGCCCATGGCCTACGTCTGTGCCCTCGTCCCTCTGTGCGGCCGCCCCGCGCGCGCCCAGCCCCCCCACCCCACGACCCGGGCGGGATGATGACGTCCTTGCGGGCGAGCGGTCTGGTGAGCAGCAAGCGCCAGCTCAACCTGCTGATCGCGATGTTCCTCGCCGCCCTGGTGGTGGTCGGCGCGATGGGGATCGTGATCACCTGGCTGATCAGCGCGCGCAGCACGCGCATGGCGAGGGAATCCTCGCCGCTGCAAATCGCGCTCGCCCGGCTGCAGGTCGATATCGAGCGTGCGGCCAAGCTCTGCATCCAGGTCTCGGTCGCCGCGACCAGCGAAGACATCGACGACCTGGCCAGGCAGGGTGAACGCACCATCGCCGATGCCCGGCAGGCGCAGGTCGAGGGCGACGCCCTGCATGCCGGCATCGACCGCTCCGCCATCGTCACCGTGCAGCAGGCCTTCGCCAAGCAGTGCGAGATGGCGGCCGTCCGGGTGGCGGCGAACGCCGCCATCGTCACCGCGCACCGCCAGATCGATGCCAGCATCGACGGGGTGATGGCGATCCATGCCCAGCTCGACGATGCCATGGGCGCATTGCATGCCGAGGCGCAGAAGCGCCTGGAGGAGAGCCAGGTCAGCAGCGCCGCGGCCAATGCCGGCATCACCGTACTCAAGGATGACTCCGCCACCACCTCCGAGGTGCGAACGCTGGTCTACCAGGTGGCGACGGTGCCCAACCGCTACCGCCTGTCGGGGTTCAAGGACAAGATCAAGGCGGCCCTGGATGCCATGCGCTCGCACATGCCGGGCGATGCCGCGATCGAGGAACTGGTGGAGCACTTCGCCAACGCCATCGAGGTGGGATTCCTCGATGAGGGCGGCGGCCTGCTGGCACGCCGGACGAAGGTGATGACCGCCGGCGATGACCAGGCGCGCACCGACTACGATGCGGCGACCAGGACGCTGCTCGCCGCCTGCGATGCGATGACCACCCATCTCGCCGAACTGATCGATCCCATCCAGCTCGCCGCCGTGCTCGGCCGTCAGCAGATCTCCTCGTCGATCGCCACCATCGCCCAGGTCGGGCGGATCGAGCATAGCGCAGGCATGGCCACCAGGCTGCTGCTGACGCTGGCGATCGACGCCTGGCGCCTGCTCACCGCGCCTCGCCTGGCCGACCTCGATCGCGAGGTCGCGGCGGCGAGCCGGACCTCCGCCAGCGTGCGGGCGGAGCTCGCGGCGCTCAAGGCGTGCCTCAGCGAGGCGAAGCGTCCGCATGAACTGGCCCTGCTGGCGGAGGTGATCACCTCGACCGCGAGCCTGGAGGCGATGCTGACCGGCCCGCAGGGCGTCAGCACGGCGGTGCGGGGCAATCTCACCGCGCTCGCTGATGCTGCGCGCCTGTCGCAGGAGGTCGGTGAGCTGGTCACCTCGGTCGACAGGCAATGCCGGGAGCGCAGCGCCAGCGCCGCGCTTGAGCAGCTGGGCCTTGTCGATGCCATCGGCCTGCTTTCCAGGCTGATCAACCCCCTGCTCGGCGGCATCGCCCTGATCGCCATCGTCGCCGGGCTGTGGGTCGGCCGGCGCATCGCCGGCGCGATCCTGACGACCGAGGATCGCGATCGCCGCACCAGCCTCAATCTGCGCACCATGCTGGGCAAGGTCGGCGACAGCGCGCAGTCCCTCTCGCATGGCTCGCGCCAGCTGATCGAGACCAGCAACCGCATGGCCACCCAGGCGGGCGAGACCTCGGTCCAGGCGACCACCGTCTCGCAGGCGAGCGCCAAGGTGAGCGCCAATCTCGACAGCGTCGCCGGCTCGGCCAGGGAGATGGGCCTGAGCATCCGGGAGATCTCCAACAATGCCGCCTCAGCGGCGCAGATCGCCAGCCGCGCGGTGGTGCTGGCGCACACCGCCAATACCACGGTCAGCAAGCTCGGCATCTCATCCGCCGAGATCGGCCAGATCACCAAGGTGATCTCGGAAATCGCCGAGCAGACCAACCTGCTGGCCCTCAACGCCACCATCGAGGCGGCTCGGGCCGGGGAGGCGGGCAAGGGCTTCGCCGTGGTCGCCAACGAGGTCAAGGACCTGGCGCACCAGACTGCGGCCGCCAGCCAGGACATCGCCACCAAGATCGAGGCCATCCAAGGCGACAGCCGCGGCGCCATCGATGCGATCAGCAGCATCGGCACGGTGATCGGCTCGATCAGCGAGATCCAGACCTCGATCGCCGGCGCAGTCGAAGAGCAGACCGCCACCACGCGCGAGATGACCGGCAACCTCAACCTCGCCGCCGAAGGCTGCCGCGAGATCGCGCACAACTTCCTCGCCGTCAGCACCACCGCCAGCGGCACCACCGCTGGCGCCGACCAGGTCAGGCAGTTCGCCTTCCAGCTGGCGGCGATGGCCACCGACCTCGACCGCCTGTGCGCGCAGCAGGATGTCGGGACCTCGACGTTGCAGCCGGCACTGCCGCGCCCGCTGCCCTAGTGGCCGTCGGTGTCGGTGGCGGATCCGGGGCCGCTGCGGTCGAACAGGGTCAGATGCTCGGCCGGCTCCAGGGCATGGTGCCCGGCACGCAGGTTGGCGAAGAAGTCGTCGACCACCCCGGCGAACTCGCTGGCGTTGGCGATGCGGCAGAAGCGGTCGCGGAAGCGGCGCACACCAGGCAGGCCGTTGCAGTAGAAGAAGGTGTACTTGCGCATCACCCGGGTGCCGCGATCGGCACCGAAGAGCGAGCAGATCAGCTGGTAATGGCGCATCAGCAGGGCGCGCCGCTCATCCCATGACGGGGTGTAGGTCGGATTTCCGCTGAGCTCGGCGAGCAGGTTGCGGAACAACCAGGGATCGCCGCAGGCCGCCCGCCCGATCTGGTAGCCATCGGCGCCGGCCTGGTCCTTGGCCTGGCGGATCGCCGCGGCGGTATCCATCGAGCCGTTGGCGATCACCGGGATCGCGGCACCGCGCAGGCGCATCACCGTCTGCTTGACCTCGGCCACCCCCCCCAGGTCGACCATAACGCCATGCTTGCTCTCGCCGGTGCGGGCGTGCACGAACACCGCCTGGGCGCCGTTCTCCACCGCGGCGGTCGCGACCTCGACCATGGTGCGGTTGGAGGCATCGAAACCGAGGCGCATCTTCACCGTCACCGGCTTGCGGGTCGCCTCGACCATCGCCTTGATGATGCGGCCGACCAGCTCGGGCTCCTTCATCAGCGCCACGCCGCAGCCCGACTGCTTGGCCTTCTTGACCGGGCAGCCGCAGTTGAGGTCGATCAGATCGGCGCCGGCAGCCTCCAGCGCCGCGGCGGTCTCGGCGCACAAGGCGGGATCGCGGCCGTACACCTGCATCGCGAGGGGCTTCTCCGCCGCCACGTTCTGGGTCAGCACGCGGAAGCGCTCCTCCTGGCCGCGATGCGACGGCCCGATCGCGGCGACCATCTCGCTCGCCACCAGGCCGCATCCCCCGACCTCCTTGGCGATCAGGCGGAAGGCGACATTGGTGAAGCCGGCCATCGGCGCCAGGCAGAGGTTGTTGGCCAGCGTCAGCGAGCCGATGGTGAGCGGATGGATGTAGCGACCCGGGGCATGCTCCCCGGCTGCTGCCGGGGCCAAGTGGGTGGCGGTTTCAGGACTGGTCATGATCGGGTCTGGTGGTCGAGGGACGGATCGCGGGGCGAGGGCCTCAACGCTGGAAGATCGGCAGGTAGTTGTTCGGGATCTGCAGGATGATCAGCGCCATGGCGCTGTTGTAGGCCGGGCCGACATTGTCGGAGCGCGTCCACAGGCCGTCGTTCTCCTGCGCCTTGGCGATGGTCGGCCAGGCCTTGGCCCAGTAGGCGTCCCAGTCCGCCGGGTCGGGGCTGTGGAAGAGCGCCTGCGCGGCATAGTACTCGCCGTACCAGTAGTAGTTGTCCGATCCCAGCAGGTGCTCGAAGACATGGTTGCGCAGGAAGCGCAGCGATGGACCGAGAATGGCATCGGAGGGATCGGTGATGCCGGCGCCGATCAGGCTCATGCAGCCGGCGGCGCAGCGCGGCACGCCCTGCGGGCCATTGGTGCCCCAGCCGCTGCCGCCACCCTGGTAGCCGAAGCTGCCATCGCCATTGGCGCAGTGGCGGACGTAGCCGATGGCGCGCTTGATGACGTTCTGCGATTCCTCGCCGCCGACCCCGACATTGTTGGCCGCGCGCAGGGCCATGATCTGGCAGATGGTGACCGAGAGGTCGGCATCGATCGGCGCGGGGGAATAGCGCCAGCCGCCCTCGTTGTTCTGCGCGCGGTAGATCAGGTCGATGGCGGCCTCGAGGGCGCGCCGCAGGCCGGCATCGGGGGACATGCCGTAGGATTCGGCGAGGTACAGGGTGGCGAAGCCATGCGAATACATGTTGCCCGAATCGCCGCCGAGGTAGCCGGTGAGCTTGTCCTGCGCGCTGAGGACGTATTTCAACGCATGCGCGCTCTGCTCGCGGTACTGCCCGCGGGTCGCGGTATGCCCGCCGGCCAAGAGGGCCATGCCGCACAGGCTGGTGATGCCGGCGCCATTGTCGAAGCTGCCGTCCGGCTGCTGAAGCTTCAGCAGCGCGGCCAGGCCGCGCTCGACCGTCGAATCGGGGGTGACGATTTCGGCTGCCAGGCGCTGCTCGGCCAGCAGCAGCGCGAGGATCAGCGCCAGGGGGTGCGCGGCCCGGCGCAGCCAGGACAGCGGCAGCGGGCGTGAGCAGCAGGTCATTTGCCCTCTTCCAGGAGTTCGAGGTAGCGCGTGAAGATCTGCAGCGCGCCCGGCGGCAGCGACTGCTGGCGGGCCTGGACGAGCTTCTCGCGCAGCTCGGGCGGCAGGGTCAGGAGCTCCTCGGTGATCGGCGAGACCTGCACCGCGGTGCTGTTGGTCGAGGCCTGGCCGGGAGGCAGTGCGGCCGCCTGCGCCTTGCCGCCCGCCGCGGCACCGCCGCCATCGGATCCGGGCGAGGGCGGCTTGCCGCCGTCATTGTTCTTCTGCTGCGGCTGCGGGCTCTTGCTGCCGCCGGCGCTGCCCTTGGCTTCGGCCATCAGGCGGCGCAGCGATGCCTCGGCGACCGCCTGCTCATGGCGCGTGGTCAGCCCGCGGTCGCCGGTGGACAGCAGCTCGGCGGCGCTCTTCATCGCCCGCAGCGAACGCGACAGCAGCAGGCTCGGCCGGCTGCCCGGCCGGCTGGCTGTGGCGAGCACATCGACCAGCTTGGCGGCCTCCTGCTGCATCCCCGCCAGGTCGACCGGGCGGCCGGCGGCGGTGAGGGTGGAGAGCTCCTCCTGCATCGCCGCCAGCAGGGCGAGCTCGGCGCCAGGCGGGAAGGGCGCCTGGTTGCCGCTGCCGCCGGACTTGCCATCGCCTTCCTTCTTGTCGGGCGGCTGCAGGTTCTCGGCGATCTCGATCAGGCGAGAGAGCTCATAGAGCGCGATCTTCTCCAGGCGCATGCCGTGGGTGCCGAGCGCCGGGGTGGCGAGGTGCAGCTGCGCCTTCTCGAGCGCGGTGGCGACGCGCTCCATGGCGGCGACCACGATCGCCATCTTCTCGACCACCTTGATGCCCTCCTCGCGCAGGCGCAGGAGGATGTCCGCTTCCCGTTCGGCGAGCGCCGGCACGTCGCGCTGAGCGGCGAAATCCAACGGCTTGTCGCCCAGCCGGGTGAAGATCGGCAGGCTGTCGGCGACCAGCGCGGCCTGCTGGTGCTGGAGCTCGCGCAGCAGCGCCAGCACATCGGCCTGCTTCTTCTTCGGCTCATCGGGCTTCTTCGGTTCGTCGGCGCCCAGCTGCTTCTGCGCCTCGCGCAGCAGGCTGGCCGCCGTCGAGCCCTCGCGGGCCGCGGTGGCGCGGTCGTCCTGGCTCATCGCCGTGCTCGCCTCGCCCTGCGATGCGCTCGCCGCATTGACCGCCTTGGCTGCTGCCGGCTGCTTGTCGAGCTGACGCTGGAACTGCTTGGTGTCATCGGCGAGCTTGTCCTGCTCCGCTTGCAGGCTCTTGGGCGTGACCCCCTCGTCGAGCTGCTTGTCCAGCTGCTCCTGGCGCGCCGCCAGCTGCCCGGCCTGCTTGGCCAGGTCGCCGGCGGCATCGCTGCCGCGCAGCTGGTCGAGGATGGCGCTCAGGCTGGCGATCGCGCTCTCCTGGTGCTTGGTCACCGACGCGCGCTGGCTGTCGGAGGCCAGTGCGGCGGAAGCCTGCTGGAGCTGATCGGCGGGCGCCTGGGTGCGCACCAGCTCCTGGGCCTTCTCCAGCTGCTTCGAGGGGGTGGCGAGGATGCGCCGCTCCACTTCCTTGACCTGGTCGGCGAGATCCTTCTGCCGCTGGGTGAGGTCGGCCTGGCGCACCTTGGCCGAATCGTCGAGCGGCTTGGTCAGGTATTCCATGACGAAGGCGCGGCTCTCCGCACTCAGGCTCTTCTCGCGTTCGATGATGGTGCTCAGCAGGCGGGTCAGGTCGCCGGCCTGGAGCATGCTGCCGAGCAGCTTCTCGGCCTCGGCCAGCTCCTGGTCGGCGCGATGCGCGGAGGCCTGGTTCGCCTTGACCGCCTCGGCCAGGTGCAGCAGCGCCTGCTGGTTGACCAGCACCTCGGCCTTGCGCGCCGGTTCGATCTGGTCGGCCGGCAGCTGGTTCTCGTCCCAACGCCGCACCACCTGGGTGAGCAGCTCCCCGGCCTTGACCGCGACCAGCCCCGCGCCGCGGCTCGCCGGCACCAGGCGATCGGCCTTGCTCAGGCCGGCACTCAGCTCCTCGCGCGCCTGGCCGATGCGGTCCTTGGCCTCGGTCAGCAGACGGTCGAGCTCGAGGTGCAGGTCGGTTTCCGAAACCACGTGCAGCTCGAGCGGCTGGCTCAGGCCGACCCCGGGTCCGGTGACATCGTTGGCGTCGGTCGCCCGGCCGACGAACTGGAGGCGGTCGCCTTCCCTGGCCAGGGTGGCGATCGCCACCGTCGCCTTGCGCGTGGTGGCGGGCAGTCCAGCGACGTCGGGGAAGGACAGGGTATCCTGGCGCACCGCCGCCGGCGGAGCCGGAGCGGGAGCTGCGCCAGCGGGTGCTGGGCCGCTGGCGGCGGGGGCTTCGGCCAGCACCGAGGTGAGCAGCTGGAGGGTCGCGAGGGCGTAGTCATCCGAGGCGTCGATGATCAGATGCACCTTGGCGCGCACGGTGACGTTCTCGCGCGAGCGCGGGCCATCGAGGGAGACGATCGGCTTGCGGTCCTCGGCCAAGGTGAGCGCGAAGCGCGGTTGGGGATTCGGACCGATGCCATCCTGGTCGGCGAGCTGGACTGCCAATTCGCCGCCCTGGTGCACGGTGATGCTGCCGGTGAAGCCATGCTCGGTGCGCGTCACCGTCACCGGCGTGCCGCCGAGGGTGAGCGCGACATCGTGGACTTCCCGGCCGCTGTCGAAGAGGAAGTCGAGGGCGAAGTCCAGGCGGCTGCCCGGCAAGGCGGTGCAGGCCAGGGTCGCGAGCTTCTGCGCCGGCTGGTTGATGTAGTGCGGCGGCGTCAGGGTGGCATCCACGTGGGTCAGGAAGGGGCGCTTGACCAGGCGGCCATGGAGCACCAGCGGCAGGGCATCGCCCGATTCGGCGGTTAGCGTGTAGGTGCCGGCGGGTAGCGTCAGGGCCTGGTGCCAGGGCCCGGCCAGGCCACTGAGCATGCGGCGCTCGGTGGTGCTGCCGCCCTGATCCTTGGTCCAGCTCAGCCGCAGCCCGGCATCGGGGCCCTTGGTGCGCGTCAGGCGCACCACCAGCGGCTCGTCTTCGGCCACCACCGTGCGATCGAGGGCGCCCTCGAGGCCGGAGTGGCGTTCCCATTCGGTGTCGGCGAACGGCAGCAGCAGGCGATTGGTGCCATCCCGCAGGATGCGCGGGAAGAGCAGGGCGAAGGCGGTGGCGGCGATGGCCAGCAGCAGGGCCACGCCCAGGCGGCCGGGCAGCGCCGAGGCCGGCACCAGCGAGGTCACCGCCTGGGCAGTGAGGGCATCTGCCAGCAGGCGCCCGTCGATGCTGCCCAGGGCGATGCCATCGACCTGGGTGAGCAGGCGGCCGTCGAGCGCGGGGATGCGCCGTTCGGCGAGCTGGGCCATGGCCCGGTCATCCATGCGCCTGGCCAAGGGCCGGACCAGCCGGCGGTAGAGCACCGCCCCGATGGTGGCGATGAGCGCCAGGAGGATGGCGCAGCGGACGGGGGCGGGGATCGGCCAGCAGTAGTCGAGCAGGATCGCTCCGCTGCCACCCAGCAGCAGCACCACCGAAAGACGCGCCAGGCCATCCAGCAGCAGGACGCGGCGCAGACGGCCACGCAGGCCCTCGAGAAATCCCCGTACCTCCATCGCCCCCCCTCGTGACCTGACGTCGCCATGGTAGGCCACCTCCCGCAGCGGTCCAGCAACCAACAGGCGACCTGCGGCAGCGTGGCACGCCGGTGTGCAGCAGGCGGGCAGCCGCTCACCGCCGTGGTGCCGGGCCCGACGGGGCTTGCCGAACCAGGCTGGCTCATACCCTGCCGGTGGTCGCGCGCGCCATCCCGCCAGGAGTCTCCATGACCGCCCTCTCCCGTGAACAGGCATCCGTTGCGGCAGCGACGCTCAAGGACGAGCTAGCCAAGGTCATCGTCGGTCAGGCGCAGGTGGTCGAAGAGACCTTGGTGGCGCTGGCGGCCGGCGGCCATGCCCTGCTGGAAGGCGTGCCAGGGCTGGCCAAGACCCTGCTGATCAGCACCCTGGCGTCGGCAACCCGGCTGACCTTCAACCGCATCCAGTTCACCCCCGACCTGATGCCCGCCGATATCACCGGCACCGAGGTCATCCGCGAGGACAAGAGCACCGGTGCGCGCGAGCTGGTCTTCCTCCCGGGGCCGATCTTCGCCTCGGTGATCCTCGCCGACGAGATCAACCGCACCCCGCCCAAGACCCAGGCGGCGTTGCTCGAGGCGATGCAGGAGCGCCAGGTCAGCGCCGGCGGCCAGCGCCGGGCGCTGCCGGCGCCGTTCTTCGTGCTCGCCACCCAGAACCCGATCGAGCAGGAGGGCACCTATCCCTTGCCCGAGGCCCAGCTCGACCGCTTCCTGCTCAAGATCGTGGTCGGCTACCCCTCCGAGTCCGACGAGCTGGAGATCATCCGCCGCACCACCGGCGCGCCGCGCTCCGGCGTCCAGGCGGTGCTCGCCGGCGAGACCCTGCTTGACCTCCAGCTCTTGGTGCGCGATACCCCGGTCGCCGACGGAGTGATGCGCTACGCCCTGGCCCTGGTGCGCGCCACCCGGCCGGTGGCCGAGGGCGGCCACCCGGAGATCGCTCCGCTGCTGCAATGGGGCGCCGGTCCGCGTGCCGGCCAGTCCCTGGTGCTCAGCGCCAAGGCGCGCGCGACCCTGCGCGGTCGCGCCTTCGTCACCCTGGACGACATCCGCTCGCTCGCCAAGCCGGTGCTCCGCCACCGCATGCATCCGAGTTACGAGGCCGAGGCGCAGGGCCTGAGCGCCGATACCATCATCGACAAGGTGCTGGCGCTGGTCAAACTGCCGGCCACCGAGCTGGAGAAGGATCCGATGGTCGCCTCCGCCCTGGGCAAGGGCGGCTGAGGACGGCACGGGCGATGGCCGCAGGCGACGGCGGGGCTGGCGCGGCGAGCGCGGGAGCCGACGCTCTCGACGACAGCACCGGCCTGTATGCCTGGCCATCCGGCAGCAAGCTGGCCGGCGAATTGCCTGCCCTGGTGGACTGCCGCGGCGCTGCGGTCGCCGATCTCGGCTGCGGCCTGGGCCGGCTGGGCTTCGCCGCCGCGGCGCTCGGCGCCGGCACGGTAGTGTTCGCCGACGGCTCGCCGCTGGTCATCGCCCGGCTCGCTTCCCAGCTGCAATCCGCGCAACTGGGAAGCCGAGCCCAGGCGGTCCACCATCTTTGGGGTGATCCGCTGCCAGGCGGACCGTTCGCCCTCATACTCGGCGGCGACATCCTCTATCGCCCGGCCTGCCAGTCGGCGCTGATGGCTACCATCGCCGCGAGCCTGACGCGCGACGGGGTGTGCCTGCTCTCGGATCCGCGCCATCGACTGGCCGATGAGCTGGACCAGGCGGTGCGGGGGCTGGCGCTGGCGTGGACTTGCCAGCGGCGCGAGCTGGGCTACAGCCTGGCGCGCCTGATGCAGGGCTGAACGCGGGCCTGAGCCACGGATAGCAATTGCAAGGAGGCGGGTTTCGGGGGTTGTTCCCGCAATCCCCGAGCCTATAACAGCAGCATGCCCGAGATCAAAACCAAGTACGCCAACTTCCCCGAATACGCCACCAAGGTCGTCATCGGCCCGAACATCAACGCCGTGACTACCAAGGCTTTGGGTCGGCTCAGCATCGGCACTTATGAGATGTCCTTCGTGCAGCAGGAGCGCGGTGCCGCCACCAGCGAGGCCGCACGCATAGCGCTCACCCATATCGCCCGACCGCTGGGCCTGGCGGTGACCAGCGAGAGCCATCGCGATTACGTCAGCTGCCTGAGCGCCGGCGGTCCCGAAGTCCGCTATCAGCTGTGGGTGACTACCCCCTTCGAGCTCACCCAGAGTGCGCACATCGTCTGGTGCAAATACACCGAATTGACCCCCGAGGGCAAGGTCGCTATCGCCTTCAAGCTCTCGACCAGCTTCACCAGCGATGAGATCGAGAACCTGATCCGCAATACCCAGAAGAACGCCATCCAGCTGCCTGCCGGCGAGCCCTTCGTGCTCAAGGGCAACCCTCCGCCGCGCTTCGCCAAGAAGGTCCAGCCGGGCGCTGAGGCCGCGGCACCCGCCGACGCGTCGGCCCCGCCAGCCAGCGATTCCACCGCCTCCGTCACCCCTTAGTCACCCATCATTAAGGGTTTCCGGGGCTCGCCGGAACCGTCCAGGCCACCAAGGCGTGCGCCTAGCGGGTGATCGGGTCTCCTTCATCACCAGGTCCCCGCCAGCGGGCGCAGCAATGGCTGCGCCCTGTCCATGCGGCGGGCGATGCCGTGCGGATGCGCAGGCGGTGATGCGATGCGTGGTGGCGCGACGGTCCAGGCGCCATCGTCCAGCAAGCCGTGACGCACCTTGCGAGCAGGAGCGCCTGCTCAACGGCGCCGGGACGGAGCCGGCCGGCCTCCAAACATCCAGAGCGCCTTCAATCGTCGAGATTGCGCCCGTAGAAGATCTCCTGGATCTCCTCATGTAGGCGCTGGCGGACCTTCTCGCGTTCGCTCTTGGAGGGCAGCTTGTCCTTGGCGGTGCCACCGAACAGATAATGGTCGAGGTCGAGCTCGGAGCGCATCATCTTGGTATGGAAGAGCTTCTCCTGGTAGTTGTTCACGTCGATGGCCACGTAGTCGTGGAGGATCTCCTTCGAGATGAACTTCTGGATCGAAGTGATCTTGTGATCGATGTAGTGCTTGGTGCCTTCAACGTCGCGGGTGAAGCCGCGCAGGCGGTAATCGATCGACAGGACATCCGAGTCGAAGCTGTGGATCAGGTAGTTGAGCGCCTGCAGCGGCGAGATCTTGCCGCAGGTCGAGACGTCGATGTCGGCACGGAAGGTGGCGATGCCGCTGTAGGGATGCGACTCGGGATAGGTGTGGACGCAGATGTGGCTCTTGTCGAGGTGGGCGACCACCGCCTCGGGGAGCGGGCCGGGAGCCTCCTTGTTCTCGGGGTCCTGCTCGATCGGCTCCTCGCTGATCAGCATGGTCACCGACGCGCCCTGGGGATTGTAATCCTGACGCGCGACATTGAGCATGTTGGCGCCGATGATGCGGGTCACCTCGGTGAGGATCTGGGTCAGGCGCTCGGCGTTGTATTCCTCATCGATGTACTCGAGATATTCCTTGCGCTCCGAAGCATTCCTGGCGTAGCAGACATCATACAGGTTGAAGCTCAGGGATTTGGTCAGGTTGTTGAACCCATCCAGCTTGAGCTTCTTGAACTTGTTTCCCATCTCAGTGACGCCCCGGTGGTGGAAGTGAGGTGATGGGGTGGAGTATCCGGCTTTCCCCATGCCGATTCGGAAAGGACATGTCCTTACCCCGCTTTCAACGAGGGGCAAGTTAAGCTCTCGCCTGCAGCGGGCCGCTGGATGCGTCCGGCCGCCGGTGACGGAGCGCCTGGGCTGGACCGCTGGGCCATGGACGCCAAGATGGTCGCCGTCGGCACGCTGCCGCGCAGACCGCGCGGCGCAGCAAAGGATGGCCATGGCAGGCAGCACCTTCGGATCGGCGTTCCGCGTGACCACCTTCGGTGAGAGCCATGGACCTGCGGTCGGCTGCATCATCGACGGCTGCCCGCCCGGCATCGCGCTCGACCTCGCACAGCTCCAGGCCTTCATGGCGCGCCGCCGGCCGGGCCAGAGCCGCCTGGTGACCCCGCGCGACGAGGAAGATGCCGTCGAGGTGCTGTCCGGGCTGGAGCAGGACGGCGGGCGCACGCTCGGCAGCCCGATCCTGCTGCTGGTGCGCAATAAGGATCAGCGCTCGAAGTCCTACGAGGAGTGGCACCACATCTACCGGCCAAGCCATGCGGACTTTGGTTACGACGCCAAGTATGGCCTGCGCGCCTGGCAGGGCGGCGGCCGCGCATCGGCGCGCGAGACCGTGGGCCGGGTTGCGGCCGGGGCAGTGGCGGAGCAGGTCCTCGCCGGGCGCTTCCCCGCCCTGCGCATCGTCGCCTGGGTCGAACGCGTGGGCCCGATCGATGCGCGCCAGGCCATCGATGCGCTCAGCGTGACGCGCGCCGAGGTCGATGCCCACCCCACCCGCTGCCCCGAGCGCACCAGCGCCGAGAGCATGGAAGCGGCGATCCTGGAGGCCAAGAAGCAGGGCGACAGCCTGGGCGGCTATCTGCGCCTGGTGGTGCATGGCGTCCCACCCGGGCTCGGCGAACCGGTGTTCGACAAGCTCGACGCCCTGCTCGCCCAGGCATTCCTCTCCCTGCCGGCATGCAAGGGCATCGAGATCGGCTCCGGCTTCGCCGGACCGGAGATGACCGGGCTGCAGCACAACGATCCCTACCGCTGGCTGCCGCCTGGAGAGCATGCTGCCGGGCGCACGCCCCAGCTGATCACCACCAGCAACCGCAGTGGCGGCATCCAAGGCGGCATCTCCAACGGCATGCCCATCGACCTGCGCCTGGTGTTCAAGCCGACCGCGACCGTGCTGCAGCCGCAGGACAGCGCAGATGATGCCGGGAACAACGTTCCGCTGCAGGCCAAGGGTCGCCATGATCCCTGCGTGCTGCCGCGTGCCGTGCCGATCGTCGAGGCGATGGCGGCGCTGGTGATCGTCGACTGCTGGCTGCGCCAGCGCGCCCAGGTCGGCGATCCGTGGCCTGGGCTCCAGGGTCCTGTGGCCCGCGGCGAGGCTGACGGCGCGGGTGTGCCCCCGGCGGGCTAGCCGCAGCCGCAGGAGGAGCTGTCCTGGTCGATGGCCTCGACCTCCTGGCTGAGGGTCAGGCCATGACGCGCGGCCGCCTCCTTCCAGTAGTCCGGGGAGGTGCCCATGGTGGTGAGGTAGTTGCCGACCATCACCGCATTCACGCCGACGGCGAAGACCTCGTGCAGGCGGTCCTTGAGCGTGATCTCCTTGCCGCCTGCTGCCATGATGTTGCGGTCGCTGAGCATGAAGCGGAAGACCGCGAGGGAGATCAGCGCCTCGTCGGCGTCGAGCACCGGGCGATTCCCAAGCTTGGTGCCCGGGATCGGGTTGAGGAAGTTGATCGGCACCATGTCCGGTTCGATGAAACGCACCTGCTCGGCGAATTCGATGCGCTGGTCGCGGCTCTCGCCCATGCCGATGATGCCGCCGGAGCACAGGCCCATGCCGGCCTTCTTGATGTATTCGACCGTGCGCAGGCGCTCCTCGAAGCTGTGCGTCGAGCAGATGTTGTCGAAGAAGCTGCGCGCGGTCTCGAGGTTGTGGCCGTAGACCGCCGCCCCAGCCTGCTTGATCCGGTCGGCGACCTTCTGGCTGGCGAGGATGCCGAGGTTGACATCGGCACGGACCTTGCCGTTGTGCGAGAACTTCTCGATCGCATCGCACACCATCTCGAGCTGGCTGCCCTCCTTGACCCCATGCCAGGCCGCCACCAGGCCGAGCGCCGAGGCGCCATTCTCGGCCGCGCTCTGGCTGGCGACGGCGATGTCCTGGTCGGAGAGCCAGCCATGCTTGTCGTAGGCGGTGGCCGGGGTGCCCGATGCCTGGGCGCAGTAGGAGCAGTTCTCGGAGCAGTTGCCGGCCTTGACGTTGAGGATGGAGCAGCACTTCACCCGCTGGCCGAGGAAGTGGTCGCGGATGCGGCAGGCGCCGGCGAACAGCGCCTGGGCGGCTGGGCTGCCGGCTGCCACATCCAGCAGCTGCCGCGCCTGGCCGGCGCTCACGGCGTTGCCGGCGATCACCAGATCGGCGAGCTCGGCGATGCCAATCGGGTCGGCGGACAGCTGGGCGGTGGTAGGCATGGACGCTCCGTCGCAGCGGATCATGCTGCGCGGATGGGAGTGGGCAATATGCTGGGCTGGCGGTCGCGCTGCGCCGCCCAGGCACCCAGGCCAATTGCCGCTTGGCGGATGCGCTCGGCAGCCAGAGTAGCGCCATGCCCGTCGTGATGAGCGTCAACGGCATGTCGCCACAGCTGCCGGCCTTCCTCGCGCCCAATGCCACGCTGGTGGGCGATGTCCGCTTCGGGCCACACTGCTCGGTATGGTTCGGCGCGGTGCTGCGCGGCGACATCAATGCGGTGATCCTGGGCAGCCGCTGCAACGTCCAGGATCACTGCGTGCTGCATGTCAGCCGCGCCCTGCCCTGCATCCTGGGTGACCAGGTGAGCATGGGCCATGGCGCCATCGCCCATGCCTGCACGGTGGGCGATGGCAGCCTGCTGGGCATGGGCAGCCGCGTGCTCGATGGCGCGCAGATCGGCAAGGGCGTGCTGGTGGCGGCCGGCTGCGTGGTCCCGGAGCGCATGCAGGTGCCAGATCACCATCTCGTCGCCGGCGTGCCGGGGGTGGTGGTCAAGGAGCTGTCGGCGGTGCTGCGCGAGCGCATCGGGCGCATCGCCGGCGACTATGTCGCCTACCAGGCGCTCTACCCGCAGATCATCGCCGAAGCCCAGGCATGAGTCCCGCCGGGTGCAGGATCTCCGGCCCGCTGATGTCGGCGCTGCTGGCGCAGGCGCTGCTGGTCGCGGGTTTTGCCGACGACGGGGCGCCGGTGGCGGCCGTCGCCCCAGCCAGCGAGCTGGTGGTCGAGTGCGACGAGGTGGTCCGCCTGGGCGTGGTCTTCCTCTGCACGGTGTCCCGCTCGGTGCCGGTTCCCGAGTACGATCGCGGTCCGCTGATCCTGCAGATCACCCTGACGCAGGCTGGCCAGATGCTCGCCGCCAGCGAATCCCCGATTCCCCGGCTGGGTCTGCTGCGCCAGGGCGTGCAGGTAGCGCTGGTGCCGGCGGGAGCGGCCCCCTCCGCACAGCCGGTCGAGCTGTTGGTGACGCTGACCAATCCGAGCCGCACCGACCTCCAGCGCTGTCAGCGCCAGCTGAACACCCCCCAGGGTCTGCAGCGGGCGCTGGCGACGGATGCGGCGCGCCTGGTGGCGGCGGATGCCGGGCGCCAGGATGCTCTGCCATCCCTGTGGGTCGAGGAGGCCAACGAGGCCATGATCGGCGGGGCGTCGCTGCACACCTGCGCCCTGCTGTCCGCCTATCACCGGCAGCTCACCTCCTGGCTGGCGGGACGGCCGCCGCCGCTGTTCCCGATCGGCTGCAGCGAACGGGCGCTGCGCGACCCCAGCGACGGCAGCGTCCAGCCCTATCGCCTGCATCTGCCGCGGCGCAAGCGCCTGCCGATGCCGGTGGTTCTGCTGTGTTCCGGAGCGCCGGGCGCATTGCGCAAATCCGCCTGGCCGATGCTCCCGCCAACCTGGCTCGAGGCTGCGCGCGAGGCCGGGGTGGCGATCGTCGAGGTCTATCCGGCCGGCGATCGGACCTGGCAGGGCGTCGCGCTGCGCCGAGCCCGGCTGGCGCTGAGCGAGGGCATGCGCGAATGCCCGGGCCTGAACGCTGAGCATGTCATCTTGCTCGGGATCGATGCCGGCGCCACCGGCGCCATCGCCCTGGCCGAGGACGAGCCCGAGCGCTGGGCGGCGCTGGCGCTGGTCGATCCCAAGCTCGCAATGACCGACGCCGCCGAGGCCAGCGGGGAAGCCGCCAGCGCCATGGCGGGGTGGTTCGCCGCCGCCGCCCCAGGCGGGCGTCCGGCGCATCTCACCGGCATGGCGGTCTCCATCAGCGGCCAGCCCGATCCAGCCAGCCAGCGCTGGCTGGATCGCCTCCAGCGCTGCGGCGCGGTGGTGCAGCGCCAAGCGCCGATGCCGGACGATCCGGCATTCTGGCAGGCGATCGCCGAGCGCCCGGCGCCAACGCCGGCACGCGAATACGTCGTGCTGGCCCCCGGACGCTATGGCCCGGTGCGGGTCGAGGCGGTGAGCCGATGGGGGGCGGTCGCGTCGCTGCGCATCGACGCGTCGTCCCCCCTCTCGCTGGTCACCCTGGGCATCGCGGCGCTGACTCCCGACCGGCCTGCCACCGTCAATGGCCGGCCCTGGCGGGCCGTGCAGCCTGCGGCTCCGCCGGCCAAGGTGCTCGGCCAGGCGCTTGGGCCCCTGAGCGCCTATTCCGAGCGGCCCTTCGCGGTGGTGGTGGGGACGATCGAGAATCCCGCCTCTGCCCAGGACAACCGCCAGCTCGCGCGCGTGTTCCTCTCCGCCTGGGGCGAGCATGCCCAGGGCAGGCCGCCGGTGTTCGAAGATCACGAGGTCCACCCGGGCGATCTGGAGGGCGACAACCTGGTGCTGATCGGCAACAGCCGCTCCAATGCCGTGCTCAAGCGCCTGGTGGACGGCGATCAGGGCTTCCCGCTGCACTGGGATGCGCGCAACCTGATCTGCGCCGGGGTGAGCTACCTGCGCGACCAGCATCGCGCAGTCGCGCTCGCCTGGCCACACCCTGCCCATGACGGACGTCTCCTGGTGGTGATCGACGGGGCGCTGCCGGTGGGCAGCCATGCCGGTGGTAGCACCCTGCCGCTCGCCGGCCTGCCGGATCTGGCCATCGGCGGCGATGCCCCGGCCGCGCCCCTGGTGGTGGAGCGCTTCTTCGACAGCAGCTGGCGGTGAGCGGCCTGGGAGCCGGGCGGCCAACTCCCCACTGGCGAGCGGGGAAACCCCGCTCAGGATGGCGCGCCATGATCCGCCGCATCGCCTGGCCCGTGCTCGCCCTCGCCATCATGCTCCCCTTCGGCTGCCTCGAGGAGGCGCGCGGCGAGCATGAGCTGAGCGCCGAGGAGCAGATCATGATGGCGCGCCTGAACCGCGATCCGATGGTGCTGATCGAGTCCTGGAGCCGCAATCCGGACGGCTACGTGGTGGTGATCACCAACCAGGGCAACAAGAAGGAGCGCTACATCTTCAAGCCCGACCGGCCTGGTGAGCGCACCTTGAACGTCCATCACATCGATGACACCTCGCAGCTCGAGAGCGGCATCGCCGATGATGGCGAGGGCAAACCGGCGATCTGGACCGGCCGCACCCGCTGAGCGGCAGGCGCTAGGGCCCTAGGACCAGGTCACCACGCCATCCTTGAAGCGGAACACCGGCGCATGCAGGGTTTCGCGCAGTTCGGTGCGGGCGAGATCCCCGAGCAGCACCTCGACGCCGGGATGGGCGATGCGCTTGACCGTGACCAGCGCCTGGCTGGCGATGCGGTTGGCGTCCGCCAGGCGATCCTCGTGTCGTGAGATCACCGTCTCGCATTCGGCCAGGTGGGTGCAGGCTTGGGCGAACTCCCCGAGCGCCTGGCGCAGGTCGTCGGAGAACGGGTCGACCTGGCCTTCGGCGACCGGCACGTGCTGGTTGAGCTTGTGCGCCAGCAGCTTGCAGCGCTCCTTCAGGCGCACCACTTCGCGCGCATGGCGCCCCTGCTCCTGCTGCGCGGCGAGGAACAGCGCCTCCTCATAGGGATCGATCCCGACCTGGACCTGGGTGCGCTGGTCCTCGGCGCCGCCAAGCATTTCGCAGGTGAGGGTGCCCGCGGCGATCAGGCGCCCGGCGATGATCTCTTTGACCGTGACGTTGCCGGTGGCGAGGATGCGGCTGTGGCGGATGCTGCCAGCGACCTCGAAATCGCGGCCCTTCACCTCGCGGCCGGTGATATAGCGGGCGATGACATTGCCATGCGCCTTGACCCGCAGGCGGCCCGGGAGGATGCCGCCGCGCACCGAGAGGTTGCCGCGCACCGAGACGCGGGAGTCCTCGATCACCCCCATCACCACCACATCGGAGGAGCTTTTCAGCGAGAATCCGGCCTTGATGTCGCCGGTGACCACTACCGGCAGGGTGGTATCGATGTTGCCGCTCTTCAGGTCGACGTCCCCTTTGATGGTCAGCAGCGGTTGGACGTGGAAGATGCCATTGCGCGTGCGCCGGTAGACCCCGGCGATCGCCGCTTCGATGGTGTCTCCGGTGGACGACACCCGCGTGCCCTCGCCGCACAGGGTGATGAGCTCGAGCGGCTTGCCATCGGCGGCGGCGATCTCGCGCCCATGGATGTCGCGTCCCGCCTGACCGGCGGTGGCGTGGTGCAGGCGCGCCAACGGCGCGCCGACCGCCACTTCCCGCGCCCTGCCGATCTCATGGTAGTCGACACGGTCGAATTCGTCAGCGCGGAAGTGCAGGTGCTCGTCGATCAGGAGTTCGAGATGCGCGTCGACGCCCTGGACCGCCGGGCTACCGCGCGCCAGCACCAGGTCGCGCGGGAAGGGCACGCCGCAGCCGGCCTGGGCCACCGCCAGCACTTCCAGGCCATGCCCGACCTGGGCGCGGGCGAGGGATTCGATCAGGGCGTCGCGGGGGGCGAACTCGCCGATCGCCAGATGCAGCCGCGCCTGCTGCGCGTGCGCATCGATGGTGATCGCGACCTCAGATAGCGGGCGTTCGCTCAGCCCCTGGACGACCACCTGCAGCTCGCCATCGCCGACCAGGCGCAGTTCGCCATCACGCAGTGCCAGCACGCGCAGGTCGTCCAGGAGCGCAAGACCGGGCCCCAGGCGCAGGCCGGGTGCGGGATTCACCGCCGTCAGCGGTTCGCCGTCCACGCCCACCCCCTCCTGGCCCTCCACCGGCGGCACCCAGGAGCCGATCTGCTCGTCGGCGCGCACCGCGCGCGGCAGGCCGGCGGCATCGATGGGGGGTTCGAGGTGCCCGGGTGAGCCGAGGAGCGGCGGCTGGCCCTGAGCCAGGACGAGTGAGCGGTCCTGGTTCTCCGCTATGGTCGCCGCCACCAGGCCTTCCCGCTGGAGGCCGCTGCAGATGTCGGTCTTGTTGAGCAGGAGCTTGAGCATCGAGGGCTCGAGATAGGACCCGGCCGGGAGGTCGAGGATGGCAGTAAGCCGGTCCGGGGAGATGTGAATGGCCAGGTCCATGCGCGCTCTATCTCGAGGTGTCCAGGGGGAGTATAGCGCATGGAGGGCCTGGACGCCAATGTCGGACGTGCCCGGGGGCATGGACTGTCGATCGTGCCGAGCTATGGTGTCGCCCTCCATCGCCCACCCCCTTGGCGGACCTGAACATGCGCCTGATGGCACTCTACCTCACCTCCATCGTCTGCGGCTTCTGCATGATGGCCCTGGAGATCCTCGGTGGACGCTTCATCCAGCCGGCCTTCGGCTCTTCGATCGATGTGTGGGCGGCGATCATCTCGGTGTTCATCCTCTCGCTGTCGATCGGCTACGTGATCGGCGGGCGCATAGCCGACCGCGCCACCTCCAATGCCCCCCTGGGCTGGGTGATCACCATCGCCGGGGTGCTGTACTGCCTGATGCCCTGGTACGGCATGCCGTTCATGGAGGCGCTCGGCGAGAGCATCCATACCGCGCGCTGGGGCGTGCTGCTCGCGGCCCTGATCCTCTACCTCGCCCCCTCGCTGCTCCTGGGCACCGTCTCGCCGATCCTGGTCAAGCTGGTGTTCACCAATGCGGCCCATGTCGGTCGTACCACCGGCACGCTCTATGCCATCGGCTCGCTCGGCAATGTACTCGGGGTGCTGATCGCCGACTACCTGCTGCTGGTCTACTTCTCGCTCAACGCCAACATCTTCTGGATGGGCGTGATCCTCTGCCTCCTCGGCCTCGCCCACATGGCCGTCCGGGTGCAGGCATCCTCGAGCGCCCCGGCCTCAGGGCCAGAGAGCGCGGTCGGCGGAGGGGTGGCATGAAGGTCATCATCGTCGGCATCGCGGTCGCCATCGCCGCCGTCAGCGGCTATGTCTTCCAGGATCTGCCCTACCGGCTGCGCGCGATCGCCCAGCCCAGCGACCAGGTTGCCCTCGACCACCGCGACAGCCCGTATTCGAACATCACCTGGATCGCCAGCCCGAACGACAACTTCTTGCAGTTGCGCTTCTTCGATCGCGTCGAGGGCGGCGCCTGCCTGAGGCCCTCCTGGGATGACCTCATCGGCATGGCGGCCTCCACTCCCAGCCTGGTCCATCTGGTGCCCGCGCCCGGGGCCGAGCCGCACCTGCCGGCCGGCCGCGAATGGCCGTTCGACTGGCTGCCCAACCCGGGCAGCCTGAGCAACAGCGCCTACATCCGCCTGTTCCCCATCTGCGTGCTGATGAACCAGCGCCTGATGGCCGCGGCCGGCGATGATTACCATGCCACCACCCCGCGCATCATGGTGGTCGGCCTGGGTTCGGGCATCGGCATCGCCACCCTGGCCTACCATTTCCCCAAGGCTGCCATCACCGTGGTCGACATCGACCAGGTGGTGGTCGACATGGTGCGCGACCATTTCCCCATGCTGCATTGGCTCGGTGAGCAGAAGCTCGCCGACGGCACCCCGCGCCTGCGCTTCGTGGTGCGCGATGCGCGCCAGTTCATCCGCTACGACGCCGCCCGCGAGGCGGCGGCCGGCAAGCCCTATGATGTGGTCATCCTCGATGCCTACACCTCGGGTTCGACCATCCCGCCGCACCTGATGACCAAGGAGTTCTACGGCCAGATCGCCCAAGTCCTCGAGCCGCACGGCATGGTCCTGGCCAATGTCATCGGCTGTTACAGCGAGGAGTCCGGCAGTTCGAGCACCAAGCACCTGGTGCTGGGCGGGGCCATCCGCACCTTCCGCGCCGTCGGGCTGAGCGAGGTGTGGAACTTCCCGGTCATGACCATGGAGGATCCCGGCGCCTTCGATCCCACCAGGCAGCGCAACAACATCGTCATCGCCAGCCGCCAGAAGATGGACCCCTCCGGCAATCGCGCCGGCTGGGAGCGCCTGCGCGCCTTCGTCCCCTACCCGGAGCTCAAGGGCGGACAGTACATCAGCACCTCCTACGTCCTGATCGACACCAACAATCGGCGCTACATCAGCGCCACCGTTCCGGCTTCCCTGTTCGAACAGGCGGATCCCTCGCTGCGCAGCCGCCTGAAGGCCGGCAGGACCACCACGGACGGTTCGCAGTACCCCAAGATGTGGGAGACCGATGATCGCAGCGAGATCGCCAAGGCCTACCGGGTGCTCAGCGATGCAGTGGACAAGCGCGCCATCGCCCGGCTGCCGCGCGGCTGGGAGGACTACGAGCAGGCGACGGTGATGCGCCGCAGCGAGACCGACTGGGCCCTGGCTGCGCAGGAGACCTTCCGCATCGCCGTGCTCACCGCCAAGGACCCGATGCATGGCGGCGAGGCGCTGGTCGGCGAGATGGAGGGCCCCGGACGGGCCACCATGCCCACGCCGATCATCCCCGATGCCCCGTTGTTCACCGACCAGCGGCCCAACGCCGACATCTTCAACAACTGAACGCGTTCCCCGGCCCGGGAGGGCGGTGGTGCACCGCCCATCGCCCAGGAGGGTGGCCGGTTGACCCCCCGGGACGGGTCGATGCAATGGCACGTCCACGCGCTTCCAGGCGCCGGAGACCACCATGGCCACCATCTTGACGTTGACGGCCAACCCCCTCCTCGATCACCTCGCCAACGCCGCCATCGCCATCGGCTCGGTGACCCGGGTCGAGCAGTTCCAGCCGCTGGCGGGCGGCAAGGGGCTGAACATGGGGCGTGTGCTCGCTCGCCATGGCCATCGGGTGATCGCGACCGGCTTCGGCGGCGGTACCACCGGGGCAGCGCTCGCCGACCTCATCGCTGCCGACGGCATGGAGCCGGCGCTGGTGGCCACCGCGGCCCGTACCCGCATCGGTTTCATCGCCTGCGACCCGGAACGGGGGACCACCACCGCCACCCTCGAGAATGGCAGCGTGGTCAGCGCTGGCGAACTCGGCATCCTGCTGCTGCGCCTGCGTACCCTGCTGACGGGCTGCGATCTGGTCCTGGTCGGCGGCTCGGTGCCGCACTCCTCGTGCAACGGCCTCTACCGCCAGGTCCTCGATCTGTGTGCCGCTGCCCGCATCCCATGCTGGGTCGATGCCTACGGCGAGGCGATGGACGAGGCCCTGGCGGGTGTCCACCCGCCCGATCTGGTCAAGCCCAACCGCCAGGAATACGGCCGCGGACGCAAATGGCTCCCGAGTCCCGAGCTGCATCTCACCGATGGCGGCGCCGAGATCCGCGTGCGCCATCCCAGCGGACGGTTCCGCGTCATTCCGCCGCGGGTCGGCGAGAAGAACCCGGTCGGCAGCGGCGACTGCTACCTCGCCGCCCTGGCTCATGCCCGGCTCAGCGGCATGCCCTTCGAGCAGCAGCTGCGCTATGCCGCCGCCGCGGGGGCGGCCAATGCAGCGCGCGCCGATGTCGCCCGCATCAGCCCGGCCGAGATCCAGGCGCTGGTCGATGGGGTCGAAGTGGTGACGATCGCCGACTGAACCACCCGCTTCGCCATCCGCTTGGAGGCTGTCCAGCGAGGAGCCGTCCCGCTGTGAAGGGGAAGGGTCTGCAGTCTGGTGTTGGGCGCCTTCTGCCGCAAGATGGGGATATGACTCTCAAGCGGTGCTACCTGTCGCAGATCCTCATCGATGACCAGGACAACCAGTACGTGGTGTTCGTGACCGAGCATCAGGGCAAGCGCCGCATCCCGATCGTCATCGGGCCGATGGAGGCGGTCGCCATCGACCGGGCGGTGAAGGGCCAGCGCTTCTCACGCCCGCTGACCCATGATCTGATCATCGCCATGCTCGATGCCGCGCATCTGCAGTGCAAGGAGGTGCGCATCATCGATCTCAAGGAGGGCACCTTCTACGCCGAGCTCCTGCTGGCCGGGGGGCAGTCGGCGGACATCACCCTCGATTGCCGCCCGTCGGACGCCCTGGCGCTGATGGTGCGCCTGCCCGATACCCCGCTGATGGTCGCCGAAGAAGTGCTCGCCGAGGCCGGCAGCTGAAACCGGGTGCTGCACGGCGCTCAGGCGCTCCAACCGAGCAGCTGGTCGCCGATCGCCTGCTGGACGTCGAGCGGGAAGCGGTGGTCGTAGTCGCCTTCGATCACCGCCACCTGCGGCTTGGGGAAGAGTTTCTGGCGCTCCTGCACCGCCATGAGCACCGGGGCGACCGCCTCGGGGGTGGCGATGCGGTCGGAGCGGCCGAAACTGATGCCGAGTGGGCGCGGCAGGATGTCGGCCACGATATCTGCCTGGTCGAGCCCGAGCGCGAGCAGCCCCGGCAGCAGGTTGTGGCGCGGCAGCAGGCGACCCTGCTCGAGCAGCACCGCCTGCTGGCCCAATCCGGCATGCATCCACAGCGAGCCGATGCGCTTGTCGACGAAGGCCAGCCAGGCGGCTGTGCGCGCGCCCATGCCATAGCCCACCGCCGAGACCGTCAGCCCGGCGGTCTTTTCGTAGTCCAGGAGCGCCGCCACCGCGCAACGGAGCTGGTCGAGCGCCTCGGCGAGCAGGCTGCGCCCATAGGCCAGCGCACGCGACAGGCAGAGCTCCTCCCAGCTATGGCCGGCCGGCATGTTGGCCGGCGCCTGCTGCTGCCCGAAGCAGGGCAGGTCCGGGCACAGCACGACGAAGCCGCGGGCGGCGAGATTGACGCCGTAGTGGTGCTCGCGCTGGCCGCGCTGACCGGCGAGCTCGTCGCCCCCCTGGGCGAAGGCATCGCCATGGGGGTGCAGGGCGATCAGGCCGGGCCAGGGGCCGGCGCCGGCCGACGGGCGCAGCAGCCAGGCCGAGAGGCGCCGGTTGCCGGAGATGGCGTAGCTGACGCGCTGACGCCTGACAGGACCGGAGACGAAGGGCATGCCGTCGATATGCAGATCGTGTTCGGGAAGGTCTGAAGTCAGCTTGAGGAGGGCATGGACCGCCGCTCGTTGATCCTGGTTCATGCAGGGAGAGTACCCACTGTCCTGCAGCTTGCCAACCTCTGACCGTCCGCAGATCGGGAATCGCAGTTGAGCCGGCGCAATCTGGTGATTGCATGCTGCCATGCGCCCTGCCGCCAATCCCTTCGCCGTACGCGAGTATGGCCACCTCGAGTCCCTGACGCCGCGCGCCAAGATCTGGCGCAACATCGTCAACAGCACGGTGTTCGTCGGCAGTCGCGGGCTGGCGGTGGTCGACACCCAGGTCAACCATGCCCTCGCCCGCCGGCTGCTGGCCCAGCTGGCGAAGGAGTTCCCCGGCCAACCGGTGCTTTATGCCATCAACACCCATTACCATTGGGACCACACCAGCGGCAATGCGGTGTTCAAGGCGGCGGGAGCGCAGCTGGTGGCCAGCGTTCGCACCGCCACCGCGATGCGGGAGCGTTCGCCGCGCCAGAAGGGCTTCCTCTCCAGCCGGGGCTTCGATCTCGGCCCCGACCCGCTGCAGCCCGACATCGCCTTCAGCGAGCGTCATCATCTCGACCTCGGCGATCTGACCTTGGACCTGAGCCTCGGCGCCACCGCCGAGACCGCCGATCCGACCCTGGTGTGGTGCCCCCAGGAGCGCATCCTCGCTGCTGGCGACACGGTGATGACCGGCAGCTTCCCGATCTTCGGGCAGCCCAGCCAGCGCGAGGGCCTGGAGAATGATGCCTGGCTGGCCGCGCTCGACCAGGTGCGCGCCTTCGCCCCCGAGCGCATCAGCCCCGGCCATGGGCCGGCGGCGCAGAAGCCGGAGCTCGATCTGCTCGAGCGCATCATGCGCTATTTCCTCACCGAGGTGCGGCGACAGCGCGAGGCCGGCAATGACCTCGCCGGCACCATCGCTCGCATGGAGGAGGACATGCCGGCCTGGATCACCCGCATCCCGGAGGTCTGGGGCACGCCCCGCTATGCCATCCTGCGCGTGTGGGCTGGCCTGGAGGATCTCGGTGAACCGGGGTGGCAGCACCGCAAGCCCAGCGCCATCCCGCATGCCGCGACCCTGCCGGCGCTGCCTGCGCAGCTCGAACTGGAGCGCTGGCGCGAGCTGGTGGCCCAGGCCAGCGAGGGCGGCGATGTGGCGCAGGCGGTCAGCCTCAGCGAGGCCGCCACCCAGGCGCACCCCGGGGAGCCTGGCGCCTGGACGCTGCATGCCGCGACCCTGATCGCCGCCAGCCGGTCGATCAACTCGGTGCTGGAGAAGGGCGATTGCTTCGACGCCGCCAAGCAGGCGGTCCACCGGGCGCTCGCCATCCGCCCCCAGGATGGCGCGGCGCTGCTGCAGCTCGGGCAGTTCTACGCCATGATGGCCTATCGCAACGGCGATGACCCGACCTTCGGCGAGGAGCTGCTCGAGCAGGCGGCCCAGGATCGCCAGCTAAATGGGCGCCAGCTGGCCGAGATCGCCTTCTACCGCGGCATCGCCGCGCGCACGCGCGGGGACGAGGATGGGGCCAGGGCCGCCTTTGCCCGCGCGCTGGCGACCGATCCTTCGTTCAAGCCGGCGCTGATCGCGCAGATGGCCTAGGCGGGGGGCACGCCGTGCGCGGACCCATCGATCGATGCTGACGGCGCTCTTCGATTATGTCCTGCCGCCGGAGCTGATCGCCCAGGAACCCGTCACGCCACGCGATGCCTCGCGCATGCTGGTGGCGGGCTGCGCCGGGGGGGCCTGGGAGCACCGGCAGGTCCGCGACTTCCCCTCGTACCTGCGCCCTGGCGATCTGCTGGTGCTCAACCGCACACGGGTGATCCCGGCGCGGCTGATCGGACGCAAGGCCAGCGGCGGCGAGGCCGAGGTGCTGCTGATCCATCCGGAATCAGCCGACCTTGACCAGGCTCGCGCTCCGGCCAGCCGCTGGCGCTGCCTGGTGCGCGGCCGGGTGCGCAGCGGTACGCGGATCGCATTCCCGGGCGATGCCGTCGATGCCGTCGTCGAGGCCTGCCACGAGGATGGCACCCGCACCCTGGCCTTCCGCGGCGGAGCGGTGCTGGAGCTGGCCGAACGCATCGGCCACGTGCCGCTGCCCCCCTACATCCGCAGGGCGGATCGCAGCGAGGATCGCGAGCGCTACCAGACGGTGTTCGCCGACAGCCCGGGTTCGGTCGCCGCGCCCACCGCCAGCCTGCATCTCACCCGCGAGACGCTCGCCGCCATCCGCGCCCGGGGTGTCGAGATCGCCTTCGTCGACCTGGCGATCGGTCCCGGGACCTTCAAGCCGGTCGACTGCGAGCGTCTGGAGGACTTCCGCATCCATGGCGAGCAGTGCTGGTGCCCGGCCGAGACGGTCACCGCCCTCACCGCCTGCCATGCCCGCGGCGGGCGGGTGGTGGCGGTCGGCACGACCGTGGTCCGCACCCTGGAGAGCGCCGCCGGCCAGCCCGGCGGATTGGCCCCCTATGCCGGCTGGACCACGCTCTTCCTCCATCCGCCCAGTCGCCTGGCGGTGGTTGACGCCCTGTTGACCAATTTCCATCTGCCGCGCTCATCCCTGCTCATGCTGGTGTCCTGCCTGACCGGCATCGAACGCCTGCAAGTCCTGTATGCACAGGCCATCCAGGAGCGCTACCGCTTCTTCAGCTATGGCGATGCCATGCTCCTGCTGCCCGGAGCGTTGGACGGCCGGTCGGCCCCGGCTAGGGCCGGAATCAGCTAAAGTCGTCTGGCATCTTGACCTTCGGGCATCCTCCCTATGCTTCCTGCCCTTCGCTCTCAGCCCTTCTTCTCGAGGTCATCATGCCCCACGTCTGCCATTTTACCGGTCGCAAGACCATCACTGGTTGGATCAAGTCGGAGAAGGGTGCCCGTCGCGATGGCGGTGTGGGCAACAAGGTCAAGGGCCGGACCAAGCGGAAGGTCAAGCCGAACCTCAAGAAGCTGCGCATCGTCATCAATGGCGAGATCAAGCGGGTGTGGGTCTCCACCAGCGCGATCAAGCGCGGCCTGGTGATTAAGCCGAGCAAGGTCAAGAAGGCCGTTGCTCCGCCGGTCGCGATCGCACGCTGATGATAGCGGCACCCTGAGGGGTGCCTTCTGGCGCCTTGGCGGAGTGGCTACGCAGCGGATTGCAAATCCGTGCACGCCGGTTCGATTCCGGCAGGCGCCTCCAATGACAAAACCTCGGTGAAAACCGGGGTTTTAGTCGTTTACGGCGCATCCAATTATCCGGGTCTAGCTTGGCGCATCTGGCACCCATCTAGCGTTTCCGCGCGATGCCATGAGCCGTCGGCCAGCAACCCGCGATAATCGCCCCGAGGCCCTCTGGTAATTCCCCGACTCGTTCGGTGACCGGCGGTTTGGGGGTTTGGGAGACAACCAACGCGGCGGACCTGAAGACCGGCGACCAGTTAGTGGCCCTAGCCCGAAACGCATAAAGCCGAGCAACCCTCGGGAGGATGGGACATGGGAAAGACGATGAGGACCGGCCAGCTTAGTCGGGCAACCGGCATAGCGCAGAGCGCGATAAACTATCGATGCCGAGATGGCAGGATTCGGGCCATACGTCCCATGGCCATTCCTGAACATCGAGGCGCCATTGCTGCGACAACTTATCGAGAAATGATGAACTGCTATCCGATGAGCTGAAGCAGATGACCGGCGGTTGCCGAGGCGCAGGCTTTGGATATGAACATCCTTTTGACCTCACGGCGCCGCCACCGGTCCGTCCCATATTGTGGAATGTATTTCGTCTAGTTTTCCAAAATTTATCGGGCTATCTCGCCTCGGCCGTAGATCTTCGGCCCGATGCCGGACAACCCCGACCTTGCCGCGTTCATAGCTCGCGTTCGCGAGCACAGGCAGAAGCTCCGTAACGCCGTCAGAATTATCCGATTCCGTCATGCCATGCATGCACCGCTGCCTGAGTGGATAATTACCATGAACGATCGAGAATGGTTGATCGTACTGCGGCGCGTCAATCGGCCATAGGGTCGCCTAATCCGTCGCTGGATTTCCGCCCCATCATGCCCAGGATTGATGGGCAGCTCTAGGGGTTGATTGCCATGGGATTTATTATTCTCCTAATCCACGGCCTCCTGCTTCCCTTCCTGGGATACATTGCTGGCCGCGACAACAACCGGCGGGCCATACCCGTAGCCCTTGTCATAATGGTGGCTTTTTCAGTATTCATCTATCGGCAATTGTGCACTGGTGATGCCGTGACAGTAAGGGGAAATTTCGGCAAAGACCGCACAGAACACAACTATGCGTTCGGCATGGGATTCGTAATCGTGACGTGGATGATCCCAGTATTCTCGTACCTGTTCGGAGCGGCGGCCCGGAAAATTGCGGGCGCGACGTTCGTTTATGATGCCGGGGTGTGCTGCTCAACGCTGCGACGGAAACTGTGTGGATGGAGCTGGAAGTAGCCGGGCGCCTCATGCTCACCCCGTCAGCACCCCTGCCACGACCCGGTACCCGACCGGCCACACACGCACCGGGTAGCCTGTCGCTATGATCCCTTGGCCTTCCGGTCTAATTGTACCATGGCCACCGTGATGCTCCCTATCAGCGCCATTTGCCAATAGAATCCCGAGGAAGTTTTTGCTTCAGCTGCCGTTTTAGGAAGACCGTACTTTGTGCCAATGTAATCCAGAAGCATCGACCAGAGATAGGCGTGTAAGCAACTCAGCGCCAACGTCGCGGAAAGGCGCATGATCAGGTGGTCTTTAATCATGTCGACGGGATAGGCGGTAATGCCGCAGAAGAGGACGCCCGAAATGCCAATGAAAATCAAAATGAATATTTCCATGCATAGGCAGGCTCCGATTTCCCATCAGGGGACCAAGAAGAAGCTCACCCCGCCAGCACACCCGCAACGGGCAGATACCCGACCAGCCGCGCCAGCAGCCTCACCCCCCGCTCCTGGCCATGCACGGCGCGATGACTATGGGATGCATGGGAATGTGTGGCAGTGGTACGCTGACTGGGTCGGAGATTATCCCTCCGAAGCGATGTCCAATCCCATGGGTCCGACCTCCGGTTCCCGTCGGGTTGTCCGCGGTGGCAGCTACCTTGACGTGCCTACGGTCAGCCGGTCCGCGTTCCGCGGCGGGTTCGTGCCGGGCATGCGTAACGACCGCCTCGGCTTCCGCCTCTGCATCTCAGCCCAGCCAGGCGCAAGCCCATGAGCAGAGGTTCCGCAAGCTATGCTCATGGATTCCCACCACGTCCAGCGAACGCATTGACTGCCAAGCGCCATCGACCCCTCTGGGACCGCAAGCGCATTCGTTATTATTGGCGTAGACGTGGGCATCCAATGGAGATAGCTGCTTACGCTTGCCGGCTGGTAGCTTGCGGAGCCCGACCAGCTCGCGGAGAGCGTATTTTAGGACACCACGACCACCTGCACTGCCTGCGGCTGGAGCTTGTAGAGCGGCCTGACCGAGCTGCTCTGCGTGACGGATGACGCTTCGGGCGTGGCCGTCCAGGTCGCGCTGTAGCCGAAGATCGTCGGTGGGCAGGTGTCGAGCACGGCGCTCGGGTCCACCCAGACGATAGTCGAGGTCGAGGCGATCCAGCCCTGTAGATAGGTCAGGGTCGAGCTGACCTCGGACCAGGCGACTGTGAGCGTGACGGTGGCGCTGGACGTGCACCCATTGCCTGGGCAGGGGAATACCAGCAGGGCAGCTAACGCCGGAAACGATCTGATCGCACTTGCGGTGTTCCACTGTCGGATCCGATCGCCTGCATGCGGGAGAAGATGCGCATGACGTCATGCGCTCGACCAGCATGCGCTTCGGGAGAATCACCTGCTGGCCAAGCACACCGACACGATCACGCCCCGCCGAGGCCAGGGGCAATAGGCAAGTAAATACTTGCATATTAAATCGCCGCCCTACAACCCCAGCATGTCTGCGGTCGACCTGACCTTCAAAGCCCTCGCTGATCCCAGCCGCCGGGAGCTGCTTGACCGCTTGCATGCCAGCAATGGCCAGACCCTAGGCGAGCTGTGCAGCGGGCTGGACATGACCCGCCAGGCAGTCACTCAGCATCTCGCCCTGCTCGAAGCGGCCAATCTGATCGCCGTGCAGCGGCGCGGCCGCGAGAAGCTGCATTTCTTCAATCCCGTTCCCATCCACGACATCTACGTGCGCTGGATCCGCAAATTCGAACAGCAGCGCCTCCAGGCGCTGCATGACCTCAAAACCACGCTCGAAAGGAGCAGCCTGTGACTACCGATACCTTCCTCTACGTCACCTACATCGCCACCACCCCTGACAAGGTGTGGACCGCAATCCTCGAGGGCGACGTAACCCGCCAATACTGGGGCGGGAACGCCAACGTCGCGCCCAAGGGCTGGAAGAAGGGCGCTCCCTGGCAGCATGCAGCCGAGGGCGGCAAGGGTGCGCTGCGCTGCGTTGGCGAGATCCTGGAGATCATCCCGCAGCAGAAGCTCGTGCTGACCTGGGCCGATCCCGGGGACGCGGGCAATCCCGCCAAGCATTCGCGGGTCGCCCTCGAGATCGAATCGGTCGGCGACATGGTGCGCCTGACGGTCACCCATGACCAGCTCGATCAGGCCATGGGCCAGAAGATCAGCAAGGGCTGGCCGATGGTGTGCGCGAGCATGAAGTCCTTCCTCGAGACCGGCCGGGCGCTTTCCATCTTCGGTTCATGCGCTCCTGCCACCGCGGGCGCTCGCGCCCCGTGAACCTAACAGGGCCGTTTCGCCCGGCTGAGACGATGCGGTCACCGGCAATCGACCAATCGGTCGGCTTGCCGGTGACCGGCTGGCCTTGCTGCCAAGGTACCGCCATGCATCGATGCAGCATGCAGCGGCGATGATGAGCGACAGCGCCAAACGCTAGAACTGGGGGCTGCCCATCTCGTCCATCGCCTATCCCACCGCAGAACGTGTCGCTCCCGACACTTCCAATGCCCGCCTTCGCTGACGAGCTCAGCTCGATCAGGCCTGACTATCGCTGCCATTCCCAGCACTGATCGGAGCCCAAGCTGCTCCCTGGGCGGGGGGGTGACTGGAGATCGTGGCTGGGATTGCCAATGGGAGGCGCTTGCGAACGGACCGCCCAGGAATCGCACCAGTAGGAATCTCAGGGCAATCCGGTCTACGGACGCAGGAGCATGCATTATCGCACCCAGGGCTTCCTCTACGGCATCGGAGAGGCGTGACCCAGAGGCGGCACCTCAGCGCCGTCTACTTCTTGCTCCGGTCCCCGGCATCAGGCCACGCGGCTTCGGCCTTTGCCATCTGGGGCTTGCCCAGGCCGAAGGCGCGCAGGATGCCGCGTGCCATCAGCTGGTTCCCGGCATCGTTCATGTGCACGCCGTCGACGGTCAGCAGGTTGGTCCCCGGCTTGCCCCCCTCCTTGATCGCCGCCTGCATGTCGGCATTGAGGTCTGCCAGCGGCAATCCGCGCTCCTTGGCCAGGGCGCGCAGGAAATCATTGTAGTCGGCCAGCTTGACGTTGTTGGCATTGGGCAGATCCTCGCCGATGACCGTGGAGGTGAGGATCATCACCCGCGTCCCAGCCGCCTTCGCCTTGTCGAGGATGGCGGTGATCTTCTCCTTGTACTGGTCCAGCGGCACGCCGTTGGCACCATGCCAGACATCGTTGACCCCGCAGCTCACGGTCAACCAGTCCGGCTTCTTGCTCAGCACATCGTTGTCCACCCGGCCGAGCATGTCGTTTGAGGTGTTGCCGGAGATGCCGGCCGGGATCGGATTGACCTTGATGCCATTGGCCTCCAGGCCCGCGACCACCTCGTTGACATAGCCGGTAGGCTTGCCCCAGCCGAATTGGGTGATCGAGTCGCCGAGGAAGGCGACCTTCTGGCCATCGGCGACCAGCAGGATCGGGGCAGGCGGGGCCATGCTGCTCTTGATCGCCTCGATCTTCGCCAGGATGGCTTGTGCCCGAACCTGGTCGCTCTTCTTGGTCGCATCATGGAGCCGCTGCAGATCCTTGATTTCCTGGGCCTTGATCTTGTCCATCTGGGCCTCAGCGGTCTTGGCCACCGCCGCGACGGCGGCATCGGCTTTGTCGGCCACCTTCTGGACATCGGCTGGCAGATCGGAGGGATCGGCAGCATGGAGGAGGCTCGTCGCACACAGGATGAATGCCCAGCGGGAGAGCGTTGAGAGTCGCATGCGGTGCTCCAGGCGGATGAGCTTCGCGGCGCCTCGCAGCGCGCAACGGGGTTTGCGCCTCCCTGGCACACGCATGTGACTGATGGGGTGTCTCGGCCGACTTTCGGCAGCTCGCCTCCTTGCCAGGGCCACCGCCATCAGGGCCTCCCCCTTGTGACGATGTGCGCTGAACACCGAGCACCACCGCCACTACAGCGGCCATCGTCCTGCACATGCAACCATGGTTGGTCATGGCGTAAGTCGGCGCTGAGCCCGCTTCATAATCCCGTCAGCCACGGAGTCGTCGCAGGCCGTGATTGAGAGCGCCGATCGGTTGGCCGAGGCGGTGATGCGGGGACTGCGAAAAAGCGGTTGGGCAGGCCGCAGATTGAGATCGAAGCAGGCGCGCATGCTCACCAGACGCCATCGTCCACGGCGTACAGCACCCGCGGGGACGCTGGCTGGCGCTCACCGCTGTTCGAATACGCCCGTGCGGATATTGTCATGGATGCCATCGGTATCATCGCCGCTGGGTCCGAGTTCCGGGTCGCTGCTGTCGAGGATGTGGTTCGCAACAGGATTGAACGCGAACACCCCGTCTGGTCCCGCGCTCATCAGGCGCACCCCCCCTTGCGGGGCGATGGAGAAGAGGATCTCCACCCCCCAGGCATCGTAGATCGCCATACCGGGTAGGCGGTAGTGCACCCACATGCCGCCACCGCCTGGGCTGCCACCGCTCGCCAGGGTGAAGGATTGGGTCTTGGTGCCTGCATAGTCCGGGACGCCGCCGCTGACGTAGACGCAACCGGGCTTCCAGGTAATCTCCGGCTTGCCGTCGGTGTAGAGCAGCGGCAGCAGGGTTGGATCGCCTATGGCACCGGGCGTGCCCGGCGGTGCGCTGATCTGCCGCGGATTGATCGGGTTGCGGAAGGCATTGTCCACTGTGGTGTTGCCCGTGCCGGCGATGGTCGAGGCATTGGCGGCGGTGGTGGGGTCGGCCAGGTGGATGGCGTTCAATGCGCTCAAGTCACCCTGGACGGCGCTGGCACCGAACAGGTAGTCGAGGGCCTGCTTGCTGCCGGATGGATGGCCGAAGGCGGGATCGGCATCCTGCACATCGGTGGGGACGGTGTCCTGCGGCAGTGCGGCGGTGGTCAGAGCGGGGAAGAGTGACGCCGCGAGGCTGGCCTGGCCCTGGAAGGGAAGCGGCAGCAGGATGTATTTGGTGACGCGTTTCTGGAGGGCGCCGAGGATGCCGATGTACTCGCGCTTCACGCCGAACAGCAGATAGGAAGACTGATCGGCGTAGAGATCGCTGGGCAGCATCAGATCGCTGGCGCTCGACCCGCTCGCTCTGCCTGGCAGCTGGGACGTGGCGGACAGCCCGGCCAGCGCATCGGCTGCGGTGTCCAGTGCCGCGCCGGAGGCGACCGCACCCGTGCCGGTATCCGCTGGCGGGGTGAAGCGCCTGAAGAGGAAGCGGGGGGCGCGCGAACCGGCCAGGGGATGCTCGACCGAGCTGATCGTCCCTGCCCTGTTTGCGCCTGCCAGGGCGATGGCCTTGCCGATCGCGGTGATGATGGCGCTGGTCTTCTCCTCCTTGGCATGCGATGTGATCATGCCGATCGCGACCAGCAGCAGGGTGCCGAGGGACAGGATGATCACGATGACCACCAGCAGTTCGATCAGGGTGAGGCCGCTGTTGGATCGTCGCTGCATGACTGGTCGAGCCGCCACTGGAATCAGGGGTGATGGGCTGGAGTTCATCCGCCCGATAGGTCAGCTCCTAGACGGGTCAGCCGCCCGGGACCGGACCAGGGCATGGCTGAGGAGATGCGCGAGCAAGAATCCATATGGGTAGTCGCAACTCTATTGACATACTAATCTTACGATTGGTTCCCGGGCTGCCGGTCGCCGACCGGGAGGGGCATTGCCCAAGCACTCGGCATGCGACGGAATTCCCACATCGCCGTTGGCGCACGGGTGCACGGCTCCCTGCGCTTGGGACGATCGCCCTGGAGGCGATCGTGGTGGTCGAGCTCGGGCTCCGGACCTCCCGGCGGATGACCAGCGGCCATGCCGCCGACCTGAACCGCTGCGCGTGCGGTACCGACCAGTCCTCCGGCGCTGCCTGTCGGTCTCATCCACCCTGATGCGGCGGATAGAAAGCGTGATGCAGACTCCTGGCTCCAGGCGGAGCTGCGCTCTCGACACCCCCTGGAGATGCTGTATACGTCGCACTCCACGTTCACAGCCCTTCACGGAAAGAGCTCATGAGTCTTCGCGCCCCAACCCTGCTGCTCACCCTCCTGTGCCTGTCCTCTGCGATCAGCGCGGCGGAATTCAAGGACAAGGACGGCAAGACGCTGCCTCCGATCCCGGAGCTGGTGAAGCTGTCCGGCAATGCCGACCACGGCAAGCAGGTCTACAGCACCATCTGCTTCATCTGCCACCAGATCAACGGAGCTGGCATCGATTTCGGACCCAACCTCTCCGAGGTCGGTTCGCGTCTGACCAAGGATCTGCTCTATCAGTCGGTGCTCGAGCCCAGCGCGGTGATCGCGCCCGGCTTCGACACCGTCACGCTCAAGCTCGAGGATTCGATGGCGATGGGCATCGTGGCATCCGAGAACGACCAGGAAGTCGTGCTCAAGGCCATGGGCGGCGCCAAGACCACCTACAAGAAGGCCGATATCGTCAGCCGGACCAAGGGCACCAATTCGATGATGCCGGTCGGCCAGCAGGCCGCCATGACCACCCAGGATCTCGTCGACCTGATCGAATACCTCAGCTCGCTCAAGAAGAAGTGATCGCCGCAGCCGTATGGCCGCGCGCTCGCATTCACGCCGACGACCCCGTACACCAGCACGGGGTCGTCGGCGTTGCTGGCACTCGACGCCGCGGATCGGTGTAGGCCGGACTGAGCTGGACCATGTCCCTCAGGGGCTCTTGGGCCTCTTCGCCGGCACCTTGCTGATCAGGGTGCCATCCTCGCCGACCGTGAGCACCATCTTGGTGCCCTCCTTGTCGGTGTAGCGGGCGCGGAAGATGACGACGCCGCTCTTATCACTGGTCTGTATCGCCTGGCTGGCCTCCGGGGCCTCCATCCGGAACACCGACTTGACCGCGTCCGGAAGCTGGTCGATGGCCAACCGTACAGGTCTGGTCCGGGTCTTCGGCTTGGGTGGATCGCTTGCCGGAGGGCTGGCGGTGGCGTCGGCGGGAGACGCAGCCGGGACCGTTGCCGGTGCTGGCGCCGCTGCCCGCAGCTCGGCCTGGTCGGGCGGCTCATCGATGGTGAGCGGATTCTCGGGACCAGGATCGGCAGGCGCTGGCGTGGCAGCTGGCGCAGGGGCTGGTGCGGCATCATCGCCGGTTGCCGCCCAGGCGCTACCCCCCAGCAGAGTGGCTCCCAGCACCAGGGAGCGGACCAAGGACGGGAATGGTGAGCGCATGGCAGTCCTCCGACTCTGCTAGCGTTCTACCCCCGCCGTCACCGCCAGGTATGTGGGCTTTTCCGCCAACTCGCCTCGAGCCTGCGCCAGGACCGCATCGACCTGTGTCCGCTGGGCGGGATCGAGGGGGGCGAGGATGTCGATCGGCACCCGCCGCCGCAGGACATCCTGGTCGCTGATCGCCATCTCGTCGCTGATGGCGTGGGCGAGCTCAGCCAGGCAGAAGGGCGCGTGCGGCGCAATGCGTGCGGCGAGCCAGGGGTGCCCGCGCAGGCGGGCATGCACCCGGCCGAGCTGGGTGCCGAATCGGCTGGCGGCGGTGCGTGCGACCTCGGCATCCAGGCCCAGGGCACAGCCGTCGGCGATCATCTGCTCCTGCCAGTCGTCCCACGCTCCGGCAGGGCGCCAGGGGAAGGGCCGCTCGGCGGTGGCGCTGCCGAGGCTGCGTCTGCCCAGCAAAGCATCGACCCGATCGACGATGCGCGAGGATTCGACGCGTGCCGAGGTGAATTTGCCGCCGACCGGCACCAGCAGGCCCTGGCAGGGATGGTCGAGCCGCCATTCGCGAGTGGTCGCGCCGATGCCACGGCCGCTCTGGGCCTGCAGCACGCGGACGCCGGCGAAGCTCCCACGCACCTGGGATGGCTGCCATCCGAGGGCTGGACAGCGCCGATGCACCTCACCGAGCAAATAGTCCCGCTCCTCGTCGCTCACCACCAGGGCGGAAGGATCGCCGTGGAAGACGGATTCGGTGGTGCCCAGCAGGGTGGCGGAATACCAGGGGATGAGGAAGAACACCCGGCGATCGCTGGCCGCGGTGAGCAGGATCGCTGTGCGCTGGCCATTCGTCGGCCCGGGCAGCGGCGGCATGACCAGATGGACGCCCTTGCTCAGGCGCACGCGCGCCTGGGCGGGTGTTCCGGTGATGCTGCCCGCCCACGGGCCGGCGGCATTGACGGTGACCTCGGCGTGCACCTCGTAGGCGCGTGAGGCGATCTGGTCGACCACCAGGGCCCCGGCGACCCCCCCATCACGGGAGTGCAGGAGATGGTCGACTGCGACGTGGTTCACCGCCATCACCCCGGCCTGCAGCGCCCCGGCGACGATCTCCAGAGTGAAGCGCGCATCGTCGCTGCCGGCATCGCTGTAGCGGAAGCCGCACTGCACCTCCGGAGAGAGGTAGTCGGCGCTTTGGATCAGCGCCGAGCGGTCCAGGTAGCGGTGGTGATCCAAGCCGGAATGCGTCCCGCTCAAGGCGTCATAGAGGCCCAATCCTGCAAGCAGGCTGAGGCGTCCTGAGCGGCTGTCGGGGAAGATCGGCAGCAGGAAGTCGAGCGCATGCACCCGATGGGGTGCCAGACGCATCAGGCGGGCGCGCTCGCGCAGGGAGCGGGCGACCTGGATGATGTGGCCATGCTCGAGGTAGCGCAGTCCGCCATGGATCAGCTTGGAGGAGGCGCTCGAGGTGCCGGCACCCCAGTCATCGCGTTCGATCAGGGCCACACGCAGGCCGCGCAAGGCGGCCTCATAGGCGGTCCAGGCGCCGCAGATGCCCCCGCCGATGACCAGCAGATCGTAGCGGTCCTGTCCGAGGCGGCGCTGGTCCCGCTGCATCATAGCGCCAGCCGCTTGGTCAGCCAAGCAGGCCGATCCGTCAGGAGACCGTCGAGCGCCAGGCGTCGCAGCCGGGTGAGCACGGCCTGCTCGTTGCAGGTATAGGCGAAGACCGCGAGCCCGCGTTGGCGCGCTGCCGCCACCAGTGCCGGAGTCAGCACACGCTGGTCGAAGCAAATGCCGGCGATGCCCGGTTGGCGATCCAGCCATGGGCGCGGTGCGTCGACGGGTCGTTCATGGTTGCGGATGCGCCGCAGATGGGGTGCACGGCGGGCAGACAGCGCGAGGATGCGGGGATCGAAGCAGAGCAGTGCGACCCGCCGCGCTGCCCGGGCCTCGGCCACGGTGGCGATGACCGCATCGACCAGCCGGCGGTTGGCGGCCTGGGCGGTGAGGCTACGGCCGGTCTGCGGTTTGAGCTCGATGAAGACGGTCAGGCTCGGGAAGCGGGTGAGGACCTCCAGCAGGGTCGGCAGGCGCTCAGCGGCGAAGCGCGGGGCGAACCAGGACCCCACGCTGAGCGAACGCAGCTCCGCGAGCGTACGCAGCGCCAGGCGGGCTCGTCCAGCATGGAAGCGCGCCAGCGTTGGATCATGGCAGACCACCGGGATGCCATCGGCGCACAGGCGCACATCCAGCTCGATGCCGTCCGCTCCGGCCGCATGCGCGCTGGCGAAGGCGCTCAGGGTATTCTCGGGACAGCGGCTGGAATCGCCGCGGTGGGCGATCACCAGGCAGTCCCGCTTCGTGCCTGAAGGCGGCTGGCGGCGGGAAGACGGTCGGGATCTGGGCATCGGCATCAGCCCAGATGGGGGGTGAGCGCGGTGCGCAGGGCTGCCGGGAGGGGCATCTTGGCATTGCTCTGGGCATCGATCGTGACATGGACGCTGGTGACCGCTCCGACGACCACGCCGTCCTGGTTGCGCAGGCTGTAGCGGACGGTCAGGGAGGTGGTGCCGAGCACGGCGATGCCCACATCGATGGTCAAGCGGTCGCCGAGGTGGACGGGGGCACGGTAGTCGGACTGCACATGGACGATGACCAGCATGGGGCCGGAGGTCGGGCGCGTCGGCTTCAGGGGATGACCGACCTGGGCGAGGAACGCTTCGAAGGCGTTGTGGCAGAACTTCAATTGGTTGGCAAAGAAGATTATACCATAGGAGTCGGTATCATGCAATTGGACGACCTGGTGATAGGTGAACACGACGTCTCCTCGCCCCGGGTCGCACCGGGTGCCGGCGACCGGGAGATGCTGAAAGCATAGCACACCATGGCGCGTCGTGCACGGGGGAAGGCCGCCCCGGGATGAGCTGCACAATCTTGCGGTTTCGATGTGGCCAAAACCGGATCTTGAATGTATGCTTTCGATAACGAGGGGCCCATGGCAAGCCAAGCCCTGACCATCCAGGAGACGCTCCCCGAAGTCGCGCACCAGGCGCTCGACCGCGCCGCCAATAGCGCTGCTTTCAACGTCCGCGAGGCCGGCTACTGGCGCAAGGTCTCGACCGAATCGTTCTGCCAGGACGTGCGACGGCTGTGCCTCGGCCTGGTCGATCTCGGGCTCAAGCCCGGGGATGCGGTCGGGATACTCGCCCCATCGTCCCCCTCCTGGCTGATCGCCGACCTCGCCATCATGGGCGCCGGCGGCATCTCCGTGCCGCTGTTCCCCAACCTCTCCTCCGAGCACCTGCTCTTCGAGTCGGCCAACGTCCAGATCAAGATCCTGATCGTCATCGGCGAGGAGCAGTGGCGCCTCGCCCGTCCCCACCTGCACCAGTATCAGGTGGTGATCGCCAAGGATGTGCCGCAGCTCCCCGAGTCCGCCATCAGGTGGCATTCGGCGCTGGAGCGCGGCGATGAGTGCTCGCAAAAGGATCCCGGCCTGCACGCCCGCCTGCGCGCCCGGGTCAAGGCCGACGACATCGCCACCGTCATCCATACCAGCGGCAGCACCGGCTCGCCCAAGGGCGTAGTGCTGACGCATCGCAGCCTGGTGTCGCAGGTGCGTGGCGCCGCCCTCTGCTTCCCCCTCGACATGGCCAAGGATCGCGCCCTGAGCTGCCTGCCCCTGGCGCACATCTTCGAGCGCACCACCGTCTACACCTACATCAGCCAGGGCACGGCGATCTGGTTCGCCGACGACATCAAGAACGTCGGCATCCTGATGCGCGAGGTAAGCCCCACCGTCATGACCATGGTGCCGCGCCTGATCGAGAAGCTCTACGCCCGCATCCTCAAGCAGGTCGAGGCGGCGGCGGTCGGGAGCCGGCAGCTGGGACGCTGGGCGGTGGACAAGGCCCTCCATGACGACCCCCTCACTTCGCGGCGCTGGTCGACCTCGCTTGCCGACGTGATGGTCTACCGCCGGCTGCGCGGCGCCCTCGGCGGGCAGCTGCGCTGCCTGATCGTCGGTGGCGCCGCCCTGATGCCCGATCTGGCGCGCTTCCTCGTCAATGTCGGCATCCCGGTCTTCACCGGCTATGGCCTCACCGAAGCCTCCCCGGTGATCACCACCAATTGCCCCTCGGCCAACAAGCTGGGCACCGTCGGCAGGCCGTTCCCGGGCGTCGAGGTGCGCATCGGACCGGCCGATGAGATCCTGGCACGCGGCGAGAACATCATGCGCGGCTACCATGGCGATCCGGCCGCCACCGGCCTGGCGGTCGATGCCGATGGCTGGCTGCATACTGGCGATTGCGGTCGCTTCGACGAGGACGGCTACCTGGTCATCACCGGCCGGATCAAGGAGATGGTCAAGACCTCCAACGGCAAGTACGTCAGCCCGCTGCCGATCGAGCAGGCGCTCACCGCCTCGCGGCTGGTCGACCAGGCGATGGTGATCGCCGAGGGCCGGCGCCATGTCGCGGCCCTGCTCTTCCCCGACCTCGACTACCTCAGGCAGTTCAAGGAGCGTGAAGGCCTCGCGGGCCAGAGCGATGAGGAATTCATCCGCGGCCCGCAGGTGAAGCGCGAGATGGCGGCGCTCCTGGCCGGCATGAACGCCAAGCTCGATCGCTGGGAGCAGGTCAGGACCTACCGTTTCACCCCGGCGCCGGCCGCGATCGGGGACGAGCTGACGCCGACGATGAAGCTGCGACGATTCGCGATCCTGGAGAAGTACCAGGAGCTGATCGCCGAGATGTATCAAGTTGCCGAGGAGGAGCCAAACACCAGCGTGTGAACCCCGGATCTCGTTTGAGGGAGGAAGCCATGAAAGAGCGCTTAGCGATCATCGACGGCATACGGACGCCATTCTGCAAGGCCGGAGGCGTCCTCTCGGCCCTGACCGCTGATGATCTCGGCGCCATCGCCATCCGCGAGCTGATGGCGCGCACGGCATTCCCCCCCGGGCAGCTCGATGAGCTGATCGCCGGCAATGTCGCCCAGCCGATCGAGGCGGCGAACGTCGCCCGGGTGATCGCCCTCAAGGCGGGGCTGCCGGCCTCCCTCATCGCCTCGAGCGTGCACCGCAACTGCGCCTCCGGCATGGAGGCGATCACCACCGCCGCCAACCGCATCTTCTCGGACGAAGCCACGGCGATCATCACCGTCGGCTGCGAATCGATGTCCAACATCCCGCTGATGTACGGCCGCTCCATGACCGCGCTGTTCGCCCGGCTGATGCGCGCCAAGACCACCTGGCAGCGGCTCGCCACCTGGGCCTCGTTCCGGCCGACGATGCTGACCCCGGTGGTCGGGGTGCAGGTCGGGCTGACGGACCCGGTGTGCGGCTTGAACATGGGGCAGACCGCCGAGATCCTGGCGCGTGAATTCGCGGTGACGCGCCAGGACCAGGACGAATTCGCGCTGATGAGCCACCAGCGCGCGGTCGCCGCGCAGGCGCGCCTGGCCGAGGAGATCGTGCCGGTGGCGCTGCCGCCCGCCTATGCGCAGGTGCAGAGCGTCGATGACGGTCCCCGGGCGAGCCAGGACCTCGCCGCCCTGGCGAAGCTGCGGCCGTACTTCGACAAGCTCTGCGGCACGGTCACGGTCGGGAACTCCTGCCCGTTGACCGATGGGGCGGCCGCCCTGCTGGTGATGAGCGAGCGCAAGGCCAGGGAGCTGGGGCTCTCGCCGCTGGGATACCTGCGCGATTATGCATATGCCGCGCTCGACGGCCGGCGCATGGGGCTGGGGCCGGTATTCGCCACCGCCAAGCTTGCCGCCAAGACCGGCCTCTCGCTCAAGGACTTCGACCTGATCGAGATCAACGAGGCCTTTGCCGCGCAGGCGGTGGCCTGCGAGCGCGCCTTCGCCTCCGAGTCCTTCGCCCGCGCCGAGCTCGGGCGCACCCAGGCGCTCGGGCAGATCGACCGCGCCCGCCTGAATGTCAACGGCGGGGCGATCGCCCTCGGCCACCCGGTCGGCGCCAGTGGCGCACGCTTGGTCCTCACCCTGCTCAAGGAGCTGCGTCGCCGCTCGGCCAAGCGTGGCCTGGCCACCCTGTGCATCGGCGGCGGCCAGGGTGCGGCCCTGGCCTTGGAGGTGTCATGAACCCGCCTGTCACCATCGCCGCGCCCACATCGGCTCCTGTCACGTCGTCGTCCAGCGCCACGGCGCGGAGAGAGGATGACCGCATGAACGCATTCACCATCAAGATCAGCGACGGCATCGCCCGCGTGCTCATCGATCTGCCAGGCGAGAAGGTCAACATCTTCTCGGCCGAGGTCGTCGCCGAGCTCGGCGAGGTGGTGCGCCAACTGCAGGGCATGCCTGAGCTGCGCGCCGCGGTGTTCGAGAGCGGCAAGCCCGGGGTGTTCATCGCCGGAGCCGATATCCGCGAACTGCAGACCATCGCCACCCGCAGCGATGCCCTGGCCAAGGCCCAAGCCGGGCAGCGCCTGTTCCAGCGCCTTGCCACCCTGCCGATGCCGACCATCGCGGTCATCGATGGCGCCTGCATGGGCGGCGGTCTCGAATTCGCCCTCGCCTGCACCTACCGCATCGTCAGCGACGAGGACAAGACCAGCCTGGCGCTGCCCGAGGTCACCCTCGGCATCATCCCAGGCTGGGGCGGCACCCAGCGCCTGCCACGCCTGATCGGCGTCACGGCCGCGCTCGACATGATCCTCTCCGGCAAGCCGGTCAATGCCCGCAAGGCGGTCAAGCTCGGGCTCGCCGATGGCTGCTCTGCGCGCGCCTTCCTGCCCGGCGCGGTGCGCGCCTTCCTCGCCGAGGCCCTCACCCCAATAGGCTCGACCGCGATCGTCGCACGCCGGCCGCACGGCTGGCGCCGCCAGCTCCTCGAAGGCAATCCGGCCGGCCGTCTGCTGCTGTTCAGGACGGCCTCGGCCCAGCTGGTGCGCAAGACGCGCGGCCTGATGCCCGCGCCGCTGTCGGCGCTGGCGGTGGTACGGGAGACCATCAGCCATGAGCTCGAGAGCGGATTGGAGATCGAGGCCGAGCATTTCGCCGACCTCGCCACCACCCCCAGCTGCAAGGCGCTGATCGACTGCTTCTTCGCCAATGAATTGGCGCGCAAGGAGGGCGTGCTGTCCAAGGGCGTGGCCGAAGGCAAGAGCGAGGCCAGGCCGCTGCACGCCGCCGTGCTGGGCGCCGGGGTGATGGGCGGCGGCATCGCCTGGGCCTTCGCCAACCATGGCATGCCGGTACGGCTCAAGGATCTCGCCTGGGAGGCGGTGGCCAAGGGCCTGAAGACCGCCCACGACTACGACCAGCAGCTGGTCAGGATCCGCAAGCTCACTCCCGCCGCAGCCAACCAGTCGATGCTGCGCATCAGCGGTACGCTCGACTACCGCGGCTTCTCCGCCATCGATGTGGTGGTCGAGGCGGTGGTCGAGGACCTCGCCATCAAGCGCAAGGTCCTGGCCGAGCTGGAAGGCGGCATCCGCGACGACTGCCTGGTGTGCACCAACACCTCCTCGCTCTCGGTCTCGGCGATGGCCGAGGCCATGCGCCATCCCGACCGCCTGGTCGGCATGCACTTCTTCAATCCGGTCAACCGCATGCCTCTGGTCGAGGTCGTCCCGGGGCAGCGCACCTCGCCCGCCTGCGTGGCCGAGGTCGCGGGCCTGGTGCGGCGGCTGGGCAAGACCGCGGTGGTGGTGAAGGACTGCCCCGGATTCCTGGTCAACCGCATCCTCCTGCCCTACCTCAACGAAGCGGCGCGGCTGCTCGAGGACGGGGCAGGCCTGGCGGAGATCGACCGCGTGATCTATGACTTCGGCATGCCGATGGGGCCCTTCACCCTCAGCGATGACGTCGGCCTGGATGTCGGCTACAAGGTCGCCAAGATCCTCGCCGCCCACTACGGCGAACGCATGAAGGTCGCCGATGCGCTGCGCATCGCCTATGAGGAGATGCACCTCTTGGGCACCAAGGGCGGACGCGGCTTCTACCTGCATGACGGCAAGGAGGCGTTGCCCAACCAGGAGCTCATCAACCGGGTGGCGGCCGCCAGCGGCCGCCACCCGGCGCATGGATCGCCCATTGCCAGCGATGACATCCGGGATCGCTGCCTGCTGATCATGGTCAACGAGGCGGTCCGCTGCCTCGAGGAGCAGGTGGTGGCAAAGCCGGCGATCCTCGATCTGGCGATGATCATGGGCACCGGCTTCCCGCCGCAGCGGGGCGGCCTGCTGCACTATGCCAACCAGCTGGGCAGCCGCTTCGTCGCCGACCGACTCAAGCAGCTGAGCGACCGCTGCGGATCACGCTTCGCACCCTGCCAGACGATCATCGACCTCGCCCGCGAGGGCAGCCCCTTCCCCACCTGACCGGAGGACGAGCCATGACCGGCAAAACCACCGAAAGCAAGACCGCACACGACGAGGACATCATCATCGACACGTCGAAGATGAGCGCAGACAAGCGCGACGCGATGGAAGTAGCGGAGGGAGCGCGCGACCTCGAGACCAACCGCGGCTTCGCCCAGCAGCTGTTCATGGGCACCTTCGCCCACGCCCAGCTCAGCACCTTCCCGACCCAGACCAAGGAGGACCGCACGGTCGGCGACATCCTCTGCGCGCAGGTGGGCGACTACCTTGGCAAGCATCTCGACCCCGACGAGGTTGATGCCACCCGCACCATCCCCGAGGAGGTCATCGACGAGCTGTTCCGCATGGGCATCTTCGCGATGAAGGTGCCGAAGCAGTATGGCGGCCTTGGGCTGAGCCAGGTGAACTACAATCGCGTGATGATGCGCATCGCCAGCTATTGCGCCAGCACCGCGGTGCTGGTCAGCGCCCATCAGTCGATCGGCGTACCGCAGCCGCTCAAGCTGTTCGGCACCGAGGAGCAGAAGGCCAAATACTTCCCGCGCTTCCGCCAGCATGCCATCTCGGCCTTCGCCCTGACCGAGCCCGGGGTCGGCTCGGATCCCTCGAAGATGACCACCACCGCGACCCTGAGCGCCGACAAGACGCATTACCTGGTCAAGGGGGAGAAGCTGTGGTGCACCAACGGTCCGATCGCGGACGTCATGGTGGTGATGGTGCGCACCGCGCCCAGGATCGTCAACGGCCGCGAGAAGACCCAGATCACCGCGCTCATCCTCGAGAAGGACATGCCCGGGATCGAAGTGGTGCACCGCTGCGATTTCATGGGCATCCGCGGCATCCAGAACGGCCTCATCCGCTTCAACGATGTGAAGGTTCCGGTCGGCAATGTGCTGTGGGGCGAAGGCAAGGGGCTCAAGCTCGCGCTCACCACCCTCAACACCGGGAGGCTCACCCTGCCGGCGGCCTGCACCGGAGTGGCCAAGCAATGCCTGTCGATCTGCCGCCGCTGGGGCAACCAGCGGGTGCAGTGGGGACTGCCGGTCGGGGCCCATGAGGCGGGCAGGCAGAAGCTCGCCTTCATCGCCTCCTCGACCCTGGCGATGGAGGCGGTCTCGTGGCTGACCAGCCATTGGGCCGACCATCATGAGGTCGATATCCGCATCGAGGCGGCGATGGCCAAGCTCTTCTGCAGCGAGATGGCCTGGAAGATCGTCGACATGACCATGCAGCTGCGCGGCGGCCGTGGCTATGAGAAGGCCTCCTCGCTGGTCGCGCGCGGGGAGGAGGGCTATCCGGTCGAGCGCATGATGCGCGATACGCGCATCAACCTGATCATCGAGGGCACCTCCGAGATCATGAAGCTCTTCCTCGCCCGCGAGGCGATGGATCCGCATCTCAAGCTTGCTGCCGACCTGCTCAAAGCCCACATCCCGCTCGGGGTGAAGATGAAGTCGGGGATGAAGCTCGCCGGCTTCTACACCACCTGGTACCTCAAGCAGTGGTTCAATTCCAGCCTGTGGTCGCAACACCGCAGCATGGGCATCCTCAGCGGGCATTACCAGTACGTCCAGGCCTGCTCTCATCGGCTCGCCCGCACCATCTTCCACTACATGGGCCTGTACCGCGACAAGCTCGAGCGCAAGCAGGTGCTGCTCGGGCATCTGATGGATATCGGCACCGAGCTGTTCGCCATGGCCGCGACGTGCAGCTATGCCAAATCACTCGAGGAGGAGCACAAGGGAACCGGAGCCCTGACCCTGGCCGACTACTTCTGCCGCGAAGCGACGCGCAGGATCGAGGAGCACTACCGCCATCTCGCCAGCAACGATGACGGCATGATGGGTCAGATCGGCAAGGCCGTGCTCAACGGCGACCATCTCTGGCTCGAGGAGGGCATCCAATGGATCGGTCCCAACGCCTGACCACCTTCGAGCAGTATCCTCAGCCCGCCGATCCGCTGGTGGGCTTCTCGACCGACACCATGCCGGTGAATCCCGGTCCCGGGAATCGCTCGTCGACAGGCCGCTTCGCCAGGGTCACCCGGCGGGCGACGAGCATGGCGCTGCGCGTCATCGAGCGCCTTATCAACGGCACCATCCGCATCGAGGGCGAGCACAACATCGGCAAAGGTCCGGTGCTGTTCATCGCCAACCACTTCACGCGCTTCGAGACCTTCATCCTGCCCTGGATCATCCACAATGTGCATAGCGGCCGCATGCCGCATTCGCTGGCCTACCATGAGCTGTTCCGGGGCCGCTTCGGCGACTTCCTCATGACCATGGGTGCGCGGCCCACCGGCGATCCGGTGGTCAAGCACACCATCGTCGAGAACCTGATGACCGGTCGCAACGACTGGCTGATCTATCCCGAAGGCTCGATGATCAAGAACAAGAAGATCTGGGCCAACAGCCGCTTCGCCATCGATTCGCCGGATCGGGCGGGATCGCCGCACACCGGCGCCGCGATCATGGCTCTCAAATCGCTGCTCTACCGCAGGCTCTACCGCCATGCCTGCGAGATCAAGGATTTCGCGCTGATGGCCCGCTACGAGGCGCGCTACCACCTCAGCGGCCCCGCCGACATCGATGTCCCGGATCTCCAGGTCATCCCGGTGAACATCTCCTACTATCCGATCCGCCCTGGCAAGAACCTCATCTACCGCACCGCACGCTGGCTGTTCCGCCAGCTCCCCAGCGTACTCGAGGAGGAGCTGGTGATCGAAGGCAGCCTGCTGCTGTCGGAGACCGACATCAGCGTCTACTTCGGCAAGCCGATCGACCTCGACCGCTACGCCAACCTCATCATGCCCACCCTGACCGCGCCGCTGCCCTTCGTCGAGCAGCTGCGCAAGGCCAACCGCACGCTCGGCGCGCTGAAGAACCGCCTCACCCGCCGCATGATGCATGAGATCTACACCAGGCTGACGATCAATTTCGACCACCTCTTCGCCGGCGGACTGCGGGCGCTGATCGATGGCGGGCACGAGCGGCATGCGATCCCCTGCGAGGATTTCCATTTCGCCATGTACCTCGCTGCGCGGCGCATCCAGGCCTCAGGCAATCGCCGCAGCCACCCCAGCATCGGCGACGATCTGGTCGATATGCTCTGCGGCACCGGCTATCCCCCCCTGGCAAGCGCGCTCAAGCTCGCGACCGAGGAAGGCGTGGTGAAGACCGGCACCGGCAGCTACCAGGTCGATCCGCAGGCGCTCCGCCACGAGCACTCGTTCCATGACATCCGGCTGAAGAACACCCTCGCGGTGATCGCCAACGAGCTGGAACCGCTGCGTCCCGCGGTCCGCCACCTGCGCAATTGCGTCAACACCCCCAGGACCGTGCTGCGCCGCGAGATCGCCAGCCTGCTGCGCCGCGAAGAGCTGGAGGAGTTCTCCAATGAGCGCAATCTCCACTGCCACGCCGCCCAGCTCAAGCCGATGGAGATCGGCCGGCCGTTCATCTTGGAGCGGGCCAGCGACCGCATCGGCATCGTCCTGTGCCATGGCTACCTCAGCTCCCCCGAGGAGGTCAGGCCGCTGGCGGAGCATCTCCACCGCCTCGGATTCGCCGTCCATGCCCCGCGCCTGCCGGGGCATGGCACCGCTCCGGTGGCGCTCTCGGCGGCCACCTGCGCGCACTGGCGGCGCGCCTATTCCCGTGCCGTCGTCGCCATGCGCTGCCGCTACCAGCACGTCATCTGCGCCGGCTTCTCCGCCGGGGGCCTGCTCGCGCTCGATGCCGCCACCCGCCATGCCGGGCTGCTCGGGGTGATCGCCATCAACCCCTCGATGCGGCTCCTCGATCGCAAGAGCCTGCTGGTCCCGGCGCTGTGCAAGGTCAACCATCTGCTCGATGTGGTGCATCTCGGAGGCGTGCGCTTCGACCACGTGGTCAACCATGCCGAGAATCCCGAGATCAACTATGGCCTGAACTACGTCAACGGCGTCAAGCAGCTCGGTGAGCTGATCGCCATCACCCAGCACATCCTGCCGCAGGTGGCGGTCCCGGCACTGATCGTCCAGGGCGACCACGATCCGGTGGTCGATCCGCATGCCGCAGTGCAGCTGCACGCGAGCCTCGGCTCCGAGGACAAGACCCTCGCGCTGATGACCTTCCATCGCCATGTCATCGTGCGGGGACCTGGATCCGAGGCGGTGCTGGAGCGGATCGGGGAGTTCGCCCTCGCGCTCAAGGACCGCCAGGGCACTAGCCAGCACCAGGTGCGACGAGAGGAGTAGCGACGGGCGGCAGGCCGCGGCGCAGCCAGTGAACCTGGCGGTGGTCGTCGCACTCCCGCCCGTAGAGGCCGGGCCAGCTCTCGATCAGCTCGAGTCCGCTCGCACGGGCGAGGTCGGCGATCTCCTGGCGGGAGTACAGCCGCACGCTCTCGGTGTAGCGCCGCTCCGGCCTGTCCGCCCGCCGCAGGATCACGGTCTTCTCGACGCGCTGCGCGCGCAGCGCCCGCTCCTCGGTCACCTCCATCCCGCTGGCGGTCCGCCGCTGCGTGGAGGGCACCAGGTTCTGCGCCAGATGCGCAGGATCCGGGAGGTCGAGCAGCAGCCAGCCGCCCGGTGCGAGCAGCCCGGCGAGCGACGAGAGCAGCGCGGCATTCCCGGCATCGTCGAAATAGCCGAAGGCGGTGAACAGCAGGAGCACCCCGCCCCAGCCGTCGGTCAGCGCTGGCAGACGCATATCGCAGCGCAGCAGCCGGCCCCGGCAGTGCTCGCGCTGGCTGCCATTGCTGAGCAGGTCAGGGCTCAGGTCGATGCCATAGGCATCGATGCCTGCCGCGCGCAGGCTCTCCAGATGGCGTCCATTGCCGCAGCCGACATCCAGGATCGGGCCGGGGGCCTGGGCGAGACGGGGCAGCAGGCAGGCCATCTCGGCGGCGGCGGCGTGATCGGAGCGATGCGCGTAAAGGTCCTGGTAGTCCCTGCCGAAGGCGTCCTGCCACCACGGTCGTTCGCCGACGGTATCGGTCATCCGCCGCTGCCCGCCTTAGCGTCGCGTGGCGCGCCGGTAGGTGGTGGTGGTGCCACCCGGCGGGTTGTTGATGGGGATGAGCTCGTCCAGGCTGTGCACGCAGCGCAGCGCTCCGGCGCCCAGTAGCTGGGATTCGTGGGTATGGCCGATCAGTCCTACGGTCAAGGCGCCGGCCGCCCTCCCCGAGGTCACGCCGCTGACGCTGTCCTCGATCACCAGGCAATGTTTGATCGGGATGCTCAGCCGGCTGGCGGCCAGCAGGTAGGGTGCGGGATCCGGTTTGCGGGCGCTGACATCCTCGTAGCAGACGCGCAGGGGCAGGCGCTCGGCCAGACCGGCGATGGCCAAGCCGAGGCTGGCGGCGCGACGCTCTGTCGAGGTCACGACGCAGCAGCACAGCCCCTCGCCTCGCGCGTGATCGAGCAGGGCCATGACTCCCGGGCGCAGCTCCAGGCCGTCCTTCTGGTAGAGCGACATCAGGATCTCGGTCTTGGCCTTCATCCAGGCGTCGACGTCGCCGCTCTTGCCATGACGCTGCATCAGCGTGAGGTAGAAGGTGCGGTCGGACTTGCCGATGTTGCCGTAGATCTCCTCGTCCTCGAGCTGGATGCCCTGAGAATCGAGGAACAGCTTGTGCGCCTGGCAATGCTTGGGCTCGGAATCGACCAGCGTGCCATCGAAGTCGATGAGGATGGCGGCGACGCTCGGCATAGGCATGGCGGCAGCGTAGCCAGGGCCCCGCTGCTGGCAAACGCGCTGATCGGCTGCCGGACCTCCCCGCCGCGGCCGGGAGCCGATCGCCTGCCCGGCTCAACGACCGGACCCCCGTCATCAGGCGGGGGTCCGGCAGGCAGGCTCAACGACTGGACACCCGTCATCAGGCGGAGGTCCAGGGCGGCGGCATATGCCACCGATAGTCAGGCCATCGGCATCACGGGTCGGACGCGCTGGGGCTCCTTCTCGCGGCTGTGGATCTTGCGCAGTTGCGAGGCGCATTTGTCGGAGACGACATCGATCGCCGAGTAGACCGTCTCTTCGCTGTCGTGGGCAATGACATCCCTGCCATGGGGCAGATGCATGTCGACATCGACACGATAGCCGTGCTTCTCGGCCTGATGGATGGTGACATGGAGCTTCTGGAGTCCCAGATGGAAACGCGTGAGCGTGCCGAGCTTGTCATGGATGTAGGACTTGACCTTGTCCGGCACCTGGAAGTGAACACCGGTGATGTGGATGTCGACCATATCGCTCCTCATTAGCGCCCCATTGGGGCTCTCTATGGCAGTGCATCCCCGGGAGCACTGCCGGTCGGAGGTAGGGACTCCGGGGCGTCACACCGGATCCTACCCACGATCCGAGCACCACGTCAACGTCCATCTCGGCAGCATTTGGGCTGCGGTGGGACCTCTGCGACGGCGGTTGCCAACCAGGGCCGCAGGGAGGGCTTCTCCCTTGCCTTTCACTCCCCGGTGCTCCACGGCAGTGCGGGGTGGATGTGCAGCCGGAGATCGCCATGCTGCAGGATCGCCCGGCTGGCGCGCCGATGGACCCGGGATGCCTCGGGTTGATGGCCTGCGCAATTGCTCCCGGCCGGGTCGGACGATCATGGTGGGCGCATGGATCAGCCTCTCAGCAACCTCCAGGAGAACAGCCAGGAGGCCCTGATCGCCATCCATGGGGTATCCTGCCAGGTGCCTGCTGGCTGGGAGGTGGTGGGGACCTACGGTGGCTGGCGGAAAGGGCACCTGCTGGTCGCCGCCGGGCGCGAACCCCGGGTGAGCGTGAGCTGGAGGCGCCATGCCGCGGCCCCCGATCTGGCTCGGACGCTGCATGCTGCCGGAAGCCGGCTCGACCGGTCGCATGTCGCCGGAACCCTGATGCGTCAGGACGAACTGGCCACCAACCTGCTGCTGGGAGCCTGGACCGGCCCGCAGGGCGACTTCCATGCCGCGGTCCGGCACTTTCCCGCCCAGGAGGTGACGGTGGTCGCCCGCCAGCTGGCGCCTGGGCCGAGTGAGCCCCTGCGCCAGCTGATCAGCAGCGTGCAGGCTGTTGCCGCCAGGGACGGCTCGCGCTGGGCGATCTATGGATTGGCGCTCGATCTGCCGGCCTGGTGGCGCCTGGAGGGTCTCCAGCAGCTTGCCGGGCTCGTACGTGGCGTCTGGTTCCGCTATCCCCAGGGCCGGCTGCGCCCTGACCAGGTGCTGGTCATGCGACGCCTCGCCTGCGCCTCCCGTCTCCTCCAGGGCCGCACCCTGGGCGCCTGGGTGCAAGGAGGGCTGGTGCGCCATGAGCGGGTGGTAGGCGACGACGAGCACCAGGGGCTGGTCCATCTGTCGACCGAGCTGCCCTCGGCGCACCTGTGGCGGCGGCTGATCGGCCGGCGTGACCGCCGCGAGATCTATGCCTGGACCCAACCGGCGGGCGATCGCCTGCTGGTGCAGGAGTGGAGGGGTGCCACAGACCCCCTCCCTTGCTTGCGTGATTCGCAAAGGTCGCCACGGTTCAAACCGTGAGACCGGCTGGAGATGGGCCGATGAGCCGAGCACATCCATGACGAACCCCAGGCTGCAGGTCGATCCCGACCAGCTGGTGCCTCAACTGGCCCATGATGTCACCAGCATCCCCATGCCCGATGGCCAGGTGCGGCTGCGTGGTCCACGCCTGGCGCGCCCCCTGCTGCTGCGCTGGTTGGCATGGCTGTTCCGCCTGCCGGTGGTCGTCGAGGTCGAGCTCGACGATATCGGCAGCTTCGTCATTGCGCGCTTCGACGGCCGCACCCTCGGTCGGATCGCCGAAGAGCTCGCCGCCCACCTGCAATTGACCCGCCGCGAGGCCGAGGTCGCCCTGGCCGATTTCATGCGCCAGCTGATGCAGCGTCGCTTGGCCGAGCTTGCCCACATGCCGAGCGCCAGGGGGCGGTCCGCATGACCGCCGCGCCCCTGCGCGGAGCCGGAGGCGGCAGCGGCGGCAGGATGCTGCCGCCGGTGCTGCCACGGCGCATCGCCTTCCAGGTGGCATGGAGCTCGATGCGCGTCCGCATGACGCGCAACCTGATCACCGTCTCATCGGTGGTGCTGGCGGTGGCATTCCTGCTGACGGTGGTCGGCGAGAGCATCTGCACCCAAGCCGTCTACCGCCGCTTCCATGACGACAGCCTCATCGGCGATCAGGCGCAGCAGCTGATCGAGACCCTCGGCCATCCACGCGATGCCATGGCCTTCCTCCATCTGCTGGCCACGCAGGATCGCGAGGTCTGCAGCTGGGCAAAGCGTCTGGGCGGAGATATCCCCGCCGTCGATGCCGAGCACTGCCTGCTGTGCGAACGCCTCGGCCGCTGGGTCGGGACCCTCAAGCCGGCGCAGATCTATCTGCTGACGCGCAATCGGGACATCGACGAGTGGCTGCTGCAGTGCGACAGCCCCGGGCAGATCGACCATCTGCGCCTCGAGAGCGCCGGCTTCGCCGGCGTCCGCCTCCCCCTGTCGCACAGCGAGCTGGAGCGGGTTGCGCAGGGCATGCAGGCGACCCGCCACGCGCTGGCGCAGCTGCATCAGGCCGAGAGCGCCCGTCTGCGCCAGGTGGACGATGCCGGCGGTGTGCAGGCGGTGGTCGACCGCTTCATCGACCATGGCGATACCGACTCGGCCGGCCTGCCGATCAGTCAGGTGCTCGGCCAGCTCGACGCCGCTCAGACAGAGGCGCTGATCCACCGCCTGTCCATCGACCGCATGCGCGCGCGCGTGATCCAGGTCCTCAACACCGACAACCGCCGGGATCCCGCCCTGCTCCAGGTGGCGGACATTCGCGACTGGGCCATGCTCGCCCAGGCGATGGAGCGGCAGATCCTCGAAGAGGGCGAATCCCCGACCCGCCGCCTGGCGCAGGAATCCGCCGACCATGAGCTGTTCACCATCTCCACCTTCGACGAAGTGGCCGGCGATCCGCCGCTGCAAGCCGCGCTGCTGGCGGCGGTCAACTCCGCCCTGCCCAGCAGCCATCTCTTCGACGAGGCGGCCTGGGAGACCTACCCGCCAGGCCTGGAGGCCAACGAGCTGCTGAAGCAGGGGCGCTCGCACTTGAGCGAACGCCAGGTCACCCGCCTCAACCGCCTGCTGCTCGAGAGCGCCTTCGCCCAGGCGATCGTCCACCGTCCGGCCGAAGGCCCCTACGACCTGCAGCTCATCGCCGACCCCGGGCAGCTCGCTGCCCCGGCCAATGCGCGCATCCATGATCTCCTGGTCGGGGCAGTGGGCGGCTCGGCGCTGGTGGAGCTCGGTGAGGATCTGCGCCGGCGGGCATCGCTGAGCCGACGCGCGCAGGCGTTCAGCGATATGGGCTACGATGCCCAGGCTGGCAGCGGCCGGCTGGTCTGCCTGGTGATCCTCTCGCTCCTGGTATGCGTGGTCGGCATCGTCAACAGCATGATGATGTCGGTGACCGAGCGCTACCGCGAGATCGCGACGATGAAATGCCTGGGCGCGACCGATGGCTTCATCCGCAGGGCCTTCCTGATCGAATCCTCTGCGACCGGGCTGGTCGGTGCGGCGCTGGGTGTAGGCTTGGGCCTGGTGATCGTCCTGCTCCAGGCGAGCAGCTGGTTCGGCGCGGCATTCTGGCAGGTCTTCCCCTTCCTGGCGCTGGCGGTCGCGGTGCTCGGGGCCCTGTGCTGCGGCATCGGCCTGGCGGTGCTGGGCGCCCTGCTGCCGGCGCGCAAGGCCGCACGCATGCTCCCCATCGAAGCCATGCGGGAGGCGGAATGAGCGCAGTGGCCGACGTCGGGCGGCGCATCCGCTGGCGGGCGGCCTTCGCCCTGGCCGCCGCCCTGCTGCTGGCGGCAGCGGTCCCCTGCGGCGGCGCTGAGGCGGACCAGGGCGAGCTCAGCAGCCAGGCGATCCGCGACTTCGCCCAGCGGCTGATCGACATCCCCGATCGCGAGATGGGCAGCCCGGGAGCGCTCAGGGCGCTGGCGATCATCGAATCCCGGCTCCAGGATCTCGGGCTGCACACGCTGCGCGTGCGCACCACCGTCAGCAGGCCGGTCGATCTCGGCTGCTCGCTGGTGGTCGATGGGCGCAGCATCCCGCTGCTCCCGCACCAGGCGAATGTCGCCGCCACCGCGGGCACGGGCGGCATGACGCTCACCGGCCGCCTGGTGTTCGCCGGCCGCGGCAGCCTCGATGAGCTGTCGGGCAAGGCGATCGCAGGCAACCTCATCGTCCTCGACGGAGATTCGGGCGAGGCCTGGACCACGGTCGCCGGGCTCGGCGCGGCGGCGGTGATCTTCCGCCATGTCGAGAGGCTGGATCGCTTCGCCCTGGCAGCGCAATCCAGCGGTGCGAGCCTGGCCTTCCCTCGCTTCATCGCCGATCTCGATCCCGATCTCGACGGGCATGACGCCAGCCTGAAAGGCACGGTGCGCTTCGAGCCGCATCCGGCATGGAGCCTGATCGCGAGCATTCCGGGACATGCGCCCAGCCACGAGGCGGTGGTGCTGTGCTCCGGCTACGAGGCCAACGGCCCGGTCCCTGGCTTGGACCCCGGGGCGACGCGCGCGTACAATGCCGCCCTGCTGGTCGAGATCGCCGCGGCGCTGACCCGCCGGCCGACCGCGCGGGGGGTGGTGCTGATCTTCCATGGCGGACGAGGCGAGATGTTCCGCGGCCTGAGGCAGCTGATCGCCGCCATCACCCTGGACCGCGACGATGATGGCCAGCTGTCGAGCGACAATCGCGTGCTGCGCGAGGGCTCCCGCGCGCTGTCAGGGGCGGCACGTGCCGGGCTGGTGGCTGATGTGCTTGCGCATGTGGCAGATGGCGCGGCGACCTCGCTCGAGGAGCTCAAGCAGGACCTGATGCGGGGAGTGGCCTCCGACCTGACGCCGTTGAGCGATGAGGAGAGCGCCGATCTGCCGCGTTCGACGCGCACGCGCATGCTGCTCGAGCAGACCCTCGCGGTCGCCACCGGCGGCATCGCCGACGCGCGCCTCGACCTCCTGGACGAAGCGCGCCAGCGCCTCGCCCAATGGCGTTCGCTCTCGCTCACCGCCAGCCAGGCAGCCGAGCTGCGCACGCAGATCCACCAGGATGAGCCGGTGGTCCAGGCCTGGCGCGACCTGCAGCAGCGCCTCGACAACGACAAGCATCTGACCCCGGCGGAGGACCGCATGGTCTCCGACATCCTGCCGATCGCGCGCCGCCTGCTCGCACGCCATCGCGAAGTCGTCGACGAGCGCGCCGAGGACCTCGGCTCCTTGGCGGCGGCGCGCGATGCCATGCAGGGCCAGAACATCATCCATCTGGTGGCCTTCGATCTCAGCGACGGGGCGCGCGCCTTCTCCTCGATCAGCAACGGGTTCTATGTCACCTGGGATCATGACCTCGGGTGGATGCACAAGGCGCTGCTGAAGCTGGCGGGAGAGCTCACCGGTGCGACCGCACGGCAATCGGCCTATGATCCGGCGCCCCAGCAGCAGCCGGCCGAGGCGGGTGCCTACTGGCCGTCCGACTACCTGCACGAGAGCGGAACCGTCGGTGTCCTGCTGCCGTCGGTGACCCTCAGCACCACCAATGATGTGCGGGCCAAGCTCGGCAGCCCGCAGGATACCGCCATCGACTTCCAGGCCGACAACTTCCTGCATCAGGCCCAGGGCATGCTGCCGCTGCTGCGCACCTACATCGATTGCCAGGACATCGGCAACCGGCGCAGCCGCAACCTCGCCTTCAGCGACCGCTGGATCCGCGTCGAGACGCGCGCCAATGGCTCGATGAGCGGCCGCCGCCCCTTCCCCTTCCCGTTCTCGGCGGTGCTGATGGGCAGGGCGGGGGGCTATGTCGGGGACGTGCGCGCGTGGGAGACCGGCTGGGGCGATCTCGCCGGCGAATCGCTGGTGCAGTTCCTGCCCAACAACATGCCGAACTTCACCACCGGACTGGCGGTGCGCATCTACGGCTTCGACGAGCAGGGATCGATCATCGATGCAGTGGCGAGCGACGGCCTGCAGGCCACCAGCCGCGATCTGCAGTTCACCATCAACTGGCAGGCGCGCGATCTGCTGGCGCTGGTATTCCGCGCCGTCCCGAGCGCCCTCTTCAACGCCTTCGATCCGCGCCTGCTCCTCCCCCTCCCGTCAGTCACCGTCCTGTCGCCGACGCGCAATGCCCCGCCGAACTTCGCCCATGTCGAGGCCTCCGGCGGCCAGATCGCGCTCTTCACCGAACCCCGGCAGCCGCTGATGATGAGCGCTGCCGAGGGGCGGATCGGCAACCGCCTGCTGCTCCTGGGCCATCCCGGCGCCAAGGATGGCGATTTCCAGGGGCGCAGCCCCGGCCTGCTGTCATCCCTCACCGCCCTCGACGTGGCGGAGGACATGTGGCTGCTGGACGACCAGCGCCTGTCCCTACTGCGCCGCAATGGCATCTCCTCCGACAGCCTGCTCACCCTGCATTCGCAGGCCGAGCGCTGCCTGGTGGTCGCGCGCAAGGCTCGGCAGGACCTCGACTTTGCCGCCGCCAACGGCGCGGCGCAGTCCTCATGGGCCTACACCAGCCGGGTCTACCCGAACCTGCTGTCGACCGCCAACGACGTGGTCTATGGCCTGGTGGTGCTCTTGGCCTTCGCCATCCCCTTCTCGGTGATCGGTGAGCGCCTGTTCCTGGCAGGCAGCACCATCGCCCGCCGTGCGGCCGGCTTCACCGGCATCTTCCTGGCCATCTTCATGTTCTTCTATCTCTTCCATCCCGCCTTCTCTCTCGCCACCACGCCGTTGATCATCTTCCTCGCCTTCCTCATCCTGCTGATGAGCGTGTGGACCATCGCCATCCTCTATGCGCGCTTCGAGGTCGAGATGGAGGGCCTGCGCATGGCCGGGCTGGGCATGCATACCATCGATGTCAGCCGCCTGGGGACGCTGCTGGCCACCTTGGAGCTGGGGGTCAGCAACATGCGCCGCCGCCCGCTGCGCACCCTGCTGACCGGGATAACGGTGGTGCTGATGACCTTCATCCTGCTCACCTTCTCGAGCTTCAGCCCGGCGATCACCACCCAGCAGATCGCCCTCGACAGCAGCGCGCCCTACAGCGGCATCCTGCTGCGCTTCAACGGCTGGTCGGAGCTGCCGGATGCCGCGGCGGGGGAGATCGAGAGCCAGTGGGGGCGGGAGTTCCTCATCAGCCCGCTGCGCTGGCTGCAGGCCACGCCCAGCTGCCCGCGCTTCCCGCTCTCGTCCGATAGCGGTTCGAGCTTCGTCGCGGGGGTCATCGGCTGCCCGATGGGCGACCCGTCCGGCATCGAACGCGCCCTGGTGCGTGGCGAACTGGGCGGGGATGCGCCGCGCGGCTTCTCCCCAGCGGATGGCTCAGGCGGGGAATGGATCTTCCTGCCCGAGGAGGTCCTGGTGCGCATCGGCGTCAAACCGGGTGGGCTGGTGCGGTTCCGCGGCTTCCAGCTGCATGCCGGGGTGGTCGATGCCCACCTGCTCGCCAATGCGAGCCTCATCGGCGGAGAGCCCCCCACGCCCCTGGCGTTGGCCGCCTTCGAGCAGGGCGATCCCTCCGGCGACCGCCTGGCCCTGGGCATCGACCATGGCGCCCAGGTCGAGCAGTCCGCGGTGATGCACCTGGGAGCGACCAGTGTGGCGGTGGTGCGCGATTCCATGCTGGTCCGCCTGGGGGGCGAACACACGCTGCGGGCCCTGACGCTCACCCCACGTTCCAACCGCAGCGACATCGGCAAGACCGCCCAGGACATCGCCCAGCAGCTGGCGGTCACCCTGCGCGTATCGGACATGGGCGAGACCTATCTGCTGACCGGCATCGGGCACCTGCGCGTGACTGGACTCGGCGCCGTGCTCATACCCCTGGTCCTGGGCGGCCTGATCATCTTCGCGACCATGCTCAACTCGGTCGCGGAGCGGGGACGCGACATCTTCATCTTCGCCTCGCTCGGGCTGGCACCGATCCATGTCGCCGCGCTGTTCCTGGTCGAGGCCGGCATCTATGCCGTGCTCGGCGGCATGGGCGGCTACCTGCTCGCGCAGCTGGGGGCCTGCCTGCTGGGGGTGCTCGCGCGTCTGGGCATCGGCGTCCAGCCAGACATCAACTACTCGAGCTTCACTGCGGTCGCGACCATGCTGATCGTCATGGCGACGGTGCTGATCTCGGCGCTCTACCCGGCCCTGGTCGCCTCGCGTGCCGCCAGCCCGGGGAGCAGCGATTTCCGCATCCCCCAGCCGGTTGGCGACCGCATCGAGCTGCCCTTCCCCTTCACCGTCGCCCGCCGCGACATCCGCGGTTTGCTGGCCTTCCTGGCGAGCTACCTCGACCTGCACAGCGATGCCGCCACCGGCAGCTTCACCACCGCCGATGCGGAGATGCGTGAGGATGGCGAGAGCTTCTCCATCACCGCCAGGATCTGGCTGGCGCCCTTCGACCTCGGGCTCGGGCAGCGTTTCACCCTGACCGCCTCGCCCACCGATGTGCCGGCGATCTACGCGATCCAGATCGGCTTGACCCTGCTCTCGGGGCAGCGGGCGAACTGGCGGCGGGCGAACCGCCCGTTCCTCAGGGCGCTGCGTCTGCAGTTCCTGGTCTGGCGCACGCTCACCCCCGAGGCGATGGATTCCTACCGCGCCCTGGGCGGCGATCCCCAGGCGGTGCTGCGCGAGGCGGTTGCAGTCGATGCCCCGCTGCCCAACCCTCCGCCCGGACGGGTTCCGGTCGCTAGCCTCACGGATGGCGCATGAGCATCCTCCACGATCACGAGCTGGAGCAGTACCGTACGCTGGTCAGACCGGCGACCAGCTTTGAGGACGGCTTCGGCTGGAAGGCCATCCTCGGCGCGGTCTTCGTCGGTCTGATCATGCTGCCGACCTCGATGTACATGAGCTTGGCGATCGGCGAGGGCATCGGCGGGGCGGCACAGTGGGTGACCGTCATCCTCTTCCTGGAGATGGCCAAGCGCGCGCGTTCGGTGCTCAAGCCGGCGGAGATCTTCATCCTCTTCGCCATGGTCGGCACCCTGGTTGGCAGCCCGATGCAGAGCCTGTTCTGGAACCAGTTCCTGGTGCAGTCGGAGGCGGCTCGCGGATTCGGTCTGAGCGAGAGCTTCCCCTCCTGGTTCGCGCCGAGCGATCCGGCGGTGCTGGACAAGCGCAGCTTCTTCATGTGGCAATGGGCGCTGCCGCTCACCCTGCTCTTCCTCGGGCAGATCATCGGCCGCATCGACAGCCTGATCCTGGGCTACGGCCTCTTCCGCGTGACCAGCGACATAGAGAAGCTGCCCTTCCCCCTCGCCCCGATGCGCGTCGCCGGGATCACCGCCTTGAGCGAGAACCAGATGGGCAAGGAGGGCTGGCGCTGGCGCTGCTTCTCCGTCGGGGCGGCCTTCGGGCTGCTGTTCGGCTTCATCTACCTCGCCGTCCCGGTGCTGTCGACTGCGGTCGGCATGAGCGAACCGTTGCGGCTGCTGCCCTTCCCATGGCTCGATACCACCACCCAGACCGAGACCCTGCTGCCCGCCACGCCCACCGGCATGAGCTTCGACATGGGGAATTTCTTCCTCGGCATGGCGCTGCCGTTCTATGGCGTCGTCGGCGCCGCCATCGCTCTGGTGGTGACCTGCGTCGCCAACCCGATCATGGTCAACCTGCATATGCTGCACAGCTGGAGGCCGGGCATGTCCACCGTCGAGACGGTGTTCAAGAACTCGATCGACTTCTACCTCAGCTTCGGCATCGGCCTGGCGCTGGCGGTGGCCGCGATCGGCATCTACCAGGCGCTCAGCACCCTGCGCCGGCCCCCGCCCGGCGGCTTCGACGGCCAGGTCGCCAAGGAGATACCCATTCGCCTCGACCGTGGGCGCGGCGACATCCGCACCGCCGTGGTCATCGCCACCTACCTGTGCTGCTCGGGCTTCTACATCGCCCTGTGCGGCTGGCTGCTCGACTGGGATTTCCGCGGCAGCCACCTGCTCGCGGTGCTGCTGTTCTTCGCCTTCATCTACACCCCGCTGATCAGCTATGTCACCGCCCGGCTCGAAGGGCTGGCCGGCCAGGCGATCGAGCTGCCCTACCTGCGCGAGACCGCGCTCATCCTCTCAGGGTACAAGGGCATCGAGGTGTGGCTGCTGCCGATCCCGATGCGCAATTACGGCGGCGAGGACATGGTCAACTACAGGGTAGCCGAGCTGATCGGCTGCTCGTTCCGCTCGTTGTGGAAGCTGACCGCCTTCACCTTGCCCCTGGTCTTCGTGCTCTCGCTGGTCTATGGCCAGTTCATCTGGTCGCTCGGGCCGATCCCCGGTCCGCAGTACCCCTATGCGCAGCAGCTGTGGGAGCTCCAGGCGCGCAACTACTGCCTGATCTACAGCTCGACGATGAGCGGCTACAGCCCCTTCAGCGACGCCATCGTGCCCTCCTACATCATCGCCGGCGGGGTGGTGGGCATGGCGGTCTATGGCGGGCTGTCGGCCTTCGGCATGCCGGTGCTGCTGCTCTACGGCATCATCAAGGGGCTGGGAGGCGGCATCCCGCAGATGCTGGTGACCCAGTTCGCCGGCGCGCTGTTCGGGCGCTACGTGATGGCCAGGCGCTTCGGCGAGGAGCGCTGGCGCAATTACGCCCTGGTCCTGATCGCTGGCTACGGCTGCGGCGCGGGATTGATCATGATGTTCGCCTCAGGCATCCGCTTCCTGTCAGCCGCCGTCTTCCAGCTGAACTTCTGAACTCCTGAAAACCCCTGGATGCGCCATGAGTCCCGTCCCGACACCCGGTCTGTACCAGCACTACTGGGACCCCGAGCGCAACGCCAGCCACCGCGCATACGCCGCAGGCCGCAATGTCATCGTGCGCTCACGCGATCTGCGCAAGATCTACCGCGCCGACACCAGCGAACCGGTCCAGGCCCTGCGCGGCGTGACCATGGAGATCTACAGCGGCGAATTCCTCGCCATCATGGGCCCATCGGGCTCGGGCAAATCGACCTTCTTCAATGCCATCGGCGGCCTCGACCGGCCGACATCCGGTCAGGTCTATATCGACGAGGTGGACATTGCGCAATTGGATGCCGGGGAGCTCGCCTGGCTGCGCTGCCGCAAGATCGGCTACATCTTCCAGAACTACAACCTCATCCCGGTGATGACCGCGCTCGAGAACGTCATGCTGCCGATGACCTTTGCAGGGACGCCCGCGGACGAGGCGCGCCACAAGGCCCAGGGCCTTTGCCAGCTGGTCGGGATCGGGCATCGCCTCGACAACAAGCCGAGCGAGCTGTCGGGCGGCCAGCAGCAGCGCGTCGCCATCGCCCGCAGCCTGGCCAACGATCCGGCCATCATCCTGGCCGATGAGCCGACCGCCAATCTCGATTCCAGCACCGGTCTGGAGATCATCCAGCTGCTGATGACCCTCAACAAGACCAAGGGGGTGACGGTGATATCGGCGACCCATGATCATGAGATGCTGGCGATCTGCGACCGCGTGCTGTGGATCAAGGACGGCACGGTCGAGCGCGTCGAGCTGCGCGAGAACCTGCACATCGAGAAGGGCTCGATTCTGTGACGCAGCGGGCTTGACGGCCGCAGCGCCGTCTAGCCCCAGGGTTCCTACGACATGCACTCGCCGGCACCGAGCTCATCCAGGCTGAAGAGCTTGTCGGTGCCGATGTCGTAGACGTCCGTCTCGGTGATCTGCCCCTCGGTGAGGGTGTAGATCGGCGAGAGGCGCTCCTTGAGCTTGGCCTTGGCCGCCTTGACCCCGTCCTTGTCGAGCCCCTCGCCGACCAGGCGGCGCAGATAGGCGGCGAAGGACTCGCTGGCGGTGCGCTCCTGCTGATATGCGGCGGCCAGCGCGGCGACGGTGGCTGCGACCTTGCGCGCGGGGATGCGTGCGACCATGACCGCATGGTGGATGGTCTGGCCTTCATCGCCGCCGCCGACCAGCAGCACATAATGCGGTATCAGCTTGTCGCCGATCTTGGAGGCTGCGCCGTGCAGGCCGATGGTGCCGATGTGGTGCTGTCCGCAGCTGTTCGGGCAGCCGCTGATGTTGATCCGTCCGCTGAGGGTGCGCGCATCGGCATTGATCGCCTTGAGCGACGATTCGAGCTCGGTGGCTAGGTTCTTTGACAGGGTGATGCCGAGCTGGCAGGTGCTCGCACCCGGGCAGCTGACCACATCGACCAGGCTGTGGGCATGGCGGGCGAAGCCGAGCTTGCTGAGCTCCTTGAACAGCGCGGGGAGGTGCTCGTGCTTCACCCGGCGGAAGACCAGGTTCTGGTCATTGGTCGAGCGCACATCGCCGGCGCTGAACCATTCGGCGAGGTCGGCGACCACGCGCAGCTCGCGCGCCGGCAGATCGCCGCGCGGGATGCACAGAGAGACCACCGCCAGGCCGGCTTCGCGGTGCGGACGGACATTGTTGCCGCGCCAGACCCCCTCCTCGCCGGTGGCGGCGGGGATCGGGGTCGGCTGCGCTGGCGGCAGGGCATCCGCGAGCACCGCGCCGGTGATGCCTTCGGCGCGTACCGCCGCGAGCTGCTCCTCGAACAGGGCGCGGAAGCCGTCGGGGCCCTTGGCCTTGAGCACGAACTTGAGGCGGGCCTTGGCGCGGTTCTGGCGGTCGCCATGGACGTGGTGGACGCGCACCAGCGCTTCGCATACCGGGATCAGCTGATCCTTGGGCAGGCAGGCGTAGAGCTCAAGCGGGGCTACCGGCATCGAGCCGAGGCCGCCAGCGGCGACGATCCTGAAGCCCTGCTTGCCGGCGAGGGTCACCGCCATGATGCCGATGTCCTGGATGTTGATCTGCTGCAGCGGGTCGCTGTTGCTGGCGGCCAGCGCGATCTTGAACTTGCGTGGCAGGCTCGCGGAGCGCGGGCCGCGCAGGAAGTGGTTGAACACCACCTCGGCGTAGGGTTCGACGGCGAAGGGTTCGTCCACCAGGGTGCCGGCATTGGGGCTGCCGCAGACGGCGCGCACCGCATTGCCGCAGGCCTCGCGGGTGGTCAGGCCGCATTCCTCCAGATCGCGCAGCAGCTTGGGCGTGTCGTCGAGCTGGATGTAGTGGTACTGGATCGCCTGGCGGGTGGTGATGTGGCTGATGCCGTTGGTATAGCGTTCGGCGCAGTTGGCGAGCACGCGCAGCTGGTCCGGGGTCACCTTGCCGTACTTGAGCTTGATGCGCACCATCTGGTTCTCGCCGCCCTGGCGCTGGCCATAGACGCCATGCACGAGCCGGAAGGGCTTGAACTGCTTGTCGGGGTCGATCGCGCCGGCATGCAGGGCATCGAGCGTCGACTGGTACTTGGCGAGCTCCTGCTCGACTGCGGTGGGCAGCGTCACGACGCTTGAGGCGGGGGGATTCATGGCAGCTCCGGGCTGGGTGGTGCGCTCGAGGATAACGGCCCGGCAGTGTGCTGGGCCATACGCTCTCGGCAAGCCTCACCATGCGCTCGTCGTATGGCCGGGCCGCGCGCAGCTGCTATGGCGGCAACCGCCCGACCCCCGCCACCTTGGCCGCTCAGGCCGTCTGGCCAGGCAGCGCCGCAGAGCCCGGCTGGCGCAGCTTCCGCCACCACAGGCGGATGAGGGTATCGATCGACAGCAGGCCCGGACCGTAGGCGATCAACCAGAACATGAATACCAGCGGGATGATGGGTGCGACGCCATCGAGGATGGGATCGGGATCGGTGTTCGGCACCAGCTGCCAGGCGCCGAGGAAGGCCTTGCGGTCGGCGGTGGAGAGCGCACCGACGAGGACGCCGATCAGCGCTCCGGCGGCCAGGCGCGTACCGCAGCCGAACACCAGGGCCAGTCCGCCGAGCAGTTCGATGAAGCTGGTGGCGGGTGCGAGCAGGCCGGGGAACGGCACCCCCCAGCCGACGAAGTTGTCGACGATCTCGGGCAGCTTGTGGACTTTGGCCCAGCCGCTGAAGAACAGCGATTGCCCGACCACCAGGCGGGCGGCCACCGGTGCGATCGCCCTCGGGATGATCAGCAGGCGTCCTGCCCAGACGATGAATCCGTCGATACGTGCTGCCAGCATGGCGACCTCCAGGGTGGCGCCGCCCGGCGAGCTGCCGGGTCGCCATCGGTGAATGGATGCGCAGGCGCTCCAGGTGCCCTGCCCCTTCCCTACGACAAGGCCATGCCCGGTGTTGGCAGCAAACCTGGGCGTGGGGAGACAGCCTAGCCAAGCTCGGCATCCGTGACCGCACCCCGCGAGGCCGAGTTGACCAGCGCCGCATACTTGGCCAGCACGCCGCGCGTATAGCGGGCGCGCGGGGCCTTCCAGGCCTTGCGCCGCTTCGCCAGCTCCTTGGCGCTGACCGCGAGCTCGACCACCTGGCGCTGGGCATCGATGGTGATCACATCGCCGTTCTTCACCAGCGCGATGGGCCCCCCGGCGAAGGCCTCGGGGGTGATGTGGCCGACCACCAGGCCATGGGTGCCGCCGGAGAAGCGGCCGTCGGTGATCAGTGCGACCTCCTTGCCCAGCCCACGGCCCATGATCGCGCTGGTCGGAGCCAGCATCTCGCGCATCCCTGGACCGCCCTTGGGGCCCTCGTAGCGGATCACCAGCACCTCCCCGGCCTTGACCGTCTTGTCGAGGATCTTCTTGAGGCAGTCCTCCTCGGAGGCGAACACGCGCGCCTTGCCGGTGAAGGAGGAGCCCTCCTTGCCGCTGATCTTCGCCACCGCGCCCTCGGGCGCGAGGTTGCCGTACAGCACCACCAGATGGCTGTCCTTCTTGATCGGCGAAGCGAGCGGACGGATGATCTGCTGGGAGGCGGGATAGGGGGCGACCTTGGCGAGGTTCTCGGCCACCGTCTTGCCGGTCACCGTCAGGCAGTCCCCGTGCAGCAATCCGGCATCGAGCAGCATCTTCATCAGCGGCTCGATGCCGCCGATCCTGGCGAGGTCGGCGGCATGGTACTTGCCGCTCGGGCGCAGGTCGGCGAGCACCGGCACGCGCTTGCCGATGCGGGTGAAATCCTTGATCGTCAAAGGCACATGGGCGGCATGCGCGATGGCGAGCAGGTGCAGCACCGCATTGGTCGAACCGCCCAGGGCGATGACCACGGTGATGGCATTCTCGAAGGCCTTCCTGGTCATTATCCGGCGCGGGGTGATGCCGAGGCGCAGGAGCTCGATCACCACCTGTCCGGCGCGCGTGCAGTCTTCGACCTTCTCCATCGACACCGCCACCTGCGAGGAGGAGCCCGGCAGGCTCATGCCCATCGCCTCGATGGCGGTCGACATGGTGTTGGCGGTGTACATGCCGCCGCATGAACCGGGGCCGGGCACGGCAGTGCTCTCGACGCGCAGGAACTGTTCGGGCGAGATGTTGCCCTGGGCATTGGCGCCGACCGCCTCGAACACCGAGACCACGTCGGTCGCCTTGTCCTCGCAACCCCCCTCCTGCGGTGTCTGGCCCGGCAGGATCGAGCCGCCGTAGACGAAGAGCGAGGGGCGATCCAGGCGCGCCATCGCGATCAGGCAGCCGGGCATGTTCTTGTCGCAGCCGCCGATCGCCACGAAGCCATCGTAGCCCTGGCAGCCGATCACGGTCTCGATCGAGTCGGCGATCACTTCGCGCGACACCAGCGAGTACTTCATCCCCTCGGTGCCCATCGAGATGCCGTCGCTGACGGTGATGGTGTTGAAGATCACCGCCTTGCCGCCTGAGGAATCGACGCCGGTGGCGGCGGCCCGCGCCAGGCCGTCGATGTGCATGTTGCAGGGCGTGACCATCGCCCAGGTCGAGGCGATGCCGATCTGCGGCTTGCTGAAGTCATCCCTGGTGAAGCCGACGGGATAGAGCATCGCTCGGCTCGGGGCGCGTTCCGGTCCATCGACGACGATGGCGGAATGGGGCCGGGGGAGGGGTTTGCTGGGGGTAGTCATGGGAGAGGCCATGATGCCGCGTACTGGCGTACGGCAAGACCCTGCAGCTGGCGTGCGCGACGCCACGCATGGGCGCAGATGCGCCGCTTCCAGGCGGCCCGACCGGTGCTGCCGCGACAGTGGCCGAAGCCATGCTGGGCACTGCCGCGCGGCTATGCCGCGTGGCCGGGCGGCACTCGGCATGCCAGGCGCGACTGCTGCGCCAGCCGGCATTCATGCCCGGCGCGCATCGGGGTGTTGCGGTTGAAAGCGGCTGCCACATCCCATCATGTCCCCCTCCACCCCCTAATCCCGTGAGACCCTCATGCCCAGCCCCACCATCCCCAAGGTCCCTGCCCACGGCGCGAAGATCACCCTGACCGGCGGCAAGCTCCACATACCGGATCAGCCGATCATCTGCTACATCGAGGGCGATGGCACCGGTCCGGACATCTGGAAGGCCTCGGTGCGGGTGCTCGATGCGGCGGTCGAGAAGGCCTACAAGGGCAAGCGCAAGATCGCGTGGATGGAGGTGTTCGCAGGCGAGAAGTCGGTGCGGATGAACGGCGGCGACCCGACCAGCCCGGACAACAAGCCGGAGTGGTGGCTGCCCCAGGAGACCCTCACCGCCATCGATGAGTACGTGATCGGCATCAAGGGCCCGATGACCACCCCGGTGGGCGGCGGCATCCGCTCGATCAACGTGGCGCTGCGGCAGATGCTCGACCTCTACGCCTGCGTGCGCCCGGTGCAGTATTTCTCCGGCGTGCCGTCGCCGGTGAAGGAGCCCGAGAAGGTCGACATGATCATCTTCCGCGAGAACACCGAGGATATCTATGCCGGCATCGAGTTCGATGCGGGCACGCCCGAGGCCAAGAAGGTGGTCGCGCTGCTGGAGGAGCTCAAGGCGATCAAGAAGGTGCGCTTCCCCAATACCGCCGCCTTCGGCATCAAGCCGGTATCGCAAGAGGGCACCGAGCGCCTGGTCGAGGCGGCGTTCAAGTACGCCATCGAATTCGACAAGCCGAGCGTCACCCTGGTGCACAAGGGCAACATCATGAAGTTCACCGAGGGTGGATTCATGAAGTGGGGTTATGCCTTCGCGCAGAAGACCTACGGCGCGACGCTCATCGACAAGGGTCCGTGGAGCGAGTTCAAGAACCCCAAGACCGGCAAGAACATCGTGGTCAAGGATGTCATCGCCGATGCCATGCTCCAGCAGGTCCTGCTGCGCCCCTCGGAATACGGCGTGATCGCCACCCTCAACCTCAACGGCGACTACCTCTCGGATGCCCTCGCCGCCCAGGTCGGCGGCATCGGCATCGCGCCGGGGGCGAACATCAACTACAAGACCGGGCGGGCGATCTTCGAGGCGACCCATGGCACCGCGCCCAAGTACGCCAACCAGGACAAGGTCAATCCCGCCTCGGTCATCCTCTCCGGCGAGATGATGTTCCGCCACCTCGGCTGGAACGAGGCGGCCGACCTGATCATCAAGGGCCTCAACGGCGCGGTCGCCGCCAAGACCGTGACCTATGACTTCGCCCGCCTGATGCCGGGTGCCACCGAGGTCAAGTGCTCGCAGTTCGGCGATGCGATGATCAAGCACATGGGCTGAGCGCCCCGCCGGCCGCCACTGCCGCAGCGGGCGCGCCGCATGCTCGCCTCCGGCAGCTTCAGGACTTGGCGGAGCGGGTGCTCTTGGCTGGCCAGTTGACGCCGGTCTTGGTCCACTGCCCGCTCTTGGCCGACGAGAGCACGGCATCGCAGACCTTCTGGGTCTCGAGCGCGTCCTTGAAGGTCGGGGCGGCAGAGTTGCCGGTGCCAAGCGCGGCGAGGAAATCGGCGACCTGGTGCACGAAGGTGTGCTCGTAGCCGATCTGGGTACCCGGGATCCACCAGTTCTTCATGTAGGGCTGATCGCTGTCGCTGACGTGGATGGAGCGCCAGCCGCGCAGCTGCGACTCGTCCTTGTAGTCGAAGAAATTCAGGCGGTGCTGGTCGTGCAGGTCCCAGCCGATCGAGCCGTTCTCGCCATTGATCTCGAGGGCGTAGAGCGCCTTGTGGCCGCGCGCGTAACGGGTCGATTCGAAGACCGCCAGCGAGCCGTTGCCGAAGCGTGCGAGGAAGGCGCACGCATCATCGATGCCCACCTTCTCGACCTTCTGGGTCAGCTGGTGCTTGCGCTCCTTGATGAAGGTCTCGGTCATGGCGGTGACGGTGGAGATCCCGCCATTGAGCCACATGGCGGTGTCGATGCAGTGGGCGAGCAGGTCGCCGGTGACGCCCGAACCGGCGGCGTTGACGTCGAGGCGCCACAGCGCGGTGCCGCCCTGCGGCAGATCGGCGTTGATGGTCCAGTCCTGCAGGAAGCAGGAGCGGTAATGGAAGATCTTCCCGAGCCGTCCCGAGTCGATGATGTTCTTGGCCAGGGTCACCGCCGGCACGCGGCGGTAGTTGTACCAGACGGTATTGACCACCCCTGCCGCCTCGACCGCCTCGACCATCCGCTCGCCCTCCTCGACCGTGCGCGCCAGGGGCTTCTCGCACAGGATGATCTTGCCGGCCTTGGCCGCTGCGATGGCGATCTCGGCATGCGAATCGTTGGGCGTGCAGATGTCGATGGCGTCGATGTCCTTGCGGGCGATGAGCTTGCGCCAGTCGCTCTCGACCGATTCATAGCCCCAGTTCTCGGCGAACGCCTTCACCTTGGCGGCATCGCGACCGCACACGGCCTTGAGCACCGGCGCGAACGGCACATCGAAGAAGTTGTTCACCTTGCGGTAGGCGTTGGAATGGGTGCGGCCCATCAAGCCATAGCCGACCAGGCCGATGTTGAGATGCTTTTTCTTGCTCATGGGAGTGCCTTGGGGTTCTCGCGTTGATTGAGGTCGGTTCAGACTGCGGCGGTCGCGGTCGATTCCTTGCCCTGCCAGCCGTGCGCATCGCGGACGGCGAGCATGGCGCCCAGGATGTCATTCCAGGTCTGCGGCTTCATCATCACCGCATTGGGGAACATGCAGCCGTCCCAGCACAGGTGGCGAACCGCCTTGGTCACCACGCCCTTGCCGTCGCGCAGCCAGAATCCTGCGGCATGCGGGATGTCGAGCTTGCCGTTGGGGTCCTTGGGCAGGCAGTGGCGGCCGGTCTTGTCATGCGAACCGGAGCCGAATACCGTGGCATCGTTCTGGGCGACGTGGAAATCGATGGTCCAGGGCCGCAGCGCATCGGTGAGCTTGCGGTATGCTGCATCGAAGGTCTTGCCGTCCTTCCAGTCGAAATCCTTGGGCAGGAGCGCGTCCTCGGGGGCGTTGTAGCCGAGCAGGTAGAGCAGGGTGTGGGCCATGTCGGCCTGGAACCCGACCACACCGGGGCGGTCGACCAGCTCGAGCAGGCGCACCATCGATCTCCAGCTGTGCATGCCGCCCCAGCAGATCTCTCCCTCGGCGGCCAGGCGTTCGCCATGGTCCTTGGCGATGTCGGCGGCGGTGCGGAAGGTGGAGGCGATGAGCTTCTGGTTGCCTTCCGGGTCCTTGGCCCAGGCCGAGGGCCCGCCGGCCGAGTCGATGCGGATGACGTTGTCGTGGCGCACCCCCAGCTCGCGCAGGCGGCGCGCGATGCGGCAGGCTTTGCGCACCTGGGCGATGAAGCGGGCGCGCTCGCTCTCATCCCCCATCGCCGAGCCGCCGCCGGTCGGCGGCCAGACCGGCGCGACCACCGAACCGATCGCCAGGTTGCGCTTGGTCACCTTGTCGGCGAGCACCTTGAGATCGGAATCGCTGGCGTCGATGTCGACATGCGGGGCGAAGAGGAAGAGGTCGACGCCGTCGAATTTCACCCCGTCGACCTCCGCCGCTGCGGTGAGATCGAGCATGGTGTCGAGCTCGATGATCGGCTCGGAGCCCTGACCTTTGCCTACCACTCCGGGCCAGGCCGCATTGTGGAGCTTCGGGAAGTTGTTGGGGTGCTTGCTCGGGCTCATGGTGCGGTTCTCCGGGACGGTAGGATATGGTCACGATCGTTGCCAGCGAAGCGCATCCCGTCCACCCCATGATCGGGGGTGTGAGGCGGGGGCGGGGTGCCGGCACGAGGGGCGCTCTTGGTCGCGTCGGGTGGGTGTCGTACGGCGATGCGTGCGGGTCTAAAGGGGACGAACAGGGGTGTTCGTAACCGCGTTCGCCGGCAGTCAAGATGCGCTTCGAGGAGCTGGGGCGGGGTAGCACTGCTTTTCCCCCATCATCGTCCAATTTTCACTTCAGACCGGCCGCATCAGAGGCCGGCCCAAGCTGCGCGCCATGCAGCTCTAGCACTGGCTTTCACCGCCCCTCTCATGATTCAGCCTTTCGCTCCAAGGCGGTGAACGGGGGTTGGAGCCAGCCGTATCCCTGCTAGCACGGATGCATACTCAGCGCCTGATGCCCGATCGGCTGCGATCGGTCTGGACCAGCGCCACTCCCGCCACCCATCCAAGGGTACCTGCACATGATCAGCGTCCTCCAATCCCGTAGTGTCAGCGCGCTCCCCCTCCTCGTCCTGGCCGTCGTCATGGCCTCGGCGGCCGGCGCGGAGACCGCGAGCACGCCGCACTGGCTGTGGTCCTCTGCCACCGCCCACGACGGTGAGGAAGTCTACCTGCGCAAGCACCTCACCATCGCGGGTGCGATTCCCTCGGCCAAGCTCTCCGTCGCCTGCGACAACCACGCCACCGCCTGGGTCAATGGCGAGAAGCTGCTGCAAAACGATTCCTGGGCAGAGCCCTCCACCATCGACGTGGCCAAGCAGCTCAGGCCGGGAGCGAACGTGATCGCCATCCTGGCCAAGAACGACGATGGCATCGCTGGGGTGGTGGTGCGCCTGCGCCTGAAGGACGCTTCCGGGAAGGTCACCGAGGTGGTCAGCGACACCAGCTGGGTGCAGGGGCCCAAGGCCGATGGCTGGCAGACCGCCGGATACGACGACGCCTCGTGGAAGCCCGCCTTCGATCTCGGCCGGCTCGGCCGTGAACCCTGGGGCGATGTCTTCAAAGGCGGCGGCGCCGCTGCCGACGTGGTGGCGGCCAGCGCCCTGTCGCTGCCCCCCGGCTTCACCGCTGACCTGGTCTATGCCGTGCCCAAGGCCGAGCAGGGCTCCTGGGTCAGCCTGGCGACCGACAATAAGGGCCGCCTGATCTCCTGCGATCAGAATGGCAGCCTCTACCGCATCACCCCCGCCGTCCATGGCGCGGATCCCGAGAGCACCAAGGTCGAGCGCATCGATCTGCCGATCGGCCAGGCGCACGGACTGCTCTACGCCTTCGACAGCCTCTATGTGATGGTCAATGGCAAGATGAGCCCTGGCAAGAAGAGCGGGCTCTACCGCCTGCAGGACACCATGGGCGACGACCACTTCGACAAGATCACCAAGCTCTGCGACTTCGATGGCGAGGGCGAGCATGGTCCGCACTCGCTGGTGCTCGGACCAGACCACAAGATCTACTTCACCATCGGCAACCACACGCGCATGATGGCCCACGTCGATGTCAGCCTGCCCGCCCCGGTGTATGGCGACGACTTCGCCCTGCCCCGCCACTGGGACCCCAACGGCCATGCACGCGGGATCATGGCGCCCGGCGGCTACATCGGCCGCACCGATGCCGAAGGCAGGACCTGGGAGCTGGTGAGCATGGGCTACCGCAACATCTTCGATCTCGGCTTCGACCCCAACGGCGAGCTCTTCACCTGGGATGCCGACATGGAATGGGACATGGGTGCACCCTGGTACCGCCCGATCCGCGTGGTGCACGCCACCAGCGGTTCGGATCTCGGCTGGCGCAGCGGCTCGGGCAAGTACCCGGCCTGGTACGCCGACAGCCTGCCCCCGCTGCTCGACGTCGGTCCCGGTTCGCCGACCGGCATGGTGTTCGGTTACGGCGCCAAGTTCCCCGCCAAGTATCAGCGCGCGATGTTCATCCTCGACTGGACCTTCGGCACCATCTATGCGATCCATCTCCAACCCATGGGCGCGAGCTTCACCGCCACCAAGGAGGAGTTCGTCTTCGGTCGCCCCCTACCGGTCACCGATGTGGTGATCGCCAACGACGGCAACATGTACTTCTCCATCGGCGGCCGCGGCACCGGCTCGGCGATCTACCGCGTGATGTACACCGGCACGGAGCCGACCGCCCCGGTGCAGGCCCTGCCGCCGACCGCGCAGGCGCTCGAGCGGCACAAGCTCGAGGCCTTCCATGGCCACCAGGATCCGGCCGCGGTCGCGGCGTGCTGGCCGGCGCTCGGCTCAGCCGATCGCTTCCTGCGCACCGCTGCGCGCATCGCCATCGAGCACCAGCCGGTCGCCGAGTGGCAGGACCGCGCCCTCCAGGAGAGCGATCCGCAGGCGCACATCACCGCCCTGGTCGCGCTCGCCCGCTGCGCCCCCAAATCCATCCTGGCCAAGGCCTATGCGAGCTTCCTGACCATCGACATCGCCAAGCTCGACTTCGACGCCAAGCTCGAGGCGCTGCGCGCGCTGGAGCTGCTGATCATCCGCCTGGGGATGCCGGACCAGCCGACCACCCTGCGCCTGGTGGCGGAGCTCGATCCGCTGTTTCCCGCCAGCGACTACCGCCTCAACCGCGAACTCTCCGCGCTACTCGCCGATCTCGCCTCGCCGACCATCATCGCCAAGGTGCTGGCCCAGACCGTCAACGAGGAGCCGGCGATCGTCCTGAGCCATGACCTCGACCAGCTGATCTCGCGCAATGGCGGGTATGCCGGGCCAATCGCCCAGATGCTCGCGAGCAAGCCGCAGCAGATGCACATCCACTACGCCCTGGTGCTCAGCGTGGTCAAGAACGGCTGGACGCCGGCCCAGCGCACGCAGTACTTCTCCTGGTTCGATACCGCACTCAACGAGAGCAAGGGCGGCAACAGCTTCAAGGGCTTCATCCGCGCCATCCAGAAGGATGCCCTCGACAACATCCCCGAAGGGGAGCGGCAGGCGGTGCTCGACAGCGCCAAGAACCCGTTGCGCAGGCCAGTGGTCGCCGCCGAGCTGCCCCAGCCGAAGGGGCCCGGGCACGAGTGGAAGACCGAGGAGCTGGTCAAGCTCGCCCAGGCCGGCATGCACAAGCGCTCATTCGAGAACGGCAAGACCATGTTCGCGGCCTGCCAATGCACCACCTGCCACCGCTTCGCCGGCGATGGCGGGTCGGTCGGTCCCGACCTCTCGAGCGTGGCCACCCGCTTCGCCGCGCGCGACATCATCGAGTCGATCATCGAGCCCTCGAAGGTGATCTCCGACCAGTACCAGACCACCATCTTCGTCACCAAGGACGGCAATGCGGTGAGCGGACGCCTGATCAGCGACGATGGCAAGAACTACCTGGTCGCGATCAACCCCCTCGACCCCAGCCAGCTGACCCCGGTGGTCAAGGCCGAGGTGCAGAGCAAGTCGTTCACCAACATCTCGACCATGCCCCCGGGACTGATCAGCCGCCTCAACCGGGATGAGGCGCTCGACCTGATCGCCTACCTGCTCGCGAGCGCCAATCCGCAGGATGCGATCTTCAAGTAGCCGCCCACCGGGGGGTGCCCCTGGCGCTGCCAGGCGGACCCTCCACCATCATGGCCATGGATGACAGCCTGGTGGAGGCGCTGACCCGGGCCCTGGGCGGTGCGGTGGTGCAGGGCGCGCTGATCGATCGCGAGCAGTGGGCCAGCGATGCGAGCATCTACCGCCTGGTGCCGCGCGTGGTGGTCCTGGTGCGCAGCGCCGAGGACGTCCAGGCGGTGCTCGGCCTGGCGGCCGAGCATGGCGCCCCGGTGTGCTTCAGGGCCGGAGGGACCAGCCTGTCCGGCCAGGCGGTCACCGATGGCATCCTGGTGGTGGTCTCGCGCCACCTGCGTTCGATCCGCGTCATCGACAGTGGCCAGCGCGTCTCCTGCGCACCGGGTGCGGTGGGCGCCTGGGTGAATGCCGCCCTGGCACCCTACCAGCGGCGCATCGGCCCGGATCCCGCCAGCATGCAGGCGGCGGAGATCGGCGGCATCGTCGCCAACAACGCCTCGGGCATGTGCTGCGGCGTGGCCGAGAACAGCTACCACACCGTCGACGGGCTCGAGCTGATGCTCGCCGACGGCTACCGCATCGACACCGCCGCCGCGGATGCCGATGTGCGGCTGGCACGCGACCGTCCGGCGATCGCCGCGGGCCTGCTCGAGCTGCGCGATCTGGTGCGCGGCGACGCGCATCTCAGCGCGCGCATCGGCACCGCCTTCGCCACCAAGAATACCGTCGGTTACAGCCTCAACGCCTTCCTCGATGCCGAGACTCCGGCGCGCATCCTGCAGCGCCTGGTGGTCGGCTCCGAGGGCACCCTGGCCTTCATCAGCAACGCCACCTTCCGCACCCTGCCGCTTCCCGGGCATCGCGCCACCGCCTGGCTGATGTTCCGCACCCTCGACGATGCCTGTTCCGCCGTCAAGCCTCTGGCCCAGCTTGGCGCAGCGGCGATCGAGCTGCTTGATGCGGTGGCCCTCGCGCGCGTCGAGGGCAAGCTGCCGCACGTCCTGCCCGCGGGCGAGCCGACCGCCTTGCTGGTCGAGTTCCAGGAGACCACCGCCGAGGCGCTGCGCGGCCGCATCGGCGCCGCCACCCCGGTCCTGCTCGGCTTCGACCTCGCCGCGCCGGCCGCCTTCACCGGCGATACCGAGCTCCAGCACAGATACTGGACCATCCGCAAGGGGCTCTTCCCGTCGGTCGGTGCAGTGCGCGCGAGCGGCACCGCAGTGGTGATCGAGGACGTCACCTTCCCGGTCGACGAGCTGGCGGCTGGCGTGCGCAGCCTGCGCGCCTGCTTTTCGCGCTACGGCTTCGACGATGCGGTGATCTTCGGGCACGCCAAGGATGGCAACCTCCACTTCACCCTCACCCCCGACTTCGCCAAGACCGACCAGCGTGAGCGCTACGACCGCTTCATGCATGGACTTGTCGATTGCGTACTTGCGGCGGGCGGCCATCTCAAGGCCGAGCACGGCACCGGGCGCAACATGGCCCCCTTCGTCACCCGCCAATGGGGCGAGGATGCAGTGGCGCTGATGCGGCGGGTCAAGGCCCTGCTCGACCCCTGCGGCCGGCTCAATCCGGGCGTGCTCCTGAGCGATGATCCCCAGGCCCATGTGCGCCACCTCAAGACCCTGCCCGCCGTCGATCCGCTGGTCGACCAGTGCATCGAGTGCGGCTTCTGCGAGCCGGTGTGCCCGAGCCGGGATCTGACCTACAGCCCCCGTCAGCGCATCGCCGCGCTGCGTACGCTGGTGCGCGGCGGCCCGGCGGCAGAGGCGGTGCGAGCCGGCTGGCAGGAGCGCGGGCTCGACAGCTGCGCTGCCGACGGCATGTGCTCGAGCGTCTGCCCGGTGCACATCAATACCGGGGATCTGGTGAACGCCGAGCGGGCAGCCCGCCGAGGCCAGATCGCCCGCATGGTGGCGGCGACCGCCGCCAGCCATGTCTCCTTCGTCACCGCGTCGGTGCGACTGGCATTGGCGACCGCCCGGCTGTTCGGCGTCCAGCGCCTGCCGGGTGCGCGCATCCGCCTGCCTGCCCCCGCGCCGCGGCTGCCGCGCCGCTGGCCGCTCGCCGAGCAGGGCGGGGAGAGCATCACCTACCTGCCCAGCTGCCTCGCCCGCACCCTCGGCGACGATGCGCTGCCGCAGCTCCTGCTGGAGCTGTGCGCCGCCGCCGGCATCGGCGTCGCCGTGCCGGCCGATGCCGATGCGCTGTGCTGCGGCCAGCCCTTCGCCAGCAAAGGCTTCCCGCTCCAGGCGGAGCTGGCGGCGCATCAGGCGATCGAGGCGGCCCTGGGCTGCGGCGCCGAGGACGGGCGGATGGTGGTCGGCGATACCAGCACCTGCTCCGCACAGCTCGAGCGCGCTTCCGCGACGCTCGCGCCGGCGGCGGCGGGGCGCTGGTCGAGGGTCCGCCAGCTGCATCCGGCCGCGTTCGCCATGCGCATCCTCATCCCCCGTCTGCAGGCGCGCGGACGGCTTCATCCGGGCGCACTGGAGCTGGTGCTCCACCCCACCTGCTCCGAGCACCTGCATGGCTGGACGGAGGAGGTGGCGCAGGCGGCTCAGGCCGCCAGCTCGCGCCCGGTCTACCTCCCGGATGCCGCCGGATGCTGCGGCATGGCGGGCGACAAGGGCTGGAGCCTTCCGGCGCTGACCGCAGCGGCGACGGTGCGCGAGGCCGAACAGGCGTGCGGTCGCGCCGCCACCGGCGGTGTGAGCACCAGCGCCAGCTGCGCCGCGGCGATGAGCGCCGCCACCGGCCTGCCCTACCGCCACCTGTTCGCCCATCTCGTCGCGGCGCTACGATGAGTCGCGTGGCGACTCCGTGGAGCGGCCTGGGCCGTAAGCGGGTGCAGCTGGTCAGTGTCGCGGTCTATTCCGGTGTACGCAAGCTGTTATCCAGAGCACGGCTGCGTCCGGTACACGCCCCTTTCGCTCGCTGCATACCCTCGCATCCTCCCGGCTCACTGGAGCAGAGGTGACCACGTACAGCAGCCCTTCCAGCAGCACGCGCTCCAGCGGCACGGCGATATGGCGTCGCCTCGCCAAGGATCCGCTGCGCAACACGCTCTTCACCATCGAACAGCTCGCCGCGCATGCGAACATGCTCGCGCTCGCACACCAGATCGATGCGCGCCGCGGCAGCGACAGCCTGCTGCAACGGCTGCGTGAGAACGAGAGCGCCTTGGGCGCGGCCTATGCCACCATCGCCGAGGCCTCGGCCGCGGGGCAGCGCCCCCCGCCGGCGGCGGACTGGCTGCTCGACAATTTCTACCTGGTCGAGGAGCAGATCCGCACCGCCAGGAGGCACCTCCCGCGCGGCTACAGCCGCGAGCTGCCGCGCCTCAAGGACGGCAACCATGCAGGGTTCCCCCGCGTCTACGCCATCGCGCTCGAGCTGATCTCGCATGTCGATGGCCGGGTGGATAGCGAAAGCCTGGCGCGCTTCGTCACCGCCTATCAGCGGCACGCTACGCTCACCCTCGGAGAACTGTGGGCCATCCCCATCATGCTGCGCCTGGCGCTGATCGAGAACCTGCGTCGCGTCAGCATCGATGTCACGCTCTCCCTCGAGCGGCGGACGGCCGCCATCGCCTGGGCGGAGCGCATCATCGGCGTGGCGGAGAAGACCCCCACCGACCTGGTGCTGGTGCTGGCCGATCTGGCACGCGCCAACATGACGCTGTCGAACAGCTTCGTCGCTGGTTTCATCCGTCGTCTGCAGGGGCAGAGCGTCGCGCTCGGCATGGCCAGCACCTGGCTGGAGCAGCGCCTAGCGGACAAGAACACCACCATCGAGCAGGTGATCCAGGCCGAGAACCAGGAGCAGGCCGCCAACCAGGTGTCGATCGGCAACAGCATCGGCAGCCTGCGCTCCCTCTCGGCGCTGGATTGGCGGCAGTTCGTCGAATCCCTCAGCGCGGTCGAGCAGTGCCTGCGCACCGATCCGGCCGGCATCTATGCGCAGATGGACTTCGCGACGCGCGACAGCTACCGCCATGTGGTCGAGGAGTTGGCCAAGCAGGGCGCCGCGAGCGAGCATGAGGTGGCCCAGGCCGCCATCGCCCTGGCGCACTCGGCCGTGGCGGAAGACGCCCGTACCGGGCATATCGGCTACTATCTGGTCGATCACGGGCGCGCCGAGCTCGAGCAGCGCCTGGTGCTGCGACGAAGCCTGCTGCGCTGGCTCAGGCACGTCGGGCGCGCGGCCCCGCTCGCCTGGTATGCCGCCGCCATCACCGCCCTGACCGTCGGCGCCAGCTGGACGATCATCGATGCCCTGTATCCGCAGCTCTCCTGCCTTTGGCTGTCGGGCTTCCTGATCGTGCTGCTGGCGCTGGTGACCAGCCAATGGGCGCTGAGCCTGGTCAACATGCTGGCCACCGCGGTGGTCAGACCACGCGCGCTGCCACGCCTGGACTTCTCCAAAGGAATCCCCCCGGAGTGCCGCACCATGGTGGTGGTGCCGACCATGCTGCGCTCCAGCAGCGATATCGATAATCTGCTCGAGGGGCTCGAGGTGCGCTACCTCGCCAATCCCGACTCCCAGCTCGACTTCGCCCTGCTGACCGACTTCCCCGATGCCTCCAAGGCGGAGATGCGCGGCGATGCCCAGCTCATCGAGCGTGCCTGCGACGGCATCGAGGGGCTGAACCGCAAATACTCGGAACAGCGCGCCAACATCTTCTTCCTCTTCCATCGCCCCCGCCGCTGGAACCCCAAGCAGGGGGTGTGGATGGGCTATGAGCGCAAACGCGGCAAGCTCGCCGAGCTCAACCGGCTGCTGATCCATGGCGAACGCGAGCGCTTCTCGGTGATCGTGGGCGAAACCTCCGTGTTCTCGCGGGTGCGCTTCATCATCACCCTCGATACCGACACCCAGTTGCCGCGCGATGCGGCACGCCAGCTGGTCGGCACCCTGGCCCATCCGCTCAACCGCGCCCAGCTCGGCCCAGACGGGCGCCTGCAGCACGGCTATGTCATCCTCCAGCCGCGAGCCGCCATCAGCCTGCCCAGCGCCAGCCGTTCAGCATTCGCCGCTATCTACTCTGGTGAGCCGGGCATCGATCCCTACAGCAGGGCGGTCTCCGATGTCTACCAGGACCTCTTCGGCGCCGGCTCCTTCGTCGGCAAGGGCATCTACGAGATCGCCCCATTCGAGCGCATCCTGCATGGGCGCTTCCCCGATGACAGCATCCTCAGCCACGACCTCATCGAGGGATGCTATGCCCATGCCGGCCTGGTATCCGATATCACGGTCTTCGAGGAACATCCCTCCCGCTATCTGGTCGATATCGCACGGCGCCACCGCTGGACACGCGGCGATTGGCAGCTGATCCCGTGGCTGCGTGGCACGGTGAGCGATCAGCAGGGCCGGCGGATGCCCAATACCCTCTCGGTGCTCGCGCAGGTCAAGCTGCTCGACAACCTCAGGCGCAGCCTGGTTTCGCCCGCCATCCTCGCTCTGCTGATCGCCGCCTGGACCATCATCCCTGGTCACGGCGCGGCATGGGTGCTGGCGGTGGGGGTGCTGTTGGCCAGCCCGGTGGTGCTCAACGGCCTGGTGGCGCTGTGCCGCAAACCGATAGACCTGCCGCTGATCATGCATCTGCGCAACCAGAGCGATGCCTTCGGAGGTCAGTCGGCCCAGGTGGTGCTCAGCCTGATCTTCCTGCCCTTCGAGGCCGCAATCCAGTGCGATGCCATCATCCGCACGCTCATGCGCCTGCTGATCACCCGGCGGCATCTGCTCGAATGGCAGACCGCCAGCGATACCGAACGCACCAGCGGCACCAGCCTGGTGGCGGTGTCCAGGGCGATGTGGGTGTCGCCGGCGCTCGCGGCCGTGCTCGGCTGGTATGCGCTTGCCTATGCCGGTTTGGCAACCCAGCTCGCCTGCCTTCCCCTGGCGACGCTGTGGCTGTTCGCGCCGGTGGCGGCGTGGCTGCTCAGCCGCCCAGCTCGACATGCCGTCCATGACCTCGATGACGGGCAGCTGCGCGTGCTCAGCCGCCTGAGCCGTGCGACCTGGCGCTTCTTCGAGCAATTCGTCGGTCCCGAGGACCAGTGGCTGCCCCCCGACAACTACCAGGAGTTCCCGGTCAGCGTCGTCGCGCACCGCACCTCGCCGACCAATATCGGCCTTTCCCTGCTCGCCAACCTCGCCGCCTATGATTTCGGCTTCATCCCGATCGCCAAGCTGCTCGAGCGCAGCGAGAAGACCCTCGCCACCATGGCGCGCATGGAGCGCCACCGCGGCCACCTCTACAACTGGTACGACACCCGCACGGCCAAGCCCCTGGCCCCGCTCTACGTCTCGATGGTCGACAGCGGCAACCTCGCCGGGCATCTCCTGATCCTGCGACGCGGCCTGCTCGAGCTGTTCGAAGCCCCGCTGTGGCTTGACCAGGCGTATGCCGGCTTGGCGTCGACCTTCGGCTGCATGCAGGCGGCGATGGATGCGCGCGAGGGCAAGGAGCAGTCCGAGCAGGTGGCGAAGCGCCTGGCGCGCATCGCCGATCTGCTCGCCACCCCGGCCCAGGGCACGGAGAGCCTTGCCAGCCACCTGGTGGCGCTCAACAACCTGGTGCGTGCCGCCGCGGACCTGGTCACCGCGATGACCCCCAACGGCGATGAGGAGCACCTGTGGTGGGCCGGCACCTTCGAGCACGAGTGCCGCGACCACCGCGACTGGCTGGTGAGCGGGGCCCCGTGGTGCCTGTGCCCCCCGCCACCTCCCCACCTGTGGCAGTTGAGCCACAGCTCGGGCGGTTCCGGGCATCACCACCTCGAGGATCTCCGCCGGGCGCTCGCCCACCTCGACGAGGGCGCATCGCTCAACGATGTCGCACGCTTCCCAGAGCAGCTGCTGCCGCGCATCGATGCGGTGCTCGCCGAGTACGGCGGCGAGGGCACCTCGCCGCTCGCCGTCTCTGCCATGCGCTGGCTCAGCGAGCTGCGCGGGCCGCTGGTGCAGGCGAGCGCCCGCGCGCGGCTGGTGATCGAGCGCATCGAGCGCCTGGCGCACCAGTGCCAAGAGCTTGCGGAGATGGATTTCGGCTTCCTCTACGACCGTTCGCGCGAGCTCTTCGTCATCGGCTTCAACGTCTCCGAAGGCCGCGCCGACCGCAGCTATTACGACCTGCTCGCCTCCGAGGCCCGCCTCGGCAGCTATGTCGCCATCGCCCAGGGGCAGGTCAGCCAGGACCATTGGTTCGCCCTCGGCCGGCTGCTGACCTCCTCGCATTCGTCGCCAGCACTGCTCTCCTGGAGCGGGTCGATGTTCGAGTACCTGATGCCGCTGTTGATCATGCCCACCTATGAGCACACCCTGCTCGACCAGACCTACAAGGCGGTCATCCGGCGGCAGATCGAATACGGCAGGCAGCGCGGCGTGCCGTGGGGCATCTCCGAATCGGGTTACAACATCACCGATGCCCAGCTCAACTACCAGTACCGCGCCTTCGGCGTCCCTGGCCTGGGCCTCAAGCGCGGGCTGGGTGACGATCTGGTCATCGCCCCCTACGCGACGGTGATGGGGCTGATGGTCGATCCGGGAGAGGCCTACCGCAACATCGAGCGCATCACCCAGGCCTACGGCCAGGGGCACTTCGGCCTCTTCGAAGCCATCGACTTCACCCCCGCGCGCCTGCCGCACAACCAGAGCAGCGTCACAGTGCGCTCGTTCATGGCGCATCACCAGGGCATGAGCCTCTTGGCCCTCGCCTACGTGCTGCTCGACCGGCCGATGCAGCGCCGCTTCTCCTCCGATCCGCTGTTCAAGGCCACCGAGCTGCTGCTCCAGGAGCGCATCCCGAAGACCGCGGCGATGGTCTATCCGCACGCCGCCGAGGTCGGCTCGCTGCGCAAGGCGGCCGGCGAGCTGGAGAACGTCCTGCGCGTGGTCAGCAATCCGACCTCCTCCTCGCCCGAGGTGCATCTGCTCTCCAACGGCCGCTACCATGTGATGGTCTCTGGCTCCGGCGGGGGCAGCAGCCGCTGGAGGGACTTCGCGGCGACGCGTTGGCGCGAGGACGCGGTGCGCGACAGCTTCGGCTTCTTCTGCTATCTGCGCGATGTCGATCTGGGCGAGTACTGGTCGACGGCATTCCAGCCGACGCTCAAGGCGGGCAAATCCTACGAGGCGATCTTCAGCCAGTCGCGCGCCGAGATCCGGCGCCTGGACCACGACCTGGAGGCGCACACCGAGATCGCCGTATCGCCCGAAGACGATGCCGAGCTGCGGCGCACCACCCTGATCAACCGCTCGCGCATCGCCCGCATCATCGAGGTGACCAGCTATGCCGAGGTGGTGCTGGCGCCGCAGGCGGGCGAGTTGGCCCATCCCGCCTTCAGCAACCTCTTCGTCCAAACGCGCATCGACCGCGGCGATGGCTCGATCATCTGCTCGCGGCGCCCACGGCGCGCAGCCGAGCAGCCCCCCTGGCTGGCGCACCTGATGGTCCTCGACGGCCAAGAGGCGGGCACGCCGTCCTTCGAGACCGACCGCGCGCGCTTCATCGGGCGCGGTCGCACAGCCAGCGAGCCGCAGGCGATGCTCGCCGTCGGACCGCTATCAGGGACCGAAGGCGCGGTGCTCGATCCGATCGTCAGCATCAGGCGCACCCTGGTGCTGCAGCCCGACGAATCGGCGCAGGTCACCCTGGTGCTGTGCCTGGGCGACAGCCGGGAGGCGGTCGAGGTGCTGAAGGCCAAGTACCGCGACAAGCGCCTGGCGGAGCGCGTCTTCGGCCTGGCATGGACGCACAGCCAGGTGGTGCTGGCCCAGCTCGGGGCCAGCGAGGCCGATGCCCAGATCTACGGCCGGCTCGCCGGCTCGGTGGTCTACCCCGGCCAGCTGCGCCGCGCCGCGCCCAGCGTGCTGCTGGCCAACCACCGCGGCCAGTCCGGCCTGTGGGCCTACGGCATCTCGGGCGACCTGCCGATCGTCCTGCTCAAGCTCGCCGACGCCGAGAAGATGGATATCGTGGCGCATCTGCTGCGCGCCCATGCCTACTGGCGGATGAAGGGCCTGGCGGTCGACCTGGTGATCGTCAACGAGGACCACTCGGTCTACCGCCAGGTGGTGAACGACCAGATCCTCGGCCTGATCGCCGCCGGTCCAGGGGCGGCCCTGATGGACAAGCCGGGCGGCATCTTCGTCCGGCGCTCCGACCAGATCTCCGATGAGGATCGCATCCTGCTGCAGACCGTCGCCCGCGCGGTGATCCCCGACAATGGCGGCACGCTGGCGCAGTTCGTCGAGCGGCGCGGCCGCCCGGAGATGCTGGTACCGCGCTTCGCCCCCATCCGCCAGCACCGCACCGAGGTCTTCACCCAGCCTGCACTGGCCAAGCCCGATCTGCTGTTCGGCAATGGCATCGGCGGCTTCACCCGCGATGGCCGCGAATACGTCATGGTCCTGCCCGCCAATACCGCGACCCCGGCGCCCTGGGTCAATGTCCTGGCCAATCCCGCCTTCGGCACCGTGGTCTCCGAGAGCGGGGGCGCCTATACCTGGAGCGAGAACAGCCATGAGTTCCGCCTCACGCCCTGGTGCAACGATGCGGTGTGCGACACCAGCGGCGAAGCGTTCTACCTGCGCGACGAGGAGACCGGGAGGTACTGGTCACCGACCCCGCTGCCGGCGCGCGGCGCGCCCTCCCATGTGGTTCGCCACGGCTTCGGCTACAGCGTCTTCGAGTGCCAGGAAGCCGGTATCGCCAGCGAACTGATCACCTTCGTCGCGAGCGAGATGCCGGTGAAGTTCATCCGCATCACCCTGCGCAACGCCAGCGGGCGGGCGCGCAGGATGTCGGTCACCGGCTACGTGGAATGGGTGCTCGGCGAGCTGCGCCACAAGAATGCCATGCATGTGGTGACGGAGATCGACCGCCGCAGCGGCGCCCTGGTGGCGCGCAATCCCTACAATACCGAGTTCCAGGGGCGCCTGGCCTTCTTCGCCGTGGATGATCCCGGGCGCAGCGCCACCGGCGACCGCGTCGAATTCATTGGCCGCAACGGCACCCTGGCGCAGCCGGCGGCACTCGCTCGTGCGCGCCTGTCGGGCCGTGTCGGCGCCGGCTTCGATCCCTGTGGCGCGCTCCAGGCGATGGTCGACCTGGGAGATGGCGAACGGCGCGAGCTGGTCTTCGTCCTCGGCCTGGCGGGCAGCCAGGATGAGCTGGCACAGCTCATCGGCCGCACCCTCGGTCCGGCGCATGCCCAGCTCGAGCTCGAGAAGGTGTGGCAGTTCTGGAAGCACACCCTCGGCGCGGTGCATGTCCAGACCCCTGATCCTGCGATCGACATCCTGGCCAATGGCTGGCTGCTCTACCAGACCATGTCCTGCCGCCTGTGGGCCCGCACGGGCTTCTACCAGTCGGGCGGCGCCTATGGCTTTCGCGACCAGATCCAGGACTGCATGGCCCTCATGCATGCCAGCCCGCAGCTGACGCGCAGCCACCTGCTGCGCGCCGCGGGCAGGCAGTTCAGCGAGGGCGATGTGCAGCACTGGTGGCATCCGCCGCTCGATCGCGGGGTGCGCACGCACATTTCCGATGACTTCCTCTGGCTGCCCTATGCGGTGTGCCGATATGTCGAGGTGAGCGGGGATGCCGCGGTGCTCGACGAGGTGGTGGGCTTCATCGCCGGGCGGGCGGTGCGCAGCGATGAGGAGGGCTACTATGACCTGCCGCAGGTCGCAGATGAGCGCGGCACGCTCTACGAGCACTGCGTGCGGGCGCTCATCCATGGCCTGCGCTTCGGTGCCCATGGGCTGCCGCTGATGGGCTGCGGCGACTGGAACGATGGCATGAACCTGGTCGGCCACGAGGGCCGCGGCGAGAGCGTCTGGCTCGCCTTCTTCCTCCACGATGCCCTGGCCCGCTTCTCCCAGCTGGCGACGCGCCATGGCGATGAGCCCTTCGCCCGCCGCTGCCTCGACCAGGCCGCTACGCTCGCGCAGGCGATCGCCAGCCATGGCTGGGACGGCGCCTGGTACCGACGCGCCTATTTCGATGACGGTTCGCCGCTCGGGTCGTCAGTGAACCCGGAATGCCAGATCGACTCCCTGCCGCAGAGCTGGGCCGTGCTCACCGGGGTCGGGGACAGCCGGCGCGCGCACCAAGGGCTGGCTGCCGTCGGCCGCCGGCTGGTACGGCGCGCTGCCGGGCTGATCCAGCTCTTCGATCCCCCTTTCGACACCTCAGCTCTCGATCCCGGCTACATCAAGGGCTACCTGCCCGGAGTGCGCGAGAATGGCGGCCAGTATACCCATGCGGCGGTGTGGACGATCATGGCCTTCGCCGAACGCGGCGATACCGAGACGGCATGGGATCTGATGCGGCTGATCAACCCGCTGCTCAAGAGCGACAGCGCCGAGAAGATGCGCACCTACGCCGTCGAGCCCTATGTGGTCGCCGCCGACGTCTACGCCTGCCCGCCGCACAGCGGCCGCGGCGGCTGGACCTGGTACACCGGCTCGGCCGGCTGGATGTACCGCCTGCTGGTCGAATCGCTGCTCGGCGTGATCCGTGAAGGCCAACGCCTGCGCATCAGGGCTCGCCTGCCGGCAGCGTGGCCGGTGTGCACCATCCACTACCGCTTCCTCGAGACCGTCTACCATATCACCATCACCAGGGACGCCGCCGCCGGCAAGCCGGGCTGCACCCTCGATGGTGCGCTGCTCGGCGATGGCTGGATCCCGCTGCGGGACGACCGCCTGGAGCATCAGGTGGTGGTCCTGCTGCCGCCCATCCCCCCGAGCGACGCCAGCGGCGTGCAGGTGGGAGCGGATGGTGCCACGCTGTGAGGGGCTGACGGCAATTTCACTTGTGAAATTCGGCTTTGAGCCGCTACGATGCGCGTCATCGACCTCGCCATCCCGGATAGGCCACCGCCATGACCACCCCAAGCCCGGACAAGACCCTGAAATGGCTCGAGGAGATGCTCGCCGGCGACCCGGCCTTCCGTGTCCTGACCATGGATGGCGTGGGCTGGCTGGACCCCTACAGCGGCGATGCCATCCCGGCTCCGTTCGGCCACCACGAGGTGGCGCTCAAACACCTGCTTGCGCACACTCCCTGGCTGACGCTCAAGCCCAAGCCGCTCGCCGAGCTGTTGAGCATCCGCTGGCGGCATTACCTGCGCCACCACCTGGAATTCATCGAAAACCTGCGCATCTTCAAGCACGGCAAATGGTTGAATCCGTATACCGGCGTCTGGGTCGATGGCATCACCCTGACTGACAACCAGATCACCCACAAGACCATCGATGACCTGGCGCGGGTGCTGGGCGCCTGCCCGGAGGCGCAGTCGGGCAAGATGATCGAGCGCTTCCGCATCGACATCCTCATCGCCGCCGGTCCGGAAGCGAAGGTCGGCACGGGAGCTGACGGCATCGCCCCGTCGCCGGTGGCCAAACCGGGCAAGCCCACGCGGGATCGCACCGACTTCCATCACGTCAAGCGCCAGTTCGTCAAGATGCTGTCTCGACCGCCACGCCTCGAGGGCTACCAGCTGGTGATGCACTATGAACCGTATTCGGTCATCCCGCGCAATTTCTACGACTTCATCTCGCTGGATCGCAACCGCCTGCTGATCGTCATCGGCGACTATACCGGACAGGGGCCGGGGGCGGCGCTGATGGCCGCCCAGACCATGCGCACGCTGCGCCGGCTGGGAGGGATGCGTGCCGAGCTCATCGACCTGGTGGCGAGCCTGAATGACGAACTGCGGCTCGATCTCGTCCACGGCAGCTCGCTGACGCTCTTCGCCGCGGTACTGAACCTGCCCTTCAACAGCCTGACCTGCCTGAGCCTCGGCTTCAGCCCAGCGGCGCTGATCAATCCCCGGCGCGAGCTGAGCCTGCAGCAGATCTGCTCCGATGGCGCCACCATCGGCAAGGTGCATGGCCAGCGCTTCCGCGACACCCTGCGGCCGATCTCCATCCAGCTGCGCCCGGGCGACCTGGTGGTGCTCTCCACCGACGGGCTGGCACGGGGACACAATGCGCGCGATGTCGCCTCCGGTCGCCTGGCGGTCATGGGTAGCTGCCTGTCGAATGCCGATCGGCCCTTCGTGCAGCTGCTCGGCCAGGTGGTCGAGGAGGCCAAGCGGGGCTACACCGGCCCGATCACCGAGGATCTCACCATGGTCGGCATCCGTCTGAAGACCGGTGATGAGCCCCAGACCGGGCGCTTCATGCAGGCGCCCAAGCCGCAGGTGCGGGTGGCGATGCCGAGCGCGCGCAGGTCCTGAGCGTAGCGCCTTGGCCAGGAGGCCGCAGGCGCGCTTCTCGCGGAGATTGACCCGCCTGCGAAGCGGCAGACAATCGCGCCGCATCACTGCCACCGCAACCAGAGCGCGGGCCTCATGAGTACCCACGACGACGCGGTCACCCGTGCCACGAAGCCTGCCGCGGCCTCTCCAGGGACTGCGGCAGGCGAGTCCACTGCCGCCACCGTGCCGGCGGCCGGCAGCCCCGCCGGAGCGCCAGCCGGGCAGGACGATACGCGCGCCACCTCGGCAGCGGCCGCCGGCAGCGCACCGACCCTGCTCAACGGCCGGGTCGACACCGATGCCACCCGCCCGCTCGCCGATGGCCAGGGCCGCCTCCTCCGCGCCGGCCCCGACGAGGGCTTCGTCGGCGAGATCTGGGGGGACTTCCAGCTTGAGGAGCTGATCGGCCGGGGCGGCATGGGGGCGGTCTACCGCGGCCGCCAGCTCAGCCTCGACCGGCCAGTGGCGATCAAGGTGCTCTCGGCTCACCTCACCGACAGCAGCGATTTCCGCAAACGCTTCCTGCTCGAAGCGCGCGCCTCGGCGCGCGTCAACTCGCCCTATGTGGTGCAGGTGCATTTCGCCGGCGAACAGGGCCGGCATCACTATTTCGCCATGGAGTACGTCGATGGCGTCGATCTGGCGCGCAAGCTCAAGGATGGCTACCGGCCGAACCAGACCGAGGCGCTCGAGCTGGTGATCCAGGCCACCCGCGGCCTGGTGGCGCTCGCCGATCACCGCATCGTCCATCGCGACATCAAGCCGGGCAACTTCATGCTCACCGGCAAGGGCCAGCTCAAGCTGATGGATTTCGGCCTGGTGAAGTTCTCCAGCGAGAGCCATGGACTGACTCAGACCGGCATGGTGATGGGCACGGTGAGCTATTTCAGCCCAGAACAGGGCCGCGGCGGCGCCTGCGACCAGCGGACCGACATCTATGCCATCGGCGTGGTCTTCTACGAGCTGCTGACCGGCAAGCTGCCCTTCACCGGCGACAATCCCACCTCGGTCATCTATCAGCACCTGCATGTGCCCCCGCGGCCGCCCAGGGAGTTGGTGCCGGGCATCGCCGAGCCGTTCCAGTCGGTGGTGATGCGCTGCCTGGAGAAGGACCCGGCGCTGCGCTATCAGCACGCCGCCGATCTGCTCGCCGACCTCGAGCGCATCCGCGCCGGCCAGCTGCCCGTCGCGGCATCGGCCGGCGCGGTGACGCCAGGTGCACCATCTCGCTGGCTCTGGCTGGCGGTGGCGGCAGTGATCGTGGTGGCCGGGACGCTGGTGATCGTCCACGAACACTTGGCTGGCGGTGGCCAGCGCCCTCCCCCCGCAGCCCCAGCGAGCACCCGAGCCGCCCCGCTGGCGCCGGTGGAGCCCCATGCTGCCCCATCCCTGCCGGCCGCGCCGCCGCCAGTGGCGACACCGACCCCGGCGCAGGCCAGCAGCCACCTTGCAGCGCTTCCGCCGCCGCCACCGGAGCTTCCGCCGCCGCCAGCCGCCGCCCCTGCAGTGCATGTTCAGCCGGAACCAGTCGCCCAGGCCACCCCTGCAGCAGCGCCGGTGAGCGTCCCGGTCGCGCATGAACCGGAGCCGCCAGCCAGCCCCGCGGGCGTCCCCCAGCTGGTCGCGCCGGCGCCTCCCCCGGTGGCCGTTGCCGCCCACCTGGACGCCGCACCAGCTGCACCGCCGGCCGCCGCACCGCCGGCCGCCGCACCGCCGGCCGCCGCACCGCCGGCCGCCGCACCGCCGAGCTCCCCCCTGCCGCCGGTGGCAGTCGCGCCAGCCCCGGCCGCGCCAGCGAGCGTGACTACCGCACCCATCCCGCCACCAGCCGATGCGCCGGCAAACGAGCCGGTGCATGACGTGACGTACCAGGCGGTGGCGGAGAGCACCATCCGCATCGAGGTTCCCTTCACGCCGGCAGAATCCGAGCACGGCATCCGCTGGTCGCTCGAAGGCCCGGTGGGACGCTCCGGCCGCCTCGATGGCCTGCTGACCACTATCCCGCGCCTTTCATGGTCCACTGCAGGACTGCCGGCCGACCTCATCCTCCATGCCCAGACGGTGGAGGGCGGACGGGCGGTCAGCCTGCCGGTGCGCATCACCGCCTCGCAGAGCGGGCGGCCGCGCTCGCTCTCGCCATTCGTGCGCATCGGCGGGGAGGACGAGGCGCCATGCGGCCGCCTCGCCCACGACCCCGATGGCTCCTGGTGGGGGCTGAGCGTGGAGCACGGCACCATCACCCATCTGTCGGCGAACTGGATGATGGCGCAGCGCCTCCAGCCGCCGATCATGGCCAAGAAGCCGATCGCCTTGGTCGCCCGCCGCACCGGGCTGTACGTCCTGGACGGCGACACCCGCAGCGTCTGGCAGTTCAGCGGCTCCGCGGTCGCCAACCGCTTGGGCGCCTTCGAGCATCCCACCGATCTCGCCATCGCGGGCGATGGGACGCTCCTGATCGCCGACCAGAAGGCGGGCGGCATCGTCGCCTTGCTTCCCTCGGGGCAGCGCCAGATCCTGGTGCGCACGGCCCAGCCAGGGGGGGGCTTCAGCCACCTCGGCCGGCTGAGCATCGGCCCTGACGGGACGCTCTATGCCCTCGATGGCGGTGCCCACCAGGTGGTGCGCTTCGACCGCGGCCTGAATCCGCTGCCAGCCTTGCAGCTGGCAGCGGGTGATGCCCCGGTCGATCTGGCGGCGACCGCACACGGCGTGCTGGTGCTATTGGAGACCGGTGAGATACGCGACCTCAGCGAGACCGCCCAGGGCCTCGGCGCCGGGCTCTCCCTGGCGCCGACGATGGCCCAGCTGGGAACCACCAGCGCGGCGGTGGTCGACACCCTGGGCATCCCATCAGGACTGTGCCTGGATGTAGACGGTACGCGCCTGGTCGCCTACGAGGACCATGAGCTCATCGTCCGCTCATCAGCGCACGGCCAGCTGACCGGCATGCGCCTGCATCGGCTGTGGGGGCAGCGCCTGCTGGCAGCGGATGGCCAGGGGCGCTTCGCGATCATCGATCCGGGCGAGCACTGGCTGCCGCTCGAGGCGACTCAACCCTGGCTCTACCTCATCGATCAGTCCGGGTTCAGCATCCGGCGCTTCGGCGGCCCGCTCAAGCAGGGCGGCACCTTCAAGGACCCTCAGCTGGTCGCGCTCACCCCGGACGGCATGGCCGCCGCGGTGCTCGATGGCGACACCCGCCAGGTGCAGCGCTTCTCGGCCGATACCCCCCAGCCGCGCATCTTCGCCGGGCGTGGCGTGGGCATCGGTCAGCTCGAGAGCCCGGTCGCCCTGGCGATGGATGACAGCGGCGCCACCTACGTGCTCGATGCCAGCCTGCACCGCGTGGTGGTCTACGACGCCCACGGCCTGTTCAGCTACGCCTTCGGCCGCGCCGATCGCGGCGACGGCGGCGACAGCCTGCGCGCACCACGGCTGATGGCCGTCTATCCGGAAGGCGGCGCCGCCTTCGTCTACGACGAGGAGAGCGGTTCGATCAAGCAGTTCGCACTCAATCCCGAGCGCCAGCGCGCGCAGCTTGTCGGCACCATCGTCAGCAAGGGGACCGGGCCGGGGCAGTTCCAGCACCTGGTGGCGCTGGGCTGCGACCGCCTTGGCCTGCTCTACCTCGCAGACAGCAAGCGCAACGACATCCAGGTGCTCGATACGCGCAGCCATCCCCCCGCGCTGGTTGCCCACCTCAATGCCGATGTCCTCGGGGTGCGCAAGGTGGCCGCCCTATGCCTGGCCCCCGATGGCCAGATCCTCCTGCCCGGCGATGCCACCGTCACCGGATGGTGCTGGTGAGGACACGATTCCAGCCGCTGGGCGCAGTACCTTCGCATCGCATCACCTGCCGCTGTCCGCATCCGCCGGCAGGCGACGGCGCGTACGTCCTCTACTGGATGACCGCCAACCGGCGCAGCAGCTGGAATTTCGCCCTCGAGCGCGCCCTGCACTGGGCCGCCGAGCTCAAGCGCCCGCTGCTGGTATTCGAGGCGTTGCGGCTCGACTATCCCTGGGCCAGCGCGCGCCTGCACCGCTTCGTCATCGATGGTATGGCCGACCAGGCCAGGGACTTCGCCCAGGCGGGCATCCGCTACCTGCCCTATGTCGAGCCTTCTCCCGGCGCCGCCCGCGGCCTGCTCGCGGCGCTCGCGCGCGAGGCCTGCGTGGTGATCGGCGATGACGCGCCGGTGTCATTCCTGCCACGCATGATGGCGGCCGCGGCTGTCGGCATGCCGGTGCGCTTCGAAACGGTCGACAGCAACGGCCTGCTGCCCCTCTCGCTGATCGCCACCCCGCCTCCCAGCGCCCATGTCTTCAGGCGCTTCCTCCAACGCACCCTGCCGCCACTGCTGGGCGCATTTCCCCATCCCGCACCGCTGGCGCAGGTCGCGCTGCCGCCGCTGCGCCGGCTGCCGGCCGGCTTATCGCGGCAGTGGCCGGCAGCAGCCCAGGGACTGCTCGCCGGCGTGCCTACCGCCCTGGCGGGGCTGGCGATCGACCACTCCGTCCAGCCTGGCGCCTTGCGAGGCGGATCGCTGGCGGGGGGCAGGGTGCTCTCGCGCTTCCTCGCCCAATGCCTGGAGCGCTATGCCGAGAGCCGCAACGACATCGATGATGGCGCGGCAAGCGGCCTGTCGCCCTACCTCCACTTCGGCCACCTCTCGGCGCACCAGGCGGTCGCCGGCGTGCTGACGCGTGCCGCCTGGTCGCCGTCCGCCCTGTCCGCCAGCACCAGCGGAAGCAGGAGCGGATGGTGGGGGGTCGATCCCTCCAGCGAGGCCTTCCTCGATCAGCTGGTCACCTGGCGGGAGCTCGGCTACGCCTTTGCCCAGCTGCGTCCCGACCACGAAACATACGAATCGCTGCCCGCCTGGGCGCGTGCCACCATGGATACCCATGCCGGCGACCGGCGGGCCTTCTGCTACGATCTCCCAGCATTCGCCGCCGGGGCCACCCACGATCCGCTGTGGAATGCCGCCCAGGCCCAGCTGCGCCGTGACGGCGTGATGCACAACTACCTGCGTATGCTGTGGGGCAAGAAGATCCTCGAATGGAGCGCGAGCCCGCGCCATGCCCTGGCGATCATGAGCGAGCTCAACAACCGCTACGCCCTTGATGGGCGCGACCCGAATTCGTCGAGTGGCATCAGCTGGTGCCTCGGCCGCTTCGACCGTCCATGGGCGCCTGAGCGGCCGATCTTCGGCCGCATCCGCTATATGAGCTCGGACAGCACCAGGCGGAAGCTCCACCTGGCCAGCTACCTCGCGCGGTACGCCCCATGACCATCTTCACTGCGACCGTGCCGCTGCCGGTCAGCGCCGCCGAGGCCTATGCCTGGCATGAGCGCCCAGGGGCCTTCGCACGGCTGTGCCCGCCGGGCGGCGGCGTGCGGGTGCTCGTAGGCACCGGCGCGCTGCGCGAGGACGAGCGGCTGGAGCTGTCGGTGCCGTGGGGGCCGCTGCACCTGCGCTGGACCGCCCGGCACCGGGATGTGCGACCTGGCGAGCAGTTCTCCGACGAGCAGGAGCGCGGACCCTTCACGCGCTGGCTGCACACCCACCGCTTCCGCGCCACCGGCGCGCACAGCTGCGACCTCGAGGACCGCATCGATTACCAGCTGCCGTGGGGTGCCATGGGCCGCTGGCTCGCCGGCGGGATGATCGAGCGGCGGCTGAACCGCCTGTTCGCCCACCGCCAGCGCCGCACTGTCTCCGACCTGGTCCGCCATCAGGCCGAGCGCGATCGGGGACGCTGGCGCATCGCCATCAGCGGCAGCTGCGGCCTGATCGGCTCCGCCCTCACCGCTTTCCTGGGCTCGGGTGGGCACCAAGTGCATGCGGTGGTCCGCGGTGGGATGCAGGGGCGGGGGCAGGGGCAGGCGATCTCGTGGGATCCCCTCTCCGGGAGGCTCGACACCCAGGCGCTCGCCGGATGCACGGCGATGATCCATCTGGCTGGCTGCCCGCTGACCCAGGCGCGCTGGCGCCCGGCCTTCAAGGAACTGATCCGTTCCAGCCGTATCGACGCTACCCGGCGTCTATGCGTGGCTCTCGCCAGCATGCCCGAGCCGCCGCGCGTGCTGCTGTGCGCCTCGGCGATCGGCTGGTATGGCGATCGCGGCGACCAGCTGGTCGACGAGTCAGCCGCTGCCGGGAGCGGTTTCCTGAGTGACGTGTGCGCCGCCTGGGAGCAGGCGACCGAGCCAGCCCGACGCGCAGGCATCCGGGTGGTCAACCTGCGCTTCGGCACCGTGCTCTCCGGTGATGGCGGCGCCTTGGCGGCCCTGCTGACGCCATTTCGGCTCGGACTCGCCGGTCGTCTCGGCAGCGGTCGGCAATGGCTGAGCTGGATCGCCATCGACGATGCCATCGGCGCCATCCACCGCCTGCTGTTCACCGAGGACATCCACGGCGCGGTGAACATCGTCTCGCCCGCCCCCTGCACCAACGCCGCCTTCACCGCCATCCTGGCGAGGGTGCTCCGGCGACCAGCGGTCCTGCCCCTGCCGGCCCCGCTGGTGCGGCTGCTCCTCGGCGAGATGGGCCAGGCCCTGCTGCTGGATGGCGTGCGCGTGCGTCCGGCGGTGCTGGAGCGTCTCGGCTTCCGCTTCGGCGCCGGCACCCTTGATCAGGCGTTGGCGCAGGAACTGCCGTAGATCGGCTCGGCGAGGCGCCCAGACCGGTAGGTGGCGCCTGCCGGGCGGGTGTCTGACTGCGAATGCCAGGCCCGCATCGATGGGGATGCATATGGACCCATAAAAGCCTTGCCCGGGCCCGCGGGCTGATAGGGTCATTTACAACCCATAGGAGCATGCCATGTCCCTGAACCTCAACACCGTGATGCTCGCCGGCCACCTGACCCGCGACCCCCAGCTTCGTTCCCTCCCCCAGGACAAGACCGTCGTGTCGTTCAGCCTGGCGATCAATCGCCGCTTCAAGGGCGCCGATGGCGAGATCAAGGAGGACAGCACCTTCGTCGATTGCGAAGCCTGGGGGCGCACCGCCGAACTCGTCGGACAGTACCTGCAGAAGGGCAGCGGCTGCTATGTCGAGGGACGGCTCAAGCTCGATGCGTGGGAGGACAAGGAGGGTGCCAAGCGCAGCCGCCTGAAGGTGGTCGCCGACTCGGTGCAGTTCCTCGGCAAGCCCAAGGCCAAGCTCAGCGAGGCAGCAGCGACCACCGAGGATCCCGTCCCGGCCGCCGTCGCGCGGAGTGCCGGCAGCGCCAAGGGGGCAACGTTCTCCGATCAGCCGCCATTCTAGGCTCCCGTGCCTCGTGCCGGGGGCAGGCCGCTGAGCACGAAGCACGCCCCGCGTTCAAGGCGGCGGTAGGCGAGCCGTCCGCCATGGGCGTCGGCGATCGCACGTGCGAGGTGCAGACCCAGGCCCGCGCCGTGCGCGCGGCTGCTGGAAAAGGGCTCGAACAGCTGCGGCTGCAGCGCCTCGGCGACGCCGGGCCCATCGTCGCTGACGCTGAAGCCATCGGCCGCCAGCTCGATGCGCGCCGCTCCGCGGCTGCACGAGTAGCCCTCAGCGGACTCGCCGCCGCTGCCGGCATGCTGGGCCTGGATGGCATTGAGCAGCAGATTCATCAGCAGCTGGCGCAGCCGCGCAGGATCGGCATGCACGCGCGCATCGCCGGTGATGCTCAGCGCGATGCCGGCATGCTCGGCCTGGCGGCGCAGCAGGCGCACGACGCTCTCGGCGACGCTGCGCAGATCGCAGTCGACCGGCTCGACCGTCATGCCCTTGGAGAAGCCCAACAGCTCATCGACGATCAGGTCCAGGCGCTCGAGCTCCTCCATGATCAGCGTCAGGCTGGCATCGGCGCCGGGATGGCGCATGGCCATCATCTGCACCGTCAGCCGCACCGCCGAGAGCGGATTGCGCACCTCGTGGGCGATGGTGGCGGTGAAGGTGCCGATGGCGGCGAGACGTTCAGCCTGGCGGTGCTGGCGATCGAGATCGCGTAGGCGCGTACGCATGTGCTCGAGCTCCAGGGCGAGGGCGCGGATCTCGCCAGAGCCGACCGCCTGGACGCCCGCCTCGAGATCGCCGGTGCCGATGGTCTGGGCCGCATGCGCGAGCTGTTCGAGCGGCTTGGCGAACTGGCCGGACAGCCACAGGGCGAGCACGCCGAAGCCCAGCGCGCCGGCGATGGTGACCGCCAGGGTGCCCACCAGGATCGCCTGATGGCCGCTGAGGTAGGACTCGGTCTGGTAGGTGACCTCGACGACCTTGCCTTCCACTTCGACCTGGACCGTGCCGGGAGCAACCGGCATGCGGCTCGGCAGGACGCTGAAGCTGTAGCCGGTCAGGGCGCGCAGCTTGGCCATCACTTCGGCGGTCAGCGGGAAACCCCCCTGGGCGATAACCCGCCCGAGTGAACGGGCGCTGTCCTCGGCCTGTGCGCGCCGCGAGGCATCGAGCCACTGCCAGGCCACCACCCCCATCGCCAGGGAGAGCACCATATGCACGCCGACGAAGCTCAGCAGCAGTCGATCGCGGGTGCGCATGCGGCCGGCGCGCTAGCTCGGGATCATGACGTTGCACCCGGCGCGGCAGTCAGCCAGGCGACGAACTGGCGCAGCGCCTGGCCGCGGTGGCTGCGGGCATGCTTGGCCTCGCTCGGCAGCTCAGCGACCGTCAGGCCGAGTTCGGGTATCAGGACGTGGGGATCGTAGCCGAATCCACCCGCCCCGCGGGGGTGGGTGAGGAACTCTCCGATGAAGGTCCCGGCCCAGGTGAGCGGGGGCTGCCCGGGACGGGCGAGTGCGATGACGCAGCGGTACTGCACCAGCAGATCGGCCTTGCCGGCGAGTTCAGCGGCCAGCTTGCGGTTGTTGGCCTGGTCATCGCACGGTTCACCGGCATAGCGGGCGCTCAGCACCCCAGGTCGCCAGCCGAGTGCACGCGCCTCGATGCCCGAGTCATCGGCCAGGGTCCACTCTCCGGTGGCAGCCAGGCCGGCATCGGCCTTCTTGATCGCATTGGCTTCGAAGGTCGCGCCGTCCTCTACGACCGCCGGCACGTAGCCGAGCGCGTCCGGAGCGGCAACGGCGATGTGCAGGGGCTGGAGGATCTCGCGCAGTTCGCGCAGTTTGTGGGCGTTTCCGGTGGCGAGCAGCAGCCGGCCGGGACGCATGCCAGGCTACTTCCCGGCGGGACCGGCTGCCGGGGCTGGAGCGGGGGCGGCGCCGGCCTGATAGTTGGGATTGGGCACGATCAGGTTGGAGCCTGGGGCAGGCAGGCCATTCTTGAGATCATTGCGATGGATCAGCCAGACCACCGTGGTGTGGTACTTGGTGGCGACCGAGGTCAGGGTGTCCTTCGGTCCGGTGGTGATGAACAGCTCACCTGCGCCGGCAATCGGGACATTCAGCCCCACTCCGACGCCTGCGGCGCCATTGTCCGAATAGGCGTGATCCTGGCGGTCAGGGACCACCATCATCGATACGCGTTCCTCCCCGCAGCCGGCGGCGATGAGGAGGGAGGCAACCGACAGGGAGGCGAGGAGGTAGCGCATGGGCGACACACTAAGCGCCGATGGCGGCGGAAACAAGGGGGCAGCTCGGGCATCAGGGCCCGGACCGGCCTCAGCGTTGCAGAGCCTCGTTGAGCGCGGCGCGCATGCGCTCCTGCGCGGCATGGAGCGGGTAGCGGGTGAATACCCCGGCGCTGACCAGGTTGGCCTGCTCCGGGTCGCCTGCCGCACGTCCCAGGTCGATCACCACCCAGCCGAGGAGGTTGGCGGAGCGCAGCAGGAGCTCGCGGCGCTCCTGCGCCAGCGGGCGCAGGAGCTCATCCACCGGCAGCGGAGGCAGGGCGAGGATGAGCAGCGGCTTGACCCCCAGATGCTCGCAGCGCGAGCGCAGCAGCCCGAGGACGCGTTCCTCCTCGGCCGACCAGGCACCGCCGAACAGCACCTGGTTGCCCGGGCTCCAGACGATGCTGCGTGGCAGCGCCTTAGGGTCGTCCGGGAGCTTGGCGAGCGCGACCAGGACGGCGTGCTGGGGGTAGCGCTCATCACTAGCTGGATGCGCCTCGGCATCCAGCCCGGTCCACACGTTCGCACCCAGGGCCTCGAGCGCATCGCCGACCAGCCAGGCGCGTCCATTTGGACGCTCGGCGCTGCCGTTCAGCAGGCTCCAGATGCGCTCCTCGCGCAGGTCGCGCCGCCGGTCGAGCAGCACCACCGGGGTGCCTTTGGCGTCGACCGGAAAGCCATTGCGCAGGTCCGCCAGCGGCCATGGCTCGCGTGCGTCCGCCACCACCAGCTCGAGGGGGAAGGGCTTGGCATCCTTGGCCTCCAGGACCACGCTCGCGGCATGGCGCCCAGCGACCAGTGGCAGCGGCAGCAGGCCGCTGATGCTGTCCGCGCCGGTCGGCAGGGTGAAGGGCAGGGCCTTCTCGCCCGACCAGCCGATGGTGCCGTTGATCCCCGGGGTCTTGACCGGCAGCGAGAAGGCGATGTTGCGCGATTCGTCGGTATAGGCGATCGCCGGCCAGTGGGTGAATGCCGGATCAGGCCAGATGCGGATGCCCGGAACGCTCGAGGGGCTGGGCGGAATGGCGGGATTGGCAACCACCGGCGCCGGGGCTTCGCCCGCCGTGGCCATGCTGCTCATCGCCGCCAGGGCCAGGCCGAGGGCCAGCTGCCGCATGCTCATGGTCCGTCTTCCCGTGCACATGCGCCAGAGGGTAGCAGCTGTCGGCGGGAGAACCAGGACGCTTGCTGGCTGCACCCATGCTTTTACCGTCCTAGGCCGAAGCCGTTGCCCCGCCACTGTCGCCCCCCTCCCTGCCGAACTGCACACCGATGAGCGAATCCTCCCCCCTGCCTGCCTTCACCAGGATTCCCTCGTCGGTCAATCTGCCGCAGCTGGAAGTCTCGATTCTGGCATTATGGGAGCGCCTGGACGCCTTCCAGGAATCAAACCGCCGGCGCGCCGCCGCTGGTGGCGCAGCCTTCGTCTTCTACGACGGCCCGCCCTTCGCCACCGGCACCCCCCATTACGGCCACCTGCTCGCCGGCACGATCAAGGACATCGTGCCGCGCTACTGGTCGATGCGCGGCTTCCAGGTCGAACGGCGCTTCGGCTGGGACTGCCATGGGCTGCCGATCGAGAACCTCGCCCAGCAGGCGCTCGGCTGGTCCGGCGCCGCCGAGATCCGCGCCAATGGCGTGGCCGCCTTCAACGAGAAGTGCCGCTCGATGGTGCAGACCTACGTGGCGGAATGGCGGCGCACCGTCACCCGCATGGGTCGCTGGGTCGACTTCGACCGCGACTACAAGACCATGGATCGCGATTTCATGGAATCGGTGTGGTGGGTGTTCAAGCGCCTGTGGGAGAGCCGCGATGCCGGCGGACGCAGCCGAGTCTACAAATCCCACCGCATCATGCCCTACGATCCGGTGCTGAGCACGCCGCTGTCGAACTTCGAGGCCGGGAGCAACTACAAGGATGTGCAGGATCCGGCGATCACCGTGCGCTTCCGCCTGGTGGACGAGAGCCGCTTCGCGGGCGTCACCTACGTGCTCGCCTGGACCACCACCCCGTGGACGCTGCCCGAGAACCTGGCGCTGTGCGTCGGCGCCGAGATCCGCTACTGCCTGGTGCGCGATGCCAGCGATGGCTGCCGCTATCTCCTGGCCGAGGACCGCCTGGCGAGCCACTTCCGCGATCAGCACGACTACCAGCTGCTCGCCAGCCTGCCCGGGGCGGAGCTGGTCGGCCTGGCCTACCAGCCGCTGTTCTCCCATTTCGCCGACCAGCCGGGCGCCTTTCGCATCCTCGCCGACGCCTTCGTCAGCACCGGAGACGGCACCGGCATCGTGCACCTGGCGCCCGCTTACGGCGAGGACGACTACCGCGTCTGCCGCGCCGCCGGCATCGCGCTGGTCGACCCCCTCGACGAGGCCTGCCGCTTCACCGCTGCGGTGCCGGAGTACGCCGGCGCCTTCTGCAAGGACGCCGACAAGGCGATCATCCGCGCGCTCAAGGAGGCCGGCAAGCTGGTGCGCCAAGCGACCATCGTGCACAGCTACCCGTATGGCGAGCGCAGCGACAGCCCGCTGATCTATCGCGCCATCGACGCCTGGTACGTGCGGGTCGAGGACCTGCGCGACCGGCTGGTGGCCAACAACGCCACCATCCGCTGGGTGCCGGAGGCGGTCGGCTCCGGCCGCTTCGGCAACTGGCTGCGCGAGGCCAAGGACTGGAACATCTCGCGCAACCGCTTCTGGGGCTCGTGCCTGCCGATCTGGATCAATGTCGACGACCCCGCGGACGCCATCTGCTACGGCTCGATAGACGAGCTCGAGCACGACTGCGGCACGACCATCACCGACCTGCACAAGCACCACCTCGACGGCGTGGTGGTGCGCAAGGGGGGCAAGACCTACCGCCGTACGCCGGAGGTGCTCGACTGCTGGTTCGAATCCGGGGCCATGCCCTATGCCCAGCGCCACTGGATGGGCGGGGCGTCGGGCACCGCTGCGCCGGACGGCTTCCCGGCCCAGTTCATCGCCGAGGGACTGGATCAGACCCGCGGTTGGTTCTACACCCTGCTGGTGCTCTCCACCGCGCTGTTCGACAAGCCGGCGTTCCGCAATGTCGTGGTCAACGGCCTGGTGCTCGCCGAGGACGGCCAGAAGATGTCGAAGAGCAAGAAGAACTATCCCGACCCGAGCGCGGTCCTGGATGAAATCGGCGCCGATGCGCTGCGCGCCTACCTGATCGATTCGCCGGTGGTGCGCGGCGAGCCGCTGCGCTTCAGCGATGCCGGGCTGCGCGAGATCGTGCGCACGGTGGTGCTGCCCTACTGGAACGCGCTGTCGTTCTTCACCACCTATGCTGCGGTCGACCGCTACCACCCTGGGCAGAGGCCGGCACCACCCATCCATGAGCGTCCCGAGATCGATCGCTGGATATTCTCGACGCTGCATTCGCTGATCCTCGAGGTGAACCGCGAGATGGAGGCCTACCGCCTCTACAACGTGGTGCCCCGCCTGGTGGCCTTCATCGACGATCTGACCACCTGGTACATCCGCCGCTCGCGCCCGCGTTTCTGGATGAACCAGGACCGTGCCGACCAGACCGCCGCCTATGCGACGCTCTACACCGTGCTGAGCGAGTTCGCCAAGGTGCTCGCCCCCTTCATGCCCTTCATCACCGAGGAGGTGCACCAGGTGCTGGTGCGCGCGGTGGATGCCGCAGCGCCGGCATCGGTGCACTGGTGCGACTATCCCCAGGCGGATGCAAGGCTGGTCGACCGCGAGCTCGAGGCGCGCATGGCGGTGGTGCGCCGGGTGGTCTCGCTCGGACTCAAGCTGCGCAATGACCAGCGTCTGCGCGTGCGCCAGCCGCTGGCCGGACTGACGGTGGTCAGCCGCGATCCGGCGGTGCGTTCGGCGGTGGCGGCATCGCAGGCGCTGGTCGCCGACGAGCTGAACGTCAAGCGCGTGCTCGAGAGCGCCGATGAGGGAGCCTTCGCCAGCATCAGCGTGAAGCCCAACTTCGCCGAGCTGCGCAAGCGCTGCGGGCCGAAGCTCAAGGAGATCGGTGCGCAGCTCGCCACCTGGGGGCATCAGGAGGTCCAGCGCCTGGAGGCCGGCGAGCGCATCGCCTGCGCGGGCGAAGCGATCGCGCTTGCCGACGTGCTGCTCCTGCGCAGCGCCCGTGCCGGGGCGGTGGTGGCCAGCGATGGTGTGATCACCGTCGCCCTCGACACCACCCTCGACCAGGCATTGCGCGCGGAGGGGCTGGCGCGCGAGTTCGTCAGCGTGCTGCAGCAGGCGCGCAAGGCGGCGCAGCTGGAGGTCAGCGACCGCATCCGCGTCGTCTGGCTGGCCAGCGATGCCGCGACTGCCTCCGCCATCACCGCGCACAGCGCCTACATCGCCGGCGAAGTGCTGGCGGTGACCTTGCTCGAGCTCAGCGCCACCCAGGACGGCCTGATCGACGCCGACCTGGATGGCGTGCGCATCGACTACCGCGTCGAACGGGTCTCGCCGAGCTGAGCTCGGCCTGCTGCGCCGGTGCATCGTCACGCCGCTGCGGCGTGACCGCGCGCAGCCCGGTGGCTACTTGGCGGACAGCGCCTGCTCGATCGCCGCCACCACCTTGGGGTCATCCGGCTTGGTCTTGGGGTCGAAGCGGTCGACCACCGTGCCGTTGCGGCCGATCAGGAACTTGGCGAAGTTCCAGGTGATGTCGCCGGGCTTGGGGCTCTTGGTGGTGAGGTAGGCGTAGAGCGGGCAGATGTCGTCGCCCTTGACGCTGACCTTGGCGAGCATGGGGAACTTGACGTTGTAGGTCGCGGTGCAGAACTGCTCGATCTCCTGGTTGCTGCCGGGCTCCTGATGGCCGAAGTTGTTGGCCGGCACGCCGATGACCACCAGGCCGGCGGCCTTGTACTTCTCATACAGCGACTCGAGGGCGGCGTATTGCGGGGTATTGCCGCACTTGGAGGCGACATTGACCAGCAGCACCACTTCGCCCTTGTGCTGGGACATCGGATGGGGCTTGCCATCGATGCCGGCCATGCTGGCGCTGAGGAAGGAATCGGGTATCGGCTCGGAGGCGGACAGCGCGGTGGCGCCGACGGCGAGCAGCAGGGCGGCGAAGAGCGGGGAGGCGAGCGGCATGGGTTCTCCTGATGGGCGTTTGTTCGCCCTGCGGGCGCAAGGCTGGGGGGAAGATGGCGGTTTCCAGGGTTTTCCCCGTAGCTCTGCCAGTGGTGGGTGACCGTCCTGCGCAGTTCCCCTAGGGGGTGACCAGCAGGATCTTGACGCGGATCACCCCGAGATTGTCGGCGGTGCTGCCGTCGTTGCACTTGAGCCACATCCGGCCGCTGCCCTTGATCACCCCGGGCGGCATGACGGCGTCGCCCACCTGCACGAATAGGCAGCCCCAGCGGATGACCCCATGCGGGTCCTTGGCGACATCGCCGAGGAAGTTCATCGGGCTGTTGTCGGATGGCGTGGTGCCGCAGCGCCATTTGTCATTGGCATTGGGCACCACCAGCACCGTCATGCCGGGCTTGAGCTCGATGCCGGTATCCACCGCACCGATGACCGCATGGGCGTCGACCGCGAAGGGGACCCCGCCCAGGCGGTCCCAGTCGGCCTCGGTGATCTGCTCGAGGCTGGTGCCGAGCTTCTCGGCCGCCTCCTTGGCCAGGGTGTTGGCGGGGAGGCTGAGGGCAGCCTCGGCATCGGTCGCGGGCGGTTCGGTTTCGGGGTCGCGGCGGCTGGCAAGGGCCTCGATCTTGGCCTTGATCGTCAGCGCGGCCTGCAGGTCGCCCTTGGTGGTCTGCGCATCCTTGATCGCATTGAGGGCGGCGATCACCTGGTCGCGCTGCTGTGCGACCTCATGGCGGCTGCGCGCGCGGATCTTGGCTACCTCGGCCTGGTAGGCCTCGACCAGCTTCTCGGCCTCGGGCGGCAGGCCGGCGGGCTGCTCGCCACCGGCCAGGGGCAGGCAGGCGGCGATGGCGATCAGGAGCAGCGTGAGCGCGGGCATGCGGGCCAGGGTACCATGGGGATGATGAACCGAAACCTTCTACGCCCTGCTCGGCATGACGTTGCAGCCCGGCTACCACACCCGGGCGAGCAGTTCGCTGACCGCCAGCCGGGTCAACGGCATGTCCATGCCCATCGCGATGCGGTTGCGGAAGGTGCGCGGCGCATGGCCGTAGGTGGCGCGGAAGAGGCGGGAGAAGTGGAAGGGGCTCTGGAAGCCGCACTGCCTGGCGACCTCCTGGATGGAGAGGTTGCTGCGCGCGAGCATGGTGGCGGCGCGCTCCAGGCGCAGCAGCCGCAGCGCCTCCATGGGCGTGACCGCCAGAGCCGAGCGGAACATCCGGGTCAGGTGCCCCTGGGTCACCCCCGCCGCCTGGGCCAGGTCGGTGAGCGTCAGTTCGACCAGCGGACCTTCCGACCAGCGGGATTGCACGAACAGCAGGACACGCTCGACGATCGGCGAGCCGGCCACCCCGCCTTCGCCGGCGACGCTGCCCTCGCCGCTGAGATAGACCATCAGCACCTGCCGGATTGCCCCCTGCGCCAGCTCGTCCCAGTCGGGTCCGCGCCGGCTCAGCAGCCAGATCAGGTGGCGCAGCAACGGCCGGATGATGTCGCCGGCGCCCAGCTGGCGCGCCAGCGGCCACTCGCGCTCCGGGGGCAGCTGCGCACCGTGCAGGTCGACGGTGAAATGCACGAAACCATGGCGGGTATGGCGCTGGGGATCCCAGATGTAGTGGTCGCGCATGCCGGGTCGGCCGAGCAGCACCGTGCCCGGGGGCGCCGGGACCTCGACGCCATCGAAGTGGCAGCGCGCCTGCCCATCGACGATCCAGACGAACTCGAAATCGCGCAGCGTACGCGGGCCGAAGGTCGCCCCCGGAGGGTAGATGGTCAGTCCGTGGCCGGCGAAGTGGAAGCGCAGCTTGCCGCAATCGCGCATCACCCCGGCGAGGCTACCCCGGGGGCGGGCGGTGCAATCGCCCCGCGCGCCCCGCCCGTCCCCGTCTGCCCCCCTTGCCCTCCCGGCGGGCCAGGTACGGTCTGCGCTCCCGCCAGCAGGAGCAGCATCATGGGCAGCTATACCATCTCGGTCATCCACGGCGACGGCATCGGCCCGGAGGTCGGTGTCGAGGGCGTGCGCATCCTGCAGGCCATCGGCGACCGCTATGGCCACCGCTTCGCCTTCACCGAGTACCTCGCCGGCGGCGCCGCGCTCGACCGCTTCGGTGTCCCCCTGCCGGACGACACCCTGCGCGGGGTCAAGGACTCGGCAGCTCTGCTGTTCGGCGCCATCGGCGGCCCGAAATGGGAGAAGCTCGCCCACCACCTCAAGCCCGAGGCCGGGCTGCTGGCGCTGCGGCAGGGCCTGGGCGCCTTCGCCAATCTGCGCCCGGCGGTGGTATACGAAGAGCTCATCGACGCCAGCACGATCAAGCCCGAGGTCCTGCGCGGCACCGACATCATGGTGGTGCGCGAGCTGACCGGCGGCATCTACTTCGGCACCCCCAGGGGCATCGACGGCCAGGGCCCTACGCGGCGCGGCTACAACACCGAGGTCTACACGGTGATGGAGATCGAGCGCATCGCCCGGGTGGCCTTCTCCACTGCCCAGGGACGGCGCAAGAAGGTGTGCTCGGTCGACAAGGCCAATGTCCTGGAATCCAGCCAGCTGTGGCGCGACACCGTGATCGCAGTGGCCAAGGACTTCCCCGATGTCGCCCTCACCCACCTCTATGTCGACAACGCCGCGATGCAGCTGATCCGCGATCCGCGCCAATTCGATGTGATCGTCACCGGCAACATCTTCGGCGACATCCTCTCTGACGAGGCCAGCCAGCTGACCGGATCGATCGGCATGCTCGCGTCTGCTTCGGTGGGTGGTCCGGTGGGGTTCTTCGAGCCCATCCACGGCTCGGCGCCCGACATCGCCGGTACCGGCAAGGCCAACCCCCTGGCGATGATCGGTTCGGCGGCCCTGCTGCTGCGCTACGGCCTCAAGCTCGAGGACGAGGCGCGCGCCATCGAGGCGGCGATCAGCGGGGTGCTCAAGGACGGCATGCGCACCGGGGACATCCGCCAGCCCGGCCTGGCGGTGGTCGGCACCCGGGTGATGGCAGACGCGGTGCTCGCCCGGCTGCGTTCGCCTCGCTGAGGGCCTGGGCTTGCAAGAGCCTCCTTGCGAAGTCCTTACCACCCTATACAAGCGGCGCTTATGAAGAACTACCGGATCGCTGCCGTGGGCGTCATCGCCATCGCCTCCCTCACCCTCGGTGGCTGCGGCTCGGATCGCGAGCTGGGCTACAAGGACACCCAGATCCAGGAACTCGAGCGCGTCAACAGGGAGCTCGAGAACCAGCTGGTGGCGTGCGCCAACGACAAGACCAGGGCCTACATCGAGCGCAATCCGCAGGCCCCGCCCCTCCAGGTCGGCAAGGACCTCATCGAGAATGCCACGCTGCACGAGCGCGACGTCGAGCTGGTCATCTCGATCGAGAACAGCGTGCTGTTCAAGCCCGGCTCGGCCGATCTGAGCACCAGCGCCAAGAACACCCTCAGCCATGTGATCGCGCTGATCAACCAGAAGTACCACGACGGCTTCTACGTCCGCGTCGATGGCCACACCGACGACGAGAAGATCAGCCGCAGCAAGGACCAGTGGGACGACAACTGGGATCTCTCCGGCGGACGCAGCCAGAAAGTGCTGCACTTCCTCCTCGATCACGGCATCCCGGCCGCCAAGCTCGGCTTCGCCGGCTTCGCCGACCAGCGCCCGCTCGATCCCAACACCTCGGCGGCCAACCGCGCCAAGAACCGCCGGGTCGAGATCGTCGTGATTCCGATGCACCCCGGCGGCGGCAAGTAGCCCCACCAGCCGTCCATGCCGCGATCGGCGCGCGAGCCAGCGAGCGACTTCGAGGTCGTTGTCGGCTGGCTCGCGGTCGTTTGGGGCGCATTCATCATCGATGTCATCCTGCGCGCCACCTGCAAGGTGGAGATCGCCTGGGTCCTCGGCGTGCGCCCGCGCACGCCCGAGGGCCTGCTCGGCATCCTCTTCGCGCCCTTCCTGCACGCCTCGCTCGAGCACCTGCTGGCCAACAGCATCGGCCTGCTGCTCCTGGGCATGATCAGCTGCAGCTACGGCCGCCGGCTGACCGGCATCGCGGTGATCTACGGCATGGTGCTCTCGGGCGCCACCGCCTGGATCTGGGGCCTGCCGGGCAGCGTGCACATCGGCGCCAGCGGGGTGGTGTTCGCGCTGATCGGCTTCCTGCTCGCCAACGGGCTGTTCCGGCGCGGGCTGATGCCGATCATCATCGCCCTGGTCACCCTCGCGCTCTACGGCGCGGCGCTGGTGACCATGCAGCCGGTGCAGCCGGGAGCCAGCGTGCACCAGCTCAGCTGGGAGATGCACCTGGGCGGATTCATCGGCGGGGTGATCGCCAGCTGGCGGCTGCGCCATCGCCGCGTCCGCTGATGGCGATGCGGCGCACACGGCGCATGCGGCCCTATTTGAGGTTCAAGAGCTCGCGCACCAGGTCCTCGACCTGGCGGTCGTCGGGGCGCTCGCGCAGCAGCCGCAGCACCTGGTGCTGGAGCTTGTTGCCGACGCGCTCCAGCCCATAGCGCAGTTCGGAGCTGTCCTTGAGGTTGAGCTTGCCGCGCAGGCGCGCCTCCTCGGCGGCGATGATGTCGTCGAAATAGGATGCCACCTGGGCGAGCAGGGCACCCTTGTCCCGCCGCACATCGGTGACGTAGCTGGAGACCAGGCTGTCGACCAGGGCATCGGCGGCATCGACCTCATCGGCGCGCAGATTGCGGTTGGCCGCCACCACCGCCTCGAGATGGTCGATGTTGTAGAGGAAGACGTCCGAGAGCTTGCCGACCTCGGCCTCGACATCGCGGGGCACCGCCAGATCGATGAACATCAGCGGCGCCTTGCGCCGCTTCTTGACCGCTCTCACCTCGGCCTCGGTGATCACCGCATGCGGGGCCGCGGTGCTGGTGACCACGATGTCATGGACTAAGAGCGCATCGGCGAGCATCGACCAGGGCATCGCCTCGGCCTTGTACTCCGCCGCCAGCGCGGTGGCACGCTCCTCCGAACGGTTGATCACGCTCAGCTCGCGCACCCCGGCGGAGAGCAGGTACTTGATCGCCAGCTCGGCGATCTCGCCGGCGCCGACCACCAGCAGGCGCGCCTTGGACAGCTCGCCATAGATGTGGCGCGCGAGGTCGACGGCCACCGATGCCACGCTGAGCTTGTGCTTGCCGATCGCGGTCTGGTTGCGCACCTCCTTGGCCACCCCGAGCGAACGCTGGAACAGGGGGTTGAGCACGGCGCTGGTGAAGTGGCCGGCGCGCGCCTGGTCGTAGGCGGTCTTGACCTGGTTGATGATCTGGTGCTCGCCGATGACCAGGCTCTCCAGGCCGGCGGTGACGCGGAACAGGTGGCGCACGCACTGCCGGCCGCGGCTCCAGTAGACGTGCTGGTCGAGGATGGCGGCATCGACGCCATGGTGTTCGGCCAGCAGGCTGACGATCGCCTGGCGGTCGGGCGTGCCGGCGAGGTAGCACTCCAGGCGATTGCAGGTGCTCAAGACCACCGCCTCGCTGCTGCCCGGCAGGGTCGACAGCCCGGCGAGCAGGCGGAGAAGCGTCTCCGGCGGCACCGCCAGGCGCTCGCGGATGTCGACCGGGGTGCGGTGGTGATCCACTCCCAGGATCGCCAGCGGCAGATCGCCGCCCTGGTCGTCGCTCGGTGCGGTCCCCTCACCCATGGGTGAGCACCAGTTGGCTGACGGCGCCGAGCGCCGAGAGCACCATTCCCGCCACCGCCGCCGCGGCGACCATGCCGCGGCTGATGCGCTGGGCGCTGCGCAGCGCCAAGGTGGCGACCAGCACGATCATGGTGACCAGCGACAGCACGATGGTGGGATGGGCGAGGCTGATCGAACGGCTCATCTGCATCGCCGCGCCGCCGGTGGCCAGGCCGCCGAGGAGCAGGGCGGTGGCGACCACCAGGCTGCGTTCGGTCAGCCGCTCCAGGAGCGGCAGGCTGGGCAGGCGCAGTGCGCGCACGCTCGGCGACTTGAGCTGGCGGGCGGCGATCAGGTAGAGGCCGCCCGCGGTACCGGCGATCACCATCGCCGCCAGCTCGAGCGACATGAACAGCGCATGGACGCTGGTGATCCAATGGCCGCTGGTGGCGGCCACCAGCTGATGATCCCGCCGTCCGGTCAGCTCGGCCATCGCCACCAGGAGCGACATGCCGCCGATCGGCAGCACCAGCACTCCGCGGCTGGGCACCGCCAGGTAGCGGCTGAGGAAGAGCAGGCTGGCGACCCCGGCCCACACCCCCAGGACGCTGTAGGAGAAGTCGACCTCCCTGGCATCGCACAGGCTCAGCACCAGGCTGGCGGTGAGGAGCGCCATGCCCGCCCACATCGGCCAGAGGTAGCGCGGCTGCGGTGCATCGACCCGGCCCATCTGCCGCCAGCGCAGCAGCGCCGCGGCGCAGAAGCAGCAGCCGGCTGCGGCGATCAGGGCGATGGCGACGTTGTGCACCCCCTCAGCCTAGAGCGGGGTGCCATCGAGACAACTGCACCAGCCGGCCTAATGCACGAACGACGAGACGGTGACGATGTTGCGCAGGTCGTTGTCGAGCAGCTCGGCGCGCAGGCCGAGCCATACCCCGGGCAGCCCGACCAGGTCGTCGCCGCCGGCGCGGATGCTGATGCGGTCCCAGACCTGGTAGTTGAAGGTGGCCCGCAGCATGAGCGTCCCCTGCTCATAGCGGCGATCGAGGGGGAGTCGCTTGTTGTCCTTCTGGCGCCCCATGATCTCCAGGCTGAGGTTGCGGGTGAACTGATAGGTCAGATCGGCGCCGACCTGGCCATCGATCAGGCCGGCCGCGGTGGTGAGACGATAGAACTCGCCGATGTCATCGGGGAACCAGCGCCAGCCGACCAGCAGGTTGATGTCGACGTTGAGCTGGTTGGGATCGTCCATCAGCGCAACGCGGTCGCGCGGCGCGGTGCGGTAGGAGATGCCGGCCTGGTAGAACTTCCAGGGCGCCGGCTCGATCCTCAGGTAGGCGGAGTAGGTCTCGACCCCCGAGCGCACATCCTCGCCCCCGTCGACCCCGAGGATGAACTTCAGCTCGCTGAAGCCGCGCGTCACCGGTTTGATCTCCTCCAGGCGCTCATTCAGCGATTCGACCGCCTCGAGCGCCTTGTCGTGCAGGGTGTCCTCGAACACCAGCTTGCCGATGGTGCCATTGCCGGAGGCGATCTGGGTGGTGATGACATCGAGGTTGTCGGCGATGTGCTCGATCCTGGGGGTGGCCTTGGCGATGTCCGCCATCGCGCTCTTCAGGTTAGGGCGGTTCTCCTCCACCGCGTCGCCGAAGGACTTCATCGCCGAGCTGACATTGTCCACCGTGACCGGCAGCTTGTCGATCGCGCTCTTGAGGCTGCTGCGGTTCTCCTCCACCATCTGCCTGATCTGCTCCGACATCTTGTCGAAGCTGGCGATCGCCTGCTTGACCCCCTCGCGGTTCTCGTCGACCAGATTGCCGATGCGCTCCGACATGGTGCTGAAGTTGGAGATCGCCTTGGAGATCTCGACGCGGTTCTCCTTGACCAGGTCCTCGATCTGGGTCGAGGCCTTGCCGAAGCGGTCGAGGTTGTCCTTCACCGAGACGATGGCGTCCTTGAGCCCCTGGCGGTTCTCGATGATCACCCCATGCAGCTCGGCGAGCACCTCGTCGACGTCCGCCGGCTCCTTGCCGACATGGCTGGCGACCAGCTCGGGGGTGATCGGCACGCCCGAGCGCGCGGCGATCTCGAGCGAAGACCCGCCGAGCAGCCCCTGGGCGATGCGGAACTCGGTCTGCTCATCGATCATCACCACCTTCTTGCGATCGCCGTTGATCGAGAAGGACACCTTGACTGCCGGCTTGCCATCGTTCAGGAGCACCGGAATGACTTCGGTCACGGTGCCGACCTTGACCCCGTTGTAGGTCACCCCGTCTCCCTCCTTGAGACGGGTGACGCGCGGGAAGATCACCGCATAGGGGCCCTTGGCGGCGCCGATCTGGGTAGTGAAAATGGTGAACCACAACAGCAGGCCGAGCCCGAGGAAGAACAGGATGCCGACCTTGACTTCGCTATTCACTCGGCGATCCCCGTTCCCGGTGTGGCGGGCATCCTAGCGTGGTGGTGCAGGGCGGATCAAGCACCAGCCGGCGAGGGCGGCGCAGGGCGGCCTCCCCGCCCCCCGGCTGGCCTGGGTCGGGCAGGAGCACAGCTCCTTCGAGGGCGGTCATGGGGCAAACCCTTCGGTCAGCGGCCCCTTGGTCGAGCCGGTGAGCATCTGCTGCAGCACCGGGTGGTCGTATTCGCGGATTTGCGCCTGGCTGCCGACCGCGATCATGCGCCCCTTGTAGAGCATGGCTATGCGATCGGCGATGTCGAAGGCCGCATGCATGTCGTGGGTGATGACGATCGAGGTCACGCCCAGCGACTTCTGCAGCGCCACGGTCAGCTCGTTGACGCCGTTGACAGTCACCGGGTCGAGGCCGGTGGTCGGCTCGTCGTAGAGGATGATCTCCGGCTTCTGGATGATCGCCCGCGCGATGCCGACGCGCTTGCGCATGCCGCCGGAGAGGCTGGCGGGCTTGAGCGCGAGGATCTCCTCGGCCGGCAGGAACACCTGCTTGAGGGCGGTCACCACCCGGGTGCGCACCTCCTGGGCCGGCAGGTGGTCGACCTCGACCAGCGGCAGGCCGACGTTCTCGAGCACGGTGAGCGAATTCAGCAGCGCGGCGTTCTGGAACACCACCCCCAGGCGGCGGCGGTAGGTCGCGAGCTGCTCCTGGGTGGCGAGGTTGAGGTTGAGATCGCCGACCATCACCGCGCCGGCGTCGCTCTTCAGCATGCCCATGATGTGGCGGATGAGGGTGGTCTTGCCCGAGCCCGAGCCGCCGATGATCACCAGGGTCTCGCCACGGAAGATGTCGATATCGATGCCGCGCAGGATGTGGCGCGGCCCGAAGCTCTTGTTGAGGTCGCGGATGCGCATCAGCGGCTCTTTGCCATCCGGGGCCTTGTCCAGCGGCCACGCGCGCTCCATCTCCTGGCGCGTCCACTGGTCGCCGGCGCGCTTGACGAAGGTCATTCGAGCACCTTCTTGAGCGTCAGCTGGACGAACTGGGTCAGGAACAGGTCCATCAGCAGGGTGAAGATCACGCACAGCACCACGGTCTTGGTGGTGGCGCGTCCCACGCCCTCGGCGCCATCGGTGGTGTTGAGGCCCTGGTCGCAGGCGATGGTGCCGATCAGGCAGGCGAACACCCCGGCCTTGAACAGGCCGGTGAAGACGTCGGAGTAGGTGAGCATGCTCTTGGCCGACTCGAAGAAGGTCGCCACCGTCACGCCGAAGCTCGCCTTGGAGATCATCGCGCCCCCGAGCATGCCGACGAAATCGGCGATCGCCGCGAGCATCGGCATCACCACCGCCAGGGCGACCAGCCGCGGCATCACCAGGAAGCGCACCGGATCTATGCTCATCGATCTGAGCGCGTCGATCTCCTCATTGACGGTCATGGTGCCGATCTCGGCCGCCATCGCCGCGCCGACGCGCGCGAGGATGATTACCGCCGCCCAGATCGGCCCGAGCTCGCGGCAGAAGGTGACGCCGATGATGCCGCCGAGGTTGTTCTCGAGGCCGAAATCCTTGAGCGAGATACCGGTCTGGACCGCCATGATCATGCCCGTCAGCCCCGAGATCAGCGATAGCACCAGGAGCGAGCCGAAGCCGGACATCTCGATCTGGCGCACGATCTGCACGCTGCTGCGCCTGATATCGCGCACCGAGCGCACCGTCGCCCAGAACAGCACCAGGCAGCGACCGGCGACCTGCGCACGCTCGATGATGCCGCGCCCGGTGTTGGCCATCACCAGTTCGCTCTTCTCGCGCGCGAACTGCGGGATGGCGCTGGTGGTGGTGCGGTGATCGCCGAAATTAACCATGCCGTCCTCCCGGCTGGCGGACCGGCTCCAGGCGCTGTCCCAGGAACGCGATGGCGATGATGGTCTTGGCATCGAGGATCTCGCCCTCGGCCACCAGGCGAGCGAGCTCGGCGACCGCGACCTCCTCCAGGCGCACCAGCTCGCCATGCTCGGGTGCAGCCGGCACCTGCGTCAGGCCTGCGGCGCGATAGACGATCATCTCCTCATCCGACACTCCGAGCGCAGGGAAGAAGCGCATCACCTCGCTGAAGGTGCGCGCCGCATAGCCTGCCTCCTCCTGGAGCTCGCGTGCCGCGGTGCGCTCGGGCGCCTCCCCCGGAACGCGGGTGCCGGCTGGGATCTCGAGCGTCCAGCGGCGCACCGGATAGCGGTACTGGCGCACCATCACCAGGCGTCCCGGGACGCTCTCGGCGATGACCGCGACCGCGCCGGGATGGTGGATGACCGGACGCACGACCTCGCCATCGGGGGTCGAGAAGCGCTCCTCCTGAAGGCTGAAGCGTGACGAGGCGTAGATCGGCGTCGCGCCAATGCAGGTGACTGGAGCCTGGGACATGGTCCTCGCCTTGCCGTTCATACGTTGTCTACGATTCTAAAGCAATCATCCGTTAGCAATAGGGGCCCAGGACCGGGCCGCCCGATCTGACCTGCCACATGTACCTCCTCACCCTGGTACCGCCAGCGCTCCTTGCTTCCGGGCAGCGGACGCGAACCTGTGGCGCTTCCCAGCAGCCGCCGCTGCCAGCGGACGGTCCGGAGAGCGCATGCGCATCAGCATCAATTGGATCAAACGGCTCCTCGGCGTCGCCGACCTGGGGCTGAGCGCCAGCGAGCTGCAGGCGCGGCTCAGCGCCCGCGTGGCGGAGATCGAGAGCGGGCTGGAGACCACCGGGGCGGCGCTCGATGGGGTGGTGGCCGGCCGCATCCTCACCTGCCAGCCCCATCCGGCGGCCGACAAGCTGCGCATCACCACCGTCGATATCGGCGAAGCCGTGCCGCTGCGCATCGTCTGCGGCGCCCCCAATGCCGCTGCCGGACAGATGGTCGCCGTGGCTACCGTAGGGGCGACGGTGCACGTCACCGGGCGCGACGGCACACGAGGCCCCCTGGTGATCAAGCCGGTGACCCTGCGCGGCGAGGCCAGCGAGGGGATGATCTGCGCCGAGGATGAGCTCGACCTGGGTCCGTCGCATGACGGCATCATGGTGCTGGACGGCAATGTGCGTCCGGGCCTGCCGGTGCGCGAGGCGCTGGGCGTGGGCGATACCGTGCTGGTGATCGAGAATCATGCCATCACCCATCGCCCGGACCTGTGGGGCCAGCTCGGATGGGCGCGCGAGGTCGCGGCGATCCTCCAGCTCCCCCCTCCCGCGGAACCGGACATCCGCCTGCACCCGCTCGGCTCGGCATGGTCGGCCGAGCTCGCCGACGAGGGCTGCAGCGCCTATGTCGGGGCACGCATCGAGGGCGTGCGAGACGGCAGCTCGCCGACGTGGATGCAGGCCCTGCTCACCAGCGCCGGAGTCCGCCCCCTCGGCCTGCTGGTCGATGTCACCAACCTGGTGATGCTCGAACTGGGCGAGCCGATGCACGCTTTCGATGCCATTGCCATCGCCGGCGAGTCGCTCATCGTCCGGCGTGCGCGCGATAAGGAAGTGCTCACCAGCTTGGACGGGCGTGAGCTGGTACTGGCCGAGGGCGATCTGGTGATCGCGGATCGCAACCGGGCGCTGGCGCTGGCAGGGATCATGGGCGGTATCGGCAGCATGGTGCAGCCGCAGACCACCACCGTGCTGCTGGAGGCTGCGATCTTCCGCCCCGAGCGCATCCGCCGGACGCGTAAGCGTCTCGGCATCGCGACCGACAGCTCGGCGCGCTTCGAGAAGGGGCTCTATCCCGAGCTCGCACCGGCGGCGATCAACCGCGCCATCGCCCTGATCACCGAGCTGTGCCCCGGCAGCCGGGTGACCGCCTGCTTCGCCGCCGGAGCGACCGCCGGCCAGGAGCGCCGCATCGCCTTCGCCCAGGACCAGGTAGGCCGCACCACCGGGCTGGAGATCCCCTGGCCGCGGCAGGTGGCCCTGCTGGGCCAGCTGGGATTCACCCTCTCCGGCGGAGCCGTGCGGGTGCCCTGGTGGCGGGCCAAGGACGTCGTCGTCCCCGCCGATCTGGTCGAGGAGGTGGCGCGCAGCCATGGCTACGAGCACATCGTGCCCGAGACCCCGCGCCTCCCCGCCGCCGCGCCGGCGTCGAACCCCCTACGTGCTGCCGAGCACCGCTGCCGACGGCTGATGTCCGGGCTCGGCTGGGACGAGGTGGCGACCTATGCCTTCACCTCGCAGGCGTGGGTCGACCTGCTGGCGCTGGAGACCATCCCGATCCATCTCGCCCATGCGCTCTCCAGCGAGCAGAATGTCATGCGCCCCAGCCTGGTGCCCAACCTGCTGCAGGCGGTGAGTGCCAACCTCAAGCACCAGCGCCAGGTCGCGCTCTACGAGATCGGCAAGCGCTACGGCCGGGGCATCGGTCGCGCCTCCACGCAGGGCGACGAGCACGAGGAGGTGGTGATCTGCGGTGCCGTCGCCGGCAGCGCGGATGCGGCGCCCTTCTATGCCGCTCGCGATGCCGCCCTGGCGCTGCTGGAGGGGCTCGGCTACCCCGCCAGCGCCCAGCCGCCGCCCATCCGCGAGCCCTCCGGCACGAGCTGGCAGACCCCGACGCGTACCGTGAGGCTGGTGCCGGGCGGGCTCGGCCGCAAGCAGCCGGCCGGAGCCGCGCTGGGCTGGTGCACCGAACTGCCGAAGGCGCTGCGCGATCACGCCGGATGCACGGCACGCGTCGGCTATTTCGAGATCGCCCTCGAGCAGCTACTCGCCACCAGCCCGCAGCCGCTGCCCTACCGTGCGCCCAGCCGCTTTCCGGTGGTGGAACGCCAGTTCACCTGGGACTGCCCGGATGAGCTGCCCTTCGCCGAGCTCGAGACCCCGATGCGCCAGGCGGCCGGCGAGCTCTATGCGGGCCTCGCGCTCGACTCGATCTACCGCGGTGAGCAGCTGAGCGCTGGGCGCAAGGCGGTGAGCCTGCGCATCTTCCTGCAGGCGTACGACCGCACCCTGGACGACAAGGACCTCAACCACGTGCAGTCGCGCATCATCGCCAGCATCGAGAAGCGCACCCCCGCCCGCCTGCGCCAGTAACCTGGGCCCCGACAGCGGTCCTCACCGTTCGCTGAAGGTGGCCTCGCACTCGCCGCACACCCAGTCGATGCAGGGGAAGGCATTGGCACGCCGGCCATCCACCAGCTGCACAGCGGCCTCGCCCCCGGCGGACGCGAGCGTCTGCCCGCCCGGGACCGCGACCTGCCCGCTGGCGGGGGCGATGCGCAGCCGCCTGGCATCGCAGCTGCCGGCATAGGCCCGTGCATAGGCTCTCCAGTCGCCCCAGCCCTGCCCGAGCATGCGCACGATCGCCGGCAGGGTGGGATCCAAGGGCGCCCAGCCGAGGGTGGTCTCGACCTCGAGCCAGAGATGCGGATTGGCGATGGCGCTGTGGGCGACGATGCCGGCGCACAGCCGCCAGCGCCTGCCGCGCTGATGCAATGCGGCGCCGAGAGCCATGGCGCAGTCGATGCAGCTGCCGCTCCAGCGCGCGTCCACCGCCCCGTCGGTGACGGCCTGCGGATATTCGAAGGGGCGGTGGTGGCGGTAGGCATAGTCGAAGGCGCCCACCACCTCGATCATCAATGCGCTGAAGAACGCATGCTCCTGGCTGCCATGGGGGAGCACCACCTGCGGGATGGCCTGGACATCGGCGCTGCCGCGGGCGGTCAGGGTGGTGGAGGTGGCAGCGCCGCCGAGCACCACACCGTGCGCGTCGACGGTGGCGTCCAGGCCCTCGGCGGCAAGCTCACGGCGCTCGACGATGCGCTGCCAGGGGCTGTCCTCGGGGTGCGGCAGGAACCAGGACAGGGTGCTGACCGGCCGCGGCAGGTAGAGGCGATGGACGCGCTGGCAGCGGTAGCTGCGCGCACCATCAGTGCCGGCGAGGAAGGGCGCGAACCAGCCGAGATACTGCCGCCAGCGACGCGCCATCACCGGGCATTCCTCCAGGCGTCCCGCGCTCAGCCAGTTGGCGGCGGCGAAGGGATCGACATGTCCGCGGGCATCGGCAGGCAGGCCGTCCTGCAGCCAGCGCTGGACCGCATGCGGGCTGACATGGACGAAGCGGGCCAGGCCATCGGCGTCCAGGGCGGGGTAGGGATGCGCCGCACCCGGCTCGACCAGGATGGCTGGCGACGGACCGTCGTCCACGGTCAGCGGCCCGGCCTCGGCCCGGAACTCTCATCCTTCTGGCCGGAGACCCCGGCGTCCTCGGCCTCATCCTCCTCGGCATCCTCGAGCAGATTGCGGCCCAGCCTCCACTTGGTCCACATCGCATGCCCCTCCCAGGCGAGCCCCGAGAGCAGGTAGACGGTGGTGACCACCACGAGGAAATACTGGGGGACGAGCACCAGCACGCTGATCATCAGGAAGATGATGATGAAATGGCGGAAGCCCAGGCGTCCGAACAGGGTATTGCCGATGTGCGGATAGCGCACCGTCGAGACCATCATCAGCGCCGAGATGAAGGTGATGGCGATGAAGATCCAGCGGTAGGCATCGAGCGTCTCCAGGCTGACATACTTGTAGATGTGCTCGTGGTCCTGGGCAGCGCCCAGGTAGGCCACCGGGATGCTGTGCAGGATGTCCTGGTGGTAGTGCAGGATGATCCATGAGCACACCACCGCAGCCGCACCGGGCGAGGGCAGGCCGCGGAAGGAGGTGGTCGCCGTATCGCTGTGCTCGACATTGTAGCGCGCCAGGCGGATGGCGGCCATGACCGGATAGAAGACGGTGAGGAACCACAGCAGCCGCTGGCCATGATCGAAGACCCCGGGCTCGCCGAGCAGCAGCCGGTGCGCGAGGATCGCCGGCGCGACGCCGAAGCTCACCACATCCGAGAGCGAGTCGAGCTCGGCCCCGAACGGGCCATCGGTCTTGGTCATGCGCGCGACCTTGCCGTCGAGCATGTCGCACACCATGGCGACGAAGACCATCACCGCGCCGGCCTCGAGCATGTCGTGGGCGGCGCACAGGATGGCGGTGATGCCGCTGGCCAGGTTTCCGGCGGTCAGGAGGGTCGGCAGCACCGGCAGGGTCTTCAGCCGGCGGATGCGGATGCGCATCGAGTTGAGCCGCTCGCTCATCGCATCATCCGATCCCGCGCGCGGGGCAGGGCGTTCATGGCGCCGGCCCGCCAGCGGCGGCAGTGGCAGGAGGGGCGGTGGCGGCCGAGAGCTCGACCAGGATGGTCTCACCGCAGCGCACCCGCTGTCCGACCTGGACCATCACCGTATGGGCGCAGGACAGCGGCAGCCAGAGCTCGGTGCGGCTGCCGAACTTGATCATGCCGAAGAGCTCGCCGCGCTCGAGCCGGTCGCCCGTGCCATGGGTGCAGATGATGCGCCGCGCGATCAGCCCGGAGAGCTGGCGGACCAGCAGTCTCACCCCAGGCGCCACCTCGGCATCGACCTCGATGCCGAGGGTATTGGATTCGTTCTCGTGGCTGACATCGGGGTGCCGTGCATCGAGGAACCGTCCGGGCTTGTAGGCGGCGAAGCGCACCGTGCCGGCTACCGGGGAGCGGTTGACATGCACATCGAAGACCGAGAGGAAGATGCCGATGCGCAGCGCGCGGGTGCCGAGGTAGAGCGGCTCATCGACTTCGACGATGTCTGCGACCACGCCGTCCGCAGGGGCGATCAGGGAGCGCTGGGTGCCGAGCGGGAGGCGGGCGGGATTGCGGAAGAAGGCCAGGGTGAACAGCCACATGAAGGCCGCAACCGCGGTCCCGGCCCATCGGATCGGCCCCTCCGGCAGCAGCCAGACGCCCCAGCCGAGCACGATCGAGGCGGTGATCAGCGTGGGAATGCCCCAGCGGGCGAAGGTCATGGCGACGCCGCCATCAGCGCATCCGCCTGGTGGTGCTCCTGCAGGTGGTGCATGCTCAGAAGCACGGCGCACAGCAGGATCGCCCCAACCACGCTGCTGCGCCACAGCGCCCCCACCACCCGGTACCAGGCCATCAGCCACACCACCACCAGCACGATCAGGAGCTCCGCCAGCTTCGCCGGCTCGGCTTGGCGGTACCAGGCCATCAGGATGCCGGCATAGCCGAGAAAGCGGTACAGCTTGCCGAGCTCGGCTCGGCGCGCATAGAAGCTGCCGGTATCGACGTGGTCAGCATCACGGTAGCGCATGGCGCCGAGTGTGCCGTCAGCCACAGGCACCGCAACCCCACCGTATGCGCCGTCCAGCCGCCAGCGCGCTCTGCCCGCCAGCGCGCTCTGCCCGCCAGCGCGCGGGCGGTCAGGCCGAGAGCTGGCCGGCGATGATCGCGCTGACGGGGTCGAGCGGCACTCCGTGCAGATGTCCTACCCCGATCCAGGACATGTCGGCCGGGGCGGCCGCCTCCGCGGAAACGCGCAGACGGTAGACGAGGATGAAGAATTGGCGGCACTCGGGCATCGACTCATCATTGCAGTAGCCGATCAGCTCGACCTGCCCGTCCCTGGCCCCCATCATCTCGCAGCCGGCGGCGAAGGCGAGATTGCGCAGCGCCCGCAGCCCATGGCCGAGGGTGCCGACTTCGGGCGGGATGGGGGTGGCGTGCAGGAGCACGCCTGATTCCGAGATCAGCGCCTGGTCGCCGCCCGGCTCAGCCCGCACCACGATCAGCCCGAGCCGGACCTCCTTGGCATCGAAGTTGTCCAGCAGCGATTGCGGCGAGGCGAACCAGCTCTCCTCTGCGAGCGAGTCCAGGACCGAGAAGTCGACCGTGCGGCAGAATCCGGAGATGCGGAAGAGCTCGCGTCGCGGCATCGCCAGCACCAGTGGCTGTTCATCACCCATGGCGCCATCTTGTCCGCATCCTCCGGCAAGGCCAGGACGCAGATCGGGCCTGGGGAACTGGCGGTTGCGACGCGTGCAGCCGCGCGCAGCATCGCTCGCCGCCGCCTCCAGGCGAGCAGGCGATATGACCATGGCGACGATGATCTCGATCCTGCCTTTCGCCGCCCTGCTCCTGGCGATGGCGGTGCTGCCCATGGTCGCGGGTGCATTCTGGCATCGCTTCCATCCGGCCATCGCCGCCGCCTGCGCCGGCGCATCGATCGCCATCTCCCTGTGCACCCAGGCAGAGGCCTGGCCGCTCATCGCGGTCGCGGGGGAGTACCTCACCTTCATCTCGCTGATCGCCTGCCTGTACATCTGCGCCGGCGGCATCGTCGTGCGCATCGGCAGACCAGGCACCCCGCTGACCAACCTGATGGTGCTCCTGGGCGGTGCGGCGCTCAGCAATCTCATCGGCACCACCGGCGCATCGCTGGTGCTGATCAGGCCGTTCATGGCCATCAATGCCGGCCGCCTGCGACCCTATCACATCGTCTTCTTCATCTTCGTGGTCTCAAATATCGGCGGCTGCCTGACCCCGATTGGCGACCCGCCGCTGCTGATGGGATACCTGCGCGGCATCGACTTCCTCCGCTTCGCCACACTGGCCTGGTGGCCGTGGGTCACCGCCATGGCGCTGGTCCTCGCCGCGTTCCTGTGGTGCGATAGCCGCCAGGTGGCGCCTGCCGGCCCGGCTGAAGACGCTGCCGCGGCGGGCGGCACGGCAGCAGGCGACGGGCAGCGCCCGCTGGTGCACGTGCGCGGCTGGCCGATCGCCGGCCTGCTGGTGGTCGCGGTCGCCACCCTGTTCCTCGATCCCGCCACCTGCAGCTGGCTGCCGGCGCTCGAGTTCCAGCACCACCGCATCAGCATCGTGCGCGAGGCGATCCTCCTGGCGATCGCCCTGGCGGCACACCGCCTGGCCGAACCAGCCGACCAGCAGGAGAACCGCTTCTCGCTCGCCCCCATCTCGGAGGTCGCCTGGCTGTTCGCCGGCATCTTCATCGCCATGGCACCGGCCATCGCCCTGCTGCATGCACAGGCGGCATCCGGCAGCATTGCCGGCCTGCCGCTTACACCCATGGTGCTCTATGGCGCGACCGGCATCTGCTCGGGGGTGCTCGACAACGCCCCGACCTTCGTCGCCTTCCTCTCCTCCCTCGAAGGCTCGACCGGCTTGAGCGCAGCGGAGCTCGGGCGATCCGCGGACGCCCTGGTCGGGCAGCGGCTCGCAGCCATCGCCGTGGCCTCGGTCTTCTGGGGCGCGCTGAGCTATATCGGCAATGGCCCTAACCTCATCGTCAAGGCCGTCGCCGAGGAGGCCAGGGACGCCCAGGGCAGGGCGGTGGTGGCGATGCCGGATTTCCTCGCCTATACCCTGCGCTACGCCATCCCCTTCCTGCTGCCGGTGCTGCTCGTGGTGGGGCTGCTGTTTTTCCGCTGAGGCGCCGCCGCACGCCCGTGGATCAGCGATTTCACAGCGTATTAGTCCCCGATCGGGGCTTGCTTGCGACTCCCCTTGACCGCGTCCCCCTGCCGGCAAGGTGTGGCGCAGCAGCGGAGGACCTTATGGGCGTCGCCATCGTCACCGGCGCTTCTCGCGGCATCGGCCGCGGCATAGCGGTCGCGCTCGGTGCTGAGGGATGGCGGGTGGCGGTCAACTATGCCGGCAACCTAGCGGCGGCCGGTGAATGCGTCGAACTGGTCAAGCGGGCGGGCGGTGATGCCATCGCCATCCAGGGCGACATCAGCCAGTGCGATGACCGCGCACGCATCGACGCACAGGCCGCGCACTGGGGCGGGCGCATCGATCTGCTGGTGAACAACGCCGGCATCGCCCCCGCCGTGCGCGCCGATCTGCTCGACGCCGACGAATCGAGCTTCGATCGCCTGCTGGCGGTGAACCTCAAGGGCCCCTACTTCCTCAGCCAGCTGGTGGCCAGGCGCATGATCGCCCACCCCTTGGATGCCGCTGGCAGCCGCGGGCAGATCGTCAACATCAGCTCGATCAGCGCCTATGCCGCCAGCACCGACCGCGGCGACTACTGCATCGCCAAGGCCGGCATCGGCATGATGACGTCGCTTTACGCCACCCGGCTGGCCGAGCACCAGATCCGCGTCTACGAGATCCGCCCCGGGGTGATCGCCACCGACATGACCGGGGCGGTGCGCAGCAAGTACGACGCTCTGATCGGCGCAGGCCTGACGCCGATACGCCGCTGGGGCCAGCCTGAGGATGTGGCGCGGGCGGTAGTGGCGATCGCGCGTGGCGATCTCCCCTTCTCGACCGGGGAAGTGATCAACGTGGATGGCGGATTCCACCTGCGCACCCTGTGATGTCCAGCCCATGAGCACCACCATCCTGTCCTGCATCCGCTGCGACTCGCCGATCCAGGTCGCGGAGCTGGACCAGGGCCTCGCCGTGCGGGTCGATGGCGAGCTGATCTGCCAGATGTGCGTGGACAGCCTGCCGGGAGAGGCCCAGGTCAAGATCAACCAGCTGCGGGCGATGCGCGGCCTCAACGCCACCACCTACTCGCTGAATCTGGGGAAGCACCCCGCGCTGCACCTCTTCACCTTCACCACCGCGGGCAACATCACGGTGCATCGCCGCGCCGTGCACAAGGATGGCGAGTTCTCCGCCCCGCCGCTGCCGCCGCGCTCTGATTCACAGGCTGCGGCACACGCGCCCGCGGCCGTCACTGCCAGCGCACCCCAGGCCATCGCCGCACCCGCCACCGGCAGGTCCAAGGCCCCGCTGGCGGTAGCCGCAGGGATCGCGGTGGTGCTCTGCGCGGGCGCGGCGCTCGCCTATCTCCAACTGCACGGCAATGGCGCGCAGAAGGAGGTGCAAGCGGCACCAGCGCTCGCGCCGCCGGCACCGGCGGTGGCGGCGAGGACGCGCGACGATTACCCCAGCGACCCGGTGGAGGGCTGGTCCCAGGCCAGCCAGGATCGCGAGTGCCCGGCAGCCGTGCGCCAGGCGATCGCTCTCGAGCTGAAGCGCAGGCTCAGCCAGGAGCTCGACGCGGCCGACCGGGCGATCAAGGCCGGCGAAGCCGCCGAGGCGCAGCGGCTGCTCGCCCAAGCCGAGGTGCCCGACGACATCGTCTTCCGCGACCTGCGTCAGCGGGACGCCGAACTGCGCAAGCAGTTGGCAGAGCATCCCGTGGTGGCTGAGCACCGGCCGAGCGCACCGCCGGCCGAGCACCAGCCGGAACCGGTGAGCGCATCTCCCGCCCCGTCACCGCAATCCGCTCCCGGCCCGACGAGCATTGCCGTGCCCCCAGCCCCTGCCGCAGCCACCTTAGTGCCGCCGAGCCTCTCGGCGGCGGTCGGCGAGAGCTGGCGCATCCCGGGCAGGGATCTGGTGAGCGAGGACTCCGCGCAGTGGAAGCGCATCGGCAGCTCCATCCACCTCACCAGCGATGTCGCCGTGGTCCGCAAGTCGCTGCTGCTCGATGGCGGGACCTACCAGATCTGGGTGCAAGCGATCAATCACAGCCGTCCATCGTCGGTCCAGGTGAGCATCGGCGGCCAGCACGCCAAGCAGCTCGAGATCAGGACCGGCGGCAAGGTGCTGTGGATGCAGCTGCAAAACGACGCCCATCCGACGTTCACCCTGCCCGCAGGCGAGAGCATCCTCGAGATCTCGGGCATGGGCCATGGGCTGGAGGTCCTCCAGCTGCTGGTCTATGACAGCACCTTGCCCAACCCCGAGCAATCCGACCACCTGCATGCCAAGCCCCCGCGCTGGGGCGCGCCCCCGCCTGGCGAGGTCAAGGAACCGGCAGGAGCGCTCGCCTGGAAGCCGCGTTTCGTCCAGGTATCGAAGGAGCTGGCGATACGCCAGGCGCCCCTGGACGGCTCGGTCTACCTGCCGCCGGGCTGGCCGGGCGGCCTGCAGGGTTTCTGGCGCTCGGTGAAGATCAACGCCAAGAAACGCCATGTCATGACCCTCGATCTGCATGACACCTCGAGCGAGAATGGCGGCATCGCGCTGCTGCTGCACCCCGGACGTCTGGATCGCAAGCAGCTCCAGGTGACGGCCTACGAACAGGGAGGCAAGTCCGTCACCCTGCCGCCATTCCAGTTCAGCGGAGCCGAGGACTGGGAGATCTTCACCATCCAGGCCAAGAGCATCCTCGATGGCATGTCGATCAGCAGCCTCACCCTCGAGGACGATGCCGGCGCCGACTTCCCCGCCGAGGACGGCTTCATCCTGGCGAAGGTCGCCACCAGCATCAACCAGCCTGCCACCCCCGCGCTGCTCGCCCTGCGCCCGCCGGCGCTGGTGCGCGACGAGCACCGCGCGAAGAACCTGCTCAAGCTGATCGAGGCCATCAGCCGATTCCGCAAGCATGCCATGACGAGGGCCATCGATACGGCAAAGCTCAAGCTGCTGGTCGGCCCCGCCTTCGATGGCGCATGGCGGGCCGAGGTGCGGCGCCAGCTCGAGCTCCTGCTCCCTGGCCGGCTGCCCGCCAACCTCGAGCAGGAGATCTCCTTCCAGGACAGCTGGTTCGAGTCGCTGACCAGGAGCCCGGGCGCCGGAGTGCCCGCGATCCTCGAACCGGCGGGCCAGCACATCGTCATCATCGCGACCGCCTCCGGCGAGCTCAAGGACGGCAGGTCCCCCGGCCAGGCCCTCGAGTCGCTGTGGAAGAAGCGGCTCGAACAGCTGGTCAACAATGGCATGCTGCCGCTGGTGGTGCTGGGGCCCAGCCTGGTCGACGGCGACAAGCGCGCCACCGCCGATGCGCTGTGGGCCGAGGTGGAGGATTTCATCACCAAGCAGATGCCGGGGGTGCCGATGATCGACCTGCGCAGCACGCCCTTGGCGCCCACCGCCGAGCTGAGCCCTGCCGCCAGCGACTATGCCGCCACCATGATCGCCGACGGCTACAGCGAGTTCATCTACTGGCTGCACCGCGCCGGCGGGGCGAAATGACGCGCCCGGCCGCATGACCATCACCCTGCGCCTCGCGACCCGCTCGAGTCCGCTCGCCATGTGGCAGGCGCGGCACGTCGCCAGCATGCTGCGCCGGGACCATCCGCGCCTGATCATCCAGCTGCTGCCGATGTCCTCGAGCGGGGATGGCGATCATGCTACCCCCCTCTACCGGCTCGGCACCATCGGCATCTTCTGCAAGGAGGTGCAGCAGGCCGTCCTCGATGGCCATGCGGATGCCGGGGTGCACAGCTGCAAGGACCTGCCGACCAGCGAGCCCGAAGGCCTGCTCCTGGCCGCGATCCTCAGGCGCGCCGATCCGCGCGACGTGCTCATCGGCGCCGGCTCGCTCGACGAGCTCGCCCAAGGCGCGCTGGTGGGCACCTCCAGCCTCAGGCGCCAGGCGCAGCTCGCCGAGCGCAGGCCGGACCTGCGCTTCACCAGCATCCGCGGCAATGTCGAGACGCGCCTGCGCAAGGTCGCCATGGGCGAGGTGGCGGCCACGGTGATGGCGATGGCCGGGCTGAGCCGCCTGCTGCTGCTGCGCCGCGCCCGCGCCGTCGCCCTCGATCCGCTCAGCGTCTGCACCCCCGCTCCGGCCCAGGGCGCGGTGGCGGTCGACTGCCGCGCCGCGGATGCCCGCACCCGCTTCCTGCTCTCGTGCCTGAATCACCGGTCTACCGCCGTCGCCGTCGGCATCGAGCGCCAGGTGCTCGCCGGCCTGTCCGGTGGCTGCTCCCTGCCGCTCGGCTGCCTCGCCCAGCCGCATGCCAGCGGCTGGCAGGTCATCGCCCGGCTCGGACAGGATGGCACGCTCAGGACCGCCATCGCCCACGGCGCCGCCTCGCCGCTGCCCGGGCGCATCCTCGCGCTGCTCAGGCGCTGAGCCACCCCCTTCGGGGCGACCACCCTGGTGGTATCACTCAGGCGTCCAAGGGCTGTGCGATCCGGCTCTTGTACGAAAGCGCTTTCATGTCATTCATGACAGCCCGCACACGCTCATGAGGCCAGCATGTCCAAACCCATACTCAACGTCGCCCTGGTCGGCTATGCCTTCATGGGCCGTGCCCATTCCAACGCCTATCGCCAGGTGAACCGCTTCTTCGCCGATGCCCCCTTCCAGGTGGTGCCGAAGGTGCTGGTCGGCCGGACCGCAGGGCCGCTGAAGCTGGCCGCCGAGCAGTTCGGCTGGCAGGAGTACTCCACCGATCTCAGCGCCGTGCTCAAGCGCGACGACATCCACCTGGTCGACATCGCGACCCCCAACGACAGCCATGTCAGCCTGTCGATCCAGGCGCTCAAGGCCGGCAAGCACGTGCTGACCGAAAAGCCTCTGGCGCTGAACGCCAAGGAGGCGCGCCAGCTGGTGGCGGTGGCCAAGGCGGCCAGGACCTCGGCGGGCAAGCCGGCCAGGGTCGGTGTCTGGCACAACTACCGCCGCGCACCCGCCGCCTCGACCGCGGCGGCGCTGATCGCCGAGGGCAAGCTCGGCGAGATCCGCCATGTGCGCGCCGTCTACCTGCAGGACTGGCTGCTCGACGAGTCCTGCCCCGGCTCGTGGCGCATGACTGCCAAGACCTGCGGCTCAGGTGCTCATGGCGACCTCAACGCCCATCTCATCGACATGACGCGCTTCCTGACCGGGCTCGAATTCGATGAAGTCGCCGGCATCGAGCAGACCTTCATCAAGAAGCGCAGGAATGCCGACGGCAAGGGGATGGTCGACGTCGATGTCGATGATGCGCTGCTGTTCCTCGCACGCCTCTCGAATGGCGCCCTTGCCAGCTTCGAGGGGACGCGTGCCGCCGCTGGGCGCAAGAACTACAACCAGATCGAGGTCAACGGCACCAAGGGTTCGGTGCTGTGGAACTTCGAGCGCATGAACGAGCTGCAGTACTACAGCGTCGATGAGCAGGACGCCCGGGCCAAGGGCTTCCGCACCATCATGGCGATGGATGGCGCCGTCCATCCGTATGCCGGCCAGTACTGGCCCGACGGCCACGTCATCGGCTATGAGCACACCTTCATCAACCATCTCGCCGACTTCCTCTCGGCGCTGGCCTCGGGCGACGAGTTCCGCCCCGACTTCGCCGATGGCCTCGCCAACCAGGAGGTCCTCGACGCCGCGCTCAAGGCGGCCAAGACGCGCAGATGGGTGACCGTCGAGCGCAGCCAGAAGCTCAAGCCCGCCAAGGCGGCCAGGGCAAGCGCGGGGAAATCGCTGCTCTAGAGCCCATGCCACAGCCACCAGTGATCCACCACCATCCTGCGAGGAGCCACACATGACGATCAAAGGCCCGGCCATCTTCCTAGCCCAGTTCGCGGGCGACAAGGCCCCCTTCAACACCTGGGAGAACATCACCGCCTGGGCCGGCAAGCTCGGCTACAAGGGCGTCCAGGTGCCGACCTGGGATGCCCGGCTCTTCGACCTCGAGAAGGCGGCCAAGAGCAAGGCCTATGTCGATGAGATCAAGGGCATCGCGGCCAAGAACGGCGTCGAGATCACCGAGCTGTCGTCCCACCTCCAGGGCCAGCTGGTGGCCGTCCATCCCGCCTATGACGAGCTCTTCGACGGCTTCGCTCCCGTCGCGGTGCGCGGCAACTCCAAGGCGCGCACCGAGTGGGCGATCGAGCAGCTCAAGCTGGCGGCCAAGGCGAGCAAGAACTTCGGCCTGACCGTGCACGCGAGCTTCACCGGGGCGCTCCTATGGCACACCTTCTATCCTTGGCCGCAGCGCCCGGCGGGGCTGGTCGAGGAGGGCTTTTCCGAGCTCGCCCGCCGCTGGCTGCCGATCCTCAACGTCTTCGATGAGAATGGCGTCGACGTCGCATGGGAGGTCCATCCGGGCGAGGATGTGCATGATGGCGCGACCTACGAGCTGTTCCGCAAGCACCTCAAGAACCACCCGCGCGGCAACATCCTCTACGATCCCAGCCACCTGATCCTCCAGGGCATGGATTACAGCGCCTACATCGATCACTACCACGAGTTCATCAAGGCCTTCCACGTCAAGGATGCCGAATTCAGGCCCGATGGCCGCACTGGCGCCTACGGCGGATACCTCGGCTGGAAGGAACGTGCCGGCCGTTTCCGCTCGCTGGGCGATGGCCAGATCGACTTCTCGCGCATCTTCAGCCAGCTGACCCAGTACAACTACAACGGCTGGGCGGTGCTGGAGTGGGAATGCGCGCTCAAGGACCCGGTTCAGGGCGCCACCGAGGGCGCACCCTTCATCGCGCGCCATCTGATCACCCCGGCGGCGAAGGCCTTCGACGACTTCGCCGGGGCCAAGCCGGACAAGGAGAAGCTCCACCGCGTGCTGGGCATCAGCGCGGGCAAGAGCGCCAAGAAGTAGCGTCTCCCCGCCGGCCCGCCGCTCGCCACCAGGTGCGAGCGGGGGCACCGGCAAGCCCGAGCCGATCAGCCGCGGCCGGCGCGCAGCTGGCCACTAGCCAGGTGCGCAGGAGGCCCAACACTGGGCAGTGTGGACGCCGCGCACGACCCCAATCTCACCGCCCTGTGGTGCCGAGCGATCGCCGAAGAGCTGCACCGCAGCGGAATAGCGCGTGCGGTGCTGTGCCCAGGCAGCCGCAACGGCCCGCTGCTGCATGCCCTGCATGCGCAGCTCGCGGCCGCCTGCCTGTCCCATGTCGATGAACGTTCCGCCGGCTTCCTCGCCCTGGGGATGGCCAAGCAGCTGGGCCAGCCGGTGGCCGTATGCGTGACCTCGGGCAGCGCGCTGGCCAACCTCCTGCCGGCGGCCACCGAGGCGCATGCCGCTGGCGTCCCCCTGATCCTGATCTCCGCCGACCGCCCCTGGGAGGCACACGACGCGAGCAGCCCGCAGACCATGCGCCAGCAGGGCCTGTTCGGCCATTTCGTCCGCCACGACCTGCTGCTCGGCGAGCCCATAGCCGATGATCGGGCGCTGCGCTCGCTGCGCGCCCGCGTCTGCTGGCTGGTCCATCACAGCCGCCAGGACGGCGGACCGGTGCACCTCAACGTGCCGCTGCGCGATCCCCTGACCCCGGCACGCGATCCAGCATGGTCCGACTACCAGCTGTCGCGCCCGGCGCTCATCGGCCGCGCGCAGGGCTCACCCGCGGTGCGCATCGCTGCGCGCCAGGCTGACGGCGTGAGCCGGGATGCGAGCCAGTGGCGCGCCCTCATCGGAGATCTGCCCGCCGAGGTGCGCGGCCTGATCGTCGCCGGGCCGGCGGCGGGGCTCGAGCCGGCGCAGCTCGATCAGCTGGCGCTCTCCACTGGCTATCCGCTGATCGCCGATGCCCCGGGCGGCCTGCGCGAGCGCTGCACCTCGGTGATCGCCACCGCCGATGCGCTGGTCAGCGGTCCGGTGGGGCAGCTGAAGGCCGAGCTGATCATCCAGGCCGGTCCCGGTTCGCTGGCGCGTTCGACCTATGAATACCTCGACCGCCAGCACTGCCCATGGCTGGTACTGGCTGGCGGCGACGCCAATCCGGACTTCCTCCACCGCGCCACCGCCGCCGTGCACAAGCCCGGGGCCGACGACCTCAAGCAGCTGGCGGACATCCTCGGCAGGGCTCCGGAGGCCTGGCGCTCGGCCTGGCAGGAGGGCGAGCTGAGCGCCCGCCGCGCCCTGCGCGCGCAGATGCAGGAAGAGCCATGGGGCGAGGTCCTGGCCGCGCACCTGGCGGTGAACCATCCCGGCTTCGCCCTGCTGCACGTGGCCTCCAGCATGGCGGTCAGGCATGCCAACCTGCACTGCCTGCCCGGCGTGCGCCTGCGCCCCATCACCGCCAACCGCGGATTGAATGGCATCGATGGGACGCTCGGCACCTTCCTCGGAGAACTGGCCGCGCACCCGGGCAACGGCCTGCTGCTGATCGGGGACCTCGCCGCGCTCCACGATCTGCCGGCCCTGGCCGCTGGCCGCGCTCCCGGCCCCGCAGGCGCGATCGTGGTGATCAACAATGATGGCGGCGGCATCTTCGATTTCCTCAGCGTCGCCCAGCTGCCGGCCTACCGCCAGCTGGTGCGTACCCCCCACGGCATGGACTTCAGCCACATCGCGGGCCAGTTCGGCCTGGTCTACCACGTGGTCGACAGCCCCGAGGAGCTCGCCAGGCGCCTGGATCAGGCCGCTCTGGGCGCGGGTCTGATGCTGATCGAGTGCCAGGTCGACGGCGATGCGGTGGCCCGCCATCGCTCGCTGATCGCCCGCATGGCTGGACCGGCGGCTTGATTGCCGTCCGCCCGGCCGGGCAGCCGGGGATGGCCCCGTCAGCTGCGGGCTAGCCAGCCGGGAATGCTCAACACCGCCATGCTGACCTGGTAGCAACTGGCAAGCGGTGACCAGGTCCGGACAGCGCACCTTGGCTTTTCCCCCCTCACCACTACAAGGGTCGCTATGAACAGGCGCGGCTTCACCCTCGTCGAGATGCTGGTGGCGACCATCGTCTTCCTGATCGGCTTCGTCGCCGTCTTCGGCCTGTTCCTGGGCGGCATGCGCTTCCGCAAGCTCTCGGAGGACACCACCCGGGCCTCGCTGGCCGCTTCGTGCCTGGTCGATGAGATCCGCATCAGCGCCGGCGGCAGCGGCCAGGCATCCCCGAGCACCAGCGCGCCACTGGCGCCGAGCGTCTACATCGGCACCGGCTTCTCCAGCAGCGGCTCCTCCGGCGGCGCAAGCGAGGCCCTGACCACCCAGCTCTTCCCCTACCCGGCCGTTCCCGGCACCTGGTACCGGGTGCTCAACTGCACCGATATCAACGGCGACAGCACCAACGCCCAGACCACCGTCCTGCACCTGCAGCTGTTCGTGGTGCCATTCGGCACCGCCGCCCCGACGCTGACCTTCACCGATCTGAACCACCGCCTGCTCAATGATCTCCAGCCGCCCCTGACCACCGTCGACCAGGTCGCCGATGAGCTGGTCCGGCGCGGCATCGGCTTCCGCTACCAATCGGTGATCACCCGCCGGCCGAGCTGGCTGCCGTGAGCTGCACCAGCCAGCGCCTCGTCAGCCGCACAGGCGAATCAGCCGCTCAGTCGAAGGTGATGCTGCGGTAGAGCTCGATGTACTCGTCGGCGACGTGCTTCCAGCTGTTGTCGACCGCCATGGCGCGCTTGACCGCCTGCTTCCACTCCGCCGGGAAATGCTGGTACAGCCCGAGTGCCCGATCGAGGGTGCTGGAGAAGTGCCCGCGATCGGCCGGTCCGAAGGTGAAACCGGTGCCCTCGCCCGCGGCGACGTCGGTGACGGTGTCGGCCAGGCCGCCCGTATAGCGTACCAGCGGCAGGGTGCCGTAGCGCAGGCTGTACAGCTGGGTCAGCCCGCATGGTTCGGTGATGCTGGGCATGAGGAACATGTCCGAGCCGGCGATGATGCGGTGGGCGAGCTCTTCATTGTAGCCGAACCAGGCGTAGACCCATCCCGGGTGGCGGGCCTGGAGCAGGTGCAGGCGGTGCTCGAGTGCGAGATCGCCGGAGCCGAGCACGACCAGCTGCATGCGACCGGCGAGGATGTAGGGATCGACGACATCGAGCAGCAGGTCGATGCCCTTCTGCTCGACCAGCCTGCTGACCACCGCGACCAGGCATGGCGATTCCTCCGCGAATAGGCCGGTATCCTTGCGCAGCCGCTCCTTGCAGGTGTGCTTGCCCGCGAGCTTCTTGGCATCATAGCGGGACGGGATCAGGGTGTCGGTCGCGGGATCCCAGACGTCGGCATCGATGCCGTTGGTGATGCCCGAGAGCTTGTAGGCATGGCCGGAGACCACCGCCTCCATGCCGAAGCCGAATTCGCGGCTCTGGATCTCCTGGGCATAGCGCTTGCTGACCGTGGTGACGCGGTCGGCGAAGACGATGCCCGCCTTGAGCAGGTTGAGCTTGCCGTAGTGCTCGAGGTGCAGCGGATTGTAGAGCGCCCAGTCGAGGCCGGTGAGCTTCATGTCGAAATGCCAGAAAGAGCCCTGGTATGCGACATTGTGCACGGTGAAGACCGAGCGGGTTGCCGGCAGGACCTTGTTGAAACCGCGCTCGAGCAGCGCCGGGACCAGACCAGCCTGCCAATCGTGGGCATGGACGATATGGGGCACCCATCCGAGATAGCCCGGCAGCGCCAGCGCGGCCTTGGAGAACACGGCGAAGCGCCTGGCATTGTCATCGTAGTCATTGGCTTGGCTGGGGCCGTAGATGCCATCGCGCTCGAACAGCTCATTGCAGGCGATGAAGTAGACCTTGACCCCGTGCAAATCGACCATGCCGACGCCGACGGTGTGATCGACGCCACCCGCCTCGATGGTCATGGTGTGGCCGCCCCAGGTCAGCCCGTGGTGCTTGGCCACCTGCAGCGCCGCGCGGTAGCCGGGTATCACCACCCGCGCATCGTGCTTGTGGGCCTTGAGCGCCAGAGGCAGCGCGCCGATGACATCGGCCAATCCACCGGTCTTGACGAAGGGAACCATCTCGCTTGCGACGTGCAGGATGCGCAGGGTCTGGGCCATGGGATTCCTATAGTAATCGCGTGGCACACTATCCCCACTATGGCCGGCATGGGCAAGGACATACCAGCCAGGAGACGGTCCAGCCGGTGCCTCGTTGCGGTTGCCGCCAGGATGCTAGAGTCCCCGGCATGTCCCCCCTTCCAGCGGCTCCGATCGATCAGGCGATGGCTGCGCAGCCTGGCAGCAGGACGGTCTACATCGAGACCTTCGGTTGCCAGATGAATCATTCCGACACCGAAGTGGTCCTGGCACGTTTGCATAGCGCCGGCTATCAGCGCACTGAGCACATGGATCTGGCGAGCCTGGTGCTGTTCAACACCTGCGCCGTGCGCGACCATGCGGAGGCCAAGGTGCGCGGCCGCCTGGGCGCGCTCAAGCCGATCAAGCGCCTGCGACCAGAACTGCGCATCGCGCTGATGGGCTGCATGGCGCAGCGCGAGAAGGACGCCCTGCTGAGCGCCTATCCCCAACTCGACCTGGTGGTCGGCACCGATCAGTTCGTCCACCTGCCGCAGCTGCTCGAGGAGATCGAGACCGGTCGGCGCATCGCCGCAACCGAGTTCGGGGACTTCGAGAGCACGCTGTGGCCGGCCCAGAGGGCAGCAGGCATCAATGCCTGGGTGCCGATCATGCGTGGCTGCAACTACAACTGCACCTATTGCGTCGTTCCAGCCACCCGGGGCAAGGAGAAGAGCCGGCCGGCGGAGCAGATCGAGGAGGAGGTGCGCCGCCTCGCCGCCGAGGGATTCGTCCAGGTGACGCTCCTCGGCCAGACCGTCGATGCCTACGGCAAGACCCTGGGCGATGGCAGCACCCTGGCGAGCCTGCTGCGCCGCCTGCACCCCATCCCGGGGCTGAAGCGGCTGCGCTTCGTCACCAGCCATCCCAAGGACATCACCGACGAGCTGCTCGACACCATGGCCGAGCTGCCCAAGGTCGCCAAGCACCTGCATGTGCCGGCGCAGAGCGGCTCGGACCGCATGCTGCGGCTGATGGGCAGGCGCTACACCCGCGGCGAATACCTGGTCCTGGTCGAGCGCGCACGCAGGCGCATGCCGGACATCGAGCTGCTGTCCGATTTCATCGTCGGATTCCCGCGCGAGAGCAATGCCGACTTCAATGATACCGTCAGCCTGATGGAGGAGGTGCGCTTCGCCAGCTCCTACGTATTCATGTACTCCCAGCGCCCGGCGACACCCTCCGCGCACCTCCCCGATGATGTGCCGGAGCAGGTCAAGCGCGAACGCTGCACCCGCCTGCTCGACCTGCAGCTGACCCATCAGGGTCAGCACTACGCCACCCTCCACGGCCAGAGCCGGGCGGTGCTGGTCGAAGGACCGAGCAAGAATGACGATGCCATGCTGTGCGGCCGCTCGATCGGCAACCTCAACATCGTCTTCCCGCGCTATGCGCCGGATGGGGCATCTCGCGACCAGGTGATCGGCGACCTCGTCGACATCCGCATCGCGCGCTCCACCAGCCTGACCCTGTTCGGGGACCTGGCGCCGGAGTGACCCCTGGCGGCGCACCGCAGACCGCCATTGCAGGGGCTTGCCCGTCGCCATCCTGTGCTGGCCCATGCCTACCGATCTCTTTGCCGTCAATGGACGCGTCGTCAGCGCGTCCGAAGCGACCGTCAGCGTCCTCGACCTCGGCTTCCTGCGCGGGGTCGGCGCCTTCGAGACCCTGCGCACCTATGGCGGTGGCCTGCCGCATGCGCTGCACGAGCATCTCGGCCGCCTGTGGGAGTCATCCGCCGCCTTCGGCCTGCAACCCTGCTTCACCGAGGCGACGGCGCGCACGCTGATCGGCGAGCTGCAGCGGCGCAGCGGCCATGATGAGATCCGGGTGAACTTCGTCGTCACCCCCGGGAGCAACACCGACGGCGTCTTCGGCGCCGATACGCCGACCTGGGTGCTCATCGCACGCGATGTGCATGCCCCACCTGAGCGCTCCTACAGCGAGGGCGTCTCGGCGGTGACCTTCGAGGCCACCCGGCACCTGCCTGCGCTCAAGACCACCAACTACCTGGTCGGCAAGACCGGCATCCAGCTGGCAGAGCGTTCGGGCGCCCACGAAGCGCTCTACGTCACCGCCAAGGGCTACGTCACCGAGGGGGTGACCAGCAACGTCCTGATCGTCAAGGGGCGGCGGGTGCTCACGCCCATCGTCGATTGCCTGGCCGGCATCACTAAGGCCGGCATCCGTCCGCTCGCCACCGCCCAGGGCCTGGAATGGTACGAATGCAATCTCACCCGCGACGATCTCTACACCGCCGATGAGGTGTGGATCACCTCGGCGGTGCGCGAGCTCATGCCGGTGGTGCGGGTCGACGGCCGGAGCATCCATGATGGCGCCGTCGGGCGCTGGGCCAGAACCCTGCGCGCGCTCTACCACCAGCAATGCATCAGCGAGGCGAAGCGGGATGCCGAGCGCGCCTCCTCCGGCAGCCGATGAGCGAACGCGAACAGCCACTGGTCCCCAGCCTCGCTCCCGCTCCTGCCGCAGGGCCGAGCCTGCTGCCCGGTGCAGCGCATTTCCAGGTGATCGAGGAGCCGTCCTACGCCCCGAGCGGCAGCGGCGAGCACCTCTATGTCGAGATCGAGAAGGAGGGCCTGACCACCGAGGCCGTGGTCGAGCTGATGTCGCGCAGCCTGGGCTGCCGCAGGATGGACATCGGCTTCGCCGGCCGCAAGGACCGCCATGCCATCACCCGCCAGTGGTTCAGCATCCTGGCTGGCGACGAGAGCAGGCTGGCGCAGCTCCCCGGCCTCGCCGGGCGCGGGCGCATTGCCGTCCTGAATGTCGGACGCCATGGCAACAAGCTGCGTCTCGGCCATCTCAGCGGCAACCGCTTCCGCCTCGCCATCGGCGGACTCGGCGACCCAGCCGAGCTGGAGCGCGTCAGCGCAGCGCTGGCGCGGCTGGCCCACGAGGGTATCCGCAACCGCTTCGGCGAACAGCGCTTCGGCATCGGCGGCTCGACGCTGGCGACGGCGAAGGCCTGGGGTGCGGGCGATCTTGCCGGCGCGGTCGCGCGCATCATCGATCCCAGCGGACACTGGCAGTTCGGCGAGCCCCTGCCAAGCGGGTTCCGGCACGGCCCCGAAGGCCAGGTGCTGGCCGCCTTGCGCCGCCGAGCCGACGATGCCCCGGCAGCATTGCGCGCTGCCGGGGAACTGCGCAAGCTGGTGGCATCGGCAGCCCAGAGCGCGGTGTTCAATGCCATCCTCACCGCACGTCAGGACGCCGGGCTGGTGCATACCCTGCGGGTCGGCGATCTCGGCTGCACCACCCGCGGTGCACCCTTCCTGGTCACCGCCGATGATCTCGATGCGACCAACCGGCGCAGCGCTCCAGGCACCCTCGATGCCTTCGCCACCGCCCCCCTGCCGGGTACCAGCAGGCTGCGTCCGCTACCGGACATCGAAGCCCAGGAACGCTCCTGGGCGGCAGCGACCGGCATCGCCTGGAGCTGGCTGGACGTTGGCGGAGCGCTCGAGAGCCCGGGCGAACGGCGAGCATTGGTGACGCCCTTCCGCACCCCTGCGACGGTGACGCCCGGGGAGCCGGCCTGGATCGAATTCGCGCTGCCCTCCGGCTGCTACGCCACCGAGGTGCTGAGCCAGGTCGGCATCGCCATCCCGGCCGACCGGCGTGGCTGAGCGCTCAGGCACCGCCCTTGCCCACCGGGTGCCAGGAGCCGCGCAGGCCGCCGAACAGCCAGCCCACCGCCATGGCGCATACCGCCGTCTCGCCCGCGCTCAGGGCCATGGTCTTCCAGGTACTGTCGCCGAAGCCGGAGATCCAGCCATCCGCCAGGGCGGCGAGGATGGAGCATACCGCGGCCCAGCTCGCCCAGGCGGTCGAACGGGTGCGGAAGACCAGGCTGCGCAGCGGCAGATAGGCGAGCGCCAGGAGGAGGTAGGTGATGGCATGGAAATACTCGCTGCCTGGATCCACGAAGTCGGCGACGATGCCGATCAGCCAGGCGCGCCACAGCACCCCATCCTCTGTCCCGTCGACCATCGCCCAGGCCGCGAGGGCGAGCGGCAGGTCCGGGGTGACCGCCCACTGCGCCAGCCAACTGTATTGCAGCAGGCTCAGAGCCAGGGCGATGGCGAGGAGGACCACGGAGCGCACCAGCGCATGCTAGTGCCTGGTCCGTCGCTGGCCACGGTCGCCACATCCCCACGCAATCGGCCATGGCGTTGCGCCGGGGACCACTAGCGTCCTGGCCATGCTGTGCATGGGCATCGATGAAGCCGGCTACGGTCCGACCCTCGGACCGCTGTGCGTGGTATCGGTGCAGGCCGACTGCGCCGACGACGACACCCTGCGCTCCACCTTCGCCGCAGCCGCCACCGGGGTGCGCGACAGCAAGCAGCTGCACCGCCCCGGCGATCTCGCGCCCCTGGAGACGGTCGCCCGTTCGGCGGTCGGCTGGCTGGTGGGCGCGCAGCCGGCCACCGCCGCGTCGCTGTTCGCCCTCCTGGGCGAGCAGGAGGAGGATCGCGGTCAGGCTCCCTGGATGGCCGGCGCGGCGGAGCTCGCCCTGCCGGTCGCCCGCTCCCACAGCCAGGGATGGTCCCTGCCCGGCATCCGGCCGCTCGGCGTCGCGGGACGCATCGTCCATCCCCGCGCCTACAGCCGCAGCATCGGCTCGGGGAGCAACAAGGCCGAACTCGAACTGGAGCTGGTCAGCAGCCTGTTGGCAGGCATGCCGCGCTCGGGCCCGTCGACGACGGTGGTCGACCGTCTGGGTGGGAGGCGGTACTACCGCGACCTGGTGCAGCGTTCCTGGGGCAATGCGCTGGTGCTGATCGAGGAGGAGGGCCCGTTGGCGAGCCGCTACCTCGCCGAGGGTCCTGGCGGCCCCCAGCGCGTCGCCTTCCTCGTCGATGGCGAATCGGCGAGCCCGCTGACGGCGATCGCCAGCTGCATCGCCAAGTACGCCCGCGAACTGCACATGCTGCTGCTCAACCGCTGGTTCGTCCAGCGCCAGCCGGGACTGCGCCCGACGGCGGGCTACCCGGAGGATGCCAAGCGCTGGTTGGCTGAGATCGCCAGCGCCGACCGCCTCGCCTTCGCCGAGCTGCTGGTGCGGACTGAGCGGGCTCGTCCATGATTTGGCGGTGGCGGGTGCCGCGCAGGGCCTACCATAACGGTGCACCAGGCCTGCCGCAGCGGTACAGTCTGGACACCGGGAGGGCGACCTCCACCACACGCGAGGAGACCATATGCCCACCGCCACTGCCCTGACCGCGGCACAGGTGACCCAGGCGCTTGGTGCCCTGCCTGGCTGGACCGGCACCACCGGCGGCCTGGTACGCACCTACCGCTTCACCACCTTCAAGGCGGCGATCGCCTACATGCAGGCCGGGGTCGACGCCATCGATCGGCTCGATCACCATCCGGAGTGGACCAACGTCTACAACCGCATCACCGTGCAGCTGCGCACCCATGATGCCGGCAATCAGGTCACCGCGCTCGACGTGCAGCTCGCCGTGCTTCTCGATCACCTGGCTGCAGAGCACCACGCGGTCTAGGTCGACCAGCACGCGCCAGCCGGCCGGTGCTACGGGGGCGAGACCTGCTGCACGCTGGCGCCAGCGCCATCGGCGTCGATATAGCGCGCCAGCCGCTTGCAGCCGCTCAGCGGGTCGGCGTTCAGGCTGGCATAGTCGAAGCGCCCGCGCAGATCGGTGTAGCCGTCCTTGTGGAAGTGAACCTGCCCGCTGGCTTCCTCCGCATAGACCTTGACGTAGACCGCGCTGAGCGGCTTGCCATCGCCCGCATGCAGGACCTGCACCTGGCCATCCCGCGGCGCCAGCCGGACATCGAGGACGTTGGCGAACGAGGAGAGCATCTGCCGCTCGCCGGCGCCCGACACCTCGATGGCAAGATTGCGATTGCGCAGCGCCTCGGGCAGCGGGAGATCCACGACCGCCTGCTGCGGGTCGAGGACCACCTCCTGCTCGATCTCGGCCTTCACAAAGCTGCAGCGCTCGACTACCGCGCTGGCGACGCCGGTGCATCGAAGGAGATCTCCAGGCAGCGCTGCAGACGGCGGGCGCCCTCGACCGGATCGCGCTCGAACCACAGCACCGCTTGGCGCTCGGCCAGGCAGTCTTGGCGAGGATCGCTGCGCTTGCCCTCGCTCAGCGCGGCATCCCATGACTTCAGCAGCTCGTCGGCCTCGAGCAGCTTGCCCTGCTGCTGATCCAGCAGCCCGCGGTAGTAATAGTAGTCATCGGTCCCGGGGATCAGGCGGTCGACCACGGCTGCGCGATCGCTGGCGAGGGCGAAGCGCTCAGCCAAGTCGCCGGACGGATCGGCAGCGCCCAGCAGGCAGGCCACCGAGAATGCCCCGAGCAGGATGGTCTGCGGGATCATGAGGGCGCCTGAGAATCGACGGGTTATGGCATGGCGGCCTGCCTGGCGGTATGGACGCAGGAGCTTGGTCATGGTTCGCGCAAAACTGCGGGCGGACGCGGCGGCGGACCGGGGGTCTGGACGGTGGCTGGCGGGGCCCAGGCCAGCCTGACCGGGCACCCGCGCGCGCTGGCGCTGGCGCGCGGGTCAGGCGGTGGCGAGGTTGAGGCTGGCGATCAGATGCTGGCGCAGGCCCTCGGCTTCGTCATCGCTGAGCTTGGCCCCGGCCTTGTCCACGTAGAAGACGTCGACCGCCACATCGCCCATGGTGTTGATGCAGGCGAAGGAGATCTCGCAGCCGTAGGAGGAGATGCTGCGGCAGAGCCGGCTGAGCAGGCCCACTTCGTCCTTGGTGTGGATGTCGACGATGGTGTGGTGCTCGCTGGTGCGCTGCTCGACCTTCACCGCCGGATCATCGAAGCCGCTATCGGCGGGCTTCGCCACCGCCATGCTGTTGCGGCGCTTGGCGAGCAGGGTCTCGGCGCTGAGCTTCCCGGTCGAGACGGCGAGCAGATCCTTGCGGAAGCGCGTCCAGGCCTCCTCCTCGCGCACACGCGTCGGATAGATGGTCGAGAGCCGGTAGCTGTAGACCACCATGCCGGAATGGGTCACCCAGGTGCGCGCATCGATGATGTCGAAGCCGTGCCCGCTCAAGGTCGCGGTGACATCGGCGAACAGCGCATGGCGGTCCGGCACTGCGGCGGCGAGAAGGATGTACTTGTCCTTGAGCTCGTAGCTCACCCCGACCCCGGTGGCGCGCGCCTGCTCGAGGACGCGGAAGTGCTTGGGTGGATCGCCGGGTGGGACCTGGTGCAGGTAGTTGTGGGGCAGATCGGCGAGGAAGGCGGCCGCCTGCGCCTTGCCGACGCCGGTGGCGACCAGCTCCTGCCCGAGCATCTCGAGCCGGCTGGTCGACACCGTCTGGCCGCCTGCCCGGAAGCGCGCGCTCAGCGCCTGGTAGAGCTCGCCGAGCAGGGCCTCCTGCCAGCCGGTCAGCACCCCTTCGCCGACCGCCTTGGCATCCGCCCAGGTCAGGCAGTAGAGCATGTCGAGCCGGTCCTGGTTGCCCATCATGCCCGCAAGGGTGGCGATGAACTGGGGTTCATTGAAGTCGCGCATGCGGCTGGCGTCGGAGAGCACAACATGGCGCTCGACCAGGAAGTAGAACAGGTCCTCCTCGGTCTCGTCGAAGCCGAGGCGATGGGCGACCTGGGAGACCATCAGGGCGCCGCGCGGGACATGGCCCCGGCCCATGTACTTGCCCATGTCATGCAGGAGCAGCCCGAGCGCGAGCACGTCCTTGCGCTTGACGCTCGGGAAGATCGTGCGCATGCCTGGCAGGCCGTTGACGGTTGCGTTCGCCACCTCGTCCAGGTTGCCCATCGCGAACAGGGTGTGCTGATCGACGGTGAACTGGTGATAGCTGCCGAACTGCATATGGCATGTCAGGTTGCCGAATTCAGGCAGGTAGGCGCCGAGCAGGCCGGAGTTGTGCATGTCCTCGAGGATCGCCCGCGTCCGGCCGAGGTCGCCGATGATGTCGAGGAAGACCCGGGCGACGGCCCTGTCGGAGCGCACCTCGTCGGTGACCACCCACAGGTTCGCGTTGATGGCGCGCTGCAACTCCAAGCTGAGGCGCAGCGAACGCATCTGGGCCGAGCGGCACATGCGCAGCAAGCGCTGCCCAGCGTCTGCCAGCGACCAGAAGTCCCCATGGGCGAGGTAGACCTGGCCCTGGACCGAGACGAAATCCTTGTCGATGGTGCGCCGCGTCTTGATCAGCAGGGTCCAGCGCCCGAGATGGCCCTTGGCGCGCAGACGGCTGATGCACAGCTCGACCATCTGGTGCACGTGCAGCGCGCGGGCGAAATGCAGCTTCATGAAATGCTCGACCGCGCGCAGACGGCTGACGTCCTGGTAGCCGAACTGCTTCGCCACCCGCACCTGGTCAGCGAGCTGGAAGACATCCTGCTTGCGCTGATGATGGCAGTGCAGCAGGGAGCGCAGCAGGAGCAGGTAGTCGTTGTTGGCCTCGACCTGCTTGAGGTCGTCGAGGGTGATCACCTCGAGCTCGCTGAGCGCGGCGATCTCGCGGCTGCCGTAGACGATGTAGGCGGCATTGCGCAGGAGCTGCACGTCGCGCAAGCCGCCGGGGTTGGACTTGAGGTTGGGCTCCATCTGGAAGATGCTGACGCCGGCCTGGCTGCGCCGCTTCTCGAGCTCCTCGATCTTGAACTTCAGGTAGGGATTGCAGCGGCGGCGGCGGAAGCGCGCCAAGAGCTCGTTCATCCCCTCCTCGATGCGCGCCCCGGCCATCAGGCTGCGCTGCTCGATCACAGCAGTGGCTGTGACGAAATCCTCATCGATGATGCGCTCCAGATCGGGCAGGCTGCGCAGGCTGGCGCCGACGGTGAATTTGACGTCCCACAGCAGGGTCTGAAGCTCGGCATTGGCCGCCGTCAGCCATGCCGGCGAGCGCGCATCAAGGCCGAGCACCATCAGATCGATGTCCGAATAGGGGTTGAGTTCGCCGCGGCCATAGCCGCCGAGGGCGAAGACCCCCACCTGGCTGGTCCAGTCCGGCCCCGCTCCGGCCTTGTCGAAGGCGCGGCGCGCAAGCGCGCGGATGATCGCATCGGTGAGCAGGGCCAGGGCGCTGACGACATCCAGGCCGGTGATGGTGCCGAGTTGGGCGAGCTGGGCCTTGGCGACGTTGACCAGCTCACGCTGGCGCAGCGCCCTGAACCCGGCTACCGCCTCGGCCCGCGGAGCATGCTCCAGCACCGCGATCTCGCGCTCGATCGTCGCCAGGTCGGACAGCAGGAGGGTCTTCTCGGGAAGTCGTGCCATGTCCGGAGCAGTGTAGATGGCATCCCGATGCAACAAGTATCAACCCCCTCGCGGACCCGCCTGGCAGGCTTGCGCCCTGGCGATGTCCTTCCATCCTCCCGACATGGATCCGCGACTGCCCCTGGCCATCCCCGCGCTCACCTCCCCCGTGGTCGGCGAGTGGCGGGTGCCGGGCTCGAAAAGCATCACCAACCGCGCCTTGGTCCTGGCCGCGCTGAGCGAGCGCACCGAATTGGTTAATGTGCTGGCGAGCGACGACACCCATCGCATGCGCGAATGCCTGGCCGAGCTCGGCATATCGGTCGAGACGCAGAGCGCCGACGCGCACGCCGGCGAACGGGTGCGCGTGCTGGGCGGCCTGGCACGGCTGCGCACGCCACGACAGGCGCTGTTCGTCGGCAACAGCGGCACCACCGTGCGCTTCCTCGCCGCCTTCGCCGCGCTGGTGCCGGGTCAGGTCACCTTCGTCGGCGATGGCGCGATGGCCAAGCGCCCGATCATGGACCTCGTCGATGGCCTGCGCCAGCTCGGCATCGTGGTCGACTGCCCGAGCGGCTGTCCGCCCATCACCGTGCGCAGTGGGCAGATCACCAGCACCCGGGTCACCATGCCCGGGGAGCGCTCGAGCCAGTACTTCACCGCCCTGCTGATGGCAGCCGGGATGTTCGCTGCCGACCTGGACATCACCATCGCCGGCGACCTGGTCAGCCGGCCCTACATCGACATGACCATCTCCATGGTCGAGCAGTTCGGCGGACGCATCGACAGCACCGCCACCGGCTTCCATGTGCATGGTCGGCGCCGCTATGGCATCGCCGGGCGCGCCGACGCCAGCGTCATGCCCAGCTATGAGATCGAGCCGGATGCCTCCTCGGCCAGCTATCCCTTCGCCCTCGCGGCCGCGAGCGGCTCGACCATCACCGTGCCCGGGCTTTCACCGGGTGGGTTGCAGGGCGATTTCGCCTTCGTCGAAGTCCTGCGCTCGATGGGGGCGGCGGTCTCGGGCGCCGACAGCCGAGCTGGGAGCGGCAACGGCACGTCGACCACGGTGAGCGGGCCGCGGCGCCTGCGCGGCATCGAGGTCGACATGCACCACATCAGCGACACCGTCATGACCCTGGCGGCGATCGCCCCGCTGTGCGAGGGCCCGACCACCATCCGCAATATCGCCAACATCCGCATCAAGGAGACCGACCGCCTGGCAGCGACGGTGACCGAACTGCGGCGTCTCGGCCAGGCGGTCGAGCATGGCGAGGACTGGCTGACCATCACCCCGCGCCCGCTGCGGCCGGCGACCGTCGAGTGCTACCACGATCACCGCATGGCGATGAGCTTCGCCATCCTCGGCGCCATCGCCGGCGGCGTCACCATCGCCGATCCGGCCTGCACGGCCAAGACCTATCCGCACTTCTGGCGGGATCTCGCGCGCCTGTATCCAGGCGGCGGGCGGCCCTGGTGAGGTGGCACCCATGACATTGCGGATCATCGGCGGCACCCTGCGCGGCCGGCGCCTGCTGGCGCCACCCGGGCTGGAGACGCGCCCCCTGCCGGATCGCATCAAGCAGTCGCTCTTCGATTGGCTCGGACAGGAGTGCACCGGCTGGTCGGTCGCCGATGTCTGCGCTGGCTCGGGTTCCTTCGGCTGCGAGACGCTCAGCCGTGGCGCTCGCCTGGTCCACCTGGTGGAATCCTCCCGCCACGCCATCAGCATCCTCCAGGCGAACATACGCAGCCTCGGCAGCCCTGAGGCGCTGCGCCTCCATGCGCGGCCGTTCCAGAACGTCCTGCCGGGGCTGCATGGCCTGGACCTGGTGTTCCTCGACCCCCCGTTCCCGTGGTTCGCCGAGCAGCCGGATCTCATCAGCGAGCTCATGGCCCTCAGCGCCGCGACCCTCGGCGCCGGTGGCCGGATGGTCATCCGCGGCGAGCGGGGCTGCGAGCTGCCGCATCTGCCCGCGCGCCTGCGCGAGGGCGAGCGCCGCTTCTACGGCCGCAGCTGGATTGCGCAGTTCAGCCTGGCGCCCCAACGCGCCGGCCTGATGCCGCCGCTGCCGGGGTAGCTCCACCAGGTGCTGGCATCGGCGGGCAGCCGATGGGCCCTCAGCTGTCCGGTGCCGCGACGGTGGCTGCGGCGGCTGCGCTGGCGTTCCGACGCCGACGAAGCCACCCAGTCCCGCTGATCAGCAGGTAGATCGCCATGCCCACGATGACGGCGGCGGCGAGGCGCATGGCCGCATGGCCGGAACCGGTTCCCTGCGGCTGGGGCCACCAGCGCAGCAGGGCCGATACCGCGACGCTCATCGCCAGCGCTGCCAGGATCGGGCGGATGAGGGAGGCCGGCTCGATGACCATCCCGGCGCCGCGGCGGTGCAGCAGGACCAGATAGGCGATGCAACCGCCGGCGCTCGAGATCGCTGTGGCCAGGGCCAGGCCCGCTTCGCGCAGGCTGGTCTGCACCAGGATCAGGTTGAGCACCAGGTTCAGCCCCACCATCGCGAGCGAGATGCGCATCGGCGTGCGCTGGTCGAGGCGGGCATGGAAGGCGCGCATCAGCAGCTTTGCCAGGGAGATCGGCACCAGGGCAAGGGCGAGCATCTGGGTCACCAGGACGGTGCGCGCTACCGCCTCATCGGTGAAGCGACCGGTCTGGTAGATGGTGCGCACCACCGGTTCGGCGGTGACCAGCAGGCCGAAGGCCGCCGGCAGCAGCCAGAAGGCCAGCAGCCGGCACGCCTCCCTCAGGCCGCGTCCAGTCGCGGCCCAGCCTTCTGAGGCCGAGCTGGCGAGCTCGGGGTAGGCAGCGGTGGTCACGCCATGGCCGATCAGGGCCATGGGGAACTGCAGCAGCCGGTTGCCGAAGTAGAGGTACGAGACCGGCCCATCGCCGAGCACGAAGACCATCGCGATGATGGTGTCGAGATAGGCATTGAGCTGGTAGACGCCCGAGGCGATGAGCGTCGGCGCCAGGGCCATGCGCATCGCGCGCTCCTCGGGGGTCGCGCGGGGCTGGCAGGGCGGCAGCCCGCCGGAACGCATCAGGGCCGCCACCAGCATCGCCACCTGGACCATGCCTGCGAGCAGGACGGCATAGGGCAGCAGGCGGCCCTCCCGCTCGGGTCCAAGGCAGGCGGTGCTGATGAGGATCAGGTTGAGGATGACCGGAGCCGCCGCCGCAGCGGCGAAGCGGCGCCGGCCATTGAGCACGCCCGCCATGATTGCCGCCACGCAGATGAACAGCAGATAGGGTATCTGCGGTATCGACAGCAGGGCGACCAGCGACAGGCGCTGCCAGTCGGGGAGCCAGGCGATGGCATACCAGTAGACTCCGCCTGCGAGCACCATGCCGGCGGCCGAGACGGCGCTGAGGAAGAGCGCCAGGCGGGTGAGGACGGTGCCGGCGAAGTACTCCGCCGAGGCGGCATCCCGGTCGCGGGCCTGCACATAGCGTGGCACGAATGCCGCGGCGAGGGCCCCTTCGCCGAAGAGGTTGCGCAGCAGATTGGGCAGGGCAAAGGCCATCAGGAAGCAGTCGAGCACCAGCGAGCCGCCCAGCGCACCTGCCCACAGGCGATCCCGCACCAGGCCGAGCACGCGGCTGAGGAAGGTCCAGCCGCTCACCGTCATCACGCGCTTGGCCAGTGTCATCGTAGTCACAGGCTCGCATTCTCGCCCGTCGCACAAGCGTTTCCCGGTGACAGGGGCCGGAAGCCGGGCTAGACTCGCTGCATGGAACGCGGCATCTCCCAAACCGCCCTGCTGGTCGCGGTGGCCATCGTCCTGGCCATCGCCATCACGGCCCTGGCGCTGATCGCCAGGCCGAGTGCGGTGAATGAACGCTGCCGCTTCCGCCTCTTCAGGCTCGGCGGTGCGATCAATGCCTGGGTGGAGGATCACGGCCATCGGTCCTTCCCCAGCATCGTCAACCCCCAGCCGGGCGATCTCTGGCTGCCGGGACGCACCGGGTCCGCCGGCCTGGTCTTGTGGAACTACCTGGGCGGCAACATCCCCTCCCAGCCGCATCGGGACGAGACGCCAGAGCAGTACGCGGAACGCCTGCGCGGCAACGAGTTGAGCGTATGCCCGGCCAGCGGACTGGAGTACTGGTATGATGATCAGGGGCTGGGATCGACCACCCCCAATGAGCTCCTCTCGCACCAGCCGCCCGAAATCCGCTACTTCCACTGCCAGCAGATCCATGGGGCGGCGCCCCACCATCTTCACGGACAGGACGGCGCCTTCGCGGTCTTCGGCTTGATCGGCGCAAGCGGCGCCCAGATCGTGACCAAGGCTGATGTCGCCGTCATGCGCACCGACCTCGTGCGCCTCGAGGGCGATCATTCCACCCTGGGTGCCAAGGATCGCGAGGAGCGCATCGATCTGCTGCGAGGCCGGATCGAGGCCCTCGACCAGGAGATGGGCAGCAGCGGCCAAGTGGAGATGAAGCGCCTGTCGGCGGAGGTGCGCTTCCTGCCAGCGCCGCGGTGATGGCGAAGCGCGGGCTCAGGTGAAGACGATGGTGCGCGTGCCCGAGATCAGCACGCGCCGATCCAGATGGGCATGCACGGCTCGGCTGAGGACCTGGCGCTCAAGGTCGCGTCCCTTGCGCACCAGATCCTCGACCTCGTCGCGATGGCTGACGCGGATGACGTCCTGCTCGATGATCGGGCCCTGGTCGAGCTGCGGGGTGACGTAATGGGCGGTCGCCCCGATGATCTTCACCCCCCGTTCCTTGGCCTGGTGGTAGGGCTTGGCACCGACGAATGCCGGGAGGAAGGAGTGGTGGATGTTGATCACGCGGCTGTGCCACTGCTCGAGGAAGCGCGGCGAGAGGACCTGCATGTAGCGGGCCAGGACCACCAGGTCCGCATCCAGGGACGCGAGCAGGTCCAGCTGCTGCTGTTCAGCCTCGTCCTTCCCCGCTGCCCCGACCGGGATGTAGTGGAAAGGCAGGCCGAAATGCCCCGCCACCGTCTGCAGCTCGCGGTGGTTTGACACCACGGCGATGATGTCCCCGCCCAGTTCGCCCAGCTGCTGGCGCAGCAGCAGGTCATAGAGGCAATGCGGCGTCTTGGAGACGAAGATCACCACGCGCTGCCGCTTGTCGCTGTACGAGATCTGGTGGTTGAGCTCGAACTTGCGCGCGAGCGCGCCCAGCGATGCGGCGATCCCTGCGCGATCGAGGGTGAAGCCGCCGATGTCGAAGCGCAGGCGCATGAAGAACTGGCCGTTGTCCGCTCCACTCTCGGCGTGCTGGTCGGCATCGATGATGTTGCCGCCGTGGCGGAAGACGAAATCCGAGAGCGCGGCGACCAGGCCGGTGCGATCGCGGCAGCTGACCAGCAGCGTTGCGGTGGTGTGATGCATGGCGGGTGAACGATCCTGTACGGGGGGCGGTCAGGGTCTGGAGAGCACATCGGCGATGCCCGCGACGCGCCGGGCCAGCCGCTCGTCGTCCAGGACTGCCTGGGACGCGGAGCAGGTGATAGGCTGTTCGAGCTCGACCCAGCTGACGCAGCCGGCATAGCGGGGCAAGTCCGGCAGCCGCTGGACGGTTGGCAGGCGCAGGACGCGCAGGGCGACCAGGAAGAGCCAGGGCTGGCTGCGATAATGGAAGCGGGCGGCCAGTTCCTCGTGGCTCCAGATGAGTTCCTCTCCCAGGGCCAGGAGCCGCGCCAGTTCGGTGACCTTCCACACCTGCACCACCTCCGCCCAGCAGGCGATGCTCAGCAGGCCCGGCTCAGGAGCGGGACTCGCAGCCGCCACCTGGCCCGCGGCGGCGGCGGTGAGCCGATCGGAACGCTGATGCAAGTGGGTTGGCAGCAAGGCGAAACGCTGATGATCGAGGGAGAAGAGACCCCCCTTGCGCTCATGGATGCCGCCCTTGCGCACGACCACCACTAGGCGCCCTTGCAGAAGCGCCTGGCAGCACCAGTCCCACTCCTTAAGACCTGCCTGGAGGGTATCTGGCGCAGGGATCGACACAGGCGTTGACATGTCGGACAGGCTGGTCGATATCCCGCGTCCCGCAAGACCATGGTCCACCCGCTCACGCTGACCATCGCCCAGCAGCCCCGACCGCGGCGGCAGGAGGCGCAGGAGGCGCCCAGGCTGCGCCAGTCGGGGATTGTAAGCCCTCACCAGGGATCAACATGGACCTACATGCAGGGTAGCAGCTCCATGGCCCGACGCAGCGCATTCACGCTTCTCGAGCTCCTGGTGGTGATCTCGGTGATCGCCGTGCTCGCGGGACTGCTGGTCCCGGTCATCGGCCTGGTCCGCCAACTGGTCAGCCAGGTCAAATGCGGCAACAACCTGCAGCAGATCGCCGGCGCCATCGAGGTCTACAAGAGCGACAACACCGACGCTTTCCCCGATCATATGATCGGCGATTCCAGCGCCACCAGCACGACCACCGTCAACAGCACCAACGATCTGGTCCATTCCGGTGGGCCGTTGACCGGGTTGGTGAAGGTCTTCCTCTGCCCCTTCGATACGGCCAATGGCGGGGGCCAGGACCCCCATATGGGACGCGGCATCCTGGACAGCACGAACAACCTCTCGGGCATGTACGATGCCGGACCGATGAACGGCGCACAGGCCGGATCGAGCTATTGCTTCGAGGCCAGCGGCTACCCCCTCGGGCTGCCGACCACCATGCCGATCAACTGGTTCTACGATGCCGCCGATGCCGCTCAGTTCTCCCTCACCAACACCCCGACCTGCTGGATGGGCAAGCACAACGAACTGCTGTTCGGGCTCGCCGCCAGCGACGGCTCCGGCTATTCCGGCGCCTTCCCGCCCAGCAAGTTCCCCATCATCCGCTGCTTCTTCCACGTCAAGTGGAACTACCTGAACAAAACCTCGACCAAGAAGGTCAAGAACGTCAGCTGGGACCTCAGCATCTTCGATTCGGTGCCCACCTGGGAGACCGAGTTCGTGCCCGGCATCTCGCCCTAAGTCCGCTGTCCAGACGCTCAGCGCTTCGGCCGGAACGGGTCGATGGTGACCTTGCGGCCGCCCTGATGGCGCAGCCGGCGGTAGCGCAGCATCAGGATCGCGCACAGGGCGAACATCCCCCCCAGGGCCACCATCTGCCGCTTCAGCGACATCTGATGCAACGGGTTGTCGGGGTCAGGGGGCGGCTTCAGCCGGCTCTCGCCCCGCGGCCGGTCGCGGGTGAACAGATCGATGGGCTGCTGACCCACCAGATCGCCCAGGCGCACCAGGCGGACGCGTGCCGGCTGCCCGGCCACCACGCAGGCGGTGACGAGCTCATCAGCCGGATCGAGTACGCCGGGGACACCGGCATCGCCGACCAGGATGCCGGTGACGCCGTGCGCGGCGATCAGATCGCCGCGGCGGACGGCCTGGAGAGTGCGCGACGGCGGTTCCGTCGAGATGGGGATGGCGGTATGATCGGCGCGGGCATAGGCGCCGAGGGCGCGGTCGTAGGCGTACGGCTTGCCGTCCACGGTGATGCGCCAGCAGATGCCTGCCAGACCACCCCAGTAGGAGCCCTGGGTGACCCATGGCCAAGGCCAGCCGTCGGCCATGCGCCAGGCGTAGACGGGCAGCGAGAACTCGTTGAAGCCGCGACCGGCGTCGGCGGCCTGCTGCTCGGCGCTCCCCAGTTCGAGCTCGAGGATCGGCAATCCCACCACGCTGAGCGCGTGGCCGGCAGCGCTGTCGTCGCTGCGCACCAGCACCGTGCGCCCGGCGCAGCGGTAGGCGCCCGGAGCCAGGTCGGTGAGCGCCTCGCCCGGGTGCATCTCGATGCGGGCGCCGTCGCTGAGGCGCTCCATCACCGGCGTGTCCGCGAGCCAGAGCGGCAGCTGCTGGTCGCTGCGCAGCCGGATCGGCAGCTCCCCGGCCGGCTGCTCCGCGCAGCCAAGCGAGGCACCCAGCAGCGGCGCGAGCAGCGCCTGCGAGATCGTCCATGTCACTAGGCGTAGGCCAGCCATCGCCGCCCACCCTACTCTCAGTCCCGGGATCCGACCGATAATTCGGCCAGATCATTTGTCACTCGTGTCCGAGCGCCCGGATTCACGCTTCGACGAGCTGGTAGGACCGGTAGACAACCTGCCGATGCCAGAGCCGTGCGCTCTCCACGTGC
>Ga0302319_10000048_pt1 | contig 208843 bp, 171 predicted proteins | sample Bog_T0_2_FD_203319 | JGI IMG/M metagenome (GOLD analysis project Ga0302319, IMG submission 203319) | Peat permafrost microbial communities from Stordalen Mire near Abisko, Sweden - Bog_T0_2 | ecosystem: Environmental > Terrestrial > Soil > Wetlands > Peat | place: Sweden: Abisko, Stordalen... | reverse complement strand
CCGGCACGCCGAAGGCGTGAAGCATGGAAGCCTGGGGCAAGTCCGCTCCAGGCGGACGCCGCCCCAGGTGTGATTTTGACACGATGAACCGCCCCGAAGGCGGCGGAAGCAATCGACCGATCCAGCCAGAGTCGCCCCCCCATAAAATGAGAAAACCCGCCGCGTTGGATTCCGGCACGCCGAAGGCGTGAAGCATGGAAGCCTGGGGCAAGTCCGCTCCAGGCGGACGCCGCCCCAGGTGTGATTTTGACACGATGAACCGCCCCGAAGGCGGCGGAAGCAATCGACCGATCCAGCCGGGGTCGCCCCTCCATAAAATGAGAAACCCCGTTTAGCCATGACGGCGAAACGGGGTTCCTCCCTTACCAAGGAGATTGGTTTAAAACGGGATCAGAGCTTCGCCTTCAGCTCTTTGCCCACGGCGAATTTTACGGTCTTCGATTTCTTGATCTTGATCTTCGCCCCGGTCTTCGGGTTCACGCCCATCCGGGCGGCGCGTTCAGCCACCTTGAAGGTGCCGAACCCAACGAGCTGGACCGATTTGTCCTTGCGAATGCCCGTCTTGATACTGTCCACCACTGCGGTGACGGCGCGTTCTGCTTCTGCGCGACTGGCGGAGCCGAGTACCTTGGCTACCGCGTCCACAAGTTCTGCTTTGTTCATGGGTAGGTGTCGATTCTGGGAGTTGGTTGGTTTGAGGGTTGTTCTGGATCGATGCGGGGGAGCACTCCGTGGGAGGGTCTCTCTTGTGGAACTAATTTCCATAATGGTCAATAAAATTATTGTCACATTCCTGAGAACCTCGGTTCCGGGTTGCATCCGAGCATCCACTCCACGATTTTAAGCCATGGATTTTCACGAACAGATGGCCCGGCATCTCGACGCCCGCCCCTCCATTCACCCCACCGCCTTCATCGCGCCGGGCGCCGTGATCGTCGGCGACGTGGAGATCGGCGAGGAGGCCGGCATCTGGTATGGCGCCGTCCTCCGGGGCGACCTCAACGCGATTCGCATCGGCCCGCGCTCAAACATCCAGGACGGCGCCGTAGTACACCTGGCCGATGAGTTGGGAGTCTACGTCGGCGAGTTCGTCACCTGCGGCCACAGCGCGATCCTCCATGCCTGCAAAGTGGACGACGAGGTCCTCATCGGGATGGGCGCCACAGTCCTCGATGGCGCCGAGATCGGCGCCCGCTCCGTCATCGGCGCCAATTCCCTCGTCACCCAGGGCATGAAAATCCCCCCCGGCTCCCTCGTAATGGGAACCCCCGCCAAAATCCGCCGAACCCTCGACCTCGAAGAACAGTCCAGCGTCCGCCACTGGGCCGAGAAGTACGTAAAACTCTCCCGCGAATACCTCAGCCGCGGCCTCGGCGTAGACCACGCCAGCCTCCAGACCACCAGCGGGTAAGTTTTAGCCTCAGATTACCGCAGATTACCTCAGATTATTCAGAAGTGTGGAGCGTGATAGGATGTCCCCCCACGACAATCCCGCCACCGGCATTGCCAGCCAAAACGTCCCTCAAAGATGCCACCCCGGTCCACCTCCCCAATAATCTGAGGTAATCTGCGTTAATCTGAGACAAAATGAAAACCGCGCCACCTGTTCAAGCCAATCCGCAATCCGAAATCCGCAATCCGAAATCCTATTTATTAACCCCGTTGAGGTGCAGATAAGTATACGTCTTCAGCACCTTCTCATAATTGGTCAGCAGCCGCATCGCCTCATTCGGCTTCAGCCGGTCGCTCTTGATGGCCGCATCCACCTGCGCCTTGATCAGCCGGATCAACTCATTCTGGTTCCATTGCGTCAGCGTCAGCACATCCCCAATGGTGCTCCCCTCGATAATCTCCTCAATATAGAACCCCCCCTCCTCGTCCTCATCCAGGAAGACATGCGCCTCATTCACGCGCCCGAAGAGATTATGAAAATCCCCCATGATATCCTGGTACGCCCCCATGAGGAAAAACCCGATGTAATACGGCTCCCCAGCCTTCAGCGTATGCAGCGCCAGCGTCTCCTTCACATCCTGCAGATCGATGAACTTGCTCACCTTCCCGTCCGAGTCGCACGTGATATCCACCAGCGTCCCATTCCGCGTCGGCATCTCCGCCAGCCGATGGATCGGCATCACCGGGAACAATTGCCCGAGCGCCCAGTGATCCAGCAGCGACTGAAACACCGAAAAATTGCAGACGTACTGATCGCTCAAGGTAACCTCCAGGTCCTTGATCTCGTCCGGCACATACTTCGCCCCGCGCGTGTAATCGACAATCGCCTGCGCCACCCGCCAGTAAAGCACCTCGATCCGCGCCTTGCTCTCAAGATCGAGCAGCCCGAGGTCGAACATCGATTGCGTCTGCTCCTTGATCTGCTGCGCGTCATGCAGGCTCTCCATGCGGTTCTGCATCGTGAGATTCTTCTGCAAGTCGCGCATGTCGCTCACCAGCTTGATCTCCGCCGGCTGCTCCTCCATCGCGATCGGCGCCGAGTTTTTCTCAATGGACCCGAACGCCTCGACAACCAGCACGGAATGGTGCGCCACCAGCGCACGTCCGCTCTCGCTGATGATCACCGGGTGCGCCACCTTCTCGGAGTCGCACACGTCCATGACGTTATAAACGATGTCCCGCGCGTATTCGTTGAGCGAGTAATTGGTGGAGCTGTCAAACGCCGTCCGCGACCCGTCGTAATCCACCCCCAGCCCGCCCCCCACATCGAAGTACCCCAGCGGATGCCCCATCTTCGCCATCTTCGCGTAAAACCGCGCCGCCTCGCGCACCGCCCGCTTGATGGTCCCGATGTCCGGCACCTGCGACCCGACATGGAAATGCACGAGCTGCAGGCAATGCGCCAGCCCCTCCCGCTTCAGCGTCTCGCTCGCCGCGACCAGATCGGCCGTCGATAGCCCAAACTTCGCATTCTCCCCCCCGCTGGTCGCCCACTTCCCCGCCCCCTTGCTCTGGAGCCGCACCCGCAGCCCGATCAGCGGCTCAACCCCCACCTCGCGCGAAACCGTCAGGATCGCCGCCAGTTCCTCCAGCTTCTCGACCACCATGAAAATCTTCTTCCCCAGCTTCCGCCCCAGCAGCGCATTCTGGATGAAAAGGCTGTCCTTGTACCCGTTGCAGATGATCAGGCTCTCCGGGTCGGAGTGGATCGCGATCGCTGCCATCAGCTCCGGCTTGCTCCCTGCCTCAAGCCCGAAATGGTACGGCTTCCCCGCATCGATAATCTCCTCCACCACCTCGCGCAACTGGTTGACCTTGATGGGGAATACGCCCCGATACACGTTCTGGTAATTCGCCTCCGCCATCGCATCGGTAAACGCCCGGTTGATCCGCTCCACCCGATGCCGCAGCAAATCCTGGAACCGGATCAGCAGCGGAAAAATCAGCCCCCGCGACCGCGCCTCCTCGATCACCTCCATGATATCGATCCCCGGGGTCCCCTCCCCTGGCAGCACCTGGATATGCCCCTGCGGATTGATCGAAAAATACCCGGAACTCCACCGGTCGATATTATACAGTGAAATTGCAGATTGGATGTCCCAGCCGTCAGTCATGGAACCGTGCATCATAGGACTCAACTTCCGCATTTCAACACGCCCGAACGTTTTTTATGTAAAATTTGGAAGGAGGCGGTTTCCGGCGTGATCCAACCCGCCCCCGCCAAACTCCCCGCTCATCGAGCGCCATCCCTGTAGCGATGGGTCGGTGACCCATGCGGGGGGACGCGCCATGGCCCGATCACCCGCCCATTTCCGGCCCCGGCAGCGGTCCAATATCGATGGCCCAGGCTTTTGCCGGACACACCCGCCCCCTTTCAACACAAGGCCGGAGCCCGCCAGCGGACGGGTGCGCCTCAGGCGCAGCCGCAGGCTCTGAGCCTGTCGAAGAGCCTGCCTAATTTTTGGACCCCGAAGCGGGTCAAAGAAAGTAGCCCGGGGTTAAGCGTGCGGGCGCAACCCCGGGTATTTGGGCCCACACGGTCACACACTCTCGATTTCCAAGACGTCCAAATTAAACATAATCGCAAACCGTATCGCATCCTGCCACGATATGACCCCAATTCTCCTCTTTCGTGTAAGGTTCGCGAAGGCAAATTATCCCAAAACAGCCCGTGCACCGACTGGCTCGCATTCTTTGGCAGGACCCGTGCCCAAGCCCGGCGCAACTACCAAAACCTCATCCACGAGGCATTCGGCAGACCGGTGGAAAGCCCGTGGGACCAATTGCGAGGAGGTCTGGCCCTGGGAAACGACGACCTACAAAAACGGGTCGATTCCCTGCTCAAAGAGAAAAAGGACACGAAGAACTCAAGTGGGCATCCCGCGCGGAAAACGGAAACCGGCGCATCGCAACCGCCCGAGCCATCGCCGGGAAGCAACCTGAGCGTGCCTGGCAGGTGTGGATCCGCGTGCACCTGGGAGGAGAACGCCGGATCGACGTAGCCCGCGCCTGCCGTTATAAGGATGGAAGTGCCATCACCCACATCCTCAAAAGACTGCAAACCGAAGCCAGAAGCAAGCCCGCCACCGCCAAGCGAATGGCCCGCCTCCGAACCGAAATCGCCCAGATCCTGTCAAGTTTCAAGAGTTGACCCCTTTTCCCCTTTCCTTTTCCCCTTTTCCCGACCCCTTTTCCGCCTTCTCCGATCTATTTCCCCTACGGTGCGATCTATACTCGGCACTAGACTTTTGCGTGTCTTGCTCCTCCTCTTTCTTGTAGGGGAAGTCAATGCAAAGACCATGAGAGATGGGGTGAATATCCTAACCGCAACGGAAAAACACACCGATATAACCCTCGCTGGAGGTGCCAATGCAGAGTTGGGACGTTGGCTTGAGCCGGATGAATACACGATGGTTATTCGATCAGTTTCGAATTGGAACGATCAATTTCTGATCGAATTTAGGCCAAAGGTTCCATTACATGGCTCCGGGACAGCGTTCCCATGCCCGGGAGTCTTAGTTGATGGACGATTGATTATAGATTTGGCATCTGGGTGGAACAAAACGATCGACTCTACAATGGCGAAAAGGATAGCGACGATTTGTCACGCGGAACTAGTATATCGGAAGCACCTGGATCATGAATTGGCCATCCGGTTCGAGACTGACAAACCCGACTATAAAGTAGGCAGCCCCATAGCCATCTCTGTGTTAGCTAAAAACGTCGGAGCGAAATCGGTTTTCCTGCGGCCTGAATCTTTGATTGCGAAGGAGAGAAGCGTATTGCTCGACATAGTTCCGGCGCCTGGCCTTCTTCCTCACCAGCCGCTGGATGTACGTGATCCGCACGATATGGTGTCCTGGGGCGAGTCCATTGTGGAAGTGAAGCCGGGAGAGGTGGTTAAGATGCGACAGGAGGATTTTGGGAAATGGTATCAATGCAAGGAAGAGGGGCTTTATTCATTCATCGGTATGTACGAGATAGACTTGTTTGATTCGCTGAAGGCTACTCACCCCGCGTGGGTTGAGTGGCTTGGAGACACGTTCTCCATTTCAATCAGGCAATAAAACTCGGCCTCGGTCAGCGACTTGCGGCAGAATCCCGCTCGGTTGAGCAGTCCGTCACTCCTCTCCCTTGTGAATGGGGTCAACTCTTGAATCTTGACAAACGGCAACGGCGCAGCGCCCGTTCTGGCACGGCAGTTAAAAAATCTCTAGGTGAAGCAAGGTCTCTTCTGTCACGCTAACAGAATGTACCGGCAACAGCTTCAAAACCTGCCCGCAATTGACTCCTCCTCGCCAGGTCCGAATCACACATGCGCCTTGGGGCCTGCCAGTGTAAAAATGGGTACATTGCACCCATATTTCCTGAACAGTCCCTTGGGCAATTAAGCCAAATTAAGCCAAATTAAGGTGAAAAAAATTTTCGGATACCGACGACGTGCAGCCCACCGGCGAGGCACCAAAATGTCCCATCGGCCATACCGACAAAATGCATCGGCAACAGTTTCAAACCCATCTTCCCCGGGCTCGCCCCGGCGAAGCCCTTTGCCGAAGCCGGGCTCGCCCCGGCGAAGCCTCTTGCGAAGCCTGGGCTCGCCCCGGCGTAGTCCCGCACCGCGCGACGAAGCCGGGCCAACCCCGAAAAATCAATTGGCCTTTTTTTGAGTGCGGCGTGCGGCGTAACCGGCCCCCAAAAACACACCTGCTGACAACGCCCCCATCCCATGCTAAGGAGGCAATCCATGTTGAAGTTCACCAAGATGAACGGCGCGGGCAATGACTTCGTCGTCCTCGACAATCTCGACAGCCGCCTAAAGCTCGGCTCCGGCGAGATCGCCCATTTGTGCGACCGCCACCGGGGCGTCGGCGCGGACGGCGTCCTCATTGTTGAGCCGCCCGCCAACGGCGCGGACTTCCGCATGCGCTATTACAATGCCGACGGCGGCGAGGCCGAGATGTGCGGCAATGGGGCCCGCTGTTTCGCCCGGTTCGCCAGCCGCATCACCGGCAGGCAGGGCCAGATCAGCTTCGAAACCCCGGCCGGCATCATCCGTGCCGCGTGCGAGGGCGAGAACGTGAAGCTGGAAATGAGCGCCCCGCACGATCTCACGCTCGACCGCCAGGTCCAGCTCTCCTCCGGCGCCCTCACGGTCCATACCGTCAATACCGGCGTCCCGCACGCGGTCGTCTTCGTAAACGACGCCGCAAAGGTGGATGTCCGCGGGCTCGGCAGGGCTTTGCGGTACCATCCCGATTTTGAGCCGAAGGGCACCAACGTCAATTTCGTCCAGCCCGGCCAGCCCGCCATCGTCCGCACCTATGAGCGCGGCGTGGAGGACGAGACGCTCGCCTGCGGCACCGGCGTCGTGGCGGCGGCGCTGATCCTCAACGCGACCCAGGCCGCCGCCTCACCCGTATCGGTTACGGTCCGCGGCGGAGACACGCTGCACGTCGGTTTCGAGAAAACCGGGGCCGTCTACGCCAATGTAACCCTCACGGGCCCGGCGGATTTCGTTTTCGACGGTCAGATCGGGATTTGACACGCCCCGCCACCAGCCAGACACTTGTCGCCCATGTTTCGCGGCACCTATACAGCCATTGTCACCCCGTTCCGGGATGGCGCCATCGATGAAGCCGCGCTCACCGCGCTGGTGGAGTGGCAGATCGAGAGCGGCATCACCGGCATCGTCCCCGTCGGCACCACCGGCGAGTCTCCGACCCTCGATCACGCCGAGCACACCCGCGTCATCAAGCTCGTGGTCGATGCCGCGCGCGGCCGTTGCAAGGTCATCGGCGGCACCGGCTCGAATTCCACCGCGGAGGCCATCGCCCTCACCCAGGAAGCCGAAGCCGTCGGCGTGGATGCCGCGCTGCTGGTCACGCCGTATTACAACAAACCGACGCAGGAAGGCCTCTTCCGCCATTACCAGGCCATCGCCTCGCGCACGAAACTGCCGCTCATTCTTTACAGCATTCCCGGCCGGTGCGGCATCGACATCGCCGTCGATACCGCCGTCCGCCTCGCACGCGAATGCCCGAACGTCGTCTCCATCAAGGAAGCCGGCGGCAGCGTCGAGCGCGTCAGCCAGCTCCGCGCCGCGCTCCCCGCGGGATTCACGATTCTTTCCGGCGACGATTCCCTCACGCTCCCCTTCATGTCCGTCGGCGCGGAGGGCGTGATCTCCGTGGCTTCGAACATCATCCCGCGTGAGATGGTGCGCATGGTCGAGGCCTTCTCAACCGGCAATCTGGCGGAGGCGCGCGAGCTGCACGGCCGCTATTACCCGCTGTTCCGCGATCTGTTCATCGAGACGAATCCGATCCCGATCAAGACGGCCGTCAGCATGGCCGGGCGCATCGCCCCGGATTTCCGCCTGCCGCTCTGCGAGATGTCCCCGGCCAACGCGGCGAAGCTCCTGGCCACGCTCCGCAATCTCAACCTCGTCAAATAACCCTGGCTCCCAACGACACAGCGCGGTTGCGCCTCCTGGTCAATGGCGCGAAAGGCCGCATGGGCCACGCCGTCATCGCATGCGCGATGGCCGACCCCGCCGTGGAGGTCGTGGCGCAGGTCGATGTCGGCGACGACCTTGCCGGCGCCCTGCAGGACGTGGATGCGGTCATTGAGTTTTCCCATCACACCGCCGGCCCGGCCGTCGCGCAGGCATGTGCCGCCGCGGGGAAGGTCCTCGTCGTCGGCACCACCGGCCACACCGATGGGGAAGCAGCCCAAATCCGCGCCGTCAGCACGACGATCCCACTCGTCTACGCCCCGAATTTCAGCGTCGGCGTGAACACCCTTTTCTGGCTCACGCAAAAGGCCGCCGAAATCCTCGGCCCAGGCTTTGACCTCGAGGTCGTGGAGATGCATCACCGCCTGAAAAAAGATGCCCCCAGCGGCACCGCGCGAAGACTTGCGGAAATTCTCGCATCCGTGCGCGGCCTCCAATATTCAGGAGACGTGAGACATGGACGCGAAGGAATCACCGGCGAGCGCTCGTCGCACGAGATCGGCATGCATGCGTTGCGCGGCGGCGACGTGGTGGGCGATCACACCGTTATTTTTGCCACGCAAGGCGAGCGGATCGAGCTGACGCACAAGGCCTCCAGCCGCGACACTTTTGCCATCGGCGCCATCCGCGCCGCACTTTGGGCGCGCAACCGTGAGCCGGGCCTCTACGATATGCAGGACGTGCTCGGCCTGCGCTGACGATATACGGTGATATGAGAGCCGGCATCGCATTTGGCTCAAACATGGGAGACCGCCTCCAACTGCTGCGGCACGCGCGCGCATGCCTCGTGGCGAGCCATCTCCTCGCCCCGCCTCTGCTGATCTCGCGCGTCTATCTCACCAGCCCGGTCGATTGCCCGGAGGGCTGCGAGCCCTTCCTCAACGGCGTGATGGAAGCCGAGTTGACCGGCGACGCCGAGGGATTGCTCCGCGACCTGCGCACCCTCGAGGAAGCCCTGGGACGCCCCGCCCGCAAGCGGCGCAACACCCCCCGCACCATCGATCTCGACCTGCTTTACGTGGATGATTGCGTGATGAATTCCGGCGACCTCATCCTCCCGCATCCGCGCATGCTGGAGCGGCGATTCGTCCTCGCGCCGCTCGCCGACATCCGTCCCGGCATGATCCTGCCCGGCCAGTCGGAGACGGTCGCGCAATTGCTTCGAAAATTGCCAGGCACCGACACGGCGGAGCCGCTCGATGCGACATGGTGACAACCTCCCCCTCCCCGTTGGACAAGGCGGCGCGCTTCCGCGAAATGAAGAGCGCCGGAAAGAAAATCGCGGTTCTCACCGCCTACGATTACCCGCTCGCCCGGCTCCTGGAAGAGTCCGGCATCGATATCATCCTCGTGGGCGATTCGCTCGGGATGGTGGTGCTCGGGTTCCCCGATACGACGAGCGTCACAATGGACCACATGGTCCACCACACCGCCGCAGTGAGCCGCGGCGCACAGAACACCTTCATCGTCGCGGATCTCCCCATCGGCAGTTACGCCACGCCGGAGATGGCGTTGGCCAGCAGCCGCCGCCTCATGGACGCCGGCGCAACCGCCGTGAAGCTGGAAGGCGCCCGCTGCGAGGAGATACGGGCAATTGTCACTGCGGGCATCCCCCTGATGGCACACCTGGGCATGCTCCCACAACACGTGCGCGAGGAGGGCGGCTATCGCATCAAGGGCCGTACCGATGAAGAAGCGGCCGCTCTCATCGAGCAGGCCCGCGCGGTGGAAGCAGCCGGCGCGTTCGCAGTGGTGCTGGAACTGGTGCAGCCGGAGGCCGCCACCCACATTTCGCAAGCCGTGAAAATTCCCACCATCGGCATCGGCTCAGGTCACAGCTGCGACGGGCAGGTTCTCGTGATCCACGATTTGATCGGCCTGTTCCCGTGGTTCCGCCCAAGGTTCGCCAGGCCCGAGGCCGACGTGGCGCCATCCATACGCGCAGCGGTGGCAGCCTTTCGGGATCGGACAAGCAGCAACGGATAAAACGCCCTACTCCAGCGCGCGGCTGGTCAACCGCCGGACATCCCTCGATTTTGTGAGCACCAGACTGCCCACCACATACACACCGATGCCAGCCAGCAGCGGGAGCGCCCGTTGGCGCAACGGCCCGGGGTCGCCCGTCATCCCGGCAATCCACGCCATCAACGTCCCAAAGCTCCCTGCGTACAGTACCCCCAGCGTCAGGGCGCGCCCCCATGGCTTGCGCGTGCACAGGCCCCACGCCCCCGCAACGATCCACGGGATGCCAATCAATGTCAGGATTTCCATGGTCTGGATCGGGTCCGGCTGCGCCGCGGCGCGCTTGCAGAGCCAGCCGTTGAGGGCCGCCACCACCACAGAGACGATGATCACTTTGATCCGGCCCACCGACACCCGCCCATGATGATGGCGATGCGTATTGCTCATGGTCAGGATCGAGGGGGCGCTATCCCGTCCCGTTCTTGGAGGCCCCGAAGGCCCCGATCTGCCGGTACTTCGCGTATCGCTCACGCAAGAGCTCCTTCACTGGTTTCGCCATGAGCTCCTTCAACTGCTTGACCACCGCCGCCTTCACCGCTTCAGCAGCATCAGCGTGGCTGTATTGCGCCCCGCCCAGCGGCTCCGGGATGACCGCGTCGATCAAGTTCAGCTTCTGCAAATCCCGCGCGGTCAATTTCATCGCCTCCGCGGCCTCCTGGGCATGAGCGCGATTTTTCCAGAGGATCGCCGCGCATCCCTCCGGCGAGATCACAGAGTAATAGGAATTCTCCATCATCAACAGCCGGTCCGCGACCGCAATGCCGAGCGCTCCGCCGGATCCGCCCTCGCCGATGATCACGGACACGATTGGCACCTTCAGCAGCATCATTTCGCGCAGGTTCACCGCGATCGCCTCGGAGATGTGGCGCTCCTCGGCCTCGACGCCAGGATAGGCGCCGGGGGTGTCCACGAGGGCCACGACAGGCAGGTTGAATTTCTCCGCCAGCCGCATCAGGCGCAGCGCCTTGCGGTACCCCTCGGGATGGGCGCTGCCGAAGTTCCGCTTCAGGTTCTCCTTCAGGTCGCGCCCCTTCTGGTGGCCCAGCACGACGCACCGGATGCCATTGATCTTTGCCAGGCCGCCCGGCATCGCCTTGTCGTCGGAGAAAAGCCGGTCGCCGTGCAACTCGATGAAGTCCGAGAAAGCGAGAGTGATGTAATCCAGCATGAATGGACGCTGCGGATGGCGCGCAATGGATACGCGCTGCCACGCGGTAAGGCGAGCGTACACATCGCGCTTCATTTCTTCGATCTTCGCCTGCATCCGCTTGACCTCGGGGTCAAAATTGATGTCCTGGCTGCGGGAATGCCGCTTGAGCTCTTCAAGCTTCTTCTCCAGCTCGACGATCGGTTTCTCGAAGTCCAATGGCTGAATTTTCATCAAGGGAAAGCTGGGATACGGATGCGGCGGGAGTACGTGGACGGCTCTGGAGGAAACTCACCGGATGGTGACTGGAACTCCGCGGCTAAGCAAAGCCGAAAGTTCGTCCATGTCCGACGCACTCAAGGTGATGCCGGAGCCGGTCTTCTCTCCCCCCTCTGCAACATCGGTATGGAGGCTGTACCCCGGCGCGGAGATTTGCACCTGGTGGCTCGCATCGTCGTAATCCCGGCTGCTGGGAGCCAGTCGGACGCCATTCCGCGTAGCGGCAATGTCCGTCACCTTGCAGGCGATGGGCGCCGGGTTGCCTCGGGGCATGGACGCGCTCCAGGTAATCGGGTGGTACTGCTTGAAGTATCGTGCATGGTTGTAGAGCGTCACCAGGCGGGTCTTGCGGTCAATGACGATGGAAAAATCGGGATGCGAGATATAAAGGGTATCGCCTGGCCGCAGGCGGCGGGCGTCGGTGATGCCGTTCCAGCGCATGATCTCGTCGCCGGGCACCTTCAGCTTTTTCTCAAGCCGGGCCACCGTGTCGCCCGGGCGGATGACGTAGGCCTCCTTGTCCTGCGAGGCGCCGCCGGAGAAGAAGATGGAGACATTGATCTCCCCGAGGTCATCCTTCGCTGCATCCGCCTTGGTGGACGCCGGGTAGGTCTCAAGGAAGTGCTCGTACGCCACCCGCGCATCCGGCCAGTCGCGATCGTTCTTGATCTGGAGGATGCGATTGTACTCCTGGATGGTCGGATCCGGCGGCGGCGTCGGGGCGCCAACCGCAGTCTCCGCCTTCAGCTCCTGCTCCGGCTCGATGAAGAGCGTGTAGGTGCAATACGCGCCACCGCCAAAGACAGCGACCGCCAGCGCGAGGATGATGAGCGCTTTGATGATCAATCCACCCCGCTCCCGAGCCGCTGGCAGCAGGTTGGTACGCCGCTTGAAATGGGAATGCCGGGAAAAGTGAATCATCGCGAAAGACACCGGCTCCTATATGAGCCCGCGCTTGCGGAAGTCGCCCATGTTTCCGCCCGCCGATTGCTGGACCAGTTCCATCGTGAACTTCATCAGGCAGACCTCCCATGCGTCATCCACTCCCTGGATGATGGCCGAGGAGGGCTCCATCGCCGCCGTGACCTGGTCGCGCACCCGGTCGATCACCTCCGCCATAGGGCTGTGTACGACGCTCTCCACCACGCTCGACTTCCGGAACTGAAACCCATATTTCAGCAACGCCATATTCTCCCGCTGCTGCTCCAGCCACGCCGCAAAATCCCGGGCCGGCTCGCCAAATCCCTCGAGCATCAGCCGCGCGCAACCCTCCGCCGTCATGATCGAGGGCCGCTCCGCATGGATCTGGCCGTCGCGAACGCGCACCTGGTCCGCATGGTCCATGAGCTCCGAGATGAGGTAGAAATGAAAGTTCACGCTGCCAAAGGTCTCGATGCGCCGCTGCGGCGCAACGATGACCTGAGTATTCTCCATCGCGTATTGAAAATCATCCGGTTTGAACATCGAATATCCCGGAAGATAGCGCTTTTCCGGGGAATTAAGAAATGGGAATTACGGGTACGCTCACGCACCACCACGGCGCCCTCAGTCCACAAACCTCTGCGCCAGTGGCATCCGCCTTCCCAGCCCAAACGCCTTTCCCGTGACCTTCAGTCCCGGCGCGGCTTGCTCGCGTTTCCACTCGTTGAGATCCACGCGGCGGGCTACCCACCGGACGGTTTTCTCGTCGAATCCATGGCGCGCGATGATGTCGCGGGCGGTCATGGCGTCCTCGACGTAGAGCTGCAATATCTCGTCGAGCAGTTCATACGGCGGCAGCGTGTCCTGGTCGCGCTGATCGGGCTTCAGCTCCGCGCTCGGAGGCTTGGTGATGGTATCTGCGGGGATGATTTCCCGGTCCCGATTAATCCACCGCGCCAGCTCATAAATCTTCGTTTTCGGCACATCGCTGATCACCGCAAGGCCCCCCGCCATGTCGCCATAGATGGTGCAATAGCCGACCGCCAGTTCGCTCTTGTTGCCCGTGGTCAGGAGCAGATGCCCGAATTTGTTCGAGAGCGCCATCAGCGTCATCGCCCGCAGGCGCGGCTGCATGTTCTCCTCGGTCGTATCCTCCGGCAGCCCGGCGAAGATTTCGCAAAACTGCTCTTTAAAAGTCTCGAACGAGCGCTGGATCGGGATGGTCAGAAAATGGATGCCGAGTGCCTTCGCCAGGAGCCGGGAATCCTCGACGCTCCCACCGGAGGAGAACTGCGTCGGCATGGTGACCCCATGCACAGCCTCCGCCCCGAGCGCTTCCGCTGCGATGACGGCGGTTACAGCGGAATCGATCCCGCCGCTGAGCCCCAGCACAACGGATTTGAAGCCGCACTTTTGCGCGTAATCGCGCAGGCCCAGCACCAGCGCCGCATGCAATTCCTCCGGCTCGCTCTGATAAACCGGCTCGATCGGCGGGCCATCGAGATCCACAACGCGCACGCATTCCTCAAAAGCGGGCAACTGCGCCACGCAACGGCCGCTCGCGTCGAAGACCAGCGAGTTCCCGTCAAAGATCAACTGGTCGTTCCCCCCCAGCGCATTGCAATACACAAACGGCCGTCCATGCATGGCGGCCAGCTTCGAGAGCATCTCCAGCCGCTGCCGCGGTTTGCCGCAATGGAATGGCGATGCGGAGATGTTGAACAAAAACTCCGCCCCACCGGCCACAAGGCTGCCGACCGGGTCGCGCGGGTAAAGCCTGCGCGGCAGGAAGGGGTACACCCAGATATCCTCGCAAATCGTCAGGCCGAGCGAACGCCCGTCAATCGGCACCGGCAGGGAATCCGCCGCAGGCTCGAAGTAGCGATCCTCGTCAAAGACATCGTAGGTCGGCAGCAGCGATTTATAGATTTTCCGCACCGGCTGCCCCTGCTGGAGAATCGCCGCCGCGTTGCGGAACGGCGCACCTGGGCCGTCGTTGCGGTCGATGAACCCGGTCACCAGGGGCGTCGCCCCCACCTCGGCATGCAGGCGCTCCAGCATCTCCAGGTTCAGGGGGACAAAGCGCGACTTGAAGACCAGGTCCTGCGGCGGATACCCGGTGATCGCCAGCTCCGGCGTCAGCACAATGTCCGCACCCCCGGCGACCGCCTCCCGGTAGGCGGCGAGAATTTTGGCGTAATTGCCGGGCAGATCGCCGACCGTCGTATTGAGTTGAGCCAGTCCGGCCTTCATCGGGTTGTTCAACCCGTAGGTCGTTCCAGCCCGATTCTCAAGCTATTGCGGACGAGGCGTCGCGCTGTTGGTGTGCTGCCAGTTCTGCGGCGCGTTGATTTCGTCGTTGGCCTTGATCGTGAATTTCCATGCTTCCACGAGGCCACTGGCGAAAAGCGCGGCGATCAGGGTGGTCAACACCTTTTGCATAAAGCTGCCTTGCATACCCCTACTGTAAGCGGATGCCGTGCCGCGGGCATAATCAAAAAACACCACCTTCATCGTTTCGAGCGCGGACTTGCCCCCAGGCGGCGAAGCCTCCAGAGTTCTTCGAGCTCTTCCCCCCAACTCATGAATACATCCCCCCGCCGTCTCCTGCTGAATCTCACCCTCGTTTTCACCGCCCTCCTCTCTCGATACGCGCTCGCTCAGGATGCATCCAGCCCTGCGCCCCTCCAGGTCACCGATGTGGTCCGCTCCACGCAAATGGGCTCGGGACCAGCCCCCGCCGGCGCACCGGGCAATGGCCGTTATTCACCGCCCATGCCCGCGAATCCCAGCCTGCCCACGCTCTGGCTGATCGGCGATTCCACGGTGCGCAACGGCACGCTTGGCGACAATGGCCCGACCGGCCAATGGGGTTGGGGCGCGCCACTGCCCGCATTCTTCGATCTTACAAAAATCAACGTCGTCAACCGCGCATTCGGCGGCACAAGCAGCCGCACGTTCTACAGCGGCTTCTTTTGGAAAAACTTGCAGCCGCAAATCAAGAAAGGTGATTTCGTGATCATGCAATTCGGGGCCAACGATAACGGCGGCGCGAAGGGCAAGGGAGCACTCAGCGGGATCGGCGACGATACCCAGATGAACAATACCGAAACGGTCCACTCCTTCGGCTGGTATTTGAAGCAATTCGTCTCAGAGACCCGCGCTCAGGGCGCCACGCCGATCATTTGCTCGCTCACGCCGCGCAAAAATTGGACCCCCGATGGGAAATTCAAACGGGACAACACCACACACGCCGCATGGGCGGAACAGGTCGCGAAGGCGACCAACACGCCTTTCATCCCGCTCTACGATCTCATCGCCGCGAAATACGACCAGCTCGGCGCCGCAAAAGTGGACACGCTTTATGTCCCTTCACCCAAGGAAAAGCTGCACACCGGCTGGGATGGAGCCGTCATCAACGCGGGGTGCGTCATTTCCGGGCTCAAAGCCTTGCCCGACGATCCGCTGGCGCCGTTCCTCTCGGAACGCGCCGGCACGATTGCAGCGGCCGGCGGCACGCCCAGCTCGGGTCAATAAGCCATGGCCTAATCTCCGCGCGGCGCCCATGATCCTGAACGATCTGCAAATCCGAGAAATGGCCGCGATGGGAATGATCCGCCCGTTCAAGCCGACTCTCGTGCGCAAGCTGGAGGATGGTACTCCCGCCCTCTCATTTGGCCTCTCCGGGTATGGGTACGACCTGCGCCTCTCCGCAAAGGAGTTCAGGATTTTTCGCCACATTCCCGGCACTGTCGTGGATCCGAAGGCATTCAATCCGCGAAACCTCGAACGGGCGCCATTGCATAAGGACGCCTCTGGTCAGCACTTTATCCTGCCCGCACGCAGCTACGGTCTCGGCGTTGCGGTGGAAGCGCTGGACCTGCCGGACAACACTACCGCCATCTGCGTCGGCAAGAGCACCTACGCCCGATGCGGGATCATCGCCAACGTTACCCCGGCCGAGGCGGGCTGGCGCGGGCATCTCACCCTGGAATTCTCCAATTCCAGCGCCGCCGATTGCCGCATCTATGCGGACGAAGGTGCGGTGCAGATGCTCTTCTTCCGCGGCGAACCGTGCGGCACCTGCTATGGCAGCCGGAAAGGGAAATATCAGAACCAGGGACAGCGAATCACGTTGCCGCGGGCATAAGCGCGCCGGATTCGAGCGATGGCAAAACCCCACGCAGGATGAAAAAAATCACCTCTCTCCTCTGTGTTCATGCGCTGGCGATCGCAACCCTGACCGCCACTTTGCGCGCAGACCCACCCGGCGATGCGAGGCGTGAAGCCGCGGACATGGCCCTCTTCGATCGGAAGGCCGCGCTTTCGAGGGAATTGGGCGCCACGGACATGGTCATTACCGACGGACTTCCCCCGGCCACCTGGGAGCTGGATGCAGCCGATCCCTACCCGGAGTGGTACATGCAGCACGCAAGCCTCCTCACGATATTCCCGCCCCCTGAGGTCCAGCCTTATGTGAACATGGACTATGCATCCCGCGTCTCGGCGATACTGGAGCAGCGCTGCGCAATCCTCCGGAAATATGGGCTCAAAGCGGTGTGGAATGCCAATGAGCCGGCGGTCATGCCAGAGGTGTTCTTTACGGCGTACCCGGAACTGCGCGGGCCGCGAATCGACCAGCCCAATCGCTCGCGCAAGGCTTACTTCGCGCCCAGTGTGGATGAGCCGGAGACGTTGCAAATGTATCGCGAATCCATGCAACTGTTGCTCAAGCATTGCCCGGAGGTGGAGATCTTCAATTGGGTCACGACCGATGCCGGCTCGGGCTTCGACTGGGCGCCGTCGCTTTACCCGGGCATCAATGGCAATAGCAATTACAAGGACCGCCCGATGGCGGATCGCGTATCGGGATTCCTAATCAATGCTCAGAAGGCTGCCAGGGACGCGGGCCATGGGATCGAAATCAATCTCAAGCCGATCGAGCCACGCCCGTGGATGATACCCACCTTTTCGCCGGACGTGCTGCAAGCCATTGTCCGGCAGTTGCCGCGCGGCCTCGCCGTGGAGGGCGAGGAAGGTCCCGACGGCCGGCCCTTCGCGGAAAAGGTGATCGCCGGCGCCGGGGGGCAGGCATTCTACCCGGTTGTCGGCATTGCCGCGCCGGATTTCGATGCCGAAAGCGGAACCGATGGCGCGGTTGCTGGGGCTAAAGCGCCAGTGCCAGTCCTGGTCAATCTGGGTGACGAGACGACGATGGACTTCAACTACCGGCTGCTCAAAGCCACGCGCGGCGTGCCGATGCATACGCTGCTGGAGCGAGTCACCGCGCTCCGGGCATTTGCGGTAAGCGAGGCAGGTGAAAAGGAAGCGGACAATCTGATGGAGGTCTGGAGCGATCTCAACGACGTCGAACACAATCTGGATGTCCTGAACTTCGGCGGAATGCTGAGATTCGGGCACGTCCTCAACCGCTGGATGACGCGGCCCATGGTGCCATTCACTGAGGAGTTGACCCAGGCGGAGCAGCAGGATTACCGGCGGTTTCTTTTCCAGGCAAAGGGGGAGGAGCAGGCCGCGGACCTCGTCGATATCCAGGCGATGCGTGAATACGAGGGCTGGGGCGCAAAGTTGCTCTTCGAGCGGGCCATCGATCTAAGCATGTCCAGGATGCGGGTCGCCGTAAAGCGCGTGAAAAAGATTCGCGATGCCGCGGCGGACGACACCGCGCGGCAACAATGGGACCTGATGGCCAGGCGGTTGGACGCAGTCATTGATTTGATGCAATCGGCGGACGACATGGTGGCTTATCAGGCGCAGCTCGATCGCGTGAAATCACTCGGCGTGAAACCCGGGCAGAACCCGGTCCTCGGCACCCAGTCCGATTGGGATCGCACCGATCTGATGGAAACGGCCCGCAAGGAGATCGACACCATGGTGAACCTCAAGCGGTTGCTCGAAAGCACGAATGCGCCGATCCTGGACACGGCCCCGACACCCGCGGAGGAAACAGTGATGCGTCTCGGCCCCAATTTGCCCGCGGAGCTCAAGCACAAGATCGACGTGATGAACGCGCATTGGCGGGACTACGACCAGCTCTTCACCCAGCCGAATCCGTGAGCGATTCTTCCGGCAAGGGGGATCGCAAAGTCCACACGCGGCGTGCCCCCGCACATTGACACCCTCACCAGTAGCCCCACTGGTGCGTGTAGAGGATGAAAGCCGCCAGCAGCGCATTGGTCAGCGCATGGGCCACGACGCAGGAGGAGAGACTCTTGGAGCGGTAGGCCACCAGGTTGTAGAGCAGCCCGGCGACGATGGCCGCCGCCCAGTCCGGCGGCTGGTGTTCCAGCATGAATGCGGTCGCCACCACGAGGTTCGCATTCCGCGCATAGGTGCCGAAGGGAATTGCCTCGAAGTCGTCCTTGATCATGTACCTCAGCAGGAATCCACGCCAGAAAATCTCCTCCAGCAGCGGCACCACGATCACAATGCGGACAAGCCGCAGGATCAGCGCCACCCAGTAAAGTACCGGCCACGCCGAGAGGACATCCGGGTCAAAACCCTCGCGGCGGGGGGCAAAGTGAAAGAGCACTTGCGGCGAGACCCATACGGCAAAAACAAACAACCCAACGCCTGCCGCAATCCATGCCTGCGCCGGCATCCGCAGTCGGTACTCCGGCCAGTACCACGCCAGCACCCCCGCACACACCAGGGTCTGCACAGGGAACATCAAATACATCGCGTCCCCTCCCCATGGGGTAAAGTGCATGGCGTTCAGCCCCTGGTTGATCCCCAGGAAAATCATGAACGTTAAAAATGGCGCGATGTAAGCTATTCTCTGGTGCCTGCCCATGGACGAAAACGACAAGGCTAACAACCCCGACGAAGAGACGCCAGCGCCCGAAGTGGCGCAATTGCTGAAAATTCTGGAGCTGCAATCCGCCGCCCGCCAGCGCCGCGGCGCCCCGGCAAACCCGCTCCAGAGCTCCTCCTTCCGCTACGGCAGCCTGGTGGCCATCACCATTTTTGCCTTCGGCTCCCTCGGGATGCTTGAATGGTTCCTCTCTTCCCTCCCCAAGCCGCCGCACCAGCTCTCAGGTCCCCCAGCGCTGTCCGCGCCGCAGGTTCTCAAGACCGGTAGCGCGGCTCCGGCCCCAAAGGGGAATCCCAATCCGTGAGTAATCCGTACGGGATTTTATAGAAATTCAGACTCTCGGCACCGCTTTTGCTCTTTCATTACTTCGAATGCGAAAGAAAATTCCAAACGCTGTCATCGGGGTCGATCTCGGACGGCACTCGATCAAAACGGTGGCCCTTACCCGCCGTGGCGGAAACCGCTTCGTGGTAAGCAATTACGCGGTGCATGTCATGGAAACCGCCCCGGAAACGGCGGAACAACTCGCCGAGCAACTCAAGATCGCCCTCAAGGATGTGGGCGCTGCGGCCAAGACCTGCGCTATCGCGGTTTCCAGCAACGATTCGCTGATTCGCATTATTGAGCAACCCGATACGCCGCGCGAAATTCTTCGTGACGCGATCCGGCTCAACGGCCTTAGCCTCCTCAATCAGGATGTGAAGGAGTTCGTCCTCGATTGTGAAAAGATTTCCGGCCCAGCCCCTGTGGAAGCGGCGGTCAAAGGTGCGGCGAAGGCGCCAGCCAGTCAGCCGGTCAAATACCTGGTGGCAGGCATCCCGCGCGCCCGTGTTCAATTGATCGACGACGCCTTCCAGGCCTATAAGAAGGGGAGCATCCGCAATATCCAGCTCGCCTCGGTCTGCACGTTCAACGCATTTGAATTTTCCAATCCCGAGACGTTCGCCAACGAGGCCTTCCTGCTGGTGGACATCGGCCATCATCACTCCACGGTCACCGTGGGCGTGAAGAAGGAGTTGGTCATCGTCCGTGCCATTGAATACGGCGCAAGCAATCTCCAGGAATTCCTGGTGGCAAACGGCGCCGCGAACGCCGCCGAGGCCCGCCGGCTGCTGGATGTGAGCGATGAAATCACCTGCGACAACGCCCGTCTCTCGCTGGCGGCGCTGACACGGGAGATCGCGAGCTCCATCGGCTTCTTCGAGGGCCGGCGCGAGGAGAACATCACCCGCGTCTACGTCTCCGGGGGCGGTGCGCGGATGAAATCCGTGTTGACTATCCTGAGCGACGAGTTGCACATCCCGTGCGAGGCCTGGAACCCGCTGGCCACCTGTGAGGTCACTCTCCCGGGCGGGGTCAACGAACACACCGCGAGCGATTTTGTAAGCCTAAATGTAGCCTGCGGCGCAGCCGCCGAAGCGTTGAGGAAATAACCATGCCACTCCACGTCAATCTTTACCACGAAGTCCAGGCCCAGGAGCGCGCCCGCCAGCGCGACCCGCTGCGCCTGAGCATGCTCGGAATGCTGGTAATCGCGATCGGCTTTGTCGTCTATTATTTCGTGGCGCTCGGGAGCGCCCACATCGTCTCCTCGCAGTATGCCACGCTCCAGGGTGAATTTGCCAAGCTCGACCCGAAGGCGCAGGCGGCCAAGGCCCGCGAGGCCGAGCTCAATGATGCGATCACCGCCAGCGACACGATGATGAAGGAGGTGGACGGCCGCTTCTACTGGGCTCCGGTTCTCGACCAGATTCTGCAGACCGTGCCGATGAACGTGCAATTGACCCACGTGGGAGCCGACCTTGGCGCAGCCTCCACGGGCGTCAATGTACTGACCATCACCGGCATCTCCAGCGCGGTGGAGCCGCGGAAAGCGGCCGAGGCGCTGCGCACGGCGCTCGCCGCGCGGCTGGGCCGCCAGTTCAAGAACGTGACGGCGTTCTTCAAGACCCTCGATGACAGCGACGAGTTTGTCGTCCTCGGCGGGACCCGCCTGCCGACTGCCACTTTCACCCTTGAGTTTGACCTCCAGGTCAAGGACCCGGCGCAGGACGCCCCCATAGTTCGCCATGCCAAAACCTAATTTTCAAGCCATGAAACTCGATCAAGATCAGGTCAAGAAACTTGTGCTGTCGGTGCTTCTGCTCTGCGCCCTGCTGTACGGTTATTTCGCTTATCTCCTCGGCCCGCTCCAGCAGAGCGTGCTCACCGCCAATAACGGCATCAACTCGACCATCCCGGCCATCTCCAACGATAAGGCGCAGATCGCCCAGACCGCGGATCTCGAGACGAAGGCGCCGAAGGCCACCGCCTTCCTCAATGCCATCAAGGACAGCATCCCCGACGGCGAGCCCATCGCATGGTTCCCGCCCAAGATGGCCGATTTCTTCAAGTCCCGCGGCATCGACAAATGCACGACCCACCTGATTTCCGAGGCGCCGGATACGATGCCGGGCTTCCGCCGGATTGTCTGGAGCATCGATGTGCCCAAGGTCGAATTCATCCCGCTGGGCTTGGCGATTTCCACGCTCGAGAACACCGAGCCGCTGATGACCGTGACCAATGTCTCCATCGACGCGATGCGCGAGGACGCCGAGTACCAGCACGCCACTCTCACTGTCACAACCCTGGTGAAATCATGAAAAAGCTCCTCACTGCCACATGCCTCCTGCTGGCCTGCCATGCCGTGCATGCTGGCGACGCCTCCGCCACCAACACTGCCCCCGCGGTCGATACGACCTCGAACCCGCAGCCGGTTTACACGCCGAAAATCAAATCGGTCTTCACCGGTAATGTAAATGCGCACAACCCTTTCTGGCCGATCGGCTGGGTTAAGACCGCCGAGGAAACCAGCGATACCGCGAGTGTGACGCCGAAGTCCGACGACTTCATGGTCACCACCATTCTTCTCAACGATCCGCCCATGGCCGTAATCAACGGCAAGGATATGGCCGAGGGCGAAGTCGCCGCGCTGCCCGTCGATGGCCAGGACGTCACCGTCCAGCTCCTCGCCGTGCAGGATGGCCGGGTGATCCTCCGCTGGCAGAATCAAAATCTCATCGTCCCGCTCCACCGGGACGAGGATCTCACGCAACTCGCGGACCCGGCGCCGCAATAGCCGGTTTCTACTGGTTCAGCGCAGCCAGCACCTCCGGGTCGCGGACGTCGGCCCAGTCGCCTTCCAGCTCGATGGCCTGCACCTTCCTGCCGCTTTGGGCCAGCGCCCGGATGGCATCGGTCAGCTCATACTCGCCGCGCGGCGAACGCTCCAGCCTTGCAGTAAACTCGAAGATGCTGGGGCGAAACGTATAGATGCCAGCGTTGTACCATGGGCTGGTGGGCTCCCCGGGTTTTGGTTTCTCGCGCAGGTCGGTCAGCTCGAAACGCTCGTTCACGAATACCGCGCCACCCTTTGAGACATCTTCATTCCGCTTCACGCTGATGATCGCCTCGTCCCCGGGCGCCGGCGCCGCAAGGCGATGATAATTGCCGGGGCTCACCAGGATATCACCGTAGCTGAGAATGAAGGCGTCGCCCCCCGCAAAATCGCGCGCGAGGTCCACCACGCGGCCTGTGCCATCCTGGACCACCTGGGTCACGTACTCGATGCTCGCGCTGAGCGCCTCGCCCGTGCCGAAGAAATCGCGCACCACATCCGCCCGGTACCCGACCATGATCAGGAATCGCTCGATGCCCGCGGCCTTGAGCCCCTCGATGATGTGAAGCAGGATCGGCTTGCCCCGCACCTGGATCATCGGTTTCGGCAGATCGTCGGTGAGCTCGCGCATGCGCGTGCCGCGGCCCGCGGCCAGGAGTACGGCCTTGCGCACCGTGGAGGATTGATCGGAAGAGGAAAGGGCGGAATCGGACATGCCGCCAATGATGGAGTGAACACGGCTGCCGGCGCAATCCTGCACCGACAGGGTATCCCACAGCCACATTGAGTGTTTGCCCCAAGCCCCCTGCGCATGTAATGTGCTATTGCAATACTCAGCGCCACTCGTGCCCGGGCTCCCTGTGATTTTGAACGGTCGAGCTCGACCAACCCGGCGCCAAAACCCAACCCAGAACTGTTGGTGCAATCCATCGACATACCACCCGGCGGTGATCCCGCCTCTATGGCCAGCCGTAAAAACGAAGCCCGGCTCAGCCTGGCCCTCAAGGCCGTGGGCATGGGCACATGGGAATGGGATGTCCTGGACAACAGGATGGAATGGGATGCCCGCATGCATCACCTTTTCGGCCTCGGGCCGGGAGAATTCGGCGGACGCTACGAGGACTTCCTGAACCTCATCCATCCCGGCGATCGCGATCGGCTCGCGCAGGCACTCCATTTTTCCAGCCGGCCGGATCCCGGCCACGATACGGAGTTCCGCGCCGTGCTCCCCGGTGGCGATGTCCGCACCATCCGCGTGCGCTGCCGGGTATTCTGCCGCCTCGGGATGAAGCCGTCGCGCATCCTGGGCGTGGCATGGGATGTCTCCAACCGGCGCGCCTCCGACGAGGCCTACGCACGCGACCGCCATCTGCTGACGACCCTGATGGATCACATCCCGGACAGCATTTACTTCAAGGACCTGGAGAGCCGCTTCATTGCGATGAACCGCGCAATGGCCCGCCTCTTCGGCAAGCAGGACCCGTTGGAATTTCTCGGCAAGACCGACCTCGATGTCTTTTGCGCGGACCACGCTTTCCGCGCCATGGAGGATGAGCGCCGGATCATCGAAACCGGCGAGCCGGTGGTGAACCTTGAGGAAAAAGAGACCTGGCCCGACGGCCATGTGACATGGGTCTCCAGCACCAAGATGCCGCTGACCGACCCGCGCGGGAAGATCATTGGCACCTTCGGCATCTCCCGCGACATCACGTTGCGCAAACGGGCGGAGCAGGAGCTGGCCCGCGTCGCCGCCGAGTTGAAGACCAAAAATCTCGCGCTGGAAGAAGATCTCGGCATGGCGCGCGAGCTGCAGAACGCCTTGCTTCCCCAACAATTCCCGCGTTTCCCGCGCGGCGCGTCCGAAGCCGACAGCGCGATCCATTTTCATCATTTCTACAGGCCTTCCACGGCGGTGAGCGGCGATTTCTTTGACGTCTTCGAGATCGAGGAGAATGTCGCCGGCCTCTTCATCTGCGACGTGATGGGGCACGGGGTGCGCGCCGCGCTGGTCGCCTCGATTTTGCGGGCGCTCGTCAATGAGCTGCAGCCGGTTTGGAAAGAGCCGTCGGAATTCATGGGCCAATTGAACCGCGCCCTGCGCCGCATCCTCAAGCACACCCGCGTGCCGCTGTTTGCCTCCGCTTTTTATGTGGTGGCCGATTTGGCCAATGGCTCGCTGAAGCATGCGAATGCCGGGCATCCCTGCCCATTGCGCGTCCGTCGCGGCGGCGGTGCGGAAGGGCTGCAACGGCTGGATGGCTGCAAACTGGGACCGGCTCTCGGGCTCCTGGACGAGGCGGTGTATCCCAGCGCCACCACGCCGATCGTAATGCCGGAGACGGTTCTCCTTTTTACGGATGGACTCTTCGAGGTGGAGGCGCAGGATGGCAGCCTTTATGACTACCAGTCGTTGCGCGGTGCCGTGGGGGAACTCGCCGGCCTTGCCGCCGGGGACCTCTGCGAGAGCGTGGTGGACAAGGTTTGCAAGTTCTCCGGTCAGAAAGAATTTAGCGACGATGTCTGCCTCATCGCGATGGAGATCGACCACCTGGCCGCTCCGGTTGCGAAGCACGATTAGCCTCCTCGCTGCGGCCTCCCTTTCCGCGCTGACCCTGCATGCGCAGACCGGCTCCACGACGATCGAGTACAACGGCGTCAGCATCGACAAGGCGTCGCGTTCGGTGACCTTCCCCGCCGAGATCAACCAGACCTCCGGCCTGCTCGAGTATCTGCTGGTGAACAAAAAGGGGAAGACCCACGAGAGTCTCCTCTCCACGGCCATCGAGCCATACGATCTCCAGGTGGCAATGTTGCTCCTTGGGATCAAGCCCTCTTCCGCCTCCAATTCGCAGCCGCCCGGGCAAATCACGCGGGAGTATCTCAGCGGCGCCCCGAATCTGCCGGGGCCAAAAATCTCGATCACGCTCACATGGCCCGGCCACAGGGTGGCGGCGGAAAATCTGATCTGGGACCTCGACACGAATGCCCTGATGACGCCGGGACCGTGGACGTACAATGGCTCGGAGATGTACGACGGGAAATTCCTCGCGCAGATCGACGGCTCCATGGCGGCGCTGGTGCGCGACTCCGGGGCATTGATGAACAATCCGCGGCCGGGAAACGACAACGACCAGATTTGGGAGCCCAGGGATGTCCCCCCCAGGGGAACGGCGGTGGACGTGACGCTGAAATTGTTGGATAGTGCGCCACAATGAAGCGGCGTTTTCTCCCCCTGGTGGCCGCGGTTTTGCTCGCACCCCTGGCGCGCGCACAGGAGCTGATCCCGCACAACGAGGCCGATCTTTCCATCCGCAACGAGGCCGGCATCGCCATTGAGAAAGGCCTTGCGTGGCTCAAGCAGCACCAGAACCCCGACGGCTCGTGGTCGCTGAACGATTACCCCGCCCTCACCGCCCTGCCGCTCTGGGCCTACATGGACGACCCCAGCGGGACCCCGGCCCAGAGGCCCGATTACATCCAGAAGGGCTATGATTTCATCATCTCATCCGTCCAGCCGGACGGCGGCATCTACCGGAAGGGCCTCGCCAATTACAACACCTCCATCTCGCTCATCGCGCTGGTGCTGGCAAATGACGGGAAATACTACCCCACCATCCGCGCTGCGCATGATTTCGTGATCGGCCAGCAGGCGACGAACATGCCGGATTCCACCATGAATGGCGGCATCGGCTATGGGCCCACTGGCACGGGCCGCGGGCATCCCGATCTTGACAACACCGTCATCGCGCTGGAGGCCATCCGGCGCAGCGAGGCGATCGCCGACAAGGAGCGTCCCGGCTCGCCAAAGCTGGACTGGAATGCCGCAATCCAGTTCATCCAGCGGTGCCAGAATTTGCAGTCGGTGAACAAAGCCTCCTACGTCAGCACCGCCGCGGATGACCAGGGCGGGTTCATGTACTTCCCGGGCGATAGCGCCGCCGGGGAGACGGGCAAAGGCGGGGCGCGCTCCTATGGCAGCATGTCCTACGCGGGGTTGTTGAGTTACATTTATGCGGACCTCAACAAGACCGATCCGCGCGTAACCGGGGCCGTGGATTGGTTGAAGAATCACTATTCCGTCGAGGAGAATCCCGGCATGGGGATCGATGGATTATTCTATTACTACCAGGTCATGGCCAAGGCGCTGACCACCTACGGCGCGACCGAGCTGCCGCTGGCCGGCGGAAAAAAAGTGGCTTGGGCAAAGGACCTGACGCTCAAGCTGATCGACCTCCAAAACTCCGACGGCTCATGGGCAAACGAGAGCGGGCGCTGGATGGAGAAGGACCCCGTCCTGGCCACAGCGTACGCCGTGCTGACTCTCGAGATGGCTTACCGGGATATGTGAGGACCGCGGGCTTTCCGCGATCCGGCTCTCCTACAAAAATGGCGCGAAGCGCTTTTCTTGTAGCGATGGCTCGGTGAGCCATGCGGGGGTAAACGACGCCGCTCACCCGCTCCCAATCACGCCAGCCGCAAATCAAAGGTCAGCGACTGCTCGCGCAGCTTCCTGCACGGCTTGCGGGAAAGCTTCATCTCCTTCGCCGGGCACTCTTCGAACGCACGCGATCCTGCCGCCAGCTTGTACGCGCTCACCGGCTTGCCGGTCTTGCGCTCGACGATCGTCAGGTAAAGCGGCAGATGCGGCGGCAGCCCGGGATGCAATGAGGGATGCAGCGCCGTCGCCCGGTAGCGCAACCCAGCCAGCCGTTCGTCGGCGGAGAACTCAGCCAGCGGCAGCTCGCGGCCTTGCGCGTACACGGCGTACTTCTCGGCAAAGGCCTTGTTCCCCAGCAGCTCCAGCCGCTCCATCGACGTATCGACAAACCGGCTCGTGCTCCCGCCTTCCATCGGCGTCTCGCACAGCAGCGGCCAGCCTTCCAGCGCCTTGCGCACGGCGAACTTCGCAGCCCCGTTCGCGAAATCGAGGCTCTTCGGGCACCGCCAGGCCCAGATCTTCCGGTACACCTCCGGGTCGAGCGGAAAGCCGTCCTTTTTCAGCTCCTTGAGGATCAATTCAAAATCGCTCCAGAGCCCGGACGGCAGGAAATAATAATCGTGCAGCCGGAGGCCATGCACCACCAGCGGATGCACGCGCCGCGGCTCGAACAGCCGTGCAATGCAGCACGTCCACAGCAGCGCAACCGCCGCCATCCACTCCGGATGCGGCAGCGTCTCGATGGCGCGAAACTCGATCAACCCGCGGCAGCCGGTTTCCCATTCCAGGTTCCAGAACTTGTCGAAGCTGATCTCGCTGCGGTGCGTATTGCCCGAGAGATCGATGTGCAAATGCCGCAGCGTCTCGCTGATCATGTACCGGTAATCCTCCCCCTGCGGCAGCGACTCAAGGTGCCGGTAGGCCATCTCAAGGTCGTAATGATCGCGCGCGGATTCATCCGGCCTCGGCGCCTGCGACGACGGCCCCACGTAGCAGCCCGTGAAGAGATACGACAGCGCCGGATGCTGCTGCCAGTACCGCAGGATCGCCGTCACCCACCGCGGATTGCGGAAGAACGCATTCGTGTCCAGCGATGGCCCGCCGAAGAGCAGGTGATTGCCGCCGCCGGTGCCCATCTCGCCATTCGGCGTCGATTTGAAGGACCGCAGCCCTGCCTGCGCCGCGGCAGCCTCAAGCTTCTTGAGCCACTCCGCATAAACCTCCACGGACTCGCACGGCGGCAGATTGATCTCCAGCACGCCGGGGTCCGGGGTGAGCGAGAGCTTGGTCCACAGATGCTCGGCATCGTCCGGGATGTAACCTTCAAACCGGAACATCCCCACCTGCGGCATGCAAACGGCCGGCGCAACGATTTCCAGCATCTCCGTGAAAGCGGGCTGCAGCAGCGGCGGGAAAAAGAGCGAGACATCTGCGCCATGTTTCTCCAGCACCATGGCGCGCCGGATCGCCCCCTCGGGCAGGAGATGCAGCGGCAGACGGAGGCCGGCGGGACCCTCCGCGCCGATGAGTTTGAGCCCCTCACCTTTCAGCGGCCAGCCATGGGTGATCCACTCCTTGCCGTCGTGATCGATCGGCAGCGCCCAGTATTCCGCATCCGGGTGGGCATCGTCATGGAAACGATGCCAGCGGTTGCGCACTTTCAGGCCATCGCAGATCGTCCTGCGGGCATCGGCCAGGTTGAGCGGCGGCCGCACCTTCTGATGCGCCTGCCACGCCTTGGAGCCCGGCAGCGGCTTGCCGGAACGGTTCCACAGGAGATGCAGCGCCCAGCGGGCGTTTGGCTCGCCGGGATAGAATTTGCCCTGGGCCTGGAACGCTACGGCGCCGGGGAAGTCCCGCTCCACGAGCGCGGCGGCCATCGCGCGGGCGTAGGGGAGTTTCGTCGGGCCAAGCGCGGCCACGATCCATTCGGGGCCCACTGGCTCATTCGGGAGGTAACTCGGCTCTCCGCCGAGGGTTACTTGAAGGTGATGTCGTTGAAATCGCGCTGATACGGCTTTGGCAGCTTCTTCGAACGTGAAATATTTTGTCATCCGGTCATTCGAGTCATTAACACTTTTGCGCTGAGTCTTTGGCCGCCGGAGCCCTTGAAGGTACCCCGGAGCGGCGCGGCGTCACTTGCATCACGTCCGTAAGAAACAGCCACGTAACGGTCATTACACCATTGCCGGTTCGTCGGGTCGAGTGCTACCCACAACATTCCCGGCAGCAGCACTTCCACCCACGCATGCGTCGCGTATGCGCCAACGAGCCGCTTCTTCCCGTTGTCCGGCCCGGGGGCAACAGCCTCGATATATCCGCACACATATCTCGCCGGCAGGCCGGCCGTTCGCAGGACGCTGAGGGCGATGTGCACGAAGTCCTGGCAGACCCCTTTCTTGTTCTTCCAGATCACCGCGAGCTGCGTCGAGTTTTCCGTCACGCCCTTCATGTAGGCAAAGTTGTCGTGGATCGCCTCGTTGAGCGCGGTAAGCCCCTGCTTGAGCGATACATCGCCGCGCAGGTAACGGCGCGACCACTGGACCGCGCTGTTGCCGGTCTTCACGATGCCCGTCGGCTGCAGGTACTCGAAGACGTCCGGCAGCGCGGAGGAGAAAATCTGGCGCGCCTCCTGCACGGAGACCTGGAGGTTTTCCTCGGGCAGATTTTGCGGCTTGGTCTGGACGGTCAACTGGCTGGAGACCACCAGCTTCTGGTGCCGGAACGGCAGCGAGAAAAAATCGACGTTGTTGCCGAAATGATCCGTGTAACGCGACGTGCGTGTGGGCGGATCGATCGTCACGCGATGGCGGACAACCTTCTGCGTGGGCAGGTCCGGCGGGGTGAGTCGCGCCTCCCCATAGGCCTCGGCAGCCGCGGTGCCGTATTGATAGGTGGTGATGTGCGTGATTTTGAACTCCATGCGGCTGCGGTTGTGCATGCTACACGGCTCCTTGGGAAAACGCACGCAAAGGCTCATCCGAATCATCCGAGAAGCATCGGCTGCACAGACTCCGCGATAAATGCCTGGTGGCTCAGGAATCCGTCGGAGATCAGGTGATGGATCTTCAAAGTACATTCCGCGAGATGCGCCAGCAGCCGCTCGAGGCCCTCCAGTCCGCGCGACTTCTGCTCGCCCCCGGCCGCGATCTCAAGGGAGATGCGCATCTGCTCGCTCCAGTCGATCCGGTTGATGTGATGGATCAGGGACTGGATGCCGTTGAGCGCGGTCCCCGCCCCGGGCTGGTCGGGCGAGGCGGATTTCCGCAACAGGTCGGCGCAATCGGTCAGGCAGCGCAGGACGGAGCGCGGGCTCTCCGGATGCTGGAAGAGCAACTCGATGATCGGCACCGGCTCCGCCCGCATTTGATACACCCGCCGGTACGCGTCGCGCGTGCCGAGCAGGCGCAGGAATGCGGAAAGCTGAATTTCCGTCGCCAGCGGCGGCCGGATGAGCGACCGGCTGATGGAGAGCACCGCGTGCGAGGTGATGATCGCACGTTCCAGCAGCTCGCCCGCCTCGCAAAAACGCCAGCCGTCATCCCCCAGCACCGTCCGTTGCGCGATGGCAAAGAATTGTGGGATCGACTCGGTGACGATCCCGCTCAGGCGCCGCGCGATCTGCCCGCACTCTTCATCGGACAGATGCTCGCGAAAACGGGTCCGGTGAAAAATCTCGCGCAGCCGGTTGAGCGTCGCCAGCGCCTCGGGGCTGAGCGATTCCCGGATCGATTCCGCATTCGCCACCGCCCGGCTGAAGGTGCGTGCGACCGTCCCCGGCTCGCGCAGGACCAGCAGCCGGTAGCGATCCAGCCGCGTGGTAATGCTGCGGCGGCTGACGCCCGCGGAGGTCTCCAGCGGCGGGAGCAGCCGGTTCCACATCGGGCGGTAGAGCTTCCGCTCGGCGGCGTTCAACTCCTCGCTCTCCAGCGCCTCGATGGCCTGGATCAGGTACGCCTGGTGATACGCGCGCTCAAGGTAACGCCCGAGCCAGTAGAATGACTCCGCGACGCGGCTGGTGACCTCGCGCGAGGGGTGGTGGACATCCACGGTATTGCGCGTCCAGGTCTGCGCCGCCTCCGCATCCTGCAGCAGCGCCGGCACCCATGAATCCTTGCTGACCCAGCTCTTCCCCTCCACCCGCCGCGAGCGGACTCGCGTCAGCGCCCCGGGGAAGACCTCGTAATGATCGTCCGATTGCCGCAACGCGTACACAATATGATCCTGCTCCAGCTCCGCCGCGCCGCCGGAGGTTTCCACCGGTTGCGCGATATAATTGCCGGGGCTCTTGCGCACCGCGCGGATGATTTCCTCGCTGGTCGCGGGCATCTGGCTGGAAAAATTCGTCGCAAAGATCGGCCGGATGCGGAACTCATCCAGTTTCTCCATCACCATGTCAAACTGGTCCAGATCCCCCAGCCAATAGGTGCGGATGGTCGGCAGGATGGGCCCCTCCTGCAGGTAATAGCGGATAATGCGCGGCGCCATGCTCAGCAGGCTCGCATCATCGACCAGTTGGCTGCCCAGCGCATTGACCAGCCGGACCGTCCCCCGCCGCAGGCAGTGCACGATGCCCGGGACACCCTCCGTGGACCCCTTCCGGAAAACGAGCGAATCCAGCCGCTCGTCAGCCACGTGATTGTAGATCACATCCACCCGCTTGAGCCCGCGCACGGTCTTCAGGAAAACATGATCGTCCAGCACCAGGAGATCGCCCCCCTGCACCAGCGGGATGCCCATCCGCCGGGAGAGGAAGCTGTGCTCGGAGTAAAGCGGATCCTCCGTGCCCGGGGAGAGCAGCACCGCCGAGGGCTCGTCCCACGTCGGCTGATCGGCGAGGCTGCGCAGCGACTCCACCACCGGCGAGAGGATGTCCGCCAGCGAGCGAACAGTATTTTGCTCAAAGAGATCCGGCAGCACGCTCGCCAGCGCCCGCCGATTCTGGATCATATAGGAGATCCCCGAGGCGCGGCTGAGATGATGCTCCTTCACCGCGAGCTGCCCGATGGAATTGCGCGTGAGGCAGATGCCGCTGAGGTGCAGGTAGGCATTGCGCGGGAGCGGCACCCCCATCGATGCAGCCTGGTAATGCGGGCTCCCAAGCACCGGATGCACCGGGATCGCCCCATCGCGCAGGATCTGCCGCTTCCCGTAGATATCCTTCAGGAAGAGCTCGAACGCCTTGATCCGCTGATTGATCCCGGAGGTGACCTGCTCCCACTCCACCGCCGTAAAGATATGCGGCAGCAGGTCGCAAACCCACGGCTCCGCGTGCTCCCCCTGCGCAATGCCATAGGTGACCCCCATCTCGCGCAGCGTCGCCTCCATGTGCTCATCCAGCGCCCGCAGATCCTGCCGCCGCATCTCCTGCAGATACCGGAGCGGCGCCTCGTATTCCGGGCGCGGATTTCCCGCGGCGTCATACACGTCAAATTGCAATCCCTTCGCCTGCCGGGGGGAAGTGCGGTTACGTCTGCTCACGGGCGCAAAGTCTTTCGCAGGAATTGCCAACATCAAGCTGTTTTCTGACGAACATTGCGATGCCATATTCTGCACCCTCCCGTAAACGCACGCCAACGGCGTGCAGCAAGAAAGCCCAGGGCTGCGTCCCGCGACTGCGGGAAGCGCTGCCCTGGGTGTAGGCCCCGTAAATGCAATAGACGGAGTTCGGCGAGATATCCCTCCTCCAAACCTCAGCCGCGGCATCGGCTGGCTCCAGACCACCTACACCATCCGCTTCAACCGCCGCCACCGGCGCAGCGGCCATCTCTTTCAAGGCCGATTCAAGGCCCACGTCATCGACGCCGAAGATTACGCGCGCCAACTGGTCTGCTACGTGCACCTCAATCCCGTGCGCCCCCGCGACAAGAGCGCCATCGTCCCGGCGGACCGCCGCACCGTGCTCGATCAATGGCGCTGGAGCAGCCACCTCGCCTACCTGGGCCGGGTACCCGCCCCGGCGTGGCTCTGCACCGACTGGCTCGCTTTCTTTGGCAGGACCCGTGCGCAAGCCCGGCGCAACTACCAAATCCTCATCCACGAGGCATTCGGCAGACCGGTGGAAAACCCGTGGGACCAATTGCGAGGAGGTCTGGCCCTGGGAAACGACGACCTCCAAAAACGGGTCGATTCTCTGCTCAAAGAGAAAAAAGGGCACGAAGAACTCAAGTGGGCATCCCGCGCGGAAAACGGAAACCGGCGCATCGCAACCGCCCGAGCCATCGCCTCGAAGCAACCTGAACGTGCCTGGCAGGTGTGGATCCGCGTGCACCTGGGCGGCGAACGCCGGATCGACGTAGCCCGCGCCTGCCGTTATAAGGATGGAAGTGCCATCACCCACATCCTCAAAAGACTTCAAACAGAGGCCAGGAGCAAACCCGCCACCGCCAAGCGAATGGCCCGCCTCCGAACCGAAACCAACCAGATCCTGTCAAGTTTCAAGCGTTGACCCCATTTCGCCAGCATCGCCATGTTCGCCAGCATCGCCATTAACACACGGCTACTCCATTTGGCTGGGCTGTGCCTGCTGACAACGATTTTCTCTGTTTACGCAGACGGGATAACCGCCCAGGATTATGCGGAGAAGTACTACACAGAAGAGCTGAACGCGCCTAGTTCCTCCGTGGACGGCAGAATTGGATTAATGATGAGCGACTTTCCTCAAGTAGTGCCCGTTTCGCTACAGTCTGAAGTTCTGGATCGGATGTTGGACAAAGCCTGCTTTGCCGCCTCCAATAAAGGCTTCTGGGTCATTATTGATGTGTTGAAATACATGGAAGGCATGCAAAATGTGACCGTAGGCCAGCGCTTTGACGAACATCTCTCCGCACTGGCCAAGGATCCAAATTGGTCGATCCGCAGGGAGGTTCTGCAATTTTTGGATGGGCTAAAAAGAGATAAGGATCAGGGTCTGATCCTGGCTGCCCTGAGCGATCAGAAGGACCAGGTTCGCGGAGCCGCCATTGACGCCCTCCGGGGTCGACCTAACGCGGAGGCCATTTTTCAGAAATATATCAAGGATCACCAGTCCGATCCCGCCTACACTACGTCGGTGCTCTACGCGAAGGTTGGATTGAGAGCCATCCACGAAGAGGCCAATGATCGGTAAAGAGCGCGCGGAACGAGGCCCGCAACGCGCGAGGCCCGCAACGTGAACGGCGTGAACGGGCGTGAACGGGGGCGTGAACGGCGTCAACTCTTGAATCTTGACAAACGGCAGCAGCGCAGCGCCCGTTCTGGCAGGGCAGTTAAAAAAATCTCTAGGTGAAGCAAGGTCTTTTCTGCAAGGCTAAAAGAATGCACCGGCAACAGCTTCAAAACGTGGCCGCAATTGACTCCTCCTCGCCAGGTCCGAATCACACAAGCGCCTTGGGGCCTGTGAAGGTAATATGGGTACATTGCAGCCATATCACCTCAAGAGGCCCTCAGGTAATTAAGGTAAATTAAGCCAAATTAAGGTGAAAAATTTTTTCGAATCCCAGCGCATAGCCACCGACGTGCAGCTCGCCGGTAAAGCCCCCGGTATCCGCCGTGCCGCGCCACGCCCGGGACCCCGATATCCTGAATTTTTAAAATCTGTTAAAACCTACTAAAACCCATTTTTCAGGAAATGGCCTTAAAAGTGAGCGCCGCCTCAGACGATCTCCACCGGGCACTTCGGCAGCGCCCGCAGGAACGCCTCCCCGTACGACTTCGTCAAGACGCGCGGATCCAGAATGACCACAATCCCGGTATCCTGCCGCGTCCGGATCAGCCGGCCCACCCCCTGGCGCAGTTTCAAAATCGCCTCCGGCAGCGAGTATTCGGAAAATGGATCCCCTCCCCGCTCTTCGATGCTCTCCAGCCGCGCCTCGGTCAGCGGATGATCTGGGACAGCGAACGGGAGCCGGGTAATGATGACATTCGACAACGCCTCGCCCGGAACGTCGACGCCCGACCAGAAGCTCTCAGTGCCGAAAAGGACCGCGCGCTCGCCCCGCTTGAACTCATCCACCAGCCGGTGCCGCGGCAGCCCCGCGCCCTGGACGAGCAAATTCCACCCGGCCTTCTTGAACGGCCCGGCCAGTTTCTCCGCCAGCGACTGGAGCGTGCGATGGCTGGTGAAGAGCACAAACGCCCGCCCCACGCTCATCTCGACAAAATGCTCGATCCGCGTCGCCAGTTCGCCCTCAAACGCCGCATCCCGCGGATCCGGCATCTTCCGCGTGATATACAATTTCATCTGCCGCTCGTAATCGAATGGGCTGCCGATCTGCAGCGCGCGGATTTCCTCCCCGTCGGCCCCGACGCGGTTGCGGAAATAACCGAGCCCGCCGGCCGTTGCGCCGCGCCGCTCGGCCACGGCCAGCGTGGCACTGGTGAGGATGGAGCACTGCGTCTCCCGAAACAGAAGCGGCCGCAGGTGGGAAGCGACATCGATGGGCGCAGCGTGCAGCGAGAGCAGCGTCTGCGATTTACCGGATTTCTCGATCCAATAGACGTTGTCCCCGGTGGATTGGGAGAGGAAATCCGCCAGCGCCAGCCGCGCCTCCCGCACCCGCCGGCCCATGTCCTGGATCTCGGCCTTCAGCGTCTCATCGTCGAGCCCGCGCAGAATGGTGATGATCAGCGCCTGGAGGCGGGCCAGTTTCTCAGTGAGCGTATCCTCGACGAAATCGGGCTGCCGGACACGGCACTCGCGCCCCTTGCGAAAATCCGCCCGCGTCTCGACCTCCTTGAAGAAGCTCTCCACATCCTCCAGCAGCCCGGCGATCTCCCGCACCCCCTCGGGATTCCGCAGGACGGTGAAGAGCCCTTTCTTCGAGCGCGGATTGTACAGCCGCTGCAGCGCATGGCGCAGCCCGTACTGGGAGACGCTCAGCCCGATGTGCCGGGAGGCGACCGACTCGATGGTATGCGCCTCGTCAAAGACAACGAAGTCATTGGCAAAAAGGTACCCGCCGCTGCGCTCCTCGCTCTCCGGCAGTCCGGCGAGATTGACGAAAAAGAGGGTGTGATTGAGGACCAGGACATCCGCCGCGACGAACCGCTTGCGGGCGGACTGGTAGAAGCAACGCGGGTTATGGGCGCACCCCTTGGCCGTGCAGAGGTGCTGCTCGCTGCAAACCTGCGACCAGACGGCCGGGTCCGGCTCGACGGTGAAATCGCTCAGCGTGCCATCCTTGGTCGTCAGGCTCCATTCCCGGATGCGATTGAGCTCCGCGATCTCAGGCGTGGTAAACAGCTCCGACGCATGCGCCATGGCCCGGTCCAACCGCGTGGCGCAGAGGTAATTCTGCCGCCCCTTCCAGAGCGCCGCCTCGAACTCAACGGGGAGGAGCTTTTGGACAATGGGGATGTCCTTGTAGATGAGCTGCTCCTGCAGATTGATGGTATGGGTGGAGATCAGCGCCTTGCGCTTGTGCTCGACCGCGAAGAGGACGGCCGGGATCAGGTACGCAAGCGATTTGCCGACCCCGGTGCCCGCCTCGACCACCTGGTGCGCCCCATCCTCAAGCGCCCGGGCGACCGCGACCGCCATCTGCTGCTGCTCCTCCCGGTACTCGAAGTGCGCCGCCTGCGACATGAGCCCGCCGGGCGCGAAAATATCGCTCACGCGCGAGACGAAGTCGCTGGGGATTTGGTCGCGCAGGGCGATCATGGATGGCGGGTCACGGGTAAACGGAAATGGCGGACAGAGAGACTTACGCGAAAACCGGGCGGATGCGATGAATTGTGTCGGGCTGGGGTGGAATTTTCGGTCGAATCGGCGCCTCCAGGCAGATTCAGGACATTTGACCTACTGACAAATACGCGTAGAATCCGCGCCTTATGACACGCCCGGCAGCCGTCCTGCTCCTGGCCGTTGCGCTCTGCGCCAGCTCGCTGGCAGCGCATGCGGATGATTCGCTCTACGACGCCCGCACCGCCACGACGCCGAGCACGCTGTTGCAGCGCTTCCTCGGCCCGAAATCAAAGAGCATCCGGTATGATTCCCGGATGATCCGCGCGGCCCAGATCGCAATGAGCCGCGCATACACCCGCCCGACATGGCGCTGCTGGCATTTCGTAAAGGACGCCCTCGTGGACGCCCGGGTAATCGACTCCCGCCCGACCAGCCCCTGGGCCAAGGAAGCCGGCGACGAGCTATGCGAGCGGTACGGTTTTGTGAAGCTGAAAGTCCGCTCTCCCAGGCAGGCGCCCGTGGGCGCGGTGCTCGTGTATGGCGGTCCCGATGCCGGCCACGTGGAAATCCGGACCGCAACGGGCTATGTGAGTGATTTTATCTCCTCGACGCCCTACCCGCGGCCATTTTTAGGCGCATACGTAAAGCCCTCGTAAACAGGCAGTCGCAAAAATCCGGCGGGGTACTGGCACGGATATTGCATCAGCGAGGTGACAATTTTGTTGACGGGAAACGCTCGTCTTTTATTCTCCGCGGCGTTCCCCAAAGCTGATGAAAATTCGTGCCCATCATCTCCTTCCGTTGCTGTGCGTCCTGACCCTCGTCCGGCCGTCCGCATCGCAGGCGGGCACTGTCGCCACCTACTCCTACACCAGCTCCCTTTATCAGCCGAACCTTGCGCAGACGGTCGGGCCGGAGTTGCAGGCCATTTTCGGCCCCCGCTCGGGCCATATCCGGTACGATCAGCGCATGATCGCCGCCGCGGAAATCGCCGAAGCCCGCGCCCACGCCCACTCCACGGAGCGCTGCTGGCACTCGGTCAAGAACGCCCTCGTAGACGCCCAGGTCATCCCGACCCGCCCGACGACCGAGTACGCGAAGGAAGCCGGCGACGAGCTGCAGCAGAAGTACGGTTTCACCAAGATTTGGGTCGATTCGCCATTCGACGCCCCCGTGGGTGCAGTGCTGGTATACGGGGGCCGCGGCGCCGGGCACGTGGAGATACGGACGCCAACGGGTTTCGCGAGCGATTTTCTCTCCGCGACCCCCTCCACGCGCCCCCTGCTGGGCGTATACGTGAAGCGGTCGTAGCGCGAGACGGTTTCTCCTACTTGCTCGCGATCATTCCGCTCTGGCGCGCGTAATTGAACAACCCGCCGGCGTCGATCACCGGGCGGACTTCGCCCAAGGGCTTGAGCTGGTAGGTTTCGCCGTTCACGGTGAAAGTGTCGTTGTCGAAGTCCAGAGTGGCTTCGTCGCCGGTATTGAGCCGGTCACAGAGGCGGACGGGCGAGTCGTACGGGTAGAGCTCGCCGGTGGCCACGCAATTGCGGAAGAAGATGCGCGCGAAAGATTCGGCGACGATGGCCTGTACGCCGGCTGCGCCGAGGGCGATGGGGGCGTGCTCCCGGGAGCTGCCGCAGCCGAAATTGCGGCCGCCAACGATGATGCCGTACTTTGACTTGATCTCGCCCTCGGGCACGAGGCGGATGGGATAGATGGAGTCCGGCAGGCCGGCCATGGCGTAGGTGCCCAGCTTCTCGTACTCCTCCTCGATGGTGGGCACGAGCGTCAGGTATTGGGCGGGGATGATCTGGTCGGTATCGATGTTATCCCGGACGACGAAGACTTGAGTGGTGACGGTATTGGACATGGTGGCGGGGTGTTAAGATTGAACGGCGATGAGTGAAAAGGGAAGCGGCGGATTAATAGCGAAAAGGGGGGGCGTCGGGCGGCGGGAGGGTGTCCTCGAAGACCGGGAGCTGGTTGGTATCCTCCTTCACGGGAGTGGGATAAGGCGACTCCTCCATGATGCGGCGGTGATGCGCGGGGATGGGAATCGGGGTTGGCTCGGGCGCGGGACCGGCGGGGCCGATATCGTCGGTGGAGACGTAGCCGGTCTGGCCGGTGCCCTCGATGGCGATGTGGCTGTAGCCGTACGCGTAACTGAGCATCGTGAGGCGCGCGCCGCGGGGCAGCGAGCTGTCCGGGCCGCTGGGCTGGGAGGGGCCGTAGCTGTAGAAGGGCGTATGCTGGGTTTTCACAATGTACGGTTCGCCGGCGTGCACGCCCGCACCGGACGAGCCGGCGCACCCCGGGAGGAGCGCCGCGCAGAGCAGGATTGCAAAGAAGTGTGGGCGCACGCGGGATGCTGCGCGCGGTGCGGCCGCGCGGTCAACTCAAGTATTCGCGAGGATCCGTGACATAGCCTGTAAGGGCGGACGCGGCGACGGTGTAGGGGCTGGCGAGGAAGACCTGGGACTCCTTGTTGCCCATGCGTCCGGGGAAGTTCCGGTTGGTGGCGCTGATGCACTTCATGGGGGTATTGAGGCGGCCAAAGGAATCGACCGGGCCGCCGAGACAGGCGGCGCAGGAGGCGTTCTCGGTCATGCGGACGCCGGCGCTCTCGAGGACCTCCCAGACGCTCTGGCCATTCCAGCGGGTGGTCTTGAGCTCCTCCACCACCAGAGTGGTGGCGGGCACGCCGTAGGTGTCGATCTTGACGCTGCGGCCCTTGACGATCTCCGCAAAGGCGAGGAAATCCGAGGTCTTGCCGCCGGTGCAGGAGCCGATGTAGGCGCGGTCCAGCGAGACATCGCTCATGTCGCGCGCGAGCCTGCGATTGCCCGGGTCGGGATGGCAGGCGACGGTGGGCTCGAGCTTGGAGAGATCGAACGTCTTGTCGTAGATGAAGGATTGCTCCGCATCGACCTCGACGGGGGTGAAATCGGACCTGGTGCCGTTCTCGCGAACGCGCTCGTTCACATAATCGAGCGTCTTCTGGTCGCACGGGAAGATGCCGTTCTTGCCGCCGGCCTCGATGGCCATATTGGCGATGGTCATGCGGTCGTCCATGGTCAGGGAATGGACGCCGGGGCCTTCCCATTGCATGGCGCGGTAGGTGGCGCCGTCAAAGCCGATGTCGCCGATGACATGGAGAATGACATCCTTTGCCATGACGCCTGCGGGGAGCTCGCCCTCCAGGAAAAAGCGCATGGTCTCCGGCACCTTGATCAGGAGCTTGCCGGTGCCGAGGATGAAGCCGGCGTCGGTATTGCCGATGCCGGTGGCGAATTGATTGAACGCGCCGGCCATGCAGGTGTGGGAATCGGTGCCAAAGAGCACCTCGCCCGGGCGGAGATGGCCCTTCCACGGGAGGGTGGTGTGGCAGACGCCGGTGTAGCTGGCGCCGTGCTGGCGCTTGAGGGGGCCCTGGCTGGAATCGAATTTCCAATGGCCGTTCGGATCATCGATGACGTCGTAGAAATACTCGATGCCCTGCTCGTGAACGAAATCGCGGAGGATATCGACGTTGCGATTGGACATGGAGTCCGAGGTGAAAATGTAGTGGTCCGGGATGATGACGACCTTGCTCGCGTCCCAAATTTTGGCGTCCTGGCCGAATTCGCGTTTGAAAACGCCGATGGTGCCCGGGCCGCACACATCGTGGGTCATGAGGACATCCACATTGACCCACACATTGTCTCCAGGCTGCACATGGGACTTGCCGCTGGCGCGGGCAAGCAGTTTTTCCGTCAAAGTCATAGGATCAGCAAGTTCTCATCCGATGGGGGAGGATTCAACAGGAAAGTAGGGGGAATGACTGATGAGGGGAGAAACATTTCAAGGCGCGGTAATCAGGTGATGTGGTCGTAAGTGGCGTGCGGGCCAATCCAATACCAAAGAATTCCGTCCGGATGGTCCTCGCCGAGGGCGCGGTAATGAAGGCCGATCCGCGCGGACCAAACGTTGCCAACCTTCTTAAGCCGGACTGAAGGATGCCTTGGATTCTGCTTCAGGAGTTGGAAATTCTTATCTGCAAGCATACGAATCGCCTCCGGCAACTGGCGATAGTGGAACCAAAACTCCGTCGACGCGAAATGATTCAAAGTGGTGTGCAACGCCCGGCCTCGTAATCGGCCTTTGCCCTTTTTCCCGCGGCATCGAAACGCCCAGCGAGCGCATCCGCTTCGATCTGACGGTCCCATTCCGCGGCAACATACTCCTCAAACCACTGCGAAAAAGTCGTCAACTCCTCCCTGGAGAGTTGAGTGACGGCTTCCTCAAGCTGCTTGATACTCATGGGCGAATTCTATCGGTTATCTGTGGTAAATGCAACCACCTCGGGCGCGGGGGTGGTTCAAAGAACCCCCTTGCGCCGGAGGGCTTCTTCCATCGCGCGCTCGACCAGGAGCGTGGCGATTTGCTGGGTGCCTTCGTCCAGGGCGGCGTTCGCTTTCTTCAGGCGCTGGACTTCGCGGGTGGCAAGGGCGGACTCGACTTCGGCCATGAGGGCATGGATGGACTGGCGCGTCTCCGCATCGACGGCGTCGCCTAGCTGATCGAGCGCGGCGCGGACGGCGGGGAGCATCTCCGCGGCTTTGAGGCTGGCCTCGGTGAAGATGCGCTCGCTCATATCGTCGAAGGCGTGCTCCAGACTGGAAGCGATCATGGTCTCGACGGCTTCGTCGGAGACATCGACGGCGCTCTTGATCTCGATGATTTTTTCGATGCCCGTTTTCACGTCGCGGGCGAGGACGTGGAGGATGCCGTTGGCATCGATCTCGAATTGGACGCCGACGCGGGCCTGGCCTTTCGGGGCGGGCTCGAAGGGGAGTTCCAGGCCGCCGAGTTCCCAATTGTCGCGCGCCATCTCGCGCTCGCCCTGGAGGATGCGGATGAGCATCGATTGCTGGCCGGCCATGGCATTGGTGAACATCTCGCCGGCCTTCGCGGGGATGGTGGTATTGCGCGGGATGATGATGTTCATCAATCCGCCGAAGGTCTCGATGCCGAGCGAGAGCGGGGTGACATCCAGGAGGACGACATTCTGCACCGCGCCTGAGAGGATGCCGGCCTGGATGGTCGCGCCGAGAGCGACGGCCTCGTCGGGATTCTGCGAGAGAGTGGGCTCGCGCTGGAAGATCTCCGCGACGAATTGCCGGATCAACGGCATGCGGGTCTGGCCGCCGACGAGGATGACGGCATCGAGATCGGCGGGGGTAAGTTTCGCATCGGCCAATGAGCGCAGGCATTTTTCGCGGGTGCGCTCGACGATGGGGCGGGCGATGCGGTCCAGGTCGGCGCGCGTGAGGGTGATGGAATGGCTGGCGGCGCCCTCGACGAAGGGGAGATCGATGCGGACTTCCTGCTCGGTGGAGAGGCGGTGCTTCGCCTCGATGGCGGCCTCGCGAAGGCGGAAATCGGCGACCGGGAGGCGGCAATGATCGATGATGGCCTTGTCGATATCGTCGCCACCGAGGCGGGTATCGCCATTGGTGGAGAGGACCTGGAAGACGCCGCCGCTGAGCTCGAGGATGGAGATATCGAACGTGCCGCCGCCGAAATCGTAGACGGCGATTTTTGAGTGCTCGCCGAGGCGCTGGAGGCCATAGGCGAGCGCGGCGGCGGTGGGCTCATTGATGATGCGCTCGACCGTCAGGCCGGCGAGCTCGCCGGCGGTCTTGGTGGCGGAGCGCTGGGCATCGTTGAAATAGGCGGGCACGGTGATGACGGCGCGGGTGACTTCGGTTTCGAGCATCGCCTCCGCCTGGCGCCGGAGATGGCCGAGGATTAGGGCGGAGATTTGCTCGGGCGAATATTCGGCGCCGCGGATGGCGACGCGCACGGGTGAGCCGGGGCGGCCGGCGAGACGATACGGGACGTCGTTCGCAGGGTCCTCGCCGATGCGGCGGCCCATGAAGCGCTTGATGGAATAGACGGTATTCTCCGGATCGAGCGCGCGGATGCGGCGGGCGGGCGCGCCGACGAGCGGATCGCCATGGGCGGGGAAATGGACCATCGAGGGGGTGAGGCGCTCGCCATCGCGATTGGCGAGGAGGATGGGGAAGCCGGATTCCATCACGCCGATGAGGGAATTGGTGGTACCGAGGTCGATGCCGACGATCATGGGGCGGGGGTCATTGCGGATTGCGGATTGCGGATTGCGGATTCGGAGGACCGGATTTCATGCGGAATGCCGGCCTGAGGCGGGTAAACTTGAATGGCGGAAATAAGGTCGAAAATCGGTGCGTTGTTCGCGGGATCGGGGTCGGCGGGGCGATCCCCTAGGGGGGAAACCTGATGGCTGCGGGCGTCAAAAAAATTTTCACCTTAATTTGGCTTAATTCACCTTAATTACGAGAGGAGGGTGACCGGCGAAACGGCGATGATTGGCGCCAATCGGCACCAATTTGGGTGCTGGTTGGGCTTGAGAGCATCTCCGCCTCCGGCAAACGACGGACCTGGCGTGCGGCAGGGCTCCGGCGGAGATCCCGCAGTTGCGGATCACGCTGGTCACGGGCCGGCGGGCGCTTTTGCGGGTAAGGCGTGCAGTTTTCAGGTGCGTCATCAGTACAAGCCTTGCAGAAGACTACTTGCTTCTCCTAATGATTTTTTTTGGGGATAGGAGAATAAGGGCTCACGCATATCCGAGTTCGACGCTGGTTCGCTGTTTCCACGGGGAGTGGGTTTCGGATAGGAAAGGGACCGATGCGCATTAACACCCTCCCCCGGGCAGCGGGCCTGGCTTTGCTTTGCGCGGCTGTTTTGCTGACGCGGCTGCCGTTTTTGGGGGCGGGGTATGGGGAGCATGCGGACAATTGGCGGATTGCGCTTGCGGCGCGGCATATCGCGGAGACGGGGGCTTATGAGGCGTCGCGGCTGCCGGGGTATCCGGTGCAGGATTATGTTTGCTCGCTGATTTGGAAGACTGGGCCGCTGGGGTTTAATCTGCTGGATGCGCTGTTTTGCACGGCGGCGGCGCTGTTCTTTGCGCTGATCTGCATGGAGTACGGGATGGCGGAGTGGTGGCTGGCGGGGCTGGCGCTGGCTTTTGTGCCGGTGATTTATGTGAACAGCGTCTCGTCGAAGGATTTTCCGTGGGGGCTGGCGCTGCTGATGGCGGCGTGGTGGTGCGCGCTGCGCAAGATGCCGGTGCGCACGGGGATCCTGCTGGGGCTGGCGATGGGATGCAGGATCACCTCGGGAGCGGCTGCGCTGCCGCTGGCGTTGATCCTGATCGACGGGGCGGATAATCGCACGGCACTGCGGCGGGTGCTGATCACGGGAGTGATCTCGGCGGGCATCGTGGTGGCGGCCTTTACGCCGGTGTATGCGCGGTATGGGAGGGATTTTTTCAATTTTTACTCGGACCATGGTTATCCCGGCGCATGGGGGATGGCGGAGCGGGTGACGACCGAGGTGTGGGGGGTGCTTGGATTTGCGGGGGTCTGTATTGGGATCGTGGCGGGGGTTGTGCGGAGGCGCGCGACCTCACAGGTTTCCTCGCGGCAGCTCTTTGCGTGGGTTGCGATGATTGTTATTTATGGCATCGCGTTCTGGTGCCTGCCGGATGAGGCGGCGTATCTGATTCCGCTGGTTCCGTTCGTGCTGCTGCTGGTCTGGTGGGCGGCGCCGCGATGGGCGTTTCTCGCGTGCTGCGCGCTGATTATTGTGAGCCCATTCATCACATGGAGTGGTGCGGGGCCGGGGGCGGGACTGATCATCCAGGATCATCGGGAGCGGCTGGCGACGGATGGGCAAATCGGCGGGTTCCTCCATTTCGCGGCGACGGTGAGCGGGAGTAATGCCTATATCGTCGGGAGCTGGAAGCCGCCGATCGATGTGCTGACGGCGGACAAGCCGGTGCGGAATGCGAAATTTGTCTATCTGCTCACGCAGGCGGAGCTGGACGAGCTCAACGCGCAGGGGTGGCATGTCTGGTATCTGCCGCTGATGCGGGAGTTTAACTATCGCGTTTACCAATATGACGTGGCCGCGCACGGGGCGCGGGATGTGCGGGGGTTGCGGGCGGGCGGGAATCCGTAGGGCGGTGCGTTACACCAATTCCTTGGTCCGGAATCGCCAGAGGGCGAGGAGGAGCATGATCGCCACGAAATCGAGGGCGTAGAGGCTGAGGAAGAGGACATCCCTTCCGCTGATGAGCGAGCCCTCCAGCACCTGGAATAACATGTTGAAATTATGATAGCTGGGCAGGATGTAGTAGAGCGGGTTGTGGGGCCCGTAAAGGCCGTTGCCTGCGAAGAAAGCCAGGACGCAGGCGACGACGGGATGCATCCAGAGGGAGAGCAGCATGGCGAGGGAACCGAGCATGAGCTGGCGGCAAAACATCAACCATGGCGCCCATTGCATGGCGGGGTTGAGGTCCACGCCCTGGGTATGTGCAAACAACAACAAGGCGAGGCTGGAAATGATCGCGTACGCCGCCATGACCGCAACGCCGCCGAGATACTTGCCGAGCAAGAACTGGGTGCGCGAAACGGGCTTGGAAAGGGTAAGTCGAATGGTGCCCTTGCGAATTTCCGTTGCCACGGCAGTACCAAAAATGACGAGCGCGACCATGCTGCCGCCAAAGGAGACGGCACCGTAGAAACCGGCCTGCATCATGGAAGACAACTGGTCCATCATCTCGCTGTACTTGCGGCGGTCCGACTCGCTCATCGTGGCGGTTCCAGTGAGGCCGGGTGACGACGGCGGGGGATTGGAGAAGGCCGCCTCGGTATGCTTTCGACTGGTCGAAAGCGTGACCGAAAAGAAAACGGTCAATGCGAGGAATGCCAGCATCAGGGCCAATAACAGGCGCTGGTGCAGCAAATCGCGGATGCAGTCGGCGGCGATCAGGAACATGGTCTTCATGGATGGGTGGCGGGGTTGATGATGGAAAAGAAAATTTGCTCAAGGGACTGCGCGGTGGTCTCGCTGCGAACGATCTCGATGCGATGGCGGCGCAGCAGGTCCTCCACGGTTGCGCGGAGAGTTTCATCCGCACAATGGATCTTGAACTCGCCGTGCAACAAAGTGACCTCCGCGGACGTGGCGGCGAGGGCGGCCATCAGGTCCGATGGCAAGCCCTTGACGATCAGGTCCGTGCCGGTACCGCCGGATAACTCCTGCAAAGAGCCGATCCGCTTGAGCTCGCCATCCTGCAGGATCGCGACGCGGTCGCAGATGGATTCCACTTCCGACAGGATATGCGAGCTGATGAAGACGGTCTTCCCCTGCCGTTTGAGGTCGACGAGGATGTCGCGAAATTCCTTGCGGCCGACCGGGTCGAGACTTGCGGTGGGCTCGTCGAGAATCAACAAGTCCGGCTCATGGAGCATGGCCTGGGCAAACCCGAGTCTTTGAGCCATGCCCTTTGAGTATTTGGACACGTTCTTCCCGGCAGCCTCCTCCAGTTTCAACAGCTTGAGCAAGGAGCTCACGCGGGCGCCGCGAACTTCGGCCGGTACCCCGCATAGCGATGCATAAAATTCCAGCAACGCCCTGCCGGTGTAATAACCGTGCAGATTGACGGACTCCGGCAGGTAACCGATCCGGCGATGTACGGCGGTCTCGGCGACCGGGCGGTCAAAAAGAAAGGCGGCGCCGGAGGATGGGCGCAGGAGATTGAGAAGCATGTGGATAGTACTCGTCTTGCCGGCGCCGTTTGGGCCTAGAAAGCCGAATATCTCGCCCTCCCGGACATCGATGTTCAGCATGGACACGGCGGCCTTCCTGTCCCGCTTCCAACCGGAGCGGTAAGTCTTGGAGAGGTTCTCGGTATGGATCGCGCTCATGGCAATTATTCGGTGATTACCTTCTCCAGCAATTGGCGGAGGGTATTTTCGTTTTGCGAGTAACCGACGCTTACCCAGCGGACGATGCCTTTCTTATCCACGACGACCAGGGTTGGGATCGCCTTGACGCCATAAGTCGAACCGACTGCGTGGTCCGAATCCAATAACACATGGAAGGTGTAGGTTCTGTGGTCGATAAACTGGTGTACTTGATCCGCTTCCTCGCCCTGGTCGAGGCTGAGAATCTCAAAGCCCCTGCCCTTGAATTGGTAATAAATTACTTGACGGGACCAAGTTTTTCGCTAAAGTGGGGGCATGAAAACCGAATTTCCTGAGACGCTGCAACAAGCCGTCCAGTATTTTTCCGATGAAGACACGGCCTTTGAATTTGTCCGCTCCATGCGGTGGGCCGATGGCGTTCCCGTCTGCCATTTCTGTAACTCCCGCGAGTCCTACGCGCTGAGTGTTCGCGGGACGTGGAAGTGCCGGGAGTGCCGGAGGAAATTCAGCGTCCGGGCTGGGACGATCTTCGAGGATTCACCTATCTCCCTTGGAAAATGGATGGGCGCTTTCTGGCTCATCGTGAATGCGAAAAACGGGATTAGCAGCTACGAGATTCACCGGGCGCTTGGCGTCACGCAGAAAACCGGCTGGTTCATGTTGCAGCGCATCCGGCTCGCTATGCAGAACGGCTCCATTGTGAAGATCGGGGGGCAGGTTGAGGTTGACGAGACGTTCATCGGCGGGAAGGCCCGCAACATGCACAAGGGCAAGCGGCAGGCTTCCGGGCGCGGCCCCGTTGCAATGACGCCCGTACAGGGGCTCTTGGAACGGAAGACGGCCAAGCGCTCGTCCCGCGTCATCATCAAAGCGGTGGAGACGCGGAAGAAAGCGGAACTGCAAGCCAACGTGCGCCAGTACGTCTTGAAAGGCTCAGAGGTTCACACGGACGAACTGCTCTCATACGATGGGCTGCATGACGAGTACACGCACAATGTCATCAATCACGCGGAGTGCTACGTCCGGGGCCACGTTCACACGAATGGTCTGGAAAACTTCTGGTCCCTGCTCAAGCGGACGATCAAAGGGACGTATGTGAGCGTTGAACCCTTTCACCTGTTCCGGTATTTGGACGAGCAATCTTTCCGCTTCAATGAGCGGAAAGACAACGATCAGGGACGGTTTTTGAAGGCCATTGCTGGCATTGCCGGACGGAGGCTTACGTGGCTCAAATTGACGGGCTGCGAAGAGGGTCTTCCGGCTCAAGCGTAAGCGGAAGAGAGGGAGGCAGCGGGATTAGCTAGAAATCCTTCAGCCAATGCCGTACCTTAAAGCCATGTCCAACGCCAGATTTCAGATGGTTTATGACGGGCCTGCCCTCGCCAATCACGAAATGGACGCCCGCGATCTCTCATCCGCCCTGCTGGCGATGGATGTGGTTTTCCAAGAGGCGGATTTGACACTGAACGGCGGAAAGACAGAAACCAGGCTCCTTGTTAAAGGAAGCTTCCAAACGGGAAGTTTTCAGGTTGATTTTGCCTCCGCTCAAGCACTCGTGGACCGCTTTAAGGACTTGCTGTCGGGTGAAACCACTGCGGCTATCCTCAACGCTGCTGGCATCCTTGGGATCATCAAGGGACTGATGGGCCTCATCAAATGGTTGCGGAATCGAAAAATTACAAAATTCGAGTTCAACGAGGGTAGGGTGCGAGTTTTCGTGGGCGAAGAGTATCTTGACGTTGAGAAAAAAACCCTCGATCTGTTCAGGAATCACAAACTAAAAGAGTCCCTCCAAAAAGCAATAGAGGAGCCTCTAAAAAAGGATGGTATAGATAGCTTCGCAATCATTGAGGAAGAATCCGTTTCATTCTCAGTGACGAAGGCTGAAGCACCATATTTTGCCGTTCCTCAGATTGAAGAGATGGCATTAGAGGATAATCGTTTCGAAACCCATCTAAACATTGTGAGTCCTTCATTCCACGCCGGAGACAAATGGAGGGTGAATGATGGTGGATCAAACTTTTTTGTCTCCATCAGCGATCAATCATTCATAGAGAGCCTTTTGAGGGACGAAATTGTTTTGAGCGCCTCAACGACGCTGAAGGTGGTCGTGCATGAGGTAAAATTTACGGACTCACGCGGAATTCTCCGCAAAGAGTCAGATATTGAAAAAGTGCTTGCGATTATTCGCCCCCACGAGCAACTAGGATTTCCTCCTGATTCGTTAGAATGAACACAGAACAAGATGAAACCATGAGCGATCCAACCCCACACGAGCCAACGCCGTTCGAGAAGCTTCAAACCTTCACCCGGCAGATTCTCTCCGTTCCGAAATCAGAGATCGACCGCCGGGCAGCCGAGGTAAAAAAACAGCGGTCCGCGCATAAAAACCAAAGGAAGTAAGGGCGGCTTCAATGGCAGATGAAGCGACACCGCCGCCCGGCAACATGGAAACTGTTGCTGAATTTCGCGAGTGGGTACGAGAGACACTTGAAATAGAATTACCTTCCAAATTTGACGATGATGACTGGACTCTAGTCGTAAAGCTACACGCCATGATTGAAACGGCCCTGAATAGCACTATTATATTGCATTTAGGAACTCTAGAATTAAGAAAGGTGATAGCGAATCTGGATACAAGTAACCAGAAAACTGGAAAAGCAGCCTTCGCAAAGGCATTAAATATCTTGCCTCATAATTCCATCGTCTTTATTCAAAAACTTTCGGAACTCAGAAATGTTTGCGTGCATGATATACGAAATTTCTCTTTCAACCTTATAAATCATATCGACAATATGGAAGATGGCGACCGCAAGGCATTCTATAAGGTGATTTCAAAAGAAACGACGCGTGCCATAAACTCTCCACAAGAGGGATTGAAAATGGCGGCAATGAATATCATTGTTAAATTATGCAATCATCACCTTAAGTGTGCGGTGAGGGATGCGCAAACGGCGATGGATCGTTTTGCGTCAGAGATTCTCGCGCACGATCAATCCACTCCCAAGGAATCACGAGACATTCAATCTCAATCCCCTCTTTAGTGGCTTCAATTTCAATCTCTCTTCCGGGTGGTAGAGTCCCATCGGGAATCGAACCCGTGAAAATCAATTCCGCCCTGTCACTGTTTCGAATTTCGTCTTTCATAGTGGTCCCGTCAAGTAATTTATTACCCTTGAATTCATCGCCGAGCTGCTGCAATCCCGGCATGGCCATCTTGCACGGGCCGCACCATGTGGCCCAAAAGTCCATCAGCACCACTTTTTGACCGCGATAGGAACTTAACGCGACGGGGTGTCCTGCAAGATCAGGGATCGTAAAGTCCGGCGCCTGCGCTCCGACTTTGATGTTGCCCATTGTTTGTTCAACGCCCTGCTGGGAGGGGTTCATGACTACTTTTACCTCGTAGTGAATCGCGACGCTCGCCACGACGAATAACACCAACCCGATGATTTTTGATAGTTTGAATAACATAGTAAGTGGAATTGAAAGATGGCTAGTGTTCCGTCCGGGTAAAGCGCCACTCGCACCAGAGCTGGCCGAGCAGCAATGCCGCGCCGGTGCAGAGCCACACGGCCGGCTGGTGCGCGGCGAAAATGAAGAAAAGCTTCTCCCGATATCCCACGCCGCTGATTCCGCCGAGGCTGTGCGAGAGCAAAGCAAGAGGGAGAGCGACGACCACGACAAAGACAACCCAAATCAAATACCGGCGGTATTTAAGCGGGTAAATGAGCATGACCATTAACTCCGTGGCGAATGCAAGGCTCAGGAGCTCCCAGTAACGCCAGCTTTCCACCAGGAGGCTGCCGTCATGGATGATCACATCGTGGGCGGAATTGTCGCCCGGCGCAGCCTGCACGGGGATGCTCCCCTGCACCGCCGTGAGAATCTGCTGCTGTTGCGTGCTGCTGTATTCATGGATTTGAAGATCGGGATTCATGATTGCCGCTGGGAGCGCAAGCAGTGGCGTTATCATCAGCAAGGCGTAAAAGAGCGCCGCCCGAGCGCGGATCACGAGCCGACGGTCCAGTGCGCGCGTAAGCAGGAATTCCGTTCCAGTGGGCCACTGGGCGCTCATCGCGGGGGTCCGCGAAATTTCCGGCGCCAGCAGGATGACTCCTATAAATAAGACGAAGAATAGGTTCTGGTTGGAGAGAACTTGATCGAGCGGCGGATGGTATCCATGGACCAGATGCGACACAAAGGTGCTTGTGTGGAATGAAAACATCAGCACCAGCGGCGCGAGGAGGATGAATTGCGCGGAATAGAGCGCCAACTGGAACTTCACGAGCGCCCAAAATTGCTTGTTTGGATTCATGGGTAGTTATGCCTGGTTGAGGGAGAGTTCGACGAAGATATCTTCGAGACTGAGCGCGCGGGACTCGCACTGGCAGGACCAGCGCTGCGCGATACTTTCGGGAGTGATATCCGGATTGGTTCGCATGGTGATGACGACTTCCTCACGGGTACGGGTGACGCGGAAGCTACCCGGCAAATCCTCGCGCGGGATACCGTTCTTGAACCCGAAGCAATGCACCTGGCGGATGGAATCCTTGAGCGAGTCGAGCGATTCGCTCACGCGCAGGCTCCCCTTCGCGAGGATGCCGATTTCATCGGCCACGCGCTCGACATCGCTGAGGATGTGCGTGGAGAAGAGGACCGTGCAGTTGAAATCGCGAATCAGCTCGAGGATATCGTCGAGGATTTCGCGCCGGGCGACGACATCGAGATTGGCCGCGGGCTCGTCGAGCAGCAGGACCTTGGGACGCGGAGCGATAGCCATGACAAAGGCGAGCAGCCGCTGCCGGCCCTGGGAGAGCGAGCCGTATCGGGACCCAGGGGCAAGCTCGTACCTGGAGAGAAGCGACTCCGCCAGGGTGGCATCCCATGTGGGATAGAGGGCGCGACCCAGCGCGACGATGCTGCGCACGCGGGCATTTGCGGGGAGCATCTGCCGCTCGGACATGTAGCCGATCCACTGGCGCTCCCCGGCGCCGGCGGTGAACGGGTCTGAGCCGAGCACGCGGACCTGGCCGGTGTGCGGCTTGATCAGGCCTGCAAGCATGCGCAGGGCGGTGGTTTTGCCCGCGCCATTGCGCCCGAGGAAGCCGTAGATGCTGCCGGACTGGACGGAGAGGTTGAAATCGCGCAGCACGGGCGGTCCGTCGAAGGAGCGGCTGACTTGCTGCATGAGGATGGGATCGTCGTCGTTCATGGGGTTTTGGATTTGAATTGGCGGAATTTCTCGGAAAGGAGTGCCTGAGTCTCCTGCTCGCTGAGACCAAGGTGGAGCGCCTCGATGACGAGCTGCTCCACCGCAGGGGCGATCTGCCGCCGCCGTGCGTCGATCAGCAGCGCGGGAGACTGGTGGGAGACGAAGCTGCCGATGCCGCGCCGGGTTTCGACGAAACCCTCGCGCTCGAGGTTTTGGTAAACTTTGACGACTGTAAGGGGATTGATGTGGAGATCGGCGGAGAGCTCGCGAACGGAAGGGAGCGGGGCGCCATCAGGGATCTGACCCGAGAGAATGCGCTGCTGAAGCTGCTGCTGAAGCTGGAGGTAGAGAGGGATGCCGCTGCTGGGGTTGAGGAGGAACACGGTGTTGTAGTACAGTAATACAGTTGGGGGTGGGGTGTCAACCGGGTATTTTGCGGGGGGGGCGCAACGCCCGGATGGGACCTATGGGACCTATGATTGCAGGGAGGCTGGGAGGAGAGTTTGTGCGAGGGCATTCGGTGGGACGCGTGAGCCGCTTATGGGTGCCATGGCCGCGGCATCCGCACCAGGGGCGCACCCCCGGATTGACCCGACTGGCGGAACCGTGTAGGGCTCGCCTTTGCCAATGGACAAACATGGATATTCCATCGAACTGCATCCGGCGGCGCCGGATGAGGGGGGTGGATTTTGGGTTTCGATCCCGGAGCTCCCGGGGTGTTTCAGCCAGGGGGATACGTATGAGCAGGCGCTCTCAAGGGCGCGGGATGCGATCAAGTGCCATACGAGGGCGCTCGCGCGGGCGGACAAGAAATTCCGGCGCATTCGCGATGTGCGCGACTTTTGAGAATAGAACCTGAGCGCGGATGCAGAAGGACGTATGAGTGAATACCCGAGGCTGACATCGAAGCACCTGATCGCGGCGCTGGCGAAGGGGGGCTTTGTGCAATACCAGCAGGGGGAAGGGCATCTCACGATGAAACATCCGGTGACGAAACGGATGGCGACGATCCCGGAACAACCAGGGGGGGTGTTTCGCGAACTGGTGCTGGAGATTGTGAATGCAGCGGGGCTGACGGAGGAGGAGTTCCGGGGGTTGCTGTGAATTGCGGATTCGGAAGACCGGATTCCATGCGGAATGCCCGCCTGAGGCGGGTAAACTTGGATTGCGGATTGCAAGGGCGGGCGGTACGGTTTGGGGGAATTGGCACCTTCAGACATTCGTCAGGCGGAGTTCTCGCGCATCCTGCTGATCAAGCCATCGGCGGTGGGTGATGTGGTGCATACTCTGCCGGTGCTGGAGAAGCTGCGGCGGCGCTATCCGCTGGCGCGGATCGACTGGCTGATCACACCGGAGAATGCGGACCTGGTGCGCGGGCATCCGGCGGTGTCGAATCTGCTGCTGTTTGCGCGGAAGGAGTTTTCGAAGGGTGGACGAAAGCTCTCGGCGATGGCGAGTGTGCGTCAATTGATCCAGGAAATCCGGGCGGTGCGGTATGAGATGGTGATCGATCTGCACGGGCAGTTGCGCTCGGGGTTGTTTACGCTGCTGAGCGAGGCGCCGGTGCGGATTGGATTTGAGAGGCCGATCAAGCGCGGGCCGAGCATGTTCCAGGGGAAGCTGCTGGGGAATATCCCGAAGCGCGGCTGGGCGGGGGCGCGGGAGGGATCGTGGATGGCGTATAATTACCGGATCCCGATCCGGACGCTGGAGGTGCATGCGGTGGACCGTTACCTGTGGGTGGCCGAGTGCCTGGGACTGGACAAGGAGCCGCCGGTTTTCAATCTGCCGGCGTCGCCGGAGGCGGAGGCGCGGATCGCGGGGCACCTGAAGGCGCACGCGCAGCCGGGGCGGCCGATTGCGATCCTGGTGCCGGGAACGATGTGGGAGACGAAGCATTGGCGCGCGGAGGGATTTGCGGGCGTGGCGCGGGGGCTGGCGGAGATGGGGTTTGCGCCGGTGCTGATCGGGTCGAAGGGGGAGCGGGCGCTGAATGGGTCGATTTGCGATGAGGCGCCTGGGACGACGGATTTTACCGGGCAGACGAGTCTTGCGGATGCGGTGGCGCTGATCCGGCGGGCGGCGGTGGTGGTGACGAATGACTCCGGGCTGATGCATGTGGCGGCGGCGCTGGGGCGGCCGACGGTGAGCATCTTCGGCCCGACGAATCCGGTGCAGGTGGGGCCGTACGGGCAGCCGGGATCGGTGGTGCGGCTGGATTTGCCGTGCTCGCCGTGCAATTTCCGCCTGCTGTCGCAATGTCCCAACGGGCATGCGTGTATGAGGGAGCTGAAGACGGAAATGGTGATGGAGCGGGTGCGGGCCGTGCTGGCGGGGAAACGGGAGATGGTGGAATGTTGACGCCGCCAAAACCGGATGACGCCGAACCGCGGAAGGCGACGCTGCCGATCTTTGCGGCGTTTACGCACGGGTTTTTCTGCCTGGTGGTGGGGCTCTGGCCGGTGGTGGACTTTGCGTCATTCCAGGCTGTGACGGGGGAGAAGGCGGATCACTGGCTGCTCTCCGTGGCGGGGATGCTGCTGGCGGCGATCGGGAGCTCGATGCTGATCGCAGCGATCCGGCGGGACATTGCATTCGAGGTTTTTGCGATCGGAATTATCACTGCGGCGTCGCTTGCGGTGACAGATTTTATTTTTGTGATTGAACGAAGCATCCCGGCAGTTTACCTGCTGGACGCCGTGGCCGAGTCGCTCTTCGTGACACTGTGGGTATTTGCCATCCGCGATCTGCGGAGGCCCCGCCGACCCGCTGCCAGCCAATTGCCTCCCCCAGGCGCCGGCACTCTTACCGAACCAGGGGGGATGGATGGCCCAAAGTGAACCGATAAGCTCAGATTATACCGCGCTCGGCTTCGAGAAGATCGACCGGGACCTGCGATTCCTCATCGGCTGCCTGGATGAGGTGCTGACGAGCCTCGGGCATGCGGACCTCGCGGCGGTGCTGCCATGGACGGGGAAGGAATTGCCGACGGATCCGGAGCAGCTCCCGGCGCGGACGGGGCTGGTGTTCTCGATTGCCTTTCAGCTCCTGAACCTGGTGGAGGAAAATGCGGCGGCGCAGATGCGCGCGTTGCGCGAGGGGGAGCTGGGGGTGACGGCGGAACATGGGCTGTGGGGGCAGGCGCTGGCAAACCTGCGGGAGCGCGGGTTCTCCGGACCGGAGATCGCGGAGCGGCTGCATTGCGTGCGGGTGGAGCCTGTGCTGACGGCGCACCCGACCGAGGCGAAACGGCTCTCCGTGCTGGACCAGCACCGGGCGCTCTACCAGCTCATCCAGGAGCGGGAGCGGGCGCTGCTGACGCCGACAGATACGAAGCGTCTCCATGCCCAGACGCGCGCGGCGCTGGAGCGGCTGTGGCGCACGGGGGAGATCTTGCTTTCCAAGCCGGACCTGACCGACGAGCGGCGGAATGTGCTCTATTACCTGCGCGATGTGTTCCCGTCCGTGCTGCCGCGGCTGCAGACGCGGCTGCGGTCGGCGTGGGAGTCGACCGGGTTTGATGTGGCGTTGATCGATGCGCCGGGGCACTCGCCGCGGGTGCGTTTCGGCACATGGGTGGGGGGCGACCGCGACGGGCATCCCGGGGTGACGCCGGAGGTGACGGCGGATACGCTTGAGCGGCTGCGGGTGAATTCGCTGATCGTCCTGCACCGGGAATTGAGCAAGCTGACGGATACCCTGACGCTCTCCGGCTGGATGCAACCGCTGCCACCGGCCCTGCTGGCGGCGCAAAAGCAGATGATCGAGGCGCTCGGCGACCGGAAGCCGTCGACGCTGCCGGCGCATGCGGACGAGCCATGGCGGGATTTTGTGGGCCTGATGATCGAGCTGCTGCCGCTGCAAATGGCGCCGAACCAGCTCGCGGCGCTGCGCGAGGATCCGGGCACGTATACGCAACCGGCGGAGTTGCTGGCCCATCTGTGGCTGCTGCACGATTCGCTGGTGGAGATCGGCGCGGGCCGGCTGGCGGCGCTGGATGTGCGGCCGGCGATCCGCGCAGTGGAGACGTTCGGGTTTTCGCTCGCCGATCTGGATATCCGCCAGAACAGCGCCTTTCACGACAAGGCGATCGGCCAATTGCTCACTGCCGCCGGGCTGGATGGGCAGGACTTTGGCGATTGGCCGGAGAATGACCGGCTGAGCTTCATGGATCGCGAGCTGCGGTCGCCGCGGCCGTTCCTGCATGCGAATGCCTCGGCGGGGCCGGAGGCGGACGCAGTGCTGGGGTGCTTCCGCGTGCTGGCGCGGCACATCGAGAAATATGGGACGGCGGGGATCGGGGCTCTGATCGTCAGCATGACGCGGCGGCGGTCCGATCTGCTGGCGGTGTACCTGCTGGCGCGGGAGGCGGGCCTGACGCGCTGGCTGCCAGAGGGGCTGACGTGCATGCTGCCGATTGTGCCGCTGTTCGAGACCATCGGCGATCTGGAGCGGGCGCCGGGGATCTTGCGCGGATTCCTGGAACATCCAGCAACACGCAGCAGCCTCAAGTTCCAGCAACATGGGGCGAAGGAAATCGTGCAGCAGGTGATGGTGGGCTACAGCGACAGCAACAAGGACGCGGGCATTCTCGCGAGCCAATGGGCATTGCACGAGGGGCAGGCGGAGATCGTGGCGGTCGGCAACGAGGCCGGGGTGAGCATCCAGTTTTTCCATGGGCGCGGCGGAACGGTGAGCCGCGGGGCGGGGCCGACGAATCGGTTTCTCGAGGCGCTGCCGCCCGGCTCCTTGAGCGGCAACATCCGGCTCACGGAACAAGGCGAGAGCATTGCGCAAAAATACGGCACGCTCTCGACGGCGACGTACAACCTGGAGCTGCTGCTGGCCGGCGTGACGGCGGCGACGTTGAGCCCGGCGAGCAATGCCGAAGGGGAGGCGGTGCTGCAGGAGATTTGCCCGCCGCTCTCCGAGGCGAGCCAGATCGCGTATCGGAAGCTGCTGGAGGCGCCGGGGTTCATTGAGTTTTACCGGCAGGCGACGCCCATTGACGCACTGGAGCATGCGCGGATCGGCTCGCGGCCGTCAAGGCGGACGGGCCAGGCGAGCCTTGCGGATTTGCGGGCGATCCCGTGGGTGTTCAGTTGGAACCAGTCGCGATTTTATGTGCCGGGATGGTTCGGGGTCGGCTCGGGGTTGCAACACCTCGCGGATCACCATGACGCGGCGTTTGGGAAGATGCGCGAACGGCTGCGGTCATCGCCGTTTTTGTATTACGTGCTGACGAATGTGGAATCGAGCATCGCCAGCACCGACCTCGACTTGATGCGCTCTTATGCCGGGCTGGTGGAGAACGAGGATATCCGCGAGCGGCTCTTCAACATGATCTGGGAAGAATGGACGCGGACGCGCGCGATGCTGCAGGAGCTGCGCGGCCAGCCGACGGCCCAGCGCCGGCCGCGCATGCTGAAGACGCTGCAACTGCGGGCGGATGCGTTGCGGTTGCTGCACATGGATCAAATTCGGCTGCTGACGAGATGGCGGGCGTTGCGAAAAGAGGGACGCGAAGCGGAGGCGGAGGGGATGCTGCCGGAGTTGTTTTTGTCGGTGAATGCGATTGCGAGTGGGTTGCGGACTACGGGGTAGGAGCGGTGGATGGGACTCATACGACCTATGATTCCATGGTAGGCGCGTCACGCAGGCGCGCTGGATCGGCGGCGGCGGATCTTAGCTGGCGCAGCGTGAGCGCGGGGTGGCGCTTGGCGAGGCGGCGGCCTTCGGTGTCGCGGAGCAGCGGGCAGTGATGCCATGCGGGCGCTGGCGAATCGAGGGCGCGGTGGAGGAGGATTTGGCGGAAGGTGGATTGCAGGAGGTCCTCGCCGCGCACCACCTCGGTGATGCGCATCGCGGCGTCATCGGCGACGACGGCGAGTTGGTAGGAGGGGATGTTGTCTTTGCGCCAGATGAGGAAATCGCCGAAATCCCGGCCGGCCAGGGCGCGCATCTCCCCTGCCCTGCCGTCGTGGAAATGGATCGCCTCACCATCGGGAACGTGGAAGCGCCAGTTGACGCCTGCGGGGTTCTCGATGGTCCGGGCTTCGGACAGTCGATGGCGGCAGGTGCCGGGATATACGGGCTCATCACCCTCGGGGTGATCCTCGGCGTGCGGCGCGGAAAGGGCGGAGAGGACATCGCGGCGGGAACAGGTGCAGGGATAGATCAGACCAAGATCGCGCAATTGCCGCCACACGGGGAGGTAATCCCGCTGGCTCTGCACATAAGGCGCGTGCGGGCCGCCGATATCGGGGCCTTCCTGCCACGTTATCCCGAACCAGCGCAAGTCCTCGACAATTGCGGCGCGGAATTCCGGGCGGCAGCGGCTGGCGTCAAGGTCCTCGATGCGCAGGACGAGCGTACCGTTTGCCGCCCGCTCCTGCGCGGTGAGGAAAGTGCGCGCGTGGCCGAGGTGCAGGTAGCCGGTGGGCGACGGGGCGATGCGGCCGCGATAGGTGCTGGGCATTGGGATAATTTTTGACAGGATCAGCCCATGCGACAAGCTCAGGGCTTTCAGCGGGATTTACAGGATGGATTTTTGCGGCATGGCTCTTAAACCCAAACATGGCAACCGGATGGCGGAGCGGATTGCGAGCATCGCCCGGATGCTGACCCTGACGCGGCAGGAGCAACTCATTGTGGCGGCGTTGCTGATCTCGATGGTCATCGGCGCGCTGGTGATGCATCTGCGCCAGGAATATGGCTGGCGGCATCCGCTGCCGGCGGGCGAGGCGACGCCGCGCGCGTCCGCCTCACCCGGCGGGGGCTGAGCCGGGTGCGAGAGTGCCGAGGATGGCGACGGCGGTGACGATCAGTGCGCCGAGGGCGATCTCGATCCAGACCTTGCGGCGCATCGCACTCACGGCGCGGGGATCGGTTGCCATGCGCGGCTCGTGGACGAAGAGGTTCCACCCGCCCAACGTGGCTGCTACGGCAAAGAGGCAGAGCTTCACGGAAAGCACGCGGCCGTAGTCCGTCGTCACGAGTGCTTGAAAACTACCGACGAGAAAATACGAATTCACCAAGCCGGACGCGGCGATGATCGAGATCGCCACGAGGCTCATGGCGGAGAAACAGCTCGCATCGACATGGGCCTCCTGCCATGCGGCCAGCTTTGCCCGGCGCCGCAGCAATAGCGCGAACGGCAGCAACCCGGCCGGCCATGCGCTCACGGCCATGAGGTGCGCAACATCGGCGATCAGCATTACCACGCGGCGCCCATCCTCGCTGGCTCCGGCGTGGCCGAGCCATGCTATCGAAGCGGTAAAGACCATCGCAATGAGGGCAGCGAGAAGCCATGCCCAGCGGCGCCGGGTGAAACAGAGCGCCACACCCAGCAGCACGCCAGTAATGCACCGGAATACCCAGACATGGCCTGGCGGCGTCTGTTGGATCACGATCGTGAAGAGCTGCAAATTGAGCGCGTCCCGCAGGCTCGATCCGCTCATCCCGGCGGCGGATGCCCAGAGCCAGAGGAACCCTGATCCCATCGCGGCGGCCAGGCAGGTGAATGCCAGCGTGCGGCCGCCCGGCGCATTCGCGGGCGGCCGCTCGATGAGCAACCGCACCGCGAAGACAGCAAGCAGCACGAGGCACGCGGCGAGGTGGACCGCCCGCGACAGGATCAGGAGTTCATTCATCCAGCCCTATGGAACGACTTCGAACGTATAGAACCCGCTCGTGACGTGCGTATCGACGGCGGTGACCCGCCATGAGACCTTGAACTTCCCAAGTTCGAGGCGCGGCACGGAGACGATCAGAATATTGTTATGCGCCGGGTCCAGGTGCTTGTCCGCTTCCTGGACCTCCTTGCCAGCGTAATTGGTCAGCTTGATATTACTGAAGGGAAGGATAATCCCTTCGGTGAACCAGATTTTGATCTCGGTGGGCGCCTCGACTTTGCTGCCCACCCTGGGCTCGGCATGATCGAGGAATGCGTGGGCGCTGGCGGCGGTAAAGGCGGCGGCGCAGCAGAACAGGGTCATCAGTAGTTTTTTCATGGATATTTTTCTATTTTGCGGAGAGAGGTGCGGACGGAGCGGCGTTCCCGGAGCCGCCGCCGAATAGCGGATGCCCGAAAACTTTCGGCCAGATGTCGTCGATGAAGATGTTCACGTTGACCACGAAGCCGACACTGGAGCCGGTGTGCTTGTTGACCGGGATGACCGCCTCGGCGCCGACCTGGAAGTAACGGCTCTCCCAGAGCACGCCGGGGTTGATCGTGCCGGTGGTTGGGCCGCCGTCGCGATTCTCCGGAGTCTGCATGGCGAATTCCACCAACGGAACCATGTTGCGGAAGGGCTCCGGCATGCCGGTATCCTTCACATTCTGCTCCAGGTAGATGAGGCTGTACTCCAGTGCAAAGCCCCACTGGAGCGCGTTCGAGTCCGCCGCTTCCGTTGGGAAGGCTTCCCCGACGAGGCCGGTGATCGCGAATGGCTTGAGCATGGGCACAGAGTCCGGCAAATCGCCGAATCCCTTGCCGAAAAAGAACGTGGGCGTGAAGGTGCTGAAGGAATCCTCGCCGATGGATTTTCCTCCGGTTCCGCCAATGTCCCAATCCGTGCCGAAGGAGAAGATGAACTCGTGATCCGGGATCTGGATCAACTCATCCTTGAAGCCGAGTGAGAAGTTTTGGAAGCCGTTGGCGCTCTGGCCGGTCTTCGGGTCGAGGGTTGTAAAGGCGTCGGAGAATTCCAGGTCGAAGCCCGGGAGGATTTCCTTGTCGAACTCCGCGCCGTAATCGAGCTCGCGGGTCCTGGGGACCCCGGGATCCTGGAAAAGCTGGATGGTGGGGAGCGAGAGCTCGTCGGTGGCAAACGGATCGTCCGTCTGGATGGTGGGAGGGAAAAAGCGATCTCCCTCGAAGCCATGGGCCATGGAGGCCCGCGGCTGGATGATGCCGCAGAGAACGCCTGCGGCGGCGGCGATGAGGCCGCGGTGTGGGAATGTTTTCATGGATGAAGATTTGTTTTGGAATGGATTGCGTATGCGGGTGGGGTGGCGCGCCGGGCGGCACTTTGCCGGGGCGGAGCCGGGAAGACATCCGGTGACGGGACGCCGGTATGGTGGCGTCGCCCGCGGTCAGGGGATGTGGGATGGCCTCGCGAGAGAGCGAGGTTGATAAGATGCCGGCTTGCAGCCGGTATCTACGCAAGTCGCGGTGGAGGGACGGTGGGCTCCGGGGAGAATCCGGCGCGAGCCGGCGCGAAGGCCGGCCATTTGAAATTGTGCAATGGGGGGATGAGGAGCGCGGTCTGGCGCGGATAATCCATGTCGATCTTGCCGCCGAGCTGGATGTCCTGCTTTTTGCCGCTCTGCTCCGCTCGGTGGATGGCTTTGCAGAGCGGGCAGGGATGATTGCCGTCGAAGGTCTCGGAGACGGCGGTGGCGACGGAATTGGAATGCGAGTAAGTGATCAGCATTCCGACCCACGCGATGGATTGCAGCGCGGCCCAGTGCAGGCCGATGGCCGCACAGAGGCTCAACACCATGAGCCATTTTCCCGCCGCTTTGAACATCACCGACATTACCCCGATGTATGCATCCGCTGGAAGGTAGTCAATCCCTTGTGAAATTTTTCACAAGACCCCGAGGGGGCTGTTTACCTTGCGCGAAGGCGGGGATGGCCGTTAAGTTCCAGCCGTGCCCGCCCCTCTCGGCCAGCGTCATACCCGCCAGCGCGATGCGATCCTCCTCGCCATCACGGAAGCCAAGGGCCCGGTTTCCATCCAGCAAATCCTCGAGCGCGCGCAGGCTGCGCTGGGCAGCCTCGGGATTGCCACTGTTTACCGGACGCTGAATCTGCTGCTGGAGGGGAAGCGCATCCAGACGGTGATCCTTCCCGACGGGCAGACTTGCTACGAGCGCTCGGGGCTTGGCCATCACGATCATTTCCAGTGCCGCAAGTGCAAAAATGTGTACGACCTTGAGGTGTGCCCGCTGCATCTCGCCGCGGGGACCATCATCCCGGGTGGGTACGTTGTGCAGGATCATGAGATGACGCTGTATGGCACCTGCCCGGCGTGCGCGGGGACGAAGCCGGCGGTGAAGCCTGCGCGGAAGAAGCACGTGCACGATTCTTGAGTTGCGGAGCGTTCAGTCGTGGGACCTATAGGGCCTATAGGACCTATGATTGGCAGGAAGGGCGAGAGAGGGAATCGACGGTTCAAGGGGTTATGCGTTTTTCAAACATCGCGGCAGTAGAAATCGCTTGCCCTATACTGATAATGCGTTATCAGTACTCTCAGCTGCGGGGGTTTCCGCGGCCTTTATGCCATGAAAATTTTTCGACTTCTTTCTCCTGCTTTGCTGTTGCTGGCGCTTTGCCCGCGGGCTGGGGCTGGGACCATCTCGGTGGCCAGCCTTTCGACGATTCTCACGGAGATGGCGCATACCATCGGCGGGGATCACGTGACTGTTGTGCCGCTGGTGAAGGCGGGGATGGACCCGCATGAATATGAGCCGCAACCGGAAGACCTGGCGAAGGCAAGTGATGCGCAGTTGATCCTCGCGACGGGGAAGCACCTTGAGAATTACCTGCCGAAGCTGAGCGAGAGCACGGGCGGGAAGGCGGCTGTGCTCCAGGTGGGCGATGCGTTTCCGTCGCTCTCGATCACGGGGGAGGATGCGGCGAAGACGGGCGGGCTGGACCCGCATTGGTGGCACAGCATCCCGAACATGAAGGTGGCGGTGAAGACGGTGCGGGATGAGTTCATCAAGCTGGACCCAGCGGATGCGGCTGATTTTACGAAGAATGCGGCGCACGAACTGGCGAGCCTTGATGCGCTCAATAAATGGGCGCGGGTGGAGATCGCGCAATTGCCGAAGGACAAGCGGAAGCTGGTGACCTCGCACGATGCGTTTCAATATTTCGCCCGCGATTATGGGTTCACGATTTATCCCATCGAGGGGGTGACGACGGAGGATGAACCGACTTCGCAGAAAATCGCCGGGCTCATCGACACCATCAAGGCGCAGCATGTGAAGGCGGTGTTCTTCGAGAACATCGAGAATCCGAAGGTCATCCAGGAGATCACCAAGGAGACCGGAGCAAAAGTCGGGGGCGAATTGTATGCCGATGGCCTTGGCACGGGCGAGGAAGGGACGTACGATGGGGTGTTCCGCCACAATGTGACGACGATTGTCAACGCGCTCAAATAGAGGCGAGAAGTTGTCCAGAGAGTTGAAGTTCATGTTTAAGTGTAAGTTCAAGTACACGCTGGCGCGCAATTCACGCGGCGGGGGGTTGCAGTATCACTAATTCATCATGCACGGATCGCCGCTTCTCCGGACCATCACGGTCGTGATTCTGCTGCTGGTGGCGGGCATCCCGCTCTGGCGGATGACGCATGAGGCGGCGGCGGAATCGGTGATCCCCACGGTGGCGGCGCCGGACGCGCAGAGCATTGTACACCTGGCGGCGGGATTCGCGCCGAAGCCGCTGCGGTACGAGGTGAGCTACCTGGGGAAGACCATCTGGCGATCCGATCTCGTGACGTCCGACTCGGCGGCGAAGGATATCGCGATGCCGTACCCAAAGGAGGGGGTCGATCTTGAGTATAAAGTGGTTTGGCCGCCGGGCACGGAGCAATGCGCGGCGTATCTCTCCGTGGCGCCGGGCGATGCGGAGCCTGTGGTGAAGACCCTGTGGGGCGACGGGACGGTGGATGACGTGCTGACTTTTCCATGAGCACAACGGCGAATTACCGGCTGGAGATTCGCGATGCGACGGTGGCTTACAACCGGGTGCCGGCGATCCATCATCTGAATCTCACCATCGAAGGGGGGCATTGCGTTGCGCTGATGGGACCGAACGGGGCGGGCAAGACGACGCTGCTGAAGACCATCGCGGGGCTGCTCACGGTGGAGACGGGGGAGATCACTTTTCACGGGCTGGGCCTGAAGCGCGTGGCGAATGAGATCGCGTATCTGCCGCAGCGGGAGCAGGTGGACTGGGATTTCCCGATCACCGTGCGGGCGCTGGTGGAGATGGGGTGTTACATCGGGCTGGGGTGGTGGCGGCGCTTTGGCGAGGAGCAGTGCAAGACGGTGGACCAGGCGATTGCGACGATGCACCTGGACAGCCTCGCGCACCGGCAGATCAGCGCGCTGTCCGGCGGCCAGCAGCAGCGGGCGTTCCTTGCACGGTCGCTGGCGCAGAAGGCGAAGATCTTCCTGCTGGACGAGCCATTTGCCGGGCTGGACCGGCCATCGCAGGAGAACCTGGCGCGCACGATGCGCGACCTGGCGGCGGCGGGTTACCTGGTCATTGCCTCGCATCACGATCTGAAGAATGTTGCCGATTTTTTTGACCAGATGATTTTCCTCAACGGCGAGTTGATCGCGTTTGGGGATTCGAAGACGGTCTTCACCGAAGAGAACCTGGCGCGGACATTCGATACCGAAGTCTTCGCGGGGCATGAGCCGCCGCCTCACCATCATTACCACTGATGAACTGGCTTCTCGAACCGTTTCACCATGAGTTCATGCAGCGGGCGCTGCTGGGGTGCGCGTTGATTGGATTCACGAATGGGTACCTGAGCGCGTTTATCGTCCTGCGGCGGCTGGCGCTGATGGCGGATGCGCTTTCGCACTCGCTGCTGCCGGGACTGGCAGTGGGGATTTTGATTTTTGGGCTGGCGCCGATCAGCATTTTCGTGGGGGGGCTGGTGGCGGCGATGCTGGTGGCGCTGGGATCCGAGGTCATCTCGCGCAGCTCGCGGATCAAGGAGGAGACGGCACTGGCGGTGCTTTATACGCTGGCGTTCTCCGCAGGCATCGTGCTGCTGAGCCGGGCCCATGTGCAGGTGGAGCTGGAGCATTACCTCTTTGGCAACATCCTGGGGCTGTCTGACTCCGATCTCTGGATCACCTATGCGATCAGCCTGACCATCCTGCCGGCGCTGGTGGCATTGCAGCGGCCGCTGCTGGTGATGCTCTTCGAGCCGTCGGTGGCGCGGAGCCAGGGGGTGAATGTGACGGCGCTCAATTACCTGCTGGTGATCTTCCTGGTGCTGGCGATGATCTCCTCGCTCCAGGCGGTGGGTGTGATTCTCGCGCTCGGGTTGCTCGTGGCGCCGGCGGCGACGATCTACCTTTTCTCCGATTCCTGTCCGGCGCTGTTCTGGGGCGGCGGGATCGTGGGCGCGACGGGCTCGTGCGCGGGGCTGCTGATCTCCTACTGGCTCAATATCCCGGCGGGCGCGTGCATTGTGCTGCTGCTGGGATTGACTTTCTTTGCCGCATATATTTGCAGCCCGCGGTATGGGGTTTTCCGGCACCTGTTCATGCGGAGGCATTTGCATGAGGAATCGCTGTTGCGCTGGCGTGCGCAGCCCGGGCCCGACGCCGGCCCGGGGCCGGGCGAGGGTAAGTAGGGATACGCACGTAGGGATTCGTCCCATCTGCATAGGGCATGGCATCGGTCATGCTTTTAAATTGGAGTCCGTCAATCTTCCGCAAACCGATGCGCCCAGCCCTACTCACGCCCACCCGACTCCTTTGCGGGATTGTCGGGCTCACCATTCTCTGCATGCTATCGATCGCGGTCGTGACCGATCACCTTGCGGATATCTCATTCTCCGGGAACTCCTTCGCACAGACCAGCCGCGTGCATCTCATCAGCGAGGTGACGCAGGCGCTGAAGCACGCGCAGGATTGCCGTAAGGAGTACATCGCCACGGACAAGGTGGAGTACCTCAATGAATACCGCGCGGCCTGCGCGGATGTGGACGCGAGCATGGACCGGCTCGTGAAGGAGGATGCCGAGGTCACGGGGAAGCTGGCGCACGCGCAGAGCTTGCGGAGTTTCGTCCACGAAAAGCTTTCGCAGATCGGGCGGGCGCTGATGTTCAAGCATGCGGCGCCGGTGCGCGTGGCGGCTGTCTCCAGCGAGGCGCCCGCGGCCGTGCCGGCGGCGACGCCGCTCTCCGCTGAGGATGGGGATATCGCCCGCATCCAGCGGCTGCTGGATGCGCTGGGCCAGGAAGAGTCACGCGACATCAACGGACAACTGGAAGAGGCGCAGGCGCGGTCGACGTTTCACCGGAATCTTGTGATCGCGATCGGGGGGATCAATATCCTGTTTCTCGCGGCGGTCGGCTTTTGCGCGGTGCAGATCAAGAAATTGCACTCGCTGGTGACGATGTGCGCGTGGTCGAAGCGGGTGCAATACGAGGGGCAGTGGATACCGCTGGAGGATTACATGCAAAAGCGTTTCGGCGTGCGGATCTCGCATGGGATTTCGCAGGAGGAGTTTGACAAGTGGGAGGAGCAGGGAATGGGGGAGGTCTCGCGGGAGATCGACCAGAAGACGGTTATCCATGCGCCGTCGCCGAATGCGACGAAGGCTGCGGCGTAAAATCAACGCGAAGCCGTCGCGGGGGTGGGAGTGATGTCCCAATAGACGGAGTAGTGCTCGTGGTGGATCTTGTAGAACGGCAGGAGTGAAAGGTCCGCGCTGGCGGCGGTGGGGGATTTGAGCAGGCCGCTGGTCTTGAATGCCAGGTCGCTGCCGGGGACGCGCTCGATGTGAGAGAGAATGTCCGCGGCTGGGCATGCGATGACTGGTGCTGGCGGGATGGGATAGGCCCTGAAATCCTGTGGGCCCCTCGCCTCCTGGCCATTGGGGGGCAGATTGTCCGTGCCGAGCTCGCCGGCGAGGACGATGGGGCCGTACATCACGCTGACGGTGGAGTCATGGCCGGGCAATGGCTCGAGATGCAGGGACATGGGGAGGTGATAGTCGACGGTATCGCCGTCGTGCCATGCGCGGGAGAGAGTGATGTAGTAACTGCCGGCATCGGCCTGCACGGTTTGCGGTTTGCCATTGATGGTGACCGTTGCGGCGCCGGCCCAGGCGGGATGGCGAAGCTTGAGCGCGAAGGTCTTCGATGCGCCGCAATGGATGGTGAAGGTCGAGTCGCCGTTGTTGGGAAATTGCGTCTCCTGGCGCAGGGTCACACCTTCGTCATTCCATTGCAGCGTGGAGGCGATGAAGAGATTCACATACAACGCATCGGGGGCGTGGAAGTAAATGGTGTCGCCGTACTTCGCATGATTCTCGATGCCTGTGCCCATGCAGCACCAGAAGGAATCGAATGGCGTGGAGTAGACTTTGAAAGCGCCGGGCTTCATGCCGATGTAGTAAGTCATCATCGCGGTGGCCGGATCCTGCGAGGCGAGGATTTGGTTGAACAATCCGCGCTCGTAGAAATCCATCTGCTGGGCGGAGGCGTCCCACTCAAACACATGGCGGGTGAGCTTGAGCATATTGTAAGTGTTGCAGGTCTCGGCGGTGACGGGGCTGAGATGATTGAAGAAATCGGTGACTGGGAAGAAGTGCTCGTTGTCGCTATGGCCGCCGATGACCCAAGAGCGATGGAGCGCAACGCGGTCCCAGAAGAACTCGGCGACCTGATGCATCTTCGGGTCGCCATCGAGCTCGTATTGGCGCGCGGCGCCGATGACTTTCGGGATTTGGGTATTGGCGTGGATGCCGTCGAGCTTGTCCTGGCCAGCTTCAAGCGGTGCGAAGAAGGCCTGATGGTCGAATGCCTCTGAGAGCTTGAGATCCTGGATCCTGCCGGTGGCGGCGTAGAGATTGGCCAGAACCTCGTTCATGCCGCCCTGCTCGGTGCGGAGGGAGTGCTGGAACTGGTCGTAAGGGAGCCGACCGACGCGAAACCAGACCCAATCGGCGATCTTCTCATCCACGGCCAGGGCCTGCTGATTGCCGCAATGCTCATAGGCGTCGTAGAGGCCGGCCATGATCTTGTGGAGGGTGTAATAGGGGGCCCAGACGGGCGTGCCGGCGTCGACGCGGTCGAAGAGCGATTCGGGATAGGCGGAGAGGAAACCGGGGTTGTAGCCTTGCGATGGGAGGGCGTCCTGGCATTTTGCGAGCTCGGCGACCATGGAATCGACGCGCTGCTTGAGGGCAGGATCGCCGGTGCTGGCGTACATGAGCGAGCAGGCGGAGAGATAGTGCCCGACGAAATGCCCGCGGAGCTCGCAATTGGGCGACTCCCAGCCGCCAAGGGGCTGGGCATTATTGGTGGGCAGGCCGGCTGTGACGCGGAAATTGAGCAACAGCCGGTCCTCGTCCATGCCGAGCAGGAGCGCCTTGTCGCGCAGCATCGCGTCGCGGAAAGGGCCGTCGAGGAGGCGGACATCGGTGAGGTCGAATGGCTCGGCCTTCAGCGGGATGACGGGCGGCACCTTGTCCGGCGGGGCCGGCGTTCGGGCGGTCATGGAGGCGTAGGCGACCAAGGCGATGCCGATGGAGGAGAGGAGAAGCGCGGATGCAAGGCGGGGGTGCATGGCGGTATTCTGATTACACCCGCGGCGGCGGAAAGTCTCCGTCAGAGTTTTTCCGGATTGATCACGCCGGGCGGGCAGTCGAGTGTTCCGTATGCGTTGCCGTTGTTGTGTTCTGCTGATTCCGCTCCTTGTCCTGACTTCCATGCCGATGAAAGCCGCTCATCCAGACCATGCCCTTGCGACGCCTGCGGGCACGGGCACCGATGCCAATCCCACCAGCCCGGAGGAGGTTTTTGCACAGATGGAGCATTCCTTCCGGTCGGATCGCGCGCGGGGGCAGCATCTGCGGTACCAGTTCGATTTTAACGATCCGCAGGGGGGCAAATGGTGGATCGAGATCAATAACGGGAGCTATACGATGGGGAAGGGCACGATCCAGAGGCCGGATGTGATTTTTACCTGCACCGGTGAGGACTGGGTGCGGCTGTCCAATGGGACGCTGGGGGGATTTCAGGCGTATTTTAGCGGGCGGCTGCGGGTGAACGGGAATCAGTTCACGGCGCACAAGCTGGATGAGATTTTTCCGTGAGGGTTGGCGGATTGGCGGACCACGGAGCGAACCCCCGCATGGGCCACCGGCCCATCGCTACAAGGTTGGCGCTCCGGGGGAGCGGATTTACTCGAATTGCTTTTTGAAGGCGGCGAACTGGGCTTGGAGCGCTGCGATTTCGGCGCGCAGGGCGGCTACCTCGGATTCCAAGGCCTCAATTTTGCCGGGCTCCGGCGCGGGACGCGCGGGGGACGGATCGGCGGATTGCCAGCCGCCCTCGGGCTCGGCGGACAAGAGCTGGACGTAGCGGCGCTCCTTTTGGCCGGGCTGCTGGGGCAGGAGTTTGATCAGGGGGGAATCGCCGCGGACGAGGCTCTCCAGGCAGGCGTCCAGCTCCTCAAGAGTGGCGAAGTGGAAGAGGCGCTCGGTGCGGGAGCGCAACTCGCCGGCGGTCTGGGGGCCGCGAAGGAGGAGGACGCAGAGGACGGCTATATCGCGGCGGTCGAGCTCGAAGTGCTCGAGCAGATTGTGCCGGTACTTCTGCACCCGCGAACCGGAGCCGAAAATGACGGTGGCCAGTTTTTTGTCCCGCAGGGTGAAGATGCCCTCCTCGACGGTCGTCTGGTCGTAGGCGGTGACGGGGTCGCGGTTGGTGGTCTGGTTGCAGGCGGCGATGAGGGTGTTCAGCGAGAGGGGGTAATTCTCAGGGACGGTGCGCTCTTTTTCGAGAAGGCAGCCGAGGATGCGGGATTCGACGGGGTTCAGATCGAGGGGCATGGGATTAGCCTATACGGGCGGCAATGGTGGAGGCAACGGCATCGGGGGTGATGGATTGCAGGATGGCGGTATGCTGGGCGGGGTCCATCCAGCCGCGGGGCGGGCAGAAATCGGTCTCCGAGTCGAGATAGACACCGGTCTCGATGGGATCGGAGCGCATGTTGCGGAAGAAGAAGACGGGGACGCCGGCGGCATTGGCGATGTGGCGCGGGCCGGAATCGGTGGTGAGGACGGCGGCGAAGCGGCGGAGGAAGCAGAAGAGCGGGCGGAGCGGCAGGGTGCCGGCCACGATATCGGCACCGAGCTGGAACTCGCTGTCGATGCGGGTGAGGAGTGGGCGGTCCGACTCCGCGCCGCAGAGGACAACGTGGCACGCGGACTTGTCGCGAAGCTGGCGGAGGGCATTGCCAAAATTCTCCGGGGCCCAGATGCCTGTGGGCTGGCGGGTGGTCATGAAACAGGCCAGCAATCGCGGATGGCGTGCGAGGGCGAGCTGGTCGAAGAGCTCCTGCGCGGCGGCTTCGTCGGCAGGGGTGGAGTGGATGACGGGGCGCATCGGCCATTGCGCGGGCTGGCCGGTGAGCGCGGCGACGTAATCGCGAAAGTACGCGGGGTATGTGGCGGGGAACCGGATGGGCATGGGATGGGTGACCCAGCCGGAGAAGCCCTTGTAGGTGTAGCCGACCCGGTTGGGGACGCCGAGGCGGACGGCGAGCAGGAGTTCCGGCCAGTACTTGATGCAATTGGTGCAAAGGAGGGCGTCGAAATTCATCTGGCGAAGGGCCTCGAAATGCTCCGGCGAAAGGTCGAGCGGCGAGTCGGATTTCAGCCATGGGAGGATGCTGGCGAGGGCTGGATTGCCCTCCAGGACGGTGCATGAGCCGGGAGCGGCGAGGTAGTGGAACTCGCAATCGGGCAGCCCGGCCTTGAGCGGGGCCAGCGAGGCGCTGCGGTAGAGGAGATCGCCGATGTGGTTATCGCCCACGATGAGGGCTTTGCGCCATGTGGCGGGCGCGGAGGGGGCGCCGTTGCGGGCCAGGGCCTGGGCGCGCAGAAGCGGGGCCATGGCCTCGGTGGCGATGGCGATGAGCCAGTTGGCTTTTTTGCGGAAGGGGGCTGAGGCTGGGAATGGCACGGGTGGGAGTGGGACCCGTCTTCGCCTAAAGGGTACGCCGGGGCAAGCCTATGACTGCGGTTGTGGGCTGGAGGGGGCGCGCTGGGCGAGGATTTGCAGGACGGCGCGGCAGAGGTCGGCGGGAGGGATCTGGCCTTGGAAATCGCAGTGGGCGGCGCCGTTTATTGCGCGGCGGCGCTCGCAGAACTCCGCGGGCGGGGAGAGGACGATGGAGCCGGGGGTCAGGTTGCCCCAGACGGTGGCGCCGACGGAGGGGTAACGGCAGAAGGGGGTAACGGTGGGGATGGCGTACGCGGCGGCGATGTGGAGGGGGCCGGTGCTGGGGACGACCATGGTGGCGTAATTGGCGACGTGGGCGGCGAGCTGGCGGAGGTTCCATTGGCCGCAGGCGTTATAGAAGCGGGGATGCTCCAGCACGGAGGCGGGCCATGTTTGAAACAATGGACGTTCGGCGGGGATGCCGGTTGCGACAATGGCGAGGCCGGGGTGCTCCAGGAGCAGGGCGGCGAGGTTCCCGTATACATCGGGGCCGAGGTTGCAGGTATTGCCGGCGCATCCGGGATGGATGCCGACGATGGCGAGGCCGGGGAAGCGCGCGTCGAGATCGGCGCGGGCGGCGGCGATTTCGCCGGTGGTCAGGTAGAAATCGGGCTTGAGGCCATCGGCTGGGAAACCGGCGGCGGCGGCGCAATCGAGGGGAATCTCCGAGAAATGGCGGGAACCGGAGGCCATGCCGGAGCGGAGACACTCGTGAAGCGTGAGCCGGCCGAGCAGGCCGCCCCACATGGCGATGCGGCGATTCGCCCCGCTCATGGCGGAGGCGAGGAGCAATTGCTTCGGCTTTGCGTACGGGAGCAGGATCATCTCGAACTTCATCCGGCGCATCCAGCGGCCGAGCTGCCACCAGCGGCGGGGGAAATCGGGCGCAACGCGCTCAACGACATGCGTGGTGATGCCGGGATTGCCGGCAAAGAGGGCGGCGCAGCCTTCGCGCACGAGGATGTGGACCTCGTGGCCGGCCTTGGCGGCGGCGCGCATCAGGGGAGTGGTGAGGAGGACATCGCCGAGGTGATCGAGGCGGACGATCAGGACACGCATGGGAAAATCGGAGCTCAGCGGCGGAGATTATCCTGGACGACGGGCACGTGGTAGGTGGCTGGGAGCGGACGGCGGAGCCAGCCGTACTTGACCGTGCGGTAGGCCTCGCGGGCGGCATTATACACTGCGCCGGGAACGAGGCAGGCGAGGCGGCATACCCAGAGTGCGGTGCGGGCCTTCCATGAGACATTCGTGCTGATCCGGGCGATCTGGTAGGCGGGATCGGGGCCGCCGTCGATCTTGACCCACACGACCATGCGCAGAAGCTCCTTCACCATCCCCATCATGCCGGGAACGACAAAGATGGAGTAGAACGCCCGCTCCCGCTCGGCGGGCGGGAGGGAGCGGCAGAAGGTGGACCAACCATCGATGCCGTCGATGGGGTTTGGGCTTTTTTCCGCGGGATCGTCGCGGCGGAGGAGCGGGGGGCGCAGGACAGCGCACGGGATATCGGCGGCCAGCAATTTCCGCCCGATGACGAGTTGGGGAAAATTGGTGCGGATGCCGAAGTAACCCTCCACCAGCTCGAAGGAGGTGATGAGCGAGGTCTTAAAGATGAGCGCGGGGACAAAACTCTGGCCGGTCAGGAAGGTGCCGAGCCGATCCTGAATCTCCCTCGGGCTTACGGCGACGCCGGCCGGCCAGTCATCCTGGCGAGGGCCGCCGATGAAACAGGCCTGCGGCCGATGAGTGCGGAGGAGGTCCAGCATCGGGGCGACCTGCTCCGGGAAGAGGGTATCATCGTCGCACAGCACCCAGGTGTACTCGCCGCGGGAGAGCTCCAGGGAGCGGAGAAAATTTGCGCCGAAACCGATATTGCGCGGATGGCGGCGGATCTCCATCAGCGGCAGCAAGGAGCGGAACTCCTCACACACGGCCGGCGTACCGTCCGGGGAGCAGTTGTCCATGATCGTCAGCGGGTGATCCTTGAGGGGGCAGGCGGCGATGACCTCCAGGGTGCGGCGCAGCGACTTCTCCCGGTTATAGGTGAGCAGGAAAATGTGCAGCAGCGGGGCGCCGGTGGAATCGGGCGGGGTCATTGGCAAAAGGTGGGTCAAACGCGCAACAGCTTCAGGCGCAAGGCGCGGCGGGTGTAGAGGGGCCAGATGATGACGCCGGGGATGTTGCAAATCAATGCGGCGAGCGCAATGCCCGAGACACCCATCCAGCGGCTGAGCAGGACTGGGAGGATCAGAGAGGGGATCATCATGAGAAAGGATACACTTGCCTGCATTTTCACAAGGCCAAGGCTATTGAGAAAAACGGAGAAGGTATTGATAAACCCACCTACGCATGACGCAAGCAGCAGAAGCCCGGCAAGGCGGTAATCCTGGATGGGATGACCCGCCAGCACTCGAAGGATGCAGGGGTGCGCCAGCCAGACGCCGGTACCCGCCACCAGGAAAAAGCCTGGCCAGATAACGCCCACACACAACCGCAGCTTGCGGCTGACCGCGTCCCAATTGCCCGCATGGGCCTCCCGGGTGATCGCGGGAGGGATGGGCGACATGATGGAGAGGTGTGCGGCGGCGAGGAATGAGAAAAGCCGCTGGATCCAGTTAAAATCGCCGGCAACGACGAGACCGAAACCAAGTCCGGAAATGATGGTGCCAAGAATGCCGGAGATGATCGAGGTGATCGTCTGGAAAAAGGCGTGGAAGCTGACGCGGCCCATCGACCGGATAACCGCAATGACGCGCGCGGGCGGCAGCAGCGAAAACCGCCAGCCACGCCGGATGAAGACGTATGTGGTAAATGCGAGCCCCATGAAAAGATTGAAGGTGTAATAAATCAGCACCACCGAGGAAAAGGCGCTCAGCGACGGGAGATCGAACCAATAAGCGGTAACGATGAAGAGGGCGACCTGGAGGATATTGCCGAGCATCGTGAGGGAACTGGCGAGCTTGAACTCCTGGTAGGCGAAGAAGACCGTCCACACCAGACCCACCGGGAGGGTGCCCATCATCAGGATGATCGTCGCCGGCATCAGATGGACCACATGGGCGGCGAGGAGCGGGTCCTTGATCTTGAACCATCGGGCCCATGGGATTAACGGGACAATGACGAGGGCGAGCAGGGTGTACGCAAGGTAGAGGCAAAGCTGGAGGAAAATGATGGAAAGATAGGTGTCCCGGCGCTCGTCCTCGGCATCCGCCCCGCGCGAACCGAGCGCGGCGAGCCGGTTGCCAAGTGTAAACTGGAAACCGAGGTCGAAGCCGTTGGTCAACAGGTTGATGGATAGAAGAATGACCCAGAGGCCGAATTGCTCGCCAGACATCCGCCGGGTGGCCACACCATTGGTGATCATGAGGGCGACCGTGGAAGTCATCCTGGCCCCAAGCGTGGCGAATGAATGGGATATGGATTTCCAGGAACGCATGGGGAGTGGGCTTCAACCGGCTCGGGACACCGGAGCGCAAATGAGAGCCGATAACCCTGCAATGCACAAGGAAAGGCGGGGACGAACCAGATGCGGAGGCTGACCCGAATGGCACTTTTTACTTTTGCGATATCGCGGGAGCGGACGTTGTCTGCATTCTCTGCGGTGAGAATATGATTTTTAACCGCAAGGAGCACACAGATCGCAAAGGGGGGAGGCGCCCCATGATGGGGAGATTCTCCAAACCCGTTCGTTTCGCGGGGTGACCCTCGGGGTCAGGGTAGGCGGCGGGCTGTGATCGTCACACCATCAGGTGTTCTTTGACCACCGTGTCCGTCAGCTCCGCGATGGGGCCGTGGGCGACGATGGCGCCGCGGTCCATGATATAGAAGATGTCTGCAAGGGCCTGGGCGAAATCGAGGTATTGCTCGACGAGCAGGATGCTGATGCCGGTCTCTTTCTTGATCTTGATGAGGGTGTCGCCGATGAGATCGATGATGTTCGGCTGGATGCCCTCGGTGGGCTCGTCGAGGATGAGGAGCTTTGGCTCGGTGAGCAAGGCGCGGGCGATGGCGAGCTGCTGCTGCTGGCCACCGCTCAGGACGCCGCCCTTGCGCGCAAGCATCTCCTTGAGCACCGGGAAGAGGTCCAGGACGCGGGTCATCTGGCCGTTGACTTTTTTGCCGCTGGCGACGAGGCCGATGCGGAGATTCTCCTCGACGGTCAGGTTTGGGAAAATGTCGCGGCCCTGCGGGACGTAGGCGAGGCCGGCGTGGGCACGGGCCTCGGGCTTGAGCGGGAGGAGGTCCTGATCGTAGAAGTTGATGGACCCGGCGGCCGGCTTGAGGAGGCCGACGATGCTCTTGAGGGTGGTCGATTTGCCGACGCCGTTGCGGCCCATGAGGCAGACGAGGCGGTTTGGGGGCACCTCCATGGAGAGCTTCCGCAGGATGCGGGAGCCGCCGATGGCCACGTCGAGATTGGAGATGGTGAGCATTAGTGTTTCTTGCTGCGGCCGAGATAGACCTCGATGACGCGCTCGTCGTTCTGGACCTGGTCGACATTGCCCTCGCAGAGGACATGGCCCTGGTGGAGGACGGTGACCTTGGTGGCGATCTGGCGGACGAAAACCATGTCGTGCTCGATGACGATGATGCTGTGCCTGCCGGCAAGGCTGAGGAGCAACTCGCCGGTCTTCGCGGTCTCCTCGTCGGTCATGCCAGCTGCGGGCTCGTCAACGAGCAGGAGGCGGGCGTTCTGGGCGAGGAGCATGCCGATCTCCAGCCATTGCTTCTGGCCGTGCGCGAGCGAGCCGGCCTTGGAGTCCTCCTTCGCGGCGAGGCCGATGGTCTGCAAAATCTCCCGGATGCGATCACGCTGGGCCGGGCTGACGCGGGAGAAGAGGGTGGCAAAGACGCCGCGCTTGCCCTCGAGCGAGAGGAGCAGGTTCTCGAAGACGGTGTGATCGGTATAAACGGTGGGGGTCTGGAATTTCCGCCCGATGCCGAGCCGGTAAATCTCGTACTCGCTCTTGCGGATGAGATCGACTCCATCCTCGCCGAACTTGATGGTGCCGACGTCGGGCTTGGTGCGGCCGGTGATGAGGTCGAGGAACGTGGTCTTGCCTGCGCCATTGGGGCCGATGACGGTGCGCAACTCTCCCTCGTCCATGAAGAAGTTGAGGTCATTGATGGCCTTGAAGCCGTCAAAGCTCTTGTTGACGCCCTCGGCGGCCAGAATGAATTCCTTTTTCGCGCCAATCATTTCGGTGGAATGGGATCTCCAGTTGCGGTAACCGGCGGGACCGGCTCATCGGCAGTGGCGGCGGCGGGCGGTACGTGCTCGGACCCAACCGGCGCGTAGGTTTCGAAGGTGGTAGCGGGTTTCCGGCCGCCGTACTTGATGAGGTTCACCACATGGCCGAAGAGGCCGACGATGCCGCCGGGCAGGAAGAGGACGACCAGGAGGAACATGCCGCCGAGGAAGATGGGCCAATAATCGGGATAAGCCTCAGTGGCCCAGCTCTTGAAGGCATTGACGAAGATGGCGCCGATGATGGGGCCGACGAGTGTGCCGCGACCGCCAACGGCGACCCAGACAACGGCCTCCAGGGAGTTCTGGGTGGACATCTCGCCCGGATTGATGATGCCGACCTGCGGGACGTAAAGCGCGCCGGCGAGGCCAGCGATGATCGAGGCGAGGACGAAGATGAAGAGCTTGAAATTGGCGGCTGCGTAACCGGAGAAGAGGACGCGGTTCTCGCTGTCGCGGATGGCGCGCTGGACCTTGCCGAGCTTGGTGGCGGTAAGCCATTTGCAACCGAGATAGACGACGAGCAGGAATACGCCGCTGACGATGTAGAGGCCGCGCTGGGTTCCGGCGGTGCGGGTATCGAAGCCGAGCATATACTTAAAGTCCGTGAACCCGTTATTGCCGCCCATGAGGATGTTATTGCGGAAAAAGAGGAGCGTGGCGGCGTAGGTGAGAGCCTGGGTGAGGATGGAAAAATAGACACCGCGGATGCGGGAGCGAAAGGCGAGGAAGCCGAAGACCAGCGCAAGGAGGCCCGGCAGGAGAATCACCATCATCAAGGCAAAGGGGAAACTGGAAAATGGTTTCCAGAACGTGGGCAGCCGGGTCCAGCCGAGGAAGACCAGAAAGTCCGGGATCGGCATGTGATACTGGCCGAGGCTGCCGATCATGCGCATGAGGTACATGCCCATCATGTAGCCGCCGAGGGAGAAGTAGAGCGACTGGCCGAGGCTGAGGAGGCCGGTATAACCCCAGAGGAGGTCCACCGCGATGGCGAGAACGGCATAGCAGAAGTACCTGCCCCAGAGATTGATGGAGAAATTCGAAATATGAAGAGCGCTCGACTCCGGGACGAAGGCATTGAGGCACGGGATGATGACGAGCACCACCACCGCGGAGAGCAGGATGGCGATGAGCTCCAGTGTTGAGATAGTCTTGCGTTGCATGGGCTAGCTCTCCAGACCCCTCCCCTTGGTCGCGAAGAGGCCCGACGGGCGCCATTGCAGAAAGAGAATGATGAGGACGAGGACCGTGATCTTGCCGACCACGGGGGAGCCGAAGACCTGCTGCAAAACCTCGTCGATGGTACCGATGCCGAGGGCGGAATAGACGGTGCCAAATAGATTGCCGACGCCGCCGACGACGACCGTCATGAAGGCGTCGACGATGTAATTCTGGCCAAGGTTGGGCCCGACGTTGCCGATCTGGGAAAGGAATGCGCCAGCCAGGCCGGCCAGGCCGCTGCCAAAGGCGAATGTCATAAGGTTCACCTTCTCCGTCCTGACGCCCATGCAGGCGGCCATGTTGCGATTTTGCATGACAGCGCGGATGAGCAACCCGAGCGGCGTCTTTGTGAGCAACAGCCACGTGAGAAAGACAATGAGGATGGCGAAGCCGATGACGAAGAGGCGGTTGTATTCGAAGGTCACGTCATTGACCGTGAAATTGCCGCTGAGCCACGACGGAGAATCGACCTGCACATTGGCCGCGCCAAAGACGAGATGGAAAAGCTGCTGGAGGATCAGGGAGACGCCCCATGTGGCCAGGAGCGACTCCAACGGGCGGCGATAGAGGAACCGGATGACCGTGACCTCCAGGAGCATGCCGACGAGCGCAGCCATGATGAAGGCGGCGGGAATGGCAAAGATGAAATAGGTCTGAAATACCCAGCCAGTTGAGTTGAGGCCCGGAATGTGGAACGAATGGCCAAAGGGCGAAAGCGTGAGGCCGGAGCCGAAGATATTCTCGATGACGTAACAGGTGTACGCGCCCACCGCGATCAGCTCCCCGTGCGCCATATTGATGACCCCCATCAGACCGAAGGTGATGGCGAGGCCAAGCGCGACCACCAGCAGGATTGAGCCAAGGCTCAGTCCATGGAAGAGGGTGGCGAAGAAATCGACCCGCTCGATGTGGGCATTGATGAGTGCAAGCGATTGCTTCGCGGCAGTCACGGCAGCGGGCGAGGAGGCGGGATTCTGAACCAGGTCGGTGAGAACATCCTGCGAGGCGATCAAGGTCATGGCGCCGAGCTTTTGGATGGCGGGTATCTGGACGGCGGGATTGGGATCCTTGATCTGGGTGATCGCGATGGCCTCACCCAGCGCCTGCTGGACCATCGGGTTGCTCTCCTTCGCGATGCGGGCCTGGAGGATGGGCACGTAGATCGGGTCCTGCATCATGCCGAGCTTCATAATCGCCGAGCGCCGGACCTCCGGGTCGGGATCATTGAGCGTCATCAACTCCAGGGTGTTCTTGATCGCCTGCTTCAACCGGAAGTCGGAATCGACGGAATCGAGGTCATTGGCGAAGAACGCCTCGGGCTTGCCGGTGGCATCCTTCAGGTAATCGCCGGTGTCGATCCGGACCGCCTTCTGTTTTCCATCGGCATCCTGGGCGTCCTCCAGCATCACGGGGACCTTGGTGCCGTTGCCGGAATCGATCAAATAGACGCCGTCCTGAGGCCACGCAACCAGCACCTTGCGGACGAGATCAGAATTGGTATCGGCAAGAGAGATGACGAGCTTGATCTGGTCATCGCCCGCGCTGCTGATGGCCTTGCAGAGGAGCTGGCGGGTGGCCGTGTCATCGGCTGCGCGGGCCGGGAGGGCGAGGGCAATTCCCGTGGCGAGAAGGGAGCAAAATGCGGCGGCCCAGCGATGCAGGCCACGGGCGGAGAGTGAATCGAGTTTCGTCATTGGCTCGGCATTTCCATGCAACTGGTTGAAAAAAATGGACAGACCTGGGGGGCGACGAAACGCAGGAAAAGAAGAAGGGGCGGGGGACAAGCCCCGCCCCTTCAAACTAACCAACCAGGAGATGGTGTACATAAACCCTGGGTGCCCTTGCCAACGGCCTAGGTGCCAGACTTCGCAGGGGCAGCCGCGACGGCGCCACCCTTCATGAAGGTGCCCTTGAGGAACGGCTGACCGTACACCTGCGGGAAGGTCTTGATGATCTTGAACTGGCCGTTGGCCTTGGTCTCGCCAATGTACACATTCTTGGTGGCGTGGTGATTCTTCTGCATGGTGATCAAGCCGCCGGGACCATTGAAGCTGATGTCGCCGCTCTCAAGCTCGGCGCGGACCTTGTCCACATCGAAGCTGCCGGCTTTCTCCACGGCCTCTTTCCAGAGATAGACACCGTCGTAGGAGAGAACCATCGGGCTGTCGACCACACGCTTCTCCTTGATGACGCCGTCATGGTCCTCGGTCTTCAGCCATGCATACCAGTTCTTGAGGAACTTCTGGTTTTCCGGGGTCTTGAGGGACATGAAGTAGGTCCAGCAGCCGAGCTCGCCGACGAGGTCCTTGGTCGGGAGGCTGCGGAGTTCATCCTCGGCGAGGCTGAAGGAAACGACCGGGCAATCGGAGGCATCCAGGCCGGAGGCGACCATCTCCTTGAAGAAGGGAACATTGGAGTCGCCATTGATCGTATTGATTACGCAGGCGTCGCCGCCGGCGGTGAACTGCTTGATATCCGCAACGATCTGCTGGAAGTCTGTGTAGCCGAAGGGCACATACTTGCCGGCGGAGATGACCTTGCCGCTGTCATCCGTGCGGAGGCCGCCGCCGATATCGGAAACCGGGACGCCCTTGGACTCGAGGTACTCCAGGAGGACGAGGTTGGTGGTCTGCGGGTAAACGTAATCGGTGCCGATGAGGTAGAACTTCTTCTTGCCCTGGGCCAGGAGGTAATCGACGGCGGGAATGGCCTGCTGGTTAACGGCCTCAGCGGTGTAGAAGATGTTCTTGGAGAGCTCCTCGCCCTCATATTGGACGGGGTAGAAAAGCATGCCGTTATCCTTCTCGAAGACCGGGAGGACGGACTTGCGGCTGACGGAGGTCCAGCAGCCGAAGACGACGGCGACCTTATCCTGCTCAAGGAGTTCCTTGGCCTTCTCCGCGAAGAGAGGCCAGTTCGAGGCGCCATCGACCACTACGGGATCGATCTTCTTGCCCATTACGCCACCCTTGGCGTTGATCTCGTCAAAAGCGAAAAGGAGGATGTCGCGCAGCGAAGTCTCGCTGATGGCCATGGTGCCGCTGAGAGAGTGAAGGACACCGACCTTGACGGTATCGTCAGCCCTTGCGGAGGAGACGAAAGCGGGAGAGCCGCAGACGAGGGTTGATAGCGCGAGAACGCAGAGAGAACGAATGAATAGTTTCATGGATAAGCTAGGGCGAGGCGGTTTATTGAACAGTTCAATTACGATACTTGGTTGAGACTTCTGGAACTAACATTTTGGGGGGAGGGAACGACTCCGAAGGGGAGCGAACGAACCTGCATTCCGCAAACTTCGCGGAACCGGTGGTTCCCCCGGCAAGGCGCCGGGGGAACCAACCGTTAATCCGAAGAGACTAGAACGTGACGCCGATGGCGCCAGAGAACACGTGACGGCTTTCCGAACCATTACCAGCGGGGAAGGCATTCGCGGCGCGAACCGTGGTGCCCTCATCGTAGTAGGTATAGGCGGCAGTCAGAGTCCAGGAACCGAAACCGGCCGGGATGAAGGCCAGCGGGACCGATACGCTGGGGCCAACGGCGAGGTAGCCGTAGGTATTGCCCGCGTAGAAGCCGTGGTCATCACCCAAACCGAGGGTAACCGGCAGAGAGACGGTGATCGGGTAGGTGGCCTTCGGCAGGAAGGTCCAGCTGGGAGCGATACCGAGCTCGTAGTACCAGCCCTTGCCCTGCAGACCGGCGAAGCCGGGAGCGCCCAACTCATAAAGCACGGTGACGTGCGGATGAATCGAGAAGCTTGCAGCGCTGAGGGTCGGGTTGGTCCACCAACCTGCGTCGTTGTAGGTCAGGTTCGCATCGATGCTGCGTGCGGTGCCGAAGGCGCCGGCGGGGCTATCGAACTCGAAGTACTGAATGAGCAGGGTGAAGTTCTGTGCGAAGGTCACAGAGAAGCCAGGATCCCAATCGAACTCTTCCCAGTTGGGAGTCGTCGAGGAAGGATTGGCGGTTTTGACATTGGAGCCGATGTTCGACCAGAAGCTGAGCTGGGCGGACACGCTGTTGATGAAGCCGTTACCGGAGTACAGCTTGATGTAGATGTCGAGGTAGGGCTCGGCGATGACGCCTTCGGTCTGCTTCTCCTGGACGATACCGCGCGAGAGGTACTCGCTGGTGAACGTCACACCGAAATCGCCGGTGATGTAGGAGTTAGCGGCCGCAGGCGGGGTGGGTGCAACAACGGTCTTGCCTTCGGTGCCGGAGGTCTCAGTGCCTGCAAAGGCAGTAGAGAAACCGGACAAGCCGAGGATGGCCGCCGCCGCAATGGTGAGATAATGTTTCTTGGGCATTAATGTTTCCTTGGTTGGTTTTAGGTATGGGATCGTGTCGTTTTTTGATGACACGATCCGGCGTTTAGCAGGTTGCTTGCCAATCTGCCAAGCCCGAAATTGGAAATCTGACGCATTTTTGAAATAAATTGAACGTTTACGAGGGCAGCGTGGTCAGTGAAACAGGGGAAAGTTCCGGGAAAGCCCTCTGGGGCAACGGGCTCCGATGCGGGGTAAAGGCGACAAAAAGAGACAGCGGGGGCTAAAAACGGACAAAAAGCTACAGGTTGTTCACGGTTTGGGTACCCTTCGTTGCCCCACCCTGCCATTGCGGCCCGATCGCCCCGGGCGCCATGGAGGAAGGCGCCCGGGGAATGGGAATACTACCACTGAGGTATCGCGCGGGGCGGGCGCTGTTTATGCCGGCAGGCGCTGCAAGTCCACGGCTGCATGGCATGGCCGAGAGCGGCGGAGAGCCAACTGATCGACCAAAGTCCAGCCGTGCAGAACGTTAACAGCGCGTGCCCTTTGTGCCTGAACTGCGCACGATGAAATGTGCGCTCGCGCCCGCACCCCTCGCAGACAAATACACGCTTGATTTGGGCCATAACGGGGAGAGTGATACCAAGGGCCGAGGCGACAGTCCCGCATGGTGGGGTTAAATCCCGGTAACGACGGGGTAACAGGGTGCCAGAAGGGGCATTTAGCACCGGTCCGCGTCCCCTCCCCCAGGCGGCCTCCCTCACCCCAGGGCGCTGGTCACGGCTCGATGATCTTTGTGCGGATGGCGAAGCGGACGAGGTCGCTGAGGCTGTCGAGGTTGAGCTTGCGCATGATGGAGGCGCGGTGGGTCTCCACGGTCTTGATGCTGATGGCGAGGGAGGAGGCGACCTCCTTGTTGCTGCGGCCTTCCGCGAGCAATTGCACGATCTCCCGCTCGCGAGCGGTCAAGGCGGCCTCGGTGCGGCCTTCCTTCTCATGGCCGGCGGCCTGCTGCTCAAAGCGGCGGAAAAGGACCTCCGAGACCTTTGATGTGAGGTAAGGCTTGTGGGCGATGAGGGCGGTGATGGCGGGCACGAGGTGGGCGCGGGCCTGGCTCTTAAAGATATAGGCGCGGATGCCGGCATCGAAGACGGTCTGGATGAGCTCGGTCTCCTCATGGCCGCTGAGGACGAGGATTTCCGTGGCGGGCAATAGCTTCTTGATCTGGCGGGCGGCATCGACGCCGTTGAGGTCCGGCATGAGGAGGTCCATGACCACCACGTCGGGCGTCAGCTCGACCGCGAGCCGAATGGCGTCGCGCCCGGTCCGCGCCTCTCCACAGACGATCCACTCGGGCTGCGCGGCGATCAGCGCGCAAACCCCCTGGCGGACAATGTCGTGATCATCAACGACGAGAATGCGAGGGGCGGACATACGTAGTGTCGGGCCAATGAATACGTGTCCGCGCGGCAATGTGGAGTCTTTTCCGGCAGGAATTGATAAAACACGCAAATTGGCAGCAGATTGTTGCTGCGCCGGGGAACCTCATCCATTATAGCCCCACGTACCTGAAACCTGAGCATGGACACCAAACCAATACAGACGCCGGCCCCGACGGGCAGGCCGAATTTGACCAAGAGCGTCTTGTCGCAAGACGTGGAAATCACCGGATCGCTGACTTTTAAGGGCGAGTTGAGCTTTGACGGCAACATTAAAGGCGGACACATCAGCGGGAGCGTGCTGAGCCTGGGCGAGCACGCCAATGTGGAAGGCAACATCACGGCCGACGAGGTCAGCATCTCCGGCACGGTGAAGGGAAACGCCACGGTCTCCCAGCGCTGCCACCTGCGCGCCTCCGCCCGCCTCAACGGAGACCTGAACACCTCCCGCCTCATCATGGAGGAAGGGGCCACGTTCATCGGCATGTCCAATATCACGCCTCGCGGCGGTGGACAGAAGCCGGCGTAACCGCATCCCCTGCGGGTGAGCGGGGCGTTGCCGTAGCGATCTCCGGATTCCGCCGGGGACGCCAGCCGGATGGTGTGTCGCCATGCGCATGCTCCGGGATGCGAACGGTGATCGCGCGCCCAGAAGAGGGAGCATACCGGGTCGGACTTGTCCGTCCGGCCGAGGAGTGCCGCGGGCTGGCATCGGCAGCCGCCGAAGTCTGCCTCGCGTTCCGGGCAGGAGCAGGGTCGCGGGTTATTGAACGAAGACGCAGCCCCAATTCGACGGGACGGGGTAGTTGGCCAGCCAAAAGTTGGAGACGCTTGCCACGGTGTTATTATTGATCAGGTCGGTCCAGTTGCCGTTGCTTGGGAAAGGGATGTTCACCCATTGGGTATTGCCGGTGAAATTGAGCACGACCATAAAGAATTCCATCGTGCCCGCGGCGTTGGGTCCCCAACGGTGGTATATCGCGATCTGGCTCGATACATTGATGCCGTAGCCATCGGGGGAAAACGCGGTCCAGCTTTGATCGTAGGTATCCGGGTAAAAATTCGGGGAGCAGAGGCCGGGATGATTGATGCGCATCTGAAGGAGGAACGCGTACAGGCCCTCCATGGTGAGGCCGATGGGGTCCCCCGATTCTTCCGCCCATAGCAGGGGGCGTGATTGGACGCGGACATCCGCAGCGGGCGCGTGGCTGTCATCTTCCCAGATGTCTTCATACTGGCCCCATTCCTGGCCGTTGTGGAGCATGATGCCGCCGGAACAGGTGGCCAGCGCGATCATGTAGGGCTGGGTTCTAAACCATTGATCCCGGCTGCCGACCCGGCAGGTCACGCTGCCGTGATCGTGATTCTCGATGTAATTAACCGGGCAAATGGGAGCGTTGAATTGGAAAGCTGAATTAAGAATCCGCATGTATGCGGTGCTCACCTGCTGGCCGGGGCAGGCATAACCGGAGAAGATCGCAAACGGCCCGGCCCGGAATTCATCAAACCAGGTTCCGGTCGGTTTCATGATATTGGCATCATTCACCGCGCTGAAATCCCAGCTATCCTCGAGAATGAGAGAAAAGTTGTTTTTGCCGGTATTGGCGGCGTAAGCCGTGAGATCCGCTATGAGCCCCGGGGCGCCCATGGTTGGGAAATTGGGATTATTATAGCCGGTGACCTGGTCAAAACGGAATCCGTCCACGTTGAATCTATCCATCCAGTATTTGCAAACGTCTCCGACGAATTGCTGAGTGCAGAGATTGCCGTATTCCAGTGGCAACATATTAAAATCGTACACGTTTACATATTGACCTACGAAGGGAGAGTCGAGCGGGTTCAGCCAAAGCCAGTAATACGGGAAGCCATTAGTGCCGGATCCCTGCTCCGCGTGTTGGAGGACAATATCCAGGAGGACGTGGAGATTGCGCTTATGACACTCGTTAATGAGATTCGCCAACCGTGAGAGGCGATCGAGCGGGTTTGCCGGGTCATTCATGTAGTTTGACTCGACGGAGAAGAAATAGGCGGGATTGTATCCCCAGCTAAAGCCGACGTCATCCGGCCAGGCAATCCATGGCATGAACTCGATTGCGTTGACATTGAGGCCTGCAACATAGTCCAACTTGGTAACTACCGCGTCCAGAGGTGCGGTAGGACCGCGAAACTCAATGGTGAAATCATCGATCATCAACTCGTAGACGCGCAGGTTGTAAGTGGGGAGGCGCGCGGCCAGCGGATTGGCGACAACCGGGCTGCCGCCAACCACAAATGCCGAACGGTCATTGGAATCGCCGCCATATTTCGTGCAGGGGTCTCCAATTGTCCGAACAACGCCAGTCGAAAACGTCACGACGTATTGGTATTGGTAGTAACCATTCGCCAATGGCGCGGGAAAATTGTAAACATAGAGAAAGCCGTTTGGGTGGGGATTCAGCACCATGGGCAATGCTGTCGGAATATCCCAATTGTTTCCGGTGCCGGTGATCGCGCCCTGAAAATCCCCGATGACACCGACGGTGGCAATTTGACAGGCGCCGCCGGTGACGTACTGTTTTGGGTCTACGGTGTTATCAGGAACGAAGAGCTGAAGCTGATCCCCTGCCGGTGTGCTACTGAATCCGAATTGTTCGTACATGATTTTTCATCCCCCTTTTATTTTCGCGGACGGTTATACGCCTGGGGCGCGGGATGGCAATCACATTGTTATCGCATGTGATTACGGGTTGAAATCAGCGAGACATATTGTCCTGGTGGTTTCTGCCTATTGACAAACTTATACCGCACAGAGTCGCGAGTTGCTCATTGCCAGCCCCCTTGACCGCATTATTGTACATCATGAAAAGGGTTCTCCCATGGCTCGCGGCCGCTTTGCTTCTTGCCGCCGGATTCCCGGCGCTGGGCTCGAGTGTTTTTCATCCGTTGACACCGGGGAATTTGCAGGATGAGAGATTCCGGTTCCAGATTGGGTCGAAGAAAGAGGCGGATGGGTCGGTGGGATTCACGGTGGTGGTTTCCGGAAAGAGTGAGGATTTTGTGAGTCCCGGCGCAGGGGTGAGTATGGTGACCCTTACGGCAACCTCCGAAGAGATAAAGGGCGCCAGCGTGCCTGAGCAAGAGGTGAAGACGCCGACCTCGATAACCTGCACGTTTACGGTCCCGGCGGAATCGCTGAAGGATCCGGACCTCTGTTATGTCTTCGCGAACTACGTGCAGATGCTGGTGAATGGGAAGATGGCGCCGATGCCTGCCGTGGATTTTTATTATGCGAGGCTGAAGGATTTTGCGAAATAGCAGTTACTTAACGGCTCCAATCTTTGCGAGGAGCGCCTGGGCCTTCTGGTCATGCGGTTTGAGGAGTAATGCGTGGGTCAGGTCATCCTTCGCTCCAGCGAGGTCATGGGTGGCGATGCGGGCGCCGGCGCGGTTTGTGTAAGCAAACTGAAGCTTCGGATCCAGTTGAAGGGCGCGCGTGTACTCGGCCAGGGCTCCGGGGAGATCGGCCATATCCTGCTTGATGAGGCCCATGCTGTCGTAGGCAACGGCGTCGCGCGGGCCCACCACCAGGGCCTGGGTCAAATCCACATAGGCTCCCTTGAGATCGCCATTGGCGCGCCGGGCAAGGCCGCGATTATTGTAGTAAGCAGGTTCCGTCGGATTGATCTGGATGGCAATCGTCATATCCTCAATCGCGCCGCGCAAATCCCCGCTCGCGCGTTTGGTAAGTCCGCGTCCATCGTAAGCGTCACCGGACCGGGAATCCAAATGGACAGCCTGGTTGTAATCGGCCAACGCTGGCTTCAGGTCTCCCTTCCAGAATTCCGCCTGCCCGCGATTCGTGAACGCAGTGCTGTCCTGCGGGTTGAGCTTGATCGCCTGGCTTAAATCGGCGATCGCATCGTCGTACTTGCCCGACTCCGATTTGGACAGGCCGCGATTGTCATAAAACGCGGCGTCTCCCGGATCCAGCTCCAACGCCTGGTCATAGTCCGCAATGGCGTCTGTATAATCACCCCATATCCGCTCCACCTGTCCGCGGCCTGCATAGGCCTGGGCATCCGCGGTATCGATCTCAATCGCGCGCCCGTAATCGTCGTAAGCCTTCTTCTCGTCGCCCAGTTTCTCATCGCAGATCCCGCGATTTGCATAGGCAGCGCCAAATTGCGGATCGATCCGGACCGTCAGGTCGTAATCGGCGATGGCCCCTTTTGTATCGCCCAGGAAATCCTTCAACTGCCCGCGGTAATTCGCGGCCTTCGCCATCATCGGGTCTTCCTTGAGCGCCTCGGTTAAATCCGCAATGGCGCCATTCACATCATTGTTCTGCGCCTTGCTCACGGCACTCTCGTAATAGCGCTCCGCCGGGTTCGCGGCGACCAGGAGCCGCTGGATGAAATCCCTGGTGGCCTGCTTCGAGCACGACGCGAGAGCGACGATTACGAAAAGGGATATGAAAATACGCCTGAATCTCACGGTCCGGAGCATAGGACCGATGCGGACGACACGTAAAACGCATTTTGGATATGCTTCCGATATGCGGGAGACGTGCGATCATCGAAATCCGAATCCACTTTTATGAGCACCGTCCTTTTACTGTTTTCATCGAATGTCTTCATGACCTTTGCGTGGTATGGGCACCTGAAATATGGGCATGGCTGGCCACTTTGGAAGGCGATCCTGGTCTCGTGGGGCATCGCGTTGTTCGAATATTGTCTGGCGGTGCCGGCGAACCGGCTGGGGTACGCCCATTTCTCGGGATTCCAACTGAAAATCATCCAGGAGGTGGTGACACTGACGGTGTTCATCGTCTTTGCGCTCACATTCCTGAAGGAGAAGCTCGCATGGAATTACCTCGTGGCGTTCGTGTTTCTGGCAGTGGCGGCGTTCTTTGCCTTCGCATTCAAAACGAGCGGTCCGGCGGCGTGATCGCGGAGGGGTCGGCTTTTGAAGGCTGGTGCTCGATGCTGGGATGGAGGCAAGAATTGCGAAGAGATGCATATTGACTTCTCATCAGGTATTCTCTAATCAGTGAAGTATGCTGTACTGGGGCAAGATTCTTCGGGGGGTCGGAACTTGCGGGCGGACGGGTTCCGTGTCACGGCCGGTGCGGAGGGGGATACTTGGAAAAGCCCTGGTTTTCGTTGCCGTTACGCTCAGCGCCGGCGCTGCTTTGATTCCAGGTGTGGCGGACGGCGCGAGCTTTGTGCCGATTGCAGGGTTTGCGAGCCCGGTTACTCCTCCCAGTCCCCAGGCGGCGATGGTGAGCGATGGGGCCGGTAATTTTTGGGGCACTACGGAATACGGCGGCGCATACTCCTACGGGACGGTTTTCAAGATCAATGCGGCCACCGGATATTTGACAACCGTCGTCAGTTTTACCGGCAGCAACAGCGCCAGCAACCGAGGCGCCAATCCCTGCGCGGGGGTGGCGACCGATGGGTCCGGCAATTTCTGGGGCACGACAAATGGAGGCGGCGCCTATGGCTACGGCACCATCTACAAGATCAATGCGGCCACGGGGGCGATGACCACACTCTTCGACTTTAGCACTACGAGTGGCCCGGGAACCTGTCCCTACGGCACCCTGGCAAGCGACGGTAGCGGAAATTTTTGGGGCACGACTTCAGACAGTGCCACTTTTCCTTACGGTGGGCCCATCGGTGCGATTTATAAGATCAACGCAGCCACAGGAATCGTGACCACTGTTTATAATTTAACCAATGCGACCGGATATTATCCCGAGGCGGGGCTTTTGTACGATGGCGCCGGAAATTTCTGGGGCACTGCGACATGCGGTGGCGACAGTGTCGATTACGGCACGGTTTTTGAAATCAACGCGGCTACCGGGTTGTTCGAGTATATTTACGCATTCCCCGGCAGCCAGGACTATCCAGGCGAGGCTCCTTTCGGTGGTCTGGTGGACGACGGCGCGGGCAATCTCTGGGGTACGACGTATTTTACCCTTACCGGAAGGAGTACCAATAACTGGTTGTATGATTTCGGGACAATCTTCAAGGTTAAGAAGTCCAGTGGAGCTGTTACAATCGTTCAGAGTTTCACGGGCCTGTATGGCACGACGCCGGGAGCCAACCCAACGGCAACGCTGGTGCCTGACGGCAAAGGGTATGTCTGGGGTGTCTCTTCCCAAGGCGGCATCAATGACTTTGGCACGCTCTTTGGGGTATCCATCGCCACGGGGAAGTTTTATAATATTTGTGCGTTTAACGGCGGATTAACCGGCACCGCATCCGGATATAGCCCCTATGGGGGGATGGTGAACGATGGCGCCGGCTATCTCTGGGGCACGACAGCCGGCACCATTTTCAAGGTCAACACGACCACAGGAGTGCTGACGACCGTCAATGACTTTTTTAACTTCAAAGCTCCTCCCGGCAGCACTCCCTCCGGGACGCTGGCGAGTGATGGCTCCGGGAATTTTTGGGGGACTACGGGAAATGGCGGCGCGGTCCCCTATGGCGGCACGGTTTTCAAGGTCAATGCAGCCACGAAAGTTTTGACCAACGTTCTCGAATTCACCGGCTCCTCGGGCTCCGCGCCGGGTTCCAACCCTAACGCCGGGCTCATAAGCGACGGTGCCGGCAACGTCTGGGGCACCACGGTGAACACTCCCCTCAGTCCGTATCAGCTCAGTTATGCCCCTGATCCTACCGTTTACGCCAACCAGGGCACGGTTTTCAAGATTAACACGGCCACAGGAAAACTGACCACTGTCGTTGCATTCACAGGGACAAACAACGGGGATGCCGGTAATCCCTACGCTGGGCTGACGAGCGATGGCGCCGGCAACTTCTGGGGCATCACATCGTCGGGAGGGAGCAATAATGACGGAACGATTTTCGAGGTGAATAGTTCCACGGGAAATCTAACAACGATTTGCAATTTGACTGACGGTGCGACGGGGCGTGATGGAGGCAACCTTTACACGTACGGGAGTCTGGTGAGTGATGGCGCCGGAAATTTCTGGGGCACATCATGGTTGGGCAGCTCGGTCTACAAGGTCAATGCGACCACAGGAAACCTGACCGTTACCAATGTCATTGGAAATCCAATCTCAGCGCTGGTGAGCGATGGCGCCGGAAATCTCTTGAGCACCACAACCGGCAACGGGGCATATGGCTATGGCATGATCTTCAAAGTTAACGAGGCTACGGGCAATTTGGCCACCGTTTATAGCTTCCCCGAAGCAGTTGGTGCGGTGGCCAACTCCCCGTGTTCCACAGGGGCTCTGACGAATGATGGTGCCGGCAATTTCTGGGGTACCACAGAATTTGGCGGTATCAATAATCTCGGTACTGTCTTCAAGATCAATGAGGCCACGGGTGTTTTGACCACGGTCTTCGACTTCACCGGCGTAACAGGCAACGTGCCTGGCGCCAATCCCAGGGGGACGCTTGTGATTGATGGCGCCGGCAATCTCTGGGGCACGGCGTCGGCTGGCGGAGAATTGTCCGACGGCAGTCCCGCAGGCGGCGGAGAAATCTTTATGATCAATATAGGGCCTGCCATGGCTAGCGCCACGGCAAGTGGAATCACCGCTTCCTCCGCGATCCTCTCGGGAACGGTGAACCCGAATATGGCCGATACGACTGCGTATTTTCAGATCGGGACCACGGGTACATATGGAGCGACGGTGGCCTCGCAGGATATTGGTTCCGGGACTTCGCCGGTCACGATTACGGGCACTGCCACCGGGCTGCTACCGGGGACCACTTACCATTACCAGCTCGTGGCCAGTAATACCAATGGGCTGGAGACTACGGCGGACCAGACATTCACTACGCCGGGCAGTTATGCCTATTGGAATACGACCTGGTTTGGCACGTCCGGCTCGTCAGGCGATTTGGTCGTCAACAATAACACAGGAGTGCCCAATCTGCTGTGTTATGCACTTGGTTTGAATCCATTTGCGGCCCGCGCCAATTGCCTCCCCTCCTCTGCCACGGCCCAGGTCTCCGGGAGCAGTTACCTCATTTATAATTTCACACGGAATACCCAGGCGACCGATGTCAGCTATATCGTCGAGGCGAGCGACAATCTGGCAGATCCAACCGCATGGGCCGCGATCAATACATTCTCTGCCGGCGCATGGTCGCCCTCCTCCAACGTGACCGAAACCGGCACGTGCTCCAACGTCAGCGTCCAGGTTCAGGATCCTCAGCCCATCGGCGTGGTGCCGGCCCGCGCTCTGCGGCTGATCATCACGCATTGAGCGCGGAGCGGTTGCGGAGGGGCGCGTCTTGACTTTTCCTTATATTTTCTGTAATAGCTGTGGGTATGCTGTGCGCGGGCCAGATTATGCGGCGTTGTGGAATAAGCCGCCGGTCGGGCTGCGTGCCACGGCCGGCGCGGAGAGGGCTTATGGAGAAGGCTTTGCTTCTTCTCGCGGTTGCGTTTTGCGCAGGGGGCGCGTTGATCCCGGACGCGGCGGCTGGCGCGAGCTTTGTGCCGGTCGCGGGTTTTAAGGTACCTCCGGCCGATCCGATGTCGTCGATGGCGAGCGATGGGGCCGGCAACTTCTGGGGCACGACAACCGGTGGAGGAGCGTACGGCTATGGGACGATCTTCAAGGTCAATGCGGCCGCGGGAATTGTGACGGACGTCATCGATTTTACGGGTACTGGCGGCAGCAACCGGGGCAATTCGGCCTATGGGGGTCTTGTGAGCGACGGGTCCGGGAATTTCTGGGGCACCACGGAATTTGGGGGCATGAACCAGTCCGGCACGGTGTTCAAGGTCAATGCGGCGACGGGAATACTGACGACCCTCGTCGACCTCACCAACAGCGGCGGCGGTGGGATCCGTCCGCTCGGGACGCTGGTGAGCGATGGGTCGGGCAATTTCTGGGGCACCACGGTCAACGGCGGCGCGGTTGGCAACGGCACGATCTTCAAGGTCAAGGCAGCGACGGGGATATTGACGACCGTTTTGAGTTTTACCGGAACGTCAGGGAGCGATCTGGGCAGCAGTCCCTGCTCCGGGCTGGTGAGCGATGGCACAGGCAATCTCTGGGGCACGACGGCGACTGGGGGCACCTCCAGCAATGGCACAATCTACAAGGTCAATGTGGCCACTGGAGGGCTGACGACTGTCTACTCCTTCCCTGGGATGCCTGGTTACCAGGGAACCGTGCCTCTGGGGGGGCTGGTGAGCGATGGCGCAGGCAATCTCTGGGGCACCACCTCGGCCAGCGGCGCGAGCTACCCGAACAATTATGGCGCGGTCTTCAAGGTCAATGTATCGACGGGAAATGTGACGATCATCGTGGGGCTGACCGGCACCTCTGGCACGGCGCGAGGGGAGGTGCCCTACGCGACGCTGGCACCCGACGGCAACGGGTATCTCTGGGGCACCGCACCCTATGGCGGATTCTCCAACAACGGCACGATATTCGCGGTATCGGCGTCCACGGGGCAGTGTTCCACGTTTTGCGATTTCACCGGAGTATCCGGCAGTGCGCCTGGAATTAATCCCTACGGGGGGCTGGTGAGCGATGGCGCGGGCAATCTCTGGGGCACGACATCGAGCTCCGTCTTCAAGATCAACGCGACCACGGGACTGCTGACGAACATTACTACGTTTGCCAATAACAGCATTGCGGGCATCGGTCCGCGCGCGGGCCTGGTGAGCGATGGGGCGGGAAATTATTGGGGTACCACTTACTCTGACGCGACCAATAGCGAGGGCACGCTCTTCAAGCTCAACGCGGCGACGGGAGCGCTGACTACCGTAGTGGCATTCACCGGCACCAATGGCGCCAACCCGAGCGCGGCGCTGGTGAGCGATGGAGCAGGCAATCTCTGGGGCAGCACTTACTATGGCGGCGCGAACGGCGACGGCACGGTCTATAAGATCAATGCGTCCACGAATAATCTGACAACGCTCGTCTCTTTCACGGGCCTCAGCGGGGTGTACCGAGGCGCCTACCCCGGGGCGGCGCTGGCGAGCGATGGGGCAGGCAATCTCTGGGGTACGACCGGCTACGGCGGGGCCAATGACTGGGGGACGGTGTTCAAGATCAATGTGGGTACCGGCAATCTGACTACGGTATTGGATCTCCCCGGCTCCGCCGGTGAAGAGCCGCCACCGCCCAATGCGCTGGTGAGCGACGGCGACGGCAATTTCTGGGGAACCCTGCCGTACGGGGCCACCGACCTCTACGGCTCGGTCATCGAAATCAACGAGGCGACGGGGAACCTAACCACGCTTATCAATTTCACCGGCACCAGTGGCACCGCGCCAGGAATCAATCCTTACGGGGAACTGGCTAGCGATGGCGCCGGTAATTTCTGGGGAACGACCTCGTCCGGCGGTATTGCGTCTGGCAACAACCCCGCGGGCGACGGGACCATATTCAAGGTCGATGAGGCTACGGGCGCGCTGACGACCGTGTTCGATTTTCCAACCACCACGGGCACCGGACTGGGCGCGACTCCACACGCGGCGCTGGTGAGCGATGGGGCAGGCAATCTCTGGGGCACCACGGAGTATGGCGGCGCCAGCAATGACGGTACGGTCTTCAAGGTCAATGCGGCCACGGTAGTTCTCACCACGGTATTCGACTTCACCGGGTCGACTGGCGCCGCGCCTGGCGCCAATCCCGTCGCGGTGCTGGTAAGCGATGGCGCCGGCAATCTCTGGGGCACGGCCTCGACCGGGGGTGTCACGGCCGCCGGCAGTCCCGCGGGTGGCGGCGAAATCTTCAGGATCAATACGGGGCCTGCGACCGGAGGCGCCACGGCAAGCGGGATCACGGCTACCTCGGCGATCCTCTCGGGCACGGTGAATCCGAATGCGGCTGATACGACTGCTTCCTTCCAAATCGGGACGACCGGTACTTACGGAACGATTGTGGCCTCGCAGGATATTGGATCGGGGACCTCGGGGGTGATGGTTACCGGCACAGCGACGGGGCTGGTGCCTGGGACCACTTACCATTACCAGCTCGTGACCAGTAACACCAATGGACAGGTGGCTACGGCGGACCAGACGTTTACCACGATGACCAGTTACAACTATTGGGACACCTTGTGGTTCGGCAGCAGCACATCCAGCCATGCGGGAGATACTGTAGTCAACAACGACGCAGGGATCCACAATCTGCTTTGTTATGCTCTTGGACTGAATCCATTCGCGGCCGGGGCCAATTCCCTCCCCGCCTCTGGCACCGCCCGGGTCTCGGGCAGCACTTATCTCACTTATAACTTTACCCGGAATACCCAGGCGACCGATGTCACCTATATCGTCGAAGCGAGTGACAATCTGGCGAACCCATCCGCCTGGACCGCGATCAACACATTCTCTGCCGGTGTTTGGTCGCCCTCCTCCAATGTGACCGAGACCGGTTCATCCGCCGATGTCAGCGTCAAGGTCCAGGATACTCAGCCGATTGGGGCTGTGCCTGCACGGGCTCTTCGGCTGGAAATCACGCATTGATTCAAAAAATGGTGCGCGATGCAGGGTTCGAACCCGCAAAGCGCTGTTGGTTATCAGGCACTTACGGATGCAGCCCCACAACTGGCCCCACAATGTTGCAAGTGGCCTGAGGAAGTCGAGGAAATCGCCCGTGCGTGGGCTGGCCTGCCGGACGCGCTGAAGGCCGCTGTGCTGGGGATTGTGCGCTCGGTGGCCACGGATCGCGGGGGATTGGTAAAGCGCGGCCTGCGGGTCGTTGGAGAGGAGGGCAAGTGAACCGGGCGGGATTGTTGCGAGAAGTGCTCCTGGGCCGGCTGCTGATCGTCGGAGAGTTCCGCGGCGCCCATGCTGCCATGGACGGCTACGTGGACAGGACGACGGGGGAAAAGATCGGCTACGTGAAAGCCATCCTCCTGGCGGAATGTCAGGTGCGGGGCAATCTGGCCCGGGCAATGTTCTACCAGCGGCTGCCGGAGAGCGTGGAGAAGCCTGAGGAGGCCGTTTTCCCATACCAGAAGGGCAAGCTGTACGTCTTCTTCCTCGTGAGCTTGAAGAATGACAACGGGCAGGTGATCGGCTCCTTGTCGGACCGTCCCCCTGAATTGCTCCAGGATGAGGGAGAAGAGGAGGAGACCGTGGGTGCCCCTTTACGGGGCACCCATGGGCTCCCCCCTAATCTTGTTAATATAAAGAACAACTCCACAGAGATGATATGACCAAGAGTAAATCCGCCTTCCTGTTCTCGTCCCGCAAGCTCGCAAAGGACAGACTGTTCATGTGGACCTTCACGTTCAAGGAGCTCCTGGGCGTCAAGGACACCCGTAAGCGGTGGAATCGTCTCCTGACCGCCATGAAGCGAACCTGGCCGGAGTTGCAAGGAATCCGGGTCTTTGAGATGCACAAGCGCCACGGGCTCCACGTCCATATGGTGACGAATGAGAGGATTGATGTTGTCCAGGCGCGCGCCCTGGCGGAGAAGGCCGGCTGGGGCCGTATTCACGTCACCGTGATGCCGGCAGAGCATGCCCGCTACCTTGCCAAGTACCTGAGTAAAGATCGTCCCGCCTGCCTCAAGCGTTGGAGGCTCTGGGCGGCATTTGGTGAAGGCTGGGAACCTACCAAGGTGAAGGACCTGATGAAGGAGTCCCTATTCAGCACGGTCTATCGGGCCTGCAAGGAATGGCAGGGATGGACCGGACGTGGTGATTTCTTCGAACGCCTCGATTTCGTGCGTCGAATGGTCTTCATGACGATTGAACAAGGTTGGCGGGCAGGATTCGGACCATCGGATAAACCATACTGGATGTGTTACGACGGGGAGCTATGCTTTGGAGAGGTAGCATTCGCCGGCACGGTCCCCGCTCCGTTCTAACTCTCTGCCATCCTCGGGCATCCATCTCTCACTCGATCTCTCCTCCTCTCTCATCAAAACTTGAGGCTGCGAGGCCGCCTCTCCATACTGCTGAGGATGTCGAGCAGCCGAACTCGAATCAGGTTTGGGGAGGTGAGCAGAAACTGTGACGGGCGAAGCACGGCGCGGTTTGTGGCGCGGTGTGTGCGGTGGCTTCCGGGAAGTCTGAATCGTCGGAGCTTGCGAAGCGATTCTGTCTTCGTGGCCGGTTCCCCGGTGAGCCGGCAGCAAAGGCTTCGGCGATTGGAGTGCAGCGGAGTCGAGGAGCAGGGGGACGGAGCGGAACGGAAAAGGGCGAAGTCTTCGGAAGGTGGGCACTCGGGATGCTTACTGGAAAGCTGTATAGTTTAAGGTGAAGTTGACTGTATTTGTATTCATGCGTCGCCGCTTGACGCATTTATTGAAACAGAATCGGAAGTTCTCGGCGCTGCGCAAACCTCGCTAAACTAAGTAGACGTTCCAACAATGGTTCGCCGTCCACGTCGATAAAACAATCGTAAAGACTGCTTGGACAAATACCGACTTGCTTCGCGATATTTTTTTGCCATTGTGCAAAAAACGGCTTTGGTGGCAATGCTTTGAATTCCGCTCCAATTACCTCAAGCTCGCCTTCCAATTTCCTGCATTGCTCAAGGTCCCATTGGCCATCGCAGTCTGCGTGTAGCATAAACGTGGGAAAGCGCGAACCCGTATTTCCGTGTTCTAATAAGTTTGCAATCGTGTCCCGAAGATTGCCGAAGTCGGAATAAGCTCCAACGTCCACCCCATCGAGTTCTTCATCGTCGTCAAAAATACAGAGATATAAGCTCATTATGGTGTCTTCTCTATTCTGATTATTCCAGCAAACTCTTTCACTAATTTGCTCAACGATGGATGTGGCCTGAAGTGGGCGGGCACGTTAATAATAAGCTTTTTCCCCGCCTCGGCTGCCATGTACGCTAGCAACCGCACCTGATACGTAGCGCGTAACGTCTGGACATTTTTGAAGAGATAAATCCTATTATCGCCCTGAGCATCTGGGAATGCCCCTCGCGCCACTTGATGTTTTGTCTGCCGATAGTTCATGGAGTTCCTGGTGGTCTTACAGTCACGCCCCATCTGTCGAAATAATTCTGCAAGGTTGGATTAAGTGGGCGCGTTGTTTCCAGGGTAAATGGAATGTCGTTCAATACGGAATTGTAAGTTTGCAACCGCATTTGGTAGCTGGAATTCAATAGGCTTGCTCCGCCCTTGACTTCGAAAAGTCCACCTTCTGTGCTATCAAAGATGGTGCCGACGAGTTGTCCCATAGGCGTGTATTCCGGCGGTCCAACGATGATTTGGAAAGCCGCACTTTGAACTTGGTCTAGCGAGGGGCGAAATACCGTGGTGTTTTTCGGTAAGTTCAACGCTGCTAATCTCTGCGTTTCGTAATCGACACCTTGACTTAGCTGATCTGGGAGCCCGCCGGTGTCTGCCGTAGCATTCCACCCCATCATACGCCGTGGTAGCGGCGTGCTTGGAGTAAGATTAATGGACGGAGCACTGAGTTGACCAAAACCTACGGGAAGAAGAAATCCCCCGAAAGCTCCTGCGAGGTAGTCGGATGCAGCCCGTGGATTTTCTGCTCCCAGAATCACGAGATTGAGTGCACCACCACGCGCAGCCGACAGGAACGCTGGATCCTCCAAAAATTTCGGATTACCCGTTTGTTCAAAATTAATATATGCTAACTCTGCAAGATTCGGGACAGCGTTATATGCATTTAACAATCCCGGTCCTGTCTTGATTATCCAGTCACCTCGAACAGCAAAGGAGCCGTCGGCATGCCTCCTCACGTCAAATTGACCCGGATAATCGCCAAGCACATCCCACTCCCCGATGGGATCGTAATTCCCCACCGGATTGTCGTTGCAATAAGCGTAAAGGTTTACTCCACCTTCCTCCCGAATCGGATCGCGACTCACGAATGCGTGGGTGGTCGGGTCGTAATAAGCGAAGGAGGAGGCCGTGAGCGCCAGGAGCAGGGTCACTAAAATAAGGCAGCTTTTCTTATTCATGGATTCGTGGAGAGTGTAGGGATCAAGGGGATATTTATGGGTCGGGAACTTAATTCGCCTTGCGGATGAAACACCTGTATAAATCCTCGTTGATCCGGCAGCGCTCGTGCCTCTTCCATTTGGTTTTTACGCCAAGTGTTCTCAATCCAATCAAGGTATAGATTTAAATCCCCCTTATGCTCGGCCAACTCTACTGCTTTCGCCTGACAACGCATGGCAGGCATCCATTCTCCCTGATACAGCAGCATTGACGTGCGATTGCTCAAAAACAGTGCAAGTTCATCCCTGGGCGACAGCGGCTTAAAGTAGTAGAATTTTTCCGCATCTTGTGGCGAGACCTCGTGCGGCCAATGCCGGTAAAAATCATCGGGATGTTCATTGAGGCCGCCCGGTGAGGTCGCTTCGATATTGAATTTTGTCGAGCCGTCTATCCATTGTAGATACAGGTGATTTGATGCTTCGGCCAGATACACGGGATAGCCGAGCCTTCGTGCGATGGCCGCCTCAAAGACGGGCATATTTGCGCACGTCCCCATTGCCCGGTCGATGACACCATTGATGAAAAGGTTTCGGGCGTCGTGGACGAATGTATCTTCCGGGGTGCCCATCTTGCCATCCGCCTCGATAGCTGCCTGAGCCGGATCGTAATGCATGTGATAATCCTCCTGTAGCACGGTGGCGAGCATATCCATTTCGTATTTGCCCTTCACTCCATGGTACAGTTCGGGGTGCTGGTCCAACTGGTACGAGTATTCCTCGGTTTCGTGCTTTACCCACGCCGCAATGATGTCCAGTTTGTGAAGCTCCGAGGCAATGTCGATCTTCTCCGCCCCGGGCATCCATTCAGCACAACGCAGATTTACGACCGCAATATCGACTTTGGCCAGCTGGTTGGGATTCATCGCAAGAAGATCCCACAAGGTAGGAAAGCCCGGATTAGTAAGGCGTGGATCTGCCGGGTCGGTAGGGGAATCTGTCGCGTTGGCAGGGATCGGCTCCGCAGGGGCAGACGGAACTGTCGCCTCAATTTGCGTGAGTTGTTCTCTTCGAGTGGTATTGAAAATCACCATAGCCAGGATCGCGGATACGCAAATGAACACGATCCCAGCCAGCCAGAGCCTTTTGCGGGCTGTCTCCCTGTTCTTCTGGGCGACTTCTCTTTGCTGTAAAAGCGCTTCTCTCCTCTTTGCCCGGTTGGACATTCTGCCCGATATGGAAGCGGCCCGTTCCATGCACCCCCACCTAGCGGGTCGAGTTCCCATCAGCAAGAGAAAAGGGGTGGAGCCTCTGGAATCTCCTTAAGAATCGAGTTGACTCAGTGAGATTCGAGATGTATCAATGTGAATATGCAACCTGAACTCGACATCGCAGATATTGGAGCAGAACTGGTTGAGGCGTCCCGAAATGGAGAGCGCTCACCCGGTGAAATTTTGGGCGAACTTTTCCCCTACGTGTACGACGCATCGCGGCGGATGAGCACTCGCGGAATTAGGGACTGGCTCAAGGAGAATCATGGTATCCAGATTAGCCAGCCAACACTTTCCCGGGCACTTCGAAACCCGGAAAAATACTGGCAAGAGTTCGCCGAGTACGTCGAGCCCTGGGCACGGCGGGTAGAAAAGCGGGTGCCCGCGAAAATGCAGGACTTCCTTTTTGATGACAGTCTTTTTCGTCACTTCGTGAAAGAGATTCCGCCATTGACCGCTTTTGACCCGGAGAGCCCTGAGGCGGCGGAACAGGCGGAAAGCGAGGCGGCCGTGAGTTTCCTCGAACAGAAGTGGTTCACTCTAAGCCGAGAAACGCGGATGCAGTTGCGCCGCTATTTAATTGAGATGGATGAATCGGAACCAGCCGCAGAGGTTGAGGAGGGAAAGTAGTATGGGCGAATTGCATAATCCTTTTCGGACCTTTGAGGCGGTGGCAAAGATGTTCGGCAAATCTGCAAAGACGGTCGGGCGTTGGGTGCAAACCATCCCCGGTTTTCCCCAGCCGGTGCGGGTCGGATGCTCGCGCCTGTTTCTCTCGGATGAGGTTGAAGATTTCGTCCAGAGACTCAAAGAGAAACGCGATAGAAAGAAAAACAGACCATGATTCGACACGTTTATAAACCCAGCAAACGAGAGGCCGGCAAGCGGGTGTTTGACCGCTTGTATCGCGGACGTTACCGCCTCGATGGCGAGGAGAGGATTCGCGAAGTTCCCCTCAAGACTCCGGACAAGCAGATTGCCGAGCAGCGGCTGAACAAGATCATCCTGGACGAGCAGCGGGAGCGGGAGGGCTTGCTTGCGCCAAAGGCGGAACGGGATGCAGCCAAGAGGCGCTACGCTGCGCACGTCGAGGACTTCATTGAAACGCGGCGGTCGGTCGGGCGCGATGAGAAATACGTAAAGGAGCTTCGCAAGAAACTGCTTCGGCTGGGCCAGGAGTGTTCCTGGGAGTATCCGAAGGACGTTTCGGCTCTGGCGTTCGAAGCGTGGCGGTCGCGGCAATCCATGGTGGCCAAGACGCTGAACGAGTATCACACCGCGATTTGTGGGCTGCTGAACTGGCTTGAGCCGCGCATCGGGTCCAATCCGCTTCGCTTCGTGCAAAAGGTCGAGAGCCGGGGCAGCCAGAAGCGGGAACGCCGGGCATTCGCAATGGATGAGCTTCAAAGGCTCGTGGCGGTGTCGGGACCGCGCGGAGTCGTTTATCTGACAGCGGCGTTTACCGGCCTCCGTCGTGGCGAGCTCCTGCAATTGGAATGGCGGGATTTGCACCTGGACCCGGAACGGCCCTTCGTGAACGTCCGGGCCTCGATCTCGAAGAATCACAAGCAGGCGATGCTCCCCTTGCATACCGATCTGGTAAAGGCGCTGGGCAGGATGCGGACGGCGGACACGTTGCCCATGGACGTTGTGTTTCGTGGCCTGATACCTCGCATGACGGCGTTTCGGAAGGACCTGGAAGCGGCGGGGATTGCCTATGTCGATGCGAAGGGCGAATACGCTGACTTCCATTCCCTGCGGAAGACGTTCGGCACGATGTTGACGCTTGCCGGCGTGCCTCAGCGCGTGGTGATGGAATTGATGCGGCACAGCGATATGAGGCTCACCGCGAAGACCTACACGGATGCCGGTATGCTCCCCGTCGATGCCACGATTACAAAGCTCCCGTCGCTCAATGGCACTGTGAATCCAGCCCCACAACTGGCCCCACAAAGTTTAGTCCAGACACGTCCGGCGCTGTCTTTGGTTGTCCGCGAATCGGAAGCGCCTCATTTTGCTGGAACCCGCATGAATACAGGGTTTGAACGCGATTTGGCGCTTCCTGTCAACGAGTGTCCGGCGATGTCCGAAAGTGGGGAATGGTGCGCGATGCAGGGTTCGAACCTGCGACTTCTTGCGTGTGAAGCAAGCGCTCTACCACTGAGCTAATCGCGCCCGTATTTCGCCGGGGAACTTCCGGAGGCGGGTGCTGAAGGTAGATGACTGGCCGGGGGACGGCAAACTGATTTTGCGGCGCTGATTTTGCGACGGTGAGACGATGGAAACATTGGGGCGCCCACTTTGGGGCTTTGCCGATTCGGCGAGAGTACCCGGGCCTGACGGCCTGGGCTGGCGGGGGCGGGCCTTTGGCCGTGGATGGGGGCTTGGGCGAGTGAGAACGAATGCGGGGGCTGAGGGTAGAAGCGGGGCGGATCAGCGCTCGCGGGTGACGAGGACGGCGTTGGCGACGGCGTAGTGGTCGGTGTGGCTGAGGCTGACGAGGGCCTGGGTGATGCCGAGCTTTGCCGCGAGAGCGGCGGCGGGGCCGTGGAGCTGGATGTAGGGGGCGCCGGATTCCCTGCGAAGGACCTCGATGTCGCGCCAGCCCATGCCGGCGCCGATGCCGGTGCCGAAGGCCTTGGAAACGGCTTCCTTGGCGGCGAAGCGGGCGCCGTAGTGGCGCTCGGGATGCGGCATCGAGGCGCAGTAATCGCGCTCGGCCTGGGTGAAGACGCGCTTGAGGAAGCGGTCGCCAAAACGCTCGAGGGAGGAGGCGATGCGGGCGGTCTCGACGATATCGACACCGATGCCGTGGATGGGGGCGGCGCCGGTGAGGTTAGAGGAGATCATCGTTGCCGGGGTAGTTGCTGATGGCGGTAACCATGTCCCTGACGGCGGCGTCGAGGCCGATGAAGAGAGCGCGGCTGACGATGGCGTGGCCGATGTTCAGCTCGTGCAGGTTCGGGATGGTGAGGATCTGGACGATGTTCTGGTAATTGATGCCGTGGCCGGCGTTGACGTTGAGGCCGTAGCGATTGGCGAAGCTGGATGCGCCGATGAGGCGCTTGAGCTCGCCCTGCTGATCTTCGCCGATGGCGTTGGCGAATGCGCCGGTGTGCAGCTCGATGGCCTCGACGCCGAGGGCGCGGGCGGCGTCGATCTGCTCGGGATCGGGCTCGATGAAGAGGCTGACGCGAATGCCGGCACTCTGGAGGCGGCGGACGGTGGGCTCGAGCTGGCGGAAGTTGCGCATGGCGTCGAGGCCGCCCTCGGTGGTGATCTCGCGGCGATTCTCCGGGACGATGCAGACATCCTCGGGGAGGACGCGAAGGGCGACGGCCAGGATCTCGGGGGTGTTGCCCATTTCCAGATTGAGGCGGGTGATGATGCTCTCGCGCAGGCGGAAGACATCGGCGTCCTGGATGTGGCGGCGATCGGCGCGCAGATGGATGGTGATGGAGCCGGCGCCGGCGCGCTCGCAGGTGCTGGCGGCGAAGAAGATATCGGGCTCGACCAGGGGGGAGTCCGGCATGGTGGCGTAGCGCGCCTGGCGGAGGGTGGCGAGGTGGTCGATATTGACGCCGAGCTGAAGGCGTTTCATGGGGCGGGTTACGGGGAGGGCAGAGGGTTCAGGTGAAAGTGAAAGAGTAGGTGCAAGTACACGCTGGCGCGCAGCGGCATGGGCCAGAAGCGCGAATGCTCTAATGGCGGAAATGACGGACGCCGGTGAAGACCATGGCGATGCCGTGATCGTTGGCGGCCTGGATCACTTCCTTGTCGCGGACGCTGCCACCGGGCTGGATGGCGCAGGTGGCGCCGGCCTCGGCTGCGGCGATGAGGCCATCGGGGAATGGGAAAAAGGCGTCGCTGGCGACGACGCTGCCGGCGAGGGAGAGGCCGGCGTCCTTCGCCTTCCAGATGGCGATGCGGGAGGCGTCGATGCGGGACATCTGGCCGGCGCCGATGCCGAGGGTGCGGTCGCGGGAGGCGTAGACGATGGCGTTGGACTTCACATGACGCACGACGCGCCAGCCAAAGATCATGGCCTTCATCTCATCGGCGGTGGGCGGGCGCTGGGTGACGACTTTCCCCTCCAGACCCTCCAGCTCGCCGGGCTGGGCGGCGTCGCGATCCTGGACGAGCAGACCGCCGAGGACGGAACGGATATCGAGGGTGTCCTCCTCTTTCTTCGTGGTGGGAGAGAGCCGGCGCATGAGGCGGAGGTTCTTTTTTTTCTGGAGGAGGACGCGGGCTTCGGGCTCGAAGTCCGGGGCGATGATGACTTCGCTAAAGATCTCGCTGATGGCGCGGGCGAGCGGCTCCGTGAGGGTGCGATTGCAAATGATGATGCCGCCGAAGGGGGCCTGTTTGTCGGTGGCGAAGGCCTTGTCCCATGCGAGCTTGAGATCGGGATCGGAGCCGACGCCGCATGGGTTGGTGTGCTTGAGGATGGCGACGGTGGGCTCGGGAAATTCCGCGATCAACTCCGTGGCGCCGCTGATATCGAGGATGTTGTTAAAGGAGAGTTCCTTGCCGTGGAGCTTCTGGAAGTGCTCGTCAAAATCGCCGTAGAGGGCTGCCTGCTGGTGCGGATTCTCGCCGTAACGGAGGCGGGCGGCGATGGGCATGGTGACGGAAAAGGAGCAAGTGGTCTCCTGTTCGCGGTTGAAGAAATTGGCGATGGCGGAATCGTAATTCGAGGTGGTGACGAAGACCTTGATGGCGAGGCGCTCGCGCAACTTGAGGGTGGTGCCGCCGTCGTTGGCGCGGATGTTTTCCAGCACGTCGGCGTAATCGGCGGGATCGACGACGACGGTGACGGAGCGGTAATTCTTTGCGGCGGAGCGGAGCATGGAGGGGCCGCCGATATCGATATTCTCGATGGCTTCCTCAAGGGTCACGTCAGCCTTCGCGACGGTCTGCTCAAAGGGGTAGAGATTCACGACCACGAGGTCGATGGGGAGGATGCCGTTTTCCCTGGCCTGCTTCTCGTGGTCCTCGTTGCCGCGCAGGAAGAGGAGGCCGCCGTGGATCTTCGGGTGGAGGGTCTTCACGCGGCCATCGAGGATCTCCGGCGAGCCGGTGAAGGCGGAGACCTCAGTGGAGGGGATGCCCTCCTTCTTGAGCAGGCTGGCGGTGCCACCGGTGGAGAGGATTTCCACCCCCATCGCGGCGAGCTCGCGGGCAAATTCCACGAGGCCGGTTTTTTCTGAGACGGAAATCAGTGCGCGTTTGATTTTCATTGAAGCAAGGGAACGCTATGGAACCTGAGCCCGGCGGTCAATGCGCGGCATGGGGCTGCTTCGGGGCCTGGGGATCGTCGTCGACGAGCTGGATGGATTCCTCATGGAGGAGGGTGCCGGTGGCGAGGTAGAGCTGGACGATGGATTTGTTGAGATCGTCGTTTGCCTCGAGCTCGGCGGATTGGGCGTCGTAGAGGCGGCGGCGGTTGTCGAGGATGTCGATGGTGGAGGCCTGACCGGCCTCGAGGCGGCGATTTTCCATCTCGACAACCTGCTGGGCAAATTTTGCAGTGGCGCGCGCTGAGGCGACGCGCTGCTGGTTGCTCTGGATGGCGCTGATGGCGGTATCGACATCGGTGTGGATGGCGAGTTCCACCTGCTTGAGTTTCCAGATCGTCTCCTCGCGCTGCTTGTGGGCTGCGGCAAGGTTCGCACGCCCGGCGACATTGCCGAAGGGGATTGATCCCTGGATGCCGATCATCCACTCGGGGCCCTGGCGGTTGAAGGCCTGGTCCACGCTGCTGCCGGCGCTGGAGGTGCTGAGGCCGTTGAGGCCAAGGGTGGCCACGAGATCGATGTGGGGCAGGAGCTGGTTGCGGTAATACTTGACCTTGATGTCCTCGATATCCGCCTGCTGGATGGCGGTGGCGTAATCGATCCGGTTCTCAAATGCCTCCGCCAGCAATTGCTCGCGGTCCAGGGTCGGGACGGGCATGTCGATGGGGCCGGCGGAGAGGTAGGTGCGCCCGTTGTCATCCTCAGCGCCCCGATAGATGAGTTTCTTGAGATCCGAGACGCGGGAGGTGAGGAGGTCTTGCGCGGTGAGGTAATCGTATTGATCCGCGGAGACATCCACGTTCGCCTGGCTCACATCGATGGGAGTCATGAGGCCGACATTGACGCGGCGCTGGTTGGCCTCCGCAAGCGCGCGGTCGGCGTCGGTGGACTCCTGCCGCACACGCATGAGCTCCTGGGCGTAAGTCATGTCAAAGTAAGTGGACATGACCTGCGCCACGGTGTCGGTGACCTTCTGGCGCCAGTTATCGTAATTGATCTCGCGGTTGCGCCGCCCGATGCGGATGGCGACGAGGTTCGCATCGAAGCCAAGGCCCTGGAGCAGCGGCTGATCGAGGCTGAGGCCAGCGAAGAAGACATTGCTCGGGAGAAACTTCTGGCCGGGCAGGTCCAGGACGATGTCGTTGAGATATTCCGCCTGGACGCCGAGCTTGAGGGTGGTGCCAGTGGGGAGCTTGGCGGCGACATCGGCGCTATTGACGAAATCGCGGTTCTGGAAAATGTACGGCTGATCGCTCGGCGTCGGATTCGGCACGGGCGTGGTGGCTTTCGTGCTTGGCAGCGGCACGGGGGTGGGGGCGGCATTGGACTCGATGAGCGAGATGGCCTGCTGCTCCAGGAAGATCTGCTGCGCGGTATCGGCGCTGCTGATGATGGTGGGATTCTGCGGCGTCTGGGAGTCGGTGTAGGTGGAGCTGAATTCGAACATGGGATCGAAATCGCCCCACGCGGCGCGGGTGACCTCGTCCTGGAGGCTGATGTCTGTCTTCTGCAACTGGATATCGAGGTTGTTCTTGAGGGCCATCGCGATCGCCTCGTGGAGGGTCACGATCTCCGCCTGCATGGAGATGTCCGCCATAGGTTGCGGCTGACCTTTCGCGGAAAGCGACGGGGCGGAGTCCTCAGCATCGTGGGCCGTGAGGAGCGGGCTGGAGGCAATATTGTCCGCCGCCAGCGCGGTGGCCAGTGCCAGGGAGGACAGCGCGAGCGCGCGGCGAATCAGCATGGGAGGGCGATTTCTTAAAAAAGGTTAGAACCGGTAGTCGAGGCTGACCAGGTCGAGCAAGGACTGTAATACCAAACGGCCCCACGGGTAGCGGCCGGCATCGATCTTCGCACGACCAGTCATGCCCTGCCGGAGCAGGCCGGCGCCGTTATCGACCTGGACCTCAGCCTCGAAGGTGCGCTCCAGCGGGATCTCCCTGCCCTGCCGGTCAAAGGCGGTGGGGACATCGCCCTGGCGCCGGGCGGAGAATGCCGCCGGCATATCCTCGCCCACCAGGAGGACGGGGTCTGAAGCGATGACGCCATGGATCGCGGTGCCGGGGTAGGCGTAGGACTTGATCTCCACCGTCTGGCCCTGGCGCACCCAGCGGACCTGTTTCTCGCTGAGCGGAATGACAATGCGCATGGAGTCGAGCGGGGCGACCTCGCAGAAGACCTCGTTGAGATGGATGCGGTGGTAGAGTTCAAGCTGTAGATCGTGCGTGAGGACCGTGCCGCCCAGTTTGCTGCGGAGGATGAGGTGATCGACGTTCTGCTGAGCATCGGCGAGGCTCTTCTCCAGGCGGGCCTGGACGGCCTGCGCCTCGCGCACCTCGCCGGGCTGATCAGCGGCAAGGGCGCGCTGCACATTGGCCTGGGCGACGGCGACCTGCCCCTTTGCCTGCACGAGGTCCTGCTCGACGTCGCGGTTCGTCAGCCGCGCGAGCGGCGCGCCGGGGGCGACCTTATCGCCTTCCTTGACGTAAATCTGCGCGATAAATCCCTCGACGTCGGGCCGGATGGTCTCCGGCGAAGCGAGCTCCACGGCGACGTTGCGCTTGATGATGAGCTCGCACGGGAGGAAGCAGCAGATCGCAAAGATGGCCAGCGCGCTCCCTCCCACCATGCCCAGCCGCCTGAGGCGGCCGCCGGGACGCCAATCCTCACGGGTAAGTTGAAGACTTTTCATAAAACTCCAGAACGGCATGACCACCCATGCCGTCAGCGCGCTCACCGAGAAATAAGTGGCGAATTTTTGCAGGCCGAACGGCGCCAGATGTGGGCCCATGTAGCGGGCGAGCTTGTAGATGACAAAGTAACCGTAGAGATACGATGCGACCGCGTAGAAGTAAAACAGTCCGAAGCGCCTCTTGGGCAGCGGCAGACGGGCCATCGAGGCATCTTCATAATCGCTGCCAAAGATGAGGCGCTTGACCTGGTAACCGATGAAAGAGCGGGACTTGGTGGAGAGATTGGGGACCTCGATCCAGTCCGTCATGATGTAATACCCGTCAAAGCGCATGAGCGGGTTCGCATTGAAGATGAGCGTGGAGATGCTCGCGATGACCATGATGTTCCAGAGGATCTGCTGGAGCGGCCCCGGCTGGACGATGGCCCAGAGAAAAGTGGCGATGGAGGCGAGCACCAGCTCCACATAGATGCCGGCGGCGGAGATGAGGATGCGCTGGTTGCGCTCCGGCAGCACCCAACTGTCGCTGACATTGACAAAGAAATAGGGTGTGAACACCAGCATCATCACGCCCACTTCATGGACCTCGCCGCCGAAGTGCTTGCATGTCAGCCCGTGGCCGAGCTCATGGACCGACTTGATGAGGATCGTGGTGACCCAGATGAGGGCGATGTTATTGAGCGAGAAGAAGCGCGACATCATCGCGCCGGTGGCGTCGTACTTCTCGTACACCACGAAGGCGGCTGCGATGACCATGCAGATGGAAATCCAGAGCGATTGCTTCGTCCAGATCCAGCCGATCGGCTTTGCCATCCGGGCAAAGAGCCTGTCGGGATCGAAGACCGAGAAGCGGGCGAAGAAGACGGAGTTGACCAGCTTGTAGAAGGCGCCGCCCTTCGCCTTCTTCGCATGCTGCTTCATCGCCTCGTACCGCGGCTTGAGGCGCGAGCCCTGAACACTGAGGAACTGGAGGAGGCCAAGGTCCTGGGCGAACCGCGACACCCGCTCGTCGATCTCCTCCTCCGAGTAATCGAGGCGGAGATGCGGGAACTTTTCCACATAGGCCGCCCTGACGCTGTGCATCGTGCGCCGGCCGTCAAAGAGGGTGGCGAGATAGTAATCCTCCGCGGTCAGCCGGAAGTACTGGAGGGAGATCGGATCCTTGACCACATAGAAGGTGCGGCCCTCGTAGAATTGCTTGATGATGATCAAGTCCCCGCGCAGTGGGGGAACCACGATGCTCTCGCCCTGCATTGGCGGCGGCGATGCGGTCGTCATGATGATCGATCAGGGCGCCGGGGTGGCGGCGGCTGCCTTGCTAAAGTCGGCAAGGCCACTCATGCCGGCCTTGATTACGTGTTGGGGATTGTCCAGCAGCAGCTTCACGCGGAAGAGCTGGCTGGCGGCGTCGATGCGGGGATCGATGAAGGAGACCTTTGCCTTGTACTCCTGTTGACCCTCCTTGAGCGCGGGGAAGCGGACGGGAACGATATCTCCCACGGAGAGCTTCTCCATGTAACTCGGGTTCAAGTAAAACTGCACATAGACCTGGTCGATATCGACGATGTCGTAGAGCTTCTCGGTGCGATCGACGGATTCGCCGGGCTCCTTGTAACGCTGGACGACGATGCCGGAGAGAGGCGACTTGATGGTCTTCTCCTCGAGAGCCTGCACGGCCATTTGATAGTCGAGCTTCGCGCCCTGGAGATCGGTCTCCTTTTCCATCAGCGCGTCTTCGCTGGCGTCGTGGGTCGCGGCGAGTTCTTTCATCGCCTTGTATTGATACTCGGCGCGTTTCTCGACGTTGAGGTAACGCTGGACGTCGAGCTGCTCACGGTCGTTGAGCAGATCGGCCAGCACATCCCCCTGCTTGACCGCGTCGCCTTCCTCCACCTTCATGTCCTTCACCACATCCTGCAGCACGGGAGAACTTACGGAGACCTGCTTCAAAGGCAGCACGAGCCCCTGTATCTCATCGCCCAGAAGCAAGCCGGGCACGACTATTACCGCAAGGAGGGAGAACAAGGATATCTTCATTGCTTGCAACTTACTAACCAATCATCCGGAACTGGCACCAGCGGTAGAACTTGCGCACGAGCGTCACGATAAGCGGCTCGCGCCCGAGGTCGATCTCCGCGCGGCCGGTAAGTCCCGGGCGGATGTCCTTGATGATATCGGAGGGGATGGGGGGGTTATCAAAGGTAATGATAAAGACGTTCTCCTTGTCCCGCGGATAGGCGGAAGCGGAAATTTGCGACGGTGAATCGATGGTCGCGGCGAGGATATGGGCAGATTGGGAGTAAAGGATGTAAGTCAAGTTGAGCTTCCCTTTTTGCTGGAATGCCTCCTCCACGGCGGCGATGTCGCGCTCGTTGATCTCCGCGTGCAATTGCCATGCCGAGAGATCGTCGATCTCCGCAAACGGGGCGCCCTCTTGCAATACCTCGCCGGCGCGGAGCTCGAGGTCCTTGGTCATCACGATGCCGTCGATGGGGGAGCGGAGGGTGGCGCTGTCGATATCGGCCTGCAGCTTTTTCGCCTCCTGATCGAGCACCTTTACCTCCAGCAGCGAGACCTGCGCAGCGGCTTCGTCGCCCGCGGCGCGGACGCGGTCGGCATCGGCTTCGTAGCGCAACTCCTCCTGCTCGGTGCCGTCGAGCTCGAGCTTGAGGCGGTTGGTATCCAGGCGCGCAAGTTCCTGACCCTTGGTCACATGATCGCCCTCGCGGACGAGGATGGTCTCGATGCGCGCGCTGATCTCCGGCACGACGATGGCGCGGTCGAGCGCCTGCATGGCGCAATCGCCGTCGATGTGGCGCTTGAACGGCCAGATCAACAGGCCGCAAATGAGTCCGCCGATGATGCCGACCTTGAGCAGGAAACGATTCCGCTTCTTCCCCATCAGGAGGAGCCGCGTGCCGCGCACCCGCTGGCCTGCGTGGCGAAAGGGGAGCGTCTGGTAATCCCGCGCGGCAGCCAGTGTGCGCCCGGAGTAGGTGGCCACCCACTCCGTCACCCGCCGGGCGGGAAGCACCTCGGACTTGCCGCCGGGGCTGTCGAAATAGCCCTCGAATGTGCTCTCGCAAAAGATTGCGCCGGTGATCTCCTTGTCATCGTTGGTAATGGGACAGATGACCGCGGAGACGACGTGGGAAAGCTGAAAGTATAGAATGTCGATCTCATCGGTCCGCCCGCCAGCCAGCAACGCGCCGGCACCGGGATCCTCGGCGCGTGTGGACTCCGCCCGCTCCAGCAGTTCCTTCTTGTCCAGGATGCGAGTCTCCGCGGCGGCATGCGCCTCGACGAAGGCGGCCATCGCCTTGACCATGGCGCTCTTGGGCTCGACGGTCTCCTGGCCGGAGATGGCCAGCACCTTCCACCTCTCGCCCTCCCTCAGAAGCACGGAGGTGCGCTCACAACCGGCGAGATCGCGGCCGTAATTGGCGGTGAGCCGGGCGACCTCCAGGGGGTCGAGCGACCCGGCAAGATCGGTCGCAAGCCGCAGCAGATGCTGCAGCCGCTGCGTCTCCAGCACCAGGTTGCCCAGGCGGCGGGATTGCAGGTGCTGCTCCACATACGGCGTCAACGTGTTGAGGAAGGTGACAAACTCCGCGTAATTCTGCGCGACGACATAGGGCTGCAGCCATACCTGCAGCACGCCGATGCCCTGCCCGTTGAGGTACAACGGCACGTGGAGGAAGGGGTAGGGTGTCCGGTTGACCGAGCCCCCATCCGGCGGGGCCGAATCCGTTGCGGCGGCGTGGGTGGGCGCGAGGATGACGGCGCCCTTGGAGCGCACCACGTCGGTGAGGATCTTCAGGATCGCGGTGCGCTGGGTCTCATCGGAGCCGAAGAGGCTGGACTCAAAATCGACGTGAGCGCAGAGCTGGAACTCGCTCTTGTTATCCTGCGCCCGCGAGCCGACCAGCCAGACCGCGCCCCCTTTGGCATCGGTCGCGCCACAGACGCGCTCGAGGAATTTCGCAAAGAACTCCTCGCTCGACATCTCTGCCTTGCTGAGCGCGGCAATCTGCTCGACCAGCCGCTGGATGCGGGTGCGCGCTGCTTCGATGGTAGCTGCTTCGGTAGCCATTCAACAATTTGGACGCCGGGAGAAAGCGCGGAGCGGCAACGTAAAAGCTGCCACCCGCAAAAGCAAGCCGCTGCGGGAGAACCACGCGAACCGGCGCTCCCGTGGGATGGTGTTAGATCACGGTACCCTCGAAATCGCGGGCGCTCTTGAGGACGCGGATGTTCCTGGCCACGAAGGCGCCGTCGAGCAACTCGCCGCCGCCGGGCAGCGGCGTCGCGTTGGGACCGGATTCGAGCTGACCGGCGGCGTTGATGTAATTGAGCGTGCCAAGTACGCCGACATAGCCGGGGTGGGAGGATGCGGTCTTGTTGGAGCCGAGGATGCCACCGGTGATGGTGACGTTGTAATTCGTGAGGCTCTGGATTTGAGCGACCTGATCCACATTGCCGGCGATCATGGACATGATGTTCTCCGCGTAGATATTGGCCACAGAACCATTGATGCCATTGGCCGACGGGAGGCCGTCCGGGTAGCCCTGGCCGCCGTAAATACGGCCGGCAGCGCCCGCCACGATGCCAACATTGCCCACGGTATCGCTCATGACGCCCGAGGGATCGCCGAGGATGTAGCTGTTTACAAATTGCTGCATCGTCTGCCCGGCGAGGATGTTGTTGTACGACTTGATGGCCACGGTCGGGTCGATCGCATTGCCGATGCTCCCGGCAACGTTGACGCCGGTGATGGAGCCGCCGACGCCGGAGTTATCCGTGGTGACATACCCCGCGGGGGCGCTGGAGGAGACCGTCGTGCCGTGGTTGGGAGTCGCGCCGCCGTTGCCTGCGATGAGGTCCACATGGGTGCTGGTGCTAAGGCTCTGCTGGAAGTTGGAGATGTTGCCGCCTGCGCCGCCTGCGCCGTTGACTCCGCCGATCGCGTTGGCTACGTCGTACGCGCTGGTCGGGTCATTCGCCGCCGCGCCGGTGGCCGCGCCGCCGTCGCCGGCGATGATGACCACCTTGCCGCTCGCCGAGCCCGCGTCCGCCGTTACATTGGCGATGCTGCCGCCGTGCCCGCCACCGGACAACCCGGTGCCACCTGCCCCGGCTACGATGACGTTCTGGGAATTGGCTCCCGCAGATGCAGTGTCGATATTGAACGGGGAACCGGCGTACCCCGTGGGCCCGCCGATGGAACCGCCCGCGCCGCCGACTCCACCCGCGCTGGAACCGCCGGGACCGGCCACCATGCGATTGTAGGAAATCGGCGTGGTCGTCACCAGTGCGTCGAGAGCGTCGGTGAGGAACTTGGCATTGCCAAAATTGAAGGTGTAGAGATCGCCTGCGCCGGTCGAGGAAGCGGCTATCCCGCTGATGCTGCCGCCGGTGCCGCCGGTACCCAGGGTGCCATTGCCGCCCGCCCCGGCGAGGAAGGTGGTGCTGGTAGGGATCTCGTTGATGGTGGAGAGCTGGACGAAGTTCGAAATAGTGCCGCCCGCGCCACCGAAGTATCCGTTGCCGCCGGCGCCGCCTTGCAGGTAGATATCGCCCACGAGGTTGTTATCAAATGACGCCGGGCTGTCATTGAGCACCGAACCACCCGTGCCGCCCTGGCCGGCCACCGCGCTGCCCGCGTTGCCGGCTACGTAATTGAGCACACCACCCACCCCGCCGGTATAGGGCAGGAACTCGTTTACCCAGGAGGTGATGTTGCCGCCGTTGCCGCCGCCGGTGATGCCTGTCGCGCCGCTGCCAGCATGGAGGATGATGATGGGATCGAGGTTGTTGCTCTGGGCGGTGACAAGGCCCGCCTGGGTATCGCCCAGCAGGGAGCCGCCCGCGCCACCGATGACGCCGATGCCGCCATCACCGGCCACGAAGACCTGGCCGGACTCGATGTACAACTGGCCCTCGGAGCCGCCGGCGCCGCCGGCACCCGTGAGGCTCTGGCCGCCACTGCCGGAAAAGAGGAGCGCGTCGCCGCTGAGCTCCGTAGTGGCATATTGCAGCGAGATGCCGAAGAGATTGCCGCCGTTGCCGCCCTTGGAGAATCCATTGCCGCCCTGGCCTGCCACAATGTTCAGCAACCCGTCGTACGAGATATCCTCCGGGAAGGTAATCTGCAGGGTGCCGGTACCGACAATCGTCTGTCCGAGCGTGGTCTGCTCCGTGGCGACGGTAAGCGACTCGCCGAAGCTGCCGCCATTGCCGCCGATGCCAGCCTGCGAGTTGCCGCCGTTGCCGGCATTGAAGAAATATCCCGAATTCTTGGTGGCGACATACTCCGTGAAGCCGACGGGAGCCGTTTTATTGACGTAAGGCTGGATGACCGCGATGGCCTGGTCGTCAACGTCCGCAGTCAGAGGATTGGCTACGAGGAAGCCTGCGCCCAAGGAGCCAGACCCGGTCACATTGATATTCGTCACCGGCTCCGGAACATAAGCGCCGAAGGCGACTGTGTTGCTGCGGCCCGCGGGAGCGAATACCCCGGTGTAATTGTACTGCACCACGTTATAATTCTGACCTTCCGTGATGGTATATGCATGGACGCCCACGCCACCGGCGTCATCATAATCGAGAACGCCGAAATCTGACCATACCGGGGCCTTATTGACCAGCGTCTGTGTGGGGATGGCGACGATGCCAACAGGTTCGTAAACCCCGCCGTAACCCAAATCGACGCCCTGGGCGAAGCCGGAGGTGATGTTGAATCCGCCGAGCGTTCCATTACCCTGGAGGGTTACCATGTAGGCTTGGGGATTTTGCGAAACGGCGATTACATCGGCGATGTTGGGCGTAGTCGGGTCCTGTGTGACGGTGAAGGTGTAATCGTAGAACTGAACAGGGTTTCTCAACCCCGGAGGATGTACTTCGCCCCAACCGCTTCCGCCGCCGGTAAACGCAGGCGCGCCGGTGGCGTCGGAGATGATGCCGAACCCTGTGTCATTGAAGCCCGAGTAGAAAAGGTAATCATTGCTGCCGGAACCCGGGGTGTACGACTGGAGCGCGGAGGCGATGAAGGTGGACTGGATGGTGCTGAATTTATCGCCGAAATCGATATAGGGCTCATTCCCGGCCTTGGTATTGGCATAGAAGTAACCACTGCCGTAAGGGTGCGCGGCATTGGTCTCGCCGTTCATAAAGATGAGGACGCTATCGATAACCGCGCCCTCGGATGGGGCGACTGCGATCTGCTCAAGGACGGCAAGGTCCATCACCTGGTGACCGGTGAGCGGATCGTTTACGAAACTGCCCGCCACCAGCTTGGTGATAGTGGCAGTGGTCGTGTAGTAACCGAACTGATCCAGCGACGGCAGCGGCGAGAACATTGGGTCGCTGAAGCCCTCGAATGCGCCAGTCTTGGGATTGTACTGGCTGAGGTAAACCTCGATGCCTGCGTTGCTGCCGGACCCAGTGGCCACGGCGATATCCGGATGGCCGTTGCCGGTGAAATCGCCGACGACGATGGAGTCCACCATGGCCGGGGAATTGAGGTAAATGTACTGGGAGAAATTGAGGCCGAACTCGCCATTGAAGCTGGTGGGGCTGTTGGCGGTGTATTGGCCAAGCGCCACGACCACCTGGTTGGGACTGGTGGTGGAGAATACGGCGTCGCTGATGCCATCGCCGTTGAAATCGATGGGGGTCGTATTGCCAATGGACCCGATGGTATGCATCGTGGAGACGAGGTTTAACGGCTCGGTGACGGTGCTGTTGGGCGTGATGAAATTGGCCGAGGCGGTGCCGCCGCCGGCGCCGCCGTGGGTATAGCCATCGCCGCCGTTGCCGTAATTGAGCACGAAGTGGGCATTGATCTGCACCGAGCTCTCGGCCGAGCTGAAGGTGATATTGCCCGCGTTGCCGCCAGCCCCGGTCAGGCCGGTGCCGCCATTGCCCGATTGCAGGATCACCTCGGATATGACGGCGCCGGTCTCCGAGAAGTTGATGATGCTGCCGCCACTCTGCCCCACGGTGCCGTTGCCGGCATTGCCCGCGATCAACTGGTAGGTGCCGGCGTTATCTCCCTGAAGCGCGACATTGACGATGCTGCCGCCAGCGCCGTTGAAACCGCCGTCACCCGCGTGGATGGTGCCGATGTTAAAGGTCTCTCCCGCGGCGCCGGAGCTGATGTTGTAGATGCTCGCGCCGGCCTCGCCAGGGGCTGGGGTGAATGCAAGGAGATTGCCGAAGATATCCGCGTTGGAACCTGATGAGCCAAATGAGAATGCCTTGCCGGAGGCGGAGGAGCCGACATAGATGGAACCGATGACCGGCTGCGATGGCTGGTAGAAGTCTGTGCCGGTGGCGCCGGTGTATTTGTTCGCCTGGAGCGCGATGCCCGAGTTGTCAATATGCAGGCCGCTATTCGCATTATTCGGCAGGCCGAGACCGCCGCCTGCGTAGATATTGCCAAAGATGGAATAACTGCTCAACGCCAGGTGATCCGTGGCCATCTGGGTGGGCGACTCGTTGGAATTGCCGGCGAAATCGCTTGCAGAGAGGGAACGGAGATCGATCTCGCCGATGTTGTTATCGAGCAGGATGTCGCCCTTGCCGTTGTCGCTGAGGGTGCCATCCGGGTTGAGGTCGGTCACGACATCGCCATGGATATCGACAAACGAGGTGAAGACCGCGCCGTTGCCGGCGGAAATGCCCGTGATCTCGTTGAACTCCACCTGGCCGTTGTCATTCAAGTCGGTCACATGCACCAATATCTCACCCGCGCTTACGAAGAGCAGGTAACTGCCGCCGCTGCTGGAGCCGGTGGTGAGCACCTCGTTGGCCTTCAGGAGCAGCGAGGTCACCCCGATGCCTCCCGCCCCGCCACCGGAGACGATGGTGCGGAACACCGGGTTGGCAGGCAATTGGATATTGCCAACGGCAGCCGGGGCGATGCGCGATTCCAGCGCTTCGATCATTCCGTAACGTTCGAAGACCTTGGAGGATTTTGATGTCGATTTCATGGGAGCGAGGGAGGAAAGGTGAGGGTTGCCGGGCTGGGACCTAGCCATTGAGATTATTCACAAGGAAGGCGTTGCCGCTGGCATCCGCGGTGACGTAAGCCTGTGGGATGAAGTTCTTGGCCGAGGTCAGGTCCAGGGCTGCGATCAAGCCGTCGATAGGAGCATCGCCAAACTGGAACGGGGTATTCGATGACAACACCGGCGTCGTCGATGGCGGTATGGTGAAGCTGAAAGTGGTGGCGTTGGGCCGCAGCGGATTGACGATGCTGCCAACGAAGTTTGCGGAGTTGACCTGGGTGAGATCGACTCCGCTGTTGGAAGGCAGGGTGATCGTCTCCGTATCGTAAGTGCTGGCGCTCCCGCTATTGACCACGGAGACCTGGAAGTTCGGCACGATGAGGGTCTGCGCCCCGGTATCGTTGAAGGTAACCAGGAAGCTTGGGTTGGTATTCGCGGTAGCCGCGGTAGCAGTCACCGTCACGCCGCCAGGCACGAGCGGGGTAAGGGCGTTCTGCACGGCTGTGGCGTCGTTGGTAGTGTTGCCTGTGTAGTTAAGCACGCCGGTGGTCACTCCATCGAAGGTGAGGGTGAAGGGAGAGGCTGCAAGGACCTGCACGCTCTGAACTTCCTGCACATTAAGGCTGCCCTGGACCTGCTCGGTGGTGAAGGAGGGGCTGGGCTCCGAGCCGGTGATGGTATCCTGCACGCCCTTCACGTTAAAGGTGACCACGTACTGGCCGCCGGATTCCGTAACACTGACGCCGCCGTTGCCGCCATCGGCGACGGGGGCCATTGCCGCAAGGGCATTGAGCGCGGAGGCCACCTGGATGGGGGTTGCGTTGGTCGGCAACTGCGCGGTGGTCTCGTTATCGAAAGTGAGGGTGAACTCGTGGTTGAGATTGAGGAGGTTGGTCCCGTTGAGGATGATGTCGTTGACCTCGTTGGCGAGGTTGACCTTCTGCAGGGCAGCTCCCACGCCGAGCCGTCCGGCCACGATGGAGGCAATGGCGTCTGCCGCGATGAACTCCACATTGCCCGCGAGGCCCGACTTGGTGCCACCCGTGCCGCCGATGCCGGCGGAGATACCGCCCATGCCGGTAACGGTCGCACCGTTGATCCCGGCGATATCGAAGCCGAAAGGATCGCCAGAACGCACTCCGATGGTCGCATTGACAAAGACATCGGTCACCGAGCCGCCCACGCCGCCAGTCACCGCACCATTGCCGCCGTTGCCGGCGGAGATGTGATGGAAATCCGTGAGCGGGCTAATAGAGAAATTCTTGTTGCCCGATGTGCTGAGGAAGGCGCCGCCGCCCACCTTGTACACGCTGCCGCCGGCCGCGCCGGTCTTGCCGGTCGCCGCAGTCGTATTGCCTGCATCGCCCGCATTGATGAAGAAGGTGACTCCCGCGCCGCCGCCGCCAAAGAAGCGGATATAATCGACCGAACCGCCCGCACCCGCCTTCACGGTGCCGTCGCCGCCATGGCCGGCGATGAACTCGGTGAAGATGGGAGTGGCCGCACTGCCATCTCCCGCGGAGATAAACCCGGTGACGCCGGAGATCGTGCCGCCCGCGCCGCCGTAGCCCGTGCCGGAGGTGCCGCCGGCACCTGCCTGGATGAGGACGTTGCCGATCTGGGGATTGAATCCGCCGCCACTCTTCAAGACACCGGAGTAGCCACTGTTGGTGATGCCGCCACCCGCGCCGCCCGCGGTGCCGAAGCCGGCCAGGAGGGTTACGTTGTTATAAACCTCGACCACGGCGCCCGTCACGGAACCGCCGGCGCCCAGCTTGGCGCCGGTCAGGCCGGCATTACCAGCGATAAGCGAGCCGGAGTCGTAAGTGGAGAATGCGCCATCCGTAGTGAGGGAGCCGCCCGCGCCGACGAAACCGTTTGCACCGCCGTTGCCGCCGTTGCCGCCCTGGAAGTAAGCCGTGCCTTCGGTGGTTGCAGTGGAGTCGAACACTCCACCACCCGCGCCGCCGGCCCCGTTGAGCACGCCAGTACCGCCATTGCCGCCGGTGATGTGAGACTGGCCGAGGGTGATGAAGGAATACTGGTCGCCCACTGTGCCAAAGGTGGAGCTGGAGGGATTGGTGACCGTCAGCTCATGAGCCGCAATGGTGGCCACCGTTGCGGTGATGGGCGTGGGAACGGGCAGGCCAGCCTGTGCGGCAGCCGTGTCGGCGGCCTGGGTGGCGGTGACATCCTCGATGATCGTGCCGGCTGGGATGCCCTCGCTCACGAAATTGGTATTGTCCACCAGGATCGTGGTCGGCGTGGCAGCCACACCGCCGAGGGTGCTGAAGGCATATTGATCGCCAACGTGGGAGATGTCGTTGCTGACATTGAGGATGCCGGTGGCCACATTGGCAATGCCGGTGACGGTCGCGGTGATGGGTGTGTAGATCCCGCCGTTGGCGAGGGTGGCAGCAATGGTATCGGTAACGTCCGTGACCACGTCGCCCACCTGGACGCCGTTAAAGTTTGAGCTGCTGTCAATAATGGTATCCTGCGGGCTGCTATAGGGAGGGCCCGGGGGAACTTCCTGATCGGTGCCCTGCAACTGCTTGGTCGGCGTGGGGTTCATGCCGTTCGTGCCGGGGACCAGCACCGTGTAGGAGTCGCCGGCGGCAAAGATGTCGCTGGTGAGGCCGAGCTCGTTGGCGGATACGGAGGTGACGGTCGTAGTCTGCTGGTTGGTGTTGTTCACCACGAGGTCGCCGACGAGCACCCCATTGGTGCCGAAGGCCGCATTGGAATCGTAAAGCAGGCCAACACTGGCACTGGTGACACTGGGGTTGGTCACAAACAGATCCTCGCCCACGCTCACGGCCACGGCAGTGACGGTGCCGCCCGCGCCGCCGGTGCCGGTGCTCGCATTGACGCCGCCGTTGCCGCCATTGCCGGCGGTGATGGCCTGCACGTTGAGCCGCGTGGCGACGATCGTGACGTTGTCGATGGAGCCGCCTGCTCCGCCTTTGCCGCCGGCCACTGGCGAATTGCCGCCGTTGCCGGCGATGATGGTTGCGTTGCCGCTGCTGCCTTGCGGATTCACATCGGTCAGGAAATCGAGGCCGGTGATGTGAACCAGGCCGATGCTTCCACCTGCGCCGCCGGTGCCCCTGGCGGAATCGCCGCCGCGCCCGGTCTGGATTTGCAAGCCGTCGTACCCACCCAGCCCGAAGTTGGCGTTGTTAACCGTGAGCGCGTAGAGCGAGCCGGCCTTTCCGCCAAAGAGCTCGGTCCCGGTGCCGCCGTGGCCGGTCTGGATATTGAGGGACTGGATGTGGTAATCGTCGCCCGGCAGAGTGCCATTGGAGCCGAGCACGGTGACGGTGCTGATGGCGCCGCCCGCGCCGCCGACGTGTCCCGGCTGACCGTTGCCGGCGACGAGGGAGTAATTGTAACCTTCCAGGGTCATCCCGGAGATCGACCCGCCTGCGCCGCCGATGGTGACGCCGACGCCGCCATCGCCAGCGTGAATATACGCCTCGGTAAGGGTGGTGGAGGTTGTCACGTTGGGCCCGGAGAGGGCGGTGTCGTACGGAAGCTGGGTGACCGGATCGATCGGCAGCAGGTTGTCGAGGTTTGCCGAGTCATTGACGTAGCTGTTGCTAATGGAACCGCCTGCGCCGCCATATCCCACGGAGCCGGTACCGCCGGTGCCGCCAAGCAATTGAATCTCCGCCGTGGTGCCTCCGGCGGCGTGCGGCGTGGAGGTCAGGAGATTGATATTAGAAAGGCTGCCGCCCACGCCACCGTAGCCGCCGTTGCCGCCGTTGCCACCCTGGACGATAATATTGTCCTGCAGAGAGGTTACCGAGGCATAAGTGAGGCCGGCTTTATTGTAATCGACAAAGACGTTGCCCACCGAGCCGCCGGCGCCGCCCCTGCCGCTGCTACCGGTGAAGGCGTTGCCGCCGATGCCCGCGTTGAGGGTGATGACGGCGTTTGGCACCGGGTTGGTCGCGGTGGCCGGTCCTAGCACGAGCACGTTGGAGATCGTGCCACCTGCTCCTCCGTTGATGTGCCCTGAGATCCCGTTGCCGCCCGCACCCGCATTAATGGAGGCGTCAAGGCCATCGGCATTCAGGGTCAACCCGTTGATGCTGCCGCCGGCGCCGCCGGGGCCGCCGGTGCCCAACTGGATGAGATTGACCGAACCGAGTGTCGCATTGGAGATCGAGGGGCCGGCAATTCCATTGCCGGGAGTCGGGACACTGAGGGTGGTATCGGGGCTGCTGAGAGTCGTGGGGGCAAAATGGAAGGTGTACCCGCCGTTGGCATTGGCGGCGGTACCGCTGAACACCTGATTGATGAGGCCCGTGGAATTTAAGGATTCCACGATGCCCCCGGTCACGAAGGCGCCGGTAATCCCGGCTACAGAAAGATTGATGACAGTGTTGTTGAGCAACTGAGTGGCGTTGCCGCCAACCTCGGCGATACCGCCGAGCTGGCCGGTGAGATCGTTGTAATTGGTCACCACGTCGCCATAGACGTTGCCGCCGACGCCGACGGAGACTTTGTTGCCCAAGGCAAGGCCGGTGAGGTCCATGGGGGAGACCGCAGGGCCCGTAGTGCTGACAGGATCGGTCGGGATGGCGGGATTGGTCGCGGTGTTGCTCGGGTTTGAGTCTGTGAAAAAGGCGACCACGGTCCCGGCGGTGACGTTGACCTCGTTACTGGCGCCGTTCCCGGTATTGTAAGTCTGGAGATCCTCGCCCGAGCTGATCTTCATGAAATAGACGTTCGGATTGAGCCCGACGGTCTTGGCGATCGCGAGATTGGCACCGGTAAGTGAGGGATTGGCAGCGTTATAGAACTGCATCAAAACCTGGTGGGTGACCGGGTTGACGTACTCGTTGTTGTAATTGTAGGCGACCAGGGTGATCGCCGCGGGGGCGATACGGGATTCAAGAGGCTCAATCATCGGAGTATTTAGGGGGCGTGCGCGTCTCATTGGGATGCCTTGGGTGGTGCCTGCCAGGGGTGCCTGGTTGCTGACTGGAGGGGTAGAGTGGGATCAATGCACTTGCCGGCAGGTGGACTGCCTGACGTGGCTCGCGATGGGACGCGCACCGGGGAGTGCTCCAGGCTTGCTAACGCCTGGCCGTGGGGACAATGCATGATAGGGGTTCTGGGTGGGTTCCAGCGCGACACACTACAAACTTCCACCGTGGCCTTGGAAAGGGAATTTTCCCTCATTCTTCGGAGGCCCGATGCGGTAGCACGACACACTGTTGGTAACGAGTCTGACTTTTTGCATGGGCCAATGGGCTTGTAAAGTGCGGTGTGATGAATCGCCCTTCTAACGGGACGAAACGCAAATTGTAGCCACTACTTTAGCCTCCTGGAGGTGAGGAGGATATTCCAACACCTGGGATATTTCCCTGATATTGGAGAATTTTTTAAAATGCGATCCGCTATCGGTTGTAGCGACCGAAACCGAACTCCCGGAGGATATGCTGCCAGTGCCAGCCCAAGTCCCGGCCTCGAAGCAACTTCCGCACGATGCAACGCAGATGGCGGGCGATGGAGAGGATTTTCCTCATTCCCTGGTGTGAAAGAAATATCGCAAGCTGAGAATGTACTGGCGGACCGCTTACTATCTCGCGACCCGAGTAGTCAAGCATTTTGCCGCCCGTGCCATCCCGATGCATTGGGCTTGTGGGGGGTCTGGCGATTGCTTATCTTGATGTCTGCGGGGGGCAGACGATCGCCTGGCGGCGCATAGCGATATGCGGACGCCGGGAGGAAAGTCCGAACACCGCGAGGCACCATGCCGTGGAGAACACGCGGGCGCTCCCGGCCCAAGCCGGGGGCGACGGAAAGTGTCACAGAAAATCAAACCGCCGCCCGGCGCGCACCTGCGCGACGGACGGCAAGGGTGAAAAGGCGGGGTAAGAGCCCACCGCCCGGCGCGCAAGCGACGGGGCAAGAAAAACCCCATGGGGTGCAAGACAAAACAGGAGGCCGGGCCGCCTGCCCGGTCCCGCAACCGCGGGACAGCCTCCGGGTAATAGTCGCATCCGCCGCCTGTACGGGGCGGGCATCCGGCCCACGGGCCGGGTGAGAGAAATGATCGTCCCCGGGATGTGCAAACGTCCCGGCGACAGAATTCGGCTTATCGCCCTTCGCAAATGGGGGCGCCTCCGCAAAACGGGGGCGTCCTCCTCCGTTTTGCCCCTTGAACTTATGCTTTAACCCTCTGCGCAGTTCGGCGCGGATTCCAAGGGGTTCAAGTTAAAGTTAAAGTGCAGGTTCCGCTTCGACAGGCTCAGGGCCTTCGGCAAGTCCACGCTGGCGCGCGGGTGGGGCGCCAGAGGTTTATGACGCGGTTTACTTGTCCGAGAGCGGGATGCCCTTCTCCACGAACACTTCCAGGAAGAGGAAGAGTCTTGGCAGGTTCATGGTCTCGATTCCCGCGACCTTTTGGGCGGCGCTGCGGTTGGTGCGGCGCTTGCCGGCTGAGGTTTGCATCTTCATGCAGGGAGACTTTAGCACTGCTCGTGCCATGTGGCCGGGGGGACAATACCGAGAGGGACGTAAGGGGGGATTTTTGGACAGGATGAACAGGATTTACGGGACGGGGAAAATAGCATCGGCGCGAGCACAAAATCCGCATTCTGTGAATCCTGTTCATCCTGTCCAAAAATTCCGGTTCCCTAGAACGACAACTCCCCCTGTTCGTCCCCTCGCGCACGCTCGGTGGCTTTTGTGGCGTCGGCCTGGATCTCCTGGATGAGGGACTTGAACTCGCACCACTCCAGGCGGCGGAGCAGCTCGTCGTACTTCGGATCGATCCGCAGGGCCTCGAGGGTCGCCGGCAAGGGGAGATCGAGGTCGAGCTTCACCATCTCGCGGTTCTGCAGGATCTGCGGGCGGGCGGCGATCAGCTTCTCGCGGATGCGCTCGTTGGCGACGGCGGCGGGATCGGCGAGGATGGCATCGAGGTTCCCGTGGGTATTGAGGAGATGGGCGGCGTTCTTCGGGCCGAGGCCGGCGACGCCGGGGATGTTATCGACGGAATCGCCAATGAGTGCGAGGACATCGCCGATGCGCTCCGGGGCGACGCCCCATTTTTTCCGGACGCTGGCGCCATCGAGCAGGGCGTGGGTGTCCTTCGGAGCGGCGAGGTCGGCTTTATTGGTGGTGTAGATTTTGACCTTCTCGTTGACGAGCTGGAAGAGGTCCTTGTCGTTGGTCGCAAGGACGACCTCCATCCCTTCGCGCTCGGCGGCGAAGGCGTATGATGCCATCAGGTCGTCCGCCTCCGTATCCGCCAGCGACAGGGACTGGAAACCGAGCAGCGGCACGATCTCCCGTATGAAATCCAATTGCGGACGCATATCCGGCGGCATCTCCGCCCGTTGCTGCTTGTAGGCGGGCTGCAACTCTGTGCGCCGCGTGGGCAGCCCGGCGTCCCACACCACGGCGCCCAATTCCGGCGCCAGGTCGCGCACCATCCGCCTCAGGGTCTTGACGAAACCGTAGATCGCATTCGTCGGCTGGCCCTTGGAATTGCTCAACTCCCGGATCGCGAAAAACGAGCGGTAAACGTAGTAATGGCCGTCCACCAACAGCAGTTTCATAGACGGGAGAATATGCGAATGGGTGCGGAAATGGAAAGGTACTTTTCCCGACCTGTTTGGTAGAGTCTGTATTAATACTTTCGCCTATCCTCACTTTGCCAATTAAGCATTTTCTTCCGCTCGCGGTTCCTCTTAGGCTCCCCCTCATGTTCCGCAACAGCCTCCAATCCGCCCTTACCACCATCGGGAGCCTCGCCGCGCTCGAGGACGATCTCTTCCGCGCCGCGGACCTTGTACGCAAGTGCCTTCTCGGCGGCAACAAGCTGCTGGTCGCCGGCAATGGCGGCAGCGCCGCCGACGGGATGGATTTCTCCACCGAGTACACCTGCCGCTACAGCGGCGACCGGCGCCCCTACCCTGCCATCAATCTCGCCACCGATGGCACGCTGATGGCGGCGATCGGCAACGATTACGCGTTCGAGGAAGTCTTCGCGCGGCAGGTCTGGGCGTTTGGGAAACCGGGCGACGTGCTGGTGGTTTACTCCACGAGCGGCAAATCCCCGAACATCCTCCGTGCGCTGGATGAGGCGAAGGCACGCGGTTTGCAGAGCATCGCCTTCCTCGGCCGCGACGGCGGACCGGCGGCGGGACGCGCGACGGTGGATCTGATTGTCCGCGCGGAAGTTACCGCCCGCATCCAGGAGGCGCACAAGTTCCTGGCGCATTGCATCTGCGAGCAGGTGGATGGGGATTTGAAGGTGGGGTAGTGACCTGGCCCATGGCTTGACTCCCCCTCACCCGCCGCACACCTTCACCGCGCGTGGATCCTTCCGTTTACGTCCATCTCTTCACCGTTTTCGCCTTTATCCTTGGCGCGGTGGTGGGCTCGTTTTTGAATGTGTGCATCTACCGGATGCCGCTGGATCTGTCGGTCAATGAGCCGAAACGCTCCTTCTGCCCGCATTGCAAAAAGCAAATCCCCTGGACGCAGAACATCCCGTTGATTTCATGGCTGACGCTGCGCGGGAAGTGCGCCAATTGCAAGGCGCCGATCGCGTTCCGGTACTTTGGCGTGGAGCTGCTGACGGCGGTGCTCTTTCTCGCGGCGTGGACGACCTCATGGCGCTCCGGGCATTGGGAGCTGGCGTTCCCGCTCTGGATCATCCTGGCGTTGATGATCGTGGGGACGTTCATCGACCTGGAGCATTTCATCATCCCTAATGAGATCACCTGGGGCGGCGTGGCGGCGGGCCTCGTTTGCGCGCTCGCATTTCCGGCGATGATGGGGATCGAATCGCACCTGATGAGCCTCGTCTGGTCCGCGGCGGCGGCAGCGGCGGGCTATGCGACGCTCTGGGTGGTGGTGGAGCTTGGCAAGAAGGTTTTCGGCAAAAAGAAGATCGACCTCGATAAACCGGATCCATTCACGTGGACGCGGCATGGCGACGATGCGGACCTGGAGGCGGGCGGCGAGAAGATGAAATGGAGCGAACTTTTTTCACGCGAAACCGACATCCTGCTGATGCACGTGGACGAGGCAACCATTAACGGGAAGGCGTATCCGAAAACGACGCTGACGTTTTATTACAATCGCGTGCTGGTGGAGGGCGATGAGTATGAACTGGACAAGCTTGACACGATCTCCGGCGTTGTGACCGGCCTGATCATCCCGCGCGAGGCAATGGGTTTCGGCGATGTGAAATTCATCGCGGCCATCGGGGCGTTCCTCGGTATGCGGGCGGTGTATTTCACGATCATGAGCGGGTCGATCATCGGCGCGATCGTGGGCGTCGCGATGATCGTCATCGGTCGCCGCGAATGGTCCGCGCGCATTCCCTTCGGACCCTATCTCGCGCTCGGCGCGGTCATCTGGATTTTCTTCGGGCCGCACCTGCTGGAGCTGTATTGGAACTGGATCACGCCGGCGCAGGGGTAGGCGGGAACAAAGCTAAGGGCGCGCGAGCACTGGCTCGAACTCGAAGGGCTCGCCGACGGAGTTGAATTTCGTGTACACGAATTTCGCCACCGGGACGTTGCTCTTGGTGATCGCGCGCGCTTTCTCGAAACCGGCCTCTTTCAGCGCGGCCAGGGATTGATACAAGAGCTCGCTGCCGATCCCGCGATTGCGGTACTCGTTCAGCATGCAGGGTCCCGAAATTAAATGGCAATCGGCTTCCTTGTTGGGATCCAGCGCGCTGGCGCCAATGACGCGTGTGCCGTGCGTGACCACCAGACAGGGAGCGACCTTGTGCGCGAAAACCGCGTCCAGGTTGCCCTCCATCCAATCCTTCATCGTCTTGAGCGTGTCGGACCAATTCATGTCCAGCGCAAAGGAACTGGCGATAACGGCGCGCACGGTCTTCTCCTCGTCCTTGGTCACTGGGCGGATGTGATAGTGAGCCTCCAGCACGCTCCCCTCCTCCGGCAGGTTTGCCAAATCCCATGTGAAGCGTGTCCAACGCACCAGTTTCATATCTCCGCCGAACTTATCCGCACCCCGGGCGAAAGCAATCCGCATCCACGAACTGCGTCGCGCGTCTTCCGAACAGGAAATATAAAATTGCGCCCCGGCTCCGCCCGGCAAATCCTCTGCACCGCGCGATGATCCTTCCTGAAACCTCCCAGCCGGCCACTGTCGCCATCGTCGCGGCGGGTGTGGTGAGCCCACTCGGGCGCGGGCTCGATGCGAACGTGGCCGGGTTGCGCAAGGGACGTGATTGCGTGACGCGGGTGACGGCATTCGATGTAGGGACGGCGCGCTGCCATGACGCAGGGCAGGTGCCTGACCCATGGCTGGAGCCGCTCCGCGACAGCCGGCGCGCGCGCAAGCTGCATCGCGCAAGCCTGATGATGATCTCCGCGATGCGCGAGCTGCGCGGGCAGGATGCAGGCTTCGCGCCGGAGCAAATGATCATCGGCGCGACCGGCGGCGGAATGACCTTTGGCGAAGCGTGTTTCCGCTCGATCGCGAGTCGCGGGGCGGACCGCCGGCGGGCGGCGTGGCTGGCGAATTACAATCCGCAAAAGGCGGTGCTCGACGCGCAGGCGGACGCCGGTTTCCGCGCTCCGGTCGCGATTATCGCGAATGCGTGCGCCTCTGGATCGAACGCGATCGGGCACGCATTCCAGCTCATCCGCGCGGGACATTGCGATGCGATTCTCTGCGGCGGATATGATTGCGTGTCGGAGCTGGTGTTTCGCGGATTCGATTCGCTCCAGGCATCGACGCCGGAGAAGATTCGGCCATTCGACGCCGCGCGCACGGGCCTTGTGCTGGGTGAAGGCGCGGCGCTGCTCGCGCTTGAGAACCTGGACCGGGCGCGCGCGCGCAACGCGTCGATTCTCGGAATCGTCAGCGGCTACGGGATATCCACGGATACCCATCACATCACGCAGCCGCATCCCTCCGGCATCGGCCCGCGAATGGCGATGGAACGGGCGCTCGCCTCTGCCATTGGGGGCGCGGATTCGGTCGATTACATTAACGCGCACGGCACGGCGACGACCTTCAACGACGCGACGGAGGGGCTCGCCATCGCGGAACTGTTCGGCAATCGCGTGCCGGTCAGCTCCACGAAATCGATGATGGGTCACGCTCTCGGCGGGGCGGGCGCGATCGAGGCGGTGTTCTCTTTGCTTGCGATTCGCAACGGGTTTCTTCCGCCCAATATCAACTTCACCGCGTGCGATCCGGCATGGGAGCTGGACATCGTGGCGAACCATTCGCGTGCCGCCGCGCCGCGCCGGGTGCTGTCGAATTCCTTCGGCTTCGGCGGCACCAATGCAAGCATCCTCATCGACGCCGCGCCGGGTGGCCTCAGTTAACCCATGGACATTTTCATCACCGGCGCGGGCTGGATCACGACGCAGGGGGACGATCTCACACTAGTCTGGGATGCAGTGCTTGCCGGCACTCCCTCACCTGTGAGCGATCTTCCGGGACCGGATGGCCGGCCATCCCACACGGCCGCGTGCATCCCGCTGAAACTGGTGGATGCGGTCGCGCGCCAACCGCGGTTGCGGCGCTCGAGCAATATCTCGCTCTTTGCCGCTGCCGCCACGCTCGCAGCGTTGCGCAACGCAGGGATCGATCCGGGCAACGCTGGAAACTGCGCGCTTGTCTTTGCCGCGACCGACGGCGGCGTGATCTACACGCGCAAGTTTTACGACCAAGTCGTGCGCCAGGGATCGGGAAGCCCGCTGCTGTTCCCGGAGACGGTGTATAACGCCCCGGCCAGCCACATCGCGGCGCTGCTTGGACTCGACGGCAGCACCTACACGGTGGTCGGCGATGCGGGCGCGGGCGTTGCCGCGCTTAACCTGGCGGCGGAACTCCTTGCCACCACATCCATCGATCATTGCATCGTCGCCGGCGCGCAGGAAGCCGACTGGATCCTCTGCGAGGCGTATCATCAATGGCGGCTGAGCACCAACCGGCGCGCCATCGAGATCGGCTCCAATCGCGGCGCGCTCATCGCCGACGGCGGGGCTGCCGTTGTCCTCAGCCGGCAGGGGCCATACCGACTCCATACCACTCCCGCCATTCCGTATTTCCGGCAAGCCGAAGCCTCGTCCAGCCTCGCCAACGCGCTCGGGTATCTGCCGTCTGGCACCAAACCCGGCTGCGTCATCAGCAGCGCCAATGGTACCTTTATCGACCGCGCCGAGCGGAGCGCCGTCGAATCCGCCTTCGGTCCGCTCCCAACCATCCATCCCAAGGTCACACTCGGCGACCCCTTTGGAGCCGGGGCGCTGGTGCAAGTCATTGGCGCAGCCGAAGCCCTTCGACGAGATAATGCCGGGCCCATCCTCGTACCTGTGATAGGCCTGAATGAGCAGGCTGGGGCAGCCCTTGTATCAAAGGCTTTTCCTTGACGACACATTATGCGGACATTGCGGTATATCATAATGCGTGTAGTTCCTGGCGCGGTGCTTATTGGGTATTTGACGTCTCAACTCTCGATAGCAGCGCCGCTTGTCACACGCTGCGTCGACGGGGGAACCGACGTCGATCAGACAATGTTTATTCCAATTACCAAGCCATTGCCTGCCGGATTCTTTTCCAAGGCATTAATCCCTGATCTCGATGACAGCGGTCCCAATGAAATTAAATGGATCAATAATTCCGAGGGCATCCATTCCACAACAACCATCGTTGCCAAATATAAAGGCCATGACATTACCGAGATCGTTTACGACAAAACCAAGGACACGCTGAACGACGAAGCTCCGTTCTCGTGCGTGGTTTTCTTGTATACAACTACCGAGCAAGGCAAAGACGAGAGCCGCCCGTTTTTTATCCTGAGTGGTGAAGATGCCCGCTGGTTTGAATATCATCTTCGCTCGATCAAAGAGAAACCATTAACAATCGAGATCGATAATACCTCACCCGGCAATGGCGTCTATTGGACGGAGTGGGACTTCACGTTCAATGATCAACAGGCATTGATCACACACGCCTCGGAGGGAGGCAGACATGCGCCGACCAATGAATATCAGTTCTCAAGTTCCGGAAAAATCGTCAAAACCTCCAGCACCGATAACCTGTAAATTTAGGTAAATCTTGCCCACGCCCGTTTCGTTGGTTGCCGCGTAACTCCCTCAGTTTGGAGCCCTTGTCAGCCGCCGATACGGCTCGCATATAGGACGCCTTACGACACATAATTAACGAAAAAATGCATCAAAGCTGCAACTTTTCGTGCATAGTGGCGCTTTATGCCGCGATTCAGACCGGGTACCCATAACGCGAGACCAGGGCGGTCCGGGTCAGTACGACCGACCGGACTCCGACGGCTCGTGTTGCGATTGCTGATTGCGGCGGTGGGGTTGCTCATGGGCTGCGCGGCGCGGGCGGACACGCTCTCCATCAGTTACTCCAATAACGACAATTACGTGGAGGAGTTCAGTTCCAGCGGGACGTCCGGCGTCGTTACGGACTTGGGGCCGTTGCCGAATACGACGAGCGACACGAATATCCCCAATGGCGTCGCGCTCGACAGCAGCGGCAATCTCTACGTGGCCAATGACGGCAACAACACGATCACGAAGTTCGATTCCCATGGGAATTACCTCGGCGTCTTCGCTTCGGGGTTGAACCAGCCGGCGGCCATCGCTTTTGACGCCAGCGGGAACCTCTATGTCGTCAACGGGGGCGCCAGCACGATTGTGAAGATTACGCCGCAGGGCGTCTCCTCCGCATTCGTCTCCAGCGGATTGAGCAGCCCGCAGGGGATCGCCATCGGACCGAATGGGAATATCTATGTATCCAACCAGGGGGATAACTCCATCAGGGAGATCACGCCGGCGGGCGTCATGAGCACCTTTTACACCGACGGGAGCTGGACCATCGTGGATCAGGTGGAGGGTCTCGCCTTCGATGCAAGCGGTAATCTTTATGTAGCCAGTTACCGGACCAATTCGATTGAGAAGATCACCCCGGCTGGCGTGGCGACGCTCTTTGCGAGCAATCCCTCGCCGGCATCGGACCCGAATGATCCCAATAACCCGACTGACCCGGAAGGCTTGTATAACCCTATCGGCCTCGCTTTTGACAGCCACGGCGATCTCTTTGCGGGCAATTACCATCATACTCAGGTGCCGAATGAACCTTATGAGGGACATGGCATTACTTATGTGGATGAGTTCTCCCCCACGGGCGCGGTGATCGCCGAGTTCACCGGCAATCCCGGCCTGACTGGGGCGGATGCGAATCTGCGTGACGCCAATTACATCGCGATCAAGACCGGGACCAGCGGGACGGTGCTGCCGGATAATCTGGAGGTGACTGCGACATCGGCATTCGCCGCGAGCGGACTGCCCGGCGGGCCGTTCGCATCCAGCACCAATGGCTACACTATCAGCGACATCGGGTCCACCCCGCTCAACTGGGCTGTGAGCGCGACGCAAAGCTGGCTCTCGCTCTCCTCCACCGGCGGGACGCTCTCGGCGGGCGGGTCGATCGTGTTGAATGCCTCCGTCAATTCCAATGCGAACGCCCTCGGCGCGGGCACTTATACCGATACGATCACGTTTACCGACACGGCAACGGGCTATACGCAAACCGATGGAGTAAGCCTGACGGTTATCGCGCCGCCGACCGCCGGCGCGCCGCCGGTCTTCTCCAGCCCGCTCGGCGTCGTCGCATACTCCGGCGAGGCCTTCAGCTTTCAATTGGCGGCGAGTAACAACCCGGTCTTCACCGCCACCGGCCTGCCGGCTGGGCTTACGCTCGCCTCGACCACCGGAGTGATCTCCGGCATCACTACAACGCAGGGCATTTTCCCTGTCAGGATCAGCGCGATCAACTCGGCCGGCAGCAGCAGCACCACGCTCAATATCACCGTCGGGCCGCCAGGGGTGACATGGGGCTTTCTCCAGCAGGGACCGCCCAATGAAGTAACGCTCACATCGCAGAATCGAGACAACGTCTTCTACGTGGGCAATCCCATTACGCTGCAATTGAGCGGTACCGCTCCGGGATGGACTTACGAGATCCGCGATTACTGGGGCAATCTCGTCGAGCAGGGACCGGCTGCGCAGTATATTTTCCCGAAGGTGACGGATCCCGGCTGGTACAAGGTCTATATCCGCGGCACGGTCAACCAGCAGCCGTGGGGTTACTATGTCGGCGCCACCACGTTCGTCATCTGGCGCAACAACCCGAATTTTCCACCGATGCCGTCCCCGAGTACATGGGGTGGCAATGGACTGGATGACGGTGTCGTGCGCGGCATCGCCGCCATCGGCCCGGACCGGCACCAGGTGGATTGCACGAGCGCCACCAACAGCATCGCGATTGTCAGCCAGGCCATCGCGGTTGATAATCAGTATTACATGGGCACGGACCCAGTGCGGCCGCGGAAGCTGCTCTGCTCCTTCGGCAACGGTACCACCAACCTCGCCGGCGTCGCGCAGATCGTCACGGCGCTCCAGGGGAGCGTTAAATACTGGGAGCCGCGGAATGAGCCGAACGATACCCCGCCGGCGCAGTATGTTACCAACGAACTGATTCCCTTTTACAACACGGTCAAGAGCATCAATCCGTCGCTCAAGGTGCTGGCTCCGGCCATTGTCTCCATTGGTCCGCCGTTGCAGGGATGGATTCAGGGGTTCATCGCGGCCGGGGGACTGAATTACATCGATGGCTTCTCCTTCCACGCTTACAATAACGTCAACGGCGACCTTTGGCTGACCGAGCAGACGATGAACTATCTCGACTCGATCCTTGCGCCGTATCCCAATCTCGAACGCTGGCAGACTGAGCAAGGGTACGATGCCGCGCTCTTCGGCTCGTATCAGCCGCGGCTCCAGGGACGCTGGACGATGCTGCAGATGATGGTCTTTGAGCAACATGGCATCCCCAAGGAGCAGAACCATCTCTGGTACGATAAAAGCGGCGGCTTCTGGGATGCGCCGACATGGTGGGAAAACCTCGACGGCACACTGAATCCCGGCGCGGCTCTGATGCGCGTCTGGTCCGAGGAACTCTTCGGTGCGTCGTACGCCGGTGCATTCAATTTCGGCAGTCCCGGCAACAAACTCTATGTGGGAGATCTTTTTACCGGGCCCGGCAAGCAGGTTGCGGCATTCATCACCGCGGGCAGCCCTTGTGAGACGATTGAATTGACGGATACCGGCGATACCAGCGTGCAGCTCGTGTCGCCCTTCGGCGTGACGCGCTCGGTTCCGGTACAGAACAATCTGTTCAAGATTCCGATCTCGGAGGTTCCCAGTTACGTGGAATTCAGTGGCACCTTGAATGTCGTGCCGATCAATAGCGGCAGCGACATTGCGCTTATGCCGGGCACGACTGCCAGCGCATCGGGCGACGGGCTTTACCCATCCGATCCCGCGGTGCCGAACAGCACCACGAAGATCATCGATGGCTCCCTGCAGAATTGGTACTGGACCCAGCAGGATATTACTCATCCGTGGATGGATGATACGCCGCAATTCCCTGCATGGGTGGAGGTGGATTTCCCCTCCCCGCAAACCATCAACAACGTCATCATCTATGCCGGCGTGCCGTGGCAACTGGACGGCACACTCGTCGATTACGACCTGCAATATTATAACAACGGGAATTGGATTACGCTCGGCACCACCACGGAGCCGACGAAGACTTTCCAGGCTTACATGCCGACCAACCAGACGCAGGTGGATAGCTTCTTTAGCGATCATTGGGTCTTTCAGCATTGGTTCTCACCGGTAACGACGCAGAAGATCCGGCTCTGGGTCCGCAATACCACGTGGGGTGGCGGCGCCACGCAATTGGTCGCGGAATATGGCGGGCAGACGGGGCAACATAATATCTGCCTCCGCGAGATCGAAGCTTACGACTCGCCCAATCCGCTCAGCACCGCACCCAATCAGCCCCCGGTCGCCAGCGGGACGAACGTTACCACCGCCGCGGAGACTCCGATCAACATCAACGTCCTTAATTGCGCCTACGATCCGGACAATGGTCCGGCACCGCTCTCCATCCAATGCGTCACCTCGGCGAGCAATGGCATCGTGTCAAAAGTGGGCACCCAGGTGCAGTATAACCCAAACCCGGGATTCACGGGGACCGATTCCTTTACTTACACCGTCACCGATGGACTTGCAACCGCAACGGGGACAGTGAATGTGACGGTGACGCCGGTCATTCATCAGTATCCGGCGCCGCGCGGCCTCATTAACCTGGTCGGTCAATATTACAGCGACCAGAACATGACGAACTACCTCTTCTCACGGCAGGATGGCAATGTGAATTTCTACTGGGGATATGGCTCGCCGGTTCCCTCGATGAGCAGCGAGCATTATTCCGTATTGTGGAGCGGCACTTTGCAGCCGGCGTTCTCGGAGAATTACACCATCTATACCTATACGAGCGATGGTGTGCGGCTCTGGGTTGCTGGAAAGCAACTGGTCAACGACTGGCAGGACCAGGGGGCCACGATTCAAAGCTGGTCTCTGCCGTTGCAGGCTGGCCAGCAGTATCCCGTCGTTATGCAATATTACGAAGATAGCGGCAGCTCGACGGCCGTGCTGGCATGGTCGAGCCCCAGCCAGCCGGAGGAAGTTATTCCTCCCTACCCACAGGTGCCCACGCTCCAGACTGGCGGCCTCGTCATGGTCCAGGGGCAATACTTTGGCAGCCAGAATTTCGTCAATCTCCTGGATACCCGGATTGAGAATGCCATTAATTTCAATTGGTCATCCGCGGCGCCTTTTCCCAACATGAGCCAGACCGAGTTTTCGGTGAAGTGGACCGGGCAAATCCTGGCGCAGTACACGCAGAATTACACGTTCTACACGACCTCCGACGACGCGGCGCGGCTCTGGATCAACGGCCAGGAGATCATCAACGACTGGAACAGCCATGCTGCGACGGTGGATAGCGCCACGGTGCCGCTTGTCTCGGGATCTTATTACAGCATGGAGATGGACTATTACCAACTGGGCGGGCCGGCCGTGGCGGAATTGCAATGGTCCAGCCCGAGCGTACCGCTGCAGGTCATCCCGGAGGTGCCCGAGGAAGAGTGGGCGCGGACGAACTTCAGCGCGGCGCAATTCGCCAATCCCGCCATCAGCGGACCTACCGTCAGCGCCGATGGCGACGGGATGCCGAACCTGCTCAAATATGCGTTCGATATCAACCCACTTAGTTCCGGAACCAATAACGGGCCCAATCTCTCTTTCTATAGCAGTGGCGGCCGCAATTACATGGCGCTGACTTATCGCCAAAATATCCTGGCCACTGATTTGACTTACGACGTACAGACCAGCACCTCGCTCAGCCCATCAAGCTGGACCACGGTTACGGTCCCGCAGAGTATCATCGGGCAGGATCAAACGACCGGCGATCTCTACATCCAGCGCAGCATCGATATCACCGGCATGCCGGAGGAATTCATGCGGCTGAATGTGTGGTAGGCTGGCGAGTTAGGTGAAGTTATTTCAAAGAACCATGTCCAAGGTCATGGAGTCAGCGTTACGTTGCCGCTATCCTTTGTCCCAAGGAAGAAACTGCCGCCGATTGCCTCCTGCTGGAAGAGGACGCCGGTGAAGCTGGTGAGGCTCGGGAGGCCTCCATGGGGGGCGTCCATGAATGTCCCCTTGAAGACGCCGGTCGCGGGCGTGATCGTTACCTTGAGCTTGTCCGCGGCGGGGTTGGTTACCGCCAGCACATTCGCCGCTGAGAGTGTGACATCCTTCACGAGGTCGGTGCCCGCGGTGCCGGTCAGGTCAAGCGTGCCGCGGGTGAAGCCCGGCAGAACGCTGACGCCTGCGGTGGGCGGATTGTAGAGTGAGCCGACTGTATTCAGGCTGGTCTGGAATGCGGCGGGGTAATCGCCGCTACTCTCCTGAGGCTTTGCCCAACCGATCGTGCCGGAGAGATCGCCCGTGCCTGTGGTTTCAAACGGCCCGGTCGTCGTTACAAAACTGAGCGTGCCGCTGAGCGTTCCCTGCGATGAGACGGGATAGGCGAGCGGGATGCTGAAGATGAATTGATCGCCATCGTCGCCGCCGAGCGCGCCGGTGGTGCTGAAGCTTTCTCCATCGGCCAATTGACCCGAGAAGATGATGCCGCCGGTACTGCTCATCGTGAGCAGGCCGTAGCCGGTACCCTGCGGGATGCCGGCGCTGGAATCGGTGGCTTGAAGCAGGAGCGTATATTCCGCCGTCGCGGCGGTCTCGAGGTATGAGAAGTTCGTGTCGGACTGGACACTTACGGCCGTGTTGCTCCAGTACCAGTAATTCGGCAATTGCAAATCCTGCGCATCGATACTGTCGAAAGTCATCTCGTGAGAATCGCCGACATCCACCGCGACGTACTGGTCTGAATCCGAGACGCTGCCGAAGTAATAAGCATAAGTGCCGGTGGGATCGGCGCCATTGCCCAGCGTCGGGTCGGCCACCATCCAGCCGGCGCCCGGCAGATAGAACTCCACCCGCACATGCGACTGGCTGAAGCCCTGCCAGAAACCGGAGATGCGTCGCGCCGGTATGCCGATGCTGCGCAGCGAGGCCACCATGAGGGCGGCATAGCAGCCGCAATCCCCCGTGGCCGCCTGGAGGCTCGAAACCGCATCGCGATAGGGGGGCGGCTCCTGGTAAGTCAATGCCTTCATCACCGCCTTGTGGATCGTGCGGGCTGCATCGTACGGAGTCATCGTGCCCTGGTAACCCGACGGCAGCGTATTGGCGACAAAAGTGGTAATGACCGGGTCGGTCGATTCATTGACCGCATCGGGCGCGAGCCACTGGGTGTAATCCGATGTCAACGAGCTGAGTGCCGCCCATTTGATTTTCCTCAGCAAAACGGGATTCACCCGCATCTTGCTCAAGGTCACGGTAAATGAATTGCCGAACGTGTAAGTCCCAGCGGGGACATTGGAATCGAGAATCTGATAGACCGGGAGATTATAGGGCGGCGTCATGATCGTGGTGCTCCCGGCCGGGGGCGTGGTGGTGAGGACCTTCTGCGCGCCGTGCGTGGTGGGGTCGCCCACCAAGACGAGCAAGTTCGTCAAAGTCGCATCCCCGGGCGCGAAGGTCACCGTCCGCGAGACGGCGCCATGCCGGGTAACCGGCGAGTACGACTGTACGATTGTCGCCGGCGGCGCGGGCGAGAATGTGCCGGAGACGGTGGTATTGGGATTGGTATTCCCGGAGACATTCGCCGGGTCGAGCGTCACGCTGTACGGGATCGCATCATCGAGGCACATCGACCAGAGGCAATAGGTGTAGTAGTTGTTGCCGGCCCTGAGGTTGTAGCCATTGAAGGTGTGCGAGACGTTGGCCATCGTGAATTTGATCGCGAACGGCTTCGCGGTCCCGATCACATCAAACGTCACCCGGATTCCGTAAAGCGTTCCGATCTCCGGGGTCCCGACGGCTCCGTTCGAGAGGCATGGGGAGACCTTCACGATCTTCAGGTAGCAACTGGCCTCAGCGCGGTGGCCACCGAGCAGCATGGCAAGCACGAGCAGAGAGTATAAAAACCGGTATTTAAAGGGAATTGCCATAGATCAGAATTGCGAGTTTGGGGTGATTTGTCGATTTTTTCTCCCGCGCACTAGGGCTTGGGCCTCGCGGCGGTGAGCTCCGGGGGCAAGGACTGCTTTTCCCCGCCCCGGCTCGACGAATAGCCGGCGAAATCGAGGAGGCCGAAGCCGTCCGGGCGATTGGCAGCCGCCGACGCGTCAAAGGCGAACTGGCCAAACCTGGCCTGGGCCTCGGTCCAGTAGCGCGCCATCTCGTCATTGAGGCGGATATCGTCGAGGATGATGTATTTCGGCCTGAATTCGCCGCCGTAGATGGCGACGTTTTTCTGCGTGTGATCGTAGCTGTGCTTGCTGTCGAGGTAGAAGAGGTCGATGGGCGCATCGAGGTGTTGCCTGACCTTGCGCAGCGTGTCCGCGGAGAGCGAGTCGCCATGGATGCGCTTGATATGCGCCAGGGCGCCAACGGCTTCGCCGGCGATATCGACCTTGTCCACGGTCACCAACTGCGTCCCCGGCTCCTTGCCTCGGAGGCCGCGATCCATCGCCATGATCGATCCGCCATAACTGGTCCCGATCTCCAGGATTTTCCTGACGCCCAGCGTGCGGACAAATCCCGCCAGGAAGTGGTAATAGGGCTGAACCTTCAGATACAGGCCGGAGAGCCGGTGCGGCCCGTAATCGCAACCCGTGAGGTCGATTTCTTTTCCTGCGATTGCGGCGGATTCAGCGATGGCTTGCAGATTCATTTGAAAGGCCGATTGAAATGCAGTTATGGGTGAAAGCAAGCGTACCGAGGTCCGAAGCTCCAAAACAACCCTTATCGCAGGGTCCGCGCGCCGGAGGGAGAGATGGCAGGCAATTCCGGAAGCGAAGGATCAGGGAGAGACTGATCGGGCCATCGGAAATTGACCGATGGCTCCGGCTCGGTTTCGAAAAAAAAAGGCCGTTTGGTTTGATTAGGTCGGATTCAGTCGGATTAGGTCGGATTCAGTCGGATTGGGTCGGATTAGGTCGGATTCCCGGTTGGATTTTTGGGCTGATTGAGGGCGGCGGAGTCGGATTTTGAGGGCTCGGCGCCTGTGCCCGGGTCGATTGGGTCTCGAAGGATGTCGTCCACGTGCTGGAAATGGTCGGCGACTTTCTCGCCGATTTCACCGCCACCGAATGCGGTAACGATCGTTTTGCGCCTGAGGGCGTCAAAGATGGGCCTGGTGGCGTGGTCCCTGATGCGCTGTTTCTCTGCGAGCGCCTCCTCTTTTTCGCGGCGCTCGGACTCGGTCTCCAACTCGAAGCGCTCGAGGGCGGCGCGAGCGGCGAGGCGCTCGCCCTGGCGCAGGGTGCTGAAATGGCGGAGGGCTTCGCAAAGGTATCGCCAGCGTTCCCTTGGATCGGCGGTAGTGTCGAGGCGCTCGCGGGTTTCGCCGGCCAGCTCGAAGGCGAGGATGGAACCGAGCCGATCGGGGATGTGATGTTGATCGGCAGCGGTGTCGAGATCGTCGGCGGCCTCGATGAAACGCTGGATGCGATTGCAGGATTCCTGGCTGCGCTGCCAGTCGAGGAATCCGCCTTTCCTCCATTCGGAGATGTTTTGCGCGGTAATGGGGCGGCCGTGGAAATCGGCTGCGAGGATGGACTGGACTTCCGGGAGCCCGTTGAGCCACTGGACGATATCGGCGGCCTGTTCGCCGTCGTCGAGGCGGGAGTTGAGTGTGTTGCGGATATTGCGGGGGAGCCGAGCGACCTTGCCGTTGCGTGCCATGTATACGAGCCTTGCAGAAGAATACTTGCTTCTCCTAATGATTTTTTTCGGGGCTTGTCCCGACTGGCACTGAGATACAAGGGATTTGGGACTATTTTGCGGTTTCCGCTGAGGGCTTGTAAAAAACAGTCTTGAGGATGGGAGGAGGAGCGGACCACGACACCCAAGATTTGAAACGGCTCCTCCCCTTGATGAGGCGCGGGACGCCTCCCGCACACCGCCAGAACCGCCGGTCCAGGAACTCCAAAGGCGTTCGCCTTGACGGCCCGCTGGGCCGACGGCGGCGCAACTGGAGAGATTCAATATAGGGCAACAATATACTTCACGCAACATGTGCGAGGCGGCATAACACACCGTTTGGTACCCTTCAGCCGTCTTTTCTTGCCTTCCGCTTTTTCAGATTCGCCGCCTGAAATTTGGCAATGTCCTCGTCGGATTGCTTCTTCGTATTGGAAAGAACCTTCTTCACGGCCACCTGTAATTCCGTGAATGGTACAAGCGGAATATCTTCAGCCTTTTGAGATTTCATATTGTCTGCCTTTTGCGTTTCATGAACGCCATTACTTTCCCGTAATCTGCCTCGAGGACGAATGGCGTGATATGGGAAATATCGTCAAAATCCCCCAACTTGCTCGTCCACCAGCCGCTTGGTAGCTGTCGAGCAACATGCGCAAACTCATTGTATGAGTCAACATATAGGGCAAGTTTTTCGTATCCATCTTCAAGTTCGCCATTATCGCATGGTTCATAACCACATCGTTTCTGATATAGGACTATAAATACATCGAGCGTATAACCGGGCGGAACATCCAATGGCCAATAATTTCCGGGAAGTGGCGTCGGGTCCCATCTTGTATCCGTCCTTCCGCTATCTATGGCCCAAGCGATGCAGTTATACCCATCGTCGTCGTCGCTTGTTTTCACAAAATCACCGATTTGTAAGTGTGGAAATTCTCGAATAATATCTTGAAGAGACATCTTATAAATATCCGTTCTCCCGTCCCCATGACAGCCACGCTTGGCGCGCCTCCCTAAACGTCGCGCCCGGTTGCGGAACGCTCCAGTTCCCGGTAATTGCAGACAACGCCCAAATCCATTGGCCACCGTGCGTTTCGAATTCTTTGAAAACATGTGGAAGCACTTTGTCTCCCATGCCAATAATCTGTTGATAGGCGGGATGTAAGATGATCCTATGAAGCATGGACAGCTTTTTAGTGTCCCGTTGCCATACCTCGCATAATTTGGCGAACTCTGAGGCGCAGTGTAGTGAGTCAATGGTCGGGTAGCAAATGAACGCACGCCGATTCTTTCTTCCGCGAATGAATGCCTTGGCGGACTCCTTAATAGAGGGCGACTTATGGATCGTTCTCTGTTCTACAGCCTCGCGCCAAAACGCGGAACTGGAACTCTGCTCCGCTCCTGCGTGACGCATGTATTCACGCGCTCGACGTTCTGGGCGGCGTGGCTCACATTGAGTTGGTTTAGTCGCCAGCATTTGGCTCCTCTACGTCAAGATAAACAATATTATTAGCCTTAAACATAGCTTGCAAGACCTTAGCCTTCTGTTCGGCTCTATCGATGACTAATCTAAGCTTTTTAAGATCAATAGAATCCAGTGCAATAAAGAAGTCCTCGTGGTTTTGATTGTGATCATAATGAAGCCTAAGCACATGAATAAGTCCCACGCCCTCAATCTTAGAAGCGTCGTCATTAAATATTGGTCGAGCGTCAGTCAGAATTTTTGCGTTATAAAACAGGTTATCACAATCTGTCATCACCGCGTTAGACTTGGTGGTTAGTTCCAAGACGTGATCCGAGGTGAAAATGCGGGAAAGTCTTTCCGTCAAAATACTGGCGTCTTCGAGCGTGAATTTAAATTCATTTGAAGCTGCTTCGAGTGCGGATGCCGCAATTGCGGAAGCGAAGTCCTTTGGCGGCATGTCTGAATCTTGTTTCAGATATTCGAGCGTCATTATTTCGTTCACGAGCGCGCTGACCAACGACCGCGAAAGGCGCGGTGCGGCGGAGCGTGATATTTGGCGACTCAGAGCGAATGTAGAGAATGAAGGAGCGGCGGAAGTCAACCCCGCCATGAATGCGTCAAAATCTTCGGGCGGCATTTCGACCAAATCACGTATCGGGCCGTATGCGTCTTCGGGAATGCTAAATGGACTGTCAGGTTCGTTTGCCACGGTTTTGTCGATTCATTCAGTTGAACGCTTCGTCCCCTGTCAAGCACTTGTATGTAAGTCTTTTTCCTCCAACGGCTTGCAGTGCCCTAACAAAACGCTCCGAATCCGTCCCTTTGCGCTCATTAAACCGAAACGCTTGTTCGTCCAGGTAGCGAAATAGGTGAAAAGGCTCCACATTCACGTATGTACCCTTGATCGAGCGTTTCAGCAAGCTCCAGAAGTTTTCCAGACCGTTCGTGTGGACATGCCCGTTTGCATAGGAAACCGCATGGCCAATTACTTGGTGCGTATATTCATCCTGTAACCCTTGGTATGACAGAAGCGCATCAGTCATAACTTCCGATCCCTTCAAAACGTACTCGCGCACGTTGGATTGAAGCTCCACCTTTTTCCTAGTCTCCACCACTTTGACAATCACACGGGATTCACGCTTGGCTGTTGTGCGTTCAAGAAGCCCCTGTACGGCTGTCATCGCGATTGGTCCAGTCCCTTTGACCTTCCGCTTCCCCTTGTGCATGTTGCGGGCTTTTGCGCCGATGAATGTTTCATCCGCCTCAACGCGACCGCTCATCTTTTCGAGACTTCCATTTTGAAAGGCAAACCGGATGCGGTGGGCCAGGAACCATGCGCTTTTCTGCGTGATGCCAAGAGCGCGATGCAATTCCCATGAACTGATGCCGTTCTTCGCGCTGACAACAAGCCACATTCCAATGAGCCACTTATCCAGACCAATCGGGCTGTCCTCCATGATCGTTCCCACCTTCACGGAGAATTGGCGACGCTTAGGGCAGCCTTCGCAGGTCCATACCCGGCGCTTGGCTGTGAAGGATACCCGCTCCGATCCACAGCGCGGGCACTTCACGCCCTCGGGCCAGCGCATTGACACCACAAACGCAAGTGCGCGGTCAGGGTCAGCGAAGTAGCGGGCAGCCTCCAGAAGCGTCTCGGGGAACTCGTTTTCGTCTTTCATGCGTGAAGAATCGCAGGAAAACTATGTTGTGTCAAATATATTGTTGCCCAATATAGGCTTGCCCGATCTCTTTCTTCTTTTGCCATCGACTTGATTCCGTTAAGATAATCCCCGGTTATGACATCCTCGGCGTCCACACCCGCTGTCGAGCCTCCAAGGGGCTTTATCGTCTGCTCAACGGTCTCCCGCGGGGTCGTCTTGCTCATGATCTACGTGACCATGGGCCTGGACACGATTCGTGATGGATACTGGTCGCTTGGTCTGGGCGCGCTCTTTGGTCTCGGGTACGAATGCTTTCGAAAGCGACCCGCGATTTCACGGCCGCGTTCCCTGGGTGAAAAGCTCTGGAGGATGGCCGTTGGGTTAGTCTTCATCGTCGTCCTCATCTTCCGAATCCCAGACAACTGGGAACCGCTCCATACCATTGTGCATTTCATTGAGCAGCCCGCCTTTCTGACCGCTCTCTGGTTCATTTTCCTCGCAGCGGTTCTGCTCTTCCGGAAAACGCTCATCCGCATCAGGCCGCCCTCGGTAACTTAACGGCTAAGTTTAATCGCGGATGAAATGGGACTTTCCGAATTCCTCATCCTCCTTTCGGCGGGCGGTCAAGGACGCCCGCAGCACACCGCCAGAAGCGCCGGGCTTGGAACTTAGAACCCGTGCCGGATCGGCGGCCCGCTGGGCCGACGCTGGCGCAACTGGAGAGATACTACTTCGCCAAGGAGTGACAGAATCGCCTGAAATCTTAGGTGGAATCCATCCATCGCTCAAGGGTTTCTCTCACAAATTCTGTTTTCATGGCGGTATAGGTTTCTCGATCCAAACCAACGCTTTTCGCCAGTCCTAATTTCAATGCTTCGTATTGAGAGCGAATCTTCGGACTTGTTCTGAGGGCATCCCTAAACATCAGGCGTCTCCGCCACTCGCTTCCTTCAAAAATCAAAAGATGGAGGTGATGGGTCCTATAACCCTCGGCATGTCTCATTAGCCATCGGTGGTCGCCCAGCGTTGCATTGAACTCTGCTGAGGTTGTATAGCCGTTTGCGCAAAGAACGGGCAGGATCGCGTCGGCTTGCACGAGCGAACGTACTCCAGCCATAAGATCGATGACAGGCTTTGCTAAAAGCGTGGGGACAGCGGTGCTTCCGATGTGTTCTATGCCAAGAAATTCCCCAGGACAGATTACTTCAAGGCGGCTCTCCTCTTCATTAAAAAGTTGAGGCCATGACGGATTATAGGGAACAAGCCTCACGGGCTCAACAATGGCCCGCTGCAATGATTCGGCCTCCCGCATCGCGAAGGCTTTCCCATATCGGGTAAAAAGTCAAATTGGTACGCCGCCCTCTCGCAGCAGTACTACGCCAGCCCGGGCTATAACATGACGGGCTTTCAGCCCTCGGAAGTTTTGGCAGCAACTTCTGATTCGGGAGATTGCTATGGTGTCACGCGAGTTTCTTAAGGAATCTCTTCCGCCCCTGCCGGGGCGTGCCGGATCGGGACCGGGTTCCGGGGGCTGTCGCCCCCGGCTAATTTCGGGCTGGCCCGCAGGGCCAAAACTCGAGCGGGACCCTGTGCCGGTACTTGGCGCCTGATAGCGTGGATTGAAACGCGCCGTTGTTACGCGACCAGTGACATGAGGTCGACGCTGGGGCGGGTGGGGCGGGTGTCGGTAAGCGATGAGTCCTCGTAGTCGGCATCGGCCGGGTCCAGCTTCATTGAGCGGGAGTCCATTTGCTTTACGCCTGCGATCTGTTTGGCGCGATCGATGCCGGAGCGGACCTTGTTTTTGTTGGTGGAGTAATTGATGGCGGTCTCCTCCGTGATGAGGCTTCCGGAGTAACAATTGATCAGGGTCCTGTCGAAGGTGCGCCAGCCGAATGTCGCGCTGGCCTCGATGATGTCCGCGTAGGAGCGGGTTTCATTCTCGCCCAAGAGGATGGTCTCGCGGGTGCGGAGGTTGCTGCCCATGATTTCGTTGATCATCATGCGGCCGCCTCCAACTTTCGGGACGAGCCGCTGGCTGACGACGTAACGCAAGGTCTCCGCCAGGCGCTCCCGGACGAGCTGCTCCTCATCGTGGGTGAAGAAACCAAGGATGCGATTGATGGTCTGGCCGGCATTGACGGTGTGGAGCGTCGCATAGACGGCATGGCCGGTCTCGGCGGCGGTGAGTGCGATTTCCATGGTTTCCCGGTCGCGAATCTCGCCGACGAGGATGACATCCGGCGCCTGGCGCAGCGCGGAACGCAGGCCGATGGGGAACGAAGGGAAATCGCGGCCGAACTCCCGCTGGGAGAAGGTGGCGCGCTGATGGCGATGCATGAACTCGATGGGATCTTCCAGGGTTACGACGTGGACCTCGGAAGTCTGGTTCAACTCATTGAGCATTGCGGCGAGGGTGGTGCTCTTGCCGCTGCCGGTGGCGCCGGTGAGAAAGGTGATCCCCGATTTTTCCTTGATCATCTCACGAAAGATCGGCTGGAGCCTCAGCCCATCGATGGTGGGGATTTCCGTGTTGAGTTTCCTCATGACAATCGCGTGATGCCCGTTTTGGCGGAAGATATTGGCGCGAAATCTGGCGCCCTGGATGGCGTATGAGCAATCGCAGGCGCCGAACTCCTCCAGATCCCGCTTCAACCGGTCGACTCCGCCAATGATCAACTGGGCGAACTCCTCAACCTGCGCGGGGACGAGGGATTGCGGATAGTCTTCTGGGTAGGAATACAACCGTCCTTGTGACTTGAGCTGCAGGGGCTTGCCGACGATGAAAAAGAGATCCGAGAAATCCTCTCGCATCTGAAAAATCGAGGAGATTGTGGAATCGAGAATATTTTCTTCCATCTGGATATTCTAGGTGGTGATGCCTGTTCGTCTTACGATTCGGATTCTAGCAAGGCTTATGCCGTTCTAGGTACTTTCCCTCGAAGGCATTGGCTTAACAATTGCTAAAAAAACCCTCCATATGAGCCTGAATCCCCCCAAAAACTATACGGTCCTTGTGGCCGAGGATGAGGACGCGCTGCAGTCGCTGGCCATCCAGACGATCAAGGAAAAGGGGCTTCATGTGCTGGCGGCAACGAGCGCGGACGAGGCGATCCGCCTGTGGGAGCGGCATGCGCACGACATTGTGCTGCTGTTTGCCGACATCGTGCTGCCGGGGGCGCTCAATGGCTTTGATATCGCGGCGCATATCCGGGCGACGTCGCCCACGCTGCCCATTATTTTCTCCAGCGGATACAGCCGCACGCTGCACAATGACGGGAAGAATTTGCAGGAGGGGGCGGCTTATCTGGCGAAGCCGTACCGGCAGGTGGAACTGTCCGCGCTGATCTCCACGATGCTGGCGCCGAAATTTCCAAAGATTGCCGCCATCGCGGCCTGATCCATATCGAAAGAGGCGGCGCGGTCCGCAAAAAATTCTTTCGCAGGAATGAGGGTCCACGAGGGATGGCGTGCAAGCTGCTTTGCTTGGCTGACGTAAAATCCGCCGCAAATGATTGAAATTCCGCTCACCAAAAAGCCGCGCAAAGCGATCGGGATCGACCTTGGCACCACGTTCTCGGCAGTGGCGCAAGTCGATCAATACGGGAAACCGCAGATCATCCCGAATACGGAATCCGAGCGGATCACGCCGTCGGTGATCCTGTTTGACAGCGGCACGGCGATCGTGGGCACCTATGCCAAACAGAATGCGGTGGCGGAGCCGGAAAAGATCGTCGATTTTGTGAAACGCGAGATGGGCAAGGGGAAAGGGCAGTTTTCGCGGACCTTCAACGGGCATGTGTACTCCGCGGAGGAGCTCTCGGCGATCATCCTGAAGAAGCTGAGGAACGACGCGGAGAAATACCTGAGCTCTGAGATTACCGACGCGGTGATTACGGTTCCGGCTTATTTCAATGACGCGGAGCGGACAGCCACGCTGCGCGCGGGGCAGCTTGCGGGGCTGAATGTGCTGCAGATCATCAATGAGCCGACGGCGGCGGCGCTGGCGTACGGGATCGACAAGCTCGATACGAACCAAACTGTTTTTGTATTCGACCTCGGCGGCGGGACCTTTGACGTCACGATCATGAGGATCCAGGATCATAACATCAGCATGATCGCCAGCAACGGGGATCACCGGCTGGGCGGGAAAGATTGGGACGATGTTATTGTCAATTGGGTGGCGGAAGAGTTTGAGAAGGCGCATGGCGAAAATCCGCTGCTCGACCTGCAGAGTTACCAAGATCTGTATAACCGGGCTGTCTCCACCAAGCTTCAGCTTTCCAGCCGCGCCTCGGTGAATCTTGTCCACGGCTATAATGGCAGGAACATCAAGATGGAAATCACGCGCGAGGAATTCGCGAAACGCAGCCATCACCTGCTGGAGCGGTGCAAGACCATCTGTGAGATCGTGCTGCGGGAAGCGAATCTTGGCTGGACGGATATCGATCACATCCTGCTGATTGGTGGAATGACGCGGATGCCCTCTGTGCGCTCCATGATCAAGGAGATGTCCAATGTCGATGTAACCGACAGCGTGAATCCTGATGAGGCCGTGTGCATCGGGGCCGCGATCCAGGCCATCCTATCGATCCTGGGCGAGGAAGATACTGCGGGCGATCGCCTGCTACCGGCGGAAGTGCGGGCCAAGTATTCCAATGCGGAGGGGAGCCTTGTGCGGGTGACCAATATCACCACTCACACGCTGGGGGTGGTATTGTGGGACCATCAAAAGAGCGAGGAATATGTATTCCCGATGATCAAGAAGATGACGGGAATCCCGAAGGAGACGCGGACGTCCTTTGGCACGGTGAAGGCCAATATGAAAAACGCGGTAGTCCGCGTGGTGGAGGGAGAGAGCACGATCCCCGCCGAATGTACGGAGCTGGGGCTCTGCGACATCGAGCTGCCGCCGTTTCTGCCGAAGGGCTCGCCAATCAAGCTCACGTACTGCTATAATGCGAACCAGGTGCTTGAGGTGACGGTCGATGCCTTCGGCAAACAGAACAGTGTTTGCATCACGCGCAGTGGATTGAGCGAATCTGAAGTGGACGTGGCGACGGCGGACCTGGCGCAGTTGACGGTGCTGTAGACGTAAAGCTTCAGGAGGCAATCTGCAGGCAGACTTCCGGCTCTGGACGCTGGATGTCGCGGCTCTGCTGGCGCAATGCGGGGCGCTTGCGTAAAACAGTCCGTCGTTGGCGCGGAAAGGCCATCACGTGGAGAGCGTACTTTCGCTCATAGTGACAAGCAGAGAGGCAGTCTATAAAAAGCGCTCTTATGAAAAGGTGGTACCCCAAACTTCAATACCCCCAATCGCCCCAGCGGCAGTTTTTACCCTACGTTGCCTACGTAGGTGATAAGTAAGAAAAGTTATTATCTAGTTATCCCATTTGCTTCCTTCAATCCCCGCTGTTTCCAGCTCTTCGTTTCCCCTAACTACAGTAGGTAATTATCCAACTTCCCCGCCGGGTTCCGTCGGTAACCCTGGCGCTCCGCTTGTTACCGACTCCCCGTTCCCCGCCCCGAACCATGAAAATATCCGTATCAACCATGTCGAAATCGCTCCTCTGTCCGAATGGCCGACTGGGTCTGGCGACCCGGCTCTCGCGCCGCGCGCGCCGCATTGGCCCGGAGGTTGTCCTTCGTGGCTCGGCAGCAATGCTGGCGCTCTTCGCACTCTTTGGTTTTAACCCGCAGGCGTTGGCGGCGACGGATACCTGGACAGGGTCCGCTGGGGCATCGGACTTTAATACCGCAGCGGACTGGGGTGGGACGCTCCCGGCGACTGGCGATACCTTCGACTTCACGAGCGCAAACGCTTCGAGCACGGCCACGCTGAGTGACGATTTCGCGGCCGGATTCAGCATTGCCGCCATATCATACGCGGCGGCCTCGCCCACTTACACGATAACGGGTAACTCGTTTGCGCTCGGCGCGGGTGGGATTACCAATGACTCCGCCAATCCCCAGGTGATCAACGATCCCATTACCCTGGGCGCGACGCCGACAGTATTCGTGGTGGGTGCTGCCGACGGCTCCATAACGCTGGGCGGTGCTGTCAGCGATGCCGGCGGAGGGGTGACATTGACCAACGGCGCGCTGGCCGGTACGTTGATCCTCTCTGATGCGACTTATACGGGGCCCACGACGGTTAACGTGGGGACTTTGAACATCACGGGCGGCACGTTTGGAAGCGCGAGCAGCACATTTGCCGTGGATGGAAACTCCGGGACGGCTCAAACGGCGGTGGCCACGGTCAGTGGCGGGACGATGCTTGCGAGCACGGTGAGCATTGGCGTCAACGCCAACAATAATAGTTCCCTTCTGACCATCGGTGGCAACGCCAACGCTACGTTTACGGCCGTCAATATTGGCGCGGGCGGTGTTAATACGGGAGGGGGTCTGGATATTAGCACGACTGGGACCGTTAGTCTGGGTACGGTGCTGGTGCCGCGGGATACCAATACGGCCACATCCGGATTGACGGTGCAGAGCGGCACGGTCAGCGCGCTGAGCGTGGATGTAAACGCCGCGGGCGGCTCAACCGTAACCAATGGCAACCTCAACATCAGCGGCGGTTCTCTAACCATCACCAATGCAACCGGCGGATTGAAGATAGGTGACATCAACAACACCAATGCCGCGAAGGCCGGGCATGCGGCATTCCTGTCCATGACGGGCGGGACGCTGACTTACCTTGGCTCGGATGGCCTGCTGGCGTGTGCCACCCCCACCACCGGCAATCTATCCCAAACTGGTAATATCAGTATCACCGGCGGGGTGGCGAGTCTGACGGGTATTACGCTGAATACCACCGATTCCACAACGGCGACATCCACGCTGGCGGTGAACAACGGCGCCACCCTCTACCTGGGAAGCGTGGGTCTGGTGGCGAATGCGCCAACCGGCAGCGTGGTGAGCACCACCATCGGGACCGCGACGATCGGGGCGCTTGCCTCATGGTCAACCACCGCGCCCATTACCCTTACCGCCGCCACCACCGCGACATTCCAGGCCGCGAACTCGACTGCGACGGCCGAAAACATTGGGCTGAACGGAGTGCTCTCCGGAGGTGGAAATGTCAATATCACGGGGCCGGGCGCGGTGACGATGACGCCGGCGGCGGCAAACAGTTACACGGGCACCACCACGGTTACGGGTGGGACGCTGGAGTTTGGCAACCTCCTAGCACAGTCCACGGGCGGGGGCGCCATCACGGTGAACAGCGGTGCGACCCTTGCGATTGAGATAGGCACCGGGGGGAATAACTTTACCAATGGCACCAGCGGCGCCGGGACAATCGGCGGGCTGATCACGAGCGTGGGCGCCGGTTTTCAACCGGGATCCTCGCTGGGGATCGATACTACGCTGGGCTCGACCAGTTATGCCGGCAATCTTGCCTCCGCGGGTGTTGGATTGACGGTGTTCGGCGGCAATAACCTGTCGCTATCGGGCACGAATACCTACACGGGCGCGACCAATGTGAATGCCGGCCGGCTCATTCTCAACTCGAACGCGCCGCTCGGCAATACGGCGATCGCGGTCGCCAGCGGCGCCAGCCTCGTGGTGAATCCCGCGCTGGGTGCAGTGGCGATTGGCAGCGCAGGCGGGGCCGGGCTGACGCTGGCCGGCGGATCATCGCTGGCACTGGGAAGCACTGCTGAAACTACGACCTTTAACACGGTGACCTTGAACGGCGGGGTGACGATTGGCGGAGCGAGTGCTGCGAATTTGACCTTTGCCCTTAATGGGACAAGCAATGATGAGTTGATCGTTACGGGGGCCGCGGGCTTTGGCGCCGGCGGAGGAGTGATTAACCTCCTGACCCCCTCGATCAGCACGGCGCCGAGCGGCACCATGCAAACTTACACTCTCGTCTCGGCCGGCAGCGGGCTGCTGAACGCGGGCGGATTCACGCTGGCGTCGGGTTCGCAGGTCGTCAGCCTGGGAGGCAAAAGCTATAACGCAAGCCTGATCGAAACCGGCGGCACAACGGAAATCCTGACGCTCAACCAGGTGACGCTGACTTACTATTGGGTTGGCGGCACCAGCTCCTCCTGGAGCACGCCGCAGAATTTTTCCACGGATCATACCGGGGCGACGCTGCTGAGCAGTCAGATGGGCGCGACCAACGATGTCATCCTGACGGCGGATTCGCCAAGCGGGACGCATACGGCGTCGCGAACGCTTGATAACAGCTATACGATCAACAGTCTCAGCTTTAGCTCAACGGCTTCGGCGATCAACCTCGGGACCGGCAGTGGAGGCAGTGGCGCGTCGAACACGCTGACCCTGACCGCGGCCTCGGGTTTTGGGGTTACCGTTGGCTCGACCCCTGTCAATACCAGCTACGGGGCGGGTATCGGCCTGGTGATGCAAAACGGCTCGGCCGCCCAGACCCTGAATGTGCCGGTGGCGCTCGGCAGCAGCCAGACATGGGAGCTGGATAGCGCAACCCATGCATTGACCGCGCAGGGAGTGATCTCCGATGGCGGGGCCGGCAATGCGCTGACCAAGACCGGCGCCGGTACGCTGATCCTGCAGAACGCGGAAACTTACTCCGGTGGCACCATCGTGAGCGGGGGCACGATCCAACTCGGCTCCGGCGGCTCGCTATTGAGCGCCAGTCCGCTCACGGTGCAGGGTACCGGCACCTTTGACCTGGGGGGCAACAGCCAGACCATCGGCGCCCTGTCCGACGGGGGAGTCTCCACCGGCACGATCACCAGCTCCTCCGGCACGCCCACGCTCAGTGTCGGCAGCGGCACCTATAGCGGGATGATGAGCGGAAACATTTCCGTGACGGAAACCGGCAGTTCCACGCTTACCCTCTCCGGCGCCAATAGTTTCACCGGCCCGACGACCGTCAACAGCGGCACCCTGGTGGCGGCCTCGAATTCGGCGCTCGGAAGCTCCGCATCCTCCACCGGCGGACTGGTGTTGACCGGCACGAGCGTTGCGGATTTCACCAGTGTGACTCCCAGTATCGCCTCGCTTACCGGCGCGTCCGGCAATCGCATGATCCTGGGCAATGCCTCCGCCGGAGGCGCTCCTACGACGTTGACAGTTACCGGGGCCGGGGCCGGCGCGGGAACCACCTTTGCCGGCGTGATCAGCGATGCCAGCGCGGCTGACAATGGCAATCTGACTCTGAGTGGCGGATCGCTTACTTTGAGCGGAGCCAATACCTTTAGCGGCACCACGCTGGTCTCCGGCGGCACGCTGACCATCGGCTCGGCTGTGGCCCTGCAGAACAGCACGCTGAACCTCGGCGCCGGCACGTTCAGCTTTGGCACGCAGACGACGGCGACCTTTGGCGCACTCGCCGGCTCCGGGAGCCTCGCGGCAGGCACGGTTGCCCTGACCATCGGCGGCAACGGCTCGACAAACACTTACTCCGGCTCCCTGACGGGCAGCGGCGCCATTACCACGGTGAACACGATGGGGGTGCAGACGCTTAGTAACGACAACAATACGGGCAATCTCAACGTCGGCGCCGGCGGCGCGGGCACAGCCACCGATAGCCTGACGATCAGTGGCGGGACGTTTGGCTCATCGACTTCCACGCTGACCATCCAGTCGAGCACGGAGGGGACGGCATTCGATATGACCGGTGGCACAGCCACGTTTGAGACGGTCAATATTGCTACGGGCGCGGGCAATACCGGCAGCGGGATGACCATCTCCGGGGGGAGCGCTACTTTTGGGGCCACCAATCTCGGAAGTGGGACGGATACAGGCGGAAACTTGATTATCAGCGGATCGAGCACCAGTGTGGCGCTGGGCACTTACATCGATACCAGGGATGAGAATGGGGGACTTGAAGTCGAAGGTGCCACGGTGACTGCGACTACATTCGCGATGACGGGCTCTGGCGCCACTCACGGGGTGGCTACGACCGTATCCGGTGGCAGCCTCACGATTGGCAATTCGAGTTCGACCGGGGCGTTTGAAATCGCGTCCGGAGGTACTGGGCCCGGAGACCCGGCCGAAACCCTGAATGTGAGCGGCGGGTCGCTGACTTATCTGGGGACGGATGGCCTGCTGCTGAACATCGGGGCATTCCCGACAGCGGTGTCGCTCACCGGCGGCGTGACGAGCCTGACGGGCATGACGCTCGACGACGTGAACTCCGCAACAGTGGCTTCCACGCTCGCCGTGAATAATGGCGCGACGCTCTACCTGGGCAGCGTGGGTCTCAAAGAGGGGAGCACGCCGACGGCGGACAGCGGCGCGACTGTGACCCTGGGGACGGCCACCATCGGCGCACTTGCCAATTGGTCAACGAGCGTACCGCTGGCCCTGACGACGGGGGATACCACGACCTTCCAGGCCGCGGACGCCAACTCCCTGGCGCATAACATCACCCTGAATGGGGCAATCTCGGGCGGCGGCAATATTGCGACGATCGGCGCGGGCGAGGAAGTTCTCTCCGCGCTCAATAACTACACCGGCTCCACCTCCGTGATGGCGGGAACGCTGGAAGTCAGCGGCTCCCTGTCGGCAACCTCCTCGGTATCGGTGCAGAGCGGAACCCTGGAGCTGGCTGCGAACAACGCGCTCGCACAGACCGCTCCCATCATGCTGAACGCCGGGGTGCTGCAGGTGCTCGCGTCGCAGAGTGAGGCATTGGGGACTCTCACGTTGAATGGCGGCGCCTCCACGCTTTCGCTTGGCGCTTCGGGCGATGTCATTAATTTTGCGGATAGCAGCGCGCTTGCGTGGACCGGCACGCTGACCATCTCTGACTGGACCGGGCTCAGCGCCGGCGGCGGCTCCGATGAAGTCTTCATCGGCACGACCAATGACCTGACCGCGGCGCAACTGGCCGATATCACCTTCACTAACGGCACGCTCAATGGGGTCTCTTTTGGCTCGGATTCCGCCGTTCAGCTCGCCGACGGCGAGCTCGTCGCGGCTGCGATCCCGGAGCCAGGCACATGGGCGATGATGCTGGCCGGTGCCGGCATGCTCTGCGTCTGGCGTCGCTCCTGCGGTGCTCGCGGCGCGGAGCGCACGGTCTAGCGTGGTGGGTGCCGCTGTGTGAGAAAAGTGGTCGGGCCGGAGAGATTGATTCGCAAGCCGCCGGCTTGCTCACCCTTCGGGTGCGCCTGAGGCGCATCGTCTCGTTCCGCCTGAGGCGGACAGGGCTCCGCCCTCGCGGAACTCGGCTCGAACTCTCGACCTTCAGCCTGAGGCTGACGCTCTACCAAGCTGAGCCACTCGCTTCAAGTTCGTCCAGCCAAGCTCGTCCCTGGCCGGATTTGAGCGCTCGTTCGCGTTTTCCGGCTTGGGCGCGGGATTCATACGCTTCGCTGTGAATCATTTTCCACGGAGCGCCGGCGCGAGTGGATGGGTTTTGTCCTGTGTTGTGCTCGATGAGGCGGCGCTCAAGGTCTTCGGTCATTCCGACGTACCTGCGACCGGTTTTCTCGCTGCGTAGCACGTATACGTGGCACATAGGGGTGAAACATGGTCGGGCCGGAGAGATTCGAACTCTCGACCTCCTCGACCCGAACGAGGCGCTCTACCAAGCTGAGCCACGGCCCGACAATTTTTCAGTTTTCCCGTCCCGGGTGAGACAGGGACGGTTACTATGCGCGGTTCTTTGGCGTTCGCAAGAATTTCCTCCGCAGTGGGAAAAATGTAATCCTTACGTCATTTAGGCTCGATCTCTCCTCTTCTCTCATCCACCCCTGAGGCTGCGAGGCCGCCTCTCCTTGGGGTCTGAGGCTGTCGAGCAGCCGAACTCGAAACAGGTTTGGGGGCGGTCAGCAGAAATCGTGACGGGCGAAGCACGGCGCGGTTTGTGGGGTGGTATGCGCGGCTGGTCAGCGGGAAGGTTGGATCGTCGGAGCTTGCGGAGCGATTCAATCTTCGTGGCGTTTCCCCTGGCGGGTGGCAAAGTCTTCGCTGTTTGGAGTGAAGCGGAGTCGGGGCAGCGGAGGGACGTAGCGGAACGGAAGGCGGCGAAGTCTTCGCGAGGTGGTGCGGGTGGCTTGACCGACTGAAATTCGCCAGTACACTCCGAAAAAATCATGCCGACCACCCTGACTCAACACGATATCGCAAGCCTCAGCGATTTCATGGTGTTCGTCGAACAGCAGACGGCGGTCCGATGGTATCGAGGTTGCGGAAAGAGTACTTACGAGCTGAAGCCTTCCCTTTATCGGCATCCCACACTTTCTACGGCTGCCGAGCTGTACAATCAAGAATATCAAATTCTTAAACGATTTCGGCAGCGCAGTATCCCATACCTAGACGCACCGCTTGAAACCGATGATTTATCTGCACTTTTTTTGATGCAACATTTCGGAGTGCCGACGAGGCTCCTAGATTGGAGCGAGAATCCTTATATAGCGCTTTATTTTGCTCTTACTAGTGCTCCCTATACAATAGCAGGAGCGACAATTAGCTATGCCAACGACGCGGCTGTCTGGTTATTGGACCCGGTCACCTGGAACGGGAAAGCTTTGGATTTTGATCCTTCCCCCGGAATTATTTCGCCGCCTGATGCGGAGTTGTTAAATGGCTATATGCCGTCAAATATAACTACACATCGCAAACCACAGGCAGTGGCGCTTTTTGGTTCTCACAACAGCCCGCGCATCGTAGCGCAGCGAGGTACATTCACCCTATTTGGAACCAGCGTCAAATCACTGGAGACCGCTTATATTGAGGCCGACTATCCACAGGACTCACTCATTAAATTAATTATAAAAGCAAACAATGTCAGCACCATGCTCGCTTCCTTGCTTAAGATAGGCTTCACAGATTCCGTTGTCTATCCGGACCTTACTGGTCTATCAGTGGAAATTAAGCGCCAATTCGGCTACTGGGTCTAGTTATGCTTGAAGTCAAACCATTATCAAAACCAAGAAACCTTCTTCAGTGGTTCATGGAGCAGGAGAAGCTTGATTTGAAGCCGAGCTATCAGCGCAGAAGCGACCTCTGGCCGTTGAAATACAAGCAACTCCTCTTAAATTCGGTTTTGAATAATTATGACATCCCGAAAATTTACTTGGCTGATTTCACATATATAAGCTCAAAACTAAACGAGGAGCGGAAGCCCTATGCCGTAATCGATGGCAAACAGAGGTTCACAACATTTTTCAATTTTTTCTCTGACCAACTCCGCCTCGATGAAACTCCGGTTTTTTTCAACGGGATTCAACTGGACCTTGGAGGAATGTCCTACGCTAATTTGAAGATTAAATACCCTCAGCTTGCAGAGCGAGTCGAAGAATTTACGCCGACTGTAATGAGCGTAATTACCGATAGGTTTGAGGATGTGCAGGAACTATTTATACGGTTGAATCTGAATGTTTCTATTTCTGGCCCAGAGCGACGCAATGCAATGCCAGGTCCCTTACCAGAAATAATCCGCGATCTTTCTGTGCATCAATTTTTCCGTGTCTGCGCTTCTTTTCCAAATAGTAGGGGGCAAGATCTTAATGCGACTGCCAAATTCTTATTGATGGAAAATGTTAGGAGTTTCGCAGCCACAAAACGGCGTGAATTGGACCGTTTCGTTGAATCGGGCAAAAATCACGACAGGGCGGACTTTGAGAGCGAGGCAGCGGCTGTAACAAGCACTCTCGACAGTATGTCCACGGTATTCGTTGAGCAGGACCCGCTGACCACAGGTCAGGCTCAATTGACAGTTTACTACTGGTTGGTCCGAACTTGCGATCCTGGAATCAGGCACGAGATTCGTCCGTTTTTGATGTTCTTTGAGGAAGAACGAGCAAGTGCGCGGCGCAGTGCAAATGCCCGCGCTAAGGGTGCCGATATTCCTGCGCCCGACCAATCGATGCTCCGTTACAATACGTTAGTTCGCTCACCAGATGACAAGGCCAAGCAAGAAGAGATGTTTGGAATTCTGGATGCGGCGCTTAAGCGCCACCTGGGGCTGTCGGAATGACCGCCGGATTATTGGAAATTTCGAAGAGCAGAATCCATGAGGCAAAGCGCTGGGATGTTTGCTGGGTTGGGATCACGTAGCGCGGCCGAACCTTGCGAAGTCCTTGCGGTGTGGTGTCAATGATACGTACAGGGTGTCGCAGAGAAAAATGAAAAACTGATTGCGTCGATGTCTTATCCCGTGTAACACGGGTTCCCATGGCTATCTCGTCGACCAGTTACCAACGCAAATGGCGCTCCGGCAAAACAGTTGTTGTGCGGGTGCCTGAAGTGATGGAGAAGCGATTGCTGGAGATTGCGCGTGTGTGGGATGAGGCGGGAGGATTGTCGCTGCGGGAGGAGGATGGAGTTTGGCTGATCGAAGTTCCACGGAAATCCGTCAAATATGACCCAAAAAAACAGGTCAATGTCGCCAGTGTTCCTCATCGGAGCCCATTTCGATACCCGGGCGGCAAGACTTGGCTTGTTCCTCAGTTGCGAAGTTGGTTGCTAGCAAAGAAATCTGCGCCGTCTCGATTCATTGAGCCCTTTGCAGGGGGAGGAATCGCAAGTATGACCGTTGGTTTTGAACGACTCGCTAAGCAGGTGATTTTTGCTGAACTGGACGAGGCAGTAGCCGCGGTATGGCGCGTGGTTTTAAATGGCGAAGCTGAGTGGCTGGCCAAACGAATTCTCGGTTTCGAAGTGACTCTTGAAAGGGTTGAACAGGTGTTGAATTCCCCCTCGAGCAATCTGCGCGAGAAAGCCTTTCAAACCATATTGAAGAATCGAATGCAGCGGGGTGGAATTATGGCGAATGGCGCCGGCCTTATTAAAACGGGGGAGAATGGCAGGGGGCTCCTTTCACGTTGGTACGCAGAAACCCTAGCAAAACGCATTCGTGAAATTAACAAGCGAAAGGATCGGTTCTCCTTCGTTACCTGCGATGCCTTTGTTCTTGTTGCCGAACATGCGGAAGACAGGGAAGCGGTTTTCTACTTTGATCCTCCGTACACAGTGGCAGCCCGTCGGCTGTATTCACATTGGGAGGTAGATCACCAGAGGCTTTTCGAGGTCGCGGCGGGTTTGAAAGGCGATTTTCTGATGAGTTACGATGATACATCGGAAGTTAGGAAACTGGCGACGAAGCACGGATTTCAAATGCGGGCCATAGCGATGAAAAACACCCATCATACGAAACAACAGGAGCTTCTTATTGGGCGCGACCTTTCCTGGGTGGCCTGAGCAATTTAGACGTTATACGCCTCTCGAATTCTGCGAGACTCACAGGCTCTCCGGCAATTAAGCCTTCAATAGCACGTTCAAGGGTAATCTGATGGGGCGCACCTGATGGTGCCAGGTCGAAACCGCTGATCGATTCCACATAATCGACGACAAACCAGACGATGTCGCAATTTGAAATGTGGGGCACTTCCTGCATTTTTCCCATGTTCTCGAAAAATGCGCGGTCGGTGACAACCGCCATTTTCTTACCCCATCGGCGGAGCGTGGGCACTTTCGTTTGAAGTTGAGGCATCAGGCGCTTTGGACCGGATGAACGATAATCAGGACGGCGTACTTCGTTGGGCCAAGGAAGACCCGGTCCTGGCCAAGTGGCGAAGGCGTCGTATTGGGACTTCATGCCCTTGCCTGAGAAATAGACCGCCTGGAACTCTACTGCACACCAAACGAGCGGTTTCGTGTCGGCGGCTAAAAAGATGTTATCAATCCGGCCTACCGGTTCCCCCTCTTCGTCATGTTCTGCTGCCGGTCCTTGCAAGAAATCGACTTCTGCCACCTGGGCAGGGGCGTCTGTGCCCAGCAGCGTCGTTCCAACCCATTTCGAGACGATATCTTTGTCAGCGAATCGCCTTGGGCATACGGTGACGAGCGGTGAAATTGCCGGCGAGATGCTGCCCTCTTTCGACTCGTATTGCCGCAAGGTGCATACCCCGCGCGGTTTATTGCATGGTTTGCCAACGAACCTGCAAGTCTGATCTGTGTTTTTGACCACGGAGAGTTGGCGAATTTCTTCTGCGGAAAGCTTGGAAAAATCGCGACCGTAGAGCTCGCCGACGCCATAGCGAGGGGCGAGAATTTTCGGGAAGTGGTCGTCTTGAGTCGGCACCTTGGGTCCCATATCAGCCTCGGCGCCCAGAAGATGCAAGCGCGGCAAGCGGTAAATGAGGGATAGATACTTCCGGAAAGGCGCTTATCGGCATCCGCCGCAACCCTCCCGCGACATGTGGAGCCTATCGCAAGTCACGAGGCGCTCTGGATTTTGCCCATTTTATCCGCCGTTTATATCCACCGATGGTCAGAATTTGGGACTTTTCCGGATGGCTCGGGAGCAGTCGGTTTCTACAAAATCCCAGTGTTGAGGGGGCAAGATGACACCGGATTTTTGAGGAAGATTTGCCCAATCGCGACCCGAACGAGGCGCTCTACCAAGCTGAGCCACGGCCCGACATTTTCACTTTGCCCGTCCCGGGTGAGACAGGGATGGTTACTGTGCGCGGTTGGGGAGAGTTGGCAAGAAGTTCCAGCGGGAAAATCGGCTGGGCTGGTTCCAGCACACCGCGGCGGTATCGCGCGGGATTTTCAAACCGCCAGCGCTTCGTCCCGCACAAAGTGTAAACGGATGATCTTCGGCATCGGCCCGGCGGCTCCGTCGCCAAAATGACAACGTACGGCCTCGCGCACCATCTCCCGAAGCGATTCAAGAGTTTCGCCCTGAGTTGCGATCGCGTGTCCAAGCGCGACGGCGACGTAACCGCCATCTGCCTGATCCTCAGTCACCTCAAAGATGATCTCGCTCATTGACCGACTATCGCACGAGAAGTGCCGGGGCGGCAAGTGCACAAGAAATGGCCACGCTCACGCATTCGCCTCCGGGGGCAGTTGGCGGGTGCAGTAGCGCTGGATGGTGGCGGCGATCTCCTTCGGGTTGCCATTTAGTTTGCTGAGGGCCAGGGCTACGACGCGGCGGCGGCGGGGGATGGAGAATTTGTAGGGGAGACGGGTAGGCTCTTTGAGATCGAGGAGGAGGACGAGGGTGCCGCTGGCGTTTACGAGGCGGAAGCCCGCGATCTCGGAGAAGAGTATTCGGCGGGTCCAGCCGCTGTGTTCGAGGCCATCGACGGTGAGGTTGAGCACGGCCCGGCGATCGCGCGTCCAGAAGCCCATGGTGTGAAGGCCGGTCAATACCGTCAGCAGGGCGAATAGCACTTTTCCGCCCGCACCGGGGATAGTGATCGTCGCGCATGCCAGGCAGACGAAGACGATGAGCAGGAAGAGGAATGCGAACCAGAACCGCGCTGCCCTGCTGGTCCAGCGGATGGGCGGGAAGGCCTCGAGCAGGAGGCGGCGGCCATCGTCGGTCTGCATGGTGGCGCGGGTGAGCTGCTGGCGGCGCTGGAGCTCGGTGAGGGCGGTGTGAGCCTCGGAGAGGATGCCCTTGAAGAGCGCCTCGCCGGCGGGGAACCAGACATCGAACGCGGCGGGGGTATCCTCGCACGCGATGGCGCGGGCGGCCTCCGGACTGTAGGGACGGCCGAGGGCCTCGAGGCGGTCCGAGAGCCGGGGGTGGGTGTCCATGGGATGGGATTGCTCTTTCTTGAAGAGAGCGGTCCAGAAGGGGTCGGCCGGGGCGATGTTCGCGACGACGAAATTGGCGGTGCGGGAGTCGAACGGGTTGGCGTTCAAATCGCCGGCGGGCAGCAGCAGGCCGCGCTCGACGGCGGCGAGGACCACGTGCAGGCGGACCAGGGCGCTGGCCTGGGCGTCCGGGCCGGCGAGGTCCGCGCCGCGCTGATCGGCGAGAAGCTCGCGCGCGCGGGAGGAGTCGCGCGCCACGCCCTCGAAGGCCCAGACAAAGAGGCTGGCGGTGAAGAGGCTGGGCCACGCGGCGAACCCGGACCGCTGCAGGGCATGGATGATGCCCCCCACTTTGCGCCGGAGCGGGTAGAAATGCCGGGTGAGCACGGTATCCGCGCCGATGAAGTGGCCCAGCTCATGCCCAATGACGCCAAGGACTTCCTGCGGGGAGAGCTGCTTGAGGAGCGGGTAGGAAAGGTAGAGCGTCTTGCCGGTGGCGCGGCCGGCGGAGTAGACGACATCGAGCTCGGTGACCCAGAAGTTGTAATTCATGCCGATGAGGATGTGCTCCGGGGGCGAAGTGCCGAGCCGGGCGGCGGCATCGCGCACGCTCTGCCAGAGGGCGGGCGCCTCCTCCTGGGTGACCTCGCGGGCCATGCGCTCCTGGAATTCCATCGGCACGCGCCTGAGGAGGACGCGCATGCTGCTCCAGAGCGCCAGCAGTCCCATGATGCCGAAGGCGATGAGCAACTGCGGCAGGGTGGTATCGCTGGCGAGGATCGAGAATTCAAAAACGCCAAAGATCAACAGCGGGATGAGGAGCACCACATTGGCCAGCGCCAGGGTCATGCCGATGCGCCAGCCCCATCGATAAGACTGGATCAAAGCCTCGTGCGAGCGGGTGGCCGCCCGGGCCAGCTCCATCATGGCGACGACGCCCGCGGCCAGCAGCACCGCGAGCACCCACGCGGCGACCAGCGCCACGCGCAGTCTCACGAAATGCGCGACCAAACCGGACTCGCGCAAACGCTCGCGATAGACCTCCAGACCGGGGATGCCGTGGAGGCATAGTTGCTGGAAATCGATCTGTTGAAAGGCGGCGATGCGGTGCTCCTTGATGTCTGGTGAAAGCCGGCTGTTCCCATTGATCGCCGTCACGGCCTCCTCGTGCAGGCGCACATTAAGCCACGACGGAGCGGCGATGAAAAACGCGAGCAGCAGGAAGGGCAGGGCGAGGGATCTGACCAGGGCGAGCCGGAAGTGGCGCTGGATGACCGTGCGCGGGTCGGCAGTGGGGGCGGTGGGGGCGGGCCGGGCCATGGGGTACCGGGGTTATTGTCGGCGAAAGTCCGCGGATTGGGAAGCTTTGGGGGAGCGGACAGCGGGGGTCGCGACGCGGGTGCGGGCTTTTTTTACCACGGATTACGCGGATTTTTTGGATTACACGGATGGGTGGTTGGACTTCGGCGCATCGCGCCTATCCATGCGGCGGCGGGGTTCTTTCCTCATCGTGGAATCCGCGGTGAGCTCTGTTCGGCACGGACACCGCCCCCCGCGATGCACGGGGCGGACGCAGGAATAGCTTTCTAAATTTCGGCGACAGAAATAGGATGGGCGGTCGAAAGGCACGACATTGGGCTTAACTCAGAACAATGGCGGTATGCCCCTGGCCACCCCCGGGCGCGAATACGACCTGCCGGCAAACGGCGGACCGTCCTCGCTCAACCATGGGCAATTGGCGGAATTCCGCGAGATGGGATTCCTCGCGGTGGATCAGCTCGCCTCTGGGGATGATGTGGAATACATCCGCGGGGTGATCGAGCGGCTCTTCCAACGAAGGACGGGGCACAATGAAGGGGCGCATTTTAACTTTGCCGGCGACGATGACGACCCGGATGCGCCGCAATTCCCGCAGATCCTCGTGCCGTGCAATTACGAGGAGGGATTGCGCAAGACGGGGCTCTTCCGGCAGGCGTTTGCCATTGCGCGGCAGATCCTGGGGCCGGAGGCGCGATTTGTCGGGGATCACACGCTCAACAAGCCTGCGCTCAATGGGCCGGAGACGCCGTGGCACCAGGATGAGGCTTTCCGTGACCCGAATTTTGATTACGAGGAGGTGAGCATCTGGGTGCCGCTGCAGTCGGTCGGCGAGACCAATGGGTGCATGCAATTTATTCCCGGCACGCATCGCGCGGAGTTACTGCCGCATCGCTCGCCGAATGGCGACCGGCGCGCGCATGCGTTGGAATGCAGCGGGGGATTTGACCTTCGCGATGCGGTGAGCTGTCCGCTCCCCGCCGGCGGCTGCACGATCCATACCGGGCGCACCTTGCATGCGACCGGGCCCAATCACTCGTCCATGCCGCGCCTGGCGTACGTCCTCAATTTTTCCATCCCGCCCCGGCCCGCGGCGAAAGCGCGCACGTTCCCGTGGCTGGAGGAGAAGGAAACCGCCCGGATGGAGCGCAACCGGGCCTGGATGCGGCGCGGGGGATTCTTTGTGAAATCGTGGCGGCTGATCAAACGGACGGAGCCGAGGGATTATGGGAAGATGGTGTCGCGGATGATGCGGAAGGCTGTGAAACGCAGGAAGAAGGGGTAGGGTTCTGCTTTTGCGATCTATGTGATCTTTGCGGTTGAAGGATGGGTTTTTAACCACAAAGAGCACAAAGATCGCAAAGTATGAAAAAAGGGGGGACGCGTTTCCCTCTCACGTTTGCCAACTCCAGGGCGCCGCTTCGCAAGCGTGCATGGATGCACCGCGGCGGGATCTTCAAGAACTCGCCGCAGGCGAAATCAACCGCTGGAGTCGCTGCCCGGCGAGTGATGATTTTTCTTTGTCCGATGTCATATTCAGCCTCTCGCGGATGAGATCGATATTGACGAGATTGCCCTTGAGCATCCCGGAAACAAACGCCATGTCCTTTTCGCGTCCGGCAATGAGTTTGCTGACGGCCAGGTCGTGCAGTTCGAGACACCAACCCGTCTTGCCGTCGGTGTTTTCGTTACGAATTGGAACCAATCTCTCGAAGGCGCCATCGGGTAAGACTGCCGTGTCTTCAGCAACACCGTGCGCGTAGTAACCAAAGGTTTGGTGAAACATCGAGTTCTCGCCGATGGCTCCGTCGATTAGAATAGCGGCTTCCGGTTTATCCTTGGGAAATACAACCGCCTCGACCGACTCGCATAGCTCGCTGGAGGGATTGGGAACCGTCCCGAGGATTGCCTGGCTTCCAATGATCACGATTTCCCTGGAATCCGCATTGGCAGCCGCGGCGCGGATGATGTGTTCGAGGTCGCTCCGTTTCATGACGGGCTGACGTGCCTGAATCGGAGCAGAATATCCGTGCGCTCCGAACGGGAAATAAACGCTTCGCCGGCAAATGGGCTGGATTGGCGGAGACGGGTGCTGCGCTCGTCATCGGAGCAGAGGGTTTCCACAGCCGAGTCGATGCCATTTTGCAGTATGGTCTTCCACTCCAGGAGAGCGGCGCGGCAATTGGGCGAACATGTGGAGAGCCAACGGTCGAGATTGCCGCGGGCTACGGCAAGCAGCCCCGGATTTTCGCGAAGGCGATTTGCGATGACGGTTGCCATTGCAAGGCTTCGCCGGTCGATGTCGTTGTGACTCATGGCGTTCGCATTGTAAGGCGGCGGGTGATCCTGCGCAAGACGCCCATCCCTGGCGGGACCAGAATAGAAAAAGGGGGATGCGTTGCCGCATCCCCCTCTCCGCACGTTTTCTTAATCTCCGGCTTCGATCAGTCCGCCAGTACGGGGCCGGCTCCGTGACGGCGGGCATTGGATTTTCTTTTGCAGACCATGGCGCTCTCCTAGCTGCAGCCCTGGCTGGTGCCGCACTCGGTGCAGCAGCCGCAGGCGCCGGCGCGGATGACTTTGGTGCTGCCGCAATTGGAGCAGGTGGTGTCCATGTACATGGAGCCGAGGGCTTCCTGGACGCGGTCGGCGTGACGGCGGGTGTGGCCATTGGACGACGGTTCACCCTCGGAGAAGGCGCGGTTGGTGATGATGTCGACGATCTCCTTCTCGGCGGTCCGGGAGAGATCGGTGACGGGACGATTGAGCGCGCGCTTTTCCATCTCGCCGATGCCTTTCATGGGCAGATCGGGCTGGCTGGTGTGCGGGGCGGTGGCCTCCTTGTAGCCCTTGATGAACTGGCAGCCGAGCCAGCGGAAGACGTAATCGGTGATGGAGGTGGCGTTGCGGATGTCGGGGTTCCTGGTGAAACCGCTGGGCTCGAAGCGCTGGTAGGCGAACTTCTTGAGGAGGCTCTCCAGCGGGACGCCGTATTGCAGGGCCATGGAGGTGAGCGTGGCGACGGTGTCCATAAGGCCGCCGATGGTGCTGCCCTCCTTGCTCATCTGGATGAAGATCTCGCCAGGCTGCCCATCCTCGTAGAGGCCGACGGTGAGGTAACCCTCGTGGCCGGCGATGTCGAACTTGTGGGTGAGCGAGACGCGGGTCTCCGGCATGCGATTGCGCACGGGGCGATCGGCCTTGAGGCGCAGGGTCTCGAGATCCTTCTCCAGCTCCACGATGCGGGCGGTGAGCTGCTCGGTCTCGGCGGGGACGGCGGTGACGGTCGGGGCGACTTCGCCGTTGCCGCTACCGTGGCGCTTCTTGTCCGTGGCGAGGGGGGCGGAGCGCTTGGAGCCGTCGCGATAGATGGCGATGGCCTTGAGGCCGAGTTTCCATCCCTCGATGTAGGTGTTCATGATGTCATCGACGGTCGCGGATTCCGGCAGATTGACGGTCTTCGAGATGGCGCCGCTGAGGAAGGGCTGGGCGGCGGCCATCATCTTGATATGGCCGCGGTAATGGAGGCTGCGCTGGCCTTTGGACGGGCGGAAGGCGCAATCGAATACCAGCAGATGATCGGGCTTGAGGCCGCTGCGGATGACCTCGCCGGTGGTCTCGTCGGTGACATCCTCGATGGTGTCGTGGGTGTCGATGTGCTTGATGATGGCGTCGATCTGCTCCTTGCTGTAGCCGAGATTGATGAGCGCGGGACGGACGGTCTGGTTGACGATCTTCAGCATGCCGCCGCCGGCGAGGAGCTTGTATTTGACGAGGGCGATGTCGGGCTCGATGCCGGTGGTGTCGCAATCCATGAGGAAACCGATGGTGCCGGTGGGGGCGAGGACGGTGACCTGGGCGTTGCGATAGCCATGTTTCGTGCCGAGCTCGAGGGCGCTGTCCCAGACGCGGACGGCTTCTTCCTTGAGGAAAGCGAACCGCTCGGAGGGCTGGATGCTCTCGACGCTGTCGCGGTGAAGATTGATGACCTCGAGCATGGGATCGACGTTATCCTTGGCGAGCGGCTTCTCGACGCCGCAGGCGCGGGCATCCTTGTAACCGGGGAAGGGTCCCATGTGGCGGGCCATGCGGGCGCTTTGCTCGTAGGCATGGCCGGTCATGATACTCGTGATGGCGCCGGCAAGGGCGCGGCCCTCGTCGCTGTCGTACCCGAGGCCGTAGCTCATGATGAGGGCGCCGAGATTCGCGTAGCCGAGGCCGAGGGTGCGGAAGATGTGGGAATTCTCCGCGATCTCCTTGACGGGGTAGCTGGCGTTATCGACGAGGATCTCCTGTGCGGTGATGAAAACGCGGACGGCGGCCTTGAAGCGGTTCACGTCGAAGGAGCCGTCGGGCTTCTTGAACTTGAGCAGGTTGAGCGAGGCGAGATTGCACGCGGTATTATCGAGGAAGAGATACTCCGAGCAGGGATTGGTGGAGTTCTGGCGCTCGGTGCCCTTGCAGGTGTGCCACTTGTGGATGGTGGTATCGAACTGCATGCCGGGATCGCCGCAGACATGGGTGCCGAGGGCAATCTTGCGCAGCAGATCGCGGGCATCCTTTTTCTCGCAAGGCTTGTCGTCGCGGACGGTGCGGGTCCACCACTCGCGGCCCTCGATGGCGGCGTTCATGAAGTCGTCGCTGACGCGGACGGAGAGGTTCTCGTTCTGGTACATGATCGAGCCGTAGGCCTCGCCATTGTACGAGCCGTCGTAGCCCTGCTCGATGAGCGCCCAGGCTTTGCGCTCTTCCTTGGTCTTGGCCTCGATGAACTCCTCGATGTCGGGATGGAAATCCTTGAGGGTATTCATCTTTGCGGCGCGCCGGGTCTTGCCGCCGCTCTTCACGACATTGGCGACCTGGTCGTACACTTTCAGGAAGGAGAGCGGGCCGCTGGGCTTGCCGCCGCCGGAGAGCTTCTCGCGGGTGGAGCGGAGGGTGGAGAGATCGGAGCCGGTGCCGCTGCCGTACTTGAAGAGCATCGCCTCGCTTTTGGCCAGGCGCATGATGTCTTCCATGGAGTCGTCAACGCTCTGGATGAAGCAGGCGCTGCCCTGCGGGTACTCGTACTGCGTGGAGGCGCGCTCGGTCTCGCCGGTGGCGCGATTGTAGAAATAATTGCCGGCGCCGGCGTCCTTGCCGATGCCGTACTGGTGATAGAGGCCGACATTGAACCAGACGGGCGAATTGAATGCGCCGTACTGGTTGACGCAGAGCCAGGTGAGATCTTCGTAGAAGACAGTGGCGTCGGCGTCCGTGGCGAAGTAGCCGTCGGCAACGCCCCAATCGGCGATGGTGCGGGTGACGCGATTGACGAGCTGGCGGATGGAGGATTCGCGGCCGTGCTGCCATGGGTCGGTGCCGTTGGCGATATCGCCGTAGAAGTACTTGGAGACGGCGATCTTGGTGGCGAGCTCACTCCAGGTCTTGGGGACCTCGACGTTGGTTTGCTCGAAGATGACCTTTCCACTGTCATCGGTGATCTTGGCGGTACGGCGATCCCACTCGATCTGGTCGAACGGGGCGACGTCATCTCTCGAGAAAACTCGCTCGAATTTGAGTCCCTTGGAGGCGGTCCTGGCGCGGCTGGGCTTCTGCGGGCGGCCCAGGCGATTGGCGCGAACGGCGGTATTCATAGTAATCATGGCTGTTTAAGATCTGCGAACTTGGGGTGAAACGTCCATTCGGCAGACACACGAAATATACCACGGATAGTGGCTGCCGAAAGTGGGGACACTATGCGTGGTGGTACTTATCCAAGGCAAGAAATTTCTAAAAAAGTTGCAAAACGGAGCAATTCCCTTGACAAGGATCGGCTGAAAACGGGGATTTTTCAATAGGGTGGGGGTGGTTTTTGGGGTGGGCGGTGGATGGGGATTGTTACGGTTTTGCTACAGGATCATTCTCACACGGAGAGACACGGAGGGGGAGGATGGAGCGGACATTGACGGCGTAAACGCAGGGTGGGCTTTTTTTGACCACGGATTTGGACGGATGGCGCGGATTACACGGATGGGGAAAGAACTGGAGCCCAGACGGATTGGAACAGGTGCCCTTCGTCATTCCCCCCATGCTCCGTTTGCCCCGCGACTGGCGCGGGGCCTTGAGCCTAGCCGAAACGGTGGGCTTCTGATCAAATCTCTTTCGATCATCCATGGCCGGCTCTCCCCTTGTCATCCCTTGTTCGGGCGGTGCGACGCTCTCTGTGACCACGGAGGGTGATGATCTGCATGTGGAGTATGCGGCGGCAGGCATTGATCAGGCGGGGCACAGGGTGTTTCTGGCGATTGAGAGCGGGGATGGGGTTGGGTCTGCCATTGTTCCTTATGGGCGGGGGGTGGAGGGATCGACCACGTTTTTGCCATTCCAGGCCGGGCGCCTGTTCTCGGTGGTCAATTCGCACAATGGACCGGAGATTAACGTCCGCACCTGGCGCATCTCTGAGTGGAGTCCGTGGAGCGATGGGTCGTCGCATATGTCCGGGGTGTATGGGCCGGGGCACTTTGGCTTTACGCTGTCGCTGAAGAACATAGGAGAGGAGTCACCGCTCGGGTTTGCCCTTTATGCGAAGGACCTGACGCAGAATGACGGCTGGGGGACGCTGTATGGCGCCAGCGATCCGGCGATGGGGGCGGGGCTTGGCGACCAATTCATTGCTGGCTACAACCGGCTGACGCTGGGGGATACCGTGGCCGCGGAGTACCGCACCCGGCTGCAAACGCCGAGCCGGGTCCGCATCTACCAATTGCTGGTCCGGCTCTTTGGAAATGTGAACCCCACCCGCAAGCCGAACGGGACGCTGACGGACAATGGGTGCGGGAAGTTTGACGATATCAATGACGCGGCGCTCGATGCGATCGGCGCGCTGGGCTGCACGCATCTCTGGCTGACCGGCGTGCTGCGGCAGGCGACGGCGACGGATTATACCGGGATCGGCCTGCCGGCGGATGTGCCGGATTTGCTCAAGGGGCTCGCGGGCAGCCCTTATGCGATCAAGGATTACTTTGATGTCTGCCCGGATTACGCGAATTCGCCCCGGCGGCGGCTGGAGGAATTCAAGACGCTGCTGGACCGGATCCATGCGCATGGGCTCAAGGCCATTATCGACCTGGTGCCGAATCATGTGGCCCGCAGCTATCACTCGACGGTGCGGCCGGATCTCTCCTTCGGTGAGAATGATGACCCGGCGAAGTTTTTCGACCCGAACAACAATTTCTTTTACCTGCGTCCCACCGATCCCGGCGGGGGCCCGCCGCTGAAGCTGCCGACGGTCCGCGACGGCCAGCCGATCAGCCCCACATGCAAGGTGCTGGGCGCGGGCAATGGCCTGTATGCCCCGGAAGCGGAACATGGCCGGGTGACGGGCAACAATGCCGTAACCTGGGCACCCAGCCTCAATGACTGGTATGAGACGGTGAAGCTCGATTACGGCCAGGATTTTACCCGGCCGGGGGAGCGCGCCTTCCCGCTGGCCGCAATGCCCGCAGCGCCCGTCCCGGATACATGGCGGAAGATGGACGAGATCATTGCGTACTGGCAGGAGCTCGGGGTGGATGGGTTCCGCTGCGATATGTCGCACCTGGTGCCGGCGGAGTTTTGGGGATGGGCCATCGCGCGAGCACGGGCGCGGCAACCGCATGTCTGGTTCATGGCCGAGGCTTATAATGATGACCCGGCGAAATTGCCGCCGTCGGATCCGGTGGCCGGCTCGCTGAATAATGTGATGTTTTCGCTGCTCAGCGCCGGGTTCAACGCGGTGTATGACGATCCCTCGTATAAGGCGCTGAAGGCGATCTACGACGGGCCGCGCTGGGCGAATGATTTCGATGGGGCGATCACGTCGGATTTCATCTACCAGAACAGCCTCCGCTACGCGGAGAATCACGACGAGGTCCGGCTCGCGGGGCGCGGAGTGTGGGGCGGCGTCGGGATGGAGGTGGGGCGTCCGGTGGCGGCGATCCTTTTCGCGATCGGGCGGGGGCCGCTCATGATCTATAGCGGGCAGGAAGTCGGCGAGCCAGGCGGGGGGCTGGAGGGGTACTGCCGCGATGAGGCGCGCACGACGATCTTTGATTACTGGTCGATGCCGGAGCTGAGCAAATGGGTGAACCATCACCTTTACGACGGCGGCCAGCTCAGCGACGAGCAACGCGCGCTGCGCGAGTATTACGGGCGGCTGCTTGCGCTCGCGAACGAGCCTGGGTTGCGTTTCGGCGGATTCCGGCCGCTCAATGCGGCGAATAACTGGAGCGCGAATTTCGGCACGGTTGAGGGCGATCCGGCGTCCGGGCACTGGATGTACGCGTTCCTGCGATATGATCCGCGCAGTGGGCAGCGGTGGCTTATTGTGGCCAATTTGCATCGCAGTGTTGCCTTTTCTGATGTCCGCATCCGCATTCCCGCCGGGACGCTGGAATGGCTTGGAATTGCAGGAGGTGCGTCCGTCACGTTTACCGACCGGCTTCAGAATAACCCCGCGTTCATTGCAAATTCAGCCGAGCTTCCCGACCCGGGTCTGCTGATCCCGCGTATTCCTGCTTTGAGTGCAATGTATCTGGGGATCACCCAAATATCGTGAGACTGTGGCAAACTGTGAAGCTTCCCATTTTGGGAAGTTTCCAATTGACAACCGACGTTTAAAGATTTACCCATGCGAGTCATCGCAAAGAAAACCCTCAAGGATTATTGGCGGCGCGAGCCGTCCGCGAAAGCCGAGCTTGAAGCGTGGCATTCTGAGGCCCGCCACGCCGGCTGGAAAACGCCAGCCGACGTGAAAGCCAAATACGGAAATGCGAGTATCCTCCGGGATGGGCGGGCGGTGTTTAACATATGCGGGAACAAATACCGGCTGGTTGTCTGGGTTAATTACACCTATGGTGTAGTCTACATCCGGTTTATAGGGACCCACAGGGAATACGACATGATCGATGCCCAAACCATTTAGTATGAAGCCAAAAGTCATCAAAACCGAAGCCGAATACGATGCCGTAATGTCACGGATAGAGGAAATCTTCCACGCGGGTCCCGGAACGCCGGAAGGAGACGAATTGGAACTGCTGGCCATGCTGGCGGAGCAATACGAGGACATTGCTTATCCCGTTGACATACCAGATCCGCTGGCAGCGATCCGTTTTCGAATGGATCAGGCTGGTCTGCGGGCCAAGGACTTGATCCCTTACATCGGCAGCGCCAGCAAAGTCTCGGAGGTACTCTCCGGCCGGCGCGGATTGAGCCTGGCAATGATTCGGAACCTCGTCAAAGGCCTCGGCATACCGGCGGAGTCGCTTCTGCAAATCGAAGGTGGGCGCACTCGCCGCGAACGTGGCCTCGCCGGCGTTTGAAAGACGGCGCAGGCGCCCGGCCAGCTTATCCCATTTGCTCCGGTGACCACCTTCGTGCAATCTCCCGGTCCCGATGATTGTCACCGAGCAGCTTACCAAAATTTACCGGACCTACCGCAAGGAGCCGGGGCTGTGGGGCGCGGTGAAGGGGCTGGGCTCGCGGAAGTATGACGAGACGCGGGCGGCGGACGGGGTCAGCTTTAAGATCGAGGAAGGGGAATTCGTCGGCTTCCTCGGGCCCAATGGAGCGGGGAAGACGACGGTGCTGAAGATGCTCTCCGGGCTGCTGAATCCCACGAGCGGCAAGGCCACCGTGCTCGGCTTTACGCCATGGGAGCGCAAGGATGAGATGAAGCGGCAATTTGCCCTGCTGATGGGCCAGAAGAATGCGCTCTGGTGGGACCTGCCGGCGCGGGAATCGATGGAGCTGAACCGGGCGATCTACGGGATCGATCGCAAGAAATTCGAGCAGATCGTCGGCGGCATGTCTGAGCTGCTGGATGTGACCGACAAGCTTAACGTCATGGTGCGCGAGCTCTCGCTGGGCGAGCGAATGAAGATGGAACTCATCGCGGCGCTGCTGCACAGCCCGCGCGTCCTTTTCCTGGACGAGCCGACCATCGGCCTGGATGTCACGAGTCAGAAGAAGGTCCGCGAATTCCTCCGCCTCTATAACGGCGAGCACCACATCATCACGATGCTGACGAGCCATTACATGCAGGACATCGAGGAGCTGTGCGAGCGGGTGATCATCATCGACCATGGCCGGATCTGTTACGACGGGCCGCTGGAGGCGATCATCGACCGCTTTGCGACTTACAAGCTGGTGAGCCTGGTGTTTGAGAGCCGGGTGGAGGCGCGGGATTTCCGGGAATTTGGCGAGATCGTGGAGGAAACGCCGGAGACCGTGCAACTGAAGGTCCCGCGCGCCAGGGTGGCGGAGACATGCCGCGAAATCCTGGGCCGCCATCACATCCGGGACATCAGCGTGCAGGAGCCGCCGGTGGAGGACATCATCCGGCAGGTCTTTGGGGAGAATGCGGGCGGGGGCGAAAGTTAGTGTGTTCCAAGGATGGGACCTATGGGACCTATGAAGGCAGGCCGCGCGGGTCAGCGGTCCGGATGCCTTTTAGTACCGGACCATCGTCTTCTTGAGGTCGTGGGCGAAGGCGGGGTTTACCTCGTACATGAGGCGGTGAAATTGCTCGATTTTCACATGCTCCTGCTGCGGGGGATTGGTCTCGATATAGCCGGCGTCCAGGAGGCTGTTGAGGATGTCCATGGCTTCCTCGGCATCCAGCTTGGTTTTGACCAGAATCTCGGCGCCCATGCTGCCATTGGCAAAATCGATGGCTCGCAGGATGGAGGTTTCCCGGCCGCTGAATCGCAACTGCTTCATGTTTTCAAGCCCATGCAGTGCAGCTTCCATGCCGTTTTTGCCCCTTGATTGATGCGGGGAGAGGCTTAGGTTCCCTTATGAACTCCAGCCGCCCTAACTACGCGAAAATCCTGGTGCACTCAGACGGGCTGGGGGTTCCGTCCCCGGAGATGGTGCGGCAGCGAGCCCTGGAGCTGGCGGCGATCGACGGGCGGACGGAGTATAATGAGATCGACTGGCAGCATGCCCGGCAGGAGTTGCATGGGGGCCATGAGACGAGCTGGGATGACGATGAGGATCGCATGGAGCAATCGGTCTCCGAGCGCGACATGACAGCCACGGATAAAGGCCATCACACCGAGAACCTGCGCGGCGGCGATGATAATGTGCTGGAGGAACTGGTGGCCGAGGGGATGGACGAAGCCGTCCATGACCGGATGCTCGAGGCCTCCCGCCAGACTGCCGCGGAGGACGCGGAGGATGCGGGGATGGAAGAAAACGCCTGAACGGCATTTCAGGGATTGCCAAGCGAGCCCGGGACACGGACGAATAAGGACGTGCCGCAATCATCCTCCTTTGCCCGCGAAGCCGCGGAGGCGCCAGACACGCCCTTCGACGTCTCGCTGCGGCCGCCGGTGTTCAGCGAATTCAGCGGCCAGGCGAAGGTGCGGGAGCGGCTGGAGCTGATGGTGCAGGCCGCGCAGCAGCGTGGCGATGTGCTGGATCACATCCTCCTCAGCGGGCCGCCCGGCCTCGGCAAGACGACGCTGGCCTACATCGTGGCCCACTGCATGGGGGTCAATATCAAGAGCACCAGCGGGCCGATGATCGAGAAGGCGGGGGACCTTGCCGGGCTGCTCACGACCATCGAGCGGGGCGACATTCTTTTCATCGACGAGATTCACCGGCTCCAGCCGGCGATCGAGGAGTATCTCTACCCGGCGATGGAGGATTACAAGCTGGACATCATCATCGACCAGGGACCAAACGCGCGCAGCGTGCGGCTGAACCTGCCGAAGTTTACGCTCATGGGGGCGACGACGCGCTCCGGGATGATCTCGTCGCCGTTGCGCTCGCGGTTCGGGATGACGAGCCGGCTCGATTATTATATCGTCGAGGAATTGCAGCAGATTTTGCAGCGAAGCGGCGGATTGCTGGGCATCGAAATGGATGCTGGCGGCGCGAAGGAAGTCGCCGCGAGATCGCGCGGGACGCCGCGTGTCGCGAATAATCTGTTGAAGTGGGTGCGCGATTTCGCACAGGTGAAGGGCCACCGCGTTATCACCGCGGAGGTGGGGGCGAATGCGCTGGCGATGCTGGAGATTGATTCCGACGGGTTTGACGAGATGGACAAGCGCATCGTCGAGGCGCTGATTCTCAAGTTTAATGGCGGCCCGGTGGGCGTGTCTTCGCTGGCGGTCGCAGTGGGCGAGGATGCGGGGACATTGGAAGATGTGCACGAGCCGTACCTCATCATGCAAGGCTATCTCAAGCGTACGGCGCAGGGGAGAGTGGCCATGCCGCGGGCGTACGAGAAGCTGGGCCTCAAGGCCCCGGCGAAGCGGGCGGACCAGGAGTTGTTTGGGCCGGAGTGAAGCCGCGCCGCCAGTGGCTAAAACGAAACCGTCCGTACCGTCCCGGTGCGTGGTTTTCGGGACCTGAGCGACCGCGGCGATTCCAGTCTTTGCCACAGATTAACGCAGATGAACGCAGATTATTGGGAACTGGGATTAATTGCCTAATGAGCTTGGAGGTATTCGAAAAAGAGAGATCGCGTTGAAGGCCGGACAGCCATCCGTGTAATCCAAAATATCCGTGTAATCCGTGGTAAAAAATCCGTTACCCGCGAGACATCGTCCGAAAATCTGATTGCATAGCGGTTGTCGTCCCCTTTGCTCCCTTTGGTTCTTTCTGTTAGGATTCCCCGAAGCAACCGCCGGCCGTTGGCGGGCGTACCAATTCAACAGGTGAATTCCAATTCGCAGCAAACTCTCGACCTGCCCGGGCAGGCGCCCGTGATGGTCCTGCCCAATGTGGTGCTGGTCCCGAATGCGCTGCTTCCGTTGCGCATCTTTGAGCAGCAGTACCGCGACATGCTCCGCTGGTGCATAGAGCGCGAGCGGCTCTTCTGCGTCGCGATGCGCGATCCGGAGTGGGATGGGTCTGGGCCGCGCGATTTCCTGCCGGTGGCCGGTGTGGGCCTGATCCGGGCGTGCATCGGCCAGGAGGACGGCACTTCCAATCTCATCCTCCAGGGGCTGGCGCGGGTGAAGCTGGGGCCGCTGGCGCAGACGGAACCGTTTCGCATGGCGGAGATTACGGTGTGCGAGGCGGATATGCCCAATCTCGTGGAGGCCGAGGCGCTCGCGGTGAAGGTGCTCGAGATTTGCGACATACTGCTCGAGGATGGCCGCCAGCTTCCCGAGGCGCTGATGGACCGGCTGCGGCAGGTGAACGATCCGGAGTTGCTCGCGGACATCGTCACGCAGACATTCCTGCGCGAGCCGATGCAGCAGCAGCGGCTGATGGAGGAGGCATCCGTGAGCGCGCGGTTGCGATTGCTGATCCGGTATTTGCAGGCGCAGGGGTGACGGATTAGCGGGGAAAACGGGGCGGGCGAGGTCGGGCCGTCCCCCCGCACGGGTCACCGACCCGTCGCTACAAAATTAGCGCGAAGCGCCATTGTTGTAGCGATGCCTCGGCGAGGCATGCGGGTTTACGCGTTGCGGTCCGAATGCGTCCCCTGCTACCTCCCCGGCGGCGCGGGCTCGCCGAAGAGCCGCACGTATTCATCCATCAAATAGCCGTCGGTCATCCCGGAGAGGTAATCGCACACGGACCGCTCCAGGCCTTCCTTCTTCACGCGGCGGACGGCGTTCCCGCCAAGCAATGAGGGGTCGCGCAGGTAGGCGTTGAAGACCTCGCGCAGCATCCGGCAGGCGCGGCGGTTCATGATCGCGACGCCGGGATTGTAATAGAGATTCGCGTAAAGGAATCGCCGCAGCGCGCGGTTCCCGGCACGCAGCTCCGGGCTGTAGGCGATGAGCCTTTTCTTGCGGGCGCGCACATCCGCAACGCTCTGGACGCCGCTGGCGGCGATGGCGGCGGCGCTGGTGGAAATCACATCCTGCACCTGGCGGTCGATGATGCACCGGATGACGTAGCCGTTCATGTCCGGGCCGCTGAGGCGCGGAAAATCGCGCCGCACCTCCTCGTAGCTATGCTGCCACACGGCGAGGTCGGCGAGTTGCGCGGGCTGGATGAGGCGGGAATCGAGGCCATCGTCGAGATCGTGGGAGTAATAGGTGATCTCGTCCGCGAGATTCGCGATCTGCGCCTCGAGCGAGGGCTGGTGCGCGGCCGCGCCGGTGGCGGAAGCGGGGGGCGCATGGTGCTTGTGGAGGCCCTCCAGCACCTCGAAGGAGAGATTGAGGCCTGCGAACTTCGGGTACTTTTTCTCCAGCATCTCAACCACGCGCAGGCTCTGCGAATTGTGATTGAACCCACCATGGCCGCGCATGAGCCGGTTGAGCTCCGACTCGCCGGAGTGGCCGAACGGCGCATGGCCGAGGTCGTGGGCGAGCGCGATGGCCTCCGCGAGATCGTCATTAAGCGCCAGGGCCCGGGCGATGGAACGGGAGATCGACGCCACCTCGATGGTATGCGTGAGCCGCGTGCGCAGATGATCGGCCGTGCCGCTCAGGAAGACCTGGGTCTTCTGCTCCAGCCGGCGGAAGGCGCGCGAGTGGATGATCCGCGCGCGATCGCGCTGGTACTCCGTGCGATGCGGATGGCGCGGCTCCCGGTACTTGCGGCCGGCGCTTGCGGCGGACTTTTGCGCATAGGGCGCCAGGATCGCCTCCTCCTGGGCTTCCAGCGCCTCGCGTCCGCGAATCCATGGGCTGTCATCGCTCATCTTCTTCTTTCTTTTTGGCCAGCTCCTGCTCCAGCCTGCGCCGCTCCCGCCGCGCCTCGATGCGGATCATGAGCATATCCCACAGCGCCAGCATCAATGCCGCAAAGGTCAGCCACGCGCAGATGCCCCAGTAAATGATGAATCCCCACGGCATCGTCAGGTCGCCCGCGAGGAAGGTGGTGCCGGCAAACAGCATCACCATCGCCGCCAAGAGCAGCACGAACATCGCCCACCGCCGCACCCGCGGATCGAGCAGGATGCCCCGCGTCATGAGGATGATGTTCCTCAACATGGCGCCGTCAGGCTGTCAGCCGCCTCGTGGTTTCGGGATCGAACAGGTGCACTTTCGCCGGGTCGATTTCGAACTGGACCCGGTGCCCGGCCTCGTCGTTGCCCAACGCCTTCTCCGTGCGCCCGATGAGCCGGTGGCCGCCGGTCTCCAGGTGGAAAAACGTCTCCGCCCCGGTCGGCTCCACGACATCGAGCAGTGAGCGATACACCGGCGTCCCCTGCCGCGCGGGGGTGCTGACCATCACAAGCTCCTCCGGCCGAATCCCCGCGATCGCTTCACGCCCCGCGTGGGCTTTTAGCCACGGGCGGTCGGCAAACTTGATCTCCAGCACGCCCTCGCCGGTCTCCTTGAAAATCACGGCGTCGCCCGCCTCGCGCAGTTTTCCGCGGATCAGGTTCATCGGCGGGCGGCCGAGGAATCCGGCGACGTAAACATTGTCCGGCTCCTGGTAGAGGCTCAGCGGCGCGCCGGTCTGCTGGATGGCGCCCTCCTTCATCACCACAATGCGATCGCCCAGCGTCATCGCCTCCTCGGGATCCGCGGTGGCGTAGATCATCGTGGCCTGGAGATTGTGACGCAGCCGGATGATATCCGCGCGGAGACGGGCGCGCGTGGTTTGATCGAAATCGCCCAGCGGATCGTCGAGCAGGAAGACCTTCGGCTGCCGGGCGACGGCGCGGCCCAGCGCGACGCGGAATTGCTCCTCGGCGTTGAGAGCGGCGGGGCATTTTTCCAGCAGCGCTTCGACGCCGACGTTGCCAGCGGCCTCGCTCACGCGCCGGTCGATTTCGGCCTTTTTGAAGCCGCGCAGCTTGAGGCCGTACGCCATGTTTTGGAGCACAGTCATGCGCGGGTAGAGCGTCTCGCCGCGGAATACCATCGCCACGTCGCGCTCCCGCGCGGGGAGATCGTTCACCCGCTTGTCCGCGAGGGCGATTTCGCCGGCCGCCGGTTTCTCAAGGCCCGCGATCATCCGCAGGACCGCCCTGGCGCCGGACCGCGGAGCGCCCGTGATCACCACCATCTCCCGGTCGCTCACCTCGAGGCTGAAATCCTGCACTGCGCAGCCATGGCCGGCCGCGGCGGTTTTTGAGAGCTGTTGGACTGAAACTTTGGCCATTGCAGGGAGATGCGCGAACCTACGCGGGGGCGAATGCGGAGGTCAACCGTTTAGCCGGGTATTGGTCGCGCGCCATCCGTGTAATCCGCGTCATCCGTTCAAATCCGTGGTCAACTCTGGCTGGATGTCCTGACCGCGGAGATTGGTAAGAGGTTTTGGGAAGTGAACGGAACACGGCGTCCCCGTCATTCGGGCTCCCCTCGCCGCACACCAGATTTTTTACCACGGATTTGAACGGATGACGCGGATTACACGGATGGGAATGGATGAATGGACGGCTTGAGACCACTCGACAGTTTGCGATTATGAGCACAATCTTTTCCTCCCCGGCGCGCGATACGTTGCGTACACACAGGCCCTGACCCAAAAACCGATCACATCTTATGCCCGATAAACTCCGCGTTACAGTCTGGGGTGAGAACATCCATGAATGGAAACACGAGGCGGTCCGCAAGCATTACCCGTGGGGGATGCACAAGTGCATCGCCGATGGGCTCAATGAATCCGGGGAGATCGAGGCCCGCACCGCGACGCTGCAGGAGCCGGAGCATGGGCTGACGGAAGAGGTGCTTGCAAAGACCGATGTGCTCACCTGGTGGGGGCATTGCGCGCACGAGCAGGTGGATGAGAAGATCGTCGCGCGCGTGCAGGCGCGGGTCTGGCAGGGGATGGGCCTCATCATGCTGCACTCCGGGCATTACTCGAAGATCTTCAAGGCGCTGATGGGCAGCAGTTGCAGCCTCTGCTGGCGGGAGGCCGGGGAGATGGAACGTGTCTGGGTTTGCAATCCGGGCCATCCGATCGCGCAGGGGCTGGGGAGTTACTTTGAGATTCCCGAGGAGGAAATGTATGGCGAGCCGTTCGGGATTCCCGCGCCGGACGAGCAGATATTTATTTCGTGGTTCAAGGGGGGCGAGGTTTTCCGCTCAGGGTGCACGTGGCGGCGCGGGAATGGAAAGATATTCTACTTCCGGCCCGGGCATGAGACTTACCCGACTTACCAGAACCGCAATGTGAAACAGGTCCTCAAGAACGCCGTCCGCTGGGCTCGCCCGGAAGGGAGCCTGTGGATTGATGATGCGCCGAATATACCGGCGGATAAAGCGCCGGAACCAATCACTGTCCGGGGTGCGAGCGTGCATGACGCGACGGGGCATATCGCGTAGGGGAGTTAGATTGTCTGTTAGTAATCCTGGCTACCCCCCGCATGGGTCGATGATCGACCCCCTCACCGAGCCATCGCTACAAGATTGGCGCTCCGCGTGTATTCAACCGCCCATTCTCAGCGCCCGGGTCAATTCATCCGCGCAACCATCGGCGTCGGGCGATTTGAATCCACGCAATGTTTCGATGACTTTCTTTGCATCGTCAGGACGCCGCAGTAAGATATAGGCGCCTCCTATGTTCAACCAGGTATCGGTAAATTCCGATTCCTGCGCGGTCGCCAATTGCATCGCTTTGTTTGTAACTTGCAGCGCCTGGTCGGGCTGGTGTTCATAATAGAGCACCATTCCCAGGGCAGCCATGGCAAACGCATAATCCGGCCGTATCTCGACCGCACGGCTGAATGCGTCGCTGGCTTTCTTCCAATTGCGCAGGCGCGAATCATAACTCCCCAGTAACGCGTATACCGTGGCGCTTTTGCTAAAATTCGCAGTTACCAAAGCCATTCTCCGCGCGGCCTCGAGATTCTCGTTATCATAGGCGGCCTGGAGTGCGGGCTGGAAGTTGGGATCGTCGTATAACTCCATGTACTTCCGATTATCCAACGTACTTACCGGAGCGGGATCCGTCGTGGTCGCGGTGAGCATTAGTTGCTTGATCGAATCCACGGAAACGATCCAGCCCTGGGCGTGGTCATTCATCTCGCCCCGAATCAATCCGACAACGTCTCCGCCGGCATTGAGAACCGGCGAGCCGCTCTCCCCTTCCTTGCTCGGCGCATCGATGTCCCACCATTGGTAATCATCCGCAAGATCCTCAACGCGATCCACCGTGCCGGTGATGGTTTTCCCCTGGAAACCATACGGATCGCAGATGACCCGCACCACCTCGTCCGTCTCCACATTGTCAAAACTGCCCAGCTTCAGGAATGGATAGTGATCTCCGGCGATCCGTACGATAGCGAGGTCATGCACCGGGTCCTCGGCGACCACTCCGGCGACGGTCATATGCGTGCCGTCGCTCATCAGCACCCGTACCTTCGAAGAATCCTGGATCACATGCCGCGCCGTGGCGATGTAGCCGTCTGGCGCGACGAAGAATCCGCTCCCGCGCGTCGAGAGTTCGCCATCCTTGTCATATCGGAAGAGCGAGACCACCGCGGCCTGCGGCATCGGCTGCGCGGGGTCGGCTGCGGCATGATTCCACGCGGCGGCCGATGCGATCAACAGGACGGCGGCCAGGCTTTTCATCGGAAGCCGGCGACGCGCTCAGACAGCTTTTCCCATCGCCCCGATCTCCCTTAGCAGCGCCTGATTGAGACGGATGCCGGCCTCGAAATTGGCGAGGGGAAAATTCTCGTTGGGCGAGTGCGCTTTGCAATCCGGCAGCGCCAGTCCCAGCAACAGCGTATCGACCCCGAGGATGTCCTTGAAGCTTTGCACGATCGGGATCGAGCCCCCTTCGCGGATCACGCATGCCTCGCGTCCAAAGGTGCTCTCCAGCGCCCGCCGCGCCGCCTGGCCGAAGCCGGAGAGCGGATCGGTGACATACGGGTCGCCATGGTGCCCGTGGATGATTTCCACGTTTACGCCGGAGGGCGTGTGCTTGCGAAGGTGCGCGGCCACCTGCTCCATCGCCTCCAGCGCGGTCTGGCGCGGGACGAGCCGGAAAGTGATCTTGGCGAAAGCCGAATGCGGGATGACCGTCTTGGTCCCCTCCCCCTGGTAGCCGCCGCCGATGCCGTTTAGCTCCACCGTGGGCCGCGCCCAGATGCGCTCCAGGGAGGTAAATCCCGGCTCGCCGACCAGCCCCGGCGAGCCGGTGATCTCCAGCAGGCGCGCGTCCGTCAGCGGCAGGCCGGCCCATGCCGCGCGCTCCCATTCCTGCAATGGCTCGACCGCATCGTAAAATCCCGGCACCGCGATCCGCCCCTCGGCATCGTGCAATGTCGCGAGCAGCCGCGCCAGCGCGGTGATGGGATTGAGCACCGCCCCACCGTAGATGCCCGAGTGCAGATCAATCGCCGGTCCCGTCACCCGCACCTCGATGCAACCAATCCCGCGGAGGCCGTAAGTCAGGGTCGGCATGCCAGGTCCCACCATCCCGCTATCCGAGATGACCACCACATCGCAGCGCAGCTCCTCCACGTGCTCTTTTAAGAACGTACCCAAATTCGGGCTGCCAATCTCTTCCTCCCCCTCGACGACGAAGAGGACGTTGACCGGCAGCGGTTCGCCCGTCATCAGCGCCTCCTCCACCCCCAGCACATGCGCCATGATCTGCCCCTTGTTATCCGCCGAGCCGCGCGCAACGATGATCCCATCCACGAGCTGCGGCTCGAAGGGCGGCGAGGTCCAGAGGTCGAGCGGGTCCGCCGGCTGCACGTCGTAATGCCCGTAAATGAGCACCGTCGGCAGCTCTGCGCGCCGCTCGTTGCGCGCGAAAATTACTGGATGCCCCGGCGTCCCGTGGACCGCCGCCATGAGCCCCATGCTGCAAAACTTCTCGAACAACCACTGCCCGCATGCCGACACATCATCCCGCCGCACCGGGTCCGTCGAGACACTGGGGAAACGGAGGAAGTCGAAGAGCTGGGCGAGTTGGGTGTCCACGGTTTGTATCCCGTTTCTCACAACTCATCGCCCGGGATTGGGGGCCGGCTCGGCGCCTTCTCAAGAAGGGCTTTTATGCTACCTGCCCGCGCGCGTGCGGCGCGCGATTCCATGTCAGGGCGCGCATTCCACACTGCCACTTGGGCGGAGAGGGCCAGCGCAACAATCTGGTCAACCGTCACATTCTCTCGCTGCGCGACCTCTGCAGCGAGTTTCGCGAGGTAATCTGGAACGTTGGCATGGATCGTCGTCATGGCTGGTTTCTCACGATGTTTAGGAATTCCTTCGGCGTAAGCACTGCGATCCCCAGCGCTCGCGCAGGTTCGAAATGCCTCATATTATGGGTAACAATGTAATCGGCACCAGACTCAGACGCCAGATGAACCTGAGCTTCGTCGTCAGGGTCGGGCAAGATGGGTGTCCAGTCCGTCCTTAAAGAATACCTCTCCGCCATCTCGCAAAGCTCATCAAGAAAATCCTCGATTTCCTCCCTCGTTACCCCCAGCGGACCGGCTGCCCTTCGCAGAACTTCTTCATACTCAGCTAAAAGCGTATTGCTCAGAACCAGTTTCCACCGGCCCGCTATCAGAAGCTCAAGTAATTCGTTGGAAGCCCCGATATCGGAGTAAATCGCTGCGTAAATCACGTTGGTATCGGCGACAGCCCGGAGCATGGGAATGGATGTCTATCGCAATCAAGGCGACACGTCGAGAGAAGCACCCGGAAACGATCGGCTCCTCTATCTGCGGTCGATGGTACGCCCACTACATATAGTGGTAACAATTTTCTCCTCCACACCAGATCGTGCTTGCCTCCCGGTTTCTGCCGGGTATGCTCCCGGGAAACTCCCCTCGAAAACACCTTCAAACCACGCCCATGTACCTCCAATCTCTCGAGATCCTCGGTTTCAAATCCTTCGCCGTCAAAACCGTGCTCAATTTCGACAAGGGCGTCACCGCCATCGTCGGGCCGAACGGGTGCGGCAAATCGAACGTTCTCGATGCGATGCGGTGGGTGCTGGGCGAGCAATCGGCCAAGGCGCTGCGCGGCGGGGAGATGTCCGATGTGATCTTCTCCGGGACCGACTCCCGAGCGGCGCTCGGCATGGCGGAGGTCTCGCTGCGGTTCGCGGATTGCGAGAAGGAGCTGGGGGTCGATTGGAACGAGGTCTGCGTGACCCGGCGCGTCTTCCGGGACGGCAATTCCGATTACCTGCTCAACAAGACCCCCTGCCGGCTGAAGGACATTCACCAGCTCTTCATGGATACCGGCATCGGCCGGAGCGCCTACTCGATCATGGAGCAGGGGAAGATCGACCAGATCCTCTCGTCGCGGCCCGAGGACCGGCGGGCGATTTTTGAGGAGGCGGCGGGGATCACGAAATTCAAGTCCCAGAAGAAGGAAGCGCTCCGGAAGCTGGAGGCGACCGAATCGAACCTGATCCGCGTCACGGACATCATCCGCGAGGTCAAGCGCCAGATCGGCTCCCTCCAGCGGCAGGCGGCAAAGGCGCGGCGTTACCAGGGGATGATCACCGATCTGCGGACGCTGGAAACCCACCATGCGCACCGGCAATTCGTCACCCTTACCAGCGACATCGAGGCTGCTGGGACGGAAATCGAGCGGCTGCACCATGCGCAGGCCCAGCAGGAGGCCGATATCGAGGAGCAGGAGACCCGGGTGATGGCCCGCCGGTCGAAGATCGAGGAGCTTGAGAGCAGCCTGACCGAGGCGCGCCAGGTGGTGCAGGACCTCAAGAGCCACATCCAGAACGCCGAAAGCCGGGTCGGTTTCAACGCCCAGCGCGTCGAGGAATTCAGCGGGCTAATGGAGCGCTACGAGCGCGAGATCGCCGCCGCGGAGGAAAAACTGGCGATCCAGCAAAGCCAGATCGAGCACAACGACCAGGAACTGGCCGGGATCACCGAGGCGCTGAAGAGCGAGCAGACCCGGCTTACCGAGCAGACCGGCCGCGTCAACGCGCTATCCGGCGAACGGCTGGAGACGGAGCGCGGCTTGCAGACGGTGTTCTCGTCGATTGCGAAGATCGAGAACCGGCTCAGCGCGCTGCGCAGCGAGGTGGGATCGCTCACCAGCCAGCGGGACGGGAGTGAGACGCGGATGGGCATTTTGCAGAGCGAGATCGAACAGCTCGGCAGCGGGACCACGCAATTGCGCGAGCAATTGGAGAGCGTCCGGACGCGGATCGAGGAGCAATCGCGCGAGCTCGAGACGCGGAATGCCGAGGCGCGCGAGGCTGACCTGGACGCCCGCGCCATTGGCTCGGAGCTGGACGCGACGGACCGGGAATTGCGCACGCAAAACGGGTTTCTCGCCGAGAAGGAATCCCGCGCCGGCGCGCTGCGGCAGATGATCGAGAGCGGCGAAGGCCTCGGCGAAGGGACGCAAGCCGTCCTCCGCGGATTGGACAACGCGCCATTTTTCAAGCCGGGGGTCGCGGGCGTCCTCGCCTCGCACATCCGGGTCGGCACGGAGGATGTCGCAGCAGTCGAGGCGGCCTTTGGCCAGCATCTGCAAGGCGTGGTCATGAAGGATGCGATGATCGCGGAATCCGTGGTCAAGACCCTCTCAGCCAAGCAATGGGGCCGCGCGCAGCTTATCCTGCGTGAGCTGCAGGAGCCCGGCTCGCAGCCGGCGGACGAGGCCGCGCCCGAAGGCACGCTTGGCTGGGCGCGCGACCGGGTGAAAACCGATGAGACAATCGCGCCGCTGGTGGCGCTGCTGCTGGGGCGTTTTGCCATTGTGCAGGACGTGGAGACCGCGGTCCGGCTGGCGCGCGAGCAATTACAGGCGCCGGCCGGGAAGCGCTGCGATTTCGTCACGGTCACGGGCGAATTGGTGACCCGCCAGGGCATCCTCACCGGCGGCCGGGCCAAGGGCGAGAGTGCCGGGGCATCGATGCTCCACCGGAAGAACCAGATCGCCGCGCTGGAAGAGGAAGCCGCCGCCATCCGCGAAAAAGTCGCCGCTCTCACCACCGCCCGCGAGCAGGCCGCCGCCCGGCTCGATGCCGCGCGCACCCGCCTCGCCAGCGCCCGCGAGGAGGCCCAGAAATTGACCGTCGCCATCTCCGCCTGCCGCGGAGAATTCCAGCAGCTTGAGCGGGACGAACGCGAGAAAGCCCGGAAGCTGGAGACGCTGACCCTGGAGCGGGATAATGTCCGCACCCGGCACGACGAGGCCGTTGAGAAAATCGGCACCCGCGAGAACGAGTCGCGCGAGCTGGGCGAACAATTGACCGAGTTCCAGAGCCGCCAGCACAGCGCGGCAGCGGAGCTGGAGGAGTTGCGCGAGCGCGAGGGCGCCCTCATCGCGGAGCTGAACGAACTCCGCATCAAGGTGGCCACCGAGAAACAGCGCCACGACAGCCTGTACAACCAGCGCGCCCCGATGACCGCGCGGCTCAACGAATTGCGCGAGCTCATCCAGCATCGCCGGCGGGACATCGACGGCTACCGCGGCAAGATCGACGGGCTGGAGGCCGAGACTGCGCGCATCGGGGAGGAAATCGAGGCCGCCCGCGAGCGCCTCGTGGATGCCGAGGCCGAAGTCACCCGGCTGGGCGACCAGCGCGCCGCGATGGTCGGCGAGGCGGAGGAGATTGAATCCACGCTCCGCATCCTGCGCCGCCAACTCAGCGAGTGCACGGAACTGCGCGGCCAGCAGGATGTCCGGCGGACGCAGTTGCAGCTCCGCATCGACAACCTCGCCGAGCACATGCAGCGGCGCCACCAGGTGGAGATCCGCGACTTCCAGCCCGATACCTACCTCCTGCTCACCAGCCTGCGGGAGTTGAACAAGAAGCGGAAGACCACCGACGAAAGCGCCCCCGAAGCAGCAGCAGCCGAGCAGCCGGCCGAAGCGCCGGAAACACCCATCGCAGTCGTCGTGGAGGGCGAGCAGCAGATCGATTGGAACCGCATCGAGGAGCTGGTCCGCGAGCTCGACCAGCGGCTCGACGCCATGGGACCGATCAATATCGACGCCATCCAGGAGTACGACGAGCTGGAGCAGCGCCACAGCTTCCTCGAGCAGCAGGTCAACGACCTGACGAAATCGAAGGGCGAGCTGCTGGACGTGATCACCAAGATCAACGAGACCACGCGCAAGCTCTTCGCCGAGACGTTTGAGCTCATCCGCGTCAATTTCCAGGAGATGTTCACCGAGCTCTTCGGCGGTGGAAAAGCGAACCTCATCCTCGCCGACGAGAGCGACCCGCTGGAGAGCGGCATCGAGGTCATCGCCAAGCCGCCCGGCAAGCAATTGCAATCGATCTCCCTGCTCTCCGGCGGCGAGAAGACGATGACGGCGGTGTCGCTGCTGTTTGCCATCTACATGGTCAAGCCGAGCCCCTTCTGCGTCCTGGACGAGATGGACGCCCCGCTGGATGAGTCGAACATCATGCGATTCGTGAAAATCCTGGACCGGTTCGTCGGCCAGAGCCAGTTCGTCGTCATCACGCACAACAAGCGCACCATCTCCCGGGCCGATGTGCTCTACGGCGTGACCATGGAAGAGCACGGCGTCTCGAAGCTGGTGGGCGTGAAATTCGCCAACCGCGAGGATTCCGCGAACCGGTCGGACATCATGGGGACCTCGAACCCGACGCCGGTGCCCAGCATTGCGGAGAGCTTCGGCAAGACGGACGACCTGCACAGCGAGCGGAAGGCGGGGTAGGGGGCGTTAGCAGATGATCTACGAAGGTATTCGATATGGAGTTTTCTCCAATGAAGCGGATCATATCATTTCCCTCGTCCGCGCGCATCGTCCGCTTAGTGAAGTTGAGGGATTGCCCTGTCCAAAATGCGGAGAGCGGATTCGTGTGGGATACTATCCGGACGGTAGAGGATTCATCATTCAGTGCTCTGGAATCCCGCCCCACATGTCACAGTTTCAAATTCTGCCGGTTCCACCCGAGTGGTGGAAGGAGAGGGTTATTGAAGTAACAGACTGTTTAGACATGCGGGCGGAGTAAGCGCCACAAAGGTGCGTCCGCATCAAAATCGGACCTCACCGACGACCCGCGCGGCTTGATCCGAACACAGAAACTCGGTAATCTGCCCCTATGGATCATACGGACGATCTTACCGACGAAGACTTCGCCGCACTCGCAGCAGAAGCATTCAGAGCGCTTGACGACACGGAAGCGGTCTACCGCGACCAGGCGTTCCTCGCCGGAATCAAAGAAGGCCGCGAGCAAGCGCGACGTGGAGAAGGCATTCCAGCCGAAGATGTCCGAAAGCTGATCGATCTCTGGGCCGGAAAGTAGACACCCCCTGTCGGTTCGCCGGAATTGACCCCGGACAGGGTCAAAAAAGGACCGGCGAAAGGAAGTGCCAATGCCGCAAGCGAGGTTCTTGCGACCGGGTGGATATTGCGGCTCTTCCACTACTCCGCCTTCAGCACTCGCACCGTCCCTCGCATCCCCCTCGCCCCCGCCGTTTTACACCCCCGCCACCCCGGTAGGGGCGCGGTTCCTGCTTAGGTTTTCTTTTTGAAATTGCGAAGTCGCATGCAACTTCTCCGCCTCCAGTTCCTCACGCACTGGTCGCCGGGCGGTTTTGGCCTGTTTTTAGGGCCAAAACACCCCGGACGAACCGTGCAACCCGGGGCTGCCATGGCCGGAGGAGCCGCACGCGCCGGAGCATGTGCCACCCTCTACCACGACCGCAATCCGCATTCCCAGCCTTCATGAGCAGCCGCTTCATCCGCTTGTGCGCGCTTCTCGCGGTCGCGACCTCCCTGCTCATCGCCCCGCTGGCATGGGCGTTTGGGTCCCAGGATGGGGATGACGACAGCGCCTCGGCCGGCGAATATCAGATCAAGGCCGCCTTTCTTTTCAATTTTGCGAAATTCGTCGACTGGCCGTCGCGAAAATTTACCGAGGCCGATTCCCCCCTCATTATCGGCATCGTCGGCTCCGACCCTTTTGGCGACCTGCTCGACGAGCAGGTCCAGGATCAGCGCATCAATGACCGCACCGTCATCGTCCGGCGCATCCAGAGCATGGAGGAATTGCGCAAGTGCCACATGATCTTCGTCTGCCGCTCGGAGGCGGACCGGCTCGGCCCCATCCTCTCGGAGGTCCGCGGCGACAACGTGCTGACCGTCGGCGAGACGGACAAATTCATCTCCCACGGCGGCATGATCAACTTCGTGGTCACGGACGGCAACGTCCACTTTGAAATCAACGATTCCGCGGCCCGCCACGCGGGGCTGAAGATCAGCTCCAAGCTCGCGAATCTCGCACTCCGCACAAACCGGTAAACCCTGCCTATGTCACTCTTCCCACGCAACATCCCGATCCGCCGCAAGCTCACGCTCGTGGTGCTGGTCTCCTCCACCGCCGCGCTGCTGGTGGCCAGTACGGCGCTCTTTGCCTTCCAGATTTACACCTTCCGGCAGAATTTCATGCGCGATCTCGCGTCGCTCGGGCAGATCATCTCGGCCAACAGCACCGCCGCAATCACCTTCGGCGACAGCGATGCCGCCCACGAAATCCTCACCGGCCTCAAGGTCAAGCAGCAGATCGAGGATGCCGCCATCGTCCTGCCGAATGGCAAGGTGCTCGCCCGGGTAGGCGACGGCAGCGCCGGTGTGCCGGTGGCGGATTACCCAGTGAACACGGGCTTCAAGTTCCAGGACGGCGACCTCCTCCAGACGCAGGAAATCCGGATGGATAACGCCAAAATCGCCACCCTCTACCTCCGCAGCGCCTATGGGCGGATGTATGGGGATCTGCTCCATCTCTACCTCTTCACCCTGGCGGTGGTGCTGGCGCTCTCCTCGGGGATCGCGTTCGCCATCTCCAGCCAGCTCCAGCGCGTCATCTCCGTCCCCATCCAGAAGCTGGCGGAGACCGCCCGGGTCATCGCCGCCGGCAACGATTACTCCCTGCGCGCCGAGAAGATGGGCGCGGACGAGATCGGCGCCTTCACGGACACGTTCAACCACATGCTCCAACAGATCCAGTACCAGGACACCACCCTCCAGGCGGTGCAGAACACCCTGGAACTCCAGGTCGAGGAGCTGCAGCACGAGATCGCCGAGCGCAAACGCGCCGAGGAAGAGGTCGAGGCGCTGCACAACCAGCTCGTCGAGGCCTCGCGCCATGCGGGCATGGCCGAGGTGGCCACCGGCGTGCTCCACAACGTCGGCAACGTCCTCAACAGCGTCAATGTCTCCTCCACGCTCCTGGCCGACCGCTTGCGCAAGTCCCGCGCCATCAACGTCTCCCGCGCCGCCGAGCTGATGAAATCCCGCAATGGCGATCTCGCCCAATGGCTCACCGAGGACCCGAAGGGCAAGATGCTCCCCTCCTACCTCGCCGACCTCGGCGCCCACATGGCCGCCGAGCACGCGGAGATGACCACGGAGCTGGAGCTGCTCGTGAAAAACGTGGAGCACATCAAGGAGATCGTCGCCATGCAGCAGAATTACGCGAAGGTCTCCGGTTTCATCGAAATCCTGCCGGTCGAGAAGCTGATGGAGGACGCGCTCCAGATGAATGCCGCGGCCTTTGAGCGCCACGGGGTGCGGGTGGTCCGCAATTTTGAGACAGTCCCGAACGTCCGGGTGGACAAGCACAAGGTCCTCCAAATCCTGGTGAACCTGCTCCGCAACGCCAAGTACGCCATGGACGAGTGCGAGGAACGGCGCCTTGACCTTGAAATCAAGCGGGCAAGCGACTCCAGGGTCAGTGTGACCATGCGGGACACCGGGTGCGGCATCCCCCACGAGAACCTAACCCGGATCTTTTCCCACGGCTTTACGACCAAGAAAGATGGTCACGGATTTGGCCTCCATAGCGGGGCAATTGCAGCAAAAGAGATGGGCGGCATCCTGACTGCTGAGAGTGAAGGAGCCGGACACGGCGCCACCTTCATGCTGGAGCTGCCCATAGCCGAAAATTATTCACAATGAACCTGATGCAGAACAACCGAATCCTGGTGGTGGACGACAACCCCGCCATCCACACCGATTTCAAAAAAATCCTTCTCGACGGCTCCCGGAACGGCGAGCACCTCGACTCCGCGGAAGCCATCCTCTTTGGCGATACCAAGGATGGCCCGGGGGAATTCCAGGAGTTCGAGCTCGATTCCGCGATGCAGGGGCACGACGGCCTCGCGATGCTGAAGGAGGCGCTGGAGGCCGGCCGGCCGTACGCGACGGCCTTTGTCGATGTCCGCATGCCGCCCGGCTGGGACGGCGTGGAGACCGTCGCCCGGATGTGGGAAGTGCAGCCGGATCTCCAGGTCGTGATCTGCACCGCTTACTCCGATTACTCGTGGGAGGATATGATGCGGCGGTTCGGGCGCTCGGATAATCTGCTGATCCTCAAGAAGCCCTTCGACAACGTGGAGGTGCTGCAACTGGCCCACGCGCTGACCAAGAAGTGGCAGGTCACCCGCCAGGCGGCCCTGCGGATCGAGGACCTGGATGTGATGGTGCGCCAGCGCACCGCGGAGCTCCAGGCAGCCCACGACGGGTTGCGCAGCTCCGAGGAGCGATTCTCAAAGGCCTTCCACACCAGCCCGATCCCGATGGCGATCCTCAGCCTTGCCGAGGCTCTCTTTGCCGACGCGAATGAGGCGTTTCGGGGCATGACCGGGTTTTCCGAGAAGGAAATCTTCGGCCAGACGGCGAAGGAACTGAACTTCAGCTCAGAAATCGAGACCCGCGCGTGGCCTTTGCTGCGCGGCCAGAAGAGCGTGCGCAATGTCGAGTGCCAGGTCAACGCCAGCACCGGCGAGGTCCGCAATGCACTGGTGTCGCTGGAGCTCTTCAACCTCGGCGGCGAGCCGCACGTGCTCCTGATCGCCGAGGACCTGACCGACCGGCGGAAGCTCGAGTCCGAACTGCGCCAGGCGCAGAAGATGGAGGCCGTGGGGCAGCTCGCCGCCGGCGTGGCGCATGATTTCAATAACATCCTCACCATCATCCAGGGGCATGCCAGCCTCCACATCGGCGTGCCGGAGAACCCGGCTGAGGTCGAGGATTCCTTCCAGCACATCTCCTCCGCGGCGGAGCGCGCGGCGCATCTCACCCGGCAATTGCTCGCCTTCAGCCGCAAGCAGGTGATGCAGCAGCGCAAGCTCGATCTCAACGGCCTCGTCCGGCAGATCAGCACCGTGCTGCCGCGCCTCATCGGCGAGCACATCCGCCTGGTCACCGATCTCGGCTCCAATATGCCGCCGGTCTTCGCGGATGATTGCAACATGGAGCAGATCGTCCTCAATCTCTCCGTCAACGCCCGCGACGCGATGCCCAATGGCGGCACGCTGACGGTTCGCACGCAGGAAGTCTTCGTCGACGACGATCACCTGAGCCTGGTGCCCGAGGCGGTCAGCGGACGCTACGTTTGCTTCAGCGTGACCGATACCGGAATCGGAATGGATTTCCAGACGCGGAGCCGGATATTCGAGCCCTTCTTCACGACCAAGGACATCGGCAAAGGCACCGGCATGGGCCTCGCCACCGTGTACGGCATCGTCAAGCAGCACGACGGCTGGCTGGAGGTGGAAAGCGAGGCTGGCAAAGGATCGACATTCAAGATTTACCTGCCCGTTTGCGATGTGGCTGTCGCCGCTGTGGCGACCCGCACGCCGGTGACCTCCGCAGGTCCCGCGGGCGCTGGCCAGACGGTGCTGGTGGTGGAGGACGATCCCTCCGTGCGCTCGCTGGTAAAGGACATCCTGGTGCACAACCGGTACAAGGTCATCGAGGCCGAGGATGGCGAACAGGCATTGATGCTGGCTCACCAGTATGCCAATGAGATTTCGCTGATCCTGACCGACATGGTCATGCCCAAGGGCATCTCCGGCCGCGACCTCGCCGAGCGCCTGACCGAAGAGCGGCCCGACCTGAAGGTGATCTTCACCAGCGGCTACAGCCCCGACCTTTTCGATAGCAGCCTTGTCCTCGAGGAAGGGGTCAACTACCTGCCGAAACCGTACAACGCCGCGATGCTGGCGGAAATCCTCCGCGGCGCGCTGAGCGTGCCGGCGCTGGCGTAGGGGGGTCCAAAATGCGAACGCCGCGCGCTGCGCGTAGACATTGTAGCTACACGCGGGCTGCCCGCGTGAAGGTGACGCTGTCGATTCCTTCGCAAGCAAGTTGAATAATGCAAGAGGCTTTAGGGGGTGAGAGCTTTGTGAAACCAAACGGTTCTTGTTACACGATGGCGGATAAGAATCCGGCAAAGTAAACTATCCAAGGGCCAAATGCCCGTGCCAGGACGAGCAAGTGGCGACTCTTACTTATGATCCGGCTCGGTCCTCCGCATATCGTCCTCGGTCGCGGGTGTCGGCGGGGTCATCTTCAGGCCGGCGATTTTCAACGTGTAAACGTAAGAGCCGTTGCGGGATTTTCCATGCGAGCCTGCGCTATCTTTCGCGCCGCCTACTCCCGTGACGCCGGTTCGCCCGGCGTCTTCCCCATCTCGCGGGTGAGCGAGGCGAGGGCAACGGCATCCGGGATGGGCCATGCGGCCACGGGGGTGGGGGTCTCGGGGCCGGCGCCTTTTTTCTTCGGCACGACGAGGCCGGCGGAGACGATCAGCTTGGTCGCCTCCTCGATGGAGAGGGAGCTGTCGATGACGCGGGAGGATTCCACGACGATGACGATGCCAGTCATGGGGCTGGGCGCGGTGGGGATGACGACGCTGGTCATGTCGCACTTCAGCCGCTCGTCATAAAACTGGCCGGTGACGAACCCGATGAGCTTGCAGCCGGGGCTGGGGTATTCCACGTAGGCGACGCGCTTGAACTGCGAGCCGCTGTTGAACGCCTTGACCGAATCGATGATCTGCTTGACCCCGGTGTAGATGGTGGCCGCCAGCGGGACGCGCAGGACGAGCCGCTCGACCCCTTGCAGGATGCGCTGGCCGAGCACGTTGGTGGCCATGAAGCCGAGGCCCATGAGCATCACGACCGTGACGGCAAAACCGAGGCCGGGGATATCGATCCCAAACTTCTTGAGAAAGGGCGAGCTGATGTCGTCGATGACGCCGTAGGCGATCTTCAGCACGTCATAGGTGACAATGAGCGGAATGGCGGCGACGATCCCGGCAAACAGCTTGTTCCGAAGAACAACCAGAACGGACCGCCAGTTTGGCGGCGTCCATTTTACCAGCACAAACTGGCCTGGCGGAGGCGATGACGGAGACGGCTGCATTCAAACGCACTTTAAGAGCCGCCTCCGGAAAAGGGAAGTCCTTCGGCAAGCTCAGGACCTCCGGCCCTTCGACGGGCTCAGGACCTCCGGCCCTTCGACGGGCTCAGGACCTCCGGTCCTTCGGCAGCCTCGCTGCTAGCTGACGGAGTCGGGCGAGTTGGCGATATCGTCGAGGATGTTCTCGTACGACGGCGGGGCGTCGCTGGCGATCCGGAGCCGGGACGGGACGGCGAGCAAGGCGATGGACAGGGCGGCGGCTGCAATGAGACTCTTCATCCTGGAATTGGCTTCTTACTTCCCCTGAATCGGACGCCGGGGGCGCGGGGGACTTGCTGCGGCGTTGCAATCCGGGGCGGATGCGCTTTGCTTGGTGCGATGTCCGTCTACCGCCGCGCCCTCCAATACTTCCGGCCTTTCCTCGGGGAGACGGTTCTGGGCACGGTGCTGATGGTGGCCGGGATCGGGCTGGGGCTGCTGAAGCCGTGGCCGCTGGCGATCATCATCAACGAAATCCTGACCCCCGGGAATGCCCAGCGGGCGACGCCGATCCTCAGGCATTGGTTTGGGCCGCTGACGCCGCCGGCGATGATCCTGCTGCTCTGCCTCTCGATCGTGGTGATCTACTTCCTCGCGGGCCTGCTGAACATGATCACGAATATCATCTTCGTGCGGGTGGGCCTGCAATCGCTGCTGAAGCTGCGCACCGATCTCTACTTTTGCCTCCAGGCGCTGCCGCTGAAGTACCACGACGCCCGCCGCAGCACGGACTCGAGCTTCCGCGTGGCGTACGACTCCCAGGCCATCCAGAGCATTTACAGCAAGGGCTCGTTCATCTTCTCCTCGGTGGTCACGCTGGCGAGCACGCTGACTGTGATGTGGCAGATGGACTCGGAGGTGACGCTGGTCTCGCTCGGCATCATGCCGCTGGTGGTGCTGGCGATATACTTTTACGCCCAGCGCATCCGGACGCAATCGACGACGATCCAGGAGCGGGAAAGCGACGTGCTGGCGGTGGCGCAGGAGGGGCTGAGCTCCATCCGGATGGTGCATGCCTTCGGCCGCGAGGAGTATGAGGTGGCGCAATTCCGGACCCGCGCGCGGAACTCGCTGGAGGCGAACCTGCGCTTCACCGGTACGCAGATGAAAAGCTCGGTGGTCATCAGCACGCTGATGGCGCTGGGGACGGCGATGGTCTATTACCTCGGCTCGATCCATGTGCTGAGCAGCCACCTCTCCGTCGGCGCGCTCTGGGCGCTCTCGACCTACCTGGTGGCGCTCTATACGCCGCTGGAGGCTTTGACTTACACCACGTGGGCGCTGGAAGGGGCGGCGGCGGGTGCGCAGCGGTGCTTCGAGGTTCTGGACCAGGAGGACGATGTGAAGGATGCGCCGGACGCGAAATCGATCACCAGCACGCGCGGGGAGATTGTCTTTGAGCATGTCGATTTCGGCTACGAGCCGTCGCGGCTCATTCTCGAGGACATCGATCTCAACGTCGGCTCCGGGCAGACGGTGGCTTTCGTCGGCGGGACCGGCGCGGGGAAGAGCACGCTGCTCGCGCTGGCGCCCCGTTTTTACGACCCTAACAAGGGCCGCGTCTTGCTGGATGGGCAGGACCTGCGCACGATCACCAAGAAATCGCTGCGGCAGCATATCTCCATGGTGCTCCAGGATACGCTGCTCTTCTCAACGACCATCCGCGAGAACATCGCCTACGGCCGGCCGGACGCGACCGAGGCGCAAATCGTGGAAGCCGCGAAACGGGCGCAGGCGCACGATTTCATCCTGCGGATGCCGGAGGGTTACTCCGCGCAAGTGGGCGAGAGGGGCGGACATCTGAGCGTGGGACAACGCCAGCGCATCGGCATCGCGCGCGCCTTCTTGAAGGATGCGCCAATCCTCCTGCTGGACGAGCCGACGAGCGCGCTGGACCCGACGACCGAGGCCGCGATCATGGAAACAATCAAGGAGCTGATGCTCGGGCGCACGACGCTGATCATCACGCACCGCATCGCGACGATCCATGACATGAGCAAGATCGTGGTGCTGCGCCACGGCCGCGTGGTGGAAGTAGGCGCCGGCCCGGAGCTGGTGGCGCGCGGCGGGACGTATGCGGAGCTGTATCACTCGGCGAATCTTGGATAACCCAATCAATCAGCGTAATGGAAAAGAAACGAATCGTGGTCATGGGCTTCGCGGGCGGATGCCCGATCGCAGGGGTGGTCTGGCAGCATATCCATTACATCGTCGGGTTACAGCGGCTGGGTCACGACGTTTATTACATCGAGGACTCCGCGCGGGTGCCGTACGACCCGGTGGCTTATTCGGTAACCATGGATTACGCCTATGCCGCCTCCGTTCTCGGCAAGCTGGCAAAGGAGTTTGGATTCGAAGGCCGCTGGAGTTACTGCGCGCGCTATCTGCCGGAGTCGCCATGCGCGGGCATGCCGCTGAGCCGGGTGCGGGAGTTATACCGCGAGGCGGATGCGATCCTCAATGTGTGCGGCTCGCAGGAATTCAACGACGACCTGCTCAAGAGCGACCGCATCCTCTATGTGGAAAGCGATCCCGGGGTGGAGCAGATCAAGGTGGACAAGGGCGAATCCGGGACCATCGACTATCTCAAGGCGCACCGGGCGTTGTTTACTTTCGGCGAAGATATCGGCACGAAACATTTTCCGGTGCCGCTGCATGGATTCCACTGGCTGCCAACGCGCCAGCCGGTGGTGACTGACCTGTGGCATACGGATGCCCCTCCGGCCGGCGGCGCGGTCTTCACCTCGGTGGCCAATTTGAACACGAGCGGCAAGAAGGACATCGAATGGCGCGGGGAGAAGTATCTCTGGAGCAAGTCGCTGGAGTTTCTCAAATTCATCGAGGCGCCGCGCGTGGCGGGCGAGGAGTTTGAACTGGCGGCAACGATCAAGGACGCGGCCTTGCAGGAGCGTTTCACCGCGAACGGCTGGCGGTTCACCAGCCCGGACCAGATGAGCATCGATTACGACGAGTACCGCGAGTACCTGCGCGGATCGAAGGGGGAGTTCACCGTGGCCAAGGATCAATACGTGCGGCTGAACACCGGCTGGTTTAGCGACCGGACGGCGTGCTACCTCGCGTGCGGACGCCCGGTGATCACGCAGGAGACCGGTTTCACGCGCCATTACGGGCAGCAGAAGGGCCTCTTTGCCTTCCGCACGCTCGATGAAATCGCCGAGGCGGTGCGGGAGATCAATGCCGATTATCCAGCCCATTGCCGCGCAGCATACGAGGTGGCGCGGGAGTACTTTGAGGCGGAGAAAGTTCTGCGGGAGCTGCTGGAGAAAGCGGGCGTCTAGACGCCCTGCCGGAGTGTTCTTATCCGCACCTGCCGGCGGCGCTTTGCGAAGCGCTGCGGGGCAGGATTGCAGAGAAAACCTATACCGTCGTCGTCTCCCGCCTGGCCGTCCCGCCGCGGGTGCGGCGGGTGCGCTGCCAGACACAGAGCATGCCGGCGCCGGCAAACAACATGGCCCATGTGCCGGGCTCGGGGATGGCGGACGCAACGATCTCGCCGTCCGAGAGTTGAATGGCTTGATAGGTGGTAAAGGCGTTGCCATCCAGTGTACCGTTGGTGAAGGTGATGTCGGCCAGTTGCGCCGCGGTCAGGTCGTTGGTGGTGCCGAAGAAGACCTCATCGGAGCCGCCGCCGGCGCTGGCGCCATTCCAATCCGCGATGACCAGGGAGCCGGTCCAGGCAAGAGCGCTGCTATCGGCAAAGTTGATGACATCGCCCGAAGCGCCAAGCGTGAGCGTATCGGCGCCGCCGCCGCTCAATGTGAGCGTCCCCAATGCCTCAGTCTGAGTTGCGAGCACCTGCAACAGACCGGTGTTGAGGGTGATTGGCGCCACGGCGTTGAGGGCATTGTTGTCTCCCAGCTCCAGGGTGGCGCCGCCGGAGACCGACACGGATGCGGTGGCCGACAGGGAGCCAGTGACCTCCAGCGTGCCCGCGCTTACCGAAGTTGCGCCAGTGTAGTTATTGAGCGCGGAGAGTACTTCCTCGCCAGCGCCGATCTTGGCCACGGTGCCGGTGCCGGTGATCGGGACGGCGGAGGTAAGATTGCTGAAGCGGTTATAGATCAGCGAGCCGTTATCGGTAATGCCGCTGCTGCTCTGGATGGTGCCATCGTCGCCAGTGGTGCCATTGCCCAATTGCAGGGTGCCCCCGGCATTGATCGTGGTTGCCCCGAGGTAGGTATTCGCAGCGATGAGGGTCAGGATGCCGCCGCCGACCGTGTCCTTGACCGTGAGGCCGCCATCACCGGCGACGCCCGAGGTGAGGGCTACGGCGATTGTATCGTCGAAGCCAACCGTATTGAATATCGCTCCACCGGCTTCCACCTTGGCCGTGAGGCCGGTGAAGGCAGGGTAGTAGTATGCGGTGGGGCTGTCGGAAGCGTAGGGCTCAAGCGTGGTGCCGTTCAGGTCCATGTTGACCAATTGGGTTGTGCCGTTGCCGCCGAAGGTAAGGGTTGACCACTCCATCGTCCCGCCGTTGAGATTATAGGTGGTGGTGCTGGCGGTGCTGCCCTCCGTGCTGACCACGGCGACGGGGCCCTGGATGTCCAGCGTGGCGGTGCCAGCGAGGGTAAGGCTGCCACCCGTCGCCACGCGACTGGTATGGCCAAAGGAGAAGCCACCCGCGGTCACGCTGGCATTGCCGTCGATGGTGACCGTGGCAACCCCTGGATAGTTGTTGCCGTTACCGCCGTCGTTGCTGTCGACATAGAAGGTAGCGGTACCCATGTTGACCACGGCGCTATCCTGAATGGTCACGCCGTCGGCGCCGAACGCAGGCAGATCAATGGCGTTGGCGAGATTGGTGGTTCCGCCGAGGATGAGGTTGCCCGTGTTGACGAAGGTCGTACCCGCATAACTGGCGCCGCCTGCGGCGCCGCTGCCGATCTGCACGGTGCCATTGCCAACCTTGGTCAGCGAACCGAGGCCGCTGAGGTTGCCGGTGTAGATGGGGGAGACGTTATTATTGCCGATGGTCAGTGCAACGGCTGATGATCCGACATTGGTGAGCGCCAGGTTTTGCGCCCCGCTCAATCCGCCCAGCGTGACGCTCGAGATTCCGGAGAATTGGAGGGTGCCGCCCTGGTTATTGTAATTGAGGGTGCTGTCCTGGAGTGCGAGGGCGTTCTGCAATTGCAAGAGCGAGCCGGCGCCGGTGATGGTCGTCGTGCCGGTGAAGGTATTCGCGCCGGTGAGAACCACAAACCCGCCATTCTCCACATTGAGGCTGCCGATGGCCGCAGGGACGGTCGCGGTGAGATCGCTGATGGTGCCACCAAACAGGCTCTCGCTGGTGCCGTTGATGCCGCCATTGCCGATGTTCAGCGTGGTCGTCGTGCCGGATGCATTGCCGAGGATGACATTGCTGGTGCCGCCCGCAGCGCCGTTGTTCAGCAAGGCCACCTGCGGGTTGGCGCTGGTGAAGTACACGTTGGAGGTCGTCGCGGCGGCCGGGTTCATCAGGAGGCCCGCGTTCGGGTTGACGGAAGTCACGCTGCCCAGACCATAATTGTTGGAGACCGTCAGGTTGCCGCTGGTCAGGCTGGTGCCACCAGTGAAGCTGTTGGAGCCGGAGAGCGTCACGTTGGAAGTACCGACGAGCGAGAGGGCGAGGCTGGCGCCGTTGGTCGCGTTGGTATCGGTGATGGTGCCGCTGAAGCTGTTCGCCACGGTATTGTTGATGATCAGCGTGGCCGGGGTCGTGCCGTTGGAGGAAGTGATGGTGCCAGTGCTTGCGCTGCCGTCGGTCAGCTTGGCAACGGTCACCGTATTGCCACCGAGGTCAAAGGTTCCCGTTCCGGTCACCGTCAGCGTACTGGTGGTCGGGATCGATCCGCTCGATCCCAGGGCGAGAGTGCCGCCCGCGACGATGGTGGGGCCGTCATAGGTCTCGGCATTGTTGAGGATCAGTTTTCCGGCGCCCGTCATGGTGAGCGAATCGCCGCTCCCGGGGACGGAGTCCGCGATCACGCCATTGACCGTCAGCGGACTGGAGGCGCTGTTATTGACCAGCCATGTCTGGCTGTTGCCGAGGTTGATGTTGGCATTGATGATGTCCGCGGCAGCGCCGGGTTGCACCACGATTCCGGTGCCGGCCGCATAGCTGTTGGATGCGGAATCGACGAAGTTATTGGCGGCATTGATGGTCAGGGCGGTGCCGGTGCCATTGCCAAGCGTGATCGGACTGGTGCCGGCGGTGCCCGAGCCGGTGAAGCTGAGGCTGTTGACGGTGTAATTGCCGTCCAGCGTCTGGGTGAGATTGCCCGCGGTGTTGGCGGTCAGGAAGACGTTGGCGGTGGCGCTAAGCGGAGTGGTCTGGGTCGTGCCGCCGGTCGCTGCGGTGACAAAGTTGGAAAGCGTACCCCAGGTGGAGGTGGTGCCGGTCCAGTAGTAATTGGGGCTGATCAGGCTGACAGTCAGGACGAGGGAAGTGCCGCCGGGGGCAGAGAGGCTCAAGCCATAGCTATTGGACCCAAGGGTCAGGCCCGTGGTGCCAAGCCAGAAGTCAGCGCCAGGGGTGGTGCCGCCGGCCAAAATGCCGCCGCTGGCATCGCTGACCAGTGTATAGGTGGTCAGCGGGGTATTGGTATCGAGATCGGTGATGAAGATCTTTCCACCATCGGCGCCAAAGGCAGTCAGGCCGCCGTTGATCACAATCTCGTCATTACCGGCGCTTCCGAGTTGAAAGCTGATATTGGCTGCATTGGCTGATCCACCCACCGAGAAGACGGTGCCGCCGCCGGTGCCCGCTGCGGAATTGAGGGTCAAGCTGTCGGTCGTATCGGCGTCATTCGCCGTGAGCGAGAGACTGGAATTGCTGCTCAGCGTCAGGGTGGCGCCGGTGCTGCCCATATTGATATTGGTGCTGCCGGTGGGCTTGGCCACCAGCGATGCACCGGTCGCGACGGTGATCGCGCTGCTCCCGAGGGAGGAACCTGCTTTCAACTGCAGAGTGCCGCCATTCACGTTCGTTGCGCCACTATTGACGTTCGCTCCGCCGAGGGCGAGCGTGCCGGAGGTGACCGTGAGGCCACCGGTAAAGGTGTTGTTGCCATTCAATGTCAGGCTGCCGCCGGCTATAGTGGACGTGACTGTCAGCGTGCCGGTGCCGTTATTGCCGATGGAGCCGGCATAGGTAACCGCGTCGCCATTGGTATCGATGGTGCCGCCGTTGGCCGTGATCGACAGGCCGGAGGTGCCGATCGAAGTCAGATCGAGCGAGCCGTTTGCGGTGCCGGTGGCGCCGGCGGCGTATTGCACGGTGCCGCCGTTGAGGGTGGTTCCCCCGTAATCGGCGCCACCCAAGGCGTTGATGCCATTGATATTCAGTACGCCGCTGTCGATGACGGTGCCACCAAAGTAACCGTTGCCTGCATTAAGCACCACTGTGCCGGTTGCCATTACCGCGGTGGTATTCGCGGTGCCCGTACCGGAGCCCGGCAACAGCCCGGCGACATTCCCATTGGCGCTGGAGGCCGGGATGCCGATCACCAGCGGAAGGTTGTTGGAAATGGTGCTTTCGATCAGCCCGTCGATGGTCATCGTATTGCCCGCGGTCGCGGCGAGGCCACCGCCATTGCCCAGAAGGTTGATTGGGCGCTTGTTGGACCCGACATTGTCCATCGTGAAGGTCGCATTGCCCACCACCGTGCCGCCATTGAGGTCGACGTCAGAGGCCAGCGGAGCGTGGGTGATGGTCTGGCCGGCGTCGGCGACAGCGCCAAACCCAGAGTCGGCGATCACCACAGAGTCACCACCATTGAGAATGGTGGCACCCTCATAAGTATTGACCCCGGTGTAAACCACGGTACCAGGACCGTCCTGGACCAGGGCGTTGTTCTGGGCGGCTTCACGGCCACCAGTGAGCGGAAGGGAGACATTGAAATATCCGAGCGTGTTATTTTGGACGATCGTTCCGAAACCCTGAACGGCACCGGTTGCACGGACAAACTCTAGGCCTCCACCGCTGAGGGTGTCATTATTGGCGCCGACGTTGGGAGTAATCAGGAAACCGATTATACCGCTGGCAGTGCCGGTGCTGTTGGTGATGGTTCCAGGCCCCGCATAGTTGAAGCGGACCAGCCCATCACTACTGCCGGTCGTAAGGTTATTGACGCCGGACGGGTTGTAATCATAAGCGGCGCCGGCTGTGGTAATGCCGGTGGTCTGATAGAAACCCGTCACCTGGCTGCCGCCAATGATGGTGTAAGGGGATGTGCCCGCAGTGCCGGCAGTCGTGTCCGAGGATGCCCAGTCATACAGCCCGACGGTTGCGCCATCTTGCTCCACGCTGGAGCTCGTGTTGGCAGCATTATAGTATGCGCCAGAAGTACCGGACCCCGGCGAGGTGGTGGTGATTATGCCCGTGGCAGGAACTGCAACATTCGAAGCTCCTATGGTTGCCGGACCAACGTATTCCACATCCGCGCCAGCAACGCCCTGCTCGGCGAGCGCGCCGAGAACCACAGTGGGAAGCGTGGTGCCCGAGGAGGGGGCAACGCTGATGACGGATTGTCCAGCGGTAACCGCGGTGCTTGCGAAGGTCTGGGAGTTGGCAACGCCATTGGCGCCGCTAACCTGCAACGTTCCACCACCCAGGTTGAGGGCGGATGAGGCGCTGATGATATTGGTGGTGGGCGCTCCGCCGGCCGCGTAGTTGAGCAGCAGCGTGCCCGAACTCACCGTGGTGGTGCCGGTATAGGTGTTGGCGTTGGTTAATGTGACAGTGCCCGGGCCTGCGATTGTTTCGCCGCCCGCACCGCTGATGACTCCACCAAAGACCAAGTCCGCGCCTGTGACGCCAGCAACAATGGAGTGCGTGGCCGGCAGCGAGATCGGGTTGTCGATCGTCTCAAGATTCGTGGCGTCGTCCAGGATGCCCGATCCGACCTGGAAGGCATTGCCCGTCATGGTATAGGCAACCGCCCCGGGGTTGAATACAATGGAATTGACGCCGGTGCCCCCAAGGATGAATGAGGTGCTGGTCAGCGTATCGGTAAGCGTGGCGCTGGTGGAAGCATTGGTGCTGGTGAAGACCAGCGTATCGCCACTGGCCGGGACCGTGGTGGCCAGCCAGTCCGCCCCGGTGTTCCAATCCGTGCTGCCGGCGGACCCAACCCAGTAATCCGTTGCAGCAAGCGTCTGCGGGTTGAAACCAAACAATGCAAAGAGCGCCAGCGCCGCGGCAGACGCCCTCATGGCGATGTCCGGAGCCATCCGCAATGCCCTGAGCGAATACTTCCGCGCAATGACGGGGGAACAGAACTTGAGGATCGATGAGCGTGATGACTTCGACGCCTGGGTGGGCTGTGCGGCGGAGGTGGACGTGTTATCGCACCGATTGAGGGGTGTATTCATGGGATGGGGAACTGGGTGGGTTGGGGAACTGAAATTATTATCTAATTACCGGCAGGTATTCCGCATGGTGCAAACCCGGGAAGAAATCCCGGGGGCGGGGCAGGCGGAAGGGGAGGACATAAGTCTCTTTCCAAAGGGGTTTAATTGGGGGCTGAACGGTCCAGCCGGGGACACAACTTCCAAGACTTATTGCGTAGCGGTACGTAAAACGCAAGGGGTCAATAGGGACAATAGCGACTTTCAACAGGACAATTTCGATCATAAAATCCGTGTGGCACGGTTTTACACTGATATTTTTTATTTCGAATATCCCCGGCGGGATTTCCTCGCACGGTTACCCGGCGTACCCCTCGCGCAGTTGCTCGAGCTCGAGCCGCGCGTCCTGCAATTTGCGGTTCGTCTGCCTGATGCGCAGCAGGTTGCGGATGCGCAGGAGCACCTCTGAGGGGTCGAGCGGCTTGGAAAGGAAATCCGTGGCGCCCACCGCCAGGGCCTCGCGCCGCGTATCGACAGTGGCGTCCGCGGAGAAGACGATGATGGGCGGCATCTCGTCGGGCAGGATGCGGGATTTCATCGTCTGGATGAAATCGAGGCCGGAGACCGGCGCCATGTGCCAGTCCAGCAGGAGAATGTCCGGCTGAAGCGCGGCGATATTGCCGAGCGCCTCGGCGGGATCGGTAATACTAATACAGATGGCGTAGCCGGCGCGGCTGAGAATCCGCGCGAGTACAGCGATGTTTTCCTCGCGATCGTCGATAATGACGATGCGCGCGTCCTTGGCTACATTGGTAATGGGGTCGAGTTGCATGGCCGGTGCTGGAACATTTCCAGATATGGTGGAATGAGCATTTTTCCAGCCAAGCGGTAGTGGTGTGGGACGAAATCCAATGCGCCAAAATGCTGGTCCGCGATGCGGCAAACCCGTGCGTAGCCGCGCTACGTAGCTCCGGGACCGAGGAAATCAGTCTGATGGTGGATACGAAGATTGACGGGTACTATTAGTTGTGGTAATTGCGCATATTACCACGAATCCCTTGCAATAAATGCGTTGTCCCAAATGCGGCAGTTTGGAAGACAAGGTAATTGATTCCCGCGTCTCCAAAGACGGGGCCTCGATTCGCCGCCGGCGGGAGTGTATCGTCTGCGAGTACCGATTCACGACGTACGAGGAAATCGAGCGGGCCGACATCCGCGTGATCAAGCGCGATGGGCGCGGCGAGCCGTTTGACCGGCACAAGATCCTCTCCGGCATGACCAAGGCCTGCGAGAAGCGCCCCGTGTCGCTGGAGCAACTGGAGAAAGTGGCCGAGGAGATCATCCAGGACCTGGAGGCGAATCACCCCCGCGAAGTCTCCACCAAGCTCGTGGGCGCCAAGGTGATGGAGAAACTCCACGCCCTGGACGAGGTGGCGTATGTCCGTTACGCCTCGGTTTACCGGCAATTCCAGGACATCGGCGAGTTCATCAGCGAGATCCAGTCGCTGGCGCGAAAAATCAAGGATGGGACCCACCAGCCGGAGCTCTTCAAGATCAATGGCGGAGGGACGGCATGATCGCACCCCGCGATGAAATGCCGCTGGTGCTGTTTGAAGGCGGCGAGGTGAGCGCGTTCGATCCCGGCTGGCTCACGCGCCGGCTGGTGCATGCGGCGGAGAAAGCGGGCTACCCGCAATGGTGGCTGGCGGAGCATGTCTCGGCGAGCGTGAGCAATTACCTGCGGTACCGCTTCATGGAGAATGTGCTGACGGCGCCGCGGCTGGCGGACGCGGTGCACTCCGCGTTGCAGGTCATTGGCTATGCGGAGGTTGCGCGTCACTTCGATGCCGGCCCGCCCCCGGTGCGCATCTCGCTGCTGGAGCTCGCAAAAAAGGCCGGTTCCGGATACGAACTGGCATTCTTTGAGCTTCTAGGGCGCGGGATGCTCCAGCTCCTGACGACCCGCGCCGCCTACTTCGAGCTATACGACCTGGAGCCAGGGGTGAAGGAACTGCGCGCCCGCAAGGTCTGGGCGCGGGACTGCCACGCGTTGCGAGAGGAGATCGTCACCTTTGTGCGCGATCAGCTCGCCGGCTCAACCCATCCCGTAACCTTTTCTGTGTTCTAAAAAGCCAAAAAACAGCGCGTAAAGGCGCCCGTGCGCCACGAGAATCATCCACCGATGACCATTTTTGAGAAAATTGCCCGGCGGGAGATTCCCGCTGACATCATCTTCGAGGACGAAGACTTCTTTGTCGTCCGGGACATCAACCCCCAGGCGCCGGTCCATGTCCTGATGATCCCCAGGAAGGTGATCGCCCGCGTGGGCGAGGCGGAGCCGACGGACGCAGCCGTGCTGGGGAAGATGGTGGCGGCCTCCGGAATGATTGCCCGGCAACTGGGCGTGTATGAGTCGGGCTACAGGCTGGTGATCAATCACGGGGCGGACGCAGGGGAGACGGTGCCGCATTTGCATATTCATCTATTAGGCAAAAGATCGCTCGCGTGGCCGCCGGGATAAGTTATCTTGCGTATCGATAATATGATTTTCTTCTTAGCTACATCAAGGATATTGGAAATTGGCTGCCAGGCGCAGCCCGGGGAGGGGTTGTCATGGCTCTGAATTATTCCAATGGCGACAGGGAGCAACCCCGGCGCGCGGTCATCACCGGCATTGGCGTCATCACGCCCAACGGGCTCTCGATCACGGACTTCTGGGAGAACATCAAGGGCGGCATCAGCGCCGCCGCGCCGATCACCCGGTTTGACGCTTCGAAGCTCCCGGTGCGCATCGCCGCGGAGGTAAAGGGTTTTGCGCTCAGCGATTATGTGCCGGATGTGAAGGAGAAGCGGCTGGAGCGGACGGTGCAGTATGCGCTCGCGGCCGGGGCATCGGCGATCAAGGATTCCGGCCTGGACCTCTCCTCAATGGAGCCGGACCGCGCAGGCGTGGTGGAGGGGACGACCCTCAGCGGCACGGCCAGCGCGATCAAATCGCACTACACCTATATGACGGAGAAGTCCCTCCGCTCGCTGCACCCGTACAATTTGATCGGCTCCTATTGCGGCGAGGGAAGCAGCAGCATCAGCCTTTACCTGGGCATCAACGGTCCGGTCATGACCTGGTGCTCCGGGTGCGCCTCCGGCAACGACGCGATCGGGTACGGGGCAAAGATGGTCGTGCAGGATGAGCTGGATGTCTGCATCTCGGGAGGGTCCGACGAGATCATCGAGATCCAGCACCTGGGCCTCTGCAAGCTGCGCACGATGTCCGAGCACAACGAAGATCCGCGCCGGGCGATGCGGCCATTCGACCGGCACCGGGACGGATTCGTGCTGGGCGAGGGCGCGGCCTTTGTGGTGATCGAGGAGATGTCCCACGCGAAGGCGCGCGGGGCAAAGATTTACGCGGAGATCATGGGCCACGGGCGGACGGCGGAGGCGTATCATCCCACCGATCCGCATCCCGACGGGATCGGGTACAAGTCCGCGCTCAAGCGGGCTTTCCGCAACGCGCGGATGCATCCCGAGGAGATCGATTACATCAACGCCCACGGCTCGGCCACGCCGCGCAATGACCCGATCGAGACCGCCGCGATCAAGGAAATCTTCGGCAGCCATGCGCGCCGGCTGGCGATCAGCGGCACCAAGGCGATGACCGGCCACATGATGGGCGCCAGCGGCGCGGTGGAATCGGTGATCTCGATCCTTGCAGTCAAGAACCAGGAGATGCCGCCGACGATCAATCTCACCGATCCAGCCGACGGGTGCGACCTGGATTACGTCGTGCCGAAGTCCCGCCCCTATCCCATCCGCGCGGCGGTCAACCTGAACGCCGGCTTCGGCGGTCGATACTCAGCCCTCATCGTGAAGCCGTTTGATCAATCGTAATGGGCTTCTTCGTCATCTCAGCACTTGCGGCCGCGGTCTTCAATGCCGGCCTCGCGATCCTGGTGGTGAGACGGGACCTGCGTTCGCCCATGCATCGGGCGTACATCCGCTGGGCGATCTCGCTGACCATCTGGAACGCCGCCGCGCCGATCCTCGCGCAGCAGACCACCCTCGAGGGTGGTTTCTTCTGGGTCAAGGTGCTGCAACTCGGCGTGATCTTCATCCCCATCACGATGCTGGATGTCTGCCTGCTGCTGACGAACTCCCCGCGCGGCAAGGCCATCGGGTGGATGTACCTCGCCCATTGCGCGATCGCCTGCTCGCTCTGGGGCAATCTCTTTGTCGCGAACATCAAGATGACGCCGTTCGGCTACTGGACGGTGGGCGGGCCGTTCTTCCACGTGTTCATGACGCTCTACATCGTCGAGACTTTCTGGCTGATGGTGGCGCTTTACCGGAAGAGGACCACCTGCCCCCCCGCGCAACGCGCCGGCCTCACCGCGCTGGTGGTGGGCGTCTATGTGCTCTGGGCCTGCGGCACCAACGATCTGCTCTCGATCATGGGGATGAAGTATTACCCCTTCATCCACCTCCCCTTCGTGCCGCTGGGCAACCTTGCAGCGAATTTCTACGCGGTCTTCGTGGCGTACAGCGTGTTGCAGCACGAGCTGCTCGACATCCATATCACCATGAGCAAGGCCGCCGCGCGCCTGGTGCGGCTCTGTTTTGTGTTCGTCATCGCGCTGGTGCTGCTGCTGGCGGTCTGGATGGCCGCGCCGCATGCGCTGACGGCGATCTCCTTTGTAATCTCGCTCACGGTCGTGCTCATCACCACCAGCGTCGCCTCCATCCTCTTCCCGCGCCTCTTCGGCAGCGGGGCGGATTTGATCGAACGCCGGATCCTGGGCGACCGCTTCGAGTATCACGACCGCATCCGCGCGTTCATCGCGGCGGTGCAGGAATCCGGCGACGCGGACCAGCTCCTGGAGGGCCTCGACGAGGTCCTGACCAAGGTGGTCCGCGTCTCCGGGTACCAGCTCGTGATGATCGAGGACTCGAGCCGCAAGTTCACCGTGCTGCAGGAGTACCCGGAGCAGGCCACGCCTTATGTGCCGGCCATCGGCGCGGACTCGCCGCTGCTCAATTACTTCCGCTCCACCGGCGCGGAGCAGCTCGCGCTGAATCTTCCGTCCGAGAATCGCGCTTCGCAGGAGCTGGAGACCGATGCGCGCGCCTGCCTGGCCGAGGCCGGCGCGGAGTTTTGCTTCCCCTTCATGGTCTCGACGGAGCCGTTCGGCATCCTCTTCCTCAAGGAGCGGGCGGAGGGCAAGCGCTACACCGCCACGGACATCAATCTGCTGGGGATGCTCGCGCGGAATCTGAGCCTGGCGCTCAATCAAATCCGGCTCAAGAACCAGATCCTGCAGGCGCAGGAATCCGAGCTGCTGGGCAGAATGTCGCGCGGAATGGCGCATGACATGAACAACCTTGTCACGCCGGTCCAGACCCTCATGCAGTTGATCGCCGAAGGCATCCCCATCGAAAGCCTCCGCGACGAGCTGCTGCCGCTGGCCACGCGCAGCATCGACACGCTGCGCGAGTACATCCGCGAGGCCCTCTTCTTCTCCGAGAACGCCCGCGCGGACTTCAAGCTCGGCAGGCTCGACATGGTCCTGGCGGAGGCCGTGGATATCATCGGCCCGCGCTGCGAGCAAAAGGGGTTGAAGGTCATCTTCGAGTCAAAGACCGAGGCGCTGGTGGAGATGGACAAGTCCCTCATCAAGCGCACGGTCATGAATGTGCTCGGCAACGCCATCGACGCCTCCACGAGCGGCAAGGAGATTCGGGTGGAATTGACCACGCTCGAGAAGGTCGAGCCGGAGCGCGTCTGGTATCGCGTCCGCATCATCGACCAGGGCGAGGGCATCCCGGCGGACAATCTCCATCGCATCTTCACCCCCTATTTCACGACGAAAAATCGCGGCGACTCGCAGCGCGGCTTCGGCCTCGGGCTCTCGATCTGCCGGAAGGTCGTCCAGATCCACGGCGGCAGCCTCAAGCTCACCAGCCAGCCCGGCAAGGGCACCATCGTATTTATTGACCTGCCCGATCATCAACTCAGGACCCCCGCACCGTTTCTCGAGACCGTATCATGAAAACCCTTTTGATCCTGAGCAAGCTGCGCAACTTCCCCGCCGCGGTGGAAGCGGCCGCGGATTTCGCGAAGTACCAGCTCATCGTCAAGGAAGACCTCCGCGCCGCGGAGTCGCTGATCACCCGCGGGGCCATCGACGCGATCATCCTCGACCTGGAGCTCACGGACGTGAATTCCGTCCGCATGATCGAGCAGGTGCGCGCCGCCGCGCCGGATGCGCCACTCATTGTCGTGACGACGGACAAGCATTGGGAATGGGAGGAGGACGCCTTCCTGATGGGCGTCTCCCACGTCATCTCCAAGCCGATCCGCGCGAAACTCCTCAATCATCTGCTCGACCGCGTCTTCAAGGAAGCCGCAACGCAGGAGCGGCCGGAGATCCCCGCCTCCGCGCGATCGGCAAGCCGCCCGCAGACCCTGGCGCCCTTCAGCGCGCTGGAGGCGTTCCGGAATTTCTCCGGCATCCTCACGCACTCGCTCCAGCCCCAGGCGCTGCTGCGGGAGTTTCTGCTCCTCTTGCGCGAGGTCATCGGCGTCAACCGGGCCGTCATTTTCCTGCGCAATCCGTCGAGCATCTTTGGCGGGCCGGCCGCGGAGCAGGAGGATCGCTGGCTGCGCTCCGCGTGTGCCATCGGCCTGGAGCAATCTTTCCTGGAGCACTTCGCGCTGAACCTGAAGAGCGGTCTCGGCGCGCATTTGCGCAAGCATGGGCGCATCCTCCGGAGCAATAGCGCCGATGTGCAGGGCGACCGCGAGATGCTGCGCGAGTTTCAACTACTCGGCGGCAACGTCGCCATCCCGATCCTCGATCGCGAGATGATCCTGGGCGTGGCCGTGCTCGACGAGCGCCTGACCGGCGACCCGTATGAAAACGAGGAGCTCTCGCTGCTCTTCCACATGCTGGAGGAGGTGGGCCTGGCGATTCGCAACTCATGGTTGCACGATCAATTGCAGACCAGCCACGCGATGCTCAGCGACATCCTCGGCAATCTCGGCACCGCCTGCGTCGTGATCGGCAATTCGCTGGCGGTCCTCAATTCGAATTCTTCCGCCCGCCGCGTGCTGCTGGCCGAGACGCCGGACAAGTCGCAGCTCGAGTTTTCCGATCTGCCACAGGAGCTCGGCAGCAAGGTCTTCACGGTGATGAAGACCAATATCGCCGTTCCCTCTTTCAAATATAAATTCGCCGCCCTGCCGGAGCAGAGTTACCTGATCGCCATCACGCCCTTCCAGACCCAGAAAGCCGCCAGCGCCGACGCCGCGTTGCTGGTCATCGAGAACATCACTTCCATCGAGCATGCCAAGGTCCTGGAGGTCGAGGCATCGAACCTGCGCCTGATCACGACCATGGCCGAGCATCTCGCGCACGAGATCGGCAACTCCGTCGTCCCGCTCTCCACCCACCAGCAATTGCTCGACGCCGGCATGAACGACGAGGAATTCCGCACCTCGCTCTCCGAGGCTCTCGGCGGCGGCGTCAAGCGCATCACCCGGCTCGCCAACCAGATGATGTTCCTCGCCCGCGGCAAGACCGATTTCGGCGATCAAATCCGCGTCCACGAGCTCATCAACGAAGCCTTCCGCGAAGCCTACGTCTATCACACCGGCAAGCCGCCCGAGACCGGCATCGCCGACGGCATGGAAAAGCTCACCATCGCCGGCGATCACAAGGCGCTGCGCCACGCCTTCTCCGAGGTGCTGCTGAATGCCCTGCAAGCCACGCACGGCGATAACAAAAAGATCGCCGTGAGCGTCAGCAGCGTTGGGAGCAACGGCCATCGCGGAATCAACGTCGAGATCCGCGACGGGGGCACCGGTTTCTCCGCCGAAGCCGCCAAACGCGCCCCCGAGCCCTTCTTCTCCACCCGCAACGTCGGCCTCGGCCTCGGCCTGACCGTCACCCGCAAGATCATCGAGGACCACAAAGGCCGCGTCGAAATCGGGACCCCCTCCCCCAAAGGCGGCGCCGGCGTGGTGAGAATCACACTTCCGTTGAGCGACCAGAACTGAAGGCGCGCAAGCGGAGAAAGAGAGCTCCTTCTCTTTAATGACCAATAGGAAAGCCCCTGGCTCCGGCGGGTAGGCTCGCAAAGTTTGACTCTTGCGGCAGTCTCAAAGAGATGCCAACCGTCCCCCCGCATGGCTCACCGAGCCATCGCTACAAAGATGGCCTACAAAGATGGCGCTCCTCCGGAGCGAATAGCGTAAATGGGCGATTCGCGCGATCACGAGCACCATCGCTGTAGCGATGGCTCGGTGAGCCATGCGGGGGTTGACGCCGAAGGTAAACGGTAAATGGGTAAATGGGGTCAACTCTTGATTCTTGACAACCAGAGCGCACTTCCCCTAGAAAGCCTCCATGGCCAGGCCTCTTCGAGTCCAGTTTGCCGGCGCCCTCTATCACGTCACCGCCCGCGGCAACGAGCGCCGCGCCATTTTCCGGGACGACGAGGACCGCCAGAAGTTCCTCTCCACCCTGGAGGAAGCTATCACTGGATTCGGCCTGCGCCTCCACGCCTTCTGCCTCATGCCCAACCACTACCACCTGCTGGTTGAAACCCCGAGAGCCAACCTCAGCCGCGGCATCGGCTGGCTCCAGACCACCTACACCATCCGCTT